>Ga0209164_1000112_pt1 | contig 263251 bp, 244 predicted proteins | sample MTBNYHSulfiMetaG_FD_187458 | JGI IMG/M metagenome (GOLD analysis project Ga0209164, IMG submission 187458) | Enrichment culture microbial communities from rom New York Harbor, USA that are MTBE-degrading - MTBE-NYH (New York Harbor Sulfidogenic)... | ecosystem: Environmental > Aquatic > Marine...
CGAAGCAGGACGCTTTGGTAGGTCTTGTGCTTGCCCTTGGATTTAATGACCGTGATATACATGACTACTTAATTATCATATAAAAACATCTATGTCAAAATATATTTTCATATATTAGTGACTACATTTTCCGGCCTAAAATTAAAATATAGCTAACGTACTCAATAATTTAACAAAATTATAATGATGAACTTCCGTTGAAAAGAAATTGCGTTCAGGGGCTGGCCAGTGCTCGGGCAGTTGGGACAGTCCGATACCCACCAAAAGGGCTGTTTTCAGTCTGAAGGTTAGGTATAATTTTCAAGACACAAAAAAAGAGGCTGACCGAACCGGTCAACCTCTTGATTTTAATTGGTTAAATTTGACCAGGTTTTCTTAAAAGCCGCCGGCTTCCCATTCCGGCGTACCCACGATGGTGATCATGGCCACGGACAGCGGTCCGCCCAGATTATGGGCGAAACCGACCTTGGCGTCCTTGACTTGATAGCCCTCGGCCCGGCCCAGGACCTGCCGGGTCAACTCGGCCACCATCCGGCAGCCGGTGGCTCCGATGGGATGTCCGAAACATTTGAGGCCGCCGTCCGGGTTGATGGGTATCTCGCCGTCGATGGCCGTGACCCCTTCGCGGATCAAGTCGGCCGCCTCGCCGCGTTGGCACAGCCCCAGGTCCTGGTAATGGAACAACTCGGCGATGGTGAAGCAGTCGTGGACGATGCCGAAGTCCATTTCCTTCCGGGGATTGGTCACCCCGACCTCCCCGAAAGCCGCCTTGGCCGCCTTAATGGTCGAAGGGACGGATATGCCGGTGTAGTTCGGATCATTGAAAGGATACTTGGTTTCCACGGCCATGCCGATAGCCTTGATGGTGGCGTATTTCCCGGTCCCGACCCGGTCCTTGGCTATCTCGGGGGTGGTCAGGATGACGGCGGCCGAGCCGTCGGAAATGGCGCAGCAGTCGAACAGGCCGAGGGGGTAGCAGATCATCGGGGCGTTGACGGCCATTTCCAGGGTGATCTCCCGGCGGAAATGGGCCTTGGGGTGTTTGACTCCGTTGTGATGGTTTTTGACCGCCACCCGGGCCAGGTCTTCCTTGGTCCAGCCGTATTCCTTGAAGGCCCGGGTGGCCCCTGGGGCGAACAGGCCGGGGGCCGATTGAGCCACCAAGGTGGGGTGGGAATACATCTGGTCCATTTTCAGGCCGCTGCCCCCGGTGTCAAGCAGCTTCTCGACGCCGGCGGCTACCACGATGTCATAGATGCCGGCGGCCACGGCGTAGGCCGCGTTCCTCAAGGCGTCCATGCCCGTGCAGCAGTAGTTTTCCGTTCTGGTGACCGGTTTGCCGTAAAAATGCACCGGGTCGGCCAGGGCGCTGCCTGAGGCCCCGGTGGTGTCATAAGCCACGCCGACCCAGCCCGCCTCGACGTCCTTCTGCAAATCGACGTTGGCCTCGGCGCAGGCCTCGAACACGGCCTCGGCGATCAAATCCTCGGGGTTTTTGTCCCAACGTTCGCCGAACTTGGTCACGCCCGTGCCGATAATGGCCACTCTGTCTCTAATCCCTTTTTTCATTTCGCACCTCCAGCCTAACCCCTGGCGGGTCTGGCCCGCCAACTGTAAAAACGGTACCCCGCCTTTTCGTGGAGCACCCGGAAAGTCAATTCCACGTCCATGCCGATTTCCACCTCGGCCGGCTCGCAATCGACCATCTCCAGCCAAATTCTGGTCCCATCCTCCATATCGGCCATGACCCTGGTCCCCGGATTTATCCCGTCAGCCGGGATCAGCCCGTGGGCGTAAAGATAGTCATGGGCAAAAGTGAACACCGTCCCCCTAGGCGCGATCTTGATCTCGACATGATCGTCCCTGGCCCCGCAGTTGATGCAGCACCGGGCGATGGGGTACTGACTGGTCCCGCAGACGTTGCATTTCATGCCGTAAAAAGGCAGGGCCCATTTCTCTTCCCGCCAGAAGGTGACCACCGAGGCCGTGCCGTCCTTGGGCGGCCAGCCCGTGTCCCTGGTGCCCTGCCAGTCGGCGAAGCGGCCGTAGGACGGGCACATCTTTTTGGAAGCGATGTACTTGGTGCCGCGGTGAGCGCCGTTGACCGACTCGATTCCGGCCCCGGCCGAGACCAGAAAGGCGTCGCTGCCTTCGCCCTGACTGACGCAGACGATCCGGTCGCCGGGTTTGGCCTTTTCCAGGGCGGCCACCAGCAGAAGCAGAGAGTGAGGTGTGCCGGTGACGCCCACGGAAGAAAACAGGGGGTCGACCATCTGGGTTTTCGGGTCGATCTTCAAAAGCCCGGCCAGGTCCCGATAGGCTCGAGGATCAGGCCCGGCCAAAGCGAATTTGGTCACTTCGGCCGTGGTCAGGCCTTTTTCTTTCAAGAGCCGGTTGACCGCGGCCGGCATGTCGCCCAGGACCCCGGACAACCGGTCCAATTTCGGTTCGAAAGTCCGCAGGTACTCATCTTCATCCCTTTGCCAAGGGCCGGGGATGGGGTTGGCCACGGTGGCGAACCCTTCGATTTCGGCAATGGTTCCGTCCCGGCCGATCAGCAAGGCCGCAGCCGCATCGCCGAACATCTGTTCGAACTCGGAAGCCGGCCGGCCGATCCGGTGTTCGCCGGCCACGACCAAAATTTTTCGGGCGCTGCCGGCCAGAACGGCGTCCAGAGCGGCCTTGACCGCGGAAGTGCCGGCCCTGGTCGAGGCGCTGAAATCCATGGTCCAGACATCCCGTCTCAGGTCCAGGGCCGAAGCGATGATGGCCGCCCCCTGTTTCTGCCTGAACGGCGGGGAGGCCGTAGCAAAGTAGACCCCGTCGATCTCCTTGGGATCGAATCCCTTCAGGCAGTCCGCTCCGGCCTCGACGGCCATGGTCAGGCTGTCCTCGTCCCGGGCGGCCAAAGACCTTTCGCCGCCCATGGAGCCCGCCCCTGAATTTTGGGTGATCACGCTCCGTTCAATCCGCCAAATCGGCACATAAGCGCCATAAGATATTATTCCGGGCATCTAAACCCCTCCTGTTTTTTTTCGAAATTTTCACACTTATGAGCTATGGTTTCAAAAATGGAAAAGGCTGCGGTGTTGTAAGTCGAGGTGGTGGTGCAGCAGGTGTCCTCGAAGCAGAAGGCCGCCGTGGGCAAAGACTTTTGTTTCTTTTCGCAAAAATCGAAACTGGTCCGCCCGGTTTCCGGCCCGCCGACCATGACGTAGTATCGGCAATCCAGACAAGTCTTAGTGTTCATTTTTTTCTGCCGGACACGCGGGGATGGTCACCGGCCCTTGAACTCCGGTTTCCTTTTTTCGATAAAGGCGGCCGTCCCTTCTTTCTGGTCCTCGGTGGCAAAGAGAATCTCGAAGCAGCGGGCTTCGTGAGCCAGAGCCGAATTCAGGTCCATGTTCAAACCGGCGTTGACCAGGGCCTTGATGGTTCTCAAGGCGAAAGACGGCCGGGCCAGGAAGGTTTTGGCCATCTTTTTGGCTTCATCCATCAGGTTTTCACCGGGCACGAGCTTGTTGACCAGGCCGATCCGATAGGCCTCTTGAGCATCGATCGGATCGCCTGAGAAAAGCATCTCCTTGGCCAGACCCGGGCCGATCAGACGGGGCAGCCGCTGAGTGCCGCCCGCCCCGGGCAGGACGCCCAGCTTGATTTCCGGCAGGCCGAAACTGGCGTTTTCGGCGGCGATCCTGACGTCGCAGGCCAGGCAGAGTTCGCATCCGCCGCCCAAGGCCAGTCCACTGACCGCGGCAATGGTCGGTTTGTCCAGCTCGGCCAGCCGTTTGAACATATACTGGGCTTTTTGGGCGAAAGGCCTAGCCTCCACTGCGGTGGTGATGTTTTTGATTTCACTGATGTCGGCCCCGGCGGCGAAAAACTTTTTGTGGCCGGTTAGGATCATCACTCCGATTTCCGGGTCGGCCTCGATTTCGTCCAAGACCCGGACGAATTCTTCCATCAGTTCGGCATTGAGGGAGTTGAAACTGCGGGGCCGGTTCAAGGTGAGCACCGCTATACCCTCCGATTTTTCCAACAGCAAGGTTTTAAACTCCATTGACCTCCTCCCGATTCACTCCAATTTATCTTCGACGATTCCGCTTGTTCTTCAACTCCGAAACAGCCTCATTCAAACCGGACTCTTGGCCTGGTCCGGGTCTTTTTTCAGACTGGCGAAGATGATTTTGCATAAATCTTCCGTGGCCGCATCCGGTGAAATCTCTTGGTTGAAAATCAGACCAGGCAGGGTCAGATGTTCTATCGAGCCGAGGATGATCTGCCGGACATGCCACGGCGAAACGTCCGGTCTGATCTCTTCCCGCCCGAGGCCTTCCTCGATGATGGCCAGAATCATTTCTCCGTATCTTTGGACCACCCGGTAGGTTTCGCTCTGGAAGTAGCCCGGAAAATTTCTTACTTCCAGGAAAAGGATTTTGGCGAAGACCCGATCCCGTTCGCATAAATACAGGTGAGACCAGATCAGCTTCCGGAGTTTGTTGAAGGCCCCTTCGATGCCTTTTAGAGACAGGTCCAGTTCATCCAGATATTTTTCCAGATAGTCCTTGAGGACCTCATGCAGCAGGTTTCTTTTGTCCTGAAAGTGACGATAAATAAGGCCCTGGTTCACCCCGGCCGTTTCGGCCAGCTCAGCCCAGGTGATGGCCTCGAATTCTTTCTCGGCCAAAAGCAGCTTCAGGGCCTCCATCACCTTGGCCCGGCTGGGCAAATCCGGCGAGACCCTCGGGCTGGTCCCCTCGGGTCTGCGCCGTCTAGTCGGTCTGGCCATAAACTCCGGTCTCCCCTCGGCCCGGGCCGGCTTAATTTCTAGTCCCGAACCGATTACTCTAAAACCCCATCATCTTGCCGATGATCCGCTTCATGATCTCCGAAGTGCCGGCGTAGATGGTCGAAGCCCTGATGTCCCGATACCAACGGCAGATGGGATATTCTTCCATGTACCCGTAGCCGCCGTGAAGCTGAACGCCGTCGTAGGCGACCCGGTTGGCCATCTCCGCCACCCACCATTTGGCCATCGAGACCTTTTTGGTGATGCTTTTGCCGGCCAGGTGGTCGGCCAGGAGAGAGTCGAGAAAAGTCCGGCCGATTTCCACCTCGGTGGCCATCTCGACCAGTTTGAAAGTGTTGTGCTGAAACTGACCGATGGGCTGCCCGAAAGCCTCCCGCTGTCGGCAGTAATCGACGGTCATCTCCAGCATCACTTCGGCGGCTACTTGACATTGAATAACCACCACCAGTCTTTCCCGGTCCAGTTTGTCCATCAGGTAGAAAAACCCACGACCTTCTTCACCGATCAGGTTTTCTCGGGGAACGCGGCAGTCTTCGAAGACCAATTCGGAGGTGTCGGCGCTGTGCAGGCCCATCTTGTTGAGCTTGCGGGCTTTGATGAACCCCGGGGTTCCGTTTTCGACCGCGATCAGACTCAAGCCCTTATGGGGCGGGGAAGCCGATGGATCGGTCACACAGGCCACGATGACCAGGTCGCAGCACCAGCCGTTGGAGATGAAGGTCTTTGGTCCGTTGATGATGTAAGAATCCCCGTCTTTGACTGCTCTGGTTTTAACCGCCTGAAGGTCGGACCCGGCGTTGGGCTCGGTCATGGCCACGGCCAAAACTATGTCGCCGCCGGCGCAGCCGGGCAGCCACTTTTTTTTCTGTTCCTCCGAGCCGAACGAATGGATGTACGGGGTGATGATGTCGCTGTGCAGCCCGACTTGAAAACCATTGGCCCCGATGCGGGTCAGCTCCTCGTTGATGATGACCGAATACTCGAAGCCTACCCCGGAGCCGCCGTATTCCTCTTCCAGCCAGGGACAAAGGAAGCCCTGTTCGCCCAGCCCTTTCCAGGCGCTGCGGGGCACTTCCCGCTGTTCTTCCCACTGCTCCAGGTAGGGGGCGACTTCCTTTTGCAAATATTTTTTTAAAGTGGCTCTGAATATCTCATGTTCTTCCTGGTAAAAGTTAACGCTCATGATTTACCTCCGACTAGTCCCAATTTTTGTCCTGCGGTTAGGTCCAGGATTCCGGGTGCAATCTTTTGAAGTGATTTACCGTTCGTTAAATTCCTTGACCTTATTCAATTTCCGCCAACCCGTTGCCCAAGACCACCCGGCCGTCCTGGGTCCTGGTCTGGACGATGTATCGGCCAGGCTCCATTTTCCAGCCGGAAGTGATCAGCGTGTCTCCGGGAAAGACCACGCCGGTGAAACGTGTGCCCAAGGATTTAAACCTGGCCGGATCGCCCCCGCATATGCTGTGCAGGACGGCTCGGCCGGCGAATCCAAAGGTGCACAGGCCGTGAAGAATCGGCCGGTCGAATCCGCCTAATTTAGCGAATTCCGGATCGATATGCAAAGGGTTCTTGTCGCCGCTGAGGCGGTATAAGGCGGCCTGGTTGGGCGAAGTGTCATATTTCACCTCGAAATCAGGAGGCTGTCCCGCGGGAGGATCGAATTTTTCTGTCTTCGGCCCCCGATCGCCCCCGAAGTTCCCGGCGCTGCGGTCCACGACCACGGCCTGGTTTTCAAAAAGGACTTGGCCGTCGGCGTCGCGTCCTTCAACCTCGAAGTGCAGGACCGCTCCATTGTCTCCCTTGTCATATATGGCGCTGCAGACCGCGTAGTTATAAACAGTTCCAGCGGGAGGAATAGGCCGGTGCAGGATGATTTTTTGCTCGCCGTGAAGGACGGCCCGCATATTGAGCCTGGCTTCGCCGATCATGGGCAGAAAGGCCGGCATGAACGGTATCACGGCAAAAGTCGGAAAGACTTTCAGATTTTTTTCGTAAACAAAATCCAGTTCCTCTACGCCGGCTCCTATGCCCAGAGCGTAAAGAATGACCGTATCCTGCTCGTAATTGAAGGGGATGCCCTCCTTTTTTCGGCCGACTATATCAAGATTGAGCGCCATACAAGTTCCTCCTTAAATCCATTGTCCTTGTATATTTCCAGCCGGGCCATATTGCTGGTTTCACGGCTTCCAGGTTCTGCAGAATGACATATCCTGAGTAAGGCCATGCCGCCCCCCGGCGGAATCCAGGCCCCCGCTTCCTGAACGTTATCTCAGCCCAGCCATCTTTTTCTTCTGCGGTAGTGTTTGACCTCTCGGTAGCTTTTTCTTTTGCCCAGATCACTCAGGCCCAAATAGAATTCCCTGATGTCGGCGTTGTCTTTCAGGGAGGCTGAAGGGCCGTCCATGACTATCCGGCCGTTCTCCATGACGTAGGCGTATTCGGAAATCTTTAAGGCCATGTGGGCGTTTTGTTCGACCAGAAGGATCGAGGCCTTTTCCTCACGGTTGATTTGCCTGATGATTTTGAAGATTTCCTTGACCAAGATAGGACTGAGGCCCAAGGACGGTTCGTCCAGAAGCATGATTTTGGGGCGGGCCATCAAGGCCCGCCCGATAACCAGCATCTGGCGCTCCCCGCCGGACAGATAACCGCTGACCCGGCTCTTCATTTCCAGGAGCTTGGGGAAATAGCCGTAGATTCTGTCCATGTCCTCCCGGACCTGAGCCGAGTCGGAACGGAACTGGGCTCCGACTTTCAGGTTTTGTTCGACGGTCAGGTGTTCGAATATCTGACCGCCTTCCATGACCTGGACGATGCCCAACTTGACGATATCGTCCGGGCTCAGCCGGTCGATCCGGCGGCCGTCGAACTCGATGCTGCCGTCGGTGACTTCACCCAGCTCGGTGCGAAGCAGGCCGGAAACGGCCTTGAGGGTGGTGGTTTTACCGGCGCCGTTCCCACCCAGCAAGGCCGCGATCCGGCCGTCCTCGATCTTCAGAGACACCCCCTTGAGGACGAGGATGACGTTGCTGTAAATGACTTCGATGTTGTTCAGGTTAAGCATCTAGCTTCTCTTGCACCCTCACTCTTTTTTGGGCGGAGGCAGCAGGGTCAGGGTGGCCTCGGCCTTTTTTTCCGATTCCGTGCCCGTGGCCCGAAGGATATAAGCACCCGGCGGCAACGGAGAGGCCTTGGTCATGTCGGGTTTCATGGTCGTATCGTCCCAGCCGGCCTGGAAAAAGGTCATTAAAACAGTCATGGGTCCGATGACGGTCTTGATGTTGCCCTGTTCATCGGCCGTGGCCGTGGCCACGCCCACGTCTTCACCCTCGGCTACGCCCTTGACCGTGACTCCCTTGGGCAGGATCAAGTCCACGACCACGATCTCCTTGGCTTTCCAACCTGAACCGGTTATGGCGATCGGTTCCTTCAACAGGGCCGGACTGAGCACGGTTTGGTCGGGGGCCAGGGCCAAGTTGCAAGTCTGGGAAACGGCAAGGCCGGACCCGAGAGCCGTAATTAAAACCACGCACGCCGCCAATAACAAGACGGGCCTGATACGCATTTTCATCTTTTCACCTCCCAAGCCGTTTCGTTAAAACTTGCCTAAAGCCACGGCGTTCGGTGCTTCGACCCAGCCGCTGATCGAGACCAGTTTCCCGCTTTTGACCTGATAAAACCTGACGTATTTGCTGGCCTGGCGGGAAGTCGGACTGAAGTCGATCGGTCCGACCACTCCCTGGGTCACGTCCTCGCCGGTGAGTTTTTGCACGGCGTTGTAAAAAACTTCCCCGTTGATTTTTTCATAGCCCACTTCCTTCAGGGCGATCCCCAGGGCCTTTTCAAAGACTCTTCCATTGGCGTAACCCATCCCGTAAAAAGGGTTCATATCCTCGGCGGGCTTCTTCTGATACTTCTTGAACATCTCGGCGGCCGGATGCTTCAACCGGTCGTCGCCCCTCAGGAAGGAAGCGGTCAATACGGTTCCTTCCAGGGCTTCGGGGTGTGTTCTGAGCCCCACGGTGGACATTACGCCCCAAATGCAATTAAGGAATTGTATTTTTTTGGTCAGGCCCAAGCCGGCCGCATCCCGGATTACGTTGGTGTGCGAGGGGTCTACGCCCATAACATAGATATAATTGGCCCCCTGTTCGGCCAGCCGGGTCAGCCAGGTGTCGTGTTTGATGGAGCCGGGCGGATAAAATTCGGGCTGAAGAAAGTTCACCCCCACCTGCTTGGCGTATTCCAGGCTGCCGTTAAGGGTGTCCTTGCCGGCCGCGTTGTCCCAGCCCATGTAGCCGATGGTGGGCATACCGGCATTGCCTTTCTTTTTCCAGTCGGCCACCATCCAGTCCACAGCCGCGGCCAGAGCGTTTTGATAGGTGATCGAAAGCAGGAAGGCGTAGCCCGGCTTAGCCTGGAACAGACCGCCGCCCGGTGTAAACAGGACCACTTTATCCCGAGTGGCCAGAGGCAACAGGGCCGCGGTCAGGCCGGTGCTGTACGGAGCCGCCGCGATCAGGTTGGGTTCTTTCCGGTAGCGCTGATAGGCTGAAATGCCCCGAGCTACGTCGTAACGGTCATCCACCGTGATAGTCTTGACCTTGACTCCATCCACACCCCCCCTGGCGTTGAGTTCCTCCATGTAGTCATTGGTGGCCTGAATGGCCGGGAGCACCGCCGCCGCTCCCGGTCCGGTCAAAGGTCCGGACAAAAGGAAAGAGACGAACTTGTCCTGGGCCAAGACCGAGGTCGGGGTTAAGGTTAAAATCATGAAAAGGAAAAATACGCCGGTGAGCGCCAAGAGCCATTTCTTCGCCTTCATGCCTGTCCCTCCATTTTGTTGTTTACTGATAAAAAACAAACCAACACCGCTTCTTTCTTTCTACCCGTTAATACGAAAACGGATAGATCCGGTAAGACGCTTTGAATATTTCCCACCGATGGGCCAGGCCCCGTGGTTCAAAGATTAGAAAGACAATGAGAATGACGCCGAAGGTGATCATGCCGATGGAAGATGCCGGGGCCATGCCCAGCCAGGGGAAAACCTGAGCCAAAACCGGGGAGCCGAACAGGACCAGTTCGTCGAAGAGGCGGACGAAGAGCACGCCGAAAAAGACGCCGGGGATGCTGCCCATGCCGCCGATGATGATCATGCCCAAATACCACAGGGCGTCGAACATGTTGTACTGTTCGGGATGGACGACCATAATCAGATGAGCGTACAAGGACCCGGCCACCCCGGCGTAAAAGCAGGAGATAAAGAAGGCCAAAAGTTTATAATAGAATAGATTCACCCCCATGATCTCGGCGGCCAAATCGTTGTCCCGCACGGCGATAAAGGCCCGGCCGATTTTGCTGCGAACCAGATTTCTGGCGGCGAAGGTCATAATCAGCATGACGGTGATGACAAGAAAGTACATCCTTTCTTGAGTGTCCAGGGCGAAGCTCCCTATTTCCGGCGGCGGAATGGTCAGGCCGTCGTTTCTGCCCGTGATATCGAGGTGCATGATAAACCACATGACCAAAAAATGGATGGCCAAAGTGGCCATGGCCATATAGAAGCCCTTGATGCGCAGGGAAGGGGCCCCGCCGATCAGTCCGACCAGACCGGCCGCGATCCCGGCCATGGGCATGGCCAGCCAGAAGCTCCAACCGTAATGTAGAGTCAGGACGGCCGAAGTGTAAGCGCCCACGGCCATGAAGGCCGGCTGACCGAAGGATATCTGGCCGCAGTACCCGCTGACGATCTGCAACCCCAGGACCACGATGATCGTCACGGACAGCCGGTTGATAAGACTTATGTAATAATAACTGGTGCCCAAGAGGGGCAGGGCGTACAGCAGAACCAGAAACCCGATCAAGGCGGCCCAGTGCTGCCAAGTCCTGAGGATAGCCATATCCTGGGTATACTTTTTATCGAATACGCCGCAGGGACGCCGCATTTTAAATCCTCTCGATGCGAACCTGGCCGAAGAGGCCGTAAGGTTTGACTATAAGGATCAAGAGGAGCATGGCGTAGGCCGCCACTTCCTTGACTCCGCCGCCGACCAAGGGGTCCAGGTATCCAGCCGAAACATTCTCGAACACTCCCAGGACGATCCCGCCCAGAAGGGCTCCCGGCAGTGAATCCAGGCCGCCGAACAGGGCCACGATCAGGCCCTTGATGCCCAGGTAAGGCAGTGGATGGTAGATGTCCATGACGTTGGCCGTGGCCATGCCGGCCACCGCCGCCACCACGGCCGAAAGGCCCCAAACTATCGAGAAAGTCTTCTTGACGCTGATACCCGCGCTTTGGGCCAACTGGTGGTTTTCAGCCGTGGCCAGCATATTGAGGCCGATTTTGGTGAATCTGAACAGCAGCCCCAGCAGGCCGAAGAGGACCAGGGCGGAAATAAAGCTGGTCAGTTGGGAAACGGATACGTTCACTCCCAGAATGGGGGTATGGGTCTTGGGCAGAAAGGAGGGGAACCCGATTACGCCGCCTTTAAGCACGATATTGAAAACCCCGTCCAAGATGGTGAAAATGGCGAAGGTCACCAGGAACGAGGCGAATAAAGGCTGGCCGATCAAAGGGCGGAGAGACAGACGCTCAGTGATCAGGCCGAGCAAACCGGCCACGGCGAAGGTCAAGGGCAGGGCGATAATCAGAGGCAGGCCCAAGGGGCCGTAAAAAAAATAGAAGAAGAGAGCCCCAAAGGCCATGAGCTGCCCATGGGCCAGGCTGGCCACGTGGGTGGATTTATAAACCAAAACGATGGTCGCCCCGATCAGGGCATACAGACCGCCTTCCAGCATCCCCCCGATGAAATACTGTAGAAATCCGCTCACCCGAAACTCCTCCCTTTGTGCCTAACGACCTCGGGCTCCAGATCAATTAAGATCATGATGCCCCCGAAGCACCTAAAGTGTGTTGACTTTAATCACGGTCCTGATCACGCCGCTCCGGCCGTCCCGATAGGTCACCTGGGCCTCGACCGGCACTTCGTCCCGGTCGCCGTACAAAGCGTCGATCAGCTCCCTGTATCTTTCCTCGACAAAAGTCCGCCTCAGCTTGCGCGTCCTGGTCAACTCGGCCTCGTCCGGGTCGAATTCCTTGTGCAGATTGACGAATCTCTTAATGCGGGCATATTCCGGCAGGGTCCGGTTGAGTTTTTGGATTTCCTGCTTGACCAGGTCGATCACTTCCGGTTTCTGAGACAGATCGGTAAAGGTCGTGTACACAATCTTTTTGGCGTCGGCAAACCGGCCGACGTTGTCGATGTCGATGTTGATCAAGGCGGTGACGAACTCCACGTCTTCGCCGCCCACGACGATGACGTCCTTGATATACGGACTGAAGCGCAAGCGGACTTCGGCGTATTGGGGCGAGAACTGCTTGCCTCCGGCCAACGGCTTGAGGTCTTCCATGCGGTCGATGACGATCAGGTGTCCGTGCTCGTCGAGGTATCCGAAATCACCGGTATGATACCAGCCTTCCTCGTCGAAATTCTTGCGGGTGGCTTCGGGGTTTTTGTAATATCCGGCGAACATATACTCGTGTTTGACCAGGATTTCACCGTTTTCGGCGATCTTGATTTTGACCCAGGGCAAGGGCTGTCCGGAAGTCTCGGGGCGAAGCGCTCCTTCCCGGGGGATGGAAACCAGCCCCATTTCCGTGCTGCCGTAAACCAGTTTGATTTCCACCCCCAGAGCCAGGAAATAGCGGATGATCTCCGGGCTGAGCGCCCCGCCGCCCGAATAGGCCACTTTGACCTTGGACAGGCCCAAGCGATCCCGCAAGGAGCGCAAGACGGCCTGATAGGCCAGAAAATAAAGCAGCCGCCAACCCAGGCCCGGACGATTCTGTTCGATCCGCGAATCGGCCATCTTCAGCCCGACCGGCAGAAAAGTCCGGTAGATCAGCCGGCGCAGGAAGCTGGCGTCGATCATCTTGGCCTGGACCATCCGGTTGACCATCTCCCATTGTCTGGCCCCGTAAAACAGAACGTGGGGTCCGATCTCCCGCAGGTCCTCCTGGACCGTCTCCGGTTCTTCCGGAAAATTGACCACTAAGTCGGCCAGCAGGGAGCCGGCGATGCCCACGGCCTGCTCCGTGGCCCAAGCCGGCGGAATAAACGAAACGTATTCGTACCCCTTGCCGAACCAGTGGTCCACCTGGCTCCAAACCATGGTGAAATTGACCAAAAACTTGTTGCCCAGCATGGCTCCCTTGGGCAGGCCGGTCGTGCCCGAGGTCCAACTGATGATGCCCACGTCATCGCCTGAGCCTTCTTCGATCTTCCGCTCGAAAAGACCGGCCTGGTCTTTCTCCAATTCCCGTCCCAGGGCCTGGACCGCCTCGAAGGTCATCAGAATCGGATCGTCGTAACTCCAAAGACCCTTGGGGTCCCAATAAATCACCTTTTTAAGACCGGGCAGTTTGTCTTTGACCGCCAGGGCCTTGTCCACCTGCTCCTGGTCGTGGGCCACCAGAAACTTGGCGTCTGAGGCCTGAATGAAATATTTGACTTCTTCGGGGCCGCAGTCGACGAAGATGCCCGTAGCCACGGCCCCGGCGGCCTGGGCGGCCAGCTCGGCCCAATACCACTCCGGTTTGTTCTCGCCGATGACGGCCACCTTGTCCCCGCGCTCCAAACCCAGACTGATCAAACCCAGGCAGAAATACTTGACCGCCTCGTAGTAATCCCGCCAAGTGTAAGTCACCCAAATGCCTCGGTCCTTGACCCGGAGGGCGTCGTCATCCGGATGCTTGAGGTAGTTCCGCCGCAGCAGTTTGGGCAGAGTGTCCTCTTCGGCCGAAATCTCAGTGACCTGAAAAGATTCTTCAGGCTTGCTCCGGACCTTACCATTCATCTTCGTCCTCCTCATCGGTCTCGCCCAAATAGGCCCGGATGACTTCGGGGTCGTTTCTGGTTTCTTCAGGCAGTCCTTCAGCGATTTTTTGCCCGAAGTCCAGGACCGCCACCCGATCGGAGATGTCCATGACCACCTGCATGTCATGTTCGATCAGGACGATGGGAATCCGCCTGAGTTCGGCGATGTCCAGAATAAACCTGGCCATATCCTCTTTTTCTTCCACATTCATTCCGGTCATGGGTTCGTCCAGCAGCAAGAGCCTGGGTTCGGTGGCCAAGGCCCGCCCCAATTCGACCCGCTTGCGCTGGCCGTAAGGCAGCATGCCGACCAGTTTCCGGCGAATGGGCGCCAATTCCAGCAGGTCGATGATTTCCTCGACCACCTCTCGATGACGGACCTCTTCCCGCCGGGTCGGGCCAAAATAGAGGCAGGCCGACAAAGCGCCTCGTTTGAGGTGATTGTGGCGGGCGGCCATGAGATTGTCCAGGGTGCTCAAGCCGGTATAAAGCTCGATTTTCTGAAAAGTCCGGGAAATGCCCAGTTTGGCGATCTTGTGGGTGGCCAGCCGGGTGATGTCCCGACCCTCGAAATATATCCGGCCTCGCTGGGGCCGATAAAAGCCGGTGATGCAATTGAGCAGGCTGGTCTTGCCCGCACCGTTAGGCCCGATAACGGCCAGGATCTCCCGGGCTTTGACTTCTAAATTTATTCCATTGAGGACGACCAAACCGCCGAAATGGAGATGAATATTCTCGATTTCCAAAGGATGTCGGCCGGTTTTGGTCTCGGCCGCGGCCGAGCCGCCGGCGGCCCGATCCTTCGGCCCCAAGGTTTTTTCGGCCTGATCGGCGGGCATGGTTAACTTCCCCTCCTCCTCAGCGTTCGAGTTCTTTAAAAACCGACCGCCGGTGATAAGGATAAAAGACTTAATCCAATCAGCTCCGGGCCTTGGCCAGGCCCGGAAAAAGGACCCGGCACATTTCTTCGGTTAAAAGGTCCGGACTAATCTCTCGTTCGAATATCAATCCGGGCAGGCACAAATGTTCCAGACTGCCTAAAAGAATCTGTCGGATATGGTGCGGCCGGACGTCGTCCCGAATCTCCCCGCGCTTGACGCCGTCCTTGATGATCTCCAGGATCATACCGGCGTACTTTCTGACTAACTGGTAGGTCTCGCTCTCAAAATAGCCGGGGAAACACCTGACCTCCAAAAGAAGTATCTTGGCGAAGACGCGGTTTTCATTGTAAGAATGTAAATTGAGCCAAATGAGTCTGCGCAGCTTGTTGAAGGCCCCCTTGAGGTCTTTCAAGGCCTGGTCGGTCTCATCTATATAACTCTTGAGATACTCGGATAGAACTTGGTGGAGGAGATTTCGTTTATCCTTGAAATATTTGTATATTAAGGCTTCATTCACCCCGGCGGTCTGGGCGATTTCGGCCCAGGTGACGGCGCTGAACTCCTTTTCCGTAAGCAGTTTCTTCAAAGCTTCGGCGATCTTGACCCGACCGGGCGGAAAAGAACCGGCCCCGGTCGGTCTCCCTGATTTCTGCTTGGACAGGCCCTTGGGCATCGAGCCTCCCGCCTTATCAAGTCCGCCTAAAATGTATGACTTACTTATTAAGGCAACTAGTCAAAATCGCAAACTATTTTAAAAAATAACCACCAAATTTTTCGGAGTAGGCATAACATACTTTAAAAAAAACCCTTTGTCAAGCCTTTTGGTGGAATGAAGAACCAAAAATTTTATCTATAGCGATTTACTTTCTAATTACAATAATTTGTAAAATTAAATCGTCGAATTTGGGTTTGACCGGCACTACAGTTTCATGATAAACAGAGATATCTTTTCAGCCACCAAAATGGAAAAAAATGGCCTTCTCCGACACCGGAACATCCTGGCGGACCAAACCGACCGACCGCTTCATCCTTAAATGGATCAAAGTCAACCTGTCGGCCCGCCTGACCCCTCGTCTGGCCGGTATTGATTGGCTTGCCCCCTGGATGGTCACCGTCGCCTCGAGTCTGCTCGGCTGTGTCGGCGGACTGATCTTCGCCTTGGGGGTCGGCTGGCTGGCCGGGCTGGCCGCAGCCGCCGGTCAGGTCCTGGACGGAGTGGATGGCCAATTGGCCCGGATCACCGGCCGTCAGACCCAGGGCGGGGCCTTTATGGATTCAGTCGTGGATCGTTACGCCGATGGGGCCATGGTCATCGGCCTGACCGTGTACTTAGTCCGCCTGCCTCTCCCATGGCCTTTATGGTTGGTCCTGCTTCTGGGGGCCCTGGCGCTCATCGGCAGCAATTTGATCAGTTACTCCACGGCCCGGGCCGATACCCTCGGTCTCGATTTGGGCCGGCCTACTTTGGCCGGCAAGGGCACCCGCACCTCGGTCATTATTCTAGGCGCCTGGGGCAGCCTGTTCTGGCCGCCCTTGCCCGTAATAACCCTTATTTATCTGGCGGTTCACACCAACGCCGTGGTGATCGTTCGGCTGCACCGGACTCACCGGTCAGGGCGGTGAGGCATGATAATCGATATGGGCGTGATTCATGGACGGTTCCAGGTCTTGCACCTCGATCACCTGAAATACCTCCTGGCCGGCAAGGCCTTGTGCCGGCACCTGGTGGTGGCCGTGACCAACCCGGACCCGACTCTGGTCAAAGACGACGAAACCGATCCCCAGCGAAGCGATCCCCTGGCCAACCCCTTGACCTATTTCGAAAGGTATGTTTTGGTCAGGGCCGTGCTTGCGGAAGCAGGAATTCCCTTGGAAGAATTCTCCGTGGTCCCTTTGCCGATCAATTTCCCCGAACTTTACCGGTACTATGTCCCACTGGAAGCCGTTTTTTTTCTGACCATCTATGATGATTGGGGGCGTCGGAAGCTCAGTCAGTTCCAAGGTTTGGGCCTTAAAACCCGCATCCTCTGGGAAAGACCTATACAGGAAAAAGGAATTACCGGGCAGGAAGTCCGCCGGCGAATGATCGAGGGGGCCCATTGGGAAGAACTCCTGCCGCCCGCTTCGGCGGCCCTGATGAAGGACTGGAACATTCCCCAACGTCTCGCTTTTTTCTATTGACGAATTTTTTATTTTTAGTTATACTAATAATGGGCCTTCCCCCTGGCCCTGACCTGCTTACCCTGGTCCAAGCCCGGACTTGTCAGTCCGGGCTCCCTCTTCAGACCCACATCATTATCCAAGGCCCCGGTCTGGCGTAAGGCCTCATACAGGACCACCCCCGCGGCCGTGGCCAAATTCAGACTGCGCACCGGCCCCCAGATGGGGATATTGACGATTTGCTCCGGAAAACGGTCCAAAAGCTCGGCCGGGCAGCCCCTGGTTTCCGGGCCGAAAACCAGACCATCCCCCGGCTGAAAACGGAAACGATGAAAGGGGACGCCGCGGCGGGCCGAGGTGAAGACCAGGCGGGCGCCGGTCCAGCCTTGGACGAAGGTTTCCCAGTTCTCCCAGACCTGTAAATCCACCGCCGGCCAGTAATCCAGGCCCGCTCTTTTCAAATGCTTGTCGTCCAAGGAAAAACCCAAGGGCTTGATCAGGTGAAGACGGGTCTGCACCGCGGCGCACAGCCGGGCCACATTGCCGGTATTCGGCGGAATTTCCGGTTGATAGAGGATGAGCTCCATTGGTTCTTCAGCCCTGTTCCCCGGCCTCGGTCCAGCCGAGGCGGTGCTGTATTTCTTCGATCAAGGGGGGAAAGGTCTCCGGGTCCAGGGCGGACAAGGCCACGGCTTCAAAGCGCCGGGCCAGGTTGGCGGCCAGGTCGGGCTCGATCAGATCGACTTTGTTGAGCACTCGCAGAATCGGTTTACGCGCCAGGTCCAGCTCGGCCAAAAGGCCTTCGACTGTTTGAACATGGTCTTCGAAGCGGGGACTTGAAGCATCGATGATGTGGAGCAAGAGGTCGGCGCTGTCGAGCTCTTCCAAAGTGGCGGCGAAGGCCTGAATCAAGTCGGACGGCAGATCCCGGATAAATCCGACCGTATCGGTGATGATGATGGCCCGATCCCGGGGGAACCTGAGCCGCCGGCTGGTCGGGTCCAAGGTGGCGAAAAGGCGGTCCTCGGCCAAGACCTGGCTGCGGGTCAAATTATTCAGTAGGGTGGACTTGCCCGCGTTGGTGTACCCGACGATGGAGACAATGGGCAGACCCACCCGGGCCCGGCGTTCCCGGCGTTGGGTCCTCTGGGCTTTGACGGTCTCGAGTTCTTTTTTGAGCCGGTCGATCCTTTCTCGGACCCGGCGGCGGTTGATTTCCAGCTTGGTTTCCCCGGGGCCCCGGCCGCCGATCCCGCCGGTCAGCCTGGACATCATCGTGTTCTTCTTAACCAGCCGGGGCAGAAGATAATTGAGCTGGGCCATCTCCACCTGAATCTTGCCCTCCCGGCTTTGGGCTCTCTGGGCGAAGATGTCCAGGATGAGCTGAGTCCTGTCGATTATCCTCAATTGGGTCTGTTCGGTCAGCCGGCTTATTTCGGCCGGGCTTAGGTCCTGATCGAAGATCAGCAGATCAGCCCCCATCTGCAAGGCCTGGATGTTCAAATAGCTGACCCGCTCCTGGCTGAGGACATGGGCCGATTTTCCTTTCCGCTGCCGAAACAGTCTCCGGCCCAGGACCTGGAGACCGGCGGTGCGTGACAATTCTTCCAGCTCGTTGAGACTGTCTTCAGCCTCGATCCTGGGAGCGTCCGAGACGCTGACCAGCACGGCCTGGTCTTTGCGGCCGGTTTTCTGGACCGCCTTCTGCCGCCTGGTCAGTTCTTCTTCAAGCGACCGGATAAGTTCGGAAAAGTCAACATCCAGGGTGTGAGGGTTGGGGGCGGACAATCTGGCTACCCCTTCTCCGCCGTCGTTGGCCGGCAGGAGATGAGCGACTTCTACGGCCGGAGGTCGGCCGTCTTCATTAACCAAAAGGGCGGCGATCAGGTCCAGGCGCAGGTGGGCCAAGTCATTCAAGTCGTCCTGGTTCAGAGCTTCCCGGGCCAGATGGGTGTGAATCAGCCTCAAGCCGCTCAGGCGGATCAGCCCGCCCCGCTGGCGTCTCAATTCAGGCAAAAGCAGTCGGCGGCCGTCGCCCACCACGACGGAAACCACCGCTCCGGAGCGATCCAGAATCAAACCGATCTGCCGGCCGATCTCCGCGGACAAATCGGACACGTCCCTGGCCAGTTCCGGCGTAATGATTTTCGAGGACGGTATGCCGCGACGGTAAAAACGCCGGAGCCGATTGATCTGGCCGGCCTTAAGACCTTCGGTGTGACCTTCGATTCTGCTGATGGTCGACCTTGCCTCCTCAAAATTTTTTCATCTTAATAAATATTTTACCGCAAACCAGAAAAAAAGGGAGTCTTTTCCTGATAACATCTTGAAATTAGGTAGTTATATTTGCTTGAGACAAGACCGGGGCGGATAAAAATCAGAAGCTCAAACATAGACGTCATTGCGCTGGATGCTGCTGCGAAACCTGGCGCAATGATGCAGGAAGGTCAGGTTGACCGTCCCGACCGGGCCGTTCCTCTGTTTGCCCACGATCAATTCGGCCCGGCCTTTTAGTTCTTCATTATCGGGCTTGTAGATTTCTTCCCGGTAGACGAAGGCGATGACGTCGGCGTCCTGCTCGATGGCCCCAGATTCCCGAAGGTCGGCCAAAACCGGACGTTTGTTGGGGCGCTCCTCCACGCGTCGATTAAGCTGGGACAGGGCCAGGACCGGAACGTTCAGCTCCTTGGCCAGGCCTTTCAGAGAGCGGCTTATTTCGGAAATAACCTGTTCCCTGGGCAAGCTCTCGTCACGTCCCCGCATAAGTTGCAAGTAATCGACAATGATCAGGCCCAGTTCCTGGCCCTGGTTGATAATCTGGGTTTTGAACCGGCGGGCTTTGGCCCTTAACTCCAAGACGCTCAAACCGGGGGTGTCGTCCACGTAGATGAGGGCTTCATTCAGTTTTGAAGCGGCGCTGGTCAGATGGATGAAGTCCTGTTCCCGCACCCGGCCGGTGCGCACGTCCCGCAGGTCCAAACCGCCCAGGGAACAAAGCAGGCGGAGCACCAACTGGTCCTTGGACATCTCCAGGGAGAAAAAGGCCACAGCCAGGGAGTGGCCGGTCTTGTGGTCCCGCTCTTCCGGGATGGCGGTCTGGGTGGCGATATTAAGGGCCAGGGCCGTCTTGCCCATGGACGGCCGGCCGGCCAGGATGATCAAATCGGACGGTTGCAGGCCGCCGGTCAATTCGTCCAGATCGCTAAAACCGGTCGGAACGCCGCTGACCCCGCCGCTGCGGGTCATCAAGGCCTCGATGTGACCGATGGTCGCAGTGAGCAGACCCTTGACCGGCTGGAGGGTCTGGGTGTCCCGGCCCTCGCGGATGGCCAGGATCGAGGCTTCGGCCCGGTCCAGAACCTCATCGACCTGGTTGGTCGGTGAGAAACATTGCTCGGAAATGTCGGCGGCTGATCTGATCAGGCGCCGTAATAAAGAGCGTTCCCTGACTATCCTGGCGTAATGCTCGACGTTGGCCGCCGTCCCCACGGCGTCGGCCAATTCGGCCAGATAGGCCGGACCGCCGGCCTTGTCCAGGGCCCCGTTTTTCTTCAGGGAATCGTTGAGGGTGACCAGGTCCACGGGCAGAGCACGGTCGAACAGGTCCCGCATGGCCTCGAAAATCAATCCATGCGATTCCCGATAAAAATCATCCGGGGTCAGACGAGTCTCCAAAACCCGGGCCAAGGCCCGGTTGTCCAGCAGGATGGCCCCGAGCAAGGACTGTTCGGCTTCGAGACTCTGGGGCGGCAGTTTGAGGTCTTGGACCTTGTTCGAAGGCTTCCGGCTCTGTCTTCTCTCGACCATGAACCTGCTATTCGGCCTTGACCACCGTGACCTTCAGATGAGCGGTCACTTCGGCATGAAGTTTGACCGGAACTTGGAATTCACCCAAACTTTTAATGTTTTCATCAAGTTGAATTTTACGCCTGTCTATCTCCACGCCTTGGTCCTTCAAGGCGGCGGCCAGGTCCATGGTGGTGACCGAACCGTAAAGCTTATCGCTTTCACCGGCTTTTTGGGCGATGGTCAAGTGGATGGCCTCGATCTGACCGGCCAGTTTTTCAGCCCGCTCTTTTTCTTTCATGGACCGCAGCTTGAACTCCTCCCTCTTTTTTTCAAAGAGTCTGAGGTTGGCCGGGGTGGCGGTCACGGCCAGTTGATCGGGGATAAGCTTGTTGCGGGCGAAACCATCGGCCACGTTGATGATTTGACCGGCCCGGCCGAGGGATTCCACGTCTTGGGTCAGAATTACTTTCATGGTTTTCAAACTCCTTCCTGCATCCTGAGGGCGGACTCAGGCCTGGCGGCCGAGTCCCTTTTTGTCTATTTTCCTAAAATTGAACCAAATGTCAAACAGTCCCATTGCGGCCACCACCAGGGTCAAATACTGCTGAAGGGCGATTAAAGCGTAACAAAAAACTTTAAAAAAAGTCGGCGCTCCCTTTTTGTTCAACCAGTAGGCCAGCACGGACAGACCCTGGAAAAAATAGATCAACCCCAAAACCATCAAGACATTGACGGCAAGCAACTGAACCCAATTCAAGGGAATGAACAAAGCGAAGCCGCCGGCGATGGCCGCCCAGACCAGGCCTTCGGGTGCGGACCAGGTCTTCAAGTCGGCCAGTTCCTGAGGAAGCCGGCCGATCTTGGCCAAAAAAGCTCGACCGCTCATGAAATTGGCCCAGGCGATCAACAGAGAACCCAAGACCATTAGTCCGGGGAATATCCCGATCAAGACCTTGACCCATTGGTCGTCGGCCGCGGTTTCCCGGCCCGACGGCTCCGCTTCTCCAGTCGTGGAACGGTCTGGGTCGTATCGCCGGACGTCTTTTTCGACGTCTCGAGTCTCTCCGGGCGATTCAATCGGCTCTTCAAAAATCGATTGGTACATCCGGAGCGAAAGGTGAACTTGTTCTTCAACGATCTTTTTCCCGTAAGTCCAAGGCGGCTGGCCCTGAGCCAGACCGACCAGACTCAAAAAAAACAAGCCGACCAGCAGCAACGCCCCAGCCGATAGTCCGACCAGTTTTTCCGGGGGCAGCGGCCGGCGGAAACCTTCAGCCAAGATCACGGCTAAAACACAGCATTCGAAAAAGAAAATTATACCGGAAATCCGGCCGCTCAGAGACAGAATGAGCATCACCGCCAGGGTGGCCAACCCGATCATGGTCAGACCGAAAATCCGGCCCCGGCGAAAATAGAATAAGAACAAGGGCAGGGGAGTGAACAGGCCGAAAAACATCCCGACCACCGGCAGGAAGGACATGGACAAAAAAAGAACCACCGCCGTTCCCGCCCCCAAAACCAAAGCCGGTTGGCTGAGAGCCGCCGCTATGGCCGAGAAAATTGTTGGAGGGGTCCGGCCTTCACTCATGGCCCGTTCCTTATTTTCTGGGGAAGGAGTAGGCCCCAAACCCTCCGGGTCTTCCTCAGGTGCTGCTGGGCGTCATGGCCGTATACGGCATCAGGGCCATGTACCGAGCCCGCTTGATCGCCCTGGTCAACTGGCGCTGATGTAGAGCGCAATTGCCGGAAATACGGCGGGGAATGATCTTGCCTCGCTCCGTGATGAAATTTTTAAGGACTCTAAGGTCTTTATAATCTATTTCCCGAGCGTGTTCAGCGCAAAAACGGCAGATTTTGCGGCGGGGGAAATGCCTTCTTTTTGGTTTTGGCCGACGGTTCATGGTCGTCTCCTCAATTCAACTTCCGTCTGAAGGGAAAACGCTTAATGCAAAATTTTTACTTAGTCTTCCGACTCGAAATCGTTTTCAGCCTCATCGTCTTCTTCCCGGTCAGGGGAGAACCCTTCCGCCTCATCTTCGTCGGTCTCCATGTCCTCCGATTCGGCAGGTTCTTCGGCCATGGTCTCCCGGCGGGCTTTTTCTGACTCGAGGCGTTCGATTTCGGCCTGGCGCTTCTCTTCAGTAAAATCCTTGTCCAGAACCAGACTCAGATACTTGTATACCCGTTCATCCAGGCGCATTTGGCGTTCCAATTCGGTCAACAGGGCCGGATCACCGGAAAAATCCAAAAGCCAATAGTAGCCGCGCATCTGTTTGTTGACCGGGTAAGCCAACGGCCGGCGTCCCCAGTCTTCCCAGCGCAACAAATCGCCTTTCATCTGGCCAACTACGTCGATGAATTTTTGCTTGGTCTGGTCCAGCTCCTCGGGAGACAAATCCGGATCAAGGAGCACAAGGGTCTCGTATCGTCTTGCTTTCACTGCCATGGATTACCTCCTCATGGTCTTACGGCCCTCCCTGCTTGTGGAGAGGGCGAGGAAGCTCAAGGACAAGGCCTGGAGCCTTAAAAAAATTAACTTTATATTATTTTCCTCATTTGTCAAGAAAATTTTCCCCAAACCCATCTTCACTGCTTGTAAATCATCTTCAGAGGCCTAACATCGACCAGAGCGAGGCCTCGGTTTGTTCCGGCGGGCCGCTGGTGTCCAGGGTGACCAGCCTAGCCGGGCCAAGGGCTTTCAGCGGTTCGAAAGCAGCCGCTTGGGCCGAGTAAATTTCCCGGCGGCCGTCGGACAGGGAATGCCCGCGTTCTTCCCTCTTTTTCAGCCGGGCCATAGTGTTTTCTTCGTCGGTCCGGGTCAAAACGAAAGTCACTTCCGCCTTGATCCGCCCGAGTGCTTCAATCAAAGTCCGCCTCTCCGCCTCCTTCATGTACGAGCCGTCCAAGACCACGTCCATCCCGGCGCCGGCCAGCCTGGCCGCGGACTTTTGCATAATCTGATAAAGTTTTTCAGACATTTCCGAGGAATATAGTCCTTGGCCATAAGGGACGTAAACCCTGGCCCCGGGGCAGAGTCCGGCCATCTGCTTGCGCACCCGGTCCGAGCTGATCACCGCCGCGTTTATTCTAAGGCCTGTGGCCTCAGCCCATCTGGTCTTGCCTGAACCCATCAGACCTAAAAAGACCATAACCCGCGGCCGTTTCGAACCGCCGGCGTAATTATAGGCCAAATCAAAATAACGCTGGGCCTGGTCCAGGGCCTTTTCCCTCTCCGGAGCAGGCACGGCCGGCTGATCGAAGGTGAAGCAGCTGATCTTCCCCCGGACATAAGCCCGGTAGCATTTATAAAAGTCCATGACCAAAGGTAAATCCCGATCGCCTGAGAAATTGATGTAAGCTGAGGTCAGGTCGCGGCCTAGGTCGGACCGGCCGTGAAAATCCAGGTCCATGGCCAGAAAAGCCAGGTCAGAAGCTACGTCTGAATAACGAAAACGTTGATTGAATTCGATGCAGTCGAAAATCCAGATTTTTTCACCCAGACAGATGTTGGCCATATGCAGGTCGCCGTGGCAGTCTCGAATGCGGCCGTCTTCGATCCGGCGGTAAAGAACCTCTTTTTGGTTCTCCAAAAAATCATCGGTAAAGCGGCGGATGGTCTCGTAACGGTCCGGCGAAAGGGCCAGGTCCAAGTAATCCTCGGTTTGAGCGAAATTTTCATCCGTATTGATCTTTATCAGCTCTGGCCGGCCGAACCGGTTGACCTCTTCCCCGGTTTCGGCCCGCCGGTAAAAATCGGCCAGGAGGGCGGCCAGTTGCCCCATGGTCTTGCCGGTGACCTGGCTGGCGGCCAGGCGCTTGAGCATCATGCCTTCCTCTGGCATCCGGTGCATCTTCACCGCATAATCAACAACTTGTCCTTCACCTTCCATAATTAAACGGCCGTCGGCTTCTCTGGTCACCCTGGCTATCCCTAAATAAATATCAGGAGCGAGGCGGCGGTTGAGCCTGACTTCCTCCTGGCAAAACTTTTTCCGTTTTTCCGGGGTGGTGAAATCCAGAAACCCGAAATCGACCGGTTTTTTGACTTTGTAGACCAAGGGTCCGGCCAAAAAGACCCAGGAGATATGGGTCTGGACCAGTTCCACTTGGTTCGGCCTGGGCCGGTAAGCCTCGGGCCGACTCAAATCCGCGACGATTTTCTCCGAGTTCATGTTTATAACCCCAATTTTTTTAAATTCTGACATAACGGTTAAGATTATGAAAGGAATTTGCAAATAAAGCGCTTCCCGGGAATTTGCCCTTGACCGCCTTGCCGAAAGCAAGCCTTTACCCGCGACCCGGATTGCTTTTTAAGGCCAAAGGCATTAGAAAGACAAGGGCGTTTTTCGTTGGAGATTTAGGAATCGTGATTGAGCGTTGGTCCCAACCGAACGGTTATCGTCAGGTCCTGGCCATCAGCCTGCCCCTGGTGGCCTCCATGGGCTCCCTGACTTTAATGCAGTTCACCGACCGCATGTTTCTGGCCAATTATTCGGTCGAGGCCATCGCCGCGGCTTTGCCGGCCGGGATTGCTTCTTTTACCCTTCTTTCCTTTTTTATGGGCGTGGCCAATTACACCAACACCTTTGTAGCCCAGTATGTCGGGGCTCAAAAATTCAGCCGGGTGGGGGCCGCCCTCTGGCAGGGGATATATTTTTCCTTTTTTTCAGCCGGATTATTAGCCCTGTTCTTATTTATTTCGGATGAACTGTTCGCTCTCATCGGACACTCGCCCCGGATCAGGGCTTTGGAGGTGATCTACTTCGATATCCTCATCCTGGGCGCCGGTTTGGCGGTGGTCGGTTCGACCCTGGCCTGTTTTTACACCGGCCGGGGAAAGACCTGGACGGTGATGCTGGTCCACATGGCCGGAGCGGCCGTCAACATCCCTCTGGACTACTGCCTGATCAACGGCCTGGGACCCTTTCCGGAACTGGGCATCGCCGGGGCGGCCATTGCCACGGTGATCGCTTACGCCTTCATCGTTTTTATCCTCGGTCTGCTGGTCTTCAGCCCGGCCAATCGAACCGAATTCGCCACCTGGCGCAACCGGGCCTTTGATCTAGACCTTTTTCGGCGTTTGATGCGCTACGGCTTGCCCAGCGGCGTTCAATTCTTCCTGGAGATGTTCGGGTTTACTTTTTTTATCCAGATGCTCGGCCGCATCGGCGATGTGGAACTGGCCGTCTCCAACATCGTCCTGTCCATAGAAACTCTATCCTTTCTGCCCATGGTCGGGTTTCACATCAGCGCGGCCACCCTGGTCGGCCAGGCCATAGGCCGGGGCCGTCCCGAAGAAGGCGTCTATTCCACGGCCAGCGCCCTGCACATCACCGCAGCTTACATGATGATTATGGCCGCCATCTTCGTCTTTTTCCCGGAACCGCTGCTCGATCTCTTCAAGTCCAGCCGCGTCGATCCCGCAGAGTATGAGCGGATTATGGAACTGGGCGTAATCCTGATGCGCTTTATAGCCTTGTACTCCTTTTTCGACGCCCTCAACCTGGTCTACTCCGGGGCCATCAAAGGCGCCGGGGACACCAGATTCATCATGTGGACCATAGCCGCGCTCTCGCTGGGCGTGATGATCGTCCCGGTTTATTTGGCCGTGGAGGTCATGGGTCGAGGCTTGTACACGGCTTGGACCCTGGCCACTTTTTACGTCTGCCTCCTGGGTTTGGCCTTCCTGTGGCGCTACCGGCAAGGCAAATGGAAAGAGATGCGGGTCATCGAAGGGCCGTCGGCGTTGAGCGCCGGGGAGGGCGGTCCTAAAGGGCGGAAGCCCGCCGCGGATTTTTAGGGCGGCCGGAATTCAAAACAACTCCATTTGACCGCCCGTGCCGGATCGGTTGGCCCCGCCGGCCCGCAACGCCTCGTCTGCTTCGACCCGGCCGTCGCCCCGGATATGCCTGACCGCCAAGCCGGCGGCGGTCAAGGCCGGGGTGATCAGGTGGAAGCGGTGACAGCGCAGCGGATTTTCTTCGGCGCACATTAAGGCCAAGCGCCGCTTTTCAGCCATTTCCCCTATCGTTTTTATACCTTGGTCAAAATCAGGCCCGGTCCCCGGCTTATGGCCGCCTTTAGACAAGCCCCCCAACTCACGGCCCAAATAGAGATAAATCATTCCGCCCGATTCCACGGCTTTTTCCAGACCGGTTTGGTTGAAATGGGGAACGTACCGGGAATAGGGGGCCGATCTGACGTCGACCAGCACCTCGATTTCCCAAGTGCGTAACAACCCGATAAAATGTTCCAGGGAATGGTTCGAATGGCCGATGGTGTAAATGACCGGCTTGTTCCCGTTTTTAGAAATAACTTCTCCCGGCCGCCGGGATATTACACCACCCGAATGGTCCCTGGCGGGCCTTCGGTCACCCGTCCGATAACGGCTGCCCGGGTGGCGTCCTTGGACCTGATTAAATCAAGTAATTCCTCGGCCCGGTCCGGCGGAACGGCCAGAAGCAGCCCTCCCGAAGTCTGGGCGTCGGCCAGCAGACTGAGCACTTCCGGCCGGAGGCCGGGTTCGACCTGAAGTGATTTGGCGCAGAAATTCTGGTTGGCCCAAGTCCCGGCCGGGACCAGACCCATGGCCGCGTATTCCAGGGCTCCGGTGATGACCGGAACTTGGGCGCTTTCGATGATCAAGCCCACTTGGCTGGCCCGGGCCATTTCCCAGCCGTGTCCCAGCAGTCCGAAACCGGTGATGTCCGTACCGCCGGTCACGCCGAAACCGGCCGCCGCTTCCCCGCCGATTCGATTGAGAGTGGCCATGGTGGCGATCATTTCGGCTTCGGCTTCGGTCGAACAGAGATTACCCTTGATGGTCGTGGCGATAATGCCCGTGCCTAGGGGCTTGGTCAGGATCAGGACCTGACCCGGCTTGGCCCCGGCGTTGGTCACCAGTTGATCCGGATGCACCAGCCCGGTCACGGCCAGACCGTACTTGGGTTCAGGGTCGTCCACAGTGTGGCCGCCGACCAAGACCGCGCCGGCTTCATGAACCTTGTCCCAGCCGCCTTTGAGTATTTGAACCAGGATGTTTTTATCCATGGTCTCCCTGGGGAAACAGACGATGTTCATGGCCGTCAGGGGGCGGCCGCCCATGGCGTAGACATCCGACAGGGCGTTGGCCGCGGCGACCTGGCCGAAGGTGTAAGGATCATCGACGATGGGGGTGAAGAAATCCACGGTCTGGATCAGGGCCAGGTCGTCTTGAAGGCGAAACACTCCGGCATCGTCGGCCAGGTCGAAGCCGACGATCAGATCGGGATGCTCCTCCTTGGGCAGGAGGGCCATCACTTCGGCTAGGTCGCCCGGACCTAGTTTCGAAGCTCAGCCCGAAGCCCGAACCATCTGGGTCAGTTTTGGGGTCAAGCCTTTGTTCATATTGATTCCGTCAACATTGCCGCGCTTTTTTGCCCTTCCTGCCTCAGAAATTCAAGAAAGGCGGTGCAAAGGGGCGACCGGCTCCGCTTTCTATGCGTGACCAAATAAAATGGACGGCGCAGGTTAAGACCCTCGACCGGCACGGTCTTGATCTGGTTGCACTTGATCTCCGGGGAAAGGGCGATCCGGCTGAGAATGGACACGCCCAGGCCGGTCCTTATGCCCTGGAGCACGGCTTCGGTGCTGCCCATTTCGGCCACTACATCCAGGTCTCCCACGCCCAGCCCCATCTTTTCCAGGGAAGCCAGCATGGCCGCCCTGGTTCCGGAGCCTTCTTCGCGGATGATAAAGGGCGCCGTAGGCAAATCGGCCGCCTCGACCTTGACCCCCGGTTCGGCCCAGGGGTGGTCAAGGGGTACGGCCAGGACCATTTCATCTTCGATTAAAGGTTCGTACTCCAGGTCATCCAGGGTCATCTTGGCCCCGACCATCCCGACCTCCACGTCGCCCTCGATGATCCGATAGAGGATGACCTGAGTGTCGCCCAGGAGCAGTTTGAGGCTCACGCCCGGATAAATGCGCCGGAATTGCCCGATGAGGACCGGCAGGATATAGCCGCCGGGGATAGTGCTGCCGCCCAACCTGAGTCGGCCGGTCATCCGTCCTTGGAACTGCTCGAGTGCGTATAGGGTTTCGGTCCGCAACTCCAGAATTTTTTGGGCGTAGTCCAACAGGACGAAGGCCGCGCTGGTGGGCAGGACTTGGCGTCGATGGCGGTCGAACAGCCGCAGTCCTATTTCTTCCTCCAGGGTCTTGATGTGGCCGGAGACGGTGGGCTGGGTCAGGCCGAGTTCATCAGCCGTTTTGGAAAAGCTGCGGGTGGCCATCAGTTTGGCGAAGACTTCCAGTCGGCGCAGGTCCAACGGTTTTCACCTATCGTGGTTATAAATATTACCGATAAGAATAGACCCGGAAGCCGGAACCTGTCAAGGCGCGTTTGGTTCGTTTCTGGGTAAAAATTCGAGCGGCCGGAGCCGCTCGAACGATAAAGATCAACATTTTTAGGGAAGAAAAACTAGTGTTTCAACTCCTCCAGGTTTTCATACAACTCGAGTGACTGGGGGTTGGCCAGGGCGTCCCGGTTGGTTACGGGTTTGCCGTGAATGATGTTGCGCACGGCCAGTTCGACTTTTTTCATATTGATCGTATAGGGAATATCAGCGACGGGGATGATCTTGGCCGGCATGTGCCGTGGGCTGGCGTTGGTTCGGATGGCCTGCCGAATTTTGTTCTTAAGTTCTTCGGTCAGTTCCGCTCCTTCGGCCATCTTGACGAACAGGATGACCCGCACGTCGTTCTCCCAATTCTGGCCGATGACCAGGCTGTCGGAGACTTCCGGGAACTGTTCAACGATGCTGTATATTTCCGCCGTGCCGATGCGCACGCCGCCGGGGTTGAGGGTGGCGTCGGAACGGCCATAGATGACCACCCCGCCGGTGTCCTTGATCTCAATGAAATCCCCGTGGCACCAGACACCCGGATAGTTGCGGAAATAGGCGTTGAGGTACTTTTCACCGTCAGGGTCGTCCCAAAAATAGATGGGCATGGACGGGAAAGCCGCGGCGCAGACCAATTCCCCGGTCTGATTGTAAACGGCCTGGCCCTCTTCATTAAAGGCGTAAACCTTCATGGCCAGGCCTCGGCACTGGAGCTGCCCGGCATAAACCGGGCCGATAGGATTGCCCAGGGCAAAGCAGCCATTGATGTCGGTCCCGCCGGAGATCGAAGCCAGCTGCATGTCTTCCTTGATTTCCCGGTAGGCGTATTTGAAACCTTCAATCGGCAGGGGCGATCCGGTCGAGCAGATGCACCTGAGGGCGCTTAGATCACAGTTGGTCCCCGGCTTAGCCCCGGCCTCCTCCAGGGCGGCGATATATCGGGCGCTGGTCCCGAACACGGTGATCTTGAGGTCCGCGGCCATCCGCCAAAGGGTTTCGGCGTCCGGATAGAAAGGCGATCCGTCGTATAGGACCGCCGTAGCCCCGACTCCCAGGGAACTGACCAGCCAGTTCCACATCATCCAACCACAGGTCGTGAAATAGAATTCGGTATCTTCCCTTTTCAGGTTGGTGTGCAGAACCTGTTCTTTCAATTGATGCAGAAGAATGCCCCCTTGGCTCTGAACCATGCACTTGGGCTTGCCCGTGGTGCCCGAGGAATACATGATATAGAGCGGGTGCTCGAAGGGGACCTGGACGAAGTCGATTTCCAGGCCTGTTTCCGGGGCGATGAAATCGTTCCAATGAACCGCATTGGCCAGCCCGCCGATGTCCGGACGTTCATTGACGTACGGCACCACCACCACTTTTTCGGTTTTAGGCAGTTGCTTCAGAATGCCGCCGACCCTTTCCAGGGAATCAAAGCTTTTGCCGTTGTAAAAATAACCGTCGGCGGTGAAAAGGACCTTAGGCTCAATCTGGCCGAACCGGTCCAAAACCCCTTTAATGCCGAAGTCCGGCGAGCAGGACGACCAGACGGCCCCCAGGCTGGTGGCCGCCAGCATGGCCACCACGGTTTCGATCATGTTGGGCATGAACCCGGCCACCCGGTCGCCCTTCTGAACACCGGCCGCTCGCAACGACTTGGCCAGCCGGGCCACCAGGTCGTACAGTTCGGCGTAAGTGATGCGGCGCGGGTCTTTGGTTTCGCCTTTAAAAATCAGAGCGGTTTGGTTGTCCCGGTACCTAAGCAAATTCTGGGCGAAATTGAGTTCCGCCCCCTTGAACCATCTGGCCCCGGGCATCTTGTAAGGATCGTCCACCACCTGCTCGTAACTTTTCGAGTGGATGACGCCCAGAAAATCCCACATGGCCGCCCAAAAATCAGGGATGGCGTCCACGGACCAGTAGTAAAGCTCGTCGTAATAGTTGGAAAAGCGTTTGCCGTAGCGCTCGTTGACATACTTGATGAAACGGGTCATATTAGCCTGTTCCACCTGTTTCCTGGATGGAGCCCAAAGCATCTCAATCATTTTTCCACCCTTTCCTCCTGATTTGGGTTTAATATAGTAAATGTCACTAACTGCCGCCTGCAGGATATGTCAGGCCGGCAATCAAGTCAAGACTTTTGCCTTGGAAACGTTTGATTTAAGCTAGTTTTTTAGCCTTGAAAACACAACCTGGGCTTGGAACCCCGGGCTGGATTCGGTCGTCCCTAACGGGCCTGGGGTTGGTAGGCCTGATAATATATGACAGGATGGCTCCGGTCCCGTTTCAGGCGGGATGGCCTGAGCGCTGGAGGCGCAAGGGGTTCAGTCGGGCGAACACATAGATTGGCCCCTACCATTCCAGTCCTTCCCCCGCCCGCCCGAAAATCGCGGCTTTTCCCTTGGCCTACTTCAACATGAAAGACTAGCCTTAACCATAACCACGTTGAACATTTAATCTTTGCCCTCTCCTTTGCAATCATTGATCTCTTCGGCTTCGCCTCAGAAATCAATGATTGCAAAGGCCAAATACTAAACTATCAATCGTCCGACTCCTTCAGGGGGACAGGATAGAAGCGCCTAATAGATGACGTGGTGGTAGTTGAGAACGAGTGGGGCCGGATAGAAGAGATCACCATGACCTATGTGGTAGTCAGGATATGGGATGAACGTCGTCTGGTGCTGCCGGTCAATTATTTCATCGAGAAACCTTTCCAGAACTGGACCCGAATCTCAGCCGACATTTTGGGCACGGTCTTTTTATACCTGGATTACAAGGTGTCGGTGCCCGCCGTCAGGCAAAAACTTTTTGCAATTATTGAGAAATCCGACTTGTGGGACCGGCGGGTCTGGAGGCTGCAAGTCACTAACGCCACCGACCGGGTTGTGGAACTGAGGGCCCTGATGAGCGCCCGCAACTCCTCCCATGCCTGGGATCTTCGTTGTGAAGTTCGAGAGAAGCTGATCGCCTTTATTCAGAAAAATTATCCGGACAGCCTGCCGAAAACGAGGGCCGAAGTTGAACTTTTGAAGACCTGAAATTTTTGGCACAGTCTTTCTCGTTTTTAAGAATTTGATATACTGGTTTGAAAGCGTTATGAACCGGGTCAACCTGTTCCAACGCAGTAAAAGTAAGGAATGGCGGCAATGAAACCCGATGTCAGGACACGAAATCTAGACCGGCTGGTGGACAACTACCTCGAAGCCCAGGAGAAACGCGACTATTACCAAGAACTCTTGAGTGAGGCCGACCGCAAATTAGCCGACGCTCAGGAAGAAATTTACGGCGACGGTTCTTTAGAGCATTGGACCATGGCGCTTCAATCAGTTCAAAGCCGCATCCAAACCGAAACCGATCGAAACCGTAAGAGGAGATGCGTGTATTTGGCTATGCTGATCAACAATTGGATCGAGTCCGATCCGATCTGAAGACCAAGACCACTTAATCTGTTCTGATGGCCTTGAGAGACCAGAGGAGGAAGGACTATGGCCGATTTTCACCAGGAAGGGACCATCACCAGCCTTCATGCTCTTTATGAGGCTTTCGACCGAGAGGCATATTTGGCGGGTTTGGAACAAAAACTGGAAGAATATTCCCACCATCTCAAGATCAGCCTTCTTCTGCCCTCGCTTTACTCCGAAATTCAAAATCAGGCCGTCCTTGATCGGATCATGGCTGAAATCCGTGAAGTGCGCTACCTTCACAGCGTGGTAGTGGCTCTGGGTGGAGCGCCTGACGAGAAGCACTTCAATGAAGCCAAAGAATATTTCAGCCGCCTGCGCACCCCGGTCAGGGACGTTAAAGTGATCTGGGTGGACGGACCGCGGATTCAACAAATCTTTCGGGAAATCCAGAAAAGGGAAATTCCGACCGGCGTCCAAGGCAAAGGACAATCGGTCTGGATCAGCCTGGGCTATCTGTTCGGCTGCGAGGAGGCCGACGTGATCGCTCTTCATGATTGCGACATCGTCACCTATGACCGGATACTTCTCGGTCGACTGATAGAACCGACGGCCAATCCCAACAATGACTTCGAATTCTGCAAAGGTTACTACGCTCGGATCTCTCCTGGCGAACAGGCCATGAAAGGCCGAGTCACCAGGCTTTTCGTCATTCCTTTCGTCGACGCCATGAAAGATGTCATTTACACCCAAGGCTATCCAGACCTGGGGGCCTTCTTCCAATACCATCAAGCCTTCAAGTACCCTCTGGCCGGAGAATTCAGCTTTTCGGCCCGACTGGGCCGGGGCCTCAATATCGCCTACGACTGGGGCTTGGAAGTCTCCACCTTGTCCGAGGTCTACCATCGGGTCAATCCCAAAAAAATCTGCCAGATCGACCTGGCCCCCAACTACGAACACAAGCACCAGGACCTTTCCCCGGACGACAAGCGCCAAGGCCTGCATCGTATGGTCGTGGACATCGGCAAGTTCTTTTTTTACTATATGCGCTCCCACGGCGTACCCCTGACTGACGCCTTTGTTGATATGATCCGTCACACTTACTATCAAAACAGTTTGAAATTCATCAAAAGCTACAGCGACGACGCCGATGTCAACGACTTGACTTACGACCGACACGAAGAAGAACTCACCGTCCGGTATTTCCGGGATTTTCTCTGGACAGCCTGGGAACAGTGCCGGGAGCAGACCGAAGAGACCCAGATTCCTTCCTGGAACCGGGTTCTCTTCAGCGTCCCGGAAATTTACTCCCTGCTTATCCAGGCGGTCGAGGCCGACAACGCCTGATATTGTCTCTGGGGGATTGTTTGAAAAAAGCGAATAAATTGACTAAAATACAGACCGAAATTTCGAATCTGTCAAGGGAGGGGGACAGATGGAAAGACCAACCGGAAGCGGGGTGAAAAATGAGCCGGAAACGGCCGAACTCAGGCGCAAAGTAGCCGAGCTCGAAGCCAGGGCGGTTGAACAAGATCGTCGGAAACGGTCACAGGTTCAAGAATTGAATGAAGCCAACAAAGCCCTGACGAAAGCCCTTGAGGAGACTGAACGAGGACGGACCGAAATTTCCGCTTTGCTGGAGGGGGCTTGGGCTTTACTGGAAGGACACACCTTCGAAGCCGCGGGCCGCGGCCTTTTCCAGGCCTGCAAAAAAATCACCGGGGCCGCCGCCGGATATGTAGCCCTTTTGTCTGAGGACGGCGCTGAAAACCAAGTCCTTTTTCTGGATTCCGGGGGGCGGCCCTGCACGGTCGACCCGGAACTGCCCATGCCTATTCGCGGCTTGCGGGAAACAGCCTACCTAACCGGCAAAACGGTTTACGAAAACGCCTTCGCCGCCAGCGCCTGGGCCGATTTTCTACCTTCAGGTCACGTCACCCTGGAAAATGTCATGTTCGTTCCGATAACCAGGGACGGGCGACCGGTGGGGCTGATCGGCCTGGCTAACAAATCCGGCGACTTTACCGAACACGACGCCCGGTTGGCTGCGGCTTTCGGGGAGATGGCCTCCGTAGCCTTGCGGGAAAGAAAAATAAACGAAGACCGGGAAAGGCTGATCGAACAGCTTCAAAAAGCCCTGGCTGAAATTAAGACCTTAAGAGGCTTTCTGCCGATCTGTTCACATTGCCATAAAATCAGGGATGATGCCGGTTATTGGCAAAGGGTGGAAGAGTACATCCAAAGTCGTGTTGAAGTCCAGTTCAGCCACAGCATCTGTCCCGAGTGCGCCAGAAAGTATTACCCTGACATCGACTGGGACGTCTAAGCCGTCCAAGCGGCGATCTTCGGTGAATATTCTCTGAATTACGATTGGAATTGACTTTAAATTTAGTTAGTTATAAATATTTTTTATAAACAGCTTTAAATAGAGTTGCGGGAACGGCTTGGAGTGGAAATAGGTCTTTGGGGTTTCGGGGTTAACCGGGAAATGCCGTGAAATATAAATTCACAAAGCTTGTCCGTCAGTTCATCGGGTGATATTTCCCGATTAAAGACAATGCCGGACAGACAGACGTTCTCGATGCAGCCGAGAATGGCCTGTCTCATAAACGAGGGTGAGATGCTTTCACGAATCTCACCGTTTTTGATGCCCTCTTCGACGATTTCCCTCAAAACGCTGCTGTACTTTCTGACCATCCGGTAGGGTTCGCTGGTGTAATAATCGGAGAAACTGCGCACTTCCAGCAAAAGGATCTTGGCGAAGACCCGGTTGGTGGCGTAAACATTGATGTGGGACCAGATGCTTTTTCTAAGTTTGTTCAGGGAGCCTTTTATGCCCCTGAGGTCCTGTTCGTGCTGGATGCTGTAGTTCTCCAGATATTCGGCCAGGACCTGGTAAAGCAAATCTTTTTTATCCTTGAAATACTTATAAATCAAGGCCTCGGTCACCCCGGCCTTCCTGGCGATCTCGGCCGTGGTGATGTTCTGGAACTCCTTGGTCTCTAAGAGCGACCTCAGGGCTTCGGCAATCTTGGTTCGACCCGGAGGATATGTCCGTCCTGCCGGGTCGGACCCCGATTTGTTATGGTTTTTTCCGGAAGCCATCCAGGGGTTACCGTCCTTTCCAAACCGGTTTTCTTTTTTCGGCGAAGGCCTTGGGTCCCTCGATTATATCTTCCGATCCCCACACCCTGTCCAGACCGGGAAAAGATTGACCGATGACCTCTTTTAAGGGCAGATCGTGGCCCAGCAGGGCGCCCTCTTTGGAAGCCCTGACGGCCAAAGGCGAACATTCCATGACTTGAGCCGCCCAGCGTTCGGCCGCGGGCAGAAGATCGGCCGGAGTGGTTATCTCATTGACCAATCCGAACCGGTGCGCTTCCTGGGCGGTGATCCTTCCCCCGGTCAGGATCAGACCCATAGCCACGTTGAAAGGCAGTTTGATCGGCAGACGCTGGATGCCACCGGCTCCGGCCACCAGGCCGACCCGCGGTTCGGGCAGACCAAAGACGGCATGTTCCGCCGCCACGATGATGTCCGAGGCCAGAGCCATTTCGAAACCGCCGCCCAAGGCCAGACCGTTGACCGCGGCAATAATGGGTTTGTAACAATCAAACCGTTTGGTGATGCCGCCGAAGCCTCCTTTGAGCGAAGCCAGCCCTTCCAGCAGGGCCTCGGTGCCGTGCTGGGCCTGCCATTTGAGGTCATTGCCCGCGGAAAAGGCCTTGTCCCCGGCCCCGGTCAGAATAGCCGCCCAGGCTTCAGGGTCTTCAGCGAACTCATTGAAAACTTGGTCCATTTCCTTATTCGCCGGGACATGGAGCGAGTTCATTACTTCGGGCCGGTTAATCGTCACTATGGTCAGGTGACCTTTCTTTTCCACTTTCACAAATTCATAAGCCATGAATTACCTCCTCCTGGTCAAAGCGAGACATCCGATCCAAGCTGAAAATTGGTAACAATTAATCTTTGAAAAGGTTTGAGGTTAGGAATAATCACTAATCTAAATCTCTAAAAAAATGATATATTTTTATTTTTTCTCCAATTTTTGTTAGTAAACGTCACTTAGACAACTTTGTCAAGTCATTTTTAGAGGCGAAAGACCCTTGGCCCGGGCTGGACCATCGTCGCCTCCGGGCTCCAAAAACCAAACCCTTGTCCGGCCTCGACCGGCCGAGAGGCATCGGTCAGAAAAATTAAGGCCGGGTGGCCCCGTTGAGGGCTTCAACCCGCCCGGCTTTTATTTCCGCCCCCAGCTCTTCGATGGTGGTCACACGATTTTGGAAAAAAGTGGCGCAGACGCCCAACTGAAAAATATCGTGAGCATCACTGCCGCCGGTCATGGGCAAACCCATTTTTTTAGCGGCGGCTTGGACCTTCCGTTTAGCTTCTTCGTTGTGGTCCGGGTGCTGAAGTTCCACGCCGTCTAAATCTAAATCATATAAGCCGTCACCCACGCCGTGGTAACCCACGCCAAGCCGGGAAGGTTTAAAAGGATGAGCGGCGATGATTACGCCGCCCTCAAAATGGACCAGATCAATCAGGTCCTGGGGTGAAGCGGCGGTCCCCAGACTCCGATTGAGACCAAAAACCAAAAAATCCAGCCGCCGCCCCCGATCCATGCAGGTGATTTCTTGCCCGGCCAGAATGACCAGCCCGCGGTCGGCCCCTTGTTCTTGCAGGGAAGCAAGTCGGTCCGCGGCCCAAAGGATGCCGTGTTCGGTCAGGACCAATCCGTCCAGACCGACCTTGAGGGCCTGGTCAATCAGTTGATCCGGCTCGATGCTGCTGCACCCGGAATAATGTCTGGTATGGACATGCAGATCGATGACCATGCCGTTATTTGTTTTCTCTGACTCTAATCCCGACATCTGTTCATAATCTTCATAATCATTGAGGGCCAAGCCCGCAGTCTTCCCGTCCCGGCTTGATTCAATCTTCCGGCTTGGACCGGCCGGAACGGATTTAATGGTCGTCGCTTCGAGGCTCACAGGCCCCGTAAGTGATGCTCATTAACTTATGCCGGAGATCGGCCCCTGTCAAGCGCGGATTTCTGATGGAGGGCGGACCAATCTGCTGTGGGATAGTTGTTTGGGCCGCCATGCTGCTGTCCGGGAAGATCCTAACCAATACAACTGGACCGGCATCAAAACCATTTAAAAGACTCCGATAGGGAATTCAAGCAAAATGCCTCCATTTCTGAGGCAGGCCTGCTTGAAATCATCAATTTTTTAATAATTTATTATATTTGCAAGAAAAGTTATTGATTAAATAATTTTCATTGACATATTAATATTTAATCTCTAAATAATCTTTAGATGAACAGACGGCCCGGATAAAAATATGGGTTCCAAGGAAAGAAGAGAACGGGAAAAAGAACAGAGGCGGCGGGAAATTCAGGCCGCGGCCAGCGACATCTTTTTGTCCAAAGGCTTCGGCGGGGCGACCATGGAAGAAATAGCCGCCCGGGCCGAATTGACCCCCGGGGCTATTTATACTTACTTCAGCAGCAAGGAGGAGCTGATCGCCTCCCTGATGATGGTCCCCTTGAAATACATGTATGATCAAATGGAAAAAATTTACCATAACAAGAAGTTATCCGTGGAGGCCAAGTTTCGCGCCTACAAAGAGGCCATGTTCAATACTTTCCAGCGCCATGGTCTGATGGTCCGCAACGTCTTTCACCTCCAGGTTGAAGATACCCTGTTGCACATCAAGCCGGACCTGTTGGAAGAGCTAAACGACGTCAACAGAAAAAACCTAAGACTGATAGCCGCCACCTATGAGCAAGGAGTGGCGGCGGGGGTTTTCATCCCGGGCAACGCCATGGCTAGGGCGGACATGATGTGGGGTATCTTCGCCGGGCTGGTCATGTGGGAAGAAGCCAAAAGAAAGATCAATCCGGAAAAGGATTTTCTCAAATCCACCTTTGACGAGGCCTTCGAGATATTTTTAAGGGGAATTAAAAGGTTGGAATGAATATCCCGGTGGTGAAGAATCAAAAAGGCGTCATGGTTTCCCTCAACGGTCTGACTCTCTCTTTCGGGGGCGTAACCGTTCTGCTTGATTTCAACCTGGACATTTTCAAGGGAGAGCTATTGGGTTTGATCGGACCGAATGGGGCGGGTAAGACCTCGCTGATAAATTCTCTGAGCGGATTCTATCATCCCCAAAAAGGTGAGATCTTTTTCGAAGGCCGGAATATAACCAGGCTCAATTCGGTCAAGCGGTCGAAACTGGGCATCTCCCGAACCTTTCAGAATATCGAGCTCTATAACAGCTTATCCGTCTTGGACAATCTGATGGCGGCCAGGCACAACCATATGAGTTACGGGGCTGTCGCCGCGGGCGTCTACCTGGGCCGGGCCAAAAGACAGGAACTGAAACACCGGGATAAAGTCGAAGAAATCATAGACCTGTTGGAATTGGAATCGGTTCGGAAAGCCGTGGTCGGGTCTCTGGCCTATGGGATGCGCAAAAGGGTCGACCTGGGCCGAGCCTTGGCCGCCGAACCGAAATTACTGCTGCTGGATGAACCCATGGCCGGAATGAACACGGAGGAGAAGGAGGATATGGCCCGGTTCATCCTGGATGTCCAGGAGCTTTGGCAAACTACGATCTTGCTGGTGGAACACGACATGAGCGTGGTGATGGATATTTCCCACCGTGTCTGCGTCCTCGATTTCGGCCTCAAAATAGCCGAGGGGGAACCCCAGGACATCATGAAAAACGAACAGGTGATCAAAGCCTATTTGGGCGAGGAATGAACTCATCCCCGAACAAGTCCGCCAATGCCGAAATCGAAAAGGGGTCCCAGGTGGAGTCTGCTGACACCCTGCCGAAATTGCTCTTTTTTTATTATCAGAAATTCGGGGCCTCCAAAGTGGCTCTGCGGGAAAAGGACCGCGGTTTCTGGAAGGAGTATAGTTGGACGGAATATTACGACATCGTCAAATGCCTGTCTTTGGGGCTCCACCGATTGGGTCTTCAACCCGGAGACAAAGTGGCCATTATCGGCGAAAACAAACCTCACGTTTACTGGTTTGAACTGGCCGCCCAGGCCAACCGGGCCAGCGCCGTGGGGATTTTTTCCGATTGCACCCCGCCGGAAGTCAAATATTTTGTGCAGCATTCCGATTCTACCTTTGTCATCTGCCAGGACCAGGAACAAACAGACAAGCTTCTATCTATAAAAGAAGAAATCCCCCTGGTGAAAAAGGTGATTTATTGGGAAAAAAAAGGGATGTGGAATTATAAGGACCCCCTGCTGATCACCTTTGAAGAAGTCTTGGAACTAGGCCGGCAATATGAAAGCAACAACCAAGGCTTCTATGAAAAAATGGTCCAAGCCACCCAGGCCGACGACTTGGCTCTCTTTTTTTACACCTCGGGCACGACCGGTCTGCCTAAGGCCGCCATGGTAAGTCACCGGTCGGTCATCGGCATGGGGCAAGCCCTGCGATACGCGATTCCTTTCACCGACACCGAAGAAAGTCTTTCTTACTTACCTATCGCCTGGATCACGGAACAGATACTCAACGTAGTCTGTTCTCTTTATTATGGTTTTACCGTTAATTTTCCCGAAACCCAAGAAACCGTCTATCAAAACATAAGGGAAATCGGTCCGACGGTCCTGATGCTGGGTCCCCGAGCCTGGGAAGGTCATATCAAGACGATCCGGGTCAAGGTTTTAAACGCTTTTTGGTTGAATCGCCTCTGTTTCAACGCGGCCCTTAAAGCCGGTTCTCGATTGGGAGAGGCCAAAATAAGGGGCGAAACAACTGGTTGGGGATTGCGTTTCTTAGGTTGGTTGGCGGACATGGCTGTTTTTCGACCCTTGCGTGATCGGCTGGGCATGTCCCGCACCAAATGGGCCATCACCGGCGGCACGGCCATCAGCCCGGAAGTATTCTATTATTTTCATTCCATCGGCGTCCCCTTGGCCCAAATGTACGGCAGTTCCGAAATAGGCGCGGTTTCGGTTCACCGTCAGGGAGAAGTCAAACCCGAGACCTGCGGCCGGCCCTTGGCCGGCTATGAAGCAAGTATCTCCGAAAAAGGAGAGGTCCTGGTCAAATGTCCTTACCTTTTTCAGGGTTATTATAAAGCTCCTGAAAAATTTCCGGAGGTGGTGGAAGACGGTTGGTACCACACGGGGGATTTTGGCCGGTTTGACGAGGATGGTCATCTCATCGTCATGGATCGTATGGCTGACCTTAAGCCGATCGCCGGCGATAAGCTTTTTTCGCCCCAGTTCGCCGAAACCAGGCTACGTTTTTCCCCTTTCATTAAAGACGCCATAGTGGCCGGCCGGCTGGAGCATGATTATGCCGCGGCCATTATTATCATTGATTATGACAATGTCGGACAATGGGCCGAAGCCCATCGCCTGGCCTATACCACCTTCGCCGATTTGAGCCAGAAAGACGAGTCCATCGATTTGGTCAGACAGGAGATAAACCGAATAAACAATTTCTTACCGGCATGGGCCAGGATCAAAAAATTTATGAATCTTCATAAGGAGTTTGATCCTGACGAGGCCGAACTGACCAGGACCCGCAAAGTCAGGCGGGACTTTCTGGAGGAGAAATACGGGGAAATGTTTGAAGCCTTGTTCAGCGAAAAGACAAAACTCGAAGTCACCGTTTCGGTGACTTACCGCGACGGAACCCAGGCTGACATGGCCAGTTCCGTTTTGGTCAACCAGGTGGAAAAATAGGGCCATGCTGACCCTCCAATTCATCTTGAACGGGATCATGACCGGCAGCATGTATGGACTGACCGGGCTGGCCATAGTCATCATCTTTAAATCCACCAAAGTCTTCAATTTTGCGGTCGGGTCCTTGCTTACCCTGGGTGGATTGATTTGCCTGAGTCTTTTGGTTCGCCTTAATCTTTCCCTTTGGCTGGCCCTGCCCCTGGCTTTGGGCTTGTCCGGGATAATCGGGGCCCTTGTGGAGCGTCTCGCCTTGAGGCCCCTCCTTTCCCAACCCATACTCACCTTGATCATGGCCACCCTGTTCGTCGACAGCATTCTTCAGGGTTTCATTTTCATGGTTTGGACCACTTACACCCACACCTTTCCCCTGGACGCCATTCCGGGCGAGACCATTCATTTAGGCAGATTATTTATTTCCCCCGAATCATTTTATGGTTTTGTTATTGCCTTTTTATGCTTTGCCTTTATCGGCTTATTCTTTAAAAAGACTCAAACCGGTTTAAAGATGCGCACCACGGCCGAGAATCAAGACGTAGCCATGGCCCTGGGGGTGAACATCAGTATCATCTTTGCCTTAACCTGGATTATCGCTGTCATGGTCGGGACCTTGGCCGGGGTTCTGTTGGGCAACCAGATAAGCTTGCAAGCCAACATGACGCCGGCCTTGGCCTTCCGAGCGGTGCCGGGGGTTATCCTGGGCGGTCTGGATTCCATGGCCGGCGCGGTGGTCGGCGGAATCGTCGTCGGCGTCCTGGAACAACTGGCCGGAGGAATCCTGGGGTCCGAGTACGCCGAAGTCACGCCGTATTTGATTCTCCTGCTGGCCCTGTTCATCAGACCGGAAGGCCTGTTTGGGACCAAAAGGATCGAAAGGGTGTAGTATGTGGAGACCCTGCGGGGTATTTGACACCAACTACGACAAAGACCAGGCCATTATCCGAACACAGCGTCAGTGGGCGGCGGTGTTGGGCGGTCTGATGGCCGCTGGTTTGCTGCCTTATCTGATCGGCGGGGCGATCCTTAACACATGCAATCTTATTCTTATAACTGTTATTTCTGTTTTGGGTCTTTACATTCTGACCGGAATGACCGGACAGATTTCCTTGGGCCAAACGGCCTTTATGGCTATCGGCGCTTACGTAATGGGCTTAATGGTCGAACATTGGCATTTAAATTTTTGGCTGGCCCTGCCTTCGGCCATGTTGGCCAGCGGTTTGGCCGGCCTGATCTTCGGCATTCCCTCCCTGCGGATCAAAGGTTTTTACCTGGCCATGGCCACGCTGGCCGCCCAGTTCATCATCCCCTGGCTGATCGTCAACGTTCGGCCGGACCTGACCGGCGGAACCGACACCCTGGTCATTCCCGCCCCCTCGATAGGCGGGTTGGTGCTGAATACCCAGACCAGAATGTTTTATTTATGTTTAGTCCTGGCCGTAGCGGGAACTTATTACGCCAAAAACCTCCAGAGAAGCCGGATAGGCCGGGCCTTTATCGCCATCCGCGACAATGACTTGGCCGCTGAAAGCATGGGCGTGGGCATATTCAGATACAAGCTTCTCTCTTTCTTCATCTGCTCGGTCTATGCCGGATTGGCTGGCGCTTTGTATGGGATTTGGATGCGGGGCGTCAGTGTGGAGCACTTCACCCTAAGCGAGTCCATCTGGCTGCTGGGCATGCTTATCGTCGGCGGCATGAGCAGTCCGGCCGGGGTATGGTTCGGGGCCGTTTTCATCCGGGGGTTGGATATTCTGGTCCGATACATCGGTCCTTTTATTGAGCCTTATTTTTCAGCGGACGTCGGCGCAGCGGTCAAGCTGGGCATGGCTCCGGTGGTCTTCGGCGTGGTCGGACTTTTGTTCCTAATTTTCGAGCCCAAGGGGCTTTACCGTATATGGGAGAGATTTAAAAACTATTATCGGTTGTGGCCTTTTTCTTACTAACCCTAACCAACCCAAGGAGGGACGCCATGAGAAAGGGGAGCCAAATTTTTACACTGGTGACAATTTTCATTATGTTTTTAGTAATTGCTTTCCCTGAAATCAGTCTGGGCGCGGACAAACCGGAAACTATTCGGACCGTCAACATCCTGGACCTGACCGGACCTTACGCCCCGGTTACCGGCCCTCTCGCCCCAGGCTTGGAAGACGCCTGGAAATACATCAACACTGAACTAGGGGGAGTCCATGGCGTAAAAGTGGATTCCATTACCAAAGACTTCGCCGGGAAGATGCCTTTAGGCCTTTCCATGTACAACGAAGCCATCACTATGCAGCCCAAGCCCTTGTTCGTTACTCCCGGCAGTTCCCCCTTGGGTGCGGCTCTTCGAGAGAGAATTAAGGAAGACAACCTTATTTGTGTGACGGCCACGTCCAACGAGGCCATTTATCCCCGGGCTCATTCTTTCGGCGTTTATCCTCTTTACGTGGAGATGGCGGCCCTGGGCGTCAAATATCTTAAGGATAACTGGAAAGAGAATCGCCCTCTGCGCATCGGCATCATCACATGGGACACCGGGTACGGCCGGGCCATCATCACTGACGAATTCATGGAGTATGCCAAGTCCATCGGGGTGGAAATTGTCGGGACGGAAGTTTTTGGCATTCGGGAAGCTGATGTAACCAGCCAACTCCTCCGATTAAGGGAAAAAAAGGCCGATTGGTTGATGTCAAACTTGGCGGCGAGCGGTGCGGTAGCCATTAAGAAAGGCTGCAAGACCATGGGATGGGATATAAACCTGTATAACTGCTTTGTCACCGAATGGGGAACAGTCAACCTGGCTCCGCCTTTATTTCAAGGAGATATTACTACTTTTCCCGTTAAAAGCTTTGACGAAACGGATGATCCTTCCATCCAAAAAGTTACACAATTTTTTAAGGCCAATAATCGGACTATAAAGGATAAGTCGGTATTTTATCTGATCGGCTGGCAGACGGCTTTGGTGGAACATCATGTGATGAAGGCCGTCGTAGATAAACACGGATGGAATGGCTTTAATACGAAAAATTTGATTGAGGAGTTGAGTCATTTAACGGAATTCAAACCTTTGGATGGCTTGTCGGAAGTGACCTACTCTCCCGAACGTTATACTATGAGAAAAGCCAGACTTTATAAAATAAAAGATACGCAGGTTATTCCCTTGACCGATTTCTTGGAAGTTTTGGACATGAGGCCGAAGGAATACAGGTAATTTATTAAAGTGGATAGCTAGAGTATAAGAAGCCTTTTAGTAAAAGAAGCGTACGTTCGTTTATATTTAAGGACCTGGGGTGCATCTCGCACCCCTATAAAATTTGGGAGGCGAATTATGTCTCAAGATCGGCCTTATTGGAACATGAACATCGAGCCTTTTCTCAACACCCCGGAGATGAAAGGGCTCCAACTGGAAAAACTCAAGATCATGCTCAAAAGGCTTTACGCCAACGCGCCCTTTTTCCGCCGGCGGCTGGATAGCGCCGGACTGAACCTGGACAACATCGACCGGAAGGTCACCAGCCTGGCCGAGTTCTCCAAGATGGTCCCGGTCTATGACAAGGCCGGCTTCCGGCAACACGCCGAGGACTGCGGCGGTGACCTGATCAGGCTGATGGACGAAGAAATGCCGGTAAGCGTAGACGACCTGGTTCTGGTCAACAGCACCACCGGGACCACCGGCGAGCCCACGCCCTATCCCCTGACCAATAAGGATATCTATGATGTTTGGGGGGAAACACTCTGCCGGGGTCTTTGGCGGGGCGGTTTAAGGAAAGAGGATCGGGTCTTGTTTTCCTTTGCCTTGTCCATGGTCATCGCCGGGACCGGGACGATGATGGGGCTTCAAAAAATGGGAGTCATGGTCATCCCGGTGGGGGCGGAGTCGGGCACCGATCGGATTTTTAATATGGCCAAGTTTTTTAAACCGACCGCTTTCATGGGCACGCCTTCATTGGCTTCCTACATTATTGAAAAGGCCCCGGAGAAGATCGGTCTGGACGCCAAAGCCTTGGGAATTAAATTACTGGCCTGCGGCGGCGAGGCCGGGGCCGGAGTTCCGGAACTGAGGAAGCGGCTGGAAGAGGGTTTCGGGGCCAAGCTGCTGGACATGGGCGCCGGTTACGGGGCCTCTTGCGATTACCCGGAATACCAGGGCATGCACTGGCTGGGCGACGATTTATGCATCTACGAACTGGTCGATCCGGAGACCAGGGAGCCTATTCCCCTGGAAGATGGGGCCGAAGGCGAGGGCGTCTTCACCAATATCGAGGGCGACGGCTGGGTCTGGCTGCGGAGCAGTCTGGGCGACATTCACCGGGTCAGCGTCTCGCCCTGTCCCTGCGGCCGAACCGGATTCAGGTACCGGATCGTCGGCCGGACGGATGACATGCTCAAGGTCAAAGGGGTCATCGTCTATCCGGCCGCGGTGACCGGCCTTCTGCAGACCTTCGCCCCGAGGGTGACCGGTGAATACCGGATTGTTCTGACCGAGAGGCCGCCTTTGGTCGTTCCCCCTCTCAAGATCAAAATTGAACGCGGCCCGGATTATCCGGCCGAAAAGATAGGCGAACTCGAGAACGAACTGCTGGAGGCTTTTCACAGCCGGATGAAAATCCGGCCCCAGATCATCTGGCAAGAACCAGGCGAACTGGCCCGGTCCACTTACAAGGGGCAGAAATTCGAAAAAGCCTATGAAACCAAGTAAATCGCCCGGTTATTATCGCGGAGGAAAATAGATGGAACAAAAAGTGGCCATTGTCAGCTATGGTCTCCTGAATTACCGCGGGCCCAATGAGATCGGCCGGTGGAATGATGAAGCCACCTTTCTTGTAGCCCGGGAGGCCCTGGAAAGAGTGGGTCTGAAGAGGGATGACATCGACGCCGTGGTCATCGGGACCATGGACGGTCTGGATGGGATCACCATCAGCAACGGCCTTTTGGTCCCGGCGGCCGGGGCTTATAAAAAAGATTCCATCCGGATCGAAAACAGCGGCCTTCATTGCGTGATCTCCGCCATGGCCAGCATCCTATGCGGCTCGGCCGAGATAGTCATGGTCGGCTCGTCCGACACCATTGAAATGGACTTCGGCTATGTGACCAATTCCAATCAAGACCCTTTTTTTCGGGGAGCGCTCGGGTTCAACGCCCGGCAGAGTTACGGTCTTCTGGCCATGGACTATTTGAGAAAAACGGAAGCCGCCGAAGCCGATTTCGCCAAAGTCGCCGCCAAGAATTATCAGTGCGGCAGCCGGAACAGATTCGCTCACGTGCAAACAGCTTACTCTGAAGAAGAAGTTATGGCTTCACCCCTGGTCAGTTGGCCTTTGCGCCGATTGGAAATCAGCAGCCTGTCCAACGGGGCCGGGGCTTTGATTCTGGCTTCGGAAAGGAAAGCCAGGGAGTTGACCGACTCGCCCGTCTGGATCACCGGCATCGCCGCGGCGAGCAACAGCTATCTGGGTAGTTGGTCTGAATTGTCCGGTCAGAAAGCGCTCAAAAAGGCGGCGGCCCGGGCCTACCAAACGGCCGGCCTCAAATCACCCCGGGAGGAATTGGATTTCATGGAGATTTTCAATCCTTTTTCTCCCTTTGAATTGATGGCCTGCGAAGCCTTGGGTGTATGTCCCGACGGAAAAGGCTGTCAATTGTTAAGAGACGGTGTGATTTATCCCGAGGGAAGTCTGCCGGTGAATCTTTCCGGCGGCTCCCTCTGCACCAACGGCCCAAACAGTTCAGGGCTTTTCCGCATCATTCACGCCGTCAAGCTGCTGCAGAATGAAACCGAAGAAATGAAACTGCCCAACGCCCGCCGAGGCTTGGTTCACGACGGAGATATCGGGATAGGTGCGGTCGGCGGAGATTCGCACGCCGTGATGATCCTGGAAAAGGAGGCTTGAAATGCCCAGAAAAGTTGCCATGATAGGAGTGGGCAACACCACCTATACCAGCGGCAAGAGGGAAACCAGGGAAAGGGCCGAATTGGGTAGGGCCTGTGTCAAATCGGCCTTGGATTTCGTAGGCAAAGGCTTGAGCTTGGCCGACATCGAAGCCATATACTTTGCCAGTGTCGATGCTTTCGAGGGCGTCCAGCGGCCTGACCGGAGCATGGACTGTTTCGGCCAGTTTTGGGGCGCGCCGGTCTTCATGGTCAACACCGGCGGAACGGCCGGGGGCAGCGCCATCAAGGACGCTTATCACGCCGTGGCCGGCGGGCTTTACGACCTGGTGCTGGTTTACGGGTCCAGCACGACCGGGGCCACGGTCGAGGCTCAACAGATTCTCAACAGCGCCACGCCCGCCCTGATCGAAAAACCATTCGGAGCGGGGGCCGTTCACATCGGCGCTTACTATCTCACCGGATACCAGAACAAATACGGCATCACCGCCGAAGACTTCGCCCTGGTGGCGGCCAAAAGCCACAAACACGCCGTTAATAATCCATACGCCCATATTCGTAAAGGTTACAGCGCAGAAGAAATCCTGGCTTCGCCCATGATCTGCTATCCTATTCACCTTTACGAGATTTGCCCGGTTTCCGCCGGTGCGGCCTGCATTATTATGGCTAGTGAGGACAAAGCCAAAGAGCTTTCCGATACACCGGTTTGGATAAAGGCTATGGGCAGTATAACCAATTCCTATCTAGTCGGTTACAGGGAGTTTAACGGTTTTCCCTTGCTAAAAATTCTGGCCCAAAAACTATATCAGAAAACCAGCATCAAGAACCCCATTGAAGATATTGATTACGCCGAATTGTTCAATCCTTTCGCCGGATTTGAATACTTGGAATACGACGCCTTGGGTTTTTGCGACGAAGGCCAAGGCCCGAGATTGGTCAGGGATGGCGTGACCGACCTGGGCGGAAAACTCCCGGTTAATCTGTCCGGGAGCACTCTCTGCACCAACTCAGGCATCTCCGCTTCAGTCACCCGGCATTCGGAAACTTGTCTCCAGCTCATGGGTAAGATCGAGGGCGGGCGTCAGGTCAAAAACGCTCGAGTGGGCCTGGCCCACTCTTGGGGCGGCAACATGGGCCAGTTCCACACCTTGGCCGTTCTGGCCAGGGATTAAAGAAAGGGTAAAAACATGGCCGATAAAACCATACCCAAAGAATGGAGCTTTGATTTCGACTTCAGCGCCTCTATGGGCGAGACTTACACCCGGTTCATGGATGGCCTGAAAGAAAAGAAATTTCTCGGCAACGTCTGCGGCGGCCGGACTTTTTTCCCGCCCCGGTCGTTTTGCGACCGGACTTTTGAGCCGGCCGGTCAATGGCTGGAGTCGGACGGGACCGGGACGGTGGAAGCTTTTACGATATATTATGAACAAGCAAACAAGGTCCTTTATCCCGGCGCGGAATCCCTGCCCGAGGCCCCTTATGTGGTGGCGGTGATAAAGATCGGCGATTCAGAGCAATGTTTTATTCATTTCTTGTCCGGTTTTGACGCCGATGACCCGGACAAGTGGCCGGAAAAGGTCAAAGTCGGGATGAAGGTCAGACCGGTCTGGTCGGAAAAAAGAAACGGCCATATTTTAGACGTCAAATATTTCGAACCCTGCGACTAAAGCGGGCTTCCTTGGTTTAACGAAAGGACAGGCTATAATGACCCAAGTCAGAAGAGTCGAATACGCTTGGCACAATCCCTATAAAGTCACCCTGGGGGAGACTTACGCCCGATTTCTCGAGGGATTGAAAAACAAAAAGATTCTTGGGAATATCTGTCCCAAATGCCGTGGTCTTTATGTCCCGGCCCGGCCGTTTTGCGATGATTGTTTTGAAGAACCCACAGAATGGGTGGAGATGGAGGAGAACGCCACACTCATCACCTTTACCGTGGCCTATGTCAAGTTCCTCGGGCTCCCTGACCCGCCTAATATCACCGGGATGATAAAGGTAGGAAATTCCATCACCAATTTCCTCCATAAGGTCGGCGGGATAGAATATGACGATCCGCGAGACTTGGAAAAGAAAGTAAAGGTGGGCATGAAACTCAGACCCGTCTGGAAGGAGAAACGGGTGGGGGACATGCTGGATATAGACTATTTCGCCCCGGCCTGATAACAGGGCCAAGGAGGACCGGCTTTAGAGGAGACGAGCAAATGGACAAGCCTTTTTTTGAAGATTATCAGGAAGGCCAAGTCATTCAAAGTCCCGGCCGGACGATCACCGAAACGGACATCGTCAACTTCGCCTCGTTTACCGGCGACTGGGCCCAAATGCACACCAACCGGGAATTCGCCCAAAAGGCCTTTTTTAAAGAACGCGTGGCCCACGGCGCTTTGACTTTCGCCGTATCCACCGGCCTGGCCGTCCGCTCAGGCATCATGCACGATGAAACGACCATAGGTTTTTACGGCGTAGACACCCTACGGTATTTGAAACCGGTCCTGATCGGCGACACCATCAAGGTCAATATTCGCGTGATGGGCAAACAGGATAAGGGTCGGAAAGGAGTGGTGGACCTGGAGATCAGGGTGGTCAATCAGCGGGAAGAGGACGTGGCCGTCTATACCATGAAAATCCTGGCCAAAAAGAAGAATTGACTCGGCCGACCCCGCCCGCCGCCGGCCGGTTGGGGCGGCGTCATTCTTTCATGGGTCGAAAAATCCTCCGCAAAATCGTTCTGATTGTCGTCTGCTTGGCCGCGGCGGATTTAGCCGCCGGCCTGGCCTTTTATCTGGCGGTCACCCGGGCCATGTCTCCGCCGGAGATCAGCCGTTTTGACGCCGCAGTCGTCCTGTGGGGAGACACAAACTCCCTGGGCCCGGAAACCAGGCGCCGCCTAAACCAGGTCCTCAAACTCCACCAAGCCGGACGGATCGATCAGGTCATCTGCGTGGGCGGAGCCAGAGAAAATTTCAGCGGGGCCGAGGCCATGAAGCGTTTCCTGGTTGCCCAGGGCCTGAGCCCGGAAAAGATTTTCACCGACCATAACTCCTTCGACACCTGGACCAACTGGCGGGAAGCTCAAAAAATCATCCGGGAACAAAAATTCCAATCCGTGGTCTTTGTCAGCGATCCTTTCCACCTTTTCCGCCTGAAGCACTTGCTGCTCAGGCCCGAGGCCGCAAAACCCGGCCTGTGGTTCCACCCTTATGCCTACGCCGAAGCCGTCCCCCGAGCCGGCTGGTCCCTGATTTGGAAACGCATTCACTACGAATGGATTGCGTGTCTGCTCTGGATCGTCCTGCCTGAATCTCTCTACGAACCGGTGGTCAGGCAACTCAGATACTAGATTTATTCTTGCCTCGATTTCAGCCAGCGGCGTATGCCCGGCAGTTCCGCCTGGTCCCAGGATTCGGTCAGGCGTCCGGCCAGAAACCGGGCGTAGAGGGCGTTCATGATCCGGATCAGTTGCCGGATCACGGCCAGGCGGTCCAACATCCGGCCGGCTTCGCTCCCGGCTTCCTCGGCCTCCGGGTCCAAGGTTTTCGGAGCCCGGACACCGGTCATCTCCAAACTTTCGGCCTTAATAGTCAGCCGCCATTCATAATCCTGGGACTTCAGCCGCAGCTTGGCCTGGGTGACTTTTTTGCCTTCCCTTAAGGCCGTGCGCGCCTCGGCCAGGTCCAGATTCCTGCCCTGACAAATCACCGTTTCCCGCAAGCCGCTCGTTCCGGTCTCCAGCACCAGGCGGTCTTCGATCCATACTTCCACCGGGCCGAACTCATCCACTTCTATCAGACCGGAATTGATCTCGCTCTGATACCAGAGCCAAGTCAGAAATTCCTGTCCCAAAAAGCTTTTTTCCCGCATCAGGTCGATCAGGTCCATGTCAACCCTTCCCTCCGCCGTAAAAGGCCGCCGCTTTGGTCTGATCCAGTTGAGCCAAGCCCACGCCCGCGGGCAAAAGCTCCCGGGCCAGGAGGTACGGAATCTTCAGGATCAACCCCAGGCCGAAGGTTCGCCGCCAGAGGTCTTCGAACTTTTCCCTCAGCTTGGCCCCCTGGCCCAGCAGCCAGACTTCATGGGTCTTAATGAACCAACAGACTTCAAACACGTCGGTCGAAACCGGGATGCGGGCCAAAAGGTCCGCCCGGACCTTGGCCTTGAGGCTGTTGCGCTGATCGGCGGACAGCGGCCGCTGACTGATTTTTTCGGCCTGGGCCGTGGCTAGGTTGAAGTAACGGTTGAGCAGCTTGGCCGGGACTTTGCGCCCGTCCACCCGAAGCCCCAGAATTATAACCTCGCCGAAATAAAATGTTCCCGGACCGAAGTCAGCGGCCAGAGGGTTGAGCGGCTCGACCCAGCCCATGGATTCCGGTTCCGGCGCGTCGTCGATGCTCACAAAGGCGTTGTGTTTGAGGCGCTCGGCCACAAATTCTTCGGTCGGTTCCGGCGGCGGTTCCTGTAGACCGTATCTGGTCAGACTGACGGTTCCTTTGAGCAGACTCACGGTAAACTCCCAAGATCATGGGCCTGGAGACCGGCCCGGATTTATAAGTCCTTGTGATGTACAGGCCCCGGCGGGTCCCGTCAAGCTATTTTAATTTTTCTGAAGGCCCCGGCCTTTTTCGCCGATTGATGAACGATTGACCAACCGGCTCGGCTTTGATAATCAATAACGACAAGCAGGCTTGAGCCCGTTTAACCTATCCCAACTGGAGGCATTCCATGAGCGACAGCCCTTTTAAAATCGAAAAAGACGGGTATGTGACCTGGCTGGTTCTTAACCGGCCGGAAAAACGCAACGCCATGACCTGGGAGTTCTTTCAGGGCCTGATCGATCTTTTCACCCAGTTCGACGAGGACCCGGAGGTCCGGGCCGTGGTCATCCGGGCCGAGGGCAAGAGCTTCACCGCCGGGATCGACTTGGCTTCCCTGGCCAAACTGGTCGAATCGCCGGGGGCCGACGGTCGGGAAAAGCTGAGAAAACTGGTCATCGAGGGTCAGAAGAGCACGGCCGTTATCCAGCAGTGCCGCAAACCGGTCCTGGCCGCGGCCCACAGTCACTGCCTCGGCGGCGGCGTCGATCTGCTTTGCGCCTGTGACGTGCGCATGGCCACCAGGGACACGGTTTTTTCCATCCGGGAGACCAAGATCGCCGTAGTGGCCGACCTGGGCACTCTCCAGCGCATGCCGTATATCGTCGGCGACGGCTGGTTCCGGGAGCTGGCCCTGAGCGGACGAGACTTCACCGCTGAGGAAGCCTTGCAGATGGGCTTTATCAACCGGATTTTTGAGGACCGGGAGACCCTTTATCAAGAAATCGGCCGTCTGGCCCAGGAAATGGCCGCCAATTCCCCTCTGGCCGTTCAAGGGGTCAAGGACGTCATCAGGTTCACCAGGGACTACGGCGTCCAGGCCAGTCTGGAATACGTGGCCCAGAAACAGGCGGCCCTCCTTATGTGCGAGGACCTCACGGAGGCCATGTCCGCGTTCATGGAGAAACGTCCGCCGGTCTTTAAAGGCAAGTAATTCTATTTCGAGTTTGAGACAAAATAAAACGGCCTGGTCGTCATTGCGAGGTCCGCTTCAAGCGGACCGAAGCAATCCTTATTAAAGTCAAGGGGATGGCTTTGTCGCCCCGCCATCGGCGGGGCTCCGCGCCATGACCTTGTTTGGTGATATTTCAAATGTAATTTGGGATAATTCCGGACAAGATCGGCGTTTGCCGGTTCCAGCCGGATTTCACCCGATGGAGCTGACGGCGCGGACATAGGCGGGACAGGTAAAATCCTGCCTATCGACGTAGCCCAGGTCGGCGCTGACGATCCAGGCCGCCACGGCTGATCGCCGGTCCGCCGACCAGAGCCATTTCTTGTCCCGGTCAAAGACCGTTTCCAGGCAATAATCTTCCTCGATCCGGGGCGGGCTGAGCAGCGTCAGGAGTTCATCCACGGTGGGCAGACGCCAGTCGGTCCGGTCGGCCCACCGTTCCCGGTTGAGCCGGTCGACGTACTCCCCGGCCTCGGTCCAGATCAGAGGATAGTCCGAACCGGACCCCTGCCAGACCAAACCGGCGGTCAGGTCGGCCACGGTTCCGTCGGGCCGGGTCTGGAAATCGTGCCCCCAGTACTGATTCGGCCGGCCCAGTTCGTCCAGGTCGAAGACTGCCCGGGCCTGACCCGGAGGAACCTTGATCGGCCGGGAACGTAAAGCCCGCGCCTGGGTTGATATAACAGGGGCGGAAGTCACCGGTTCGGCCTGGAAACGACAGACTTGGTCCTTGCGTTTGGTCCAGGCCGCCTGCAATTCATTCAAGGTCTCAAACATCTCCTTGGCCCCAGGGAATCTTTCTTTTGCGTCCGGGTGGGCGGCTTTGGCCAAAAAGGCGTCCCAATCTTCGTCCAAGGCCTTGTTTATCCGGCTGGGTTCGGTTTTCGGGTCGGCGGGCAGTCGGCCGGTCAGCATCCGCCGGAGCATGACCCCGACGGCGTAAAGATCGGACCGGGGCCCGGCCCGTTCCGGGTTCCTTTCTTGCTCCGGGGCCGTGTAATAGGGCGAGCCGATCTTGAGCTGAGGCGGATGGGGCCTGATTTCCCCCCGCAGCCGGGACAGGCCGAAATCCGTGACCTTGACCGTGTCCTGGTCGGTGATCAGCAGGTTGAAAGGCTTGATGTCCCGGTGGACCAGACCGGCGTAATGAAGCCGGGCCAGACCGGCCAGGGCTTGTCGGGCGTAATAAACGGCCTTGTCCAGACTGAGTATTCGGGACGGGGCGCCCAGATCGTAAGTCTCCCCGATCATGGTCCCCAGGTTGCGGCAGTAGTATTCCATAACCAAAAAGGTATGCCGCGCATCATCCTGAAAGTCCCAAACCTCGACCAGGTTCGGGTGTCGAATCCGGCCCATGGTCGCCGCCTCATGAATGAACAGCCTCCGGACCTCCTCCCGGCCCAGTAGGGCGACCAGCTCGGGGCGGGGAGCGAGGAGTTTGAGGGCTAGGACCTTGCCCACAGCCGGCAGTCGAACCTTATAGACCGCCCCCATGCCGCCTCGGCCAATCAGGCCGATGACTTCATATTTACCGATCATTTTCATTCTGGGTCACCAGAGCCGGCGGGCGTGAAATTCAGGCAGACCGAGCTGGATGATCTTATTGGCCGTGGCGGCGATGTCATAAGGGACAAAACGGACCTCCAGCCGTCCGGTGGCGGTATCGTAAATCACGTACTTGGCCTGGTTGTTCAAACCGTCCCGCGGCTGTCCCACCGCCCCCACGTTGACGATGTAACGGCTGTCTCGATCAAGTTCCATGGTTTCGCCGGAGAGCGGGACGCTGAAGACCCGGCGGCCGTCGAAACGGATCAGGCCCAGCATGTGGGTGTGGCCGACGAAACAAATCTCCTGTTCCATATCCTGGAAAACGCGAACCAGTTCTTCTTGCCCCAGTTCGATAATGTAAGTAAGCATAGAGTTCGGCGGGCAGCCGTGCACACCCAGACAGTCTTCAACCACCAAGTTCGTCGGCATGGACCGGCAGTAGTTTAGGGATTCGGCCGAAAGCATCTTTTTGGTCTTGACCAGCGACTCCTGGGCCAGGAAATTGAACCAACTAAGAACGGCGTCGTCTTCCAAGGCCAGTTCGTGGTTCCCCTTGACGCAGGGCCAGTCCAGTTCACCCATCCGGTTGACTACAGCTTCGGGTTCCGGGCCGTAACCTACGTTGTCGCCAAGGCAAACGATTCGGTCGACCCGCGCTTTTTGAATGTCGGCCAGGACCTCCTTGAAGGCTTCAAAATTGCCGTGAATGTCGGATAAGACCGCCAGTCTCATCTATTCTTTCCCTTGGAGGGGTAAACGTTCAGAAGTATGGTGCGCCCGGCCCGCCGACTTCGGCTGAAGGTCAAGTCCTTAGGACCCGGCCGGTCAAGCAGCCGCCTGGCGCTGAAAAACGCCCAGCCCGGCTGTCAGGTCACGGGCAGCATGTAGTCGGCCAGACGACTCGAGGTCTTGCGCAGGTTAAGACTCAAAAGCCGGGTGATGCCCTGGAGGACCTTTATGCCCACCCGGGGATGTTCATCCAGGATGTTTTCAAAGGCTTCCCTGGACAGGGTCAAAAGAGTGCCCTGGGTCCGCGAACGGACCGTGGCCGAACGGGGAAAATTGTCCAAAACAGCCATTTCGCCTATGGACCGGCCTTTGGGCAGAGAGGATATAACCACGTGGCTGCCCGTTTCCGTGGTCTTGAGCACGTCCAGAATGCCTTCGGCCACAAAACAGACGTAATCGCCCCGTTCCCCTTCCTTGAAAATCACTTCCTTCGGCTTTACTTCGACGATATTCATGTACTTGACCAACAATTTCAGTTCTTCGGGGTCCAGTTTGTCGAAGATCGGGATGTGGATCAGCAAATCGATGATGGCCGCCGACAGCTTTTTGTCTGATTTTTCCACCGTTCACCCTCCCCGGCTCTGATATAAATAAGTTTGTCTCAATATAAACAAGAGATGACCCTGTGGCAACTATGAATAAAAAGAGACCAAACCCGGATAAAGCCAAGCCGGCCTCACCGCCACTGGGTCGGCAAATCCCACCAGGTGCGGCGATTGACTTTTTGCAGCCGGGCGAACAGAGTGAAAAGAATCTTTTTTAAAAACTTGATCTGGAGGGGCAAGGGGAGCTGGTTGAGGCGTTCGGCGTTGAAGGCCAATAAAAGGCATTGGTTTTTAGCCACCACATGGGCGGTCCGGCGGCCGCCCATCAGCCCGATTTCACCGAAGGTGTCCCCGGAAGACAAGACGGCCATGATCTTTTCATTCAGGATCACCTCGACCTCGCCCTGAACGAGGACGTACATATAAAGGTCGATATCTCCTTCAGTGATGATACGCTGGCCGGAGTCAGCCCGGGACCATTCCCCGGCGTCAAGCAGGTCGGCCAGTTCCGCCCTGGAAAAACCTTGGAAAAAATCGATGCCTTCCAGGACGTCAAGCAGAGAGGGGTTGGTGGTTTTCATAAACTTACGATAGAAAAGGCCGGGCCGGTTGTCAAGACTCCAAAAATAGCGTCAAAAAAGAAAAGGCAATCCTGTCCCTTTTTCACCCCGGACTCGGATCAAGCCGAAAAAAGCTCGGTGCTCAAATAACGTTCGCCGGTGCTGGGCAGGACGACCACAATGGTCTTTCCCCGGTTTTCCGGACGGCGGGCCAGCTCTAAAGCGGCCCAGACCGCGGCTCCGGAGGAGATCCCGGCCAGAATCCCCTCGAATTTGGCCAGCCGGCGGGCCGTCTCGAAGGCCTGGTCATTGGTCACCGTGATGACCTCGTCGATGATCCCGGTGTTGAGGACCGGCGGGACGAACCCGGCCCCGATGCCTTGAATCTTGTGGGGCCCGGGCGGTCCGCCCGAAAGCACCGGCGAAGCGGCCGGTTCCACGGCCACGGCCCGAAAGGACGGTCTCCGTTCCTTGATTACCTCAGCCACCCCGGTGATGGTCCCACCGGTCCCTACCCCGGCCACGAACACGTCCACCCGGCCGTCGGCGTCCCGCCAGATTTCTTCGGCCGTGGTCCGCCGGTGGACGGCCGGGTTGGCCGGATTGGTGAACTGATTGGGCATATAAGCCTGGGGGTCTGAGGCGACGATCTCTTCGGCCTTGGCCAGCGCGCCCTTCATACCCAGCGCCCCCGGCGTCAGAACCAGTTCCGCGCCCAGATGGGCCAGCAGTTTTCGGCGCTCCAGGCTCATGGTCTCGGGCATGGTCAGCTTGAGCCGATAACCGCGGACGGCGCAGACAAAGGCCAGGCCGATGCCGGTGTTGCCGCTGGTGGGTTCCACGATCACCGTGGCCGGAGTGATCAGGCCCTGATCCTCGGCCGCCTCGATCATGGCCACGGCGATCCGATCCTTGACGCTGCCCAAGGGGTTTTGAAATTCCAGCTTGGCCAGGACCACGGCCTCAAGCCCCTCGGTCAGCCGGTTGAGTCTGACCAGGGGGGTCGAACCGACCACGGCCGCCAGATCGGAAAAGATTTTAGCCATGACCGTCTCCTGTCCGGTGTCCTATAAAAACAAGCTCCGGCGTTTTGAGCATGACTTTGGTGTCCGGCGGGACCGATTCGGTCAGCCAGACGTTGCCGCCGATGATCGAGCGGGCCCCGATGACCGTGTCGCCGCCCAGGATGGTCGCCCCGGAGTAAATGATCACCTCGTCTTCGATGGTCGGATGGCGTTTTTTGGCCCTGAGGAGTTGACCGGCCTCTCGGGGCAAGGACAAGGCCCCTAAGGTCACCCCCTGGTACAACCGGACCCGGTTCCCGATTCTGGTCGTCTCGCCTATGACCACCCCGGTGCCATGATCGATGAAAAAACTTTCCCCGATCTCGGCCCCGGGATGGATGTCTATGCCGGTCTGGCTGTGGGCGTATTCGGTCATGATCCGGGGCAAAAGCGGGACTTCCAACTCGTAAAGGCGATGGGCCATCCGGTAGACCGTGACGGAGAAGAGGCCGGGATAACTGAAGATTATCTCGTCAAAACCATAACTGGCCGGATCGCCTTCGTACGCGGCCCGAATATCCGTGGCCAGGACCGACCGGATCTCCGGCAAGGACTGGATGAATTGCAAGGCCTTTTCTTGACCGGTTTCGGAACACTGGGAGCAGGCTTGCTCATAACGAAAGCAGTCATGCCGAATCGACCAGACGATCTGAGTCGAAAGCTGCTGGAAAAGCGTGGTCACTTCCTGGCCCAGATAATACTCCAGGTTGAGCAGGTCGATTTTGGTCTGGGTGAAATATCCCGGAAAAAGAATCCGCCGGACCGACTGAATTATCTCGACCACCGATTCACGGGAAGGAATGGGCACCGGACTGACGTGATCGAAACAGTCGCTGGTCCCGCAAGAAGCCGCCAGTCTTCTGACTACTTCGGGTATCTCCCCGGTCAGCTTGTGCCCCGTTTCCACATCCCGCCGGCATTCTTCCGTTTTTACTGCTTGCTCCATAAATCCACCTCTCTGGCGGCTTTCGGGGGATCGGCCGCCCAGGACCAGCGGCCGCCGCCACCTTGATTAAGTATAATCGACTTACCTTTAAAAAGCTAAAGATTTCCCCGGTTATGGCTGTTTCTTCGGGAAATATCTCACTCCCGGAATTTTTTCAAAACCTGAACCCCTCGATCCAGAGGACGGCCTTGAATTCCCTGGCCGTGGCCAGAATAATACTATCGGCCATGGGCAGATTCTGCAATTATCCCACAGCGGCAGGGGCGCACGGCCGTGCGCCCTCTACCGGATTGGGAGCCGGTTAATTTTAGTAATTACATGGCATTAGGTTCATGGACGTTGAAGAATCGGCCATTTGTTTTTTGTTCCTCGTTATTGGTCATCATTAATCGTCATCATTAGTGGCCTTAAGTCGTCGTCATTAAAGGCTGCCAAGCCGGCTTAGACAGGTTAGGGTTTTTGGTTTCTTTGTTGCCTTAGCCGCGGTCGCTTGGTTAAGGCGTCCTTCCTTCCTTTTTCCCACCAGGGGGGCTGCCCTAGCCGGGTCTGGTCCGGGCCCGTCCACCTAGACCTCGGGTACCAGGGCCGCCGGCAAGGATTGGCCTTTTTAGGGGCGTCAGCCGTCTTATTGCCTAGCCTTTAGGTCTTATGGCGGCTGATTTTTTGGGCGTCCTTTCCAGCGACGATTATGGGGTATTATACATCATGTATTTAAAGATGTCAAGATAAAAGTGAGACGTATTGTATTTTTGCAGAGATGGGGGAATGTGGTCAAAGAAACGTTGGGTTGCGCTGCGCTCAACGCCAACCTACCGGTCGGGGTTCCCAGATAGGGGCGCACGGCCGTGCGCCCCTACAGATTATATATGTTTCAATATGTTATCTTATAGGGAGGCGGGAGCTTTCGGGAGGGGGCCATCCCACAGCAGAGCTGTGGGGCGCCCGCTGGAGAGGCGGATAAAAATCCGGCGGAGCCGCGAAGACAGGGCGTTCCCAGGCGGAGCCTGGGAACGAGGGAAAATGTTGGGTTTCGCCTTGGAGGGCGGACACATAGGTCCGCCCATACCCAGACAGTTCGGAGGTCCGCGGTAGGGGCGACGCATGCGTCGCCCCTACCTTGTCGGGAGGCACACGGGGGAATCGGGCGAACACAGAGGTTCGCCCCTACACTGGTTGGCGGCGGATATGGGCTGGAGGGACGAAGTCAGCTTTAGTGACGGGGATTTCTCCTCGCCCGCCTCATACCCTTTAGGCGGACGAGTGGGCAACCGGAGAAGTCGGTAGGGTTGTCAACGGGCCTTCCGGATGAAACAGGCGCTGGATCAAGCCTCTTCTTCTTGTGCCTAGGAACTTCGACAATCCCGCCTGGGGGCGGGAGCGAAGCCAGCCGTGGTTCAATTGTACCTACAATTATAAGGAGGGCCTCAATAGAGAAAGTCCTTCGGCCTTTCTACTGAATTTTCCAGCCGGATTATCCACCGGCCGCGGCCAAGGCGGCCTGGTCTTCGGCCTGTTTGAGGGCGAAGCCGGCCCGTTCGTTCACGGTCATCAGGACGATCAAGCCGACCAGGAAGAAAGCCCCGACGGCGAGCATGGCCGTGCGCTGGCTGCCGGTGAGGGCTGAGACCGAACCGAAGACAAAGGGGCCGACCGCGGCGGACAGTTTGCCGAACACCCCGTAGAATCCGAAGAATTCGGCCACTTTGGCCCTGGGGGTCAACATGGCCATCATGGAGCGGGACACGCACTGTGACGCGCCCATAGCCACTCCGGCCGCCCCGCCGATGAACCAGAAGACGGATTTGGAGTCGGAAAGATAGGCCGCCGTAGTGACGCCCAACCAGATAATCAGGGTGAAGGCCACGGTCCGCCGGGGCCGAAAACGGTCGGCCGCGTATCCGAAGACAAGGGCTCCGACAATCCCGGCGCTTTGAACCACCACGTAAAAAAGAATAAGCTCCCGCAGGGTGAAACCCAAAGAGTCGCTGGCGTAGATCGTGGCGAAATAGATGACCGTGGTCACGCCTTCGATGTAAATGAAGTAGGCGATCAGGAACTTGAACAGCTCCCGGTAGCGCCGGACTGAAGTCAAAGTTCGGGTCAGCCGGCCGAAAGCGGCTCGGACGATGGCCCAGTCCGGCCTCAAACGTTCGGTTCCCAGTCCCCGATCCTTGACCCAGACAAAAATCGGCACGGAAAAAATGAGATAAAACAAGGCTTGAAGGATGAAGGTCAAACGCACGTTGACCAGGTTTTCTTCGGCAAAGCCGCCGGAAAGAAAAGGGCCGGACAGAACGACCACGATGATGGCCCCTACGTAGCCCACGCCCCAGCCCAGGCCGGAGATGGTGTTTATTTTGTCTTCCGGGGCCAGTTCGGGCAGAAAGGAGTTGTAAAAGACCAGGGCGCCTTGAAAGCCGATGTTGGCGGCGATAAAGAGGAGCATGCCCGGAAGGACCATACCGGCCTGGACGAAGAAAAGCAGGGCCGAAAAGACCACACAGACCAGAGTGAAAAGGATGAGGAAAAATTTTTTGCCCCGGGCGTGGTCGGCCATGGCCCCCAGGACCGGGGCGGCCGAGGCCACCAGGACCAGAGAAAAAGTGGCGTTGAGGCCCCAAAGGAAATCGCCCCAAGGCTGTCCCCGGCAGACGATGGTTTTGAAATAAACGCCGTAGACAAAGGTGACGATCATGACCGTATAGGCCGTGTTGGCGAAATCGTAGAGCACCCAGGCCAGGAGTTCGCGTCTGAGGGGAGCGGTCAGGGCTGGCCGGACCGCCGAACCGCCGGACTGGCTGGAGAGGCTGGTCATGATTTTCTACTCGGCTTCCTTCGGGTCTGAGTCTGGTCGGGCCGGGACCATAACCGACCAAGCGTCGAAAACAAAGCTGTAGCGGAGAATGAACTCGAGCCCCTGAACCGTGCGGACCTTGAAATAGTCCAGTTTCTGATCCCGGGGGGACAGTCCGCCTTCGTACCAACGGTCGATTATGTCGGACACTTCATATCTTTGACCTTCGAAAGTAAAGGCCAGAGGCCGTTCATCGGCCCGGTACCCGGCATAGGCCTCAACCTGGACCTGAACGAACTTCATGCTGAAGCGGACTGCCGGCGGGCCTGGACCTCAGCCGCCAGTTGTTCCAGCCGGGCCTTGAAATCTTCAGGATCAGGCAGGCCGTAAATGAGGATATTTTCCTGATTCGGGACTTTGGACCTGACCAGAACGTGACCGGCCTTGAGCAGGCGCAGAGTAAAGCCCTGATGGGTCTCGACAGCGGCGATGTCGGACAGCAATATGTCGATCGAGTCCCGGGCCAGAAGACCACCGCGCATCCTGAGCCGTTTAGTGGTCAAGGTGTAGACGTTGGACCAGCGCCGGAGGATGATCAGGAAAAAAATCGCGGCGAAGACCAGACCGGTCGCCGGACGCAGGGGCGGGTCTTCCCTGAGCCAGGGACCGATCAGGCAAAGGGCCATGCCGAAGAAAAAGACGGCGAAACTGCGCCAGGCCGGCCTGGTGCGGAGGAGGGTCTGTTCATCTGGAGATAATTGCTCAGTCATGTTGGCTTTCACTTATTGTTCCAAAGGTTAAAATATTATTTTCAAGCATGTATTTCAATAATGTCCTTGTCCTGCAGGACGTAATCACGCTGGACCATCTGGCCGTCGTATTTGTCGCCGCCCCAGATGCGGGCGAACTGGAAACTTTCGGCCATGTCCTTGTGGATTTTGGCGGCCAGGTCCAGGACGGTCGAACCCTGGGGCACGATATAGGGCGTCCGGGTGTCGGCCGGTTTGCCCGGGGCCTTGGTGTAGACCCGGATGACCCCCAGGGCTTGAAAAAGGAGACGGGGCAGACGGCTGAGGTTGTCGGCCCGGTGGACGGAAATGGGCAGGACCGGACGTTCGAGGCCGAGCATTTCCTGAAAGAGGACCAGGGTGTCTTCAGCTTCGGGGTGGTCCAGCTTGTTGGCCGCCAGAAAGCAGGGTTTGACCACTCCGACGAAAGGCTCGTCGGGAATCCGGCCGCCGTCCAGGAAGATGCGCCTTTCGGCCAGGATTTTTTCCAAGGTTTCGAGCTGATGGAGGGGGTCGCCGGTCAGGTCCAGCAAGACCAACACCAAATCGGCCCGGCGGACTTGGTCCGGCAGCCAGGGCTCCATGAAGTCTTCGGCCAGGGGCGGCAGGTCGACCAATTGAATCTGGGCGTCTTCGAAAGCGGCCATGCCGGCCAGGGGGGTGCGGGTGGTGAAAGGATAGTCGGCTATCTCCGGTTCGGCCCGGGTCAGGGCCCGGAGCAGGGACGACTTGCCCGAATTGGGCGGGCCGACCAAAACCACCTGGCCGGCCCCTTCGGGTTTGATCTGAAAGCCGGCAGTCCGTTTGCCGCTCTTTTTTTGTTCCTGGGTTTTGAGCTTGGAAATGCGCCTTTTCAGGTCGGCCTGGAGCTTGTCCGTTCCCTTGTGCTTGGGCATGATGGCCAGCATCTCTTCCAGAGCGGCCAGCTTGTCCTCGACGGTCTTGGCGGAACGGTATTTCTTTTCGACTTCGAAGTACTGGGGCGGCAGATTGGCGGGCATGGCGGGTTTAGTCTAAGCTAGACCTCCATTTCCAGGCCCTCGAGCGCCAGGATAATCTCCAGGTGGCCTTCATCGCGGACCAGGGAATAATAGGACTTGGTCTTTTCCAGGATTTCAGCGAGTTTATCGTCCGTATAGGTCGGTTCGTGATGGAAGAGGACCAGCTTGCGGATGCGGGTTTTCCGGGCCATGTCCACGCCGACCAGGGAAGTGCTGTGGCCCCAGCCCTCCTTGCTCACCGATTCGTCAAAGGTGTACATGGCGTCGAAGATCAGGACGTCGGCGTCGGCCATGAAGTCCAGGTATCGCTGGAGGGACTGTTGATCAAGGTTCTTGTATTCACCGTCGGTGGCATAGATCAGGGTCTTGCCTTTTTCCTCGATCCGGTAAGCATAAGACCCGCCGGGATGGGGCAGAAGAATGCATCGGGCATTGACCCCGCCCAGGTCCAGGGGCTCCTCGGCGCTAATGGTGACGAACTTTAACTGGGCGGCCATGTCGTTGAGGCGGATGGGAAACATGTCCTGGTCTATCTGTTGGGTGGTGAACTTTTCCTCGATGTCCTTCTTGGGGCTGTATATGAAAAACCGATTGCCCTTGATATAGGCCGGGACAAAAAAAGGAAAGCCCTGGATATGGTCCCAATGGGTGTGGCTCATGAAGATATGGGCCGTGCCCCGGCCTTGTCCGAAAGGCCCTTTCATCAGGTTCAGACCGAGTTCACGCAATCCTGAACCGGCGTCCAGGATGATATGGTGCTTGGCAGTAGTTACTTCCACGCAGGGGGTATTGCCGCCCGAGGTGCCTCGAATATCCAGGGGGAGGGACTCGGCGTAATTTCTGACCGCCTGGGGGTCTTCCAGGTCAACCCCCTTGGCCCGGCTGAGGGCTTGGATAATCTTGGCCGTGATTGTTTCCGTGCCGATGGGCGAGGGGATAGAGCCTCTTACACCCCAGAACTTAAACCGCATTTCCTGTCGGCCCTCCACCAGATTGATTCGCAGGACTCGGAGAACTTTTACCTGAAATTGTTGCAAATTTAACAGAACACCTCGGGCTTGGCAAGTGCAAATAATTTGTCTCCGCCAAAGGCGTTGACAGTTCATGGCCGGCCGCCTAATCTTGAGGTCACCACTAGATGGAGGACGGCCGCCATGATGATCGAAGAAATGACCAGCCCCGAATTCGCCGCCGGTCTGAAAAAGACCCGCACCGCCATTCTGCCCATCGGGTCCTTGGAAGAGCACGGCCGGCATCTGCCCCTGATCACCGACACCATGCACATGGCCGCTTTGGCCAGGGCTGCGGCCGAGAAGATCGACGTGTTCGTGGCCCCGGCCATACCTTACGGCCTTTGCCGCTCGACGGCTCAACATCCCGGCACGGTGACCATCAGCTTCGATACGGTCCGGGCCCTGGTCCGCGACATAGGCCACAGCCTGTATGAGCAAGGCATCAGGCGGCTGATCATCGCCACCGGCCACGGCGGCCTCAGCCATCAGAGCGCCCTCTTGGAAGCCGGCGACGACCTATTGGCCGCCTGTCCGGACCTGGTCGTGGCCGTGGTCAGCGTGATCGACCTGCTCCGGGACCAGGTGGCCGACCTAGTGACCACCCCCAATGACGCCCATTCGGGCGAACTGGAGACCTCCATCGTCATGCATTTGGCCCCTGACCTGGTCAAAGGGACTTCCCCCAAAGAGTACCCCGGCTTTCCCGCACCGATCCTGGTCCGCCGCAAAACAGCCTATTGGCCCGGCGGGGTCTGGGGCGATCCGGGCGCGGCCAGCGAGGCCAAGGGCCGGGAGCTGGTCTCTCGGGAAGTCGAAGCCCTGGTCCGCCTGATCAAAAAGGTCAACGAATTTGAAGAAGCCGGAAGTTAAAAGCCCACCGCCCGGCCCGGAGGCCAAGCCTGAACTCCTGGCTCCGGCCGGCAGCCTGGCCGCCTGGGCCGCCGCGGTCGAAGCCGGCGCCGATGCGGTTTACCTGGGTCTGAAAGAATTTTCCGCCCGGGCCTTTGCCGCCAATTTTTCCCTGGGCGACCTGACCAGGCTCGTGCCTCTGTCCCATGACCAAGGGGTCAAGGTTTTCGTGGCTTTCAACGCCCTGGTCAAGGAAAAAGAACTGCCCCGAGCGGCCAAACTGCTCGACGCCCTGACCAGAATCCAGCCGGACGCCCTGATCATCCAGGACCTGGGTCTGCTGCGGCTGATCAAAAAGCATTTCCCCGGGTTCGAGGTCCACGCTTCCACCCTGACCGCGGTTCACAACCCGGCCGGTCTCAAGACCCTGGCCGGTCTGGGTTTTGAGCGGGCCGTCCTGGCCAGGGAACTGAGCCTCAAAGAAATAGAAAACCTGGCCCAAAACCCTCCGTTGGGCCTGGAAGTCTTCATCCACGGGGCCATGTGTTTTTCCATCTCCGGCCTGTGCCTCATGTCCAGTTTTCTGGGCGGCAAGGGCAGCCTGCGGGGGGCCTGCACCCAGCCTTGCCGCCGGCGTTATGTCTGCGGGAGGAAAAGAGGGTACTTTTTTTCGCCCACCGACCTGGACGCCAGCCGACTGATGGGTCGGATCAGAACCCTGCCCCTGGCCGCGCTGAAGATCGAAGGACGGATGAAGGGGCCGGACTATGTGGCCCGGGTGGTCAAGGCCTATCGCCTCCTCCTGGACGCGCCCGCCGAAGACATGGAGGCGGCCCTGGCTGAAGCGGAAACCCTTCTGGCCGACAGCCTGAGCCGTCACCGGTCCACGGGTTTTTTTCTTTCCGCCCAGCCGGCCACCGGTCTGGCCCCCCACCAGGCGGCCACTTCCGGCCTTTTTCTCGGCCAAGTCAAAGAAAGCGGCCCCACCGGTGCCGCGGTCGTTCTCCGGGCGGCTGTCCAGACCGGAGACCGGCTGCGGGTCCAGTTCAAAAACAACGATGAGCGCCAAGCCTTCACCCTCAAGGAACTGCTGGTGGACGAACGGCCGGCCGGCCGGGCTGAAGCCGGAGACCGCGTCGGCTTGAGCGCCCCCTTCCTTCTGTCCCAAGGTGATTTGATCTTCAAAGTCCAGGCCTCCGGCAGTGAAGACGAAGCCTTGTCTTCAAGCCTGGTCGAGGCTTTTCAAGCCCGACCGCCAAGTCAGCTCAAGCCGTCCCCCCGATTGAAAAGGGTCTTGGACGAACTCAAGCCGTCTCGATCACGCCCCGCCCGAACGGGCGGCCGACCGGAACTGTGGTACCGTCTGGCCAGGGTTGAAAGTCTGCCCGGCTTGGAGCCGCTCAGGCCGGACCGGATCGTCCTGCCCCTATCCTCAGCCAATCTAAGGCGGCTGTCGAATTTGAAAAGTAAAATTGGAGAGCTTTATTCCCGGATCATTTGGGCCGCGCCCCCGGTGCTCTTTGATTCTTCAGACCAGGCCTTCCGCCGGGACCTGGCTCAGGCGATCAAAATGGGGGCGGCTGAATTTATGGTCTCCAACCTGGGGCATTTGCCGCTCATCAGCTCAGCCCGCCCCGGCTCCAGGCGGCGATTCAAGGTTTTCGCCGATTACCGCTTCAATTGCCTGAACAGTCAGACCGAAGCTCAACTGGCCGATTTGGGCTTGGCCGGAGTGACCCTGAGTATAGAAAGCGACGAAGAAAATTTAAGCCGAATGCTCGAACATCCGGGACCCATCCCCCGGCTGCTTTACCTGTTCGGCCGCCCCCCTCTTTTTACCGCCCGCTTCCGGCCAGCCGAGCTTAAAGAAAACGTCCCGGCGGAAAGCCCTCGAGGCGAGCGCTTCCGTTGGCGGACCGAATCCGGTTTGACTCTAGTCTTCGCCGAACAGCCTGTATTTTTGGCCCCGCTCCTTAAATTTACCGCTCCGGCCGGAGTCAAGGCGATGATCGTGGATTTGGAATTCGATCCCCGGCCCCTGGTCACGGCCCGCCTGGTCCATGAAGCGGTAAAAAGCGGCCGGCCGATTAAAAGCGCCTCCAAGTTCAACTTGAAAAGAGGATTGTTTTAATTCTTCACTCCTCCGGGTATGTATCATCAGCCAACCCCGTAAAATGGCCACGGTCTTCCATCTTCAACGTTGTTCCGGCCGGGAAAAAAGAAAACCGGAACTTAATCCGGTCATGGTCACGGGTAAGGAGAGGCGGCGGAATCAGACCGGTGAGAGCGGCGGCGACTGGTCTCGAGCGAAGTACTTGTTGAAATAGCCGCAGACGTCGCAGCTATCCTGACAGAAGACCCTACGGTGCCCGACAACCTTCTTGAGCACATGGCACCGCTGGGCCCGGCACTGAAAGACCAGGCATTCTTCACACCGGTGTCGGTGACCCAGGTTGACAAAACCCTTATGATGATATTCCCAGCAATAAACGAATCTTTTCTGCCGGGTCAATTCATATTCTCTGATTATTTCCGGATTGTAATTGTTTTCTTCTATAAAACGCATCAGTTCCTTGCGGCTGATGCGCCGGTGTCCGCCGGGAGTGGCGGTGGCGGTCAGTCGTCCTTTGATGATCCAATTGCGGACGGTGACTCTGGTCACGTTGAGCATCAGAGCGATATCATGGGTGGTAAAGTAGTCTTTCATTTCCTTTTTTTACTCCCTGAGGACAATCTTTTTCCTTTTATAGCATTATTAGGTGCAAAAAGTAAAGGCAAATCTTTAGAGGCCCAAAAAGCCCGGATCAAATCATCAGGGTCTTGGGCCGGAGTGGAGGGAGATGCAGGGTCTTTTCTCCGAACCTATCGGCAATTCAAAAAAAGTTGTAAGCAGAGACTTAATGGCGACTATTTTCAGCGGCGTCCGGTGTTTTGCCCCGAGACGGCCCCCATCTGACCGACCCCTTTGACCAACAGGCTTATTGCTCCAAAGATCAGTCCGGCTCCGACCAAAAGGGGCACCCAATAGGCCTTTTCATGGAAGTAAGCCCATCCGATAAAAAGGCTGTTTAATCCGATCCACAACAGGATCATGGCCATTACGGTCTTCAAAGCCCCGACCGCGGCCAGAAGCTGAGGGTTGGATTTCGACGTTTCGGCCAGGGGTTTCATGGTTATTCCTCAATTTTTAAATATACCATACCCATGATCGACTTTTTTGTCAAAATGACGGCCGGTCTCAAGGACGGATTAATACATCGGTCGTCTTAACGGCTGTTGAGGCCCAGCTTGATTTCTGCGGAGAAAAAAGCTATAATTTCTTGCAATTGAATCGGTCCGGCCGAAGGTTGAGCGGGCGGTTTTTTATTTTTCCGGTCCGTCGCCGTTTAACATCCCACCGGAGGTGTAGGGAAAACCATCATGAAAGAACAAGATTTTCCTAAGGATATTCAAGGCGACCTCATCCCGGCTCCGGCCGGCCGCCTGGTCTACCATTGCCTGGGCTGCGGGAAAGAATATGACGTGGACTCGCTGCTTTACACCTGTCCGGACTGCGGCGGGGTCTTCCTGATCGAAGACCGCCAAGAAGATCGCCTGGCCCGGAAACCCGGGCCGCACTGGCGGCAAATCTTCGACTACCGCAAGATGCTCAACCGTCCGGCTCTTAAAGGGGTCTTTCTTTTCCACGAATTTCTGGCCCCGGTCATACCGGTCGAGGATATAGTCTATCTGGGTGAAGGCCACACCCCGGTGGTGGCCGCCAACGAGGCCCTCAGCCGACTGATCGGCACCCGGTTTTACTACAAAAACGACGGTCAGAACCCCAGCGCTTCCTTCAAAGACCGGGGCATGGCCGCGGCTCTGTCTTTTCTCAAATATTTGATCCGGAAAAAAGGTCTGCCGGAAATCCTGTCCGTCTGCGCCTCGACCGGCGACACTTCGGCCTCGGCCGCCCTGTACGCCTCGTACTTGACCGGGATGGTCAAATCGGCCGTGCTTCTGCCCCACGGCAAGGTTACGCCTCAGCAGCTCAGCCAGCCCCTGGGCAGCGGAGCCAAGGTTTTTGAACTGCCCGGCGTTTTCGACGACTGTATGAAGGTGGTCGAATACCTGGCCGATAACTACGACGTGGCCCTGCTCAATTCCAAAAACGCCTGGCGGGTCCTGGGCCAGGAGTCTTATTCCTTTGAAATCGCCCAGCAGTTCGACTACGAAATCAAAGACCTTTCCCTGTTCGTGCCCATCGGCAACGCCGGCAACATCACCGCCGTCCTGGGCGGCTTGCTCAAATTCGAGCGCTTCGGGATCATCGACGGCCTGCCGCGGGTCTTCGGGGTCCAGTCCGCCCACGCCGACCCGGTCTTCCGCTACTATGCGCAGCCGTCGGATCAGCGCCGGTACCAGCCGGTCACGGTCAAGCCCAGCGTGGCCCAGGCGGCCATGATCGGCAACCCGGTCTCCATGCCCCGGGTCCTGCGCCTGGTCGAAGAATACGAAAAAAGGGCCGGACAGCCCAGGTTTTTCACGGTTCAGGTCCAAGAGCAGGACATCATCGATTCCATGCTCCTGGCCAACCGTCACGGCCACGTGGCCTGCACCCAGGGAGGGGAATCTCTGGCCGGGCTGCGCCGGGCCCTGGACTTGGGCCTGCTCAAGCCCGGAGACCGGGCCGTCCTGGACTCGACCGCCCACGCCCTCAAGTTCGCCGAGTTCCAAAACCGGTACTTCGAAAACGATTTCGGTCCCGAGTTCGAGATCAAACCCAAGCCGGAGCTGTGCAATCGGCCGGGCTATGTCCGTCCGGCCGACCTGGCCCGCGTCCCCGAGCCGGGCTGCCCCCTGGACCCTGAAGACTTCCGGGCTTTTGTCCGGGCTGCGGCTCGAGAAATCGCCCAGGCTTTGGACCTCAAGCCCAAAAGCTCCTGAAGCCCGGCCCAGACCCTCCCGGCGACGAAGATAGCAGAGGGGTTGGGTGTATACCCCCTGACCCCTTGATTTTCCTTGGAGGCCGCAGTCGGATTCGAGCCGGCCAATAGTTGAAATCATAAGACCGGCAGGGGGCCGTTTACGGCCGCCCTGCTTCAATCCGCAAGCTATCCGCCACCGGTTGCACCTGGTTGCCAAGCCGGCCGGGAGCGGTATAATGGCTTCAATCAACGGGGGCGATGATGTTCATATTACCGGCGTTCAGTCCCAGAAATCTTCGGGATCGATGCCGAAGCGGCGCAGGATGGCCAAGATAACCGGAACGGTGATCTCGGTTCCCGGACCATGATACTTGACGGGGTACTGAGGGCCTTGGGTGGAGCCTTCTGATTTCGGCTTAAGCAGTATTCGTTCAGAGCCCTTGCCCCTATTTTCGAGGGACACGACTCCGAACCGACGGAGTTTCTTAAAAAGTTCTTTGGCTTTGAGGGGTTTTTTAGACGCCACAGGCGGCGCTCAGGCGGCAGGTCCGGGCGATGATCCAAGGGGGAACAAAATCTGAACCTTCTCCCCGGAAAGAGGATTCGACCTTGACCGGCTTTTCGTCGGGATCGGTGCAGCGGTAGAACTCTTCCCAGACCTGGGCCGGGGCGGGGTGAAAGAGGTGATCGAGGTTGCCGTGACTGAAGGCGTAATCGACTTGGGCGCTGATCAGGTCCAGGATGTCCGCCTCGACCTCTTGCTCGGTAGGGGCCGTAGCCACGATGTCCAACTCCAGGCAATGAGCGACCCACATCTCCGCCTCTTTCTTGATGAGCACGTTGACCGTCATGGCCACGTGGGAATTGTTCATGGTCACCCCCCGCCGATTTTCGGCGCTGTCCGCCGGTCTTACTGTCGTTAATGATAAATCTATCCCGGTTATACATGTTGTGTCAATATTCATAAGCGTTCATTCATTTTTCTTAAGGTCCAGGCCCGCCGGCCTGGAGCGCTGGAGTCTTTTTCAGTTAAACCAAGACCCGGTCCAGGGGCGGGCCGTCAGGGAAAGGTGAAACCATGAGGCGCATATTCATGGTCATGGTGGCGACGACGGTTTTGGTCTGGGGGCCGGGGTCAACGGGGAGTCAGCAAATCAGCGCCCTCAAGGTAGAGTCAGCCGCGTTGATCCTCCTGCGCCTACGGCGCTCCGGCAACAAGTTGCCGGAGCCACCCCGTCTTGGATTTATTCCAAATTTTAATGCGCCGCAGGCGCATTAATGATGTGCACCTGGTTGCCAAACTTTCTTGGAATGATATAATGGGCTTGTTCCAAAGGGGCGCAAATGGAACCGGAAGTTAAAGCCGCTAGGCAAGAATTCAAGGCACAAGCAAAGGCCGATGAAACCCTTGGCCGTTTAAATATCGGCGAAAAATCGCATCTTGAGGGTGAGGCGCAAGCCTTTCGGTTCGGCTCAAGGCCTCGACAATGGGCAAATGGCCGGCCGGGAGGCCTGAAACAAGGAAATCGCGGCCCTGGCCGGAAAATTCCGGTGAAAATGTTTTATGCAGAAACCACATATCCCCCTGGGCCAAATGCCGAGCATGTCTTAAAGCTATGTAAATGCAGGGATTATTCAACTTTTATCGGCTGGGGTTTGTTCCGCGATCTCGCGTCCCAAAGGTGTTATGAATAGACCATATAAGCATTGTCAGATTTAGTGGAGAAGTGAATGCAGGAGTCCATAACTCCATCACCCCAGGCGCTGAAGGAGGCCCTTGACCTATCGGCTGAGATTCTGGCTGACATCGAACTGAGCAGGGTTACTCTTACAGTTATTGCCCTCAAGGCAAGTCGGCTCGCCCGCCTTTTGAATCATTTCGATGCACAGGAAGTGTTCCGTTATGAAGCCAGCGGGTATCCCATCACATCAACTGGAGTGCAGCCTGAAGTCTGGCGTCTGGCGGAGATGGCCGGGAGAACTTTTAAGAAAGTGGACGGTAATCCCCCAGAACTGAAAAAATTAGCATATCTGGAATCGTTGGAGCAACTCGAGATGCAAATCGAAGTTGCAAAGATTGCTCTGCAGGCTGCTCACGACCGCGACGTGTCAGTGTCCTCATCTAACCCTCAGCAGTATGTGTTTACGCCAATGGGCAATTTCATGGAGCGCAAGGGACTACGTGAGCAGATTGAGCAAGCTTCCCAGCGACTCTCCAGCAGACTTGGACTCCTGTACGACTACGTGTCGAAAAGGCATTACGAACTAAAGTTCTCTAGCGTGGCGCAAGATGTGTTCTCAGCAATAAGGAGTACGGTAGACAAGCATGTTGCCGATACCATTCCAACCGCCGTGAACAAATTCAATGCAGTTCATGAAAACCTTAGGTCCAGCAATCCCGAAGACTGGTCAAACGCAGTCCATAGTTGCAGGCGAATTCTTCAGGATCTTGCGGATGCGGTCTTTCCTCCCCAAACGGAGGCACGCGCGGTAACCGAAGAAGGGAAGAGTCGAGAGATAAAGCTCGGAAAGGAACAGTACATTAACCGACTCGTCTGTTTCGTCCAAGACAACTCGGGATCAGAGCGCTTCGAAGAGATCGTAGGCTCCCATCTACGATTCTTGGGCGATCGGCTGGATTCGATCTTCCATGCAGCACAAAAGGGTTCGCACTCTTCTGTCGGTCAGGAGGAAGCTAATAGATATGTAGTCTACACATACATGGTTGTTGGTGACATTCTTTCGCTCAAAAGGCAAGTGCAGGAAAAAGAAATCTAACCATGCTCTTGCAGCGGATCGCTAAAACCGCGCCCGCTGAAGAGCAGCGTATGTGCGTGAAATGAGAATATCCTAATGTTTTGGTTTATATTGGCATATGCCGTATTACTCTCTGCTTTGACTGGATACACCATGGTAATCCAAGGGACCACATTGGCGCTTGGACGACTTTTAGTTCCTGGCGCTGCTATCATTAATGAAACTGGTCTTCAAGATGCTATTACACCAAAAATACAAACTATTCGAAATATTGTCTCGATGTTTTTATACGTCCCTCTGTTTATTTTAACGACATATTCATACGCTTGGTACCATGGCATCTGGGTGATAATTGCTACATTTTTGGCTAGCACGGCGTTTCCTATCATTCTCGGTATGAGAGCTGGCTCTACGCGAATAGTTTCAATGATTTTATCAGATATGGAAAAACGTAGAAAAGACTATCAAAAATCCGGGGATGAACTTCGATCAAATGCAATAGGCGATCTGATAAACCGCGTTAAAGACCTTCCTCACGAAGAAATCATGAAGGAAGTCAAGCGTTGAAAAGCACATAACAAGTCGCTGGAGAATCGACGGGAGAACGCTGGAGCGTTTACCGCAGCTCCGCTCCAGAGTTAGAGCTAAAGTAACTGAGATGAAAATTTGGGTAGCGATATGCAAAGTACTTGAGTATATTTGGCTGGTCCTGGCTGGCCTCCTGATCTTGGTAGATATAGCCGGAGTGTGGATGAAAAGAGGGCTTTTCTGGAGTTCAAGAACTGCTCAGTCCGTTTAACATGGCCAATTACATCGTAACAAAAATTACATTGGCTCCCGGCATTTGCATGCTCATGCTCCCCGAGAAATTACAAAACAAAGCTTCGGCCGGAAGCCGGAGGGAAGGCTAAATGAAACACTCCGAATTTGTAAAGTATTGGAACGACGGAAAATTGGAAATTGATGTAGATCGGTCAAAGGCCCTTCAAATCGCAAACTCAAAAATGTTGCCCAAGCGGTATCAAGCAGCGCACATATTCTGGAGTTGGGTCTGGATTCTTTCAATTCCAGCAGCCTTAGCACTCATGTACTTCTATGTGTGGTGGGCTGGGCTCTTGTTGCTCGTGTTTCTTACTCCTGCATTATCCAGATCCACAAAGAAATCCGCCATGCAATTTATGATAAATCACTCACTTGAGAATCCAGAGTTCTATCAGTTTGCTGTTACGGAAGGAGTCATTCGTGTCAGGCAAAAGCCCTAACAACAGCATCCACTCGGACTGGCAATTCCGCTACGCTCCATTGCCGCCGGTGAGCTTGGACCTTAGGCCCAAATGACAAGCTTGACAAGGCGTACGCAATCGAGTACACTTTGGTGAAAATATCCTATTTAGAGGTATATCATGCCGACCCTAAACGCCACTGAAGCAAGAGCAAAGCTGTACAGGCTTATTGATCAATCCGCCGCTTCCCACGAACCGATTATTATAAAGGGTAAGCGGGGCAGCGCCGTGCTTATTTCAGAGGAAGACTGGCGTTCCATACAGGAAACAATTTATCTTCTGAATATCCCCGGTATGCGGGAATCAATTCGGGAAGGCTTAGCCACTCCAGTCGAGGAATGCACCCAGGAACTTGACTGGTAATGTGGCGGGTCGTATTCACCAAACAGGCTCAAAAAGACGCCCAAAAGCTATTTTCATCCGGTCTTCGCCAGAACACTGAACAAGTTGATTGAAATCCTGCGTGAAAATCCATATCAGACTCCTCCGCCATTCGAAAAGTTATGGGGCGATTTATCCGGAGCCTTTTCCCGGCGAATAAACATGCAACATAGGATGGTTTATCAGGTGCTTGACGGCGAAAAAACCGTTAAAGTCATCAGGATGTGGGCACATTACGAATTGTAAATACAGGGCCTATGCAACCCTGCGCGATGCGGTGTCAAGCTGGGCGTTATACGTAATGAGAGAAAATGTGGTCTAACACCCTGACAAGCAGAGAAGCAAAATTTACTGCGACAGCAATTGAAGCCCTCAAAGACATTAATTGGGCACAACCACTTCTCAAACGTCTTCACCAGGCAGGCGGGCTTAAGTCAGAAAATATGCCATTGATGTTCGAAGTAAGGGTTGCATACGAGTTGCATCGAACGGGGAAAGTAGCAGAGTATGAGTCTACAGCAGGAGTGGGCGCCTCTACTGTAGAATTCTGTGTACCCGGAACTGTTACTTGGCTTTTTGAACTCGTGAGCATCCGGACGAGCCAAGCTGCAAAAAATGCGGTGACGCAACATGGTTTATTTTTTCAGCAAATGCTCTCTACTGACGCGCCTGATGTTGCACAATCTCCTGAAGCTGAAATGATAACAGCACAACAAAAGATTGGAGAAAAGGTATTTACCAAAGGTACGCAAACTAAGTTTCCTGTACCAGTAACCAACATCTACCACGTAATCCTTTCAGACATGCGGGGATACCTGGACGAGGGAGGAGACAAATTCGATTATCGGCAAATGGCATACGGTCCGTCAGCAATCCCTTCCCAATACACACATTATTGGAAAAAGGACGGGGTGAATCTTGAACCCGTTATAGGTCTGTTTGAAAAGAGCTGTCCACTGCAATCTGCTCGATTCATTCAAGAAAGAATACATTTCCTTGGTTTTATACGGGAGCGGAAATACCAAGAGGGCGAAATTTTGGAAAAGGCATATTATTTGCCAAATCCACATCTGTTGACGAACAAGAATGCCATGAAACTATATGACTTATTTCCATTAAGAAAAACCAGCGTATAACCATGCTCTTGCAGCGGATCGCAAGAAGCTGCGCGGTTGATTAGCAACGTCAGTGGTGGTTTATGTTGGCCCGCACGAAAAAGCGCCTTACTGACGAAACAGTGGAAATCCGCCGGCGCGGTCCTTGGAAAAGCCGGGCAACGGCCGGTCCGCCCTGGAAAAAGCACCGGAGGTTCGACGGGGGCGGAAAAGACAATGAAAAAACCCGAATGGATTTCGCGGCCGCAACTGTTAGACAATAACCTATCCGCACCCTGCCACAGAAAAAGGGGCGACCCTGGTTGGGCCAGCCCCTTGATTTTCTTTGGAGGCGGCAGCCGGATTCGAACCGGCGAATAACGGTTTTGCAGACCGCTGCCTTAGCCACTTGGCTATGCCGCCCTGGTTTTAAAAATATCATTGCCCCCAGGGGCTGTCAACATCAAATCGCGCCGGTTGCGCCTGATATTCCGACCAAGCCCCGGCCGGCTCCAACTCGGGGCGACTTGACATCCAATGAGAGAGAGAATATAAACCTAAACAACGTCGGCCCTCGTAGCTCAGTCAGGATAGAGCACAGGATTCCTAATCCTGGTGTCGCGTGTTCGAGTCACGCCGGGGGCACCATTGATTTCAAGGGGTTATGGAATTGGTTCTGTAACCCCTTCTTATTTTTTCGGCGACTCCGGGAAATGGGGTCGGGGCTTTATGAATAAGGATTGATTTTACTCCGGGTATTAAGTATGTCTGAGACAAATTTTGCTTGAGGATGGAATTAATGTCCAAAATCGGAAGAAACGACCCCTGTCCCTGCGGCAGCGGCAAAAAATTCAAGAATTGCCATTTCGGCCGGGAGACGGAACTGGCCCTCATCCAGATGGAGTCTTTGCCTGAAGGAGCGGCGGAAAAAATCACCGGCTTGCCGGAAGTGGACTACGGCCGGTGCCGGGAGATGTTGTCCGGATTGAACCTGGAAAGATTGACCGGGACCAAGGTCGGGCTTAAATTCATCGACCTGGAGGCTTACCTGAGGCTGGGATTTTCGTCGAAGCCCGCCCCCAAGAACCTGGCTGAAACGAGCGCCGGTCAGATGATAAACCCTTTAAAAACCATGCCGGCCGACCCCAAGCATATCTACCTGGCCGTCACTCCGGCCGTGAGCGATTCCACCTTGATCCACCAGATGGCTCACGCCCTGGACTACCTGGCCGGTTCGCAAATCAATCCCGGTCTGGCCGGGCCGCTGAGCCTGGAAGTCGACCTGCCGTTGGAACTTTTGGAACACCCTAGGGAGTTCGGCGACTGGCTGGAGTTTCTGCGGAATGAATTCGGGGTGACCCTGGACGCCGAAGACGCCATCGTCTCCTTTCTCCACCAGCATGGGCATTTGATACCGGGGGAGATTATCGCGGCCGACAACCATGAAAGGCTGGAAAGCCTGGGCAAGGCCAGTTTGAAGTTTCTCATGGAGAAGCGGGAAGAAATCGACCGGCTGATCAGGGACCGGGACGGGTACCTGGAGAACCAGGCCCCCAAGCCGGCGGGTTAACCGGGATTTTTCTTGAGGGGCAGAGCCTCCTGGCCGAAGAGGGCGAATTTGAGCCAGTTCAGTCCCAGGTCGAGCAGGGCCGAGTCGTCGGTTCGAAGCTGGTCGATTTTTTCCGGCGGCAAATCAAACAGGGCCAGGAATCTGGTCTGGAAGACGAAATCCCGGAACCGGTCCAGGTTGTAGGAGACCATGGAAAACATCTGAATTTTTTTGACCCGGTGTTCCTGGGGGCCGAGGGAGACCTTGGAGGTGATGATTTCCATCCACAGGTCGTTGCTCCGGTGGTAAGCCTCCAGCCCCTGATCTTTGGTCCATTCCTCGATGTCCCAAATCTTTTCTTCTTCGAATCCCCGGCAGTGAGCTTCCCGGACCAAAAAATACAATTCACGTCCACCGGCGGCCGCGCCTCGGCCCAGGGGATAGATGCGGCACGCGCCCGGCCGGTCTTGGTAGACCGAACAACCCTGGGGGGTGACAAAAGGACAGGGTCGGCCCGGAGCGTCGGTCATTTTCAGGCGGACCTTGGGAAAACGTGCGTCCGGCTCGGTCTGAGCGGCGGTATAGGTTTCCAGGAACCGGTCCGAGGTCAGGCCCAAGCGGTTCTTGAGGCGGACAATGTCGTACGGGGTGAGGACCAGGTTCAAATCGGCGCAGCACTGGTTGAAGCAGGGCACGCCCGGATGACAGGCGAATTTGAAGGTCCGGCCGTCCAGGGTTTCAAACGGCCCCTCTCCGGGTTTGGCGGAAGGCGGAGGGACGGTCATGAGGCCGGGTCGAGGTCCGGGCCGGCCTGGCCCCTCTTTTTCATCTCCAGGACCTCCGGTTTGACCTTGAGGGTCTTTTGGCCGAAGAGGCCGAATTTGATCCAGTCCAGGCCCAATTTAAGCAGGTCGGTGTCGTCGACCCTGATCTGCTCCCTGAAGTCCTCGTCGAACTGAAACATGTCCAAAAAGCGGCTGTTGAGGACAAAATCTCTGAACCGGTCCAGGTCATAGGCGGCCAGGTAGACCATTTGGCGAATCTGCTCGTTGGTGACGTCCAGGTCTTTGAGCCGGGGATGGGAAGTGATTTCAGAATAATAGTTGTTGGCCCGCTGGTAGTCGATCACCCCCTGGTCCTCGAGCCATTCGATCACCCTCATCTCCTGGTCTTCCTTCAGGCCGAAACAGCGGTCGGGCGAGGCCATGACCGAAAATTTCTCCTCCGGGTCCACATCCAGAGGAAACATGCGGCAGGCCCAGGGCCGATCCGAATAGACCGTGCAGCCGTCGGAGGTGACAAAAGGGCAGGTCTTCAGTTCGTTGTCGGACATCTTGAGCACGATCAGGGGAATAATCTGCTGACCTTTGGACAACAGATGGGTGTATCGCTCCAGGAATTGACCGGAGGTGATTTTCAAACGATTTTTAAGGCGCAGCACATCGTAGGGGGTTAAAAAAATAGTCACATCGGCGCAGCAAGTGGTAAAGCACTTGACCCCGGGATGGCAGCGGAAACGAAACCGGTCCTGAAAAGTCAGTCTGGGATCGTCGGCTTCAGCTTTTTTCTTTTTGTTCATAATACGAAAACCCTTGGCAAATTATTTAGCAAGGCCCTGAAAAGGGCTCGGGAGGCTCATGTTTAACACACGAACCGGGAGATGTCAAAATTTGTCTCCCCAAGAAAGAAAACCGAATCCATTGTTCACAAAAAGCGGCTATGGTATAGCTGATTCAGTCCGGTCATGGAAAATCGGGCATCGGTCCGGAAGCGGGAGGTAATCAGGCCGTTGGCCTTGATGGGCGGTCAAGAAAAGTTAAGGCGCTTTTTTGACCGACGCCGGGAATGGGCGGCGGCCCTGGTTTTGGCCTTAACGGTTTTAATCGCTTTCGGGCCGGCTTTGAATAATGAATTCGTCAGCTATGACGACCAGGAGTATATCACTGAAAACGCGGCGGTCCGGTCGGGTCTGAACAGCCGGTCTTTTATCTGGGCCTGGACCACCACTCATACCGGCAACTGGATTCCTCTGACCTGGCTGTCCCTGATGCTGGACGCCGAGATATTCGGGCTTAATCCGGGCGGCTTCCATTTAACCAATATCCTGTTTCATTTAGCCAACTCTCTGATATTATTCCTGGTTCTCAAACAGATGACCGGGTCTTTCTGGCGGAGCGCCTTGGCGGCGGCCTTGTTCGCCCTCCATCCTCTTCGGGTGGAATCCGTGGCCTGGGCCGCCGAGCGCAAAGACGTGCTGAGCGGTTTTTTCTGGATGCTGACCATCTGGGCCTATGGTCATTATGTCCAGAGGCCGGGGGCGGCCCGGTACATGGTGGTTTTTTTGGGCCTGGCCGCGGGTCTTTTGGCCAAGCCCATGCTGGTCACCCTGCCTTTTGTCCTATTGTTGCTGGATTATTGGCCCCTGAACCGGCTCCGGACGGCTCCGGTTTCTTCAGCCCCTTCGGGGACTATGGAGGCAAAACCGGCAAAAGCCTCAACCATCAAGGGCCTCATACTGGAAAAAATCCCTCTCTTGGCTCTGGTTGGTTTTTTGAGTCTGGCGGCTTTTAAGGCCCAAAGCGCCGGGGGGACCATGGCCGGGACCGAAACCCTGCCTTTGTCCATCCGCCTGGCCAACGCCGCGACAGCCTACGTCACCTACTTGGGCAAGATGTTCTGGCCGGTCAACTTGGCCGTGTTCTACCCTCATCCTAAAGAAAACATCTCCTACGGGGCGGCTATGGCAGCCGGGCTGCTGCTTTTTTTCCTGACCTTGGCCGCCGTGCGGCTGGGCCGGCGGCGTCGCTACCTGACCGTGGGCTGGCTGTGGTACCTGGGGACTTTGGTTCCGGTCATCGGCCTGGTCCAGGTGGGCCGGCAAGCCCTGGCCGACCGGTACACCTACCTGCCGCTGATCGGGGTGTTCATTATCGTCGCCTGGGGCGCGGTTGAACTGACCTCATCCTGGAAGCGGCAAAAAACGGCGCTGACCGTTTCGGCGGTAGTCATTTTGTGCGTTTTGGCCTCGGCGACCAGATGGCAAGTCGGTCATTGGAAAGACAGCCGGACCCTTTTTGAAAGGGCCTTGGCCGTCACGGCCGACAATGACGTTATGCATTATAATCTGGGGGTGGTCTTGACCGAACAGGGCCGATTCGATGAAGCGCTCCGCCATTATCGGGAGGCCTTGCGGATCAGGCCCGGTTACGCCAAGGCCCACAACAATCTGGGCAGCCTCCTGGCCCTGCGGGGTCGGACCAAGGAAGCGGCCGGCCATTTCGTCCAAGCCATTCAAAGCGCGCCCAATGATCCCACCGGGTACGTGAATATGGGCGGCTTGGCGGGCATGGCCGGAGACACCGAGACCGCTATTGAGCATTTTCGAAAAGCTTTGGCTTTGGACCCTAATTACGCCCAGGCGCATAATTTCCTGGGCATGGCCCTGGCCTCCAGGGGCCGGATAAAAGAAGCCGTTCATCATTTCACCCTGGCCGTGGAGATAGCCCCCCAATATGAGCACGCCCGGAGCAATCTCAAGCGGGCCAGGGGAATCTTACAGAAAATGAACCAGGGTGCACCCTGATGGGCCGTTGAATCAAGGCAAGGGAAAGATGTTCAAGGATCAGAAAGTGATCGTGGTCATGCCGGCTTATAACGCGGCCAAGACCCTTAGGCAGACTTACGATGAGGTCATGGAACAGGGCGTGGTGGATCTGGTCATCCTGGTGGACGACGGCAGCCGGGACGATACCGTGGCCATCGCCCGGGACCTGCCCCGAACCATGGTCCATGTTCATGATAAAAACCGCGGCTACGGGGCCAACCAGAAGTCCTGCTACCGCCTGGCCTTGGAGCAAGGGGGCGACATCATCATCATGGTCCATCCAGATTATCAGTACACCCCCAAGCTGATCCCGGCCATGGCGGCCATGATCGGCAACGGTCTTTACCATTGCGTACTCGGATCAAGAATCCTCGGCGGGCACGCCTTAAAAGGGGGGATGCCGGTTTGGAAATACCTGGCCAACCGGTTTCTGACCCTGGTGGAGAACCTTCTGGTCGGGGCCAAGCTTTCCGAATACCACACCGGGTACCGGGCTTTTTCGCGGCGGCTTTTGGAAAAGCTGCCGCTCCAGGCCAACTCCGACGACTTCGTCTTCGACAACCAGATGATCGCCCAAGTCTTGTGGTTCGGGTATATCGTGGCCGAAGTGAGCTGCCCGACCAGATATTTCGCCGAAGCTTCTTCCATCGGCCTGGGCCGCAGCATCAAATACGGGGTCGGCTGTCTGCGGACGGGGGTCGAGTTCCGCCTGGCCCGGATGAAACTGATCAATTCGACCCTGTTTCCCCACCCCGGCCGGGCGGCTTCTTCCGCCGGTTCCAACGATCAGACGTGATCAGAGCGAAGACCGAAAGTTTTCAGGGCTTTTTCGAGACAGGCGAATATGTGGCCCTCAAAAACAGCCTCTTCAATTATCAGCTTCGGAGATCGGCCGTCAGGCGGGCCGTCCAGAAACAAGACGGCGGCTTGACTCTGGAAATGGGCAGCGGCATATCGCCGATGTCGGAGGACCTGGACCGGACCGTGTTTCTGGATTACTCCTGGACCGCCCTCCGCATCTTGCGCCGGGGTCAGGGCCGGGGGATGTACGTGGCCGCCGACTGTATGAATTTGCCGTTCCGGCCCCATGTTTTTTCCCAGGCCCTTTGTTCGGAGGTCCTTGAACACCTGGAAGACGACCAGGCGGCCTTGAAAGAAGCGGCCGGAGCGCTCAAGCCTGGGGGACGCCTGGTTTTGACCTTTCCTCACCGGAAGGCATATTTCTCCATCGACGACCGTCTGGTCGGACATCGCCGCCGGTACGAACTGGCTGAGATGAAAAACCGGCTGACCGCCGCCGGCTTCAGGCCGGTTCGAATCGGCAAGGTGCTGGGCCCCTTGGAAAAAGCGACTACGATCCTGCTGGCTTCGGCCTTTATTTTTTACGGAAAGGCCAAGAAGGGCGGGCCGTCCTCATCGAGCCGTCCAGAACCGTTTCTTGCCTTCACCTTCAAGTGGATAAACAACATTTTGACGCCTTTGTTCCGATTGGAAGCCTGGGTGACGCCGCGCCGGTCGGCCACAGTCTTGTTGATGGACTGCGTATTGAAACCGAGCCCGGGTGGAGGCGAACCAGGAGTCTGATAAGTTTGGGAATAAGCGGGGGCAACGCCGGATCAGTCAAATTTTTTCAAAAATCCGGCTTTTTTACTTTGGCATACAAGATGCGGTCAAGCTCCCGGTGGGTGAAATAGGGGTCGTCGTTTCTTAAATATGGTAATAGAATTCTCTTCTGGCGAAGCAGGTCCCGGCTGATTTCGGCGAAAATCACGTCTTCCTCGAAGCAGGCCGCCTGGGCCATCTGTGTGCCGAAGGGATTGACCACTTCGCTGCCGCCCCAGAATTTATAAGACTTTTTCAGCCCCATGAGCTCCTCCGGCCCAAACATCTTTTTCTGGTTCGGGGTCAGGCCGGGGGCGGGGTAGAGTTCTTCCAGGTTCTCTTCTCCGACCCGGTTGGCGCAAATCTGGTAAATTCCGAAGACTCGGGCGTAAAAGGTGTTGATGATTCCCCAGGTTTCCTTGTTGGAGAATTCGTCTCCCATGGAGCCTTCCAGGGAATTCATGATGGTGACGAAGATGTCGGCCTTCTGACAAACGCCCAGGTAGGGCAGGGAAGGGTGCCAGACGTCGTTGCAAATGAAGGCGGCCAGGGCGAAATCATGGAGCCTGAAAACCCGGACCTGCTTGCCCGGAGCAAAGTACTTCCTCTCCTCGAAAACACCGTAGTTCGGGAGGTTAAGTTTACGGTTGGCGAACAGGACTTGGCCGTCCACGGCCACCAAGGCCGAGTTGTAAAAATTCATCGACGGCGATTCCTCGATGAAACCGACTACCGCCGCCGTCCCCTTGGTCGCCGCGGCCAATCGTTTGATTTCCGGGGAATCCAGGCGGAGGGCCGCTTCGGCGTACCTGGGCCCGACAAAGTATCCGGTCAAAGCCAGTTCCGGAAAGACGCTCAGATGGGCGCCCTGTTCACGGCCATGATGGATTTTGGCGATGACGTCTTCGAGGTTGGCTTTCACGTCCAGTAAAACAGGATTGGTCTGATAGACGGCTGCTTTCATCCCTTAAGCTCCTTGATTTGCCGGCGGTGTTTAAATCCAGCGAAGAGAAAATACCAAATCGACTCGATAGGCAACAGAAAAAAGCAGGCCCGGTCAAGAGAAGATTGCAGGGATTAAAATTATAAAGCGCGGTGAAAGACCAGTTCACCGCCGGGGATAAAGCCGATCTCCCGGCCGGCCTTTAAAAGATTCTCGGCCAGGCTTTGACCGTAGCCTCTGGACACCGCCAGAAGAATTATCGGACCTTCACGGCCGTTCTTGAGAACCGCCATTTTGGCGGGAATATCCAGGAGGGGTCCTTGAATCAGGAAGGGCGGTTTATTAATTCGAGGCTGAAGATCGAGGCGGGTGATCTTTTCCATCAGATCAAAGGTTCCGGGGCCGACCAAGGCCAGCAGGGCCGAAGCGTCGGTCACGTCGGTGGCCGCGGGCGTCTCCAACGGCGTCAAAGGCTCCGGGCCCAAAGACCAGACAGCCGCCTGGGTCCGATTCAGTCGGCTGACAAGCAGGCCGTCCTTCAAGAAACATTGGTTGGAGGTTTCCGGAAAATCCAATCCGCCCGGACGATTCCGGTCCAGGTCGGCGTCTTGAACATCCCACTTAGGCCGATGGCTGAGGTCAACCAAAAACGGTCCCGGCTTTTCTTCTTCATAGGCCAGAACCACTTCCCAACCCTGCCGGAACTCGGTCTGTCCGGGACGGCCGGGCAGCCTGATCGGTGAGCTTCTGGTGTATCTTCTCATGACTAGGCCCTCAATCTGATCCCATCAGGATCGTAAAACGGAATTCCGACCACTGTGGCCCTCAACCGTTGCTCGCCCATGTTTTCCTGAAAAATATTCAAGAGGGTCCCGGGTTTGACCAGATGCTCTTCCACCAGGGCCAGACCGATGGTTCGGCCGAGCACCGAGCTGAAACGGGCCGAGGTCACATAACCGCGGATCGAATCGTCGACAATAACGGCCCCGTCTTTAGGCGAGTCGTCCGTCTGAAACCCGACCAGCTTCAGGCGGCCCGACTGTTTTTCGGCGAATCTTAAGGCCGGCGCGCCCACAGTCTTGGCGGCGGCCTTATCCCGTTTCCATAGGAAACCCAGACCCAGGTCCAGCAAGTTGGTCCGGATTTCGGTGTCCTGACCGATGATCACGTGCCCCTTTTCCAGGCGGAGAAGGTTTTGGGCTTCCAGGCCGAAGGGCCTGATCCCTACTTCCCGGCCGGCTTCCAGAAGCCAGTCCCAGACGCATTGGGTCTGAGAAGCCGGGACGTGGATTTCATAGGACAGCTCGCCGACAAAACCCAGTCTGAAGACCCTGGCCTGAACCGTCCCGCCCAAGGTCATCTCCCGCCAGGCGCCATAAGGAAAAGCCTTTTTCGACAGGTCGTCCTCGGTCAGTTTTTGAAGCACCTCACGGGATCGAGGCCCGGCCAGGTTGACAGCCCCAAAGGCGTCGGTCAGATTGACCAGGTGGAAGGTCCAGCCGTCGTATCTGGTGTGATAGCGGAACCATTCGATGGTCGCTCCGGCCCGGCCGGTCGAGGTGGTGAAGTAGTAATCGTTTTCCCCCAGCTTGATGACTACGCCGTCGTCGATCAGACAGCCGTCGTCGTTGCACATGGCCGAGTATTTGACCCGACCCTCCGGGATTTTGGCCATGTCGCCCACATAGACCCTTTGGAGGGCCTGGAGGGCGTCCGGTCCGAACAGCCGGAACTTGCCCAGGGTGGACACGTCGATAAGGCCGACGCCGTTGTGAACCGCCTCGATTTCTTCGCGGCTGGTCAGGTCCTGGGAAAAATACCTGGCCCGCTTCCAGGGTCCGATGCGGCGAAATATGGCCCCGGCTTTTTCCTGAGCTTCGTGCAGGGGGGTGCGTTTGAAGAGGTCGTGCTTGGGTCCGGCCAAGACGGCCAAAAGGGTTGGGACCAGAGGCGGACGGATGGTGGTCGGGGCCGGTTCCTCGAGGCCTTCCCCGCGAAGCTGGGAGATCAGCAGAGGAAGGTTATGTCCCGGAACGCCGCCCTGGCCCGGTCCGGTCCCGGCGGCGGTGAAACGCTTGGCCAGCTCCGGGACGTCAAAGCCCTGCTCGCAGGCCTGGGCGATGTGCTTGACCGTGGCGTCCTCGTCAAAGCAGACAAAGCTTCTTCGGCCCAAGCCGATATTAGGGGCCAACACCAGCTTGGACCCCTTGGCCGGCCGCGGCAAGCCGGACAATCTCTCCTGGGCCTCCCGGTATTCCTTCTCGACTTCCGCCCCGCAGTCAAGGGCGGCGGCCAAGCCGGCCAAACGGCCGGAAGCCTCGATGGAATCAGGATCACGGTAAGCCAGTAAACGACCGGCGGCCTGGACGCCCGGGGGGAGTTCCCGGGGCAGATAAAAGTTGGTATGAGGATCGTAAGCCATTTTGGCCTGGGCCATCCACAGGGGCCCGCCAGCCGGGGTCAATCCGGCCGAGGCGACCAGGACCTGACAACCGACCCGGCGGCGGCTGGTCCCGCCCAGACTGACCAAAAGCACACTGTCGAGGCCCTTGTCGCCTTCAACTTTCGAGGCCGCCCAGCCGGACAGAAAGGGGATGTTTCGTTTGGCTAAAGCCTCGACCAGGTCGGGATCGTGTCGGTCGACCCGGCAGTCGGCCACGGCCGGGATTTTCAGGCCCAGATCGGCCAAGTCGATGGCCGCTTCCAGCCCCAGGTCGTGGCCCACGCTGAAGACAGCCGACTTGCCCGGCAGCAGACCGTAGGTCCGGGCCAGACGGTGGGCGCAACCGGCCTGCATCACCCCGGGGCGGTCGTTGTTTTCAAAGATCAACGGACGCTCGATACAACCGGTGGCCACAATCACGCTCTTGGCCCGGACCTCGATATAGCGTTCGTCAAAATGATCCTCAGGCCGGCCCGGCTGAAAGGCCGTGACCAGGTTGTCCCCCCAGAGTCCGTTGACAAAAGCGTGGGTGAAGACTTGGACGTCGGGCTTTTCGGCCAAGGCCGCGGTCAGGGCGGCCGCCCTTTGGTAAAGGGCCGTCCCTTGGGCGTCTTCCCGGACCCGCCAGTCGTAAAAACCGCCCAGCCAGGGCCGGGCTTCGAACAGGACCACCCGCAGCCCCTGATCGGCTGCGGCCAGGGCCGCGGACAGACCGGCCGGCCCCCCGCCCAGGACGCAGACTTCGGCGTTCAAATGCAACTCATCGTAACGTCCGCCCGGCCAGTTCGGGTTGAGCCGACCGATGCCGGCGGCCTGACGGATGCGGTTCATGAAAAACGGCCACAGGTCATAGGGCTTGTGGAAAACCCGGTAGTAGAAACCGGCCGGCATGGCCCAGTCCAGGCGGTCCATGAAGCCCAGCCAGTCCCACTGGGCCGACCCGGCCACGTTTTGGGGCTTGACGGTCATGCCTTGGCGAAGGGGCGTCCTGGCCGCGGGCACGTTGGGCAGGCCGTCGACTTCGACCAGGCAGTTGCTGCATTCACCGTCCATGCCGTACAGGCCCCGGGGCCGATGGTATTTGATGCTCCGGCTGAAGATGCGGACGTCGTTGGCGTACAGGGCCGTGGCGATGGAGTCGCCGGCCAGACCGGTCAGGCTGCGGCCGTCGAACTTGAAAGATATTTTCCGGTTATGATCAATCTTTTGGGTCGGCGAAGGGGGCAGCCGCTTCATTTTTCAGCCTCCGGTGGAGAAACTTCCCGATTGGTCAAGGTATTGCGCCAGACGGTGAACCAGAGACCGCAGCCGTCGCGATGAAACCACCATTCCTGCTGCGGCCCGCCGGCATTGGTCCGCATGTGGACGTATTCGCAATAAGTTCGGGGGGTCAGGCCTTCTTCTTCCGGACGAGGCCCCCGCTCTTCGCCGCCGAACCGAAATTCATACAGGTCCCGTCGTCCGCAGACAGGGCAGGTTATCATAAAGGACATAAGCGGTGCTCCTTAGTTCCACGGCCCGTAATTAATGGGAGCGGCGATCTCGCCCAAGGGGCGACCCTGCTCGAAACGCCTCAAGGTGAAAGGCTTTAGGGTTTCGGGGCATTCGCCCGTGGCCAGGTATTGGGCCAGGTACTTGCCGGTGATCGGCCCGGATTTGAAACCGAAATATCCCCAGCCGCAATCCAGGTACAGACCTTCTATGGGATCGTCGCCCGTGATGATTGGGGCCATGTCCGGGGTCATGTCGGCCAGCCCGGCCCAGATGCGCATGAAGCGAAGCCCTTTGAGCACGGGCATCAATTCGGTCAAGGCTTCGGCCTGGTGTTTGATGTACTGGGCGGTGACGTTGGTGGTGTAAGTCGGCCAGGGGTCCATGTGGGCCCCGGTCACCAGTTCGCCTTTGAGGCTTTGATTGCAATAGACGTGATAAGCGCCGGAGGAGACTACATGATGCAGGAACGGTTTGACCGGCTGGCTGACCATGGCCTGAATGGGCAGAACGTGGATGGGCAGACGAAGACCGACCAGGCCAGCCAGCAAAGTGCTGTATCCGCCGGCGGCGATCAAGACCCGGGGGGTCCGGATCGGCCCGTTGTCCGTCATCACTCCGGTCACCCGACCCTGCTCGACTTTCAGGCCGGTCACTTCGGTGTATTGATGAATCCGGACGCCTTTGGCCGCCGCACCCTTGGCCAGGCCCCAGGCCACGGCGTCGTGACGGAGGGTCCCGCCCGGCGGGTGGTACATGCCGCCGAGAATCGGATAAGTCAACCGGTCGGAAATATCCAAAGCCGGAACTATTTCCCGGCACTGCTTGGCATCGAGCAGTTCGCTGATGACGCCATAAAACTGGGCCGTGACCACCTGAAGCCGCAGGGCGCTGACAGCCGCCTCGCTGTGGGCCAGATTGAGGTTGCCGCAGTTGAAAAACATCATATTGAAATCCAGTTCGGCGATCAGCCGCGGCCAGAGCTTGAGCCCTTCATCGTAGAGCTTGAGGTTTTCCTGACTCCTCTGGTTGGCCCGGACGATGGCTGTGTTCCGGCCGGAACCGCCATAGCCCACGTAGCGCCGTTCGATCACGGCCACATCTTTCACCCCGTGGTCTCGAGCCAAAAAATAAGCCGTGGCCAGGCCATGGATGCCCCCGCCGATGATGACCACGTCATAACCGGACTTAAGCGGCGGCTTGCCCCAAAGGCTTTTCAATTTAATCGGCACTGAGGCCTCCTTTTCGATGCTCGGCTGAAAAACACGTCAAAGGATCGCTCCGTCGAGTTCGACCGTGCGGCGACCCGATCAGCATCTTGGTTCTCATGAGGGAATTCAAAACGGGGATAAATGACGAGCTGCAACCTATCACTCTTTGAATTATGAACGATTCGGCCCGAAAGGTCAATGCAGAAAAGACCGGCCGGTGTTTTTCAAGGTGTGATCGTCCCTCATATAGTTGCCCCAACTGCCGATCCGTCTGATGACCTCCAGTCCTTCCGGATCATAGGCCTCGAACTCATAGGCCGGCGCCTGGTCGGCCGTGGTTTCCCGGCAGAGCTCGATGTGCCTTTCCAGCTTGGCGATGGAAAAGGAGATCAATTCCCTAAGAAAGCCGAAGGCGTGCCGCATCTGGTGAAAGCCATACTTTTTCATCAGGGCGAAACCCTTGACCGCGTCCGCCTCCGCTCGCTCGTTGGGATGGTCTTCGCTGGTGGTGCAGGCCGTCTGAATCGAAGGCAGACCCAGACCCTCGCAGACCTTATCCATAAGCAAGTTGGCCACGTTATGGGAGACCAGGCCCAGGTCCACAGCGTAGTTCTTCCTGATGTTGGCAATCGAGGGCAGACCGGCGTGAACCACGGTCACCCCCGGGTTGGCCAGTTGGGCCAACGTCAACCCGAACAAGGCTTCGGCGTGGGTCAAGGTCAGCAGTCCGGACATGGAATAGGGCGCGGTCAAACCGGCCATGGGCATGGTCGAAACATAGACGGGAACGCCCGACCGGAGCACTTCGAGAAAAGGCGGAATCATGCTGTCAATGACCGTAAGCGGGCTGTTGATGATCGAGAACTGGACGGTCAGCTTGCCGCGGCGGTCGTAAACTTCCTTGGCCTTGGCTATGCCGGCCTCGGTCACCGCGGCCACGTAGATCGGCTTGCGACAATGTTCGACGATGGTCTCGATGACCTTGACCTCCTGTTTTTTGAGCAAAACGCCTCGGGCCATGAACCCGATCTCGTCGGCCTGATTGACCATCGAGGCGATTTTGACCAGGTGCTCGAAGGTCGGCTCGATCAGCTCCCCGGTCCGGTCGTCGTGGACAAAAGGCGCGGTCCCGCCCACGCCGAAGGAATTTTCCGGCACGAAAAACCGGTCCCGTTTGGGAGTCATGCTTAAGGCTTGTTCCACCAGGGGAGTAAGAACATGGATATGCCCCGTAGTATCGTCGAAAGCGGCCAGCCCCGTTTCCTCAAAAAGCCGTCTGACTTCGGGCTCGGAGCATTTCACCCCCACCTCTTCCAGAACGGTCAAGGCGTCCTGGTGAATGCGGGCGAGCAGATCGAGTTCTTCGAGCTCTTGGGTCGACTGCGTTGTAGCTAATGATGACACTGGTTGCCTCCTTAATTTCAACGGATATAGAGAAAAGTTAAGGCGATTAATCTTCCACGAATTAAACCGTCACTTCCATCCCGTCGTGGGCGAAATGAACGTGGTTGAACCGGCTTTCCATCTGCAAGTAGTCGTCGTAGCTTCGGTTCCAATATTCTTCAAGATGGGTGAAGACTATGCGCCTGGCCCTGATTTGCCGGGCCAGTTCCAAGGTCTGTTCAAAGGTGTAGAGGGTGGTTCGGGAAATGTGATCTTCAGGGTAGGCGAAGCCGTGTTTGAGGCCCGTTTCGAATAAGCCGGGCTGGATGACCAAGAGGTCCGCCGCCTGCACTTCCGGCCGCTCCACGGGAAAGGGTTTTAGGTCGCAAGGGGCGTAGACGATGCGGCGGCCGTTTTTCTCGAAAACATAGATGAAAACCGGCCGCGAGTCCCGATCAACCAAAACGGCTTTGACTGCGACTTCCCCTATTTTAATTTCGTCTTTAAAGACCATGGGTTCTACAAAACCTTGTTCTTGATAGAAATCTATGACCGGCCCGTACCAGGTGCTTATTTGTCCGATTCGTTCATCCAATTCTTTGGGCAAGAGCAGCCGGATGCTTTTTTCGGGGTAAGCCCGCCAGGTCCGGAAATCCAGGGCTATTTGTTCCACAATGCGAAAGCCTTCCACGTGATCGGGGTCCAAGTGGGTGAAGATCAGGAAATCGACCCGGCCGATTCCGGCCCGATTCAATTGAGCCGCAACTTCGGCCGGGGCGTCGATGAGCAGATGAAGGTCGTGCAGATAGGCCGAAGGCCCGGTTCTTTCGTAGGGGAAGCCCTTAGCCCGGGCTTCCCGGCAGACCCGGCAAGTGCACAGGGGTTTGGGGATGACCATACATCCGCCGGAACCAAGAACCGTTAACTTCATCCTCTTGCACTAATCAGCTCCAAGGAAACGGGCTGTTGGATTCCGGGTGCAGGTTGCCGTTGGAGTATCGGCTGAACCGAAAGGGTTTGAGCAGCTCCTGGTTTTCACCCAAGACCTCCTTGGCCACGAGTTTGCCCACCCCAATCATCTTGTATCCGTGATTGGAGTCGGCAATCAGGTAGCAGTTGTCCTTCATCATATCGAAGATGGGAAAGTTGTCCGGGGTGAAAGCCCCCAGCCCGCCGGATTTCTCATTCCGGTAGGCTTGGTGCTTACCTTCGTATCGCTTCTGACAGTGGGCCAAAGCCGAAGTCCACATATGGGCGAACTCGGGGCCGGAGAAGTATTCCTTGGAATCGATGCCGTAAGGATCGACGGCCACTCTCTCTTTTTCGATCCTGTAAGGCGCGGCCCCGCCTTGAATCCCTTTGAAATTAAAATCGGGCTTGTAATAGATGCCCCACATTTCATCGGTGATCAGGGAGCCGTCTTCGCTGGAGTACAAGGGTGCGTCGCTGTCGAGGTGAATGACCGGGGGAAGCTGGCCTGAATTGTTCAAGCCGTACCGCGGCGGCACGCCCAGGGTGCCTTCCTGCAGAAACCAGTAGGTCCACATGGGCACATCCTTGTGGATGTTGCCTTCAAGGTCCTTGAGGTCAATCTGGTCCGGCAATTCAAGCATCTTCCAAAAATGTTCGGCCCAGGGCCCGGCCCCGATCACCACATAATCGCATTGTATTTCACCGCGCTCGGTGACCACGGCCGTGACCGCATTCTGTTCGATCTTAAACCCGGTGACTTTCAACCCGGTCATTATCCTGACCCCTTCGGCTTCGGCCTTGTCGGCCAGCCGGTAAAGGGCCTTGGTGTTATGGGCGTACCCGCCTCTTTTTTCGTGGAGGACCGAAGTGATGTTTTTGGCCTGCCAGTCATCCAGGATGTCTTTCATATATTTCAGACTGTCTTTTTCTCCTTCGATGAAGGTCGATTCGTAACCGATATTCTTTTGCCGCTGGTAGATTTCGGCCACGTCGGCGTGCATGACTTCGGGTGAAAGCTGGATATAGCCGACCGGATGGTAGCCGTATCCTTCCCCGTCCTCTTCCCAGATGTTCACGCTGTGAGCGATCAGTTCCTGCATGGCCGGCTGATAATAATTGTTGCGGATAACGCCGCAGGCGATGCCTGAAGCGCCGGCCCCGATAGCCGTCTTGTCCAGAACCAGGATGTCCCGGCCGGAGCCGAGCTTCCTGGCCTTGAGTTCCAGGGCCAGATGCCAAGCCGTGCTCAGGCCGTGGATGCCTGCGCCTACGATTATGAATTTTGATTTCGTCGGGAACGACATTTCAATTACCTCCTGTTTCAATCAAACCATTAGATCAGGGGAAAAATTATTTAAAAAAGCTTGATAATATTCAGGTCTGACCCCTTATTTAAAAGGATCCCATCTGACGGTCTGTTTTTCATAATAAGGGGGAAATCTTTTCAAAAACTCCTCGTAATAATAAATTTCCTTAAATGAAGCGAAACGAAGACCAAAAGCGGACTGGGGCGCTTCCTTGATTTCCTCGGGATCAATAATCTGGGAAACGATTTCATCCATGACGTCGTCCATGCCCACGCCCATGGAAAACCTAAGCTTTTCCCGGTTGGCGATCCTTTCCGGCAGCATGTCCCGAAAGGCTTCTCTCAAGATGAACTTTTCGGTCTGTTTTTCGCCGTATATTTTCCACTTCATCGGAATCTTGCGGCTGAAGGCCACCACCTTGGCGTCCAGATAGGGAGTTTCATAATTCACTCCGTTGGCCATCCAGGCCCGGTCCAGGCGTCTCAAGGCCGTGTTATAGGATATTTCCAGAAGCTTTTGGGCCAGTTCTTCCCGGTGTTCATCGCTGGTCACTTTGGGGTTCTTAAGGACCATCCGATAGCCGCCGAACAGTTCATCGGCCCCCTCGCCGACCAAAACGCAGTTGGTGAACTCACTGGCCATCTTCGAGACGTAGTAATTAGAGATGAGGCCGTTGATGCAATCCTCGTCAAAGCTTTCCAGATACCAGATCGATTCGGGCAGGAAATTGACGATGTCTTCATCGGTGATCCTGTAAATATAATGTTCCAGTCCCAGGAAATCGGCCATTAACTTGGCGTTCTCCAAATCAGGGCCGGGGGCCTTGGCGATGGTTCCGGTAAACAGCTTCAAATCAGGATTAAATTGTTTGGCAATAGCCGCTACAATCGAGCTGTCCAAGCCGCCGCTCAGAGAAACGGCCCCCGCGCCGTCCATTCTCTTCCTGACCGCCTCGATCAATAGTTCCCTCAATATTTTGGCCGCGGTCTTCAAATCTTCCGGTTCAGGCAAATCGGGAACAAACGGCTGAAATTCGCTCAGATCGGTTTTGGTGCTGAACAGGTGACCCGGCCGCAGCTCTTCAACTTTACGGGCATACTCTCTCAAGCCTTTCATCTCGGTGCTGAAGTAGAATACGCCGTTATTTGAGCCGTAGAAGAGCGGTCTGGCCCCGACGTGATCGCGGGCTAAAATAACTTCGCCGTCTTCGTTCACCACGGCGCAGGAAAAACCGCCTTCGATATGCGAGAAACAATCGCGGCCGTACCGATTATAATATTCCCGGAAAAGTTCGACGTCGTTTTCACCATTGGACCTTCCGTTGAAAATTTCCCCGTCAAAAAGAATGTAGGGATATTCCTTTAAAGAAGTGCAGAAGCTTTTTTTAGCTACCAAGTTTATCTCGTTGGCGCCTAAAGCTCCGCCGCCGTTGCCCAGAGACCGGACAATAGTGTTATCCGGACCTCGATGACGCATGTCTTCCAGCATGCGGTTTAATTGTTCCAAGCTCTTTCCATTATTCTTGCCGTTTTGAGAGACCATCCCAGCTATACTAGCCATTTTTATCCTCCTTAAGATTTGTAATATGAACTCGAGCGTCTTGCCATCATCGTCAAAACAGGTGATCTTTCCGTCTCGAGTAAAAAACTTCTTCGGCTGTTTCTGCTTTTAATGGGCGTGTTTCAGATCGCCGTCGACCGTGCCCTTGACCTTTTCTCTTTCTTCGGCGAAATCGAAACCGGTCCAGATGCCGATGGAGCCGAGCACCGAGTCCTGCGGGTGATATTGTCTAAATATTTTGAAGTAGTAAGCCGCTTCCTTGCTGTTGATCACGGCCTGGGGATTTTCGGCCTTGATCCGCTCATACTCGTCGTCGGACATCTCTTTTTCGGCTAAAATTTCACCCAAGTTCTCGCACCCGGCCCCTTGGGTGTACTGGACCTTGTATCGCCACAAGATTTCATCCGGGAGGTATCCGGTTCCTTCAAAAGCCTTTCTTAAAATCCATTTTTCTATCTTGGCCCCCTGGTGTTCGCGGATTTTGAGCTCCGGGGGAATCTTCATGGCCAAGTCCACCATGGCTACGTCTAAAAAAGGCACCCGCAATTCCAGGCTGAACAGCATGCCCATGCGGTCGGCCCGCTGGAGATTGATATTGTGGAGATTGCCGATGCAGCGCCTGGCTTCCAGGTTGAGCTTGTCGAAAGGAAAATGCTTCATGTAGTGGTAGCCGGTGAAAAGTTCGTCCGCCCCTTCGCCGGTCAGGACCACGGTCACATAGTCGGCGGCCAGCTTGCAGGTGAAATAGCAGGGGATGGCGCAACGGACCAAAGATGGGTCGTAGCTTTCCAATTTATTAATGACTGCAGGCAGCGCTTCGTAATATTCATCTTCAGTGAAGATCAATTCGTGGTGAGTGGACCCGATATGCTTGGCCGCAATGCGGGCCGCCTTGACGTCATCGCTGACATCTCCGGTCTCGTCCTGCATGCCCACTACAAAAGTATGGAGATGAGGAATCTCGTCGGCGGCTATGGCCGCCACCAGACTGCTGTCCAAGCCGCCGCTGCAAAATGAGCCGACCGGCACTTCCGGGTCGGCCAGCAGCCTTTTCTTGACCGCCCGGATGAAAGTCTCTCTGATCAAGCCGGCGGTTTCGTCAATGTCCGTAAGCAGATGATCCTGAATCGCGGGCACTTGGTAATACTGAACAAAGCCTTCCTGGGGGGTGTAATAATGGCCGGCCGGAAATTCGTGGACTTCGTCGACGCCGGCCAGAGTCATGGCCCCGAGTTCTGACGTAAAATAGAGTTTGCCGTCGACGTATCCATAATAAAGAGGCTTGATGCCGATGGGGTCCCGGGCCATCATGAAATCGTCGCCGTCATAAATGGCGAAAGCGAACATCCCGTCCAGGTCTTCAACCGCGGCCGGTCCTTTTTCCCGATAAAGATGTAAAATGACTTCCGTATCCGAGTCGGTCTTAAAGGAATATTTGGATTCGAGTCTGGACCTGAGCTGGCGGAAATTATAAATCTCGCCGTTGCATATAATTCCGGTTCGGCCCCCGTCGGTCAAAATGGGCTGCCGACCTTTGGCCACATCAACTATGGACAAACGTGTGTGGCCAAAAGTGATATCATGGCCGTTGACATGGACGCCTCGGTCATTCGGACCCCGATGCCCCAAAGCATCCAGCATCTTGTTTATTGTTTCTGTGTCTTTTACTCCTATACATCCGGCTATGCCGCACATGATTTATTTCTCCTTAATTTATTATCTAGTTAATGTTTAACGATTATTTATACAGAAAACACCTTGCCGAAATTGGCTGTGGTCAAAGGGTCCTGCATATAGGAACCGACGCCGATTCTTTGAATCGACTCCATGCCCCGCTCATCGTAAACCGGCATTTCCACTTCCGGGGCCTCATCCGGACTTACTTCCAGAAACATCTCAGAGGCCTTCTCCATTTTGGCTATGGAAAAATCAACCAAGTAGCGCAAAAAGGAGAAAGGATGACGGATCATATGCACCCCGTACTTTTTGCAAAGAGCCTGGCCCATTCGGGCGTCGTCGTATGCTCTTTGAGTCGGATGCTCCTCATTGGTGGTAGCCGCGCTCTGGCAGGTGGGCAGATCGAGCATGAGGTTGAGGTGACTCATCAGAATGTTGAGCAGATTATGGCTGACCAAACCGTAATTGGGGTTGTACTCGATTCTAGGATCGGCGATGGTCGGGAATCCGGCGTGGATGCAGGTCACCCCTGGATTGAGCAGTTGAGCCGTGGTGAGGCCGAACAGGACTTCGGCGTGGGTCATGGCCAGGACCCCGTTGTAGCAGAACGGCGCGCTGATCCCGGCCATGGGCATGGCCGAGACGAAAACCGGCAGTCCGGCCTTGACCACCTTGACGAATGAATCGGAAAAATTCTCGTTGACTTCCAAGGGCGGGCGGGTCAGGCAGAAGACGATCATGATGTTCGGACGCTGTTGGTATATCTCGACGGCCAGGGCCAGGGATTCGTCCGAAGTCACAGCGAAATACAAGGGTTTGGAGCAATGATCGTTCATGATGCTCATCTGTTCGACTTCGTCCTTGAGCTTAATCCCCCGGCCCATGCCGGTGACGGCCGGGCTTTTCTCGGCGAAATCGGCGATGCGGGCGGCGTGTTCCGGCGTGGGAAAGACCCCGCCCTGGCCAGCCTCGTCGTCGTAAATGTACGGCGCTGTGCCGCCGATGAAATAACTGTCCAAAGGCACGAAAAATTCGTCCACGCCCGGCACGGCGGCCAGGGCTTGTTTGACCAGGTCCGAGGTCAGATAGATCCGATCTTCATAAAGATAGGCCAAACCCTCGGCTTCCTGCTGCCGAAAAACTTCTTGAATCTCGGGCTGTTTGCAGCGGACGCCCAAATTTTCCAAAATCCACAGGGCGTCTTCGTGGGTCTGCCGCAGCATGTCCACGGTCTCCCGACCGAACTTAGCCGTCGATATGTCGATCCGGTCTTGGCGCATCATCTCCGCCGTCTCCTTCCTCATTTGGAATTCCTGACTTCTCAGTTGTTCTTGTTGCACAAAATCCTCCATATGCTTGATTTAAAAAACCTGATCTTCCGAAGTGGCCAGGGTCAGTTCCGTAGTCACTTCCTCGCTCTGCATCAATTTAAGCAGAAGTTCCAAAGCCTGGGTCATCCTTTCGACTTCCTCCAAAGAAAGCTTCTTCAGGTTGATGGCCAGCAGGCTCTGGACCGGCACCGGGGCCGAAGCGACCAGGTCCCGGCCGGCCTGAGTGATTTCCACATTGATCACCCGCCGATCCTTATGAACCCGGGTCCGTCTGACCAGGCCCTTGACTTCCAGACGGTCGATCAAGCCGGTGATGGTGCCGGGCTTGATAAAGATGCGCCGGCCGATTTCCCCGGCCGAAAGGCCGTCTTTATGGGCCAAAGCCCGGAGGCAGAGAAGTTGGCTGGTGGTGACGTCGAAATTCTTTTGGAGATACTTGGAGTAGATTGAGGACAGATGGGCGATGTTCCTCAAGACTAAAAATATCCTTTCCAGATATTGATCAATCTGCTCCGACCTGGCTTCCTTGATGTTGAGCACTTCCATCTTTGGACTTCTTTCTATTGTTGATTTCACTAGTTCGAATTACTAGTAAAAATATTTCTAATACAAAATATCTTTATTGTCAAGTTTTTTTTAAATAACCTTTTCACCCGTGGACAGCCCTTCATCCTTTCGGGGCGGGACCCGGGCCGCCTCGCCGTCAAAAATCTCCGGACTCTCGAATCCTTTTTCGTCCTGCATCAACCACAACAGTCTTTCCAGGGATTGAGTGATGGTCTCTTTTTCATCCGGCGAAAGATTGGACAGCTCCGGTTCCAGCAACCGCCGGAGCGGCTGGAAAGCCTTGTCCACGACGTTTCGCCCATGACCGGTGATGGTTATTTGAATCAGACGCCGGTCCGAACCCAGCCGTTGTCTGCTGACCAGCCCCTTGGCTTCCAGCCGGTCGATGATTCCGGTCATGGTCCCGGGCCGGTGGTAGACCCGCCGGCCCAATTGGCTGAGGGACAAGTCCGGCTCCCTTTGGAGGGCCCGGAGGCAGAGCAATTGGCTGGTGGTCAGCCCGCAATTTTTTTTCAAATATATTGAATATTTATATAAAAGACGCCTGATGCGCCGCATGACCAACATGAGCCTTTCCAATTGATTTTGGTCTGGGTTTGCCTCTCGGCTATCAACGTGCATATCATATCTTTCTTAGAATAAAATCACTTGTTCGAATTACTTGTTGAAATATTTCTAACACAAAATATTATCCTTGTCAAGTATTTTTTGAAAATTTTTCGGCCGAGGTTAGACCGACTGGTGCCTCAAAATGAAATCAACACCGAAGTTCAATGGAAAAATGATCAGAGATAACCCTTGAAATCCAGCATAGAAACTACATTTCAAAAAACCAGGGGCACGGCAGGCCGTACCCCTGGTTTTTCTCTGCTCGGAAGATTGTTTCCGCCGGTGGCCCGATTATTTAGACTGGCTGTAGCCCAGCAGGGCCGATTTGTCGTACGGGCTGATTAAAAGAATCTGGGTGAATTCTTCCTTGGCCCTGGCCTTGTCCCCGCTCTGGAGGTAAGACCAGCCCAGCCCCAGGCGCATGGTCACGTCCATGGGATAAAGGTCCAGGAATTTTTGATAATACCTGGCCGCACTTTTGAAGTCGCCCAATAAATAATAAGCGTAAGCCACTTTTCCCAAGGCGGTCGGGTTGTTGGGGTCCACTTTGAGAGCGGCCGTCCCGGCCGCCACCGCGCCGTTGTAATCTTTCTGGGCCATGTAAGGCAGAATAAGACCCAAGTGGGTCTCCACCGCCTGAGGACGTAGGCTGACGGCCTCACGATAAAACTTGATCGAGGCGGCGAAATCCCCTTTCAGATAGCACAAGTACCCCAGCCGGAAGACCACGGGAAAGTCCTTGGGATCTTTTTTATAGAGGTCGGCCAGAGGGGCGATGGCCGCGTCATATTTGCCTTCCAAGGCCATCCGGTACGAAGTGTCAAAAGCCTTTTGATAAGGCTCGTTGATGAACCCCTCGGTCTGGGCCAAAGCCGAACCGGCGAAAAAACTGAAAACGGCGGCAATAAGAATGATTCCTCTCAATCCTCTCCTAAATTTCTTGGTCATCTTCTGCTCCTTTCTTATTTGGATGATTTCAAGTTCAAGGCTCGGCTTGAGCCTGAGCCTCCAAAACAATTCCATGGCGATTCTCCAGGGTGACCAGCACCGGTCCTCTTTCCGGACTGACCCAAGCTTCAGCCCGCAGGGCCGGTTTTTGCCACCGGCTGTCCCGCACCAGCATCAGTTCTGAATATACACCAAAAACCAGCCCGTTCTCCCTGGATTTTTGGGGCGGCAAGAAACCCTTCTCCGCCCTGACTTCGGCGATATTAAGAAAAGGCCTTAAAAAATCCAGGATTATCCCTAAGCTGCCCTTGATAAAAGCCTTGGCCGGCAGGATGTCGTGCCAGGTCAGGCCCGGGTCGTAGGCAAAGGGGATACGGCTGGCCGCCAGGAAAAAGGCATGAAGGCCGGTATGTTGAGGTCCTAAATAATCGGTCAGAAAGAAACTGGTCCAGTCCGAAGAAAAAAAGCACTTGCCGCCGGTTTCGAGGGCGTGGATAAAACCGCCGGCCACCAGATCGGATTCGACCACCCAAGTTTCGATGGATTCCTGACCTTTTTGCTTGACCCGAAACCGGATTTTCCGGCCCAGGGGGAGCTTGAAGGCGACCCGGAAGTCGTCATTGGGCACAGGGGTCTCAATCACGGCCCCTTGGCCGGGTGCGCCGGTGAACATGAACCTGGACTTAGCCCCGTCTTTTTCAATATAGTTGACAAATTCGCAATAGGAGGAGGCGGCCCCCAACTGGGGGGAATGCTGGCAGTGAAAGTGCAGATGAGGCATGGGCGACCGGCCGGAATTGCCCACCCGGCCCAGGAGCTGCCCCTCGAAGACCCTTTGGCCTTCCTGAACCAGGCTGGAGCCGGGCATGAGGTGGGCGTAAATGGAATATACCCCGCCCAAGTGGGCCAGCATAACCAGGTTGCCCCAGCGGTCTTCGATGTTTTCCTGACCGATGAGGTTGTCGGGAATCCCGTCGACCACCTTTACCACGGTCCCGGCGGCCGCGGCCAGAACGGTCTGGCCGTAAGCCAGATGGTCGTTGACCGTTTCTCCCGTCCCCCAGAATGAATTGCCGTTCCGGGTCACCCCGACAAAGTCCCAGGCCTGGGACCACATGTCCCGGTGGGTGATGCCGCCTCCCGGCCCCTGGGAGACCTTCCATAGCCCGGCCACCGGCAGCCTGAAGACCGGGACGGACAATCCGCGATAACGCCTCAGCCTGGTCAGGTGGTAATCCAGGTTGCGTTCGGGGGTGTCCGGCACAAAATCCACGGCCGCGGGCTCCTGGGGGGCCAGGCGAAATCTGGCCGCCATGAGGAAAGCCAGGACCACCAGATTAAAGGGGGCGGCCAGGACCGGGATATGATACGGGCCGAAAAGGGCGCCCAAACCTAAAACCAGGACGGTCCCGAAGCCGGCGGCCAAAAAACCGGCCACAAAGGATTGGGGTGAAGGTATAAAGAAAATCCCGCCTACGGCCAGGCAGGACAGGAGGAGGTTAAAGCCCATTTCCTGGGGAGTGAGCCGGCTGAAATTGGCCCCCAAGGCCCAGGAAAACCCTTGGCCGGCCAGAAAACCCAATACAGTCAGCAGAACGGCCAGACGGCTTTTTAACAGTAAACCAGTTAAAACGATCAGCCCGGACAAGGCGGTGCTCTGAAAAAAGACAGCTCCCAGAGACAGCAGATAATCCTTGAACCACTCGGGCAAAAACCCTATGTCCAGGTCCAGGATCACGGTTGAAGTGACCCGGGCCGCGACTCCGCCCAGGTCGTTGGCGGATAGATAGATCAGGACGGAGACTAGGACAAAGGGCAGGCTCAGACTGGGCAGGTTGAAAAGATGAGTAAAAAAGTAGCCCAAGGCCCCGATGACCACAGCCGTGGCAATGGAAGCGGCCAGCAACAGAATCACAAATCCCGGACTGGGCTCGAACCAGGCCCCCAGGGCCAGTCCGACCAGCAAGCCGTTGACGCCGATCAGCCCGGCTTCGACCTGGTGCCGGTTGAAGCCCAGAATCAGGGCCATCAAGCTGGTCAAAAGGGCTCCGGCCGCTCCGGACAAGCCCACGGCCGGTTCGATCATGGTGGCCGCCAGGCACAACCAGCCCAGCAGGCGGCTTTTGAAAAAGAAAAGCAGGGAATAACTGCCCCAAAAGGCCTTGACCAGCACCAAATGAAGCGGCTGGACCTGAGGGCTTTGAGGCGTCTTCATGCCTCTTCCTGGAGAATCAGCCTGTCGGAAAGAGGTTCTTTGGCCAGGACTTCGTCAAGATGGTCTTCCTGCCGAATCACTTCCATTTCGCCCGCCGGAGTGACCATGACCACCCTGGGCCTGAGGCGGATAAACTGGAGCCACTGGGTCATGTTGTAAGCTCCGACCGGCCAGACGGCCAAAACGTCTCCCGGCCGGATGGTGGGCAGATAGACCGATTCACGGACGACGTCGATGTTCATGCATAAAGGCCCATAGACGACCGTGTTCTCCAGGTCCCCTTCGGATTCTTTGGTCGGCAGCAGTTCGTGCCGATACCAGAAGGCCGTGTAGAGCAGATTGACTCCGGCATCCACGGTCAAGGCCCGCACGCCGTTGGGCAGACGTTTGACCGCCCCAACCGTGGTCAACAGATACCCGGCTTCATCCACCAAAGCCCGGCCGGTTTCCAAAACGATGGCCGGCGTCTCCGCTTCGGTCCAGCCGGCGTGTTTGAAACCTTCGGCTATGGCGGCTGCATATTCTTCAAAGGGCGGAGAAACGGTTTCGCCGGGCAGGTATTGATGGAGAAGCGTGTTTTTTGAGGCGAACCCGCCTCCCAGGTTAAGGTAATCCAGCTTGACCGAGAGCTTTCGCTCCAACCAGAGGGCCAGGTCGGCCAGTTTTCGGGCCGATTCGGTATAGCAGTAAGGGTCCAAAACAAAAGTGCCCAGATGACAGTGGAGGCCGACCAGGTCCAAGACGCCCCGTTTCTTTATCATCTGAGCCGCTTCGGCGGCTTCCCCGGATTCATAGTTGAAGCCGAACCTGGACCAGATGGGATAGGCCCCGGCGACCAAGTTGACGCGAATCCCCACCCGGGGCCTAAGGTCCATTTCCCGGGCTGTCTGCTCGGCCAGGAAAATTTCGTCAAGCGAGTCCAGATTGACCAGGGCGTCGTCTTGGAAAGCCTGGGCCAAGGCCTCTCGCGGTTTGAAAGGACCGTTAAAGACTATCTTCCGCCCCGGAATCTTCAAACTCCGGGCTTTCCGGTACTCGAACTCGGAGACCACTTCGGCCCAGGCCCCTTCCTGGTGGAAGACCGAACAGACGGACCTGAGCCAGTTGGTTTTGTAGGACCAAGCCAGGATGACTTTGGGGAAATAGAACCCCATGGCCTTGAACAGCCGGCTATAGGCGTTGCGGAGGGAAGATTCGGAAAGGACAAAGACCGGCGAACCGTGCCTTTCAATAATCTCCGGGACCTTGATCCCGTCGATATCCCGGACCACCTTCAGGGTGGCGGCCATGCCGGTCTTGGGGGGCTGGCCCACCACGTGACGCTGGATCAGGGGACGTTCGTAAAGTTTTTTGACCATTTCCAATACCCTATCTGATGATCTCGCCCCGGGCATGAACCGCTTCAAAATCTTTTTGCCGGACGATCAAATCCCGGGCCGACCGGACAAAGCCTATCCCGACTTCATAAGAAGTAAACGGCTCGACCGTCTCCCCCAGGGCCAGCCTGACCAGGGCTAGGGGCAGGTTTTGACCGGCGGCCTGACACAGGTAGCACCAGGCCGGAAAACGAGGATTTATCTCCAAAAGGTGATAACGGCCGTCGGCCTGGGTGCGGATAACTTCCACTTCCAGAGGCCCACGCCAGGCCAGGGCTTCGACGATCTTCCCGGTCAAATCAAGAAGGGGCTGGTCGGCCACGGTCACCCCGGCCCAGGCCTTGCCTTTTTCCGTTATAGTCAGCTTGGTGATGGGCACGGCCCCGATCAGACCGCCTTGGCCGTCGCCCAGGGCGCAGACGTCGAATTCCTGCCCGGCCAGATACTGCTGCAACATAACCGGGTAGCCCCAAACAGTCGTGATTTTCCGAAGACGGCCCAGGGCTTCTTCGGCCGAGTAGACCACATAGGCCTCGTAGTACAAGCCCTTGACCAGCAAAGGAAAACCCAGTTCTTCAGCGGCCTGGTATACGTTGTTTTCTTCTGAAACCAGAACGGTCTTGGGGACGGGTAGGTCCAGTTTCCGAGCGAAACTCAGGAGGCGGTCCTTGGCCCTGGCCTTGAGGCCTTCGGCGCTGGGGATGAAGACCTTGAGGCCCATCTCGGCCAGGAGGTCCTGATTCTGGACCAAAAGGGGCAGTTCGGCGTCCAGATTGGGAATCAGGACGTCTAGGGGCGTTTTGGCCTGGATATATTCGAGACGTTTGAGGAAAGGCGTGGCCCCTTGGGAGGGGAAGGGCAGCACGTAAACCTCGTCGGCCACACCCGGCTCGAAGGAGCCTCCGTCCAGAGGGTCATAGGCCAGCCCGATCAGCCGCCCGCTGAAGCCGGGGGCTTCCCGCAGCGACCTGAGCACGCCCAGCCCCGGCGAAGTCACGTCCGAAGCGGTCATTCCGGTGGCGGCTACGTTCACCCGCAACGCCCTGCCTCCCAAAACTACGGCGTCATCAGGCCCACGGATTTGAGCTGGCTGAAAAAATCGTATAGGTCCCGTTCCAGAATGTCCCGGCCGGCCTCATATTCCTCTTCGAGGCGGTCAAGGATTTCTTCTTCTTGCGTTCCTTCCTTGAGGAGGTAAAAGATCGTTTGGGCCGTCTCGTTCAAGGTGAAAGAGAATCCGGTCCGGGGGTCAAACAGAAACCCGGACTCGCTGATGGCCAGGTCCTTGAGACGCTCGGTCAGTCGAGCCGGAATCATCAATATTTACCTGCGGTGAGAAAGACGGCGCTTTCCAGACCGGCTAGAGCCAGAGGGTCGGCCGGGGCCAGGCCCAGGGCTTGCCAGAAGGCCTTGCGGGCTTCGTCAGCCCGGCCGTTGAAGAGATAGGCCCAACCCAGACCGTTGTACACAGCCGGATAAACCGGTTGCGGATGAAGGGTGCTCAGCCTGAGAAAAGCGTCCAAGGCTTCCTTGTACCGGCCGGTGTAGATACAGCTCCAGCCCAGGTTATTCAAGGCATGGCTGGGCCAGGAAAAGAATTTATCGGTTTTGGGCAGAAGATGAAGGCTGCTCGAATAATATTTTACGGCTTCCTCATAGTTCCCCCGGCGGTAGGCCACCGCCCCCAAGGCCGCTTTGGCCCGGATGTTGTCGGGGTTGAGGCGTTGAGCCTCCAAAAAGGCCTTTTGGGCCTCATCCAGGCGGTCCTGGTAAAACAGGGCCACTCCGCGCCCGGTCAGGACCTGATCCTTGGGGCATCGGCCCTTTCCGGCCAAGGTTTCGAACCGTTGGACCGCGGCGTCCAGGGCGCCTTGATAGAGCTGGGACCAGGCTTCCATCAGCAAGGCCTCGCAGTCGTTTGGGGCCAGAGGCAAATAGCCGGCCAGCTTGTATAAGGTACGGCCGTAATCGCCTAAATTGTAATAGGCGGCGGCAAAGTCCTTCCACAGGTTCTTCCATCCGGACGTTTTATCAATCAGGTTGAAAATATCGTTGGTGTCGGCGTAATAGGGATCAAGGGCGATAAGTTCCTTGAGATAGACCTGGGCCTCCGCGGTCCGGTTTTGGTTATAAGTATTAAAGACCAGGGCGTAAAGCAACGGCCTTTTGTCGGCGGCCTTGTCCAGGGCCTGGCCGAGGACCTTTTCCGCCTCGCCGGTCTGACCGGCATATTGCAAAGACAGCGCCAGTTTGATCAAGACGTCGGTGTCCGGAGTTTCAGCCAGGACTCCCCGGTAGTGTTCAGCAGCCTCCAGGTATTTACCGTGGTTGTAATAGAGGTCGCCCAAGGCCGTCCTGATCGGCCGGTGGCCGCTGAAATCATTGGGCGTCTTCAAGGCCTGGGTCAGATATTGGGCGGCCGATTCCAAATCACCCTTGGCCGCGGCCGTCAAACCAAGGCCGTAATTGGCGTCGGAGACGATGGAAAAAATATATTGTTTGTCTTCTTGGCCGTATCTTTCCCAGTTGGGATTGTTTAAGTGTCCCTGGGCCCAGTCCATTTCTTTCTTGAACCAAGCCTCCGCCTCGGTCAGTCGACCCTTGGAATATTCCACCCAGGCCAGTCCCTGGAGGCCGGCCGGGCTCTTGCTGTCTTGTCGGTGAATCTCGGCAAACAGCTTCTCGGCCTCGGACAGTCGGCCTCTTTTCAGGTAGGTCCAGCCTAAAAGACCCTTGACGCTTGTTTTGTCCGGGGCCTCCTGGTAGGCGGCCAAGGCGTGGCGGTGGGCCGCTTCATAATTTCCGGCCTTGAAAGCCTTGGCCCCCAGGTTCACTTCTTGAGCATAGCGGGTTTGAACGCAGCCGGTCCCGACAAAAATCAACGCGGCGGCCAGAAAAAACAGACCGACCCGGTTAGTCTTTCCGCTGATCGATGAAAACATGAACGCCACCTCCAACAAGCCGAGCTCGCTCCTAATGGGTTATGTTCCTTAGTCGTCTCGCCTAATTCAATTCTATGTCTTATCGGTAAGTCCGGAATCAGCATTAACGATTATCCGCTGGATTTGGATTTCGTAATTTGAATTTAATCCCTCTCTTGGCCCCATACTAATGACCACCGGCCGAATGGCGTTGAAGGACGCCGACTGGGCGATGATCTTACATTTTTTTAGTTAAAAAAACAAGACGCTCCGCGGATCAGCGGCCGGAAAGAAAGAAAAAATCCCGGCCGAGCGGCTTAATCCTCGAATACGGCCACCGGCCGGACCCAACCGGCCGAAGCCGATTTTATTTTCACCGGGAAGCAGGCCACCTTGAAACCGAAGGGCTTGGGCAAGGCCCCCAAATTGGCCAGTTTTTCCATGTGGCAATAGCCCTGTTCTATGCCGGCGAAGTGGGCCTCCCAAATCACTTCAGGATTGCCGGTCTCCTGGAACTCTTTGGCCAAGATGGAAAGAGGCCGGTCCCAGGACCAAGCGTCAATGCCGACCACCTTGATCCCTTGGCCGGTCAAATAGAGGGTGGATTCCCTGGTCATGCCCGCCCCTCTGACCAGATATTCGGCCCGGCCCCAATAGGCGTCGGCGCCGGTGCGCACCAAAACGATGTCCAGGGGTTTCAAATTATAGCCGATTCGCTTTAGCTCCTGCTCCACATCAGCCGCGGTGATCCGCTCGCCGTCGGCCTTGCCGCTGAAATCCAGGAGCACGCCGTCGCTGAAACACCACTCCAAGGGAATCTGGTCGATGGTCAGGGCCGGCCGGCCCCGGTCCTGGGTGGGATGATAATGATAAGGAGCGTCCAGGTGGGTGCCGGAGTGGGTGGCCAGGGTGACCAGTTCAAAGGCCCAACCCAGCCCCCCGGGCAACTGGTCCTTACTGAGGCCGGGAAAAAACTGAAGCATTTGATCGGCCCCCTGCAGGTGGTCCGAATAGACGATGTTGGGGATCATCATCTCCGGATCGCTGGGCAGACCGGCTTCAAGAGTGATGGAGAGATCGATCAGACGTCGAGTCATAGCCGCCTCCTCGTTCGGAAAAATCTCTTAGGGTTCAAATATTTCTTGTGCGCGATCCCAGGGCGCGCTAAAAATATGGAGCGTCTCGGGTCGGCTTATCTTAACGCATCCGGTTGGATTTGAAAACCGGCGAAGTTGGACACCGGACGAACGGTCAGAAAATAAAAACGGCTTCAAACTTTCTCTCAACCTGTCATGAGCAAAAAACCGTCGATACCGCCGTACTCCATCCGGGAAAGTCCCAGGGCCAAAAGGGTCATCCTCAGGATTTCCGCCCCGGGTCGGCTCGAAGTGGTCGTGCCCTTGGGTTTTGAACGAAAAAAAGTCGAAAAGATAGTCGAAGCGAAGCGGGCCTGGATTGAAAAAACCCTGAAGAAACTGGAAACCGGACCAGAGCCGTCCTCGGCTCTCCCCGAGTCGATCACCCTGACCGCTGTGGACAAGGTGTTTTCGGTCCTTTACCAGCCCGGAGAAACCGACGTTTTGGAATTGGTCTATTCCGGGGATTCTGTCGTCCGGATAGCCGGCCGCCTCGGTCAAGCCGAAACCTGCCGTTTCCTTTTGCACAAATGGCTCCAGCATCAAGGCCGGATTCACCTGATCCCCTGGCTGAAGCGGAGTTCAAACCAGACGGGGTTGCGCTATCAAAAGGCCCAGGTTCGGGGACAAAAATCAAGGTGGGGCAGTTGTTCCAGCCGGGGAACCATAAGTTTAAACTTCAAGCTTCTTTTTTTGCCCAAAGAGCTGGCTCAGTACGTCCTGATTCACGAGCTGGCCCACATCCGGCATCTAAACCATTCCCCGGCCTTTTGGGAGCTGGTGGCTCAATATGAACCGGAGCACCGAAAAAGAGAGGCTGCCTTGAAAAAGGCCGGAGCCTATGTCCCGGCCTGGGCCGGTTGAAATTGGGGGACTCGTAACCCGCTGATTCAATTACTCGAAACGTTGTTCGCTCGGGAGAAAAGTCATGAGCACGCCTAGCCGGTCTTTTCTGATACTTTTTATCATCAGCTTTATGGTTTCAGCCGGTCCAGTCAGCCAATTGGTCTCAGCTTACAAAAATGATTACTACTGGACCCACATGCAAATGAAGCTCCCCCTCTCGGCCGGTGACGACTATTTTCAAATTTACATCCAAGGACAGAGACTGCAAAAAATTCTCGAGCGCGGCATACTGTATCTAAAAAACGGCCAAGAGGTTAAAAGCCTGTCCCCGGCTGATTTCGCCGTGCGCCTCAATAAAATCCATGAGCTGACCCGCTGGTCCCTGGTCTCGGTTACATTTTTCCTAACCGCCGGTCTGATTTTTTTGGTCTTGTTCCTGATCACTTTTCGCCGGAAAGCATCTCCGGGCCCCACTTCATCCGGGCCGATTGGATAATCTCCTAAAGATGTCTGTGACCTGAATGCGTTATTAATCGGGTTTGTCCAAAACCCGCCGGACGGTTTTGGCCATCTCGCTGGCCGTCAGCGGCTTCATCAGGAGAGCGCTTATCCCTGCTTCTGCAGCTTTATCGGGGGTGATTTCTTCGCTGAAACCCGTATAAAGGATGACCGGGATGTCCGGTCGAAGGCGCTTGATTTCCCTGACCAGTTCGAGGCCGGTCATTTTGGGCATGGTCTGATCGGTGATGACCAGATCGAACTTGTCAGGTCTGGCCCGAAAGGCGCCCAGGGCTTGGGGGGCGCTGGTCCGGGCCGTCAGATGATAGCCGAGGTTTTCTAAGGTTTGAGTGAAGACTTCCACCAGGTCTTCTTCGTCATCGACCAGGAGAATCCGCTCGGAACCCATGGGCAAAGTGCTGGCCCTTTTCCGCCTGGGAAAAGACGTTTTCTCGATTTGGGGCAGATAGACTTCGAAGACCGTGCCCCGGCCCGGCTCGCTGGCTACGGTGACGGCCCCGCCATGGGTTTGAACGATGCCGTGCACCACGGCCAACCCGAGTCCGGTGCCTTCATCTTTCTTCCTGGTGGAAAAGAAAGGTTCGAAGATTCGGGACACGATCTCTGGTTCCATGCCGATCCCGGTGTCTCTGACCGTCAGCTTGAGGTAAGGGCCGGGTTTAAGCTCCAGTTCGCCGGCCCTTTCCCCCTCAGCGAGGTCTTCTTCGGATAAGGTCACTTCCAACACGCCGCCCAGGTCCCGCATGGCCTGCCCGGCATTAGTGCCCAGATTCATGACCATCTGGTGGATTTGGCTGGGATCGGCCTGAACCGTGTCATTCCCGGCCGTGACCTTCCGCCTGATCTCGATGGTCGTAGGCAGAGAAGCCCGCAAAAGCTGGAGGGCTTCCTCGATGATCGGAGCCACCTTGGTCGGTCTTTTCTCCGTTTCGGTCCGCCGGCTGAAAGCCAGAATCTGTTTGACCAGGTCGCGGGCTCGGAGGCCGGCCTTTTTTATATGCTCCAAATACCTAGAGGCCTCCGAGGCCTCGGGTATTTCATTTTCCAGCAGCTCGGTATAGCCCATGATCGCGGAAAGAATGTTGTTGAAATCATGAGCGATGCCCCCGGCCAAGGTGCCCATGGCTTCCAGTTTATGGGTTTGCAGGAGCCGGTTTTTCAGGCGTTCCTCTTCGGTGACGTCCCGGATCACTCCCTGAATGACCGTGTTGCCTTTGTAATTTACCGCGGAAATGGAGGCTTCGGCTTGAAAGGTCGATCCGTCTTTGCGGCGGGCCGCAAAAAGATAGCGTTCCGGGCCGGGCTTATTATCCTCGATCCGCTGCCGGATCACCGCCTCGGCCAACTCGAGCTGTTCGGAGGCTACAACGTCGGCCACGGTCAGGCCAAGGGCCTCGTCCATAGAGTACCCGAAAAGGTCGCACATTCTCCGGTTGACAAACACCAGCCGATTACAAGCCGCCTCGAAAATAAAAAAACCGTCGGAAGTCCTTTCCACCAGAGAGCGATAACGCTCTTCACTTTCGGCCAAGGCCTGGGCCGCCCGCCGGCGCTCGGTTATCTCTTCCTTCAACTTCTTGTTGGCCGCCAAGACCTCGGCGGTTCGAGCCTGGACCCGCTCTTCCAATTCGTCCCTGGCTCGGGCCAAGGCCTCCTCGATGCGCTGCCGTTCGGCGATCTCTTTCTCGCACTCCCAAACCTTGTCCTGGAGAAACGCGGCCTGGGCGTGGAGTTCTTCTTTGAGGACAAAGGTCTGAATCACATTGGCCACCACGCCGCTGAGCAGAATCAGGTCCCGCTTGCGGGGATAGTCGAAGGGTTTGGACGACCCGAAAGAAATGTTGAGCACGCCTATCTGACGATCCAGCAACGAAAGGGGCAAACAGGCCAGAGATTCAGGAGTGGAAAGTTGAGGGTCCAGCTTGAGCAGGCCGGCTTCGGAAGAATATTTGTCCCAAAACTTTGGTTCATTTTCTAAAAACACCCGCCCGGCCACCCCTTCGCCGGGCTGGAAGGCCAGGGCGGTATTATAGGGCCCGTTAACCAAACCCAGAAGATCAGACTGCCCCCTGGCCGCCAAAAGTTTGAGCAACTGTTCTTCGGGACTGAAAAACAATAAGGAGCAGCCGTCGATATTATCCAGTTCCCGAACCAGAATCTCCAGAACTTCACCAGCCGCTTCGGCCAGCCTCAACGGTTTGAGTGGCACGGCCGTCAAGCTGGAAATGGCTGAGAGCAGCTTGAGAGAGGACTCCAGCCTGGCGCCCATGGTGGCCAGGGTCTGGACCAGGGTTTGGTTTTGTCGCTTAAGTTGTTCGAGTTGTTCGCCCCGACTCAACAGCGGCCGCCTTAAGTTAAAATCTCTTTCCAGGTGTTCAGCATTATCGGAATGCGCTTCCTGGCTTTTTCGGTCAGCTCCCTTATTTCAGCCCTGGTCAGCCTGGCCGCCTCCAGGGCCGGCCCATGGTCGGCGGGCTTGGCTTCATGGACCAATCCAAATTGGAGAAACTTTATCAGATGATCGGCTAAAAAAACCAGACTGGTCGGAACAAAATAAGGATCAGTCTCTTTAGGCGCATGATGGTCGCGGATGACCGAAACATGGACCTGGGGCAGGCCCCACCTGGCGGCCAGCCAGTAGCCGACGGTGGTATGTTTCAGGCCGCAGGCCTCCTCAGCCTCACAATAGGGCCGCCCCCGGGCGGTCAACTCCAAAACCCGCGCGAACTCATCGGTTAAATGGGTGGCCAAAACCAGTTTGCCTAGATCGTGCAGAAGCCCGGCCACCATGATCTCGCCCGGCACAGGATACTTCGCCGAGCCGGCCAGTTCCCTGGCCATCCATGAGACGGCCAGACAATGAATCCATAATTCTTCCCCGTTGAAGCCGGGCGGAACCTTTTTCAAATCAAAAATTTCGGCCAATCCCGCCCCCAGAGCCAATAATTCCAGTTCTTGAAAACCGATAACGACCACGGCCCTGGATACGGTGGTGACCTTTTGGGAAACCCCGTAGTAAGCGGAGTTGGCCAGGCTGAGCACCTTGGCCGCCAGGGCTTGATCGCTGTCGATCAGGCATTCCAACCTGGCTGGAGTGGTCCGCTCATCGCCGAGGGCGTCGACCAGTTGCCAGACCACTTGAGGCATGGCCGCCAATCGTTCGATGCCAAAAATCCGCCGTCGAATTTCAACCGACCGTTCTGGTTGTTCAGTCGCAAGCATTGATCAAAACCGCCTGGTGAGGGGTAAAATCCAAGAAAAGCATGAGCACTGTAATCATAAAGCCACGGAGAGATCATCGTCTCGACAGGGTGGAGAATTTTATGCCGTTATTCAATTGCAATCAGCCGGATCGTTCAACCAAGTCCGTCCGGCCCGGGAAAAGCCGGACATGTATTAACATAAAGTGTAACATGAACAAATGTCAAAAAATAAATTTCTGACCGGCCCGACCTTTCCGCCGGCCTTAACCCGGCTCAAAACCGGACCGAATCTTGACACTCAATCCGGTCATCTGTATTATGTCAAATTAGGCCATTTGAAAATAGGCGCGGTCCGGGATTTTAACCGCCTGGGCCAGGCCGATCACTGAAATAATCCAATCACCCGGCTTCAAAGAGGTTAATGAATGGAACAAGACCGGCCCCAACCTTCCCCCCTGCGGGAAATCGGCTGCCAGCATTTCGCCGAGTCATCGGTCAAAGAAGGCCTCTGCTCCCTGGCCCTGGAATCGGTCCTGGAAATAGTCGTCAATGGCCGAGCTTACAGCCTGCTGATGCATTCCCCCGGCTGGGAGAAGGAACTGATCGTCGGCTTTCTTTTTACCGAAGGCCTGATTGAGGCGGCGGAAGAAATCGAGGCCATAAAATTCGGACCAGGCCCTACGCTTCTGGGTCTGGCCGGGGTCAGGGCCGAGACCGTTCTTTCCAATCTGGCCCCGGACTCCCCACTGCCCGACCGGCCGGTGGTCTCACTTTCCAGTTCAGGCCTGTCCACCCGGGAAGTCCTGGAAAAACGCGGCCGCGGCATAAAGCCGGTCCAAGGCCGACAGTCTTTTTCCTGGTCAACCCTGGCCGGGCTCCTCCAGGACTTGCCTCAACATCAGCCCTTGTATCATCTGACCCGCGGGGTTCACGCCGCAGCCCTGTACCGGGCGGACGGGACCTTTCTGTCCTGCTTCGAGGACGTGGGGCGTCACAACGCCCTGGACAAACTCATCGGCCGATGTCTACTCCAGAATTGGAATTTTGACGACAAGCTGGTCGTCCTCAGCGGCCGGGCCAGCTTGGAAATGATCCTCAAAACAGTCCGGGCCGGCCTGCCCCTCTGCCTCTGCTTCTCCAGCCCCACGGTCCTGGCCGTGGAAGCGGCTCAACTCTTCGAACTGACCCTGGTCGGCCGACATCAGGAAGAGTTCCTGACCGCTTACACCCGCCTCGACCGCTTGGTGGAATAGTCCCGAATAACTTCAAACCTAAAGGTTCTCCCGGTCGGATACGCCGGCCTGGGAGAAAGTAGCCATTTCATTGAGCAAAGCCACCGCCGCCTGGGCCAGGAAGACGCCCAGGGCCGCCCCGGTCCCCTCACCCAACCGCAAATCAAGATTCAACAGCGGTTTAAGGCCGAGATTTTCCAGGACCGCCTGGTGCCCAACTTCCACCGACCGGTGGGAAGCAATCAGGTAGTCCTTGACTTGAGGCGCAATCGAACCGGCGATCAAGGCCGCGGCCCCGGAAATGAAACCGTCCAGGACCACGGGCAGACGCCGCCTGGCCCCGCCGATAATCACCCCGGCCAGCCCCCCGATTTCATAACCGCCCACCTTGGCCAGAACGTCCAGGCCGTCGCCTGGATCGGGCCGGTTGATCGACAAGGCCCGCTCGATGGTCCTGACCTTGGCGGCCAGACCTAGATCGTCAAGACCGGTCCCCCGGCCGGTGACTTCAGCCGCCGATCGGCCGGTCATGACGGCCGTGACGGCGCTGCTGGGCGTGGTGTTGCCGATGCCCATGTCGCCCGCGCCCAAAATGTCCAGCCCCGGCCCCCATTCCCTTTCCACCAGTTCGATCCCGGCCATGATGCTCCGCACCGCTTCCGCCCGGCTCATGGCCGGTCCCCGGGCCAGATTCCGGGTACCTTTGGCCACTTTGAGGTCCACCGGGGCCAGTGGCGGACTGAAATCGTAGTCGACTCCCAGGTCGGCCACCACGACCTCGGCCCCGACCTGCCTGGCCAAGACGTTGATGGCCGCCCCGCCGGTCAAAAAATTAAGCACCATCTGCGGAGTGACCTCGGCCGGATAAGCGCTGACCCCCTCGGCCGCCACGCCGTGGTCTCCGGCCAGGGTAAAGATGACCTTGCGCTCGATCCTGGGCCGGGACCGCCCCTGAATGGCCGCAATCCGGATGGACAGACCCTCCAACACGCCCAAAGCCCCTCGCGGCTTGGTCAACTGATCCTGGCGCAGAGCGGCCTGTTCACCCGCTTCCTGATCCAACGGACCGATCTCCTCTACGATTCTTTTAAGTTTCTCTTCCATGTCGCCCTCTCCATATAAAATCAGACTTCAAATCCAACCGAATTGTAGGGGCAGACCTGCGTGTCCGCCCGAATTCAGGTCCCGGCCAAATAAAAGGCCCCCAAGAGACTCTAGTCCTCCTGGGGGCCTTTACCATCAGCCGACCCTTTTTTCGGTTCGCTTCGGCAGGTCTTCTGGCTCTCGGATCAACCGGACGTCGCGCCTTCCCGGCAGGTTGAAACCTGCCAGTGGCCGGGGTCCGCCCCTGGCCACGCCCGTCCCCGATTACAGCGGCGGGACCGCCACGGATTCGCACCGTGTTCCGGGATGCCCAAGCATATGGTTTCTCTTACCAGGCGGCCGGAGGCCTGTCAAGCCCGGAGGCGAAACCTTAAAGCACCCGGCAAATCAAGCCTTTGAGATAAAATGATTCCGGGAACGACAAACGGACCGGGTGGTCGGCTCCCTGCGTCAACCGTTCGAGAATCTGAACCTCGCGCCCGGCATCCAGACCGGCCCCGAAGACGATTTTTTGAAACAGGTCGGCCTCAACACCTCCGGAACAGGAAAAAGTGACCAAGACTCCCTCGGGCCGCAGCAGTTTCAGAGCCAGGAGATTGATGTCCTTATAGGCCCGGGCCGCCTTGGCCGCCTGAGCCCTGGTCGGGGCGAACTTGGGGGGGTCCAGGACAATCAGGTCAAAGGTCCGGCCTTGATCCCGGTACTCCCGCAAGACCTGGAAAACATCGCCGACCACGGTTTGAACCGGCCGGCCTGATAAGTTGTTCAACTTGAAGTTCTCCAAGGCCAAATCGACGGCCGGGGCCGAAGATTCGATCATGGTGACCGAACCGGCCCCGGAACCGGCGGCGTAAATCGAAAAACCGCCGGTATACGAAAAACAGTCCAGGATTTCCCGGCCGGCGGCGTACTCGGCCGCTATCCGCCGGTTGGCCCGCTGGTCCAGGAAAAATCCGGTTTTCTGGCCATGGACCACGTCGACCCAAAAACGGAAGCCCGGTTCCCGGATTTCGATCCGTTCGGGCGGAAACTCTCCCCACAGGGGGCCGACGGTCGGCTCCAGACCTTCCAGCCGCCGGGAGTCGGCGTCGCTCCGCTCGAAAACACCCCGCACCCAAGCCAACTCACCCAAGGCTGCCGCCAGCAGAGGTTTGACCCGTTCCACGCCCGCGGTCAAGGCCTGAAGGACGACAAATCCGGCGTACCGGTCGATGACCAGACCAGGCAGCAGGTCCGACTCACCAAAGACCAGGCGGAAAGCATCCGGATCATCGCGCCTGAAGAGATCGCGCCGACGGTCAATCGATTCCCGAAGCCGCCGCCGCCACCAGCCTTCATCGATGACGGCCTCTTCCCGCCAATCGAGGAGTCTGATCCGAATCCCGGACCTGGGATGGTAATGGCCCCAGGCCAAAAACCTCCCGTCCGAGTCCGCTACTCGGACGACATCTCCAGGCTCAGGCTCGCCCTCGACCCGATCCACGGCCCCGGAAAAGACCCAGGGGTGAAACCGCCGGATCGATTTCTCCGCCTTTCGTTTCAGCCGAATTTGAAACATGAAAAACCTGCTCAGAACATCAACCCAATCGTCCTGTCGGCCATTGGACCCGTCCGACCGAAAAAATGCAACTCAAATCTGTTTGACGGACAGATAAAGAAGAAAACCGCCTTTATGAGGGTGAAAGGGAATGACGGGCCGAGTCAAAATTTCGGGTTTCGCCTCCGAGAGGGGAGAGGCCCCGGACAAAAGCAGGGCCGGACCCGGGCCTCCACAAGAGGCTCCCAAGTCCGGCCTGAGAGAGCAAATCTCCGCGTGAGCAAATTATATGGGCCTCAAAGACCCATAAATTTGGCGGCCACGGTCTTCATGATCTCATTGGTCCCGGCGAAGATGGACATGACCCGGATGTCCCGCCAGGCCCGGGCGATGGGATACTCTTCGCAGTACCCGTACCCGCCGTGAAGCTGGACGCAGCGGTCGGCCACGCGCATGGCCATGTCGGTGGTCCAGTATTTGGCCATGGACACGTCGATGACCACGTTTTCCCCGGCCATGTGGGCCAGGATCAATTTTTCCAAAAAGGCCCGGCCCAGCTTTATTTCCGTGGCCATTTCCACGATCTTGAACTGGTTGTGCTGGAACTTGGAAATGGGCTTGCCGAAAGCCTTCCGCTCCTGGCAATAGGGGATGGTCATTTCCAGGCAGCGTTCCGCGGCGGCCTGGGCTCCGACGGCGCAGACCAGGCGCTCCTGCTGGAGTTTTTCCATGAGCATGTAAAAACCGCCGCCCTTTTGTCCCAGCCGGTTGGCGACGGGGACGCGGCAGTCGGTGAAATAAAGTTCGGAAGTGTCCTGGCTGTGCCAGCCGACCTTTTTGATTTTTTTGCCCTTTTCGAATCCGGGCGTTCCGGCTTCGACCAGGAAGAGGTTCACGCCGTGATGGGGGTTTTCCGCCGAAGGGTCTCGGGCGGCCAGGACGAGCAGATCACAGTTTTGGCCGTTGCTGATGAAAGTCTTTTGGCCGTTGATGATCACCTGGTCGCCGTCTTCCACGGCGGTGGTGCGCATGGAAGCCAGGTCGCTGCCGGCGTTGGGCTCGGTCATGGCCACGGCGGTGATGATGTCGCCCGAGACGCAGCCGGGCAGGTATTTGTGTTTCAGTTCCTCGGAGGCGTACGCGGTGATGTAGGGGACCACCACGTCGCTGTGCAGGGACGCGGCCAGTCCGCAATGGTTGGTCTTAGTCATCTCTTCGATGAGGATGACCGAATAGAGGAAGTCGGCCCCCAGGCCGCCGTATTCTTCGGGGACGCTCATACACAGGAAGCCCTGCTGGCCCATTTTTTTCCAGGCGGATTTGGGCACGATCCCGGCCTCTTCCCATTCGTCCACGTAAGGAGTGATTTCCTTGGCCAAAAACCTTCTGGCCGCCTCCCGGAAAATATTGTGCTCTTCCGTATACTTAATTATTTCCATTTCTTCGACCTTCTGTTTTGGACGCTTTCAGGTCCAGGGGGTATTCCCGGCCCTCCCGATCATAAAAGACCAGACGCCGGGCGGCGTTCCATCGGTCTTCGTCCATCTGGCAATAGAAGGCGATGGTTTCGCCGGGGAGGATCTTTTGGTCGCCGTTGGGCGTCAAATAATCGATGCGCCTTGGTCCCGAGTCGCCGATCAGATCGAAACGACTCGGGACCACTATCGGCCGGTCGCTGGTGTTGGTCAGGTGGATTTCCAGGTTCTGGTCGAAGACCATCGGACCGCAGCAGGTCTTGAAGTTGAGGATTTCCTCGACTGCGGAATTCATGAAGACCAGGATTTCCAGCAAGACCGCTCCTTATCCCCTAGGGGTTCAGCAGACCGACAATAGAGATGGAACAGACGTTCTGGGCCGGAAAGCCGCCCAGGTTGTGAGTCAACCCGAATTTGGGATTCTGAATCTGGCGTTCGCCGGCCCGACCCAGAAGCTGGAGGTACATCTCGTAGAGCATGCGCAGACCCGAAGCGCCGATGGGATGGCCGAAGCATTTGAGGCCGCCGTCGACCTGGGCCGGAACCTTGCCGTCCCGGTTGTACATGCCGTCCAGGGCGTCTTTCCAGGCCTGGCCGGGCTGGGAAATATGCAGGTCTTCGTAGGTGACCAGTTCGGTGATGGAGAAACAGTCATGAAGCTCCATCATGCTGATCTCTTCCTTGGGATCGGTGATGCCCGCCTCCTGGTAGGCCTTGGTGCTGCATTTGTTGGTGGTGATGAAGTGGTGGCCGTCCCATTGGTTGAAGCCGACTTCTTCGCCGCTGCTCAGGGCCAGTTGGAGGGCCTTGACCGTCACCGGGTTTTTGATGCCCATATCTTTGGCCTTTTCCACGGTGGTGACGATGGCGCAGGCCGCGCCGTCGCTGACGCCGCAGCAGTCAAAAAGGCCGAGGGGATAAGCGATGATGGGCGCGGCCAGGACCTGCTCGATGCTCACCGGTCGGCGTAAATGGGCCTTGGGGTTGAGGGCCCCGTTCTCATGGCTTTTGACCGAGACCTGGGCCATGGCCCGCTTGAGGTCTTTGTCGGAGACGCCGTATTTGGCCGCGTAAGCCGAAGCCAGTTGGGCGAAGGCCCCCGGCGCGGTCAAATTCGGCCACCACAGCCAGACCAGGCTGCCGGCTGAAGAGCCCCAGGCCGGCAGACCGCCGTACCCGGTGTCTTTGAGTTTTTCCACGCCCATGGCCAGACAGACGTCATAGGCCCCGGAAGCCACGGCGTAGACCGCGCCTCGGAAGGATTCGGTCCCGCTGGCGCAGTAGTTTTCCACCCGGGTGACCGGGATGAGCGGCAGGCGCAGGGTGGTGGACAGGGGCACGGCCGCCTTGCCCACGTTGACTTCGTCATTGCAGGTGCCCAGCCAGGCGGCCTCGATGTCCTTGACGTCCACCCCGGAGTCTTCCAGGCACTCGGTAAAAGCTTCCACCATGAGCTCTTCGGCGCCCATGTCCCAACGCTCGCCGAAACGAGTGCAACCCATGCCGATAATGGCGACTTTGTCTTTGATTCCTGTGGCCATTTTTATTCCTCCTCCACCCCGGCCCGATTAACCGGGCCGGGGCGATCTTGAGAACTCTGATCTAAATTTTGAAAAGTTTCTCGATCAATTGGGATTTCATCAGGTCGCCTTCGACTTTCAGCTTGCCGCTGGAGAAGGCGGCCATGGGGTTCAATTCCCCGGACATCATCTTGACGAAATCCTGGTCGGCCATCTTGATGGTCGTGGTCGGGCGGTCATGGGAACCTTCGGACACCTGGCAGGCGCCGTCCTTGATCGTGACGAACCAGGACCCGCCCTGGGGGCCGGAGATGTTGAACTGGAAGACCACGTCTACGCCGGCCGCGGCCTCAGGCTGAAAAGCCTTTTCCAGTCCGTCGAACACGGCTTTCACGGATGGTCCGCCGGTTTCGGCCGTCTTTTCTTTCTTCGGCTTGAAAGCGTTGAGCATGGGTTCGAACGAAGCCATGACGTTGGGAATCTCGACCGCTCCGGTCATGTCGTTAATGCCGGCCCAGTTTTTATGGATGTCTTCCACCGTGGGGACTTTGGTCCCGTCGCTGACGGCCAGGCCCGGACCGGTCAGAATGGCGGCCCGATTGAAGTAGCCCAGGCCGACGTTATAGATCATGCCGCTTTCTTTTGACCCCTTAGAACACAGATAAAGGACGATCGGGGCCACAAACTCGGGCTTGACCTTTTCCAGCATTTCCGGCGGAAAGATGTCTTCGGTCAGTCTGGTCGCGGCCACCGGGGCGATGGTGTTGACCTTGATGTCGTATTTGCCGGCCTCCTGCTTGAGGGCGTTCATGAAGCCGATCAGGCCCATCTTGGCCGCGGCGTAGTTGGTCTGGCCGAAATTGCCGTACAGGCCGGCGGCCGAAGTAGTCAAGATGATCCGGCCGTAACCCTGCTCCCGCATCTTGATAAAGGCCGGGCGGGTCACGTTGTAAGCGCCCTTGAGGTGCACGTTCAGGACCGCATCCCAATTTTCCGGATCCATCTTGATCAGAGTTTTGTCCCGGAGAATACCGGCGTTGTTGATCAAGATGTCCACCCGGCCCCAGGTCTTGATAGCCGTGTCCACGATGTTCTGTCCGCCTTCGGGCGTGGACACCGAATCGTAGTTGGCCACGGCTTCACCGCCCAAGGCCTTGATCTCTTCTACCACCTGATCGGCGGCTGAAGTGCTGGCCCCGGTGCCGTCCCTGGCCCCACCCAGATCGTTGACCACCACCTTGGCCCCGCGCTTGGCCAGTTCCAAAGCATAGACCCGGCCCAAACCGGCTCCGGCCCCGGTGACGATAGCCACCTGACCGTCGAAACGGATTTCTTCGGCCGCCGGCGCTTCCTCTTTCTTCATCGGCAGAGGCACCGCCTTCCAGAAATAACCACTGAAACCGCGCTGCCGGTCGTAGAGCCTGCGCCGGAAGCTCATGACCACCGGCTGACCGACCTTGACGTCGTTGAGTTCGCAATCGGTGAAGTCGGCCATAAAACGACCGCCGCCTTCGAACTGGATCATGCCGTAGATATGGGGCGGGTCAACGGACACGGCCAGCATGTCGCCGGTGAAGGTCTTGATCTTGGCCGGCGTGTCGGCGAATTCGTGGGGTTCCTGGGAATCCAAAGCCCGGCAGTCGGGATTGACGCAGAGGCGCGTCCTGGGGAATTGAGGGGTTCCGCACTTGGTGCACTTGCCGCCGACCAGGCCCAGGAGCATGTCCCGCTTGCGGTACAAGACCGTCATCGAGGTCTGGGTCGGGGCCTCGGCCCGAATGCCCATCTCCGGCTCGATCTGATCCCGGAACTTGAGGAATTTAAGATAATTGTCGGTGGTCTTCTTGTCGGCCAGAGAGCCCTTGATCCCTTGGCGCGGGGCCAGGTTCTTAATGGCCTCGGTCACCTTAAAACAGAGGGCGTCGCAACCTTGACCGAACCCGGCCGCCAGAATCCGGTCCCCCGGCTTGGCCTCTTCCAGGGCCTGGATCAGCATGACCAAGGGATGGGCCGTGCCGGTCTCGCCGCAGACTTCATGCATGTTGTCGATAAGCTTTTCCGGGCTGGCCCCCAGCTTCTTGGCGATGTTGCGGTGTTCAGCCTTGAAGAAGCAGGGGAAGACCAGCTTGTCCACATCGTCCATAGTCAGCGACAGTTTTTTGAGCAGTCCGTTGACCGCTTCGGGGATGATTTTGGAATAACCTTCATCACGCACCCAGCGTTCTTCCCAGGTGTAGTCGAACTGCCGGTCCGCACCCCGGTAATGATCGATGAAGTCACGGGTGACCGTGAAAGAGCCCAAATATTCGGCGATCACGTCGGTGTCGCCCACCAGAAGGGCCGCCGCGCCGTCGCCTTCCCACATTTCGTAAAAAGAAGCGCTGCGGGCTAAACGTTTGTCCGAAGCCGCCACCAGGACCTGCTTTTTCTCATCGGCCTTGACCGCGGTCAGGGCTTCGATCAAGGCCGTGGTCCCGGCCCGCAGGGTCGAAGCAAAGTCGGCCGCGATCAGATCGTCCTTGAGGTTGAGGGCGGTCTTGAGTATGCCCGCGTTGAGACGATCGGCGAAAGGCAGGGTGGTCGAAGCCAAAAAGACCGCGTCGGTGGCCTGCTTGTCCTTGCCGACCAGACAGTCCCGGGCCGCAGCCACGGCCATGGTCAGGCTGTCTTCGTCCCAGTTGCAGAAAGACCGCTCACCCTGGGCCACGGTCACAATGGCCGGGGCGAACCAGCCCATGTTCTGAAAGATGCTCATGCGGTTAAGCCGGAGCCTGGGAATGTAACCGCCGAAGGATGTTATACCGATCATGGATTGTCCTCCTTAGCGCCGATCAAATCTTGAAAAGTTTTTCAATGAGCTGGGACTTCATCAGGTCGCCCTCGATTTTCAGCTTGCCGCTGGAGAAGGCGGCCATGGGATTGAGCTGGCCGGACATCATCTTAACGAAGTCCTGGTCGGCCATCTTGATGGTCGTGGTCGGACGGTCGTGAGAACCTTCAGCCACTTGGCAGGTCTCGTCCTTGACCGTGACAAACCAGGAGCCGCCTTCCGGTCCGGAGATGTCGAACTGGAAGATCACGTCCACTCCGGCGGCCGCCCCGGGCTGAAAGGCCTTTTCCAGTCCCTGAAACACGGCCTTGGCGGTCAATGGTCCGCCGGCTTCGGCCGGAGCCTCTTTCTTGGGTTTAAGAGCGTCCATCATCGGGGTGAAACTGGCCATGGCGTTGGGCAGTTCGAAGCCGCCTTCAAGGGAGTTGATCTTTTTCATGGCCGCAGCCACGGCTTCGGGAGTAGGCGGCGTTTGGCCGTCGCCGACCACGGTCCCCGGCCCGGTCACCACGGCCACCCGGTTGAAGTAGCCCAGACCGGCATTGTAAATCCCCCCGGAAACCGGGCATTGCTCCGAACACAAGTACAGCACCAGGGGCGAGACGAACTCGGGCTTGAGTTTTTCGAACATCTCCGGCGGCATGATGTCTTCCGTCAGTCTGGTCGCGGCGGCCGGAGCGATGGTGTTGACCTTGATGTCGTATTTGCCGGCCTCCTGCTTGAGGGCGTTCATAAAGCCGACCAGGGCCGTTTTGGCCGCGGCGTAGTTGGTCTGGCCGAAATTGCCGTACAGACCGGCCCCCGAACTGGTCATGATGATCCGGCCGTAGCCCTGCTCCCGCATCTTGGCGAAAGCCGGGCGGGTCACGTTGTATGCGCCCTTGAGGTGCACGTCCATGACCGCGTCCCAGTTTTCCGGATCCATCTTGACCAAGGTCTTGTCCCGGAGAATCCCGGCGTTGTTGATCAGGATGTCCACCCGGCCCCAGGTCTTGATAGCCGTGTCCACGATGTTCTGCCCGCCTTCAGGCGTGGCCACCGAGTCGTAGTTGGCCACGGCTTCGCCGCCCAAGGCTTTGATCTCTTCGACGACCTGCTCGGCGGCGGAGGTGCTGGCCCCGGTGCCGTCCCGGGCCCCGCCCAGATCGTTGACCACCACCTTGGCTCCGCGCTTGGCCAGGTCCAAAGCGTAGACCCGTCCCAGACCGGCCCCGGCCCCGGTGACGATAGCCACCCGGCCGTCAAAGTTGATGTCGCCCATTCTTTGGCGGCGAGCCAATTCCTCTTTGCTCAGCCATTCGGTCACACCGCCGTCGATGACCGTTTCCCGGTTCTCGGCGTTGATCACCCGGAAATAGGCCCGGCCGTCACTTTCCTTCCAAATCTGGGTGATGATGCCCACCCCCGGATAAAGGGGTCGTGAAAAGCGGACCCGGAACCTAGTCATCCGCTCCGGTTCGCCCGGGAACAGGTAATTGATCACCGCCCGGCAGGCGTAGCCGTGGGTGCACAGGCCGTGCATAATGGGCATCTCGAAACCGCTGTTCTTGGCGAAATCAGGGTCCACGTGCAGGGCGAAATAGTCACCCGAAAGTCGGTAGACCAGGGGCTGATTCAAGGACGGGGTGGCCTTTACCTCGAAATCAGGCGCCCGGTCCGGGATGGCCACCGCTTCCTCGGGGCCGGGTTTGCCGCCGAAGCCGCCGTCCAGACGGGAAAAGAGCTTCATGTAATTGGTAAAAAGCTTTTTGCCGTTTTCATGAAAAGTGTCGGCCCGCGCCAGGACCACGGCCCCCTTTCTCTCGCCCTTGTCGTACATGTCGACGATGGTCCCTTCGGTGGTCACCTTGCCTTCCGTGGGGATGGGGCCGTAAAAAATGGTTTCCTGTTCACCATGAAGAATCCCAGCCAGGTTGACGCCGGCCGCCACGGCCATTTCACCGAACAGAGGGTAAATGGTGGTGACGGCGAAGCTGGGAATCACTTTCAGACGGTTCTCGTACACGTACTCCAGTTCGTCAAAGCCGGCGCCCACGCCCAGCGCATACAGGATAACATCCTTAAAATTGTACTCCGCTGTTATGGGCCCGATCTTCTTGCCGATGGCATCCAGGTTCAGGGCCATCCCGGTTCCTCCTTCCAAAGATTTTTAATGATTTGCCGATTGCACACGAATCACTCACCTAACCCAGTTTCTGCTCCCCGCCCCGCTCTGCGGCCCTTTAGCCCGATGAAGAGAAATAGAGAGCAGTAGCCGAAATTCAGGCTTGTGAAGCCTTCAGGGCCGACCTCCGCCCCTGACCCCGGCAAAGGCCGGGATCAGAAGGAATTTGAGGGTCTCTTTGGCCAAGGGTATATATTCCTCCCGGGGCAACTCGAGAAGGGAAGACAAAAAAGATTCCCCGGACACAAAATTATTGATGGCCATGGTCATGCCCAGAATCTGCATCTTGACCCGGGACGATACGCTGCCGTCAGGGTTGTGCAGGCCCATGGAGCGGGCGATGTCGGAAATGAAATTGGGCACGCTGTCCATCCACTTCAACTCGTGGCGGGTCTTGTGAAAGTACCGGGAAGAGGTCAAGTTGGCTATTTCCGGGTGCTGAAAATAGTAATCGAGCATCATGTCGATGGAAATATCCAGCCTTTCGGCCAGAGGTCGGCCGTGAATGACTTTTTCGACTTGACGGAGCTGGTCGCGGATGTCTTCGGTGATATCCCGGATGACCGCTTCATACAGATCATCCTTTTCGCCCCAATGATAGTACAAGGTGGAGATGTCGATGCCCACTTCCTTGGCGATGATCCTGGTAGTGGCCCCGTGATAGCCGTATTGCCCGAAGACCCGGCGGGCGGCGGCCAGGATTTTGGCCTTCATGGAGTCGGGGTCTTTCCGGGCTTTTTCCAGAGGCGTGGGCGTAGCCGTTCCTCCATCTCAATTTTCCATCATTTGCTTGAAACATCTATAATAGACCGGCCCCAAAGTCAAGAAAAAAGTAAGCGAAAAAACCATAGATAAAAATAAAGTTGATGTGCGTCCGGGAATCTAGTATACTATTGAAAACGGGGAGTAAGGTCGGTTTTTCAATTCAACCCACAGTTGAAAGGAGGGCAACATGCCAGAGGCAAGAGTAGCTCGGGTGACGGATGTTATCGCCGCTTCGACCAAAGGCTTTGATGACGCGGTGAAAAAGGGCTTCGATCGCGCCAAGAAAACCTTGCGGGGCATCACCGGCATGCGCGTCATCGAACAACGTGTGGCCGTGGAAAATGACCAAATTACCGAATACCGGGTCAGGCTGGAGGTTATTTTCGTTTTGGAAGACTAAACTAATCTCTGACCACATAAATGGAGGAAGGCCGACCGGCCTTCCTTTTTTTCGTCTGTTTCAAACCATTTATACTAAAGAGGGTCAAGCCGCTTCTTTTTCTTCCTTGTCCTCTTCGTCACCAAAGTCGATCCCGGCGATCCAAGCATCGAGCTCGGCCCAGGGAATGACTATTTGTCGCTTGTCCTTGTCCATTTCATCTCCTTTCAGGTACAAGATAACCATTGTCGGCCCGATGACAAGAGGGTTAGCCGACCGGAGGAAGCGGCCGCCCGCTGGAGGACCGGCCTTGAAATTCAGATCAGCCTTGAGCTCTGTTTCATACCAAGTTGCCTTCAAACAAAGTTTATGTGCAGGTCATGGCGAGGAATCCCGCGGCAGCGGGATGACGACGCCATCTCTTTTAATTTCAAGGGATTGCTTCGGTTCGTCTGCGACGAACCTCGCAATGACCTGAGAATTTCCTTATCCTATGTTTGAAGGCAACTTGGTATCAGCCAGTGACGGCGGCGGCCGGATTTCAACACAGGGCCGACCGGAAAAAGTGACAAGGGCGGGGTGAGGGCGGTTTCTTGAAAAACGGATTCCTATGGCTTTTTAACCCGGCTTTGGCTAAAATATCCGTAGACTGGGTCAAAGAAAAGGTGTATTGATCGTGGCTTCCAATAAGAACCCCTTTGAAGTCTTCGGGCTGACGCCGGAGATCACCAACGAGCTTGACGAAGAAGACTTGTTTTCCATGGTCCACGCCTTGTACCGGGCGTTGCAAAAGGTCTACCATCCCGACCGCAGCGCCTCTAAAAACGCCAAATGCCGAGAAAAAAACGGGGCGCGCGCCCTGGAATTGAACCTGGCCTACGAAAAAGTCAATCTGACCAAAGACTCCGCCTCCTTCCGTTATCACCGCAAACTTTACCGGGACCGGAGTAATCGGGGACTACGCCGGAAAATAAATACGCTCAAGAATGATGTTCGGACCGCTCAAGAGAAAAAGGCCGCCCTGGCCGACTGTTTCATGGAATACATTCTGCATGGACTGCCCTGGTCCGGCGAAAACAGATTCGAGACCTCCCGGCCTTTGCCCACCCCGACCAACCTTAAACTAGGCCTGAATGACGTGGCCATAAACCAAAATATTCGGACCTGCCGCTGGGATTTGGGCAGTAATTACAAGGAAATCATCTTCGACGCCCTGGGGGCCATGATGTACCGCCCCGTCGGCCGGTCCAAGCCCTTTCCCGTCAATTTCGTCCACCTGATCGGGACAATCGATTGCCGGGAAATCGACTTGGTGCCTCTCCTTGACCGCATCCCCCCCAAAGAAGGATGTTATAAATGTCCCGGCCTTGACCGAAGATCGGGCCGCGACGAAGCCCGTCCTGAAGTCCGTAATACCATCTCTTTGGAAAAATTCAAAAACCACTGTCTGCCCTTACTTAAACCCGAATTGACCGAGCGAGCCTATCTTTTTTCCATTCACCGCCCCTCATTCGAAAAAGAACAAAGTGTTTTTGTCGAGGGCGTCATCGTCAAAATATCCGGATTATAATATTCTGCTTGAGAGACAGCTGGTTTTACCCTATATTGGGTCATCAACAATGTTTTCATCAAGGGGTCCGGCCTAATCGCTTAGGATGCTTAAGGCGGAGCAAGGGCGGGATTGCCGGGCCTGGCTGAAATTATCTTTATAAATTAAACGGTTATAAAAATTTTCCATCTGCGGCTTTTGAATCTTGACAATCTTTTTAGATTTTATATAATAATAGTAACTATTATTGAATAGGTGCATGCTGCATGGTGTCGGATAAACTAAGAATGACCGTCCAACGACAGATCATACTCGATCAGGTCCGAGCAGACCGGTCCCATTCTTCCGCAGACGACATCTATCAAAAGGTCCGGCATAAGCTGCCCAGGATCAGTCTGGGCACGGTCTACCGCAACCTGGAAATCTTGTCCGAGCAGGGTCTGATCAAGAGACTCGGACCGCCGGGCAAACAGATGCGCTTCGACGGCAACGTCGAGCCTCATTATCATGTCCGCTGCGTGGTTTGCGACAAGATCGAGGACCTACCTCTCCAGCCTCTCCACGATTTGAAAGAAAAGGTCTCCGCGTTTACCAATTATTTAATCCTGGGGCATGAGGTGGACTTTTGGGGACTTTGTCCCGATTGTCAAACCAGCCCCGATCAAGTAAAAAATTGTAAGGAGGATAATCATGGCTAGTCTTAAGGGAAGCCGCACGGAGAAGAATCTGCTGACCGCCTTTGCCGGCGAGTCTCAAGCCCGCAACCGTTACACCTATTTCGCCGGCCAGGCCCGGAAAGAAGGCTTTGTCCAGATCGCCGACATCTTCGAGGAGACGGCCAACCAGGAAAAAGAGCACGCCAAAAGGTTCTTCAAATTCCTGGAAGGCGGCGAAGTGGAAATCCTGGCCGCTTTTCCGGCCGGAGTCATCGGGACCACCCTGGAAAACCTCAAGGCCGCGGCCGGCGGCGAACATTACGAATGGAGCGAGATGTATCCCGGATTCGCCAAAACGGCCCGGGAAGAAGGCTTCGAGGCTATAGCCGAGGTGTTTGAGGCTATTTCCGTAGCCGAAAAACAGCACGAAAAACGTTACAACGACCTTGGAGCCAACGTGGCGAGCGGCAAGGTCTTCAAAAAGGACCAGCCGGTGGTCTGGCGCTGCCGGAACTGCGGGTACTTGCACCATGGAACCGAGGCCCCGGAGACTTGCCCGGCCTGCGCCCATCCCCGGGCCCATTTCGAGCTTTTAGGGGAGAATTGGTAGTTAAAACCTAAGTAACGACTGAAGAGGTCGATTTTTTTGAAACTTTAAACAACCGCCCGAAAAGGGAAGGGGAGGCAAGAAAAATGACGGAAAGGATGCAGGTTTACAAGTGTGAGGTTTGCGGAAACATCGTGAGCGTTCTGCACGAGGGCAAAGGCGAACTGGTCTGCTGCGGCCAGCCCATGAAACTGATGGTGGCCAACACCGTGGATGCGTCCAAGGAAAAGCACGTGCCGGCCATCGAAAAGACGGCCGACGGCATCAAGGTCAAGGTCGGCAGCGTGGCTCACCCCATGGAGGAAAAACATTACATCGAATGGATACTGGTCACGGACGGCAGGCACGCCGCCCGGGTGTTTTTCAAACCCGGCGACGCCCCGGAACACGTCTTTTTAACCGGGCACATGGAGGCCGGCCAAATCACGGCTTACGAATATTGCAACATTCACGGCCTTTGGAAGGCATAAACCGACTGAAAAGCGGAGAGGTCGAACCGCTGCGGCGGCCGACCTCTATACTATAAATCGACTTTACTCCCTTTTGGAGCGGCTCGTCGGACCGGGAGGTGAAAGAATGTTGAGCACTGAAATGGAAAGCGCCTTGAATGAGCAGCTTAAGGCCGAAGCCTATTCAGGCTACCTTTATATCGCCATGGGCGCTTATTTTGAATCCCAGGGCCTGCGCGGTCTGGCCCAATGGATGGGCGCCCAGGCCCGCGAAGAATTTTTCCATTCCTCGAAGTTTTATAATTTCATCGTCGAACGGGGCGGCCGGGTGACCCTCAAGGCCATCGACGCCCCGCCGGCGAACTGGTCCTCCCCTCTGGCCGCTTTCCAGGACGCCCTTAAGCACGAGCAAAAAGTCACCGGCCTGATCAACAACCTGGTCAATATGGCCCAGGGAGAAAACGACCACGCCACGGTCATTTTTCTCCAGTGGTTCGTGACGGAACAGGTCGAGGAAGAGGCCTCGGTGGGGGAAGTGGTCCAGAAACTTCAACTTATCGGTGAAGCCGGCCCCGGTCTGTTCATGCTGGACAAAGAGCTGGGCACACGGGTGATTTCCCCCCTGGTCGCCGCGGCCTTGACCGGAACGCCGGCGGCTTCGGCTTGAAATCAACCCCCAAGAAACTGAACGGCGATTGAGGAAGAAAGGAAAACATAACGATGTCCCAACCCGACCACAGGTCTTTGGAAATGCTGGCCGCGGCCTTGGAAATGGAAAAGAAGGGGAAAGAGTATTACGACCGGGCCGTCGAAACTTGCCGGAACGAACTGGGCCGGGAGGTGTTTCAACTCCTGAGCGACTACGAAGTCAAACACCTGGCCCGCATCCGGCAAATCCACGACTCCCTTAAAACCGGTCAGGCCTGGTCGGAAGATTTGGCGGTTTTTGAACTCCCCGCCGGCCTAGGCCGGCTCTTTCGACGGCTGGCCGAGCAAAAAACCGAGCACATCAGGGCCGATACCGGCGACCTCGAAGCCTTGGGCGTGGGCATCGATTTCGAGTCGGCCAGTGTCAAGTTCTACGAGAACCAACTCAGCCGGGCCGCCGAACCCCTGGAAAAGAAATTCCTCGAGCTTATGGCCGCGGAAGAACGGGAGCATTTGAAGATTCTCACCGATATGCGCCAATATTACACCGATCCGGAAAGCTGGTTCATGGAAAAGGACCGCATCAGCCTGGACGGAGCCTGATTATGGGTGGGGACGGCTGCAACGTGTTGATCGGCGGCGAGGCCGGCCAAGGCTTGGCCACCATCGGCGAGCTTTTGGCCAAAAGCCTGGTCCGGGGCGGCTATCACCTGGTGGTCACCCAGGACTACCAGTCGCGCATCCGGGGCGGCCACAACACTTTTACCCTAAGGGTCAGCGCGCAACCCATCCAGGCCCCTCAAGACCCGATTGATCTGCTGGCGGCCTTGAACCAGGAGACCGTGGACCTCCATCGCCGGGAGATGGCTCCGGACGGCCTCATGGTCGGAGACAGCTCTCTGGAACTGCCCGGTGAGGGGTCTTTGGCCGTGCCCTTTAAAGAACTGGCCGAAGGCCGCTTTTTCAATATCGCCGCCCTGGGGGTCATCGCCGCTTTGCTGGGCCTGGACGAAGCAATCCCGGCCCGGCTTCTGGAAACGGTTTTTGGGAAAAAGCACCCGGAGACCGTGAGTAAAAACCGTGAGGCCCTGAGCCGGGCCTACGCCTGGTGCCGCGAACAGGCCGTCGACTCCTTCAAGCTCCCCACCCTGGCCGAACCGCCGCAACGCCTGCTCATGAACGGCAACGAAGCCATCGCCCTGGGGGCCTTGGCGGCGGGCGTTAAGTTCTATGCCTTTTACCCCATGACCCCTTCCACCTCCATCGGCCTCAACCTGGCCGCCCAGGCCGAAAAGATGGACTTGGTGGTCGAGCAGGCCGAGGACGAAATTGCGGCGATCAACATGGCCCTGGGGGCCTCTTTCGCCGGCGCGCCCAGCATGACGGCCACTTCGGGCGGCGGTTTCGCCCTGATGGTCGAAGGAGTCAGCCTGGCGGCCATGACCGAGACGCCCATCGTCATCGGCGTGATCCAGCGGCCCGGCCCGGCCACCGGCCTGCCCACTCGGACCGAACAAGCCGACCTCGAATTCATCCTCCACGCCGGGCACGGCGAATTCGGTCGGGCCGTCTTCGCTCCAGGCACGGTGGAAGAATGCTTTCACCTGACCCGCCGGGCCTTTGACCTGGCCGAACGCTGTCAGGGGCCGGTTTTCATCCTGAGCGACCAGTTCCTCTCCGATTCTTACCGGGCCGTCGAGCCCTTCGATCTGGACTGCGGTCCGGAAGTGGAACCTTGGGCTGACGGCGGAGACATCGCCCGGCCTTATCAGCGTTACGCCCTGACCGACACCGGCCTCTCCCCCCGCCTCCTGCCGGGCTTGAGCGAGCATCTGGTCATAGCCGACAGCGACGAACACACCCCGGACGGACATTTGACCGAAGATTTACAGGTCCGTCGGCTGATGGTGGAAAAAAGGTTGAAAAAGGCCGAGGGCCTCAAAGGGGAAGTCATCCCGCCGTCCTGGTTCGGTCCGGAAGACCCCGAACTTTTGCTGGTCTGCTGGGGAACCACTCAAGGATCGGCCAGGGAGGCCGCGGCCAAGTTGACCGCCGAAGGGCGAAAGACGTCCGTTTTACATTTCGCCCAGGTCTGGCCCTTGGCGCCCGAACAATTTGTCGGCCGTCTCGAAGAAGCCGGACGGGTGGTCGGCGTGGAAAGCAACGCGGCCGGCCAACTGGCCCGGCTGATCCGGCGGGAGACCGGCTTTTTCATCAAGGACATGATTTTGCGCTTCGACGGCCTGCCCATTACCCCGGAGTATGTCCTGCGTCATTTGCCTGGGTGAGGAAAATTATGGTTACTTTAGCCGATTACGGTGAATACGAAACCGCCTGGTGTCCCGGCTGCGGCAACCATGCCATTCTGCCGGCCGTGAAACAGGCCCTGGTCAACCTGGGCCTGGCCCCTCATCAGGTTTTGTTCGTCTCGGGCATCGGCCAGGCGGCCAAAGCCCCCCATTACCTTAATTGCAACGTCTTTAACGGTTTGCACGGCCGGGCCTTGCCCGTGGCCACCGGGGCCAAGCTGGCCGCTCCGGAGTTGACGGTCATCGTCGAGAGCGGGGACGGGTGCAGTTACGGGGAAGGCGGCAACCATTTCCTGGCCGCCGTCCGCCGCAATCCCCATTTGACCATGCTGGTCCACAACAACCAGGTCTACGGCTTGACCAAGGGCCAGGCCAGCCCGACCTCGCCGGACGGCTTCGTCACCAAGGCTCAGCCCTTCGGAGTCCAGTCTTCGCCCTTCAACCCCATCGCCGTGGCCGTGGGCATGCGGGCCGGATTCGTGGCCCGGGGCTTTTCCGGGCTGGCCGAGCATCTGACCGGCCTGATCGAACAGGCCGTCAAGTATCCAGGGTTTTCTTTGGTGGATATTCTCCAGCCCTGCGTCTCCTTCAACAAGGTCAACACCCACGCCTGGTACAAGCAGCGCTGCCGGCCTCTGCCCGATGATTATGATCCGAGTGATTGGGCCGCCGCCATGAAGACGGCCTATGAATGGGGAGACCAAATTCCCTTGGGGATTATTTACCGGGACGACCACCGGAGACCTTACGAGGCCCGTCTGCCGGGCCTCAAGGCCGGTCCCCTGGTCGGCCGAAAAGTAAACCGGGAAGTCCTCAAAGAAATAATGGCCGGTTATGCTTAAGACTGTGCGGATATTTCTGTTCATTTTGGCCTTGATGGCGGCCACGGTCCCGGCCGGCGGGGCTGGGGCGGCCGAGCCTCGGGTCAGCGAAGCCACGGAAAACTGCCTGGCCTGTCACACGGCGGCCACGCCGGGGATCGTGGCCGACTGGAAAAAGAGCCGTCACGCCCAGGTCAGTCCGGCCGAGGCCTTAAAGAAGGACCGGCTGTCCCGTCGGGTTTCGACGGAAAAAATACCTGAACCCTTGGCCGGGTCGGTGGTGGGTTGCGCGGAATGTCACACCCTGACCCCGGCTGCGCACCCGGACACTTTCGACCACGAGGGCGAGCAGGTCCACGTCGTGGTCACGCCTGGCAACTGCGCCGTCTGTCATCCCGAAGAGGCCGGCCAGTACGAACGTAGCAAGATGTCCTGGGCCCAGAAGAATTTGGCCGATAATCAGCTTTATAACGATCTGATCCAGGCGGTGGTCGGGATCTATTCGGTTAAAGCCGATGGTTTGTCGCTTCAGCCTGCCGGGGCCAAGGACCAGGCTGATTCCTGTTATGCCTGTCACGGGACCGTGGTTAAAGTGACCGGCACCGTGGTTAGGGAAACCGACCAGGGCGACCTGGAGTTTCCGGTTCTGGACGGCTGGCCCAACCAGGGGGTCGGCCGGGTCAATCCGGACGGCAGTAAAGGTTCCTGTGCTTCGTGCCACACCCGCCACCAGTTTTCCATCAAGACGGCCCGGCAGCCTTACACCTGCTCCCAGTGCCACAAGGGGCCGGACGTTCCGGCATACAAAATCTACAGCGTAAGCAAGCACGGCAATATATTTTCCACGCATAAGGACGAGTGGGATTTTGAAGCGGCGCCCTGGACCGTGGGCCGGGACTTCACCGCCCCCACTTGCGCCGCTTGCCACGTCAGCCTGATAGTGGACGAAGAGGGCGAGACCGTGGCTGAAAGGACCCACCAGATGAACGACCGCCTGCCCTGGCGGCTCTTCGGCCTGGTTTACGCCCATCCTCAGCCCAAATCCCCGGACACCACGGTGATTAGGAACAAGGCCGGCCTGCCCTTGCCCACCGAACTGACCGGTCAGCCGGCGGCGGAATTCCTGATTGATGAAAAAGAACAAGCCCGTCGGACGGAAAGGCTCCAAAAGGTCTGCCTGTCCTGCCACAGCCACGGCTGGGTGGAAGGGCATTGGGCTTTGTGGGAAAACACGATCCAGACTGCCAATGCTCAAACCCTGGCCGCCACCCAATTGATCCTGAAGGCCTGGGACCGGGGCGCGGCCCAGGGCCCGGCCCAAGGCGACAGCCCTTTCAATGAGGCCCTGGAAAGGAAATGGGTCGAGCAATGGCTTTTTTACGCCAATTCGACCAGACTGGCTTCGGCCATGGACGGGACCGACTACGGCGTTTTTGCCGAAGGACGCTGGCATATGGCCAAGAACTTGGTCGAGATGTCGGATTGGCTCAAGTTTCACCTTAAAACCAAGAAATGAGAGGAGACTGAAATGGGTCAATGGAAATGCACCAATTGCGGATACAATTTGGAAGCGGCCGCGCCGCCCAACGAATGTCCCAACTGCCATGAAAAATGCGATTTCGTGGACGTAACCTGCTATATCCCCGAGTGCGGCGGCCCGGGCTCCGGCAATCCCGACCCGCGCCTGGGTTCCAAAGACTGATTCGATCTTCCGGCTGTCACCGAGCCGCCGGCGGAATTTGACGGGGTCCGGCCGACCGGGATAGTCCGTTTGAGCGGGGACAAGGGGGAAATTTGATGAAAAAGGCGGCCCTGTTCGCCTTTCAAGGCGAGCCGATGTGCTTTATCCATGTTCTGCTCAACGCCTTGGACCTACAAGCCAAAGGCGTGGAAGTTAAAATAGTCATCGAAGGCGCGGCGACCAAGCTGGTCCCGGAAATGGCCAAAGAAGAGAGCACTTTGTTTAAACTTTATCGGCGGGCCAAGGACCAGGGCCTGATCGACGGAGTCTGCCGGGCCTGTTCCGCCAAGATGAAGGTGACCGAGGCGGTGGAAGCCGAAGGGCTGAGGTTTCTTGATGAGATGTCCGGGCATCCGAGTATGTCCCGTTACCTGACCGATGGTTTTGAAATCATCACCTTTTAGGAGGGCTCCATGGGAGAAAAAAGATACCGAATCCAAACCGAGTGTCCTGAATGCGGGTGTGGTCTGATCGAAAAGATGGCGCCCGATGTCTGGCGGGAAAAGTACGGCGAGACCAAGCGGCAGCAGGTCGAAGTGGCCTGTCCCAAGTGCGGTCAAAAACACCTGGCCACGGTCCATGAAGAGGAAGTCTAGGCCGGGCGGCGACCCGCTTTTCAGGGGCCAGACCGGTTTTCCAAGATAGTTCAACTGGTGTGGAGGAAGATTTGTCATGCCTAAAGCTATTGTAGTTTACGCTTCGCGGACCGGCAATACCAAGGAAATGGCCGAGCTGATCGCCGAAGGGATAAGATTTTCCGGCGGCGAGGCCGAAGTGGTCGACGTGGCCAGGATCACCAAGGAGAAAGACCTCCAGGGTTACGACGCCTATGTCTTCGGGTCGGCCACCTATCACGGCGAGATGATGCAGCCGATGAAGACCATGCTTTTCCTGGCCGAAAAGACCAACTTGGAAGGCAAGGTCGGCGCGGCCTTCGGGGCCTTCGGTTGGAGCGGCGAAGCTCCGGACCGGATTTTCAACACCATGAAGCACGTCTTGAACATGAACGTGGTCAGCGACGCCCTGCGCCTGAAATCGACCAAACTGGGCGGCGGTGTTAAGATGGCTCAGGACTACGGCCGGGAGATCGCCAAAAAAATGGGGCTTTGAATCGTGGGTACCGTCCCGCTTGGAGATATTTTGTGCCTAACCGTTTGATCGATGAAAAAAGCCCTTACCTGCTCCAGCACGCCCACAATCCCGTGGATTGGCATCCCTGGGGCCAGGAGGCCTTGGCCAAGGCCAAGGCCGAAGACAAGCCCGTTTTTCTGTCCATCGGGTACGCCACCTGCCATTGGTGTCATGTCATGGCCCACGAGTCCTTCGAGGACGAGGAAGTGGCCCGGGCCCTTAATGACTTGTACATCCCCATCAAGGTGGACCGGGAAGAACGCCCGGATATCGACCAGGTCTATATGACCGCCTGCCAGGTCCTGACCGGCCAGGGCGGGTGGCCCCTGTCGGCCTTCCTGACGCCGGAAGGGAAGCCCTTTTACGTGGGCACTTATTTTCCCAAAACCAGCCGCTTGGGCCGGCCTGGCTTCATCGACCTGCTGGTCATGCTGGCCGAAAAATGGCGCACTGAAAGAAACACCGTTCTCAAGGCCGCGGACCAATTGACCGAAGCCCTCAAGGGTCCGACCGAGACGACCTCGCAGGACCGCCGGCCCGAACTGGAAGTGCTGCAACTGGGCTACCAGCAACTGGCCAAGGCCTATGATCACGAGTGGGGCGGTTTCGGCCAGGCCCCCAAATTCCCGACCCCTCACAATCTGAATTTTCTGCTTAGATGGCATGTCCGTGATCCCGGGTCCACGGCCTTGGAGATGGTCGAAAAAACCTTGACGGCCATGCGCCGGGGCGGTCTCTTCGACCAGATCGGCCTGGGCTTCGCCCGCTATTCGGTCGACGCCAAGTGGCTGGTCCCCCATTTTGAGAAAATGCTTTACGACCAGGCCCTGCTGGCCCTGGCTTACCTCGAGGCCTTCCAGGTCACCCAAAAACCTTTTTACGCCCGGGTGGCCCAAGAAATTTTCACTTACGTCCTCCGGGACATGACCTCGCCGGAAGGGGCCTTTTATTCGGCCGAAGACGCGGACAGCGAAGGCCGGGAAGGCCTGTTTTATGTGTGGACGCCCCAAGAGGTTCATGAGGAACTGGGCCGGGACCTGGGTGAATTGTTCTGCCGGTTTTACGACGTAACTCCGGACGGCAACTTTGAACACGGCTTGAGCATCCCGCATATTTCCGCCCCGGCCGAGGTCTTCGCCCGCCGGAATGGGATCGAGGTTCAAGAACTGGAAGATCAGTTGGCCCAAGCCCGCCGGCGGCTGTTCGCCCGCCGGGAGCGCCGGGTCCGGCCGCTCAAGGACGACAAAATCCTCACCGCCTGGAACGGCCTGATGATCGCCGCCCTGGCCAAGGGGAGCCAGGTCCTGAGCGACCCGGTTTACGCTCAAGCCGCCGCGAGGGCCTTTGATTTCATCGCCGAAAAACTGAAACAGGAAAACGGAACGCTGCGGCGCCGGTTTCGTCAAAACGAGGCCGCCTATCCCGGTTATCTGGACGATTACGCCTATCTGGTCTGGGGACTGATCGAACTTTATGAAGCCACTTTCGATCTAAGGTTTCTGGAGGCGGCCCTGACCCTGAACCGGACCATGCTGGAACTTTTTGGGGATGATGCTTCCGGCGGCTTGTTCTACTCCGGCCGGGAAAACGAGGCTTTGATCGCCAGACCCAAGGAAGTTTACGACGGGGCTCTGCCCTCGGGCAATTCCGTGGCCGCCCTGAACCTCCTGCGCCTGGGCCGGATGACCGGTGACACCGAGCTGGAAGTCAAGGCCGATGAACTGATCAAGGCCTTCTCCGGTCAGGTCGGCCGTTACCCGGCCGTCCATACTCACTTTTTGGCCGCCCTGGATTTTGCGGCCGGTCCCGGCCGGGAGATAGTCATCGCCGGCCGGGCCGATGACCCGACGGTCCAGGCCATGATCCGGTCGGTCCGGAACAAGTTCCGGCCCAACCAAATCGTCTTGCTCAAGCCGGACGGCCCGGAGGGACCGCGCTTGGCCGCCCTGGCCCCCTTTGTCGAATCCATGAAACCCCGGCCGGGCCGGCCCGCGTTTTATCTCTGCCAGGGCTATGCCTGCCGGCGGCCGATCACGGACCCGGCCGAAGTCGAGGCCGTTCTGGAATGAAAGGAGAGGTCATGACCGAAAAAGAAAACCTGGTCAAAGTCTTCGAGTACGCCCTGAATCAGGAGCAGACCGGAAAAAGTTTCTTCCAGAATTCCCTCCAGCGCCTGGCCCTGGGCGCGGCGGTCACCGCTTTTAAAAAACTCATTGAAGAAGAGGAAAAACATATCGCCTTTATTTCCGGGATCATCGACGGCCTGAAACGGGAAGGGACCGTCGATCCGGCGGCCGTCAAAAACATGGTCATCCAGCCGACCGATTTCTTCGACCAGCGGGCCAAGTCCGAGTTTTTGGAACAATGCGTGATCGGATCAATGATCCCGGACGTGACCGTCTTCAACCTGGCCTGGCTGATCGAAAAGGACCTGAGCGAATTTTACGCGGGCATGGCCGCCAAGACCCGGGGTCCGGCCCGTGAGGCTCTCCGGATGCTGGCCGACTGGGAAAAGGGGCATGAAAGGTTTTTCAAGGATTTTCGCGACCAGCTGAGCGAGACTTATGCCCAGATGCCCTGGGGCGGCTGAAGCCGGATTATGTTAAACTGGATTGAAGTTGACTAAATTTGAGCGTAAAGGGCTGGAAGTTTCAGGAGATAAAATGAAGACCTTCGAGTATGATGTTTCCCTGCACCCGGCCGAGACCTTTCGGCAGGTGGCCTTTTTCTGCGCCGAAGACGGCGCGTGCAACCTGGAGGAAGTCCCCCGCGACCAGATCAGACAACTGGCCGATCTGCTCAATGACCGCGGCCGGAAGGGCTGGGAGCTGGTCCAGATTTCCTTCGGCCGGGACGGCCTGATGGCCTTTTGGAAGCGGGAGGCTTCCGGGACATGACCGGATGCCGCCGGCCGGGACGACGTGCCGACTGATCGATTCCGGCTGGCCTGGACCCATTGACGCCTTGAACTGAAGGGGCGCCTGGGTTAAAGTGGATGTGTGGGCTCGAAAGTGTAAACCGCTATTTTCCTTGATGTGGTGATCCTTGTGAAGCGGTTTATGAATAAACGCCATTTCAAAAAGGAGGCATGAAAATGGACAAATATGTATGTTCGATTTGCGGGTACGTGTATGATCCGGCCCAAGGCGACCCGGACAACGGCGTAGCCCCGGGGACCAAATTCGAGGACGTGCCCGACGACTGGACCTGCCCGGTCTGCGGAGCGGCCAAGGATCAATTTGAAAAAGAATAAAGAAGGCTTCAAGGAGTAAGCATAATGATCTACGGATTTAACGCGGCTGAAGTCTTCAAAATCGCCATAGAGATCGAGGAAAACGGTCGGCTTTTCTACGAAAAAGCCCAGACCAGGATGGACAATGTCGACGTGAAGAAAATCTTCGCCGGCCTGGCCTTGGAAGAGATCGAGCACAAGAAACGATTCACCGCCTTGAAGAATGAACTGCCTGCGGCTACCGGCGAGAGCACGGTCTGGGACCCGGACAATGAAATAGACCAGTACCTTAAAATGATGGCCGACATGCACGTCTTCCGGTCCGGAGCCGATGTGGACGCGCACTTGGCCGAAGTCAAGGACGCGGCCCAAGGCTTGAAACTGGCCATCCAGTTCGAGAAGGATTCCATTGTTTTCTTCGCCGAAATGCAGAGCCTGGCCGAAAATGAGACCAGCCGGCAGAAGATCGGCCAACTGGTCAAGGAAGAACAAGGACATCTGCGCAAACTTTCGGCTGAACTCCGCCGACTTAAATAATTACGGCCTTTAGAACCGGCCATGTGTCCGGCCGGCGGCTGAGACCGGCCCCGGTCGGCCCTAGGAGACGTTTTGGAAACCAAGGTCAAAATATTCACTCTGCCTACCTGCCCTTACTGCAAAATGACCAAGGATCTCTTGGAAGCCAAGGGCGTTGAATACATTAACTACGACGTCTCCGCCGACCAGGAGGCCATGGCCGAAATGCAAAGAGTTTCAGGGGGCGCCCGGACCGTGCTGGTCATAGCCGTAGGCCAGGAGGTCATCGTCGGCTTTGACCAAAGCCGGTTGGAACAGGCCCTGAAACGTTTGGAGCCGGGCGGGGAATCATAACCCGAATCACCAAGCCATTGAGTGCGGAGGCTTTAAATGAAACCGATTGAGATCATCAAAGACATATACTGGGTCGGCGCCATAGACTGGAACATCAGGGATTTTCACGGTTACGCCACTTACACCGGCACCACCTACAACGCCTACCTGGTCATGGACGAAAAGATCACCCTGATTGACACCGTAAAGAAAGAAAAAGTCGAAGAAATGCTCGCCCGGGTCAATCAGATCATTGACCCGAAGAAAATCGATATCGTCGTCAGCAATCACACGGAAATGGACCATTCCGGCGGACTGCCCAGGGTCATGCATAAGATCGGCGAAGACAAGCCGCTCTATTGTTCCAAAGTCGGCCACGCCAACCTGTCCAAACATTTCCGGGAGAAATGGAACTACCAGCCGGTCGAGAACGGCGGTAAGCTCAGCCTGGGCCGCCGGACCCTGACCTTCCTGGAAACCAGGATGCTCCACTGGCCGGACAGCATGTTTTCCTACTGCCCGGAAGAGCGCCTCTTGTTTTCCAGCGACGCCTTCGGCCAGCACCACGCCGGCCCGGAAAGGTTCGACGACGAGATCGGCGAAGCTATCATGCCCCACGCCCGGAAATATTACGCCAACATCCTGCTGCCCTTCTCCCCCCTGGTCCTCAAACTGGTGGACAAGGTCCAGGAACTCGGACTGGCCATCGACCTGATCTGTCCGGACCACGGGATCATCTGGCGCCAAGACCCGGGCAAAATCATCAACGCCTATGTGGAGTGGGCCGAGCAGAAGCCGGCCCGCAAGGCCGTGGTCGTTTACGACACCATGTGGCACAGCACGGAAAAGATGGCCGAAGCCGTGACCGAAGCCCTGGGCCAGGCCAAGGTGGAGGCCAAACTGATGCACTTGCGGTCCTGGCACCGCAGCGACATCATCACCGAAATTCACGACGCCGGCGCGGTCATCATGGGCTCGCCCACCATTAACAACAATCTCTTCCCCACCGTGGCCGATTTTCTCTGTTATATGAAGGGTCTCAAACCCCAAAACAAAATCGGCGCGGCCTTCGGCTCCTACGGCTGGAGCGGCGAGGCGGTCAAGCTCATCAACAAGGAACTGGAAGAAATGAAGTTCCGGCTGATCGGCCCGGGGGTCAGAAGCGCGTTCGTGCCGGATGACCAGGCCCTGGAGGCCTGTTACGAACTGGGACGCCAAGTGGCCGAAGCCCTGCCGGCCGAATAGATTTGGGCGGGTCCTTCACTTTACTCAAGCCGGAACCGCCCTTAAAAAAGGTCCCGGATATCGATCTGTCCCGGTGCACCCTTTGCGAGGGATGTCAGACCATCTGTCCCGAGGTCTTCAGGCTGAATCCGGCCGGATATATGGAAGTGGCCGGATTGGACGAATATCCCGAAGATTGCGTGCAGGAAGCCATAACCAAATGCCCGGCGGGCTGTATCACCTGGGCTGAGCGGATCAGAAGATGAAGAAATGGAAATGCACGGTGTGCGGGTATATCCACGAGGACAAATACCCGCCTGATAAATGTCCGGTCTGTGGAGCCATCGGCTATCGGTTCATCCTCCATGAGCCGGTTGCGCCCGAACTGGAAAAACGGCTCAAGGAAGCCTTCGGCGCCGAATCCAAGGCCCACGTCCGCATCAAGGCCTTTGCCGCCAAGGCCGACCAGGAAGGCTATCCCGAAGCGGCTAAATTGTTCCGGGCCGTGGCCGAGGCGGAAAGGGTCCATGCCAACGAATACCTCAAATACATGGAAGGGGTGGTCGGCCCGACCGAAGAAAACCTGAAGGCGGCCTTCGAGAGCGAAATGAGGGCCCAGAGTGAAGGTTACGCCCCGCTCATCAAGGAAGCCCTGGCCCTCAAAAGGGAGGACTTGGCCTGGAGTTTCATCAGGTCCAGGGACGTCGAGCAAAGGCACGCCAAGCTTTATAAAGACGCCCTCTCGGCCATGGCCGCGGAACGGCACGTCGACTATTACGTCTGTCAGGTTTGCGGGTACGTATTCGACGGTCCCTTGCCGGACGAATGTCCGGTCTGCAAAGCAACCAGGGACAACTTCGATAAAGTAGCCTGACCCATCTCCGCCTCGTCCCCGGCTCTCCGGACCTGGCTGAAACCTGTGGGTTAGCTAAAACAACCTTTGAATAATTAAGGAGGAGCATGTCATGACGTCGATGGAGTCCGTGGACGCCGTCTTGGATTTCGCCATAAAAAAAGAAGAAGAAGCGGCCGCCTTTTATCAGGACCTGGCCGGCCGCATGGAGAAGCCCTGGATGGCCGATCTCTTTAAAACCTTCGCTTTGGAAGAAAGAGGCCACCAGGCCAAGCTGGCTTCCGTCAAGCAGGGCCGCCGATTGATGCCCGCGGCCGACAAGGTCCAGGACCTCAAGATCGCCGACTACCTGGTGGACGTCGAGCCGAGCCCGGGGATGGGTTTCCAGGAAGCCTTGATCCTGGCCATGAAAAGGGAAAAAGCCTCTTTCAGGCTTTACACCGACCTGGCCCAAGCCACCGATAACGAGGACCTTCGCTCGACCTTTGAAGCCCTGGCCCAGGAAGAAGCCAAGCACAAGCTGCGTATCGAAATCGAATACGATAACATCGTCCTGACCGACAACTGAGCGTCTTTCGGTTATGGATAAAGACCCCGCCGACTACCAAAGCCGACGGGTCCAAGAATTCCTCGAAAGCGTTTTAAGCCGGCCGCCGGTTCAGGCTCTGCCGCCTTTCCATTCGTAGACGGCCAGGGCCAGCATGGTCGTCCCGTCGATTATCTCACCGGCCAGAATCATTTCCTTTAATCGAGCCAACGGGGCGGTCTCCACCCGGATTATTTCGTGCTCATCCGGTTTGGTTTCCGTCCGGGTCAACTCTTGGGCCAAAAAGACATGAATGATCTCTGTGGAATAGCCCACCGAAGGAGCGAAGGCCGAAAGCTTGCGCCAAGTCCCGGCCCGATAACCCGTTTCCTCGGTCAGTTCCCTCAAGGCCGCCGCCTCAGGCGTCTCGCCCGGATCGATCTTCCCGGCTGGAAACTCGATGGAATTGCGCCCCATGGCGTAACGGTATTGGGTGACCAACAGGACTTGCTCCGGAGAGAGCAAAGGGATAACCACCACGGCCGAAGGATGGCGGATGACCAGACGCCGCTTGGTCTGGCCGTCGCCCGGATCGACCTCGTCCAGGTCCGCCGAAAAACTCCTGGCGTGAAGAACGCCCAAGGTTTGTGTCTTGGTCTCCATGACTCCGATCTTAAAAATTACGGCGCGGTTCTGATGGCACGATTCGAGGCGGACTCATTGGGACGGCGAATCCGTCTCGGCGAAATAGAGGCTCCGGCCGTCGAATCGGACTTGGTTGAACTGGTTGCGACTGACCACCGGACCCAGGATATTATTCAGGTGAGTCAGGTTGAAAATGACCACTTTTTCATGGGGGGCGAGCATATCAAGATCATGGTCCAGCTTTTTGGTCTTCATGTTGAAGATATGGACCATGGTCTCGGCGTACTTGAGAATCTTAGCCACGCCGGTGCTCCGGCCGGCGGCGGCTTCATCGTCCGTGGGCGAAAGGGTTATGCCCCGATGTTTAAAATACTCTTTCAGAAAATTAAAATGGATGTTCCAAAGATTGTCCCCCGGCCGGACCACATAAACGCCGTAATAAACCACGGACTTCCTGACCGAGGGCGGCGGTGGCGGTTCGACCTCTTTCCGGGGCTTGGATAAATCTTCCTCCAAAATTTCCCTTCCGCCGGACGTCGCCTGATCAGGCTGCAGAGTCTCCGTAAGGCCCTGCATCTGAGACTCGATCTCGGCCAGAATGTCCCGGACCGACACGGTCTCCCGGCCGATACGAATGGATTCCTCGGGCTTGACCACCATGTCCACGCTGTCTTTCAGGCCGAATTCCTGCTTGCGCTTCAGGATCATCTCGCCGAGCGTGAGGTCGGTCTTTTCTTCAATCTTGCCGAAGTCCACGATTTGAGGCTGAGACTGAGGCGGCGGGGGCGGCGGTGTTATTCTTTCCCTGACTTCGGTCGGTCTCTTGACCCAGGGCCAGGGATGCCACTGAAAGAAGTGGTTCAAAAGCAGAAGCGCGGCCACTAAGGCGATTACGGCCCATGGCCACCTGGGCCGATATTTGGGCGGCTTGACCAGGGGATTGACCGTTTTTTCTTCCATGCTCCTATTATAACCTTGAATAACCGGCAGGGCAAATGGAAGTTGGAAACGGCAAGTCTTTTCTAAAAACCCTTAGTAATAATAGGAAAGCCCCAGGATGCCCTGGTGATAATCGATCCCGGAATTCCTCACCGACATGTTGGCGTTGGACAGGTGGCGCAGACGATAGCCGGTGCTCAAATAAATATGTTCATTGAGGCGAAAGTTCAACCCCAGGCCCAAATGGATGTGAAAGTTGATCTCCGTTCCGGTGTCGGGGATGTCCAGGTCCGTGTGTAAAATACCCAGGCCGAACTCGGCGTAGGGCGAAATAAATTCTTCAAAGCCATAATGCCAGCGGATGGTCGGAGCAAAACCGATTTCCCGGCCGTCGGCGAAATCATCATTGTAATGGTGGTAAAAACCTTCGAGGGCCAACTCCCAGGCCCCGGTGTACCCCGGTCCCGGTTGAGTCAGAAATATGCCCCAGTAGGGATTGAAACTGACGAAACGGTATTCGAAGTCTCCGTGAAAAGCCTCGGCCTGGCCCGCCCAAAAACCGATGCGTTGCCGACAGGCCTGGCTCGAGTCCTGGTCCCCGGCCGAAGCAGCACCTGTCATTAGAAAAAAAATTCCCGAAACCAAACAAACCGCACGAAACCAGGCCTTCCAACCAGTCATCTCCGCACCCCTCCTGCCGGTTCAAATTGATGAAGTCTATCAGAAAGCCCTCACCACGGTCAAAGCGAAATTAGGACAGCCCCCAATAATCCGTCTTTCCCGGAAATATCTTTTCTAAACTTGCCTTGGCCCCTGTTTCCATGTAAATCTGGCTCAACCGGCGGACGGCGGGAGTTCATACCGGCATTAAACGGCGGCTTTCATGAATCATTCAACCAAAGGGCCTGACGGAAAAGGAACCAAACACCAGGAACGTCAATTGCTGACCCTGACCTGTTTCGGTCACTTCATGAGCCACTACAACATGCTGGTCTTTCCGGCCCTGGTCCTGCCCCTGACCCATCGCCTCAACCTGGGCCTGGCCCAGGTCCTCGAGCTTTCCTTCTGGCAGTATCTGGCCTTCGGCTTGACCGCCCTGCCTTGGGGCCTGGCTTCCGACCGTTGGGGGGCCAAGCGGTTCATGGCTTTGTTCTTCCTGGGCGCGGCTCTCAGCGGTCTGGCCGCGGCCTGGCTGATCGACACCCCTTCCGGCCTGTCCTGCGCCCTGGCCGGCCTGGGCGTCTTTTCCGGCATATACCACCCGGCCGGACTGGGCCTGATCTCCAAAGGCATCAAAAGGCTGACCATGGGTCTGGCTTACAACGGCATGTTCGGCAATTTGGGACTGGCCGTCGCCCCTCTCCTGACCGGCCTGATCAACTGGGTCTGGGGCCCCCGGGCCGCCTATCTGGCCGTAGCCGGATTGAATCTGCTGGGACTGGTCTTGATCAGCTTCTATAACCTGGAAGAGCCTGAAAAAACGGCCGGCTCCGGCGAAAAAAGCGGCCGGGGCCGGGCCGCCCCCTTCCTGATCCTGCTCATAGCCATGCTGCTCGGCGGCCTGGCCTACCGGGGAGCCACGGTCATCATGCCGACTTATTTCGAACTGAAAAGTCAAGGCATCTACCATCTCCTGGCTGGTCTCTGGCCCGGCAAACTTTCGGGCAACCTGGTGGCCACCGCTCTGACCTCATTCATTTTTTTGTTCGGCATGATCGGCCAGTTCACCGGGGGCCGGGTGGGCGAACGTTTCGAAGCCAGATACTCGTATCTGGCCTTTCATCTCCTGGCCTTGCCGGCCGTATTTCTGATGGCCTGGGCCCATGATTATCTCCTGGTGGTCTTGGGCCTGACCTATCTGTTTTTCCTCCTGGGCATGCAGCCCATTGAAAACACCCTGGTGGCCAAGTTGACCCCGCCCCGGTTTCATCATTCGGCCTACGGGGCCAAATTCGTTTTAACCTTCGGCGTGGGGGCCCTGGCCGTCAAACTGGTCGGCCATATCGAAAAATTTTGGAAAATTGAAGCCGTCTTTCCCGCCCTGGGCCTGGTTTCCCTGGCCCTGGTCGGCAGCATCCTGCTCCTGATCAGCCGGACTTCGGCCGTCAGGCCTTCGAGCCGCGCCCCAAATTAAGCATGAAAACAAGGAGATTCAGGCCATGTACTTCGAAGATTTTGAAACAGGCCAGGTTTTGACTACAGGCCGTCGCGTAGTCGCCGAGACTGACCTGGACCGGTTCATCGAGCTGTCCGGACTGGACAATCCGATCTTTCGGCAGGCCCAGGCCGCCGGTCCCGACGCTTCCCCCACTCGGCTGGTCCCCGCGCCCCTGCAACTGTCCCTGGCCATGGGTCTGGCCCAGCAGGCCGGGCTTTTCGACCGCGTCATCGTGGTCATGCAGTTCGAGGAACTCAAATTCCTCCAGCCCGTCCGCACCGGCGACGCCCTGAGTTTGAAGGCCGAAGTGCTCGACCGGCGGCCGACTTCCAAGCCGGACCGGGGCGTGGTCGTCCTCAAATATGAATTGATGAATCAAAAGGATCAGCCGGTCATGACCGGCCGAGCCGTGTACCTGATGCAGCGAAAGCCGGATGAATAATTCTGCCGCCGGACCCGTTAGGGGCCAACGAATCAAGCCTGGAATTTCAACCCCACGCAAAATGTCGGGGCGAACCTGTGTGTCCGCCCTCTGCCACTTCGCCGGGTGGTCCGGCCGTTTATTGGGACCTCTTTATTATCATCACCGGATGATCCGGCCCCAGGGCGGCAAAACCAAGCTTCTCATAGAAGGGGATATTTCCTTTGGTCGGCCAAAGTTGCAGGCTCAGATGACGGGAATCCTCCAGCAAGTGCTTCATGATGCCCTTGCCGAGGCCTTGTTTTTGAAACGACGGCCATACGCCGACATCGACAATCAATCCATAACTGACCCCATCGGTTATCATTCGACCGGCTCCAACCAGATTCCCATCCATCCAAGCAGTAATCACTCTTCCGCTGGCTTCGAAGGCTGACCTGATTCTATCCGTATCTTTCTCTTTCCCCAGGCCCGCCACCAACCCGACTTCAGCGTATAATCGGGTGAGTTGAGCCCAATCTATGCATGCTGTTCCTGTTTTGTATTCCACCATAGGCTTCCTTTTTTTCCGTCCCGACGGCGCAAATATCCCATAGCAGAGTTGTGGGGCACCTGGCAATATTTTCACAGCCTCTCCAGCTTGGGAGCCGGACAAACCCAGGATTGTAGGGGTGAACCTCTGTGTTCGCCCGAGTTTTGGGGCATAGGGTTTGGGCGAGCACAAGGGTTCGCCCCTTGTATCTTGGTCCAGAGATATTTTATGAATTGATGGGAGCAAAAAAGGAGCCCCCCCAAAGGCCAAATACTAAACTACCAATCGTCCAACTCCTTCAGGGGGACAGGATAAGTTTGCCCTTCAGACGTCTATACTACTCCTAAAAGGTGAGCCCGCATGGCAACATTATCCGGAGTTTTGCCTATTGACTTGTCCGCTCATTTTTTGGACTATAATATTTAGGTTAAAGCACTGAGAAACTTGGCCCGGCGGCCGGGTCTCGGAGCCTGAAAGACCGGGTTGGAATAATTGAGAGGGGAGGGGAAGGCCATGCCCATTTACGAATATGAATGCCTGGCCTGCGGTAAGCTGACCAGCGCCTTGATTATGAAGGCCGGAGAAGAGGCGGAGTTGTTGTGCAAGCATTGCCAAGGCCGCGACCTTAAAAGGGTCATTTCCCGGGTGGTCTGGCATAAAACCGAAGAGCAGCGGCTGGCGGAATTCAACACCCGGGCCCGCCAAGACGACTCTTTCTACCGAGATGACCGCAATATCGGTATGTGGGCCAAAAAGAGATTAAAAGAAATGAACGTGGACCTAGGCCCCCAAATGGACGAGACGATTGAAAAAGCCCGAAGCGGTAAGATACTGGATGATTTATAATTCAAAATCCGTCCCCCGCAGGAGGCTTGCGAGGCCCTGCAGATGGAAATCAGGCGATCACGATGGATGAAGTCTCAGTGATGAGAAGAGAAGGCGAATCTTTTGCGGTCAAGGACTGCGCCCTGGCGGCTATCGCCACGGGAAGCCGGGCTCAAAATCTGCGCGAACTTCGCGAGCGCCTGCTGACCATCCACCCCGGATGTATTTATTATCACTTCTGGGGCGGTTTGCTCCGGCCGCGTTTCGATGATCCGGAGTACCATAATGACTTCGCTATTTGGTCCTATTACGCTCTCCAGGACCCGGTTCTGGCCGAAAGGCTCGGCATTATTCATCCCCGGGAATTCTCCGACCTGGACGCCCTGCGCGAGCACTTGGTCGACCTGATTGAAGAGCGCTTGGATGAATTGGAGTGGGTGCCCTGGGCCAAACCGGATAAACAGTTTTATTTTGTCCGGTCTCAGATCGTAGTTTTCGACACCCATTTACGAGTTGAAAGCCCTCAAGAAATGGCCCGGGTCCTCCCCGAACTTTCAGTGGGCAGCATATTCTATCATTTTATTGACGCCCAGCGGAGAAGTCCGGAGAAAATAGACGACTTTCGGGCTTGGTTGTCCCCCTCTTTCCCAGATTATGACGACTTTTGCCGCCGTTTGGCCAACCTGGACCCTTTCTTTTTCAGTTTGACCGAGCTGCGATCCAAATTGACCAAAATTTTCCGGGAATATTGCTGATAGTTGAAGTATGAGTGCTATACTCGAATCCTACGCCCAAATCGCCGGTCATGATGTAGTCAGCCAGTTGCGCCAATTGGTCAAGCCGATCTCCGGCCTGCGGGTGGTCCACGTCAACTCGACCAGGTTTGGAGGCGGCGTGGCCGAAATTTTGACCAAAATGGTCCCGCTGATGCAGGAACTGGGACTCGAAACCACCTGGGAAGTTATTTCCGGGGACGAAATCTTTTTTCAATGCACCAAGAGCATGCATAACGCCCTCCAGGGAAACCGGGTCGAGATACCCGACGACCAATTGGAGGCTTATATCGAAAATAACCGCCTGACCGCCGAAAAACTCGGCCCCAAATTAGAAGAAGCGGACATTGTTTTTATTCATGATCCCCAGCCGGCGCCGCTTCTTGATTTCCTCCCGAAACGAGGCGGCCGATGGATTTGGCGTTGTCACATCGACCTGAGCAATCCTTTCCGGCCGGTCTGGAAATTTCTTCGACCCCACCTGCGTAACTACGAGGCCAGTATTTTTTCTCTTTCCGGTTTCGCCCGGGTCCTGCCTCATCCCCAATATATAATCCCGCCCAGCATAGACCCTCTGAGCGAGAAGAACATCGACCTGGATGAGTCCGAGGTGGACGAAGTTTATCAGACTTTCGATCTGGACCCCCGGCGGCCCCTGGTGGTCCAGGTTTCCCGTTACGATCATTTCAAGGACCCGTTGGGGGTGATCCAGGCTTATCGATTGGCGACCAAGTACCATCCGGACCTTCAGTTGGTTTTGGCCGGGGGAGGGGCCACCGATGACCCGGAAGGCGCGGTGGTGCTCCAGGAGGTGCGCCAAGCCGCGAACAATGACCCCAATATCCGTGTGCTCGAACTGGCTCCGGACGCCCATCGGACCATCAACGCCATCCAGCGGGCCGCGGACATTGTTCTTCAGAAATCCGTCAAGGAAGGTTTTGGTCTAACCGTGACCGAAGGCATGTGGAAGGGAAAACCGGTGATCGGCGGTGACACCGGAGGCATCAGGCTTCAGATCGTCAACCATCATACCGGTTTTTTGGTCAACACCCCGGAAGGTGCGGCCCTCAGAATCCGCCTGCTTTTGGATAACCCTGAGCTCATGAGGGAAATGGGCCGAAAAGCCAAGGAATTCGTCCGGGAAAATTTCCTGATCACCCGCCAGCTCAGGGAATATCTGACCGTGATGGTCGCTTTGGTTCACGGTTCCGGGGAAAGAATCGAGCTGGGCTGATCCTTTGGGTCCGCACTCTTTCGAAAAGGCGACTACATAAAAAGCAAAACGAGAAATTTTCAACGGCCGAGGCGAAAAGTCGGCTGATGAAGATGGGTTCCCTTGCACTGGGGGCAGCGGCCGGGCTTGGTCAGTCTTTTCCGGTTTTCAAAGACATAGCCGCACCGCCGGCATTGGGCCGGACGGATTATCAACTGGTGGTTCATGGCGTTTAAGGTCCGGGCTGCATGAGCCAAATGTTCAACGACTTCCTTTTCCGGCAGACCGAGGGCTTGCGACAGTTGTTTGGCGTTCATCTCCCGGCTGCCCAATAAATCGATTATCCGCCGGCGGATGGTCTGGTCGTTTGTCATCAGCGGGTTCAACGTCCCATACCCGATGGGACCTCACACCCCTCAGGAACCGCCGTACCCGATTTCCACCCGGTCGCCTTTGACGATGACCGGCACCTTGCGCACGCCTTTTGAGTGTTTGAGCATGTCCTGAAGCTTGGCTTTGTCTTCCACTACGTCTACGTAGACAGCTTTATCGCCGTAAGCCGACCTGGCTTGATTGGTGTAAGGTCAGCCGACCTTGCCGTAAATTATTATTTTTTCCGCCATGGTTTGCGCCTCCTTTCAAATCCAAGAATAACATACCCAAAGAGGAATCGGACAGCCAAAACATCAAAACGACCGATGGTAGGCTTTCAATTCGAGAGGACGGCCGCCGGCCGGGCCGCCTTCCCGCAGCCAGGACTCAAAGGCTGCGGCGTTGGCCTGAATAACCCGATGCCGGCTGAACTTGGCGGCCAGATCGAGGTGGTTCCTGGTCCCGGCCAGATCGGCCCCGGCTGCGGCGATCAAAGCCAGATAATTATGGATATGACCGGGAAGCGGATAATCCAGGTCCAAGGCTTGATTGAGGTGCTGCTTGGCCCTGTCCAGGTCGCCGGTCCGGAAATAAGCGCCGCCCAGGTCCATGTGAGCCCCAGCCAGCCGAGGCAGGCGATCGAGGACCTCCTCCAGTTCTCGAGGGCCGTAATCCCAATGACGCCGTAGACCGCCGTTTTTTCGCAGCCAGCTCAGGATGGCTTGTCGGTCCTCAGGCCCGGCGTCGGCGCAGCCGGTCAGGCTCAAAAAATCATTCTCAAAGAAAACTTCGGAGGTGATCAGGCCTTTTTGCTCCAAGACACGGAATTCTTCCGTACCGGGCAGAATATTCAGAAGGGAAAAAACATAGTCGTGAGGCTTAGCCGTTTCCAGGAAGTCAAGGCTTTCCTGGAAGGTTTTCCAAGTCTCTCCCCGATTCCCGGCCATCATGTAGTAGCGGACCTGGAAGCCGAGCTTTTTGGCCAGCCTGGTCGCTTCCAGGACCTGTTCGGGGGTGATTTCCTTCTTGATGTTTTTAAGAATCGCGGGCGAGGCCGATTCCACTCCCAGACTGATCCTCTGGCATCCGGCTTCCCGCATGGCCCGGAGCAGTTCTTCGTCCAGGGCGTCGACCCGAGTGTCGCAACTCCAGAGGAAGTTCAGTTTTCTGTCCTGAATGCCTCGGCAAATGGCCAAGGCCCGCCGGCGGTTGACCGTGAAAGTGTCGTCTTTGAAGCTGATAATCCGGAAGCCGTCGCGATGGACGGCCTTTTCCAGCATATCGAGGACATAGTCGACCGAATGAAAACAGACTCTCCGGCCCCAGATCGCCGGACTGGCGCAGAAGGTGCATCGGCCGGGGCAACCGCGGGAGGTCAGAATGACGTTGGTGGAAAAATAATCGAGGGGCGAAGCCAGGGCGTCAAGGTTCCGGATGCGGGGCCGCGGCGGGCCGAACCGGATTTGGCTTCCTTCCCGCCAGGCCGTGCCGGGCAAGCCCTGGGGAGTGCGGCCCGCCTCCAGACAACGGACCAGTTCCAAAAAAGTCTCTTCACCTTCACCGATGACGACGGTGTCGATGGTCGGGTGGTGTTTTAACGTTTCCTGGGGCAGGGCCGTGACGTGAGGACCGCCGATGACGATATGGGCTTGGGGGTGGACTTCCCGGATCAGTTGAGCCAACATGGCTGCGCCTCGACGATTGCCGGTGAAACAGGAGAGGCCGAAGACCTCGGCCTCCAGGTTCCGGATGATCTTTTCCACTTGGGTCCAAGGCGAGTTGACCAGATTTAAAGGGGCGGTGTGGTACCCGGCCCGGATGACCTGGGCCTGAATCGACAACAATCCCCAAGGCGGCAGGCGGAAATCAGGATCAAGTCCGGTTTGCTTTTCCGGCGGGGGGCCGTCGACCGGATCAGGCCTTTGACCCGGAGCCGGGATCTTCCAGGGCGGCGGGTAGATGAGAGCCAGGCGCATGGTCTTCTTTATCGAACGGAAAATTTTTGCGGTCAAAGCGACCGTCTTTACCTCGATACCGATGGCCGGAAGCAATTTTTTTGCCATTGACCGAAGATAAAACCAAAAGAAAGCGGAAAAATCAGGGGACTGAAAAAGCGAGGCCTTTTGTTCTTTTATTTTTCGGAATTATGACCTATTTAGGAAAAAAGAACCCGACCGCGGGGAATTCAGCTTGAGCTAGCGTGTAAAATGATGATTCCCAATGAATTGATACAGCGCCTCAACGGCAACCCCTTCTACCAGGCCTTGGGTCTCCAGGTGGAGGAAGCCGGAGACGGCCGGGCCAAGTGCATTTTAAGGGCCAAGCCTGAAGTCTGTTGGCCTTTTCCGAATCAGCCCCACGGCGGTGTTATCTGCACCCTCATGGACACCACCATGGCCTGGGCGGTGCTTTCCGAGTTGGAACCAGGGCATAACTGTACGACCATCGATCTGTCCCTGCACTTCACCGCCCCGCCCCGGCGGAATTATAACGAGTGCCGAGCCGAAATTGTTCACCGGACGGGCCGGATGTGTTTTACCCGGGGGGAGATTCTGGACCGGGAAGGCCGGGTCCTGACTCTGGGCCAAGGCGCTTTTCGGATCGTTAAGGCGGATATCTTTTGATTCGTCGAAGGCCGGAGTGCATTCGGCATAAAATGCCCGGAAAAAAATTCTGCTTAACCCGGCTGAGGCTGGGTTCCCAAGTGATTATCGGTTGACAAGTTTTGGACGGCCGGGATCAGTTCGTCCGGCTGATGAACCAGAGCCTCAGGTCTTTCCCGAGCCAACAGTTCCCCGGAATTGAAGCCCCAACTGACGGCTATCACCTTCAAACCGGCCTTCCTGGCCGCCTCGATGTCCCGGACCTCGTCACAGATATAGATCGTCTCCTTCGCGCTTAAACCATGTTTTTTCAAAAGGAACTTCAGGATAGCGCCCTTGCCGAAAATCCGGCTGCCCGAGTAAATGAAGTCAAACAATTCCAGTTTCCGATTTTTCAGGAAAGCCTCCACGTTTTCTCTGGAATTGGAAGTAAGTATCCCTAAAGAGTAACCCAAGCGGTTCAGCCGGGTCAAAGCCTCTTTTATTCCTGGAAAATCATTGAGTTCGGTGATCCTTCGGCTGAGCTCCCCGCGCATTTTGTTAGCCGCCCAAGGCAGTTTTAAAAGGGAGAGTCCCAGATAGTTCATAATCTCTTTGGGGGTTTGATGTCGCAGGGTTAGAATCTCTTCAGGGGTGATTTGTTTAAGGCCCGTGCCTTCAGCCACTTTGTTCCAGGCCCGGCCATAGGCCATCATGGTGTCGGCCAGAGTACCGTCAAAATCGAAGACCAAAGTCGGCAGGCTCATAAGTGCTCCGAACATACCAGCAAGCTATTCAAACCATACTGACGCGGCCGAGGGTACCATGATTTATAGGGGATGGTCAAATTCGGTCATCAGGATTCAAGAATGCTGATCGCCCGGCGGGAGGAAATCTTCGCATCTGCCCGGGCAAAGAGGGAACTTGAGCAGGCAGACCTGGAGATAAAAGTAGCGGCACCTGATCGATCTGCTGGTCGGGTCGGGGCGAAAATCAGGACAGTTCGGTTCCGGGACCGGTTTTCTGGCTAATTGACGGGCCACGAATTTTTCCCGCTCGGGACCGGCCAGGCCGAAACATTCGGCCCGCCAGGCCGCTTCGGAATAGCGATCGATTTTCTCCAGCTTGGCCGCCCACAGGAGGCAGGTGTAGTCAGCCAGGCCGGATTTGCCGGAATTTTTCATGATCTTCCAGAAATGATTGGTGCAGCGGCCCCATTTCTGATGCCGGCATAAAGCCGGGATATGTTCAATCCGTTCGCTCATCCATCTGCTTCGGACCGGCTGACCGGGGTGGCTGCCAGGAATCGATTTATCGGCTTGCAAGTCGAGCCCCGCGGTGTTAAAAACAGCCTTACTAAGAATACTCAGCCATTTTAATATAAAACGCAAGACCGCTCAGGGAAAACGGAGAAGGAGATGAAGACCAGACAAGCCGAGGTGGAAAGGACGACCAAGGAGACCAAGGTCAGGGCGTGCTTGAACCTGGACGGGACAGGACAGGTCAAGATCGACACCGGGGTCGGTTTTTTTGACCACATGCTCACCTCGGCCATGGTCCATGGTTTTTTTGACCTGGAGCTGTCAGCCCAGGGCGACACTCAGGTGGACGACCACCATACGGTCGAAGACACGGGCATTGTTTTAGGCCGGGCTTTTAACCAGGCCTTAGGCGATTTCGGCGGGATCAGACGCTTCGGCCAGGCCAGCGTCCCCATGGAGGAAGCCCTGGCCCAGGCGGCGGTGGACCTGTCCCGGCGGCCGGGCCTGGTCTTTGCCGTGCCCCTGACCTGTGAAAAAATCGGAACCTTTGATTGTCAACTGGTCGAAGAATTCTGGCGGGCCTTTGTCAACCACTCCGGGGCCAACATGCACCTGGAAGCCGTACGCGGCCGGAACATGCACCATGTTTTCGAAGCCTTGTTCAAGGCGGCCGGCCGGGCTTTGGACCAGGCTTGCCGGATCGAACCCAGGGCCAAGGGCGTGACTTCGGCCAAGGGCGTCCTGTGATCGCCCGAAGGCCCGACTTTTTATCTGAAAGGCGGGTAAATGATCGTTATACCAGCCATTGACCTCAAGGCCGGACGCTGCGTCCGTTTGCTCCAGGGCCGTTTCGACCAGGAGACCGTCTATGGGGACGATCCGGCGGCGATGGCCCGCCGTTGGGCTGAAGCCGGGGCTGAATGGATTCATATCGTCGACCTGGACGGCTCAGTCGGCCGGAAACCGGTCAACCAAGAGGCTATTTTGGCTATTCGGGCTGCGGTTTCGGCCAAGCTCGAACTCGGCGGCGGCATCCGGGACCTGGAGACCATCGCCTTTTACCTGGACCAAGGCCTGGATCGAATCATCCTGGGCACGGCGGCCATGCGCGACCCGAACCTGGTCGGCCAAGCCGCCCGCCGTTTTTCCGGCCGGATCGCCGTGGGACTGGACGCCCGCGGGTCAAAAATAGTGGTGGAAGGCTGGACCGAGGATTCGGACCAAGATTATCTGGACCTGGCTCGACGCTTTCAGGGTTTGGGCGTGGCCGCTCTGATTTACACCGACGTGGACCGCGACGGCATGCGCACCGGGCCGAACCTGGAGCGGACCCGGGCCCTGGCTCGGGCGGTGGACATCCCGGTCATCGCCTCGGGCGGCGTCAAGGACCTGGAAGACATCCGGGCCTTGCTGCCTTTGGAATCCGACGGCGTGATCGGGGTCATCTGCGGCAAGGCCCTGTACGAGGGCTCTCTAAACTTGACCGAGGCCTTAAAAGCGGCCGCCGGACACGATTGAGCTTACAAAAAAAGGTGAGGGGAATGCCGAAGAAAAAACCAAGCAGCACCGCGGTCTATCAGCAAAAATCACTTTGAAGGGCATCAAACCGCCGATTTGGCGGCGGATTCAAGTCCCGAGTGATATTACTTTGGGCAAACTGCACCGGGTCATCCAAAAGGTCATGGACTGGGATGATTACCATCTTCGCCAATTCATTATCGGAGAATCCTATTACGGTCAGCCCGACCCCGAAGACTCTTTCTTTGATATGGATATAAAAAATGAGGCGAAGTTCAGGCTCAGCCAAGTGGCGCCTGAGGAAAAAAGCAAATTTTTTTATGAGTATGATTTTGGGGACGGCTGGGTCCACCAGATAGTCGTCGAAAAAATTTTGCCCATGGCCGAAGGCGGTGACGTTCCTGTCTGCCTGGCCGGCAAGAGGGCTTGCCCGCCCGAGGACGTGGGCGGGCCTTGGGGCTATGCTTCTTTCCTGGAAGCCTTCCTGGACCCGGCTCATGAAGAGCACCAAGATATGTTGGAGTGGGCCGGCAAAAACTTCAATCCGGAAGATTTCAGCCCGGAGGCGGTCAATATTGCCTTGAAAACCCTGCGCTGAGAGACGATCCGGTCCGTGGGCCGGCTTAAATCGGCGGCGGCTTTCGACTGAAAAACCATAAGGGCGACCGACCGGCGGTCATGTCGGGCCGGTGTTCAAAGTATTAACCGGTCATATCTTTCCGGAGAGCTGTCGATCTGGTATATTATATTCTATAACAAGATGAGCTTGTTCTTAGGGATAGGCGTGAAGGTTGAGCGGGAGCCCAGTTGTTTCGCCAAGGCCGGTACAAGCCGGTTTGGGCCTGATGACCGGGGCGGCCCCAAAGCCGTATGACCAGATTGGAGGCCTTAAGAGGGGAGCAAGCGATTTTCTATGGTAACTATTTGATTATATTGTTAAAAATAATTTTATTGACAAAAGGGGCATTTTATAGTATACTAATTTTTTTAGAACGAGTTAGTGTTATATAATTTAGATTAAATTAATGCTAATTATAACGACTTTTCCGGATCATCACCCTGACCGGCCCTCAGTAGCCAAGAGAATTCAAGCTCCTGAGGGCCGCTGATCTTTATGCTTAATCAATGTCATTAGCGGCGCTAGCTTCACGCGGAAACCGCCGGAGTAATAGAATGTCTTTATACCAAAGGCTGGATCAAGATTTCAAGGCCGCTCTCAAGGCCAAGGACCAGATTCGGGTCGGAGTCTTGAGGATGCTCAAGACGGCCGTCAAAAATCGCGAAGTTCAGGTTATCCGCAAGCTCGAAGACGAAGAAATTCTGGGGGTCATCTCTAATCAGGTCAAACAGCGCCAGGATTCCATCGCCCAATTCCAGCGGGGCGGCCGCCAGGACCTGGTGGAGCGGGAGCAGGCCGAATTGGCGGTTTTGGAAAATTATTTGCCGGCGCCGATGGACGAGGCCGGGGTCGAAAAGGCCGTGGCCGAGCTGATAAAGGAACTCGGCGCTTCCTCATTAAAAGACATGGGCCCGGTCATGAAGACTTTCATGAGCCGCTATGCCGGGCAGGCGGACGGAAAAATCGTCAGTGAGCTGGTCAGGCGAAAACTCGCCTCCACGTAATTCGAATGAAGCGTATTTTCCCGGAAATATGCGCCGGGTTCAGTGCATTTTTCCTAAAGGGGCGGGCGGATTCGGCCAAGCTGAATCAGGTCCGGGGGCGATTTTAAGCATCGGGCTCTATTGGGCTGAATCGATTCCATGGACGAGCATACCTTAAGGGTCTTGGAGTTTGATCGGCTTTTAGAACTGGCGGCGGAGGAAGCTCTGTCCGAGCCGGGCCGGGTTTTTTGTCGCCAGTTGCGGCCGGTCCTGGACCCGGGGGAGGTCCAACGGACTTGGCGGCTTGTCGGGGAAGCCGTAACTATCATCGACGCGGCCGGCCGTCCGCCTTTGGAAAATTTCCCCGAGTTGGACGGGATTTTAAGCAATCTGCGGCTCGAAGGGGCGGTCTTAAGGCCGCGGGAACTGGTTTTGGTCGGCCGAGCCGTCCGGATCAGCCGGTTGGTCAAAAGTTTCCTTAGAGCCCAGGCGGATCGAGCGCCCCTGTTGTGGGAAATTGCGGAGAATTTGCCGGTCTTGAGCGCTTTGGAAGATAATATAGATCGTTCGCTCGGGCCGGAAGGAGAAGTGCTCGACACGGCCAGCTCCGAATTAGGCCGGATCAGAAGGGAAATGATCGGACTGCGCGGGGAGATTCAGAACCGGTTGACTCAGTTCATGCACGCCCCCCAGACCAGATCCGCCCTCCAGGACGAGATCATCACCCGCCGGGGCGGTCGTTACGTCATCCCGGTCCGCTCCTCATCCAGGCGGGAAGTGCCCGGTCTGGTTCACGACTTTTCGGCCACCGGGGCCACGGCTTTTGTCGAACCCCTGGAAATAGTCGAAGACAACAACCGTCTTAACCTCTTGCGCCGACGGGAAAAGCAGGAGATTGACCGGATATTCAGGCGTTTGAGCGCCATGGCCGCCCAGGCCGCCGATCAAATCGCCCAAGCGGCCCGGCTTTTGCCCATAATCGATTCGCTGTTCGCCCGGGCCGCCTTGAGTCGCCGCCAGAGGGCCGCCCCGCCTACCCTTGATCCGGAAAGTCTGGACCTGCGCCGGGCCAGGCACCCCCTTCTTTTGGCCCGTGAAGCCGAGACCGGCCGGCCCACGGTCCCCGTGGACTTGCTTATGTCGCCCGAAACCCGGGTCCTGGTCGTCTCCGGGATCAACGCCGGCGGCAAGACCGTGGCTCTCAAGACTTTGGGACTCCTGGCCGTGATGGCCCGCGCCGGTTTTCACCTGCCCATGGCCCAAGGCGGACGGCTTCCTTTCTTCGACCGGGTCATGGCCGTGGTCGGCGACCAGCAGGACCTGCAACAGGACCTGTCCACTTTTTCCGGACACGTCCGCCGTCTCGGCCGGGTCTTGGAGCAGGCTGATGAAAAATCTTTGGTCTTGCTCGACGAACTGGGCACGGGCACGGACCCCAATGAAGGCGCCGCTTTGGCTTTGGCGGTTTTAGAGGAACTTCGACGGAAGGGGGCCTGGGTGATGACCGCCACTCATTATCATCTGCTCAAGGCCTGGGCTCATCTGGCCGAAGGCGCTTCCAACGTGGCCGTCAAAACCGATTCGGCCGGACGGCCGCTTTTTAGTCTGGAATACGGGACGCCGGGCTTTTCGGCCGGTTTGACCATGGCCCGCGATTTGGGTCTTGACCCGGAAGTGGTAGCCCGGGCCGAATCTTATCTGGACCAGGGCCACAAGAAGATGCTGGCTCTGCTGGAAAGGCTGGAAGAAGAAAGGGCCCTTTTGGCCGGGCGGCGGGCCGAAATCGAGATGCTCCAGGAAGAACTGGCCGCGGCGGCGGCCTTGGTTTCAGCGGCTGAGAAGAAGCGGCAGGCAGACTCTGAAGCTGAAATGGCCTTGCTCCGCCGAAGAATCAACGAGGCCATCAGCCGGGCCGAGAGAGATTTTAAAGAAATCAGCCGGCGGCTTGAAGACCAGGACCGGGAAAGAGGGCGCTTAATCCATAAGTTTCATGCCGTTAAAAGCGAGCTTCGCCAACAGGCCGGGGAGACCCGCCGCCCGCCGGCGCTTCGGCCGGCCAGCAGCCTTCATCCCGGCGATCGGGTCTACGTGCGGACCCTGGGCCGCGAGGGTCAGGTTAAAGCCCTGGCCGGAGCCGGCGGTCGGGTGGAGGTGGAAATCGCCGGCATGAAAGTTCAAACCGACTGGACCGACCTTGATCGGTCCGAAGCGGGGCGGTCTTCGGGGAAACCGGAGACGCGGCTTATTCTGAATTCTTTCAGCCAGGCCCCGCGGGAGTTGAATCTTCTTGGATTGACCGTTGATGAAGCCTTGCCCATGGTCGACAAGTCCATCGATCAGGCCCAAGTGGGGCAGGTCAAGAGTTTTTCCATCATCCACGGGATAGGCACGGGGAAATTGAGAGAGGCCGTTCGGGGTTTTTTAGCTCAGGATAGAAGAGTCAAGAGTTTTTGTCCCGGGAGCCGCCGGACCGGCGGCGACGGAATCACGGTCGTGGAGCTGGCCGATTAGGAGTCATGTCCGGTTTTATCCCCGAACATAAGATCGACGAAATCCGGAACGCCGCCGACATTGTCGAGGTGATCTCCATTTACGTCAATCTTAAACGTTCCAGCGGCCGGTACTGGGGTTTGTGTCCCTTTCACGCTGAAAAAACCCCTTCGTTCACCGTCAACCCTGAGAAGAGGATTTTTCGTTGCTTTGGTTGCGGCGCCGGCGGTAATGTCTTCCAATTTTTAATGCGGCACAAGGGGGTTTCTTTTCCGGAAGCCGTGTTGGAACTGGCGGAACGTTACGGCATCGAGGTGCCTCGGGTCGAGCCTCCGCGCGGAAGGGCGAAAGAATCGACCAAGGCGGCCCTTTACCAAGCCGTGGACCTGGCTCGCCGCTTCTTCGAAGAGGAGCTTTGGGCCGAATCGGGCCGCAAGGCCCGGGAATATCTAAGCGGCCGTGGTTTAGGCGAAGATTTGATCAGAGAGTTTCATCTGGGCTGGGCCCCGGATGCTTGGGACCACCTGCGGCTTTTTTTAGACTCGAAGGGCCTTTCGGCCGAAGTCATGCAGACGGCCGGGCTGGTCAAGGCCAGGGGAGACGGCCGCGGTTACTACGACACTTTCAGGGGCCGGGTGATCTGCCCGATTTTCGACCTGGACGGCAAGACGGTGGCCTTCGGGGGCCGGATTCTGGCCGAAGACGACCGCCAACCCAAATACTTGAATTCACCGGAAACGCCTATTTTCCACAAAGGACGGATTTTGTACGGCCTGGAGCGCGCCAGAAGTTTCCTGAAAAAGGAAAGGGCCGTGTTGATTGTGGAAGGCTATTTCGATCTGCTGGCCTTGGCCGCCCAAGGGATCGGTCATGTCGTCGCCACCCTGGGAACGGCCCTGACCAGCGCTCATATCCGCTTGCTCAAAGGCTACGTCGAACAGGTCTTTTTGGTCTTTGACGCTGACGAAGCCGGACGAACCGCGGCGGCCCGGGCCTTGCCCCTCTTTTTTTCGGCCGATATGGACGCTCGGGTCTTGCGGCTGCCGGAAGGACATGATCCGGACACCTTTGTGCGGGCCTATGGGGCGGCGGCTTTGTCCCAAGCCCTGGAGGGGGCGTCGCTTTTGCTGGATTTCTATTTGGACCAGACTAAAGCCCGCTATCCGGACAGTCTGACGGGCAAGTCCCAAGCGGTTCAAGATGTTTTGTCGGTGATCTCGGCGGTGGAAACTCAGGCCCGCCAGGACCTGCTGCGCAAGGCCGCGGCCGAACGCTTGGGTGTATCCGAGGAGGCCCTGCGCCTGTCCGAGCGACGTTCGAGCCGTAGCGACCTGAATATGGACCTCCCCATCGACGAATTGGCGGTGGATGTGGAAACCGAGGCCTTGCGCCTGATCATCCTTCATCCTGAAATCAGGCCCCGTGTCTTTGCCGCGGGTTTGGACGCCCACTTCACCGGCGCCCGGGCCCGGCGGATTTTCGAGGCCATGCGCCGCCAGTTCCAGCAAACCGGTCAGATCGACCTGGATCGGCTGCTGGAAGTTTTGGAGGACGACCAGGTCCGACTGGTCACCGCTTTGGCCTTCAGCGAGGACGGTCTTGACGGCGAGGAGTTGGCCTCGGCGGTGGAAGATTTTATCAACAGGTTTTTCTCCCGCAGTTTCAGGCGGCGGTCCGCGGAATTGTCCCGCCGGATCAAGCAAGCCCAAGAGGCTGCGGATTATGCCAGCCTGGATATTCTTCTCGAGGAGAAGAACCGGCTGCTCAAGGAAAATACTCTCGGAGAAACAAAAGGGAGGATTAGGTAATATGGCCACTGGCAACGAAATCGAGGAACTGAAGCGCCTGATTTCGGTGGGCAAGGAAAAAGGCTATCTGACCTATGAGGAACTGAACAACGCCTTGCCGCCGGATTTGGTTTCTTCTGAACAGATTGACGATATGATGATGATTTTCGATGAAATGGACATCCAGATCGTCGAAGGCGTCCATATGGTCAAGAGCACGAAAAAAATGGAAGAAACCAAGGTGGAGGCCGAAGAGGAGCCGGAGTTTGATTTCAACCTGGAGGCCGAACCGGAAACAAAAGTCAGCGACCCGGTCAAAATGTACCTCCGAGAGATGGGCCTGGTTTCTCTGTTGACCAGGGAAGGTGAAGTGGAAATCGCCAAACGAATCGAGGTCGGAGAAAAACAGGTCATTCAGGCCATCCTGGAAACCCCGATGGGTTTGGAGGAAATCCTGTCCATGGGGGAAAAAATTGAAGACGGGGAACTTCGGCTTAAAGAAGTCTTTAAAGACGCTGATGAAGAAGATACCTTTGTGGAGGCCGAACAGCGCCAGGAAAAGGTCTTGGAACTGATCGAACAAGCCAAGCAGTTGGCCCAGGAAAACGGCAATCTTCAGAAAAAAATCGAAAGCTCTTCGTCGGTCTCGGTCAAAAAGAAACACCGGCAAAAAATCAAGAAAAACAAAGAAAAGATCGCCTTGCTTCTCAAAGAATTGTGTTTGGACAAGAGACAAACCGACCGTTTGCTTCAACGGCTCCGGGCGGCCGAGCAAGAGATCGATCGATGCCAGGAAGTGATCGATCGATGTTATGCCCGCTGCGGTAAAAATGCGGCGGAATTGAGGGAATTGTGTCGCGATATCCGCAAAAACTCTTCTTCTTGTCTCAAAACGCTCAAGAAAATCAAGATGGTCCCCGATGAAGTCCTGAACCTGGAAAAGACGATCAAAACCCACGCTCAACTGATCAAGCGGATTGAAAACGACTGCCAGATGAGCACCAAAGCCTTGAAAAAGATTCTTCAGCAAGTGCGGGAAGGCGAAGAGAAAGCCAAAATGGCTAAAAAAGAGCTGGTGGAAGCCAACCTGCGTTTGGTGGTCAGCATCGCCAAGAAATACACGAATCGGGGGCTCCAATTCCTGGACCTGATCCAGGAAGGCAACATCGGCCTGATGAAGGCGGTCGACAAGTTCGAATACCAGCGCGGCTATAAGTTTTCCACTTACGCCACCTGGTGGATTCGCCAGGCCATCACCAGGGCCATCGCCGACCAGGCCCGGACCATCCGCATTCCCGTGCATATGATTGAAACGATAAACAAGTTGATCCGGACCTCCAGATACCTGGTTCAGGAGCTTGGCCGTGAGCCCTTGCCCGAAGAAATCGCCGAAAAGATGGAACTGCCTCTGGAAAAAGTCAGAAAAGTCTTGAAAATCGCCAAAGAGCCCATTTCCCTGGAAACGCCCATCGGCGAAGAGGAAGACAGCTACCTGGGCGACTTTATCGAGGACAAAAAGATACTGTCTCCCTCTGACGCCGTGATCAACCTTAATTTGTCCGAACAGACCAGGAAGGTTCTGGCCACCTTGACCCCAAGGGAAGAAAAGGTCTTGCGCATGCGTTTCGGGATTGGGGAGAAGGCCGACCATACCCTGGAAGAAGTCGGGCGCGATTTTGAGGTGACCCGGGAGCGCATTCGCCAGATCGAGGCCAAGGCCTTGCGCAAACTCAGGCATCCCAGCCGGAGCAAAAAACTCAGAGCTTTTATTGAGGGCTGAGGAAACGATCAAGAACCTGGTCCTGAGGTTCTCTGAAATTAAATGCTCTTGACAACCGTGGCGGCGGGGGGCTATTTTTCAACCAGGCCTTGCGCCTTAGTTGAGCAAGGGCCCATAGCTCAGTTGGTAGAGCCACCGGCTCATAACCGGTCGGTCCCAGGTTCGAATCCTGGTGGGCCCACTTATTGGAATATGAAGACAAAAAGTTTCATAAAACCTGTTGGAACAATTGGCTCCAGGCCAGAGGGGCCGAACAAGGGGTGCGCTTCAGGTGCACCCCTTGTTTTTTGGGGCTTTACGACCAATGCCGGCCACTGTCCGAGATATTCTGACCATACTTGACCAGCTGGCCCCGGTCCGGTTGGCGGCTGAATGGGATAATTGCGGCCTCATGGTCGGCCAACCGGGGGGCCAAGTCCGCAAAGCGGCCTTGGCCCTGGACCCCAGCCTGGAAACCGTTAAGGCCGCCCATGATTGCGGCGCCCAACTTCTCCTGACCCACCATCCTCTGATCTTTCGGCCCTTAAAAAACTTAAACCTTGAAGACCCTGTCGCCGCAGTCATCGCTCGGGCCCTCAAGCTGGACCTGGCCGTCGCCGCCGCCCATACCAATCTGGATGCGGCCGCCGACGGGGTTTCCTGGGTCCTGGCCCGAAGACTGGGCCTGCAACGCCTGCAAGTCCTGGAACCCCAAGCAAAGGAAAGGTTCAAATTGGTGGTCTTCGTGCCTCTAGGCTACGAAGACCGGGTCCGCCAGGCCATCTTCGAGACCGGCGCCGGACGGATCGGGGCCTATTCGGGTTGTGCTTTTTCCGGGCGAGGGGAGGGGACCTGGACCCCTGACCAGCAGGCTCGACCCTTTCAGGGTCGACCGGGCCAAACTCAACGGGCTCCTGAGTCGAGAATCGAAATCCTGGTCTCCGATGATCAGGATTTAAATGAAATAAAATCGGCCTTGCGCCGGGTTCACCCTTATCAAGAACCGGCTTTTGACCTTTATCCTTTGGCGCCTTCCAAGGATTCTGAAGGATTCGGCTGTATAGGCCGACTGGAAAAACCTTTAATAATAGCTGAATTAATCAATTTAGTTAAAGATAAACTTGAAATAAATCATGTCAAAGCCGCAGCCCCGCCGGTCGGCCGGATCGAAACATTGGCCCTGGTCGGGGGCAGCGGCGGCGGCTTTCTGCGCGCGGCCAAAAGCCAAGGCGCTCAAGTCCTGATCAGCGGTGATTTCGGCTATCATCAGGCTCGGGAAGCCGAGCAGCTGGGGCTGGGGCTGATCGATGCCGGACACTTCGCCACCGAAAGACCTGTGCTGGATTCGCTGGCCGAAAAGTTGTTTTCAGCGCTTCGATCTCGAGGGTTCGAGGTGGATTTTGAAATATTATCCGGGGAAAAAGACCCCTGGCTGCATTATGGAGGAAAACCTTGAATGTGGTCATAGTCAACCTAGTCAAGTTACAGAAGCTGGACGCTTACATAAAAAATTTAAAGAAGGTCCAGGAAGAGGGGCCGAAAAAACTGGCCGAAGTCGAGGCTGAAATCGAGGCGGCCGAGAAACGGGTGGCCGATTCATTGGCCCTCGAAAAGGAAATGCATAAGCGGCGGCGGGACCTGGAAGCGGAAGTCGAAGACATCGACGAAAAGATTAAACAAAATCAAGCCCGGCAGCTTAGGGTCAAAACCAACGAGGAATATCGGGCCTTGCTCAAGGAAAATGAATATCTGAGAAAATCCAACGCCCAGCGGGAAGATGAGATTCTTGATTTGATGGAAAAGATTGAAAAGATTACCGTCGAGAACAAGGGTCTGAAGGTCTGGCTGGAAGAACAGAAGAAAATCTTGGCCGAGAAGAAAAAAAACATCGAGTCCTGGCTTGAACAGTGCCGGCAGGACCAAGCCCGAATGGATGCCGAACGACCGGCCCTGCTCAAGGAGGTGCCTGAAAATTATCTAAATCTTTATCAGCGCCTTTACAACGGCCGCAACGGGCGGGCGGTGGTCCCGATAGTCAACGGCATCTGCCAGGAATGCCACTTGCAAATACCTCCCCAGCAATTCAATGAACTGCAGCGTAACGACAAACTCATGACCTGTCCCCATTGCAACCGGATCATTTACTGGCAGAATCACGAGGACTTCCTCGATCTATGAGCAGCGCCGAGGCTGCTTGGGTCGATCTTCCTTTCGGGCCCGACCTGATCCGGGTGAGGGTGCCCCGGGCTAATTTGGCCGGGGTGGTCAGGGCCAAAGTTTTCCCGAACAAGAATCCGGATCGGCTTCTGGCCGCCGCCCTGGATTCGCCGGCCGATGGTTTAACCCTGGAAGATTACCTTGGGTCGGCGGCCGGCCTTGTTATCATCATTAATGACGCCACCCGTCCCACTCCCACGGCCCGCATGCTCGATCATATCCTGCCCCGGCTTGAGGGCCGCCAGCCCGAGATTCTGGTGGCCACGGGCACCCACCGCGCCCCGACGAACAAAGAGCTCAAGACACTGCTCGGCCCCTATTTTGATGGATTGGGACCGCTGACCAAGGTCCACGACTGTCAACGGGCCGAAGACATGATGGCCGTGGGCCGGACCAGCCGGGGTGTTGACCTGGCCTTCCATCGGGCGGCGGTTTTGGCCGAACGCATCGTGGTCCTGGGCTCGGTGGAACCCCATTATTACGCCGGTTTCACCGGCGGCCGCAAAGGGATCATGCCCGGTGTGGCCGCCAGACGCTCCATCGAAATGAACCATAGGTTCGCTCTGGCGCCTGAGGCCAAACCTTTGGCCTTGGCCGGCAACCCTTGTCACGAAGACATGGAGGAAGCCGTAAAAATCCTCAGACCGGAGGACGTGTTCGGCTTCAACGTGGTTTTGGACCGCAGCGGAGCCGTTTGTTCGGCCGCGGCCGGCGGTCTGGTTTCTTCGTTTGCGGCCGTCGCGTCTATGGCCGAGGAAGTTTTCGGCGTCAGGGTTGCGGAACCGGCGGAAGTGGTGGTGGCCGCGGCCGCCGCCCCGTTGGACAACGACCTGTATCAGATGCAGAAGGTCATCGAACACGGCCGGCTGGCCTTGAAAAAGGGGGGCGTCCTTATCGCCGTTTCCCCCTGCCACCAGGGTCTAGGCCCCAGCCACTATCTGAGGCATCTCCAGGCGGCGGCTCGGCCGGAAGAAGTCCTGGCCTTGGCCGACCGGAGATATTCACTCGGTGACCACAAGGCGGTCAAGATAGCAGAAGTAAAACTCAACGGCGACCTGTGGGCGGTGACCGGTCTTGACCCTGAGGTTTTAAAGAGCGCTTTCATCACCCCCCAGCCTGACCTTCAAACGGCCCTGAATCGAGCCTTGGCCCTAAAAGGACCCCGGGCTAAAGTGCTTTTCCTGCCGGAAGCCAGCCTAACGGTACCCCGAGTTGAAAACCAGACGGAAATATCGAAAAAATACAATTTGATTTAACTATTGGGATTAATAGGGCTGATTTAAATAATAATTTGTATTTGGTCTGCTTTTGACCAAAGAGTCTCAGACAGGTCCTACGATTTCGGTGATGGGTAAAGTGGCTATATCGGAAAATTTTTTATATTTTTCCTGGGACTCGTCCATGACGTCAATCACCCGCAAAAAGGAATTTTCAATAAATATATGCCGGTTTTGTTCTTTCCGCGTCGTCCCGAAACGTATTCTTTCCAAGTCTTCGTGCTCTAATTTACTGATGAGGTTTTTGGTGGTCCAAATGGCGCCGTTCCGGGCGAAATCGGACAAACGTCCGGCATAATTGATGGAATCGCCCAGGGCGGTGAATTCGATATTCGAAGCCGAACGAACGGTGCCGAAAAATTCTTCGCCCTCATTAATGCCCATATTCAAATAAATATCGTTCAGCCATCCCTTTTTGATCTTCCAGTCGTGACTGAAACCTTTCATTTTTTCCCGGATTTCCAAGGCGCAGAAAATGGCGTCCATGATGTAGTTGGACCCGGGTTTTTTGATGAAATAGTAGAGCATCCCGTCCCCGGCGTGCTTACCGTAAATGCCGCTGTATTTATCAAACGAATCGGCCAGGCACTTCCAGAGCTCATTGATCAACTCGAAATATTCGCCGGGCAGGAGTTCGGCGCTGATTTTGACCGAGTCCTGCAGGTCGGCGACCAGGACGCAGAGCGAGACCAGTGAGGGCATCCGCCGCCGGAGAATATCGTTGATCACTTTTTGTCTGCAGGAAAGAAATTCAATAATATCCCGGTCTTGTCTTTCAGAAGGCACAAAAACGAAAAAGGTGCCCTCTCGGAAAAATACGGTATAGGCGTGATAGACTTCGGCGGTCTCATCTTTCTTGGCGAAAACCACCTCCGTATGCCCCCGGGAAACTTCTATGGGATAGACTTTTTTATCGAAAATTTTTTCCAGGTAATCCTGTTCCTTTTCGGAAATGCCGTCGTAAAGATCAACGATCCTGTCTTTGGGGAGGCTGGGTTTTAAAATGTTCATGTGAAAGGCGATGATGTCCTCCCAGTTGGCCAGATGTTCGTGAAATTCCCAGGAAAAAAACAATTTGAAAATATTGCGCGATTCGAGCCTGGTGATGGTCCGGACCGTTTTGTTGAAGACTAAATCCTCGGCTTCCGTGTTGATCCATTCGATTTCAAAGTTGGGATTGATCAAATAGGCCGGGTAGGGAATGTTCTCGATGTTCAACTGGAGGCGTGAGTCTTCGATCTTGATCCTGGCGTCGACCACGGTCAAATCGCTCTGACCGGAAGCGATTTTTTCAACGAATTTTTCCGGGTCCTCCAGGTCGGGAATCTGTTTAAGCTGTTGAGCGATTTTTTCCATGGACTGTCCGGCTTTTTTCAAGCGCTTGACCAGTTCGATGCGCTTGAGCACCGCTTCCGGGAAGTAGCCCAGCCTGGTCGGCCCCCCGGATTCCTCTTCCCCCGGCTCGTGAACCACCGGGCGGGGCAGGATGCCTAGCTTGATATAATTATTCAGGGTGGCTCGGGAGACCCCGGTCTTTTCCAGGACCTCTTTACTGCTGATCAATTTCGGCTCGCCCCCTTGAGACTTGATCATGATCGACCGGTCCTATTTAAAAAGTATATTTAGACACCATGTAATTACATACTTATATCAGCGACACTACCCAAAGATAAATTAGATGTCAAGTAAAAATTTTAAAAATATTTATTTTGTCAGATGGTCTAATTGGTCTGGGGCGGCAAATATAATTGATTGATTTATTTGGTTATTTTAAAATCGACATGTGTCATCTGCATGTTTCAAATAATTCGGTCAAAGGGGAAAAATTCAATAAATCAGCCGCTGTGACATTATTTAGACAGTATAAATAATAATGGCCATGAAGCGGATGACGTCAAAAGCATAAAAGGGGGGCAGTGCGCCCATGAAAAACAGGATGAATCAGGCTGGGAGTTTTAAAAATCTGAAAATCAGTGCCGGGATATAACCAGCCCGCTTCTGGGAAGGGTCCCAGAATAAATAACACAAAGGATTAGAATTATTAAAATTTGTCGATTTTATCCGGTTCAAACAGTGGGGCCGGCCTGTTAGACCTTTTCCACTCGAAAGCTGATCCCAAAACGTCGGCCTTGGCCGAAGAGTAGGACGAGGTGGCCGCATTCCTTGGGTTCGAGTGTCAACCCTAGGTCTTTAGGCGAAAAAATGGCCTTGGCTTTGACCATTCTCCTGAGGGAGGTCTCCACGGCGCCTTCGTCTCTCTGAATATACAATTTCAGGGTCCGGTCCAGGTCAGCGGTCATCCTTTTAAAACCGTCTTTGAGGAAAAACTTGGCCTTGGGTCCGAAAAGACCAGGCAGCTTAAATTGGAATAAGTGCTCGATGATCCTGGCCATACCGGTGTGAGGCTCTTCCTTGAGGCGGAGGTTCCACAAAAACCGGCCCACCCCGTAACTATCGCTCCACCAACCGGTTTCAGGGTTGAGGACATGCACTCCGGACGGGACCAGCCGATGGGTCCCTAAGCCCAGGTCATCGGTCAGGATGTCGAAAGTGACCTGACTGCAAGCCAAATGGCGGACGCCGTTCTTAAGCAGCAGGGCCGAGTTGTTTGGGGTGAGAAGTTTCAGGGCCATGCGGTCCCGAGACTGCAAGGGCCTTCCTCTACGTTTTTTGACCGCCCGGACAATATCGAGGGCGCAGGCGGTTATCTCTTTTTGATCCCTAATAATCCGGGCCAGCTGTTGGTCGTTTCCTTGGGTGGTCATTTAACACTCCAGCCACTGTCGTAAAAATTGTTCCAAACCGCGCTGATTTTATGCAATTTATGTTCCGAACCAACCCTCTGCGGAGTCGATAGCGACTTTACCTGAAAAATATTATCACGGCTTATTTTTATTTCCAAGGTTTGGTTGCTTTGGGTTTCCCTTTTGAGTTAGGTTCATGTTGAGAGAAGGCGAGTCGTTTTAGAGGCCGGACTGGTTCGACTGACGACGGTCAGAAAGAACGGGCCCCCGGGAGACCGGCCCCAGGTCGCCGGCCTCGGCCAATCTGTAACAAAATGAAGGATCAAAACCCAATGCCTTCTAAATTATACACTCCGGCCTTTATCACCATGGCTGTGGCCAACCTGTTCCTGGTCTCCAGCGTGGGGGCCTTTTTTCTTTTCCCCTTGTTTCTCCTTAAGTCCGGGGCGTCCAAGACGGATATCGGCATATTAATGGGGGCCATGGCTCTGGCTTCGGTCCTGGGCCGGCCGTGGATAGCTCAAATGATCGACCGGGTGGGGCGTAAACGGGGCTACTCGCTCGGTTGTCTGATCATGACCGCTGTGTCGCTGTCTTATCTTTTTTTGTCCGGCCCACTGAGTAATTTTTACGGGCCGTTGTTTTTCATCAGAATGATTCACGGGATCGGCGTGGCCCTGTGTTTCACCGCCGCCTTTACCTATGTGGTCGACATCATTCCAGAAGAGCGCCTGAATGAAGGCATCGGCATGTTCGGCACCACCGGGTTGATGGGTATGGCCGTGGGACCGGTCATCGCCGAAACGATTATTCAGAAATATGGTTTTTCCCCTTATTTCTTCATCGGGGCCGCTTTGGCCGGGTCAGCTTTTTTACTTAATTTACCTTTGACTGAATCATACCTGCCGCCCTCATCGAAAAGCTCTCCTTCTTTTTTTGTGGTTCTGAAACGAAAAAAAATGATGATAATAGCCTTTTTGACTATGGTCTTCGGAGTGGGCTTGGCCGCATCCGGCAGTTTTGTCACGCCCTTCGGCCAGGAACTCCATCTGCCCTTCGTCTCCCTTTATTTTTTGTCTTATTCGGCCATAGCCGTGTTGACTCGGCTCTTCGGCGGCCGGTTGGCCGATCACCTTGGTGAAGAACGAATTCTGCCCTATGCTCTGGGTTTGACCGGCTCGGGGTTGCTCATGTTGATTTTTTTGAACGGCACCCTGATCCTGGTAGTCGCCGGTTTGGTGACCGGCTGCGGCCATGGCTTTCTCTTTCCGTGCCTTAACGCCTTGGCCGTCCGCAATGAACCGGTTGATCTGAGAGGCAAAATCAACGGCATTTTCACCGGCGGTATGGACGCCGGGATTTTCGCCGGGTCGATCATTCTCGGGTCGATCGGCGAGTGGGCCGGTTTTCGGGCCATCTTTTTGGCCGCTGGATTAGCCCTTTTTCTGGGTTTAGGGATTTATCGCATCGCGTTTCAGCGTTAATTATATTAGACAGTATAACTGTAAACAATATTAAAGTAATACATTGTTTTGCCAATAATCTTTGATTAATTAATTAGACAGTCTAATGTTTTAAATTTTATATCTGAGGCAGGCCGCCAGAGACCAGGATAGTCCCTAATTGAATCAATTCAGTTTTTAGCCTTAGTTTTAAAAGGATTGGGAACAGCAGTAGGGGGATTTTTTCGACCAATGTCAGTCAAACCACCCCTACTGCCATATCGTGGAACTATCTCGAAACTTTGAACCAATATCCTGACTTAAACTAAAAGCCTTCCTTGGCCAAAAAATCCACCAGAGATTGGACTGCGGCCGCGGATTTTTTCAGGGCCGCGTCTTCTTCAGGGGTCAGCTTCAGTTCAATGATCTCTTCCACTCCACCGGCCCCGAGTTTGACCGGCACGCCGATGAAAAGGTCCTTGATGCCGTATTGACCGTCGAGCAGAGTGGCGCAAGGGAGGATTTTCTTGCGGTCGTAGAGGATGGATTCAGCCATTTCCACGGCCGACGAGGCCGGGGCGTAATAGGCGGAACCGGTTTTGAGCAGGCTGACGATCTCGGCCCCGCCGTTTCTAGTCCGGTCAATGAGGGCCTGCAGACGGTCGGGCGGTATGAATTCGGTGATGGGAATACCGGCCACTGTAGTGAAGCGGGGCAGGGGGACCATGGTGTCGCCGTGGCCGCCCAGAACCAGGGCCTGGATGCTTTCCATGGACACGTTGAGTTCCATGGCCACAAAGGTCCGGAATCTGGCCGAATCAAGTATCCCGGCCATGCCGATGACGCGCCGGCGGTCGAGGCCGCTGATTTTGTGAGCCACGTGACACATGGCGTCCAGGGGGTTGCTCACCACGATCAGGACCGCCTGGGGCGACAGTTTGGCCACTTCCTTGGTTACATCGCCCACTATCTTCATATTGGTCTTGATCAGGTCGTCCCGGCTCATGCCCGGCTTCCGGGCGATGCCGGCGGTGATGATGACCACATCAGAATTGGCCGACGGGGAGTAATCGTTGCTCCCGATCAATTTAAAATCGTGCTTTTCCACCGGGGCGGCTTGCATCAGGTCCAGGGCCTTGCCTTGAGGCATTCCTTCCACTATGTCCACCAGGACCACATCGGCTACGCCTTTTTCCGCCAGGCGTTGGGCGGCCGTGGCCCCCACGTTGCCCGCGCCAACCACCGTCACTTTTTTTCGCATATCGTTTCTCCTTTACATTTGGAAATGTTCTAGATAAATAACATAACCTTGATTGTCAATCAAATCCGGGGAACACTTTCAGTCCGGTTCGCCCGGCTCTTAATTGGATCAAGGCGGTCAGATTATGCTGAAAACAGTGGTGTATCAGACGGATTTTCCGCAGCTTAAATTAAAGACCCGGGGCAAGGTCAGGGACGTCTATGATCTGGGCGACCGACTATTGATCGTGGCCACCGATCGTCTTTCGGCCTTTGACGTGGTCATGGCCGAGCCCATCCCGGGCAAAGGACAAGTGCTCACAGCCATATCCGCTTACTGGTTCCAGGCCTTGAGCGACATAGTCCCCAATCATCTCATCAGCCTGGACCCGGCCGAGTTTCCGCCCGAATGCCGGCCTTTCGCTTCGGACCTGGCCGGCCGGAGCATGCTGGTCAAAAAGACCAGGCCTTTGCCGGTCGAGTTCATCGTCCGCGGCTATCTGGCCGGTTCCGGATACCAGGACTACCTGAAAACCGGCCAGGTCTGCGGTTATGTCCTCCCGCCCGGCCTAAAGGAAGCCGACCGGTTGGAAAAGCCGCTCTTCACCCCTTCGACCAAGGCCGAACTAGGCGAGCACGACCAGAACATCACCATCGCGCAAGTCGAAAAACTGATCGGACCCGAGCTGGCCCGGCAGGCGGCCCGGATCAGCCTGGCTCTCTACGAGCGGGCCAGGGACATGGCCGAGGCCAAAGGCATTATCGTGGCCGACACCAAGTTCGAGTTCGGCTTGCTTGACGGCCAGCTGATCTTGATCGACGAGGTCTTGACCCCGGATTCTTCCCGGTTCTGGCCCATGGACCAGTACCGGCCGGGCCGGTCCCAGCCCAGCTTCGACAAGCAGTTCGTTCGGGATTATCTATCTGGTTTGGATTGGGATAAAAATCCGCCGCCGCCGCCGCTGCCCCCGGAGATCATCCGGCGCACCGCGGAAAAGTATCAGGAGGCCTTGAAGCGCCTGACCGGGCAGACCCTGGAATAAGAGCTACTTGAGTCCGGCCAGGGCCTGAACAAAGAGATCATTCAGCCGGTCCGTCTCCGCCGCGGCCCGGCGAAGCAATTCGGCCGTGTCGGTTTTGCCGGCCGCGGCCGCTTTTTCCGCCCAACTCCGATAATTGACCGCATGCTCGGCGTTGTGTTCCTGCCAGTGTTCAAGCAGGTGAGCCAGCTTGTCCAGGTCCGTCATTCTTTGATCCTCGACCATCAATCGCCCCTCTTTTCACGGGAAAAATAACTTGAGGCTTGGTTATAACAAAGTTCTGTGTTAATTTCCATTTTTATAAACGTACTTCTGGTCGGGTTTAGACAACTCCCACGATTTGATCGGATTTAAACCGGGTTTAATCCTTAAATTTAGGAGGGGGCCATGGACTTCGGCCTGACTGACGCCCAAAAAGAGCTTCAACAAAAAGCCCGGGATTTCGCCCGAAATGAACTTTTACCCCATTATACCCGCTGGGACCGCACCTCTGAATACCCGCAAGAACTGGTTCGCAAGATGGGCGAAACCGGCCTGCTGGTCTCCACCATTCCCATCGAATATGGGGGTCTGGGCACAGACCGGGTGACCAACGGATTAATCGTCGAGGAGCTGGCCGCAGGCGATTTTAATCTTAGCCTTTTAGCTTTCGGCATCGGCTACGACATGCTCCTGGAAGCCTCGGAAGAATTGAAACGGGCCTGGTGGCCTTTGATGGCTAAAGGGTTGAGATTTTTGGGGATCGCCTTGACCGAACCACAATCAGGCTCAGATGCCGCCAACGTCCAAACCCGGGCCGAGCGGCGCGGCGACGTTTACGTGACCAACGGGGAAAAGAACAGCGTCAGCATTCTGAACGGCGACGGCTGGATGCTTCTGGCCCGAACCGCGGCCGAATCCGGGGCCAAAGGCATCTCCATGTTCCTTTTGCACCGAGACACCCCAGGGCTTATTATCTCCAAAACCTTTGACGATCTCGGCGGACGGCCCATCCCCCGGGGGATCATCACTCTGGATGAGGCCCGGATTCCGGTCACCCATTTAGTCGGCCGTGAAAATTACGGTTTTTATTACATTATGAACGCCTTTGATTACAACCGGGCCTTGATCGGCCTGATGTGCCTCGGCGCGGCCCGTCAGAGTCTGGAAGAGACGGCCCGGTATGTGAAAAATCGGCGGTCTTTCGGCCGGCCGATCAGCATGAACCAGGGGGTCTCCTTTCCTTTGGCCGAGGCCGACACTTATTTGGAATTGGCCCGCAACCTGTGTTTTAAAGTCCTGTGGCTCCGCGACAACGACCGGCCTCACCGCAAGGAGGCGGCCATGTGCAAATGGTGGGTCCCCAAAGTATGCGTCGAAATCATTCATCAATGCCTGCTCATCCACGGACATTACGGGTACAGTCAGGATTATCCCCATGAACAGCGCCTGCGGGATGTTTTGGGCTGGGAGATCGGAGACGGCACCGCTCAGATACAGAAACTTATCATTGCCCGGGACCTGATCGGGAGAGAGTTTGTTGGTTAGACAATTGAATTTTATCTGTGATGATGCGTTTGTTTAAGTTTAGATTGCCCAAATATCTGTTAAAAAGGAACCAGTGGCGCCAAGCCCGACCTCGGCCGTGTAGCGGTCCTGCTTTTTTTTATGCGTGTCTATTGTTTATATTCCTTTTCGGACCTTCCACGATTTGGGCCGAGCCTGATCCCGATTTCGAGCCGATCATCAAAAAACTGATCCGTTCGGGTTTGGAACGCGACTGGGTGACTCGGGTCTTTAATCAACCCTGCGCCGTGCTCGATCACGACGTCCTGGTATTGAGGTTGACCGTTCGGGAGTCCAAGATCAACTACGGCCGGTTTCTTGAAGAAGAATGGATCGTCAAGTCCCGAAATTTCATCCAGAACTACGCTGAAGTATTCCAAAAGGCCCAGCAAGAATTTGAAGTCCCGCCGGAAATCATCGCCGCCGTCCTGCTTCTGGAAACCAAACTCGGCCAATACACCGGCCGGTTCCCGGTCCTGAGCACCCTGGCCAGTCACGCCGCGGCCGGCCGGCCGGAAGTGGCCGCCGACGTTTACCGGCGTATACCCAAAGAAGAAAAGGCCCGCTGGACCCTGGACCGGGCCGCCAAGCGTCTGGCGGAACGGACCGCCTGGTCTTTTAATGAACTCCGGGCCTTTTTGACTCACTTTCGGCCTGACGAGCTGGCCGCCTGCACCGTCCGCGGGTCTTATACCGGGGCCATGGGGCTGTGTCAGTTTCAACCTTCGAATCTCAAGCCCTACGGCCGAGACGGGAACGGCGACGGGATAGTCGACTTTTTTCAAGTGGAAGACGCCGTCTTCAGCGCCGCCAATTATTTAAAAGAGCACGGCTGGCGGCCGGGATTGGGCCAAAACCAAAAAATCAGGGTGCTCAGGCGCTACAACAACAGCGAGCCTTACGCCCGGACCATACTCGAAGCGGCTCGCCGGATTAAGCCATGAATATCTTCCCGCCGGACCGACTCCTGGTGCTGCCGAGCGGTTTGGCCGTGGCCGGAGAAAGGGCCAGGCTCTTGGACCAGTCTCCGGCCGGGGTAATCCTGAACCTGAAGATTTTCACCTTCGGCGGCTTGGAAGCGGCCCTGGCCGCCGAGATCGGTCCGCAAAGACCTCCTATTTCCGACCTGGGCCGCAGTATGCTTCTGGAAAAACTTATCGAAACCGGCCGGGCCGCCTGGGGTTGGCCGGTCCGGCCCTGCGGACCCGGCCTGCTCCGCCAGGCCGCCCAGTTATTGGATCAACTCAAAACCAGCGGCGTGGGGCCTCAAGAACTGGCCGATTGGGGCCCCGACGTTCTGCCCCGGGATCAATTATCCTGTCTAATCGGACTGTACACCAAATATGAAGAGTTGCTTGCAACCCATGGCTTGACCGACCGGGCCGGGATCAGGCGCACTGTCATCGAGGGCTTGTCCGCCGGCCGCCGTCCTAGAATCCTGGACCAAGTCAAAGAGATTTCGATCCAAAAGTTCCATCGGCTGACCCCGTTTCAACTGGCCCTGATCAAGTCCCTGGCCGCGGTGGTGGACCGGGTGGTCCTTCACCTCCAAGCCCCGAATTGGCTCAACTCCATGCCTCTCAATCCTGACGGCGAGTGGATGGACAATCCGTTCAGTCAAACCTGGGCCCTGCTGAGGCATTTAGAATCAGCCGGCGCACAAAACTCAGGGCTGGAAATAATTTTGACCTCCCCGGGACCAGACTCCGCCACCCCGGCTGTAGACTGGATCAGGTCCCGCCTGTTCCATCCTGACCCTGAGGAATCGCCCCCGCCTTCCGGTAAAAACTTGGCCGTCCTGGCCGCCCCGGGACGTTATGCGGAAGTGGAAGAGATCGGCCGCCGGATTTGGACCTTGCTTGAACAAGGCGTCCGGCCGGAAGACATCGCCATCGGCGTTTCGGACCTGGGCGTGTACGGGCCGTTGTTTGAAGACGTCTTCCGCCGTTTCAAACTGCCCCTGGTCTTCCGGCGGGGCGCGCCCTTAATCATCCAGGCCCCGGTTCGGGCTCTGCTGACCTTGCTGCGGCTGGCCGGGTCTTACTGGAACCGGGAACTGGTCCTGGACATCCTGGCTTCCCCTTATTTGGACACCGGCCTGGAAATCCCCTGGGCCAGGGCCGCCGAACTGAGCGCCCTGGCCGGTGTGACCGACGAACGGGCCGGGGGCGGATGGACTGAAAATTTGCAGAGACTAGCCGCTCGAAGCAGCGCCGAAGACCAAGCCGATATAAAGAACCTGCTTCAAACCATCGACCGCCTCAAGGACCTGCTCCGCCCCTTAAGTCGCCCTCAAACCTGGTCGGATTTCGTGGCCGCCGCCGCCATAATCCTGGATCGGCTGCAACTCGAAAACCGCCTCCAGGCCGATTCCGAACCGGACCTCCATCGAGACGCCCTGGCCTGGGCCGCCTTGCGGCAATGTTTGAACGACCTGGCCGGAGCGGCCGAAGAAGCCGGTCAGGCAGAAGAATTTTTCACTGCGGAGGACTTGGTTCGCTATATACGTCTGGCCATGGAAGGGCTGAACCTTGGTCAATCCCGGCCGGGGCAGGGCAGGGGAAACAGCGGGATCATGGTGCTGAACTTTTACGATCTGCACGGGTTGGGCTTTGGCCATCTTTTCCTGGCCGGGTTGAACGAAGGCGAATTCCCCCGGCCCGGGTCGGAGGCCAGGTGGCCTGATGACGCTCAACGCCGATTAATAAATGAAAAAGCCGGATTTCGTCTCCTGAACACTTCGGCTTGGGAATACGCCCAGGAGGAATTGATCTTTTATTTCGCCTTGGCCGCGGCCGGTCACAGCCTGACCCTTTCTTACAGCCGGTCCGATGAGCGGGGCCGAATTCGGTTGCCTTCGGCCTTGGTGGACGAGGTGTTGCGCCTTTGGCCTCCAGGGGAAGTGCCGGTTCAAGAGCTGCCCTTCCAGGTTTTACCCTCGTTGCCCCAAGCCTTGACCCGTGAAGAACTGATCGGCGGTTTGAGCCGCAATTTACTGACCGGCGTCCAAGGGGGCGAGCGAGAATCGGCCTTGGAGATTCTGGCCGCCTTCCTGGACCGACCCGGCGAAGCAGCGGTTTGGAAAAGCGTGGTCCGGCGGGCGGCCATGGAACGAAGCCGGGAATTGGGTTGGTCCGGCCCTTTCAGCGGTCAGGTCGAACCGCAGGCCCTTGAACCTTGGCTGACCCAGGTCAAAAAATACCAGAACGCCCCCTTGGTTTCCCCCACCTTTTTCGAGCAGTACGGTCAGTGTCCCTTTTCTTTTTGGGCCGGGGAAGTGCTTGGCCTGGATACCCTGGAAGAGCCCGAAGACGAAATCAAGTTGCGGGATGAAGGTTCCATCCTTCACGAAATCCTTTACCGCTTTTTAACCAGATGCCGGGATGAAAAACGCCTTCCTTTCAAGGCATTACCAGAAGAAACCCAACTTCTTTTGAATGTGGCCGGCCAGGTCTGGGCCGAAGCTGAACAGAGCCGGGCTTTGGGCCGGCGGCCTCTGTGGCGTCTGCGCCGCCGAGCCATGGAAAGGACGTTGCTCAAATGGCTCGAACTCGAACAGCAAACCACCGGCGAGTTCCGCCCCGCTTTTTTCGAATGGCGATTCGGACCGAAGGAAAAGACGCCGCCCCTAATGATACCCTTGCTCTCGGGCGGCAGACTCTATATCAAGGGCCGGGTCGACCGGATCGATCTGGCGGAGAACCAAGGGCTGGTCATCGATTACAAGAACAGTCATAACCGGGGTAAGTATCCTAAATTACTTAAGGAAGAAGAAATGGGCCTGACCAGCTTCCAGATGCCTTTGTACCAGGCCGCGGCGGCCCGGGCCTGGAAACGCCCCCATCAGGCCGCCTTTATCCTGCTGCGACGGCCGGAAATGACTAAAAAGAGCCCGGCCACCGACAGCGATCTATTTGCTTTGGATTTGGACAGACGGCGGGTCATGGCCGAGCGTGGTCAAGTCAATTTCTTCAACCGCTTGGAGGAAACCTGGCTTCGCCTGCTGGGCGGAGATTTCAACCCCGCGCCCCAAGGCGAATCGTGTGATTACTGCGCCTTTTTTACCGTCTGCCGGGCCGCCGCAGATCGGTCGAACCCATGAATCGTTCCGCAATCGTCTGGACCGCCGACCAGGAACAGGCTTTGGCCTTTGAAGCCAACCTGTGTCTGATCGCCGGAGCCGGCTCGGGCAAGACCATGACCCTGGTCGAGCTGGTCCTCCGGCTCTTGGAAGGCCGGGTGGCCGGCATGGACGAAAGTTTAGATATTTCCGGTATTTTGGCTTTGACTTACACCGAAAAGGCGGCCCGGGAGATGCGGAACCGCCTGCGCCTGGCCATTAACGAAGAAATTTTTAAAAGCCCTGGGGACCGCCGGAGTTTCTGGATCAGACAGCGTCGCCTGCTCGACCGGGCCCACATCTCAACCATCCACAGCTTCTGCTTCCATGTCCTGCGCCAGTCCGCCCTGGCCGCCGGACTCGACCCCGACCTGGCCGTTTTGGAAGACGGCCGCGATCTGGAAGCTGAAATTTTTCGCGACTGTTTGGTTGACCTGGTTCAGGACGAACATCCCGACCTGGCGGCCTTATTGGAATACTATCCCTGGCAAAGTCGGCGGTACGGTCAAAGTCTGGGCGAGCTTTTATCCAGGCTAATTAGACATTCCAAAACATTCGGCCGCCAGGTCCGGCCAACCGGCGGTGAAACCGGCGGGATTGACCAGCATGTCCAAAAACTGCGCCAAAGCTTGCGTTTGATTCAAGAACTGGACGACGCCGGTCTTTTGAATCGCCAAACCAAGTATTATCAATGTGTCACCGGCTTTTGCGAAGCGGTCAGTAAGGCCCTGGCCTTGGATCAAGAGAACCTGTTGGCCGCTCTGCCCGCCATCAAAGTCCACCTGAAGGACAATTGGCAGAAAGCCAGAGAAGCCAAAGAGTTGGCTCAAGAGGCCGTCGAGGCCCTCGAAGGTGAACTGGCCCGCCGCACGGCCGGACCCCTCCAGGACAAGCTGCTCGAACTGGCCGGCCGACTGGAAACGGCTATGTTTCAGACCAAGGAGCGCCGGCGGGTGGTCGATTTCGACGACTTGCTGCTCTTGACCCGGAGCCTGTTGGCCCGGGATCTCCAGGTTCGGGCTGCCCAAAAAAAACGGTTTCGCGCCATTTTGGTCGATGAATTTCAGGACACCAACCGCCTGCAGGCCGACATCCTGGCCTGCCTCCTGGAACCGGAGGGACGAAATGAGCCCCTGGCTTCGGACTTCAACGCCTTCGAGCACCTGGCCAGAGCGCCTCGCCGGCTGATCGTTTTCGGCGACCCCAAGCAGTCGATCTATCGCTTCCGCGGGGCTGAGGTCAGCGTCTTTCAGCGGCTGAAAAAATCCCTGGCCCGGGAGACCGAAGGCCGAGTGATCAGCTTGAAGAAGAACTTCAGGTCTCAAAAGAGACTGGTGGATTTTTTCAACTCTTTTTTCCCTGAAGTTATGACCGGCGGTGGTGATTTCGCCGCCACTTACGGAGAGGAAGATTTTCAAGAACACGTCCGGCCCGACCTGGCCGAGGGTCCGGCTGTCGAGATATTTTTCCTGGAAAGCGGCCTGCAGGAAGCCGAGGCTCGCCGGCGGGAAGCCCGGGTCCTGGCCGATTGGATCGCCGATATTCTGGAAGGTCGGCGGGAAATCCGGGTCGGTCTTGAGGCCCGGCGGCCCGAGCCCCAGGACGTGGCCGTGCTTTTGCGTCGTTTCACCCACATAGAAGCCTACGAAGAGGCCTTCCGTCAGGCCGGGCTGCCTTATTATGTAGTCAGGGGTCGGGGGTTTTACCGGTGTCCGGAAGTCTGGGACTTGATCAACCTTCTAATTTATCTGGCTAATCCGGCCGAAGGCCCGGCCCTGCTGGGGGTGCTCCGCTCGCCTTTGTTCGGTCTGACCGACACCGTCATCACCCGGCTGGCCTGGCCGGCGCGGGGCGAATCCGGCCGCAGTTTGGCCGACTATTTCGGCCCTGACCCGCCGGCTTGGCCCGGGGGGATGTCCGCCGACCAAATCGAAACCCTGGAAAAGACTCGAAAAGTTTTGACCGGTCTGAACCGTGAGGCTGGTCGGACCTTTCCCGAAGAACTGATCGAAGCGGCTATTGAAAAGACCGATTATCTGGCCGTGCTGGCCGCCCAACCCCAGGGCGAACAAAAAGTAGCCAATGTCCAGAAATTCATCGAAGTAGCTCGAGGTCTGCCCCATGAATATTTATACAGTCCAGGCGAGATGGCCAGGTTTTTACAAGCCCGCTTGGACGACCCGGGCGAGGACCCCGAGGCCCAGACCACCGGCGAAGGCGGGGCCGCGGTTCAGCTCATGACCATTCATCAGGCCAAAGGCTTGGAATTCCCGATAGTTTTCATCCCGGACGCCGGTCAGCGCCCCAAAGCTCCGCCCACCAAGCTCTTGTTCGATCAGGACGACCGGTTTGCTTTGTCCTTTAACGATCCGGAAACGGGCGAACCCCGTAAACCCCCGGACTTTCAGGAAATAAAAAAGCAGGAGGAGGACCGGGAGGAAGCCGAATATTTCCGCTTGCTCTACGTGGCCGCCACGCGGGCCCGGGACCATCTGGTTTTTTCCGGCAATATCAAGTCGAAAAACGACGAAGCCAGTTGGCTGGCTAAACTTATGGACTTCGCCCAAGCCCATCCGAATCTGGTCCGCTTGATCAGTGAAGACCTGGACCGGCCCGGGCCGGCGCCCCAGCCCTTGATTGAACCGGATTTTGCCCACCTGCCGGCCCCAGGGCCTGAAGCCAGGGCCCGCATCAGCCGGATTTTGGATCGAACGCCCCCGCAGCCGAAGACCTTGACCCTCAACGTCACCGGGATAGGCCATTATTTGCTTTGCCCCCGCCGTTTTTACCTGGAAGAAGTCCTCGGGCTGCCGGGCGAGTGGGGGAGTGCTCCGGGTCTGGACCGGCCCTCCGGCCTGGACCCCCGCCAAAAAGGCGTTGTTTTCCATTACTTGATGGAGACAGTCGACCTTGGTTCGCTTCCGGGTCTCGAAGACCTGACTGCCGCGGCCATGGAAAAGGTTCGGGCCGAAGGCTGGCCAGCTTCACCCGAAGAAGGACTGAACTTGGCCCGGCAGGTTCAACTTTTCCTGGCCGAACCCTGGGGACGGGATTTACTCCAGGCCAGCTCCGGGCTGGTCTGGCGGGAATCGCCTTTGAGCCTGCGGATTGACCCGGACCAGGAGGGCGGCCCGGCCCTGATCCTCAACGGAGTGATCGACCTTTTTTACGTCACCCCCGAAGGATTGGCTCGCCTGATCGACTACAAGTACGCCTTCCAGGCCGAGCCCCGGCGTTATCAAGCCCAGCTACAGACTTACGCCCTGGCCTTGCGCCAAGCCGGCCTGTCCGGCCCGCTCCAAGTCGGCTTGTACTTCACCCATGAATCACAATCACAGGTATTGGAAATCGAATTAAAAGCAGGCTGGGACCATGAACATCTTCAAGCCTTGCGTCGGGCGGCCCGGGACCTGGGCCGGATCATGGGCCCGGAAGAAGCCGTCCCGGTCCGTCCCCCGGTCTGCCCGGACCCGGACTGCGGATTGAGATACGCCTGCCGATGACGGAAGAACTGCAAGGCCGGGTGGAACACCTGACTTATCTGAGCGAGGACGGCCAGTTCGCCGTGGTCCGCCTGGCAGTGCCGGGCTATCTGACCCCCTTGACTGCGGTCGGACCGCTGGCCGGGGTCAAACCGGGTGAAGAGGTGACCCTGGTCGGGCAGTGGGAAAGTCACCAGCGTTTCGGCCGGCAATTCCGGGCCTTGGAAGTCCGGCGCTCCCTGCCGACTACCAAGGAAGGCCTGCGAAAATTTCTCAGTTCCGACGCCGTTCCAGGCATCGGACCGGAAATGGCCGCCCGGATCGTGGCCAGGTTCGGCCTTGAGACCCTCAAGGTGATCGAGCAGGAACCCGAAAGGCTCCTCGAAGTGGAAGGCATCGGCCGATACCGCTTGGAGCAAATCCTCAAGGCCTGGCGGACTCAGGACGAAGTCCGCGACTTGATGATCTTTCTCCAGGGGCATGGCCTGGGGCCGAGCCAAGCTAGAAAAATCCAGCAAAAATACGGGGCCACGGCCCAGCGCTTGATCCGGGAAAACCCCTACCGGCTGGCCGCGGAGATCGACGGGGTCGGCTTTCGCACGGCCGATCAACTGGCCGCCAGTCTGGAGGTCCCGCGGGATTCTCTTTTTCGGATTAAAGCCGGCTTACGCCACATCTTTCAAGAACTGGCTGAATCCGGACACGTCTGCTGTCCGGTCGACGAGCTTTTGACCCGGACCGGTGAAATGCTGGGTCTGGAAAAATCCGTGGTCCAGGTTGGACTCGAGGCGGGGACTAAAAGCGGGGAGTTGGTGGTCGAGGATAATTGGGCCTATCCGGCCTCGCTTTTTGCCGCCGAAACCGGCGTGGTCCAGCAGATAGTTCGCTTGCTGAACTCACCGGCCAGGCTGGGTCTCGGTTCCGGCGCGGCCGACCTGGCCCGGGCCCAATCTAAACTGGGTTTGGAACTGGCCCCGGAACAGGTCGAAGCCCTCAGCCGGGCCCTCCGGGAAAAGATCACCCTGATCACGGGCGGTCCGGGCACGGGCAAGACCACCATCATCCGGGCTTTGGTTCATCTGATCACCGTCCAAGGACTTCGGGTCGAGCTGGCCGCACCGACCGGACGGGCCGCCCGGCGACTGGCCGAGACCGCCGGGGGGGAGGCCAAGACCATCCACAGGTTGCTGGAATTTCGGCCCCATGACTTTTCCTTCCACCGTCACCGGGGCCGCCCCTTGGATGCGGATATGATCATCGTCGATGAAGCCTCGATGATCGACCTCGAACTGATGCATCACCTTTTACAGGCCGCGCCCGATTCGGCCCACCTGGTCCTCATCGGCGACGCCGATCAACTGCCTTCGGTCGGTCCGGGCCGAGTCTTCGGCGATTTGATCGATTCCGGCCGGATACCGACCACCAGGCTGAAACACATCTTCCGCCAGGCCCAGGACAGCGGGATCATCCTCAACGCCCACCGGATCAACCAAGGTCTGATGCCCAACTTGAACTCTTCACAAGAACTAAGCGATTTTTACTTTATTTCTCAGCATGATCCTGAACAGGTGGCCGCCACGGTCCTCAAGCTCTGCCGGGAAAGAATCCCGGCGAGATTCGGCCTGGACCCCATCAACGATATTCAAGTCCTTTCGCCCATGCATCGGGGGGAAGTCGGGGTGACCCGGCTGAATGAACTATTGCAGGCCGCCCTCAATCCGGCCGGCGAAGGTTTGAAGTCGGGCGGGCATTATTTCAAATCCGGCGACAAGGTCATGCAGCTTAGGAATAATTACGACCGGGAGGTCTTTAACGGCGACCTGGGCCGGGTGATCAGCATCGATCCGGCCAAACTGAGCCTGCGGGTCCGGTTCGATCAACGGGTTCTGGAGTATAAAGTCGAAGACCTTCAGGAACTGGCCCCGGCCTACGCCATTTCCATCCACAAGTCCCAGGGCAGCGAGTACCCGGCCGTGATCGTGCCGATTTTGTCTCAGCATTACGTCATGCTCAAGCGCAACCTTATCTATACGGCCGTCACTCGGGCCCGCCGCCTGGTGGTCCTGATCGGCAGCGCTCAGGCCCTGGCTCTGGCCGTCAGGCAGAACCGGGGCGAGGTCAGGTACACGCGGCTGAAAGAGCGGCTGGCCGCCTTGAAGAACAGACCCGGAGGGCGGGGATGATCGCCGGGATAGTGCTGGCCGCGGGCCGGTCCAGCCGGCTGGGTCGGCCCAAACAACTCCTGACGGCGGGCGGCCGGATTCTACTGGCCCATGTTTTGGACACGGTTCTTCAGATCGACCTTGAACCCGTCGTCGTGGTTTTGGGTCACTTGGCCGCAGAGATCGAAGCGGCTTTGAAATCGCCCCGCGGCTTGGGGCCGGAAAAAATGGACCGCCTGACCCTGGTTTTCAACCCGGAGTTCGCTGCGGGTCAGGCTAGTTCGATCCGAATCGGCCTGCAGGCCTTGCCGGAAACCACCGAAGCGGCTCTGTTCATTGCGGGCGATCAGGCCGGTTTACGGCCGTCCGTCTTGAAGCTAATTCTGGACCGGGGCCGAGTCGAGGCTGGCGGTGCAGTGATCCGGCCGCGCTATGACGGCGTGCCCGGCGGTCCGGTTCTCTGGCCACGGCGGTTCTTTGCCGCCTTGGCCGGGCTCGAAGGAGACCTGGGCGGCCGGAGCCTGCTGCCCGAGCTGAATCCAGCGGAATTGATCCATTTAGATCTGCCCGAAGCCGACCGTCCCGGAGACATCGACACCGAGGCCGACTATCAGGCTTGGTTCAGGCAATTTTCCGGTTAGGGAGGCGGGGTATTGGCCGGGGTGTCTGGCGGGTTTTGGCTGCCTTGGTCCATTAGTTTACATAATATATCTTATCGGTCATTTGCGCCCACGTCAAATATCGATCGTGAAGATAACCCCATTCTAAAACCAGCAGATGCAAACTAAAGCTCTGACTCTCGACACACCTGATTCCGGCCCTGACACTTGGCCGAATACAAAGCCCGATCAACCCGTTCAAATAAGCTATCCGGCGTGTCGGACCGGCGGCCCTGACCGACCCCCACGCTCAAACCGATCCGAACTTCCAAATCCTTGTGCCGATAAATCTTGAAATCAATGCCGGCCACCGTGGACCTGATCTTTTCCGCGATCTTGACCGCCGTCTCCAAGTTGACTTCAGGCAAAATCAGGATGAATTCATCCCCGCCGTATCGAGCCACGAAGTCCTGACCGCGGACGCATTGCCCGGCCAGCTTGGCTACGTACTGGAGAATCTTGTCCCCGGCCCGGTGACCGTAAGTGTTGTTGAAATCCTTGAAATGGTCGATGTCGAAGACCACCAGAGCGAAACCGGCCAGACGTCCGGCCTGAAGCTCTTCCAAAGCCTTTTTGATTTGAATATCGTAAGCCCGGCGGTTATAGACCCCGGTCAGGCCGTCACGGAGCGAAGCCTGGCGGAATTTTTCCATTTCCCCAAGCAACCTTTTTGTTTTTTTGGAAAATTCCTGGTAACGGCGATGAATTTCCTGGAACCTTTTTTCCGCTGAAGCCTTTTCTGCTTCAACTTGGCGCAATCTGGCCTCGTCCTCAATCCGTTTGGTTTGAAAGTGCTCTCGTATCCGGGCGATCTGGCCAAAGACCCGGCTGCGGATTTCCTCAAAAGGCAACCCTTCGATATCGAAAGAGTTTTCAATTTCAGCTATATCGCCGGCCACCTTATCCTGGAACTCGACTTCCTTCACGGCCAACCGCTGCCGGTCGGACTCGAACACCTCGATCAAATCATGTTCGGCGGCTTCCAACCGGGACATCACTTCCTGGGTGAAACGATACATCTCCCGTTTTTCCCGGCGGACCAGTTCCTTGATCCGGAAAACCACCCCATGAATCTCATGGACCAAGGGTTTGAAATCAGACAGGCTGAAGTCATTCCTGAGCTTGACCACCAAGGATTGCCCGGCCTCGATCAGTTCCTGGTCTTCAAAGGCGGTCAGGTCCTTGACCAAAGCGGTCAGGATGTCCCGGACGTTTTCTTCCACACCTTCCGGTTCGGGATGTCCTGAAGCGGCGCGGGCTTCACCGAAGTCCGGCCGGCCGGTTTCCGGTCCGGAGCGGTTCGGGCTTTCATCCGGCAGTTGAAAATCTTCTTGCCGGATCAAGTTTTTTAAGGATTGGGCGGCTGTGGTTAACTGGGCCGGCGAGGGTCTCCCGCGAACGGTTTCCTTGAGAATGGTCAATTCCCGGTATATCTCGGGTTGTTCCGGGTTTTGGGCCAGGCGAATCAGGATGGAAGCTAGGCTTTTAAAGGCTTCCTCCAACTCCTCGCTTCGGGTCTCGGTTTGACGCAAAACTTCAACCGCTTTTTTATATTTTGATTCTATATCATTAGAATTTTGGGTTATTTCGACCATGTATCCTCGATTTCCCGCCTGTAGTTTTCAGACGACAACTTATCCGCAGTCGGTGGTCTATATTCTCAATCGCCGGATGGAAAAGAGGCTGGAGAAATGCCTCTTTAAAAATCCCTTTTAACTGGACATCATCGGGAAGACTTTTACATCCCCCACCCGCCGCTGACTTCCAGGCAGACGCCGGTGATGAAGCTGGCCCGGTTGGAAGCCAGGAAGGCGATGGCTTCGGCCACTTCTTCGGGTTGAGCTATTCGACCGAGGGGGGTTTCGGCGATGATCATGTCCCGATATTTGGCGGCCATTTTGGTCAGGATCGTCGGGGTGGCGGTCAGGCCGGGCAAGACAGCGTTGACATAGACCCCCCTGGACCCCATCTCTCTGGCCGCCGACCGGGTCAAGCCGATCATAGCAGCCTTGGCCGCGGTGTAGGCCGCCTCGCCTTTGGCCCCGATCTTGCCGTAAATCGAGGCCACGTTAACGATCTTGCCGTAGCCCCGGGCCATCATACCCGGAGCCGTGGCCTTGATCAGGTGCAGGGTTCCCTTAAGATGCACGGACAAGACCGCGTCGAAGTCTTCCAGGCTCACCTTGAGAATAGTCCCGGGCCGGTCAAATCCGGCGTTGTTGACCAGGATTTCCAACGGGCCGACTTCACGCTCCACCTGTTCGACGATCGAAGCCGCCGCCTGGGGGTCGGTCACGTCCAGGGCGTAAGCCCAAGCTTGATGGCCGGACTTGCGGATGGCCTGAGCCTCTTGTTCCGCTGTCTCGAAGTTCCAATCGGTCAGAACAGTTCTGGCCCCTGCTTCAGCGAATCTTTGGGCCGCGGCCAAACCGATGCCCTGGGCCGCGCCGGTCACCACGGCCACGCGACCGGTAAAATCGGACCGCATGGTCAAATCATCCGGTTGGCCAGTTCGTTCATAACCTCTTCGATCTGGCCCGGGTACCTGTTTTTGATTCTATCCACAGCCGCTTGGACCTGGGCGTGAAGTTCCGTCCGGGTCATGTCCGGCACCCCGTGATATAGCCCTAGGCGCCGACCCACTCGATAGTGGAGACGTTCTTCAGGCGGAAGTTCCAGGTACCGGTCGATGGCTTCCAACATAAAATCTTTGTCCCGCGGCAGGTAGCCTTCGACATCCTGAAGCAGGTTCATGATATGGTCCGAGGCCACGAAACTGGTGATTCCGTTCAGATTCTCGATAAACAAACGGATTTCTTCGACCACCTCGTCGTCGGTCATCAGCTCGAAGCGCCCTTCCGCCACCTCGTTATATAAAGGAATCCGCTCGGGAACGCGCAGGGTGCGCAGACGGATGAAGTCGGGGTTGATGGCGTTGAGGACCCGGGCCGATTCCAGGGCATGCTCCCGCCACCAGGCTCGGCCGCCCAGACCGGGCATGTAGTATTCGGATAGTTCCATGCTGGCGGCCTTGATTTTTCGGCCCGCCTCGATCTGTTCGGCGCTCGTCACCCCTTTTTTCATAAATTTAAGCACTTTGTCGGAACCGCTTTCCAGGCCGATGTGGATGCGGTTCAGACCGGCCGCCCGGATGCGGGTCAATTCTTCTTCGGTCTTCCGAGCCGTGGTCTTGGCCCGGGCATAGCTGGTGATGCGGGTGACGCCTTTGATTTTTTCCTGAAGATATTGAAGAATTTCGACTAGTTGGTCGGCCGGCAGGATCAAGTTATTGGCGTCCTGTAAAAAGACGGACCCGGTCCCATAATAGAGCCAGGCCACGACCGAGAGAAAGCTCGGCGGCAGGCTCTGGGCATAGAAATGTTGGGCCACCTGTTCGGTCATCTTACCGGAAAAGCCCAAACGCCATGATACGGCCTTGACCTCCTGAATTATTTCAGCCACGACGTCTATGTCCGCTTTGACTTCAGCCACGGTGCGCCGGCTGAATTTTCGCCCTTTGTAAACCGGGCAGAAAAGGCATTGATTCCAGTTGCAATTGCGGGTCAGGCGCAACAAGAGGCTGTGGGCTTCGCTGGGCGGCCGAATGGGGCCTTGTTCGAAAGACAAGGGCTTGGTAAAGGGGTTCATGATCCGTTTAATCAACCTCCAGCCGATACACTTTACTCTTCCTCCTCCGAACCGGGCGAGGTCTTGACGGGCACCTTAAAAAAAGGAACGCCCTCTTCCCGGAGGATTTTTTCTTCCTGTTCGCTGCTCACGCCCCGGATGTTGCGTTGTTCGGCGACGCCATAGTAAATCTTCAGGGCTTCTTTGGCGAAATCGACGCCCACGTCCTCGAAGTTTTCGTCCACATAGCGGGTGATGATTTCCAGGGGATTGACCGGTGTTTTTTCGGAACTCTCCCGGTGGCGGCGCCTGGCGATGCCGAAAGTCGACATGACCCGATTGACTTCAGCCGAACCGCAGATGGGGCAGGTCAGCAGACCCCGCTCTTTTTGTTCATCGAAGCCGGTCGCATTTTCAAACCATCCTTCAAAGGTGTGGCCGGCTGCGCATTGAAGATCATAGGCGATCATAGGGCCAGAGTATCAGTTTGTTCCTCGTTTTACAAGTTTCGGACTATTCGGGGCCGGTTCCGATTTGGGACACCACCCGGCGGATCATTTCCGCTCGGGGTCCTTGAGGATCAAGGGCCAAATACTCCTGCCAGGCGACCAAGGCCCCGGCCCGGTCTTGCAGATCATGAAACAGAACTATGCCCAGGTGCAAGGCCGAGTTTTCGTGATTCGGGTCAAGCCGCCTGGCTTGGCGCAGGTAGTCGGCGGCCTTCTCGGGTTGACCCAGTCTCCGGTAGCATATCCCGGTCTCAGTCAGGAGATCGGGGTCTTTCCGCCCCAGCTCCAAAGCCTGTTCATAATAATAAGCGGCCTCTTCAAACAAGCCCTGGCTGAAAAGCAGACGGCCGGCTTCGAGATAAAGTTCGCCCTGGCCGGGGTCTTCCATAATTTTTTTCTTTAATAAAGCCAACCGGCTTTCGATCACCTCGATCGGAGCGTCTGGAGCGGACCGCTGACTCGCCGGCTGGGACGAGCCTTCAAGAATAGTCGATGGAGTTTTATACGCCGCCCAGCCCAGACCCGCAATAAAACCAAGGACAAAGACGGCCAGACACAACCACGCCACGTTGGATTTTTTCATGCCGAAACCCTTTCTTTCGGCGTACTCTTAAACTCAAATTTAATCATCGGACTGCCGGTTTCAACCGGGTGCAAGGGCCGCGCCGCTCGCAAGTCCGAAATCGACCAGAAGTTAATACAAGATTTTATCTTCTTTTTTTCGCCACTCTTCGAGAGCCTGTTTCGCCAGCCGGTTATTTTGGGGAAAAATTTTGATCCGGCGGGACGATTCCGGCTTCTGGATTTCCCGGTAAATAAACTCGTCGTCAAATCCCGCTTCGGCTATCTGTTGAGTTGAAAGGACGTAGTAGATGTGGTCGATTCCGGCCCAATAAACCGCGGCCAGGCACATAGGACAGGGCTCACCCGTGGTGTACAATTCACAACCCGCCAGGGAAAAATTACCCAAGGTTCGGCCGGCATCGCGAATGGCCACGATCTCGGCGTGGGCGGTGGGATCATTGGTCCCGAGCACTTGGTTTCCTCCCCGGCCGACGATCCGATCGTCTTTGACCACCACGGCTCCAAACGGCCCGCCTTGGTTCCGTCTGACCGATTCCAAGGCCAGCCTGGCGGCTGCGGTCAGAAACTCCTCTTTTTTGTCCATGAAGTTACCGCGTTCCCGTCGAGATTTCATTAAAGGATCAAATTTGGAGAATGTTCACGGCGCTGACCCCGGGCATGCCGTACACATGGGTCATGCCGGTCTTGATGGAACCGGGGACTTGTCTGGGACCGGCCTGGCCCCTCAATTGCAAACAGATTTCGTAAACCTGTCTCAATCCGGAAGCCCCGACCGGTTCGCCGCTGGCCAGACAGCCCCCGTCGGTGTTGATCGGCAAGCGGCCGTTGATCTCGGTCTCGCCGGCCTGGATCATGGCTTCCTGGTCGCCGTCACGGCAAAGGCCGGTTTCGGCCATGTGCATGATTTCCGCCCCGACCTCGGTGTCTTGAAGTTGAGCGAGGTCGATGTCTTCCGGCCCGACTCCGGCCAGTTCATAGGCGTCGCGGGCCGCCTGGACCGTGGGGCTGTCCGCCCGGTCCAAGGGCAGGCTGGGACTGAAAATTTCAAAAGAACCGTACCGCCGGGTCCTGACCGTGGCCGATTTGAGGAAGACGGGTTTGGTGGTGTAGCGCCGGGCGATTTCGGCCTTACAAACCACCATGGCCGCGGCCCCTTCCGAAGGTGAACAGAACATATATTGACGGAGAGGCGGGGCGATCATGGTCGAGGCGGCCACTTCTTCGTAAGTCAAGGCCTGTTTGCGCCAGGCGTTAGGGTTCATGGCCCCGTTGCGGAAGGCTTTGACGGCCACCTTGACCAGACAGTCATCGGTGATCGCGTAATCGTGCATATACCGCTGGATTTTCATGGCGAAGAATTGCGGGCCCAGCATGAACCCGGCCTGGCCGTACCAAGGGCCCAGACCCAGACCCGCCGGATCGATGGCGAAGGCCCCTCGGGGACTCTTGTCAAAACCCACGGCCAGGCCGATTTCCCCGGTCCCCGAATTGATGGCCGCCGAAGCGCAGAATAGGGCGCTGCCGCCGGTGGCGCAGCCGTTGCGCACGTTGATGAATTGAATCCCGGTCAGCCCCAGGGCGTTGACCAGGGCGTCGGCCTCCCCTCCGTGCCAACTCCCGCCAAAGGCAAACTGGATGTCCTTCCACTCGAGACCGGCGTCTTTAAGGGCCGCCCTGGCTGCGTATACCCCTTGATCCCTCCCCGAAACCCCTTCGGTCCGGCCGAAGGGATGCAGGCCGATGCCGATAATAGCTAGGTCCATTTCTCTCTCCTTCAGGTGGCGGTCGCCGGCGGGCTGAAAATGTAAAGCATTCAGCATCGCCGGATTCGACCCTGTCCGTCGATATTCACTTTTTAGTGCTCGGGATTATGCCGCACTTATCTTCTTCGGTAAATCCCTAAAGTGCATAAACCCTTTTTCGGTCCCATCACCCGAGGCCGAGACATGAGGGCCCCCATTTTTTAACCTTTGGTTAAATGTTCAGCGATATTCCATTTTTTTTGACCGGAACCGTGAAGGCTGTGTTAATTTTGGCCCGGAATGGACCGGCGTATTTTTATAACCTTATTTGTGACCATTCTAGCTGCGGCTTTGGGGGCCAGCCTGGTTCTGCCCCTGCTCCCGGTCTACGCCCAGGAACTTGGGGCCTCGGGTCTGGAACTCGGGCTTATCTTCTCCGGGTTTGCCCTGGCCCGCTCCTTTGTTTTACCGATGGTGGGCCGATTGGCCGATACCTGGGGCCGCCGCCGATTCATCCTGGCCGGCCTCCTTATCTACACGCTGGTGGCCATCAGTTTTGACCTGGCCCGCAGTATCGGTCAATTAATCCTATGCCGCTTGATTCAGGGAGTCGGCGCGGCCATGGTCATTCCCCTGGCCAGGGCCTATGTGGGCGATCTGACCCCGGCCGGTCATGAAGGCCGGATCATGGGCCATTTCAACCTAGCCTTTTTTGCCGGTCTGACTCTGGGACCTTGGTTGGGCGGCTATATCAAAGATGCACTGGGCATCAGCACCGCCTTTTATTCCATGGCTATGCTGGCCTTTTTCGGTTTTCTTCTTTCCTTTTTCAACATACCCAAAATTCCTGCCGGTCAGGAAATAAAACACCAGCCCGGCAAATCACTATGGGCTTTGCTGACCGCCCCGGCCGTGGCCGCCGTTTTCCTGTTCCGCCTGGGCACCACCATGGGCGTGGGGGTGAATTGGGCTTTCCTGCCGGTATACGGCCATGATATCCTGCAACTCTCCAGTACACGGATCGGCCTTTTAATCTCTAGCAATCTGATCATGGCCACCCTGCTTCAGCCCGGATTCGGCTGGCTGGCGGATCGAGCCAGTCGGCCCTGGATGGCTGTCCTGGGTGGAATCCTGGCCTCTCTTTGTCTGGTGCTGCTGCCGTTTTGCCATTCTTTTACCCAACTCCTGGTCTTGAACATGGCCATGGGTTCGGCCATCGGATTATACATGCCCCCTTTGATGGCCATGGCCGTGGACCTGGGACGTAAGTCGGGGGCCATGACCAGCGTCATGAGCATTTTGGAGCTGGCTTTCAGCCTGGCCATGGTCATCGGTCCGCTTCTGGCCGGCCTGGTCAAGGAATATTTAAATATCAACGCTATCTTCTGGGGGGGCGGCCTGGTCGGCCTGGTGACCAGCTTTTTGTTTTTACTCAATCATTTAAAAGTCGCGGCGGTCGGCCGCCGGACTCGCTAGTTCAGGGAGGATTTATGAGCCGGAAAATATGGATCGTCGACGCCTTCACCAGTCATCCTTTCCGCGGCAACCCGGCCGGAGTTTGTTTTCTCGAAGAAAAAGTCGATGAGGGCTGGATGCAGGCCGTGGCCGGGGAACTGAACCTGTCGGAGACCGCCTTTCTTGTGTCTGAGGGCCAAAGTTATAACCTTCGCTGGTTCACGCCGTTGGTCGAAGTGGACCTTTGCGGCCACGCCACCCTGGCTTCCGCACATGTTTTGTGGTCCGAGGGGTTTTTGGCTCCGGATAAAACCGCCCGTTTTTTCACCCGGAGCGGAGAACTTAAGGCTCGCCTGGGGGCTGACGGCTGGATCGAGCTGGATTTTCCCCAGGAGCCGGAAAACCCGGCCGTCCCCCCGGCCGGATTGGTTGAAGCCTTGGGAGTCGAGCCGAAATACGTGGGCCGAAACCGGTTCGACTACCTGGTCGAAGTCGATTCCGAACAAACCGTGCGCGGGCTGACTCCGGACTTTGCCAAACTCAGCGGGATAACCATCCGCGGCGTGATCGTAACCAGCCGGTCGGAAGACCCGGCCTTTGATTTTGTCTCGAGATTTTTCGCCCCGGCCGTCGGCGTCAACGAGGACCCGGTCACCGGTTCGGCCCATTGCTGCCTGGGCCCTTATTGGCAAACCCGGTTGAACAAGAAGGAAATGTCGGCCTTCCAGACCTCAGCCCGCGGCGGGTTCCTCAGAGTCCGGGTCCAAGGCCGGCGAGTATTTATCAGCGGTCAGGCCGTGACCGTTCTAGAGGGTGAATTGTTACGGTAAAACCGTCAGGCCGTTGAGCCGGGCGAAGGCCTGTGGTATAAAAACCGCCGACTAAATTCGAACCGTGGCCTCGACGGAAGACTGCTCCGCGCCCGGGACGGGAAGATGGGAGGGAAATAATAAATGTCTTTAAGACTGGTCTTTATTTTTGGCCCATGGTTAGGCTTGGTTCTTGTCCTGACCGGCTGCACCGGTCCGACGGCCGCCGGAACGACCGCCGCCCCAACCACTTCAGTGGCGGCCGATACCCCGGTCCGGAGACAAGATTCCGCGGCGGACCAAGTTAAAGACGATGTTTATTATCATCAAGGCCAGGCTATAACTGAAGGCTGGAACGACTTTCCCTGGGGGGCCTCCCTGTCCGAATTTAAGGCCCGTTTCCCCAAGGCCCTGTCCACTCAGGCGGATCAGACCGTCTGGTTCACCGGTGAAGGGCCGGAAAGGTTTTTCGGCTTTGAAATGCCCGTGGCCTACCACTTCGATGAAGAGGAAAGATTCATCGCCGTCTCGGTCACACCTCCCAATCGTGGAGTCATCCAGACTTTGCTCAACAACATGATCGACATCCTGGGGGTTCCCCGGAGCCAAAAGTTGGAATGGCGTTACGACCAAGTAACCATTTATGCCGTCCAGCTTTCCGTGATTATCAAAAACTTGGGGATTAGATGAGCCGAGAGATTTTAGTGGTTAAGGTTCCTCCGGTCTTGGCCCGCGGTTTTTCTCGAAAGACTCATAATAGGTTTGGACGAAGCCCTTTTCAAAGCCTTCCCGGAAATGGTGGTCTTTGTTTCGGAGGAACATCCTCAAGTTAGCCGGGAAAGTTTCTCTAGGGGATGATAATTCTTGGGCCGCATCCAAACGGCCTTGGCGCTGTCCGGCCTCACGACCCAAGGCCAATCCCCGGCTGTAGCTTTGCTCTTGAACCGCCTGGGGGTCGGACCATAAACTTCGCCAGAACGCCGAAGCGGCCATCAGGAAAAATCCCAGGGCCAGAGCCAGGATCAAGCTCTTGACCATCTGCGGGCTGACCCTGACCACCGTCTCCCCGCACAAAGGACAGACTTCGGCCTCGCCCGGAATTTCCTGGAAACAATAGCGGCATTTCTTGACCGCCGGCGGCGGACTCCAGGGCCAAGTCGGACTCATCAGCCGTCTCCCCGTTTTTTTGTTTTGGAAATGGTGATTTTAGAATTGCACCCTGAGCAGCTCGATATATGGCGCTCCAGCCGCCGGTCCGGAGGAAACGAAGTATATTGCCGGCTGGCCAGACTCCCAACCATGCGGCCCATAGGTCAACAAGGCCGGCTCAAGCCCTCCCCCGTCCACCCAGCCGCTGGTATAAGAAATGAACCAATAGATTCCGCCGCAGACCCCGCCGGCGGCGAAGTAAATAGTCATCTGATATTCATCGGCCCAAGCCGGCGAAAAAGAAAACAGAAAAAGGGCCAAAAAAAGAAAGATCGGCCACTTGAGTCGGTCAAAGCTTTTCATGCTTTTCATCGGATTGACTTTAAAAGACGATCTTTTCCGCCGGCCGGCGTTCGGGTACGTAAACGTCAGGGATACGGTTCTCGTTCCATTCTTTGGACACATATAGGTTGCAATAGCAGCTCCCATACTCGGCCACGTCCGCCTCCCGGTAAACACAGGGGCAGATGATGTCCTGGTCCTTTTCCCTGTCCCCGGCAGCCAGACGGCAGGGGCAGCACATATAGCCGTATCGCTCTTTATTGAGCAGAAGGGCTTCTAAAAGCTCGAAGACGGCCTCCTGGTTTTTATTGAAAAAATAACCCTTGGGTTCCTGGACCTTGCGTAAATTCTCATAAAGCCGGCGGACATCCATCACAGGCCCAAAGCCTCCCTGATTTCTTTTTCTTTGAAGCCGACGATAACTTTGTCGCCGATGACGGTGGTCGGAAAAGTCAAGCGGGGATTATGTTTTTTGACCACGTTGATAGCCGCCTCCCTTTTTTCGCCTTGACTCAGGTCCACATCCATGAAATCAAAATCAATGCCGTTGTCTTTGAGAAACTGCTTGGTTCGTTTACAATGACTGCAGGTGCTGAGGGCGTAAACAAAAACCTTGGGGGTCATGTTCATCTCCTTGGAAAACATTAATATTCGCCTGACGATCAGACTGCCGCTCTCCAAACTGGGCTGGGAGGCCAAATTTTTCACTCATCGTCCGCCGCCCCGGAACGGTAAAGGAAAAAATAACACCAAATCCGGTTTTTTTCAACGAAAACCTGAACCTGGCTGGTTGAAAGGTTGAGGGGCAGCTTAACGGTTTAACATTATTTTTTTAAACATCTTGTTTTTATTTGATTATCACATAAAAGTTCAAGTTTTACCTTAATAAATATTTCGCTTGACAACCATGGATTTTTTCTTTAATCTTAATTTAAATTTGAAACGAGTTGAGTCCATGAACGCAGGCGGCCGAAATTTCTTTTTTTATTTTTACTTTAAGCGGGGGCCTGCGGATTGACCACGAAGAACAACTAATTTCAATCGACCGCGGGCCCTTCCAGCCCGCGGTTGTTTTTTCCCGGCATCTCCGCCGACCGCGGGCTCGGAAACCGGACCCGGTTTGGTCTAGAGGGACCGGGAAATGGAACAATTTGTAACAGTGGACTTGAATGCTCTTAAATGCAGCGAAGTTTATCTAAGGGAAAAGACGGTCATTTCGGTAATTCAGGCCTATAAATCCGGCCGGGCTCATGAAATTCCGCCCATCAAAATCTATCGCCATCCCGAAAGCCAAGGTTACGTGATTTGGGACGGCAACACCCGGGCCTTTGTGGCCAGGAGTTTGGGCCGCCAAACCATACCGGCCGTGCTCGTCCCAGAAGGAACAGCGGGCCGGGAAGAAGTCCTGAAAGGCTATCAAGAGGCCCGGACCCGGGGGATCAGGGGACTCGAAGACCTCAATCCCTATGACGTCCTGACCGAGGACCGTTGGCGTTACCGCCCGGTGTAAGTCATTTTCTGGACGCGTAACTTACCGGCCTTCGGCCGCCGGAACGACCGCGATGACCGCGGGCAGAGGCAATTTGAGCTTAAAGCTGTGATACTGCCGCCTTTCATTGACCACCCAGGCCCCATAAAAAGCCCAAGCCTCCGGTTCAGTCCGGAGGAAGAACTGGGCCTCGAAGCCTCCGTCCAAACACATGGCTTCCTTGATCCCCAGGTCGGAAGTCTTGAGCAACAAGGCTAATTCGTAAAGGGTGCAGGCCCCGGGCACAAAGATAAAGAGGATTCTCCCTTCAAAATCCTGAGCCACGGCGGTCCGGCTGGCCAAGCTGTCAGTCTGCTTGACCCGGGGGCGGCCGTCCCGGTCCAGTAGCATGAAAGACTGAACCGCATAGGGATAAAGGCTGTTGTCCAGGTCAAACGGCTCTTTTTCCAGGTCCAGGATTATCGCCGCAGGGTGTTCCTGGTTTCCCCTCGGACCGCCTGAAAGAAACAGCCCTTTCCACGTAGGGTGCCAACTGGAACCCCAGCCGTGGCCTTTTTTAAACAACAGCCCTAAATGGCGATAATCAGGATAAAAAAAACCGGCATTCACTAAAAATACTGATTGCGGCAAGACGCCGGCCCATTCCTCGATGCTCAAAGGTCTGGCTTCATTGACTTCCTGAAAAGAGTACGGAATCAGATCAAACCGGTCCGCATCCACCCGGACGATGATGAGTTCGTTCTCTCCCAAACGGATGAAGCGAAAGACTTTGAGTCGGGCCAACTCCAGGCCGGGGATGACTTCTTGCCAAATCGCCGGTGGATGGAGGCTTTCCCTGCCTTTGAGGGCGGATAGAAGTTCAAGTATCTTCGCCAGATATTCGCGGTTAAGTTGTTCCAGAAAGTCAGGGGCCGCACCTTTTAAAAGATCGGTCGACTCCTGTGACGACCTAAAATTGAGAAAAGAGTCCGGCCCCTCTTGAAGAGACAGACCGTTCAGGCCCTGGTCAATGAACTTCTCGGTTAAACGGGATGCCTTGCCTTGTCCTTCGAAAAAACTTATTTCGATTCGGTCCGGCCAGGGCGTGGCCAGGGATTCAATTACGACTTGTCCTTGGGCCCAGCGGTCCGTCCCCAAGGCCACCGGCCCCGTCCCTCGTTCGGCCCCGGTTTCGTTCTGGGGTCGGGTGAACCCGGCCAATTCCCATAAAGCGCAGCGAATCTGCGCTTGAAGTTTTTCAGGATGGTGATCGCACCAGGACATGTCCGCACTTAGGGCCAAGGGGACGTTGATGACCAACGGGATCAACAGAAGACCGGGGATAATTGTCCGGATACGGCGGAGCATGGCCGGATCATAGGACCTGAACCAAAAAGGAGTCAAGTCTTATAAAAAATGAACGTCCATTTTGACGGTTGAAGGCGTCAATTATCCCGGCGGCCGGCTTCCAGTTTTGCGTTATCTCCGAGCCTCGCCCTCTTCCCGGGCCGATTCGATGAAGCAACCGCCGCCGGCCGAAACTCCGCCCGAATTATAATTTACGTAAAGGGAATATCCGGGCGGAGGCGGCGGTTTTTCCTCTTCATCTCGATCTAAGCCCGGATCGTTCCCGGGAAAGGTCACGTTGGCTGCGGGATAGTAAATCCAAATGTCTGCCGGTGCATAGGATTTTATCCAGCCTCCTGATCCTGGCTGGATCACGGTACCGGCCTGGTAATCTCCCCCGGAATATACCCATACGGTTCGTTGGGTCAGGGTGTTATCGGCCGCTGTGACATATCTGAGGGTCTGACCGTCTTTTACCATTAAACCGTTGACATTAATCGGAAAGGGAAAGGGATTGCCAAGCTGGTTCCAGCCGGTGTCGATCAGAGAGGCGTACCAGCAAAGCCCCAGCGGGCCGGAGGAAACCTGGGTTCTGGTTCCGCTGAAGTTCAGCGTCTGTCCATAACGAAAGAGAAACCAAGCCGAACCGCCCGGGTCATGGCTGCCGGGATCGTCGGCGAACGGATACTCTATATAAGCCTGAATTTGTTGCTCCCAGTGACCGATACGCATGTTTCTGGTGTCATAGGTTCCAATCTGGGGGGCGAGGGTTTCGGTAAAAGAACTCGCCAGATGGAGCGGCGCCGTGCCCATACGGTAATCGGTCACGGCCTTTCCCGCCGGTATAGTCAGCGAGTAACTCTCAGAGGGTGGGGTTAGGTTCTTGGAGGCCAGACCGATCGAGCCCACATGATTGACATCATACCCGCCGTACCACATCTTTAGAGTTGATCCTTCTTGCCAAACGTGAGGTGCTTCTATGTGAAGTCCTTCCCACCCATAGCCCTTGGGACCGAAAATCGGGTTGTTCCCCGCCCTGGTCCAGTTAACGCCGTCGTTTGATGAAGCGTACCCGAATTTAATAGCCAGACTTCCCGTCCCGCGTCCTTCATACCACATGTGATAAAGATAGCCGTCATAAATCACACTCAAATCTTGGATGGAGGCATATTCCCATGTCTCAGGCTGAGGAGAAAAAACCGGATTGGAGGCATGTTTGGTCCAGTTAATCCCGTCGGAACTGGTCGCGTAACCGACCGCCCATTGACCGGCATTGTTTTGGCCCACGTACCACATTTTGTAAGTATCGCCCATCTTGATCACTTCAGCCGGGAGGACTCCGGCGCTGTCCCAGGCCCCCGAAGTTCCAGGCTGAAGAACCGGATTGCCGCTGTATTGATTCCAGGTCCGTCCATCCGTGGAAGTATAATATCCTCCACTGGCTCGACCTCCATTCCATCCGGTCACCCAGGCTTGATAGCCGTTCGGAGTATGAACCACCGCAATATCGTCCAACTCGTCTCCGTTCCAGGCCCCCGGCGAACCGATGGAAATAACCGGATTCCCGGAGTATTTGGTCCAGGTCACTCCGTCGATGCTCTCGGCGTAACCTATCCGGCCGGGAGCCCCTACCCCGCCACAGCCGACGTACCACATACGGTAGGGGGAGCCTTTGACCACATAAGGTGAAGAGACTCTTTCATCGTCCCAGGAACCGTTGGAACCAGGAGCCAAAACAGAATTGGCCCCTGATCGGACCCACTCTGTCGGCTGACCGGAGGCGACATGAATGCTCCCTACTCCGGAATACCGGTTATCCCGCCAGGCCAGGAAGGCTTGGCCTTCTTCATTCACGGCCACACTGGGCCACTCCTGGGTGAAGGATTCCCCGGCTGTATCGTCCACCCGAACATTGGAGGCCCAAGTGACCCCCTGGTCGCTGGAAGAAGTGAAATAAATATGACTCTGCACGCTGCGCCAATCCTCCCAGACGACTAAGATGTTGTTCGAGCCGTCCACCCGCAAGGAAGGATATTCCTGGTAGTTCCCGGTCGCGCCGGGGTCAAGGATACAAATGTTCGTAGAAAAAGAGGCCCCGCCGTTAAGAGACCGTGAAAAGTAAATATCTCCCGGAGGGTTGCGCCAGTCGGTCCAGGCCACGTAAATGTTGTTTTGAGAATCCAGGTCCACCACCGGCCACATGGCTTGGCCGCCGCCGCTGTTGTCGTTGACCTTGACCGGCGCGGTCCAGTTCTGGCCGCCGTCGGCGGACTTGCTGAAATAGGTGCAGTAAAGACCAGAATCGATGGCGTCCCAGACCACGTAGGGATTGCCGTTGGCGTCCAAGGCCAGATCCGGGGTTTCCCCGTCTGCGCCCAAGTTAGTATTGGTCACCGGACGGTTGGCCAGAAAGCTCGTCCCTCCGTTGGTGGACTTGGCGAAATAGATGTCCCACCCCGTTCCGTTGCGGCGGTCGGCCCAGACCACGCAGATGTTGCCCTGATCGTCCACGGCGATCCGGGGGCTGCCCTGAGGTTCGGTACTGCTGTCGTCGTTTACCTTGATGTTTGGACTGAACGAGGCCCCGCCGTCGTTTGATTTGGCGAAATAAATGTCGTAGCTGCTGCCCCGAGCATCTTGCCAGACCACGTAAACTTGATTCGATCCAAACACGGCGATGCTGGGCCGGAACTGGCGGTTGTTGGTGACGTCGTTGATTCGCAGGGGCGAAGTCCAGGTCCGCCCGCCGTCAGTAGATTTAGCGTAATAAACCTCAAACTCAGTGGCCCCGCCCTCGTCCTGGGACCAGACCAGGTGGAGTGTCAACCCTTGAACGGCCAAACCTCGTGGATAGGAAGATTGGTAATAAACCGACGGGGCCACCCGGACGTTCGCCCCGAAAACAAAATTTAAAGGATCGGCCGCGGACGAATTTTCAGGAAATAAAAGGGACAAGATCGTCAAAATAAAGAAAACAGTCAGCAACCTTTTTCGGCCGAAACCTCCCGCTTGGACCTTCATGATCCCCTACCCCCTTCCGGTCGATTTTACCGGGCGGTTTAGTTGTATAAATTTGCCGGGGAGCTAAACCAAGATCAATATCTCGTTTCAAAACGGTAACGCAGGTGCACGGCCTTGACCCAGCTCCCCCGCTCCAAATAAAAATCAAACCGGGCCTTTTGCCCCGGAGGGATAACCGTAGGGTCGAGGAAGGTTTCAGCCCCCCCTAGGGAATAATTGAACTGATCGAAAGCATTAACGATCAGACGGCACCCTTGCAGGTGCCGCCCGCTCAAATTTTCGGCCCAACCCGTAACTTTGATCTGATCGGTAGGTTTGAGGTAACGCCAGTCGAAACTAAGGATTTTCAGGGCCAGTCCCTGGCCCGGTTGGTCTTGGATCGCCCCGTCTTGAGGATGCACCACCGGTCCGGATGGTATGTAAGAACCGCCCCCGCAACCCAAGGCCAAGGTCACCGCCAAGAGCAGAACCAGACCCAAGCACTGCCCTTTGCCCACGGTTATTCTCCTGAACCGGTGATGCCGAAGTTAGAGGCCAAGCTCTTGGTCGATTTCGCTCATGGCCTGGATGCTTAAGATCGCAAATTCGGACAGAGGCACCCCCAATTCCTCGCAGAGCATGATCAGCTCCCGGGAAACCCCCCGGGCGAACTGCTTTTCTTTCATCCGCTTGACTATAGATTTCGCCTTGACCGATTTTACCTTCTTGTCCGGATAGACCAGGGCCGTGGCCACGACCATGCCGGTCATAGTCTCGGCGCAGGTTAGAGCCAGGTCCAAGGGGGTTTGTCTGGTCAGACCCAGGGCTTCGGCGTTGTGAGCCTTGACGGCCTGGATGATTTCCTCGTCTACGCCTTTTTCTTTAAGAATTTCCGCGGTGACCAGGCCGTGGCGGGACGGATCGTTTTGAGTCTCGGCGTAATCCAGATCATGAAGCAACCCGGCCAGGCCCCATTTCTCCTCATCGTGACCCAAGCGTCTGGCCAAGGCCCGCATGATCGCCTCAGAAGCTATAGAATGCTTATAAAGATTATCGGCCTCCACCCGGCTTTTCAGCAGGTTCAAGGCCTCTTGCCTGTCCATCGGTTCCTCGACGTCCGCTTAAGCGGCTCGGCGGGTTTTCTTCTTCAACCGGCTGATTTTGCGCCGAAGTATTTCGGTTCTCTTTTTGTCGCCGGTTTCATGGGCCTGGAGCTTTTGCTTTTTAAGTTCGCCGATCTTTTTCTTCAGATCTCGAATATTAGCCCCGGTCTGTTTTTTTTCTTCCAGGATGCCCCGGGCCTCTCTGACGGCCGAAAGCAGTTCATCCTTGTTCATGCCGTGGACGCCGGTAATGTCAGGAATGGCCAAAGCCACTTCCCGCAATTCCTTGGCGGTCATCTTTTCTAAAGGTTTCTCTTTCTTTTCCTTCCTTTCCTTCTTGGCCATGTCGACTCCTTAAACTATTATGTAACTTGATTTCAAATCACTTGAAATAAATTAGTCAAAAACACTTGTTTCTTCAAGGGAAAAATCAGGGCTCCCAACGCGGTCTGGGTCCGCCCCCCATAGGCAGATCGCTTCTGGGCTGATAAGGCACGGGCAAAAGAGCCGTCTCATTGAAGCCCTCAGGCGGCGATGCCGGCGGTTTTGTTCCGACGGATAATGGGAATTTCACCATCCCGCTCGTTCGTCCGCCGCTGTCAACAATCTCTAAAGTCAACATCAAGTCAAAAGCCCCGCCTCTGGTCCCGGAGACAGCCTGGTGCATCCAAAAATAACCGTTGAATTCCTGCCACATGGACTGGGGCAGCCGCACATCGCCCAACAAATTGTCATAAGTGGCTCCGGGCTGCTCGATCCGGAACCTGGCCTCCCACATGTCTCCGTCCGGATCGTGAGCCTTCACGTAGATTTTCCACGTTTGGCCGAAATACAAGGTCGGGGAAGCAAAATAAGCGTCAATGACCGGCGGAGCGCTCCCCATGGGTTCTGGCTTGGCCAACCGAGCGCAGCCCGCGGCCAGGACCGCCCCGGCCGTCAATAAAACAAGTAATCCGACGGTCAAACCCCGAGTAACCTTAAACCTATCTTTTAGCCGCATTCTCCTTCTCCTGGCTTAATTTTTCAGCCAGAGTCAGAAAAGGTTTGAACAGGTCGATGGGCACCGGAAAAACAGTAGTCGAATTGTTTTCCGCGGCCACTTCCCGCAGGGTTTGGAGATACCGAAGCTGAAGGGCCATGGGGTGGTCCTGAATAATCGTGGCCGCCTCAGCCAATCTGGTCGCCGCCTGGAATTCGCCTTCCGCGTTGATGACCTTGGCCCGCCTTTCCCGCTCGGCCTCGGCCTGTCTGGCCATGGCCCGCTGCATGTCCTGCGGCAGGTCGATGTGCTTGACCTCGACGTTGGAAACCTTGATCCCCCAGGGATCGGTGTGTTCGTCCAAATATTCCTGGAGCTTGGCGTTGATCTTGTCTCTCTGGCTGAGAAGTTCATCCAGTTCCGCCTGCCCGCACACGCTGCGCAGGGTGGTCTGAGCCAACTGGGAAGTGGCGAAAAGGTAATTTTCAACCTGAATGACCGACTTGACCGAATCCATGACCCGGAAGTAGATCACCGCGTTGACCTTGACCGAAACATTGTCCTTGGTGATGATGTCCTGAGGCGGCACATCCATGGCCACCAGACGCAGGCTGACCCTGACCATCTTATCTATGATAGGGATAAGGATGATCAGACCCGGCCCCTTGGGTTTGATAACCCGGCCCAGCCGAAAGACGACCCCACGTTCATATTCCCGAAGAATACGAATAGCCGAGGCCAGAAAAATGATGCCCAAAACAATAATGACGATCAGGGCCTGCATGATTTCCTCCTCATTTGATAATCCAACTAGTCTGCTTTGGGTTCTCCGCCGGAAGCAGCGGCCGGTGGAAGATGACGGCGGCGGACCCGAAGACGCATGCCCTCCGCTTCCACTACTTCGATTTCTTCGCCCGGAACCAGATTTTCTTCACCAAACGCATGCCACCATTCCCCGTGAACAAAGACCTTGCCCCTGTCTCCCGACCATTCCTTGACCGGTCCTTTCGAGCCGATCAGGCCTTCCGTCCCGGTCGGGGAACCCCGGACCTGAGCCCTGACCACCAAGCCGGTCACCACCAGAAAGAACCCGGCCACTGTGGCCACCACTGGAATCAGCACGCTCAAGGAAACCCTCATATATTCGTAAGGGCTCTTAAAAAGCATCAGGGAGCCCAGGGTCAGACTGATCAGGCCGCCGATACTCAAAATACCGTAAGAAGCCACCTTTATTTCCAAAATAAAAAGGATGACCCCCAGGAGGACCAAAAGCACCCCGGCGTAATTGACCGGCAAAGTTTGAAAAGAATAAAAGGCCAAAATCAAACAAATGCCGCCGATCACCCCCGGCAGGACCGCTCCCGGATTGGACAGCTCGAAATAGAGACCGGCCAGGCCCAGCATCATCAAGATATAGGCGATATTGGGATTGGCCAGGGTTTTTAAGATACGGTCCCGCAGGGTCTCCTCCAGCTCGACCACCTCAGCCCCGGCTGTCCTCAAAGTGAATTCCATGGCCCCGCGTTTGATTTTTCGCCCGTTGATCTTTTCCAGCAGCACCGTCCGGCTCTCGGCGGTCAGGTCCACCACGTTCAACTCCACCGCCTCAGCCGCGCTGACCGAAACGCTTTTTTCCACCGCTTCCTTGGCCCACTCGACATTCCGGCCTCGCTGCTTGGCGATGCCCTGCGCGAAAGCGATCATGTCGTTGACGATCTTTTGGGCCATTTCGCCTTCGATATCCTTGCCCCCCGCGGCCACCGGGTGGGCCGCGCCGATATTGGTCCCCGGCGCCATGGCCGCCACGTCCGCGGCCATAGTGATCATGACCCCGGCCGAAGCCGCCTGGGCCCCGGAAGGAGAAACATACACGATGATCGGCAACGGCGCGTTCATGATGGCCTTGACCATGGTCCGCATGGATTCCCCCAGGCCGCCCGGAGTATCAAGCTCGACCACCAGGGCCTGGCCGCCGGCTTCAAAGGCCTTTTCGATGGAGCCGGACAAAAACCCGGCCGTGCCCGGATTGATCGGCCCCTCCAGCTTGATCACAAAGATTTTCCCCGCTTCTTCACTTTCCGGCGAAGAAACCGCCCCGGCTTCGACCAAGAAAATCACGGCCGCAACCAAACCGGCCAGGATAAGAACCAAACGGGAAAAATGTCTTTTCATAAAACCTATTCTATGGGGAAAATCACCAATATTCAAGGTTAAACATGGTCCGGACCCGAGAGGGTTCAATATGAAGCCTAAGGCCTGATCAACCTGGAGACAGAAAGGGCGTGGGGATTATTTCCAGCAAATAACCGACCCGGAAAAATCGTTGACTCCCTTGACTGGGCGCGGCCTCAAGAAAAAGCCGTCCGCCCCGGAAAACCAGCCCCACCGGGTCCACGTTGAACCGCCGCGGTCTGGCCCGCCCGGGCGGGCCGTAGACCAAGTGAAGCCTTCGTTTTTCGTTGACCGCCTGGACCAGGCTTTCCACCATTTCGAAACCACAGCCGCAACCTTCCTGGACCGCCGCCTGAATGGCGGACAGGACCAGATCGGCCGCCGGGCCGGGCCGGTCCGCCGCTATCTTTTTCAGCCCGCTTAAAGCCCGGTAAGCCAAAACGAAATCGCCCGTCTCCGGCAGGCGGCCCACGGCCAGGATCAAAGCCAAAACCTCGCTCAGCGTCAGCCCTTCCAGCTTGACCCCCGGGTCTTCCGCCACCGCAAAGACGCCCCGCTCCCGGTCAAAGGTGAAAGCAAATCCCATCTTTTCCAGGATTTCCTTGTCCCGATAAAACTGGGATTTGGAAACGCCCAAAGACCGATGGATTTGCTCGGCCGACCGGAATTCCCGGCTGCCCAGTTCGATCATCAGGCGCATCAAGCGCTTCAGCCGACCGGTCTGCAATCCTTTTAACCGCCAAGTGAAGCCTTTTTGGCAACTCTCTAACTATATAGGCAATTTAGTTTTCTTTTTCGTTCATTGTCAAGACCGGACTTGGCCCCAGGTCTTCTTTATGCTAATCTCCAATCATGTCCGAGACTCCGATTGACCCTACTTGGCTGGCCGCCGTCCAGGACAAGCTCAAACAATCCGCCCGGATCGCGGCCCTGACCGGCGCGGGCATCTCCGCCGAAAGCGGCGTGCCCACCTTTCGCGGCGCGGACGGTCTGTGGAAAAAATACCGGGCCGAAGACCTGGCCACCCCGGAAGCCTTTGCCCGCAATCCGGAGCTGGTCTGGGAATGGTACAACTGGCGGCGAAGCCTGATCGCCGAAAAGAAACCCAATCCCGGCCACTTGGCCTTGGCCGCCTTGGAAAAAGCCCGGCCCGGCTTCACCCTGATCACCCAAAACGTCGACGGTCTGCACCTTTCAGCCGGCAGCCGAAACGTCCTGGAAATACACGGCTCCATCTGGCGGGTCCGCTGCCTGGACTGCGGCGGATGCCGCGAGGACCGGACCAATCCCCTGCCCCCCTTGCCCCGCTGCCCCCAATGCAACGGGCTTTTAAGGCCGGACGTGGTCTGGTTCGGCGAATCATTGAACCCGTCCCTTTTGGAGGCCTCCTTTCAGGTCGCGGCCCTGGCCGAAGTCATGCTGGTCATCGGCACCTCGGCTATCGTTCAACCGGCCGCCTCTTTGGCCCGGCAAGCCAAAAGGTCCGGCGCCTTTGTGGTCGAAGTAAACGTGGAAAAAACCCCCTTATCTTCCCAAGCCCACGCCGTCCTGACCGGACCGTCCGGCCTGATCCTGCCCCGTTTAATCGAAGGCCTTTCCCCTTGAGGGGCGCTCCTTGGCCGTCATCACCCTGACCACGGATTTCGGCTGGCGGGACAACTTCGTCGGGGTCATGAAAGGGGTGATCCTGGGTCTCAACCCTGCGGTCGCCCTGGTCGACCTCAGCCATGAGCTCCCTCCCCACGATCCGGCCCAAGCCGCCTTTTCCCTCTATACGGCCTACCGCTTCTTTCCGAAAGGGACCATTCACCTGGCCGTGGTCGATCCCGGCGTCGGTTCGGAACGTTCCATCATCGTGGTCCAGGCTTCCGGCCAACTCTTCATCGCCCCGGACAACGGCCTGCTCAGCTATATCATTGACCAGGCCCCGATCTTTAAGGCTTACCGTTTGGAAAACCCGGCCCTGGCCCTGGGCCGCGTCAGCCGGACCTTCCACGGCCGGGACCTCATGGCCCCGGCTGCGGCCCATCTTTCCCTGGGCTTCCCCCTGGAAAAAGTCGGGCCGGAAATTAAAAGCCCGGTCAGGCTGCCCCCGCTTTACCCCGAAATACAGGCCGACCAAATAACCGGCCGGGTGGTTTACGTGGACCGCTTCGGCAACTTGATCACCAATATCCCCTCCCCTCTGGTTGCCGATTGGCCCGCGGCCGAAATAGTCATTAATATCGGTCCCGAAACCATAATCGGCTTGTCCTCGTCTTACGCCGCCGCCCGGCCGGGCGAGCTTTTGGCCCTGACCGGCAGCAGCGGCTTCATCGAGATCGCCCGGTACCTGGCCCGAGCCGAACGCCCCCCGGACTTAACCGTGGGCACGCCGGTAGTCATCAATTTTGTAAAGCCTCTTTCCCCCCGTTGACGGGGGGATTAAAAAGGGGGGGCTCCCCCCGTTGACAGGAGGACCCTGGATCCGACCGAGACGAACCTTTCTCCCTCTCCCTCTGGGAGAGGGCGGGGTGAGGGCCGCTCCCCACATTTCTCCTCCCCCTCAAAATGATTGACTTTTCCCCATAGGTCGATGTAAAAAAATTTTGGGGCTCTACCGGGTCCTTTCGCCGGAAAGGACGGTGACTCATGCCTGATCCAAAATATATCCGCTCTGCCTGGCCTTTTTGTCTCTCGGGACCGCCTATGGGGCGTCACCAGGCTTTCCCACAGCAGGGCTGTGGAGTGTCAGACTGACAGAATATCCATTCTTCGCCACTGAGGGGTTCAATGAGCACCGCTAAAATTTCTAAAGCAATTTCAGGTGATAAGCTTTATCAAAAACGCGCTCGGGCCGCACTCCCGTTGCTAGTCCGCCAAGCACAAGCTGGCGTTACAATTTTTTATTCTGATCTCGCAGAAGAGCTGGAAATGCCGAACCCTCGCAATCTCAACTATGTACTTGGTAGCATCGGGCAATCTCTGGAGCGCCTATCAAAGGCGTGGAAAGAAAAAGTTCCACCAATTCAGTGTTTAGCTGTAAACAAAAGCACAGGACTGCCGGGAGAAGGTATAGGTTGGTTTCTCCTAAAGAAGAAAGATTTCAAAGGTTTGCCGCTAAGCCAAAAACGCAAAATTGTTGAGGCCGAACTTCAGCACGTTTTTTCGTACCCAAAGTGGGCTAATGTCCTTGAAGCTTTTTCGCTTGAGCAAGTGGCCTTTGATTTTTCGCCTATTGTTTCCAAAGCTTCCAAAAATTTCGGTGGTGGTGAAAGCGAACGTCATAAAGCCCTTAAAGATTATGTGGCGAAAAACCCTGAATCCATCGGCTTAAAGTCTAGGATTCCAATTGGCACAACCGAGCATCCACTGCCATCCGGTGATAGCCTGGATGTTTCATTCACTGATAAGAAAATGTGGGTAGCGGTGGAGGTCAAGTCGGCGATCTCGGCGGAAGCCGATATCGTTAGAGGCTTATTTCAGTGCGTTAAATATCGAGCAGTTATGGAGGCTGTTCTTTTATCGGAGGCGCGTGTACAAAGTGTAAGATCTCTGCTCGTTCTTGAATCATCTTTTCCTCAATCACTCGTGCCATTGAAAAATATTTTAGGGATAGAGGTCATTGAAGGTGTTTCACCATCAAAATCAAAATTAAATAGCTAACAAGTCAATCCACAGGATGCGCTGATGCGCGCCTCTGAACTCCAACGCTCGGTGGGGAGGGGTACTATGTCTTATCAAGCAACAGTATACAAAGTTATGATAGCATCACCAGGGGATGTGAGACCGGAGAGATTAATAGTTCGTGAAGTTCTCACTGAGTGGAATACAGTCAATGCTGACTCCAAGAGGATAATACTTCTTCCGATCGCTTGGGAGACTCATGCATCTCCCTCAATGGGAGACCGACCTCAATCGATAATCAATAAACAGATTTTGAAGGACTGCGATCTTTTGGTTGGAGTGTTCTGGACCAGATTAGGAACGCCGACCGGCGAATATCCGAGCGGAACCGTCGAAGAAATAGAGGAACACCTCAAAGCGGGTAAGCCTGTCATGTTGTATTTTTCCGACGCACCTGTCCGACCGGACAGTGTAAACGCTGAAGAGTATGCCGAACTGAAGAATTTCAAGGAAGCCTGTAAATCGAGGGGATTACTTGAAATGTATACTGACCTCAACGAATTCAAAGCTAAATTCTACCGGCAACTCCAAATCAATCTGAATAATGATGACTTCTTCAAACATGCGACCGCATACCATGATGAGAGCCCCTCCGAGGTTGTTGTAAGTCGATTGCCTGATATTCCAAAACTTTCTCGGGAAGCACAGGTCCTCTTAAAGGAAGCAAGCCAAGATTCTGCTGGGGATATTATTCGGCTGCTTACTCTTGGCGGGTTCAATGTTCAGACGAACGGTAAGCAAATGGTTGAGGACAAGAGTGCTCGAAATGAAGCCATTTGGGAAGCCGCCATCGGAGAGCTCGAGAATGCCGGTTTGATCGTAGACAGGGGACACAAGAGGGAGATTTTTCGCGTGACCCGAAAAGGTTATGAATTAGCAGAACTATTGAATCCATAAAGTAGCCTGGCACCCCACAGCCTTGCTTTGGGCTATTTTCGGTTGCTATTGTCGGTTGCCCGGTTTAGGCATGGGGCCATTTTAAACTTGCATTGTCTTGGCGGGTTCGCCGGAATTTGAGCTTTAGCGTTAGGAGTTAAGAAAGAATTCAGCGGAAGTTAGGCTGTTTTTCCGCAGGGGGATCAGATGGACATCCAAGATATGTTCGACCGATGGATTGACGGTCAGATCATCGACTATGGCCTCGGTCAGCCCAATCTTTCTCAAACCGAAGATTTTTTCGCAAAAAAAGCCGAAGAAATATACCACGAGACGGAATCGAGTGCGGACCAGGCATTTGTGGACATGTTGCAGTTGGTCGCATTCATCAATACGGTTTCAAGCAAGAAGCCTGACATACTTGGTAAGCTGGCCGAGATAGTGGCGAAACTCAAGAGGGCGTTGGAGAGGATCGCCGAAGAGAAAATAGCTGATTCATACAGTATTTCGGCAGGATTTCCCTTCGGTATCTCAGTGGGTTTGTCATGGGATACAGATTCACCAGAGAAAAAAGGCGCCAAAAAATAAATCCAGCGGATGCGGTAAACCCGCCGTCAGGCGGACATGGGACCAGCCCGGCGGACTCTGATTTTAAGACGTCGTCTTGCGCCCCCCATTGCCTGGTGCCCCACAGCTCTGCTGTGGGATAGTTGCGGGACCGGAGCCACCCTTAATACAACCAACCCAAGCCGCCATGACCACCGCCCGGATACAGGGCCGCCACAGGGGGCGGCCCCTACGGTGTCGTCAACGAAATTGATTCATCGGTTCAAAACCATGACCCCAAAACGATATGCCCGCCTAGGGGCAGGCCCACGTGCCTGCCCTTCCCCCGGCCCATTTCCATGTTTGGTCTCACCCCCCGATAACCCAAACGAGGCGTAGGGGCAGGCCTATGTGCCTGCCCTTCCGCCAGCCCTCGATTCATAAAAATATCTCTGGACCAAGATACAAGGGGCGCATAGCCGTGGGCCCCTACACGACGGACGAGACCATTGCGGCGTTTCACTAGCGGATTTTTTCAGAGGGCAGACACGCAGGTCTGCCCCTACCGGCGTGCGTTTGGGGGGCGACCCGCCGGTCGCCTCCACGGGTGATGGGGTCGGCCCCTATAGGCGATGGATTTGGGGCCAGCCTAAAGATTGTTTTAATGGCTCCTCCGGTCTGCCCCTACCGGTGCGCGTTTGGGGAACCGGGGCCTAATAGAATTTTTTCCACCCGCTCCAGGGAAACTACTTGACTAAATCGGTTTTACCTGATATTTTTTCATTTAATGAAAAATATTCATTAAATGAATTGTTAGCAATTATCTCCGGGATCACAAGCCATGGGCACCGCCGAACGACGTCAAAGAGAAAAAAGACAAAGAGAAGAACAGATCCAGGAAGCGGCGGTCAAGGTCCTCCTGGAAAAAGGCTTCAACGGGACCACCATCGAAGAGATCGCCGCCGCCGCCGAACTCAGCCCCGGCACCATCTATCTCTATTTCAAAAACAAGGAAGAACTCTACGCTTCCATCAACTTGCGGGCCGTCCAGGAAATCGACCGGCAACTGACGGTCCTGGTCGAGAGTGAAGAACCCGATCCCGTGGAAAAGCTTCGATCCGCCTGGCAAGCCTTGGAGACGGTCTATTGTCAGTCCCCGGTCAATATCCAGGCCCTGATTCACGGCCAGCTTCAAGGGTCTCTCCAAAACATCTCCCCGGACCTCCTGGCCGCCCTCAACTCCACGGCCAAAAGCATCATCAACCAAATCGCCGCCATTTTCCGCCGGGGCATGGCTGAAACCGTTTTTCAAAAGGCCAACCCCTTGGCCCTGGCCGACGTCTTCTGGGGGACCTTTACCGGCGTGGTGGCCTGGGAAGAAGCCAAGCGGACCACAGACCCGGAAAAATCCTTTTTGCGCCCGACCCTGGACCAGGCCTTCAAGATCTTTGTAGAGGGGATCAAGGTTTAACACCTTTCATCTAAAAAAATATCAGACGGCCGGAGGTGAAGTCATGAACCAAAAAACGGCGGATATAAAAAGCAAGCTGGTTATCAAGGCGGTCCGCAACGTCCGCCGGGGCTACCAGGACGACGAATCGACCCGGGGCATGTACCGGGAAGGCATCAAACTGGACCTGACCCGGTCCCGCCTTATGACCGAGTCTTATCAAGAGACCGACGGCCAACCCATGGTCATGCGCCGGGCCAAGGCCCTGGAAAACATCCTGACCAAAATGCCTCTGTACATTCAGGACTGGGAAAGGATCGTCGGGAGCAACGTGGCCTTTCCTGAAGGTCTTTACTTCGGCATTGACATGAACTGGCGCTCGGTCAAGCGGATCGTCGAAGGTAAGGAGGGTCAAGAACTTCTGGACGACGACGGCCGCCGGGAACTGGCCGGACTGATCGAGTACTGGAAGGGCAAATCCATGAGCGACCGCCAGCAGGACCTTTTCACCGGCGACATCCTCCAATATTGGAAATACGACGGCACTTTTTTGTGGACCCACTGGTCCGAACTGGGCATTCCCAATTATGAAAAGATTTTTCGGGTCGGCTTGAAAGGGTTGATCCAGGAAGCCGAGGACCGGCTGGCCGAGATCGACCGGGAAGCGCCGCCTGACTACGTGGAGCAGAAGGAATTTCTCCAGGCGGTCATCGTGGCCCTGCGGGCCGTGATCAAGTTCGCCCGCCGCTACGCCGAGCTGGCCGAAACCATGGCCGCTCAAGCTACGGACCCTGAACAGCGCCGCAGGCTGAGCCAAATCGCCGCCGCTTGCGCCTGGGTCCCGGAAAACCCGCCCCGGACCCTGCTGGAAGCCCTTCAATCCTTCTTTTTCATCCACGTGGTTCGGTACCTGGAATATTCGACCTTGGGCATCGGCGTCCGGTTCGACAAGATTTTCGGCCCTTATTATGAACAAGACCTGGCCGCCGGCCGCATCACCCGGCAGGAAGCCCTGGAGCTGCTTCAACTCCTCTGGGTCAAGTTCCACGAACTGGGCCTGGTCTATTCGCCCCTACTGTCCGGGATTTACGGCGGAGTGGAATCGCTTCAGGCCATAACCGTGGGCGGGGTGGACGAACAGGGCCGGGATGTGACCAACGAGATGACCTACTTGGTTTTGGAAACGGCCGAGTCCATGCGGACCTTGGAACCCAGCATCGCTTTGAGGTATCACGACGGAACCCCCGACAAACTGCTGGCCGCGGCCGCTGACGTCATCCGCACCGGGATCGGGTACCCGTCCCTGTTCAACGACCGGGCCATCATCCCGACCTTGGAAAAATGGAATGTGCCCCGCCAAGACGCCCTGGATTACGCCGTCACCGGCTGCGTTTATCTGGAACTGCCCGGCAAGAACATCGCCCGGCGGGCCAACGGCGGCTTGGTCCTGCCCAAACTCCTCTGGTGGGCCTTGAACCAAGGCGTCGATCCGAAAACCGGCCGGCAATGGGGCGCGCCCACGCCCGACCCCCGGACTTTCAAGTCAGCGGACGATCTGCTGGAAGCTTATCTGGAACAGGTCCGTTTCTTCTTCAAACGCTTCTCGACCATCGAAAAGACCTGCCGCAACCTCTACGCCAAGTACCTGCCCCGGCCATTTTATTCAGCCGTCCTGGACGGTTGTATCGAAAGGGGCCAGGACACCCGGCAGTGGGCTTACCCTTCCTCGGTTCATGATATAGTCATCATGATCGGTCCGACCAACGTGGCCGATTCCATCACGGCCATCAAAAAGGTCGTCTTCGAGGATCAGGCCGTGACCATGGGCGAACTGCTGGAAGCCCTGGCCGCCAATTGGCAAGGCTATGAACCTATCAGGCAATCGATGCTGGCCGCGCCCAAGTACGGCAATGACGACGACTACGCCGACGAAATCGCCCAAATGGTCCACCATCGCACCGCCGAAGTCATGGCCGAATTCACCGACCGTTTCGGCCACCCTCTCCGGGGCGACGGCAGCGGCGTTTCAGCCACTTACGGCTGCGCCTTCGACACCCCGGCCACTCCGGACGGCCGCCGAAACGGCGAGGCTTTCGCTGACGCCACCCTGTCCCCGATTCAAGGCCTGGATCGCAAAGGCCCGACCGCCGTGCTCAAATCGGCCTCGAAAATCGACACCACCAAGACATACAATCATTTGCTCAACCAGAAATTTTTGCCCTCGGCCTTTGAAGGCGACCTCAAGAACGTCTTCATAAGTTACTTGAGAAGTTGGGGGGATCTAGGCATAAGTCATATACAATTTAATGTTGTTGATCGTGAAACATTGCTGGACGCCCAGATCCATCCGGAAAACCACCAGGACCTGATCGTCCGAGTGGCCGGGTACAGCGCCTACTTCGTGGACTTGAGCAAGGGCTTGCAGGATTCGATCATCGCCCGGACCGAACAGAGCTTTGTTTGAATCGAGGGCCGCTGATGACGGCGCTCAAGGGTTTGATCTTCAACATCCAAAGGTTCAGCATCCACGACGGACCCGGCATCCGGACCACGGTGTTTTTCAAGGGCTGCCCCCTGCGCTGCCTGTGGTGCTCGAACCCGGAATCACAAGACGTCCGGCCTCAGATCATGGTTCGGGACGCCAAGTGCATCGGGTGCGGCGAATGCGCCAAGGTTTGTCCGGAAAAGGCCATTTCCATGACCGCGGACCGGGGCCGGGTCATCGACTGGAGCCGCTGCTCTCAATGCCTCAAGTGCGCCGAAGTCTGCGTGGCCCAGTCCATCGTCGTGGCCGGGCGGTATGTTGAGGTGGACGAAATCATCAATGAAGTCGAGCAAGACCGGATTTTTTACAAGAATTCCGGAGGCGGCCTGACCGTCTCCGGCGGCGAACCTCTGATGCAGGCCGAATTTTTGGCCTCTCTCCTAAAGACCTCTAAAGATCGCGGCCTTCATACCGCCCTGGATACCAGCGGCTATTTTTCCCAGGAAGCCTGGTCCAAGGTCCGGCCTTATCTGGACCTGGTCCTCTATGATGTGAAGCACCTCGATCCCAGAATTCACCGGGAATACACGGGGATGGACAACCAAATCATCCTGGCCAACGCCAAGATCGTGGCGGCCGACGTGCGGACCTGGTTCAGGATTCCGGTGATCGCCGGGTTCAACGATTCGCCGGAAGATATAAGGGCCGTGGCTGAAATGGGCCGGGCTTGGGGCGTGGAAAAGCTGTCGCTGCTGCCCTATCACGAAGGCGGCGTTTCCAAGGCCGGTCAGATCGGGCGGATTTATCGGTTCGATTCGGCCAAGCCGCCCACGGACGAGCAGATCGAGCGGCTGCGGGAGATCGCCGGGCAAGTCGGCTTGGCCGTCACGGTCAGAAGCTAATCAACTATTTGAATTTTTTTCTTAAATAAATGACCAGACTTTTGCCCAGGACGGGATTGAGAAGAGCTTCGAGGCCCCGGGTCAGCCGGGGCTTTTTCATCATGTCCCAGACCAAAAATCGGTGGTAGAGCTTGACCGGCGTCGAGTCCTCCCTCTGGGGACCGACCAGGCATTTCAGCCACCAGTAAGGGGTGTGGAGGCTGTGGGCGAAATGAGCCGCCCACTGGCGCAGTCCGGCTCTTTCCAGCAGGGCGGTCAATTCCCGCCGGCGGTAAATCCGAATATGGCCGCCGGAGGTCTGATGGTACTCGGCCGACAAGGCCCAGCAGAGGCGTTCGGGCAGCCGCCGGGGCACGCTGACCACCAGGTCCCGGCCCGGTTTGAGCACCCGGACCAGTTCCTGAACGGCGTTTTCGTGTTCAGGGATGTGCTCCAGGACTTCCGAACATATCACCAGGTCGAAAGCCTCGTCCGGGAAAGGCAGTCGAGTCACGTCCGCGACCAGGGTGCCCCAAGGTCCGCCGCCGGTGACCCCGAGTTGTTCATGATATTTAAGCCGCTCGCGGGTCTCGACCGCGTTGGTGAACTGGAGGTCCGCCCCGATGACCGACACCCGGCTCCAGCCGGCCGCGGCGCAGGTGTGGCGTCCGGAGCCGCAGCCGATGTCCAGGACTTTTGACCCGGGTTTAAGGTCCAGCCGGTTTAAATCAACGGTAATCACGGATGGCTTCCCGGTAGACTTCGACGGTGCGTTCCGCGGCCCTGCGCCAGGTGAAATGCCGGTGAACCCGCTCGTACCCGGCCCGGCCGATTTCCGCGGCCCGGTCCGGATGGTCCAGAAGGTCCCTGATGGCTCGGGCCAGGGCCTCCGGCCGGCCTGGCGGCACCAGGATACCGGCGTCGCCGACGACTTCGGGCAAGGCCCCCCCGGTGGTGCTGATGACCGGGACCCCGCAGGCCATGGCCTCGCCGGCCGGCAATCCGAAACCTTCATAGACCGAAGGGATCACGGCCATGGTCGCCCGGGCGTACTCCCGGACGAATTCCTCGTCGCTGATCCGGCCGGTGAAGGCGACCAGGCGGCCGATGCCCAGTTGTCTGATCAGCCTGACCACGCCGCCCCTTTTTTTAGGCTCCCCGATCACGGTCAGACGGAGGTCATGGGTCCGGGAGACTTCGGCCACGGCCTGCAGAAGATAATAGAGACCCTTCAGGGGCACGTCCGAACTGTTGGTGACGATGATCCGGTTTTTTTCCCGTTCGATTTCCGGAATGGGATAAAAGACATCCGTGTTTATCCCGTTGGGGACCACCCTGAATCTTTGGGGGGGCAGACCGAAATCCCGGCCGATGTCGCGCTTGGCGCATTCCGACACGGTGATGATCCGCTCGAATTTCAGGGAGACCCGCCGCTGCATGCCGATGAAGGAAAACCAGCGCCAGTGTTTGAGTTTCTTCCAGGGAGCACGGACCGATTTGAGGGCCACCTGCCGGTCCACCGTGATGGGATGATGGATGGTGGTCACGGTGGGGATATGTTTTTTGATGGCCCACAAACCGTAGGACAGGCTCTGGTTGTCGTGAACAACGTCGTAGTGGTGAAATTTGTCCCGCAGAAAACGGTAAGCCCGGAGTCCGAAGGTGAAGGGTTCGGGGAAACCCATGCTCGAGACGCCCAGCCATTCGATGATATTGACGGGATCGGTGAATTCCTTCAGGGTGGGGATGCGAAAGAGGTTTTCCGGGTCATAGAGGTCCAGGCAGGGCAGCCGAATCAGGCCCACGCCGTCGTCCAAGGTGATCTTGGGCGGCCCGGAAACGACTTCGACCTGGTGGCCCAAGTCTTTCAAGGCCCGACTGAGGTTTTTGACGTAAACCCCTTGCCCGCCGCAAAAAGGATTGCTTCTATAGCTTAAAATGCATATCCGCAGAGGATGATCCAGATTCGCCTCCGCCACGCGCTTTCTCCGTCCGGGTTTCGGAACTGCTTCAGGCCAAGAAGTAATATTTCCCGACCCCGGCCTTTTTCTAAAATTCCTTCGGCCGCCCGTGAGATACGGGGCCTCGTATTTCCCTTACAGGCGGGCTGATCATAGTTTTTTCTTGGGAAAAGGTCAATCATTAGAGAGCATTTTGCTTTGTTAACAATTATTCTTTTGGGTCTTTCAATTTCCCTCTTGTCCCCAGGTTCTGCCTGGGAACGAAAATCAAAAAGTGGAGAGGGAAAAATAGAGATGCCCCAAATGTATCCTGTCCCGCTGAGCCAAAAGCCACCCAGGGCTTTCGCTTGCCTTGAGCCAAGGCTTGCCGTCAGATCCCTCTTCCTCTGGGAGTGGGCTGGGGTGAGGGACGAAATATCTTCGCCGCCGTTTATTGAAGGATTTCTATCATCTTTTATATTTCGCTTGCGCCTCCACTCCGCACCGCCTATAATTCGTTTTCGGGAAGGGTTTTTTTCTCGATTCCGCCAAGGGGAGGCGGTTTTGCTCGCCCAAAAATAGGGATTGGTGGTTCCAGGCCCAGGGTGACGGCCCTACTTTTGGAGAGCGAAAAGGAACCTAAGCGGCATTGCCTTGTGTCTTCAGAAGTGCAAGCTCTCACGCAAACAAATGGAGGGTTATTATGAGTATGGGGGGTAAGGATGGACTGTCCAGAGAGGACAACCTTCGCCTGGAAATCTACAAACAGATCTGCGAGGAGATTCGGATAGGCAATGTGGTGGGGTACGCCGTAGTCACCCTTACTTATCCCACAGCTCTTGTCCTGGTTGGATGGGCGTTTGCTGAATTAGGGGGACTCTGGAGCGGTGCCACCTTCTCCGTATCATTAGTCGCGTTGCTCTGGCTTCTGCTGGGTTCGGCCATTTTTGAGCAGATTCACTACAAATCAAGAGTGCGCATAAATATCGGTAAGCGGATCGAGGAAAAGCTCAAACTGAAACATATCAAAGCAAGACATCTGACGCACCCAGGTCTGGACTACAGCCAAAAAGGTGGCGAATGTTGGAGAAAAAGGCGTCGTTTCTACATTGAGGGGTTGTCAAGCGTGATTCGAACATACATCCCGCTCGTTGCCATTGTGGGATGGATTGTCTACACAGTTCTTTCTGGGTTTCATCGGTCAGGATTGAAGAGCGTTACCGAGTTCTCAGATTGGCTTGCTTCGGAGTCAGTAGTGTTTTTTTTCACATGTGTGATTGTCAAGCCCCCACTTTTTGGTCCAGGTGTTATGAGAGTTTTGGTGTTCATGCTGCCCGGTATCCTATCTCGTCTTCTTGCCGTGGAGGCGTCGATGGAGCCGAGCGTAGCGAGGCGAAATCGGCGGCCCCACGGCTGGCCGCGAACCGGGCGGGGGTCATATAGTTCAGGGCGCTGTGCGGTCTGGTTTGGTTATAGGCCATCCTCCATTTCTGGGCCAGCATACGGGCCTCTTTGATCGTATGGAACAGCTCAACATTCAAAAACTCATCCCGAAAGCGACTGTTGAAACTCTCCACGTAACCGTTTTGCCAGGGCGCGCCCGGTTCGATGAACAGGGTGCCCACGCCCAGATGGTCAAGCCAATTCCTGACATGTATCGATACAAACTCGGGGCCGTTATCCGAACGAATAAAGTTGGGAAGACCGCGAAGGCTGATCAGTCGGCTCAGCTCGGTAAGAACGTCATCACCTGTGATTGAGCGGCCCAGCGGCAGGGCCAGGTTTTCCCGGGTAAACTCGTCGAGAATAGCCAGGCATTTGAATTGCCGGCCATCGACCAGGCGGTCATGGATGAAGTCCAGGGTCCAGACATCATTGACGCCCACGGCCTTACGCTTGTCGCAAGCATTCGCGGCCAAACCGATATAACGCTTCTTGCGGGCCTTGCGGGGAACCTTGAAGCCCTCTTGTTTCCAGATCCGATGGACCCGTTTGTAATTCACCCTCCACCCTTCATCCTGAAGCAGACGGGTGATCCGGCGACAACCAAAGCGGGGATGCCGGCCGACCAGCCGGTGAATGTCCTGGATCAGCACCGATTCGTCATCTCTGTCCTTGGGCTGGTAGCGCTGCGTGGACCGATGCTGGCCGGCCACTTGGCAGGCCCGGCGCTCCGAGGCGGGGTGTTCCTTCTCCAGATACAACACCGCCTTTCTACGACGCGCCGGGCTTAGAAGTTTCCCTCCGCTAGGTCCTTCAGCATTTCCTTGTCCAACATCAGGTCGGCCACCAGTTTTTTCAGCCGGGCGTTTTCCTTCTCCAGTTCCTTGAGACGCTTGGCTTCCTGGGCTTTCATGCCGCCGTATTGGTTTCGCCAACGATGGTAGGTCGCCTCGCTCACTTCCAAGGCCTGACAGACCTGCCCGATGCTCTGACCAGACTTCAGACGGCGATCCGCTTCCTCCAGTTTCCGGATGATCTGCTCGGGATTGTGACGCTTCATCTTTGCCATGTTCATAGCCTCCTTCTGCCCTTATCGGGCTTTCAGCGACTCTCATTAAACATGGACCGATTATAGGGGGGCAGACCACCAAGGATACTGTGAAAGAAGAAATGGAATAGGATAGTTAATGAAAGCTATTTAAGAAGTCACCTCAAAAATGGTAATTGTACATTTGTGAAATGTTGATTCTCTTTCCCCGGCGGAGTTTGGGGACGCGCTGCCTAGCAAACGCTGCTGGCTTATTTCGATGTTCACTTCCCCGCTGCCGCTGGGCTGAGGTCGGGGCAGGGTCATCGTTAACCCTCAATGCGGCGGAGCCTCAAAGATACGGTGTTCCCAGGCGGAGCCTGGGAACAAGAGGGGGAAACTCTCATGCCTCTTCAGGCGCAACCGCAAAATGAAAGTCCTGGTTAATGAGGCGTGATGGTTGTTTTCGTCCGAAATACTCAAACCGTCGTTCCCGCGAAAGAGGCTGTGTCGCAATTAATTTTTATCTAATTTAGACACCATATATGGTGCTCAAACTACCTATATGGTCAGGATATTGTATGGACATCCTCGATTTCCGGAATTGCGACACAGTCTCGAAAGCGGGAATCCAGTCTTCGGTATGGTTCTTTTCTGGACCCCTGCTTGCGCAGGGGCGACGGGTGGGGCTTCGGGTCAGGTCCAGACGGCACGTCGAGGATGAACTTTCGGGTAAATGACATATATTTACCAACGTCATTCCCGCGCAAGTTGGGGGTCCGGAGCACAGGTCCTTGATAGATTAAACCGAAAACCGTATCCGATTGCTTTTAGTCTCGGTTTGGGGTAAAATGATTTTTAAAGTCTTTCAGTAAAGTCTCTTTCAGGGTTCTTGGGCGTGCGTGCCCGGTCTGCGCCACCGACTTCGTCAAGTCAGAGAGCTTGGTTCGGGCGGTCAGTCCTCCCACGGCGCTTCAGGTTCCCTGCCGGCCGCCGGGTCTTGGCCCGGCGGTTTTTTTATGGGAAAGCAACCACCGTTTTAATGGCCTGATGGCGAGGCTTGGCCAGGTTGGTTTCGATCATGCGGCCGTAGTCTTCCAGGGCGAAACGGTGGGTGACCAGGCCGCTCAGCTTGATCTTGCCGGCGGCGATCAATTCCAGGGCCAGCTGAAAAGCATGGATTCTTTCTCCGTTTCGGTTCAAATAGCCGTAAGAGAAAGCGCCCTTGACGGTCTGGAGTTTCAGCCAGGTCGGGGTCAGGTCCAGTTTGACGTCGTGACCGATGCCCACGATGCTCAAGGTCCCGCCCACGGCCAGACAGCGCAGGGCCGTGTTGAGGGTTGGGGAAGAAGCCACCACGTCGAAGATTTTGTGGTACCCGCCCATGAGGATATCCGGGCCGATCAAGGGTTTGTACCTGGTCGCGCCGGTGATTTGGACCGTGCGGCCGAAGAGGTCGCCGTCGGTGATGACCTGGTCGGCCTCGGCTTGAAGGACCGTTTCGGCGTGAAAGGCCGAGGGTTCGGCCACGGTGATCCGGCAATCGATCTCCAAAGCCCGAATCGCCTGGACGATCAGTCCGCCGATGACTCCGCCGCCGATGACCAGGACATCTTCGCCCGGCGCGGGGCGGTTGTCCAGGACGGCCTGGAGGGCCACGGCCGTTGGTTCGGTCATGGCTCCGGCTTCGGGGGGCAGCCCGGGCGGCAGGTGGAAGAGCTGGCTTTGGTGGGCCACAAAATAGGGTGCAAAACCGCCGCCGGTATCCCGGCAGATGCCGATGAACATGCCTGGAGCCAGACGGCCTTGGGCGAAATTTTGGCAATTGCCCGGCCGGTCCGCCCGGCAGGCCGGACATTCCGGAAAAATCTCGCGGGCCGTGCAGTTAAGATGAGGGGCCACGGTGACCACCTCGCCCGGCTCAAATTCCTGGACCGCCGAGCCGACTTCGACGATCTCGCCGCAGATTTCGTGGCCGAGCACGCAGGGGAAGGAGGTAAAAGGGCTGGCCGTGGGCGAATCCTTTAAAAAGATCAGGTTAAGATCGCTGGCGCAGAAGCCGCACATCAGGGTTTTGACCTTGACCCATTGCGGTGAGGGGAGTTCAGGTTCAGGCCGTTCGGCCAGTTTAATCGTGGCCAGCGGTCCCTGGTAGAAAAGACGGCGGTTGAAGGGCCCCAGGGCCTTGAGGGCCAGCCACTGGGGCACGGTGACCGAGAACTGCAAGGCCTTCATCGGCTACTCCATCTTGAGGCCGTCGACCAGGAGAAGGGTGGCCGGGCTGCAGGCGGTCCGATCGGTCAAGACATTGACGCAGGCCGGTTTTCCTGATTCCAAGGCCCGTTTCAAGGCCGGGAGCAGGTCCGCTTCTTTTTCCACCAGTTCGCCGTACCCGCCCAAGGCTTCGGCTATCTTTTCGTAATGGACCAGGCCGAGTTCCGAGCCGTAGAGCCTCTGGTCGCCGTAACAGATTTCCTGGCCGTGCCTGATCATGCCCCAGGATTGATCGTTGACGATGACGCAGACCAGGGGCAGGTTGTGGCGCACCGCGGTGTGAAGCTCCATGGCGTTGAAACCGAAGGAACCGTCGCCGTTGATGACCACTACCGGCTGGTCCGGCCGGGCCAGTTTGGCGGCCAGGCCGAAGGGCAGACCGGTGCCCAGGCAGCCGAACTGCCCGCCGGCCGGGCCTAAAACCCCGGCCTTCTCGGCGGCTTTAAGCCCCATCAAGCCGTAATAAGAGGTGTCTCCGCCGTCCACCACGTACAAGGCCTTGTCTCCGGCGGCCTGCCGGACCAGTTCGACCAGACGGGCCGGATGGACCGCGTCGGCCGCCTTATGGCGGCAGTCGATTTCGGCTTGAACCAAGGGGAGATAGGCTTCATGCAAGGAACGACGCCAGGCTGAGTGGTCCCTCTTTTGGACCAGCTTGTTCAGTTCGCCGAGGGTCAGGCCCAGATCGCCGACCAAGCCCACGTCGGCCGGCCGGTTCCGGTCGATTTCGGCCGCTTCCAGGTCCACCCGGATGACCTTGGCCTGGGGAAAACCTTGGCCGAACATGAGCAGCCACTGGAATCTGACGCCCAGGGCTATGACCAGATCGGCTTGGCTCAGGGCCGTCAAAACGGCCATCTGGCCGCCGTCCCACAAGGACAAGGGATGGTCGTCCGGCAGAGCCCCGCGTCCGGTATTGAGCAAAAAGAAAGGGATGCCCGTGGTTTCGATGAACCGCCGGAGAGCCGGGCCGCAATCGCTGAAACCAACTCCCCTCCCCCCGATCAGGAGCGGTCTTTCGGCCTGATGGATCAGGGTCGCGGCCTCCTTGACCTGACCCGGGTCGGGTTGGGATTTGTAAATCAGGCTGCCTCGTTTGGCCGGGGCGACTTGAGAGCGGTCCACCTTGAGGTTAAGCACATCGGGCGGGAGTTCGAGGAAGACCGGGCCGGGGCGGCCGGAAACGGCTTGGCGGAAGGCCGTGGCGATATATTCCGGGATGCGTTTGACGTCGGTGCAGAGGCCGGACCATTTGACGGCCGATTTGATCATGCCGGCCTGGTCCATCTCCTGCAAAGCTCCTTTGCCCGCATCTTTCAGGGGCGCGGTCCCGCTGATGACGACCACCGGGGCGTTTTCGAGATGGGCGTTGACCACGCCGGTCAGGGCGTTGGTGAAGCCGGGACCGGCCGTGACCAGGCAGACGCCGGGCCGTCCGGTATAGATAGACCAGGCGTGGGCCATCATCACCGCGGCCTGTTCGTGCCTGACGTCGACGAACCTGATTTTGTATTCGAACAAGCCGTCCAAAATCCGGTCGATGTGGCCGCCGCACAGACCGAAGACGACTTCGACCCCCTCCATTTCCCGCAAATGTGCCGCCGTCAGATGCCCGCCGTAGATTTCGGCCATAATCTCTTCCTCCTGGGAGTAAATTCAGGTTGTCAACAAAGATTGGACTTCGAGATGACCCTAGTATACTCGAGAGACAGGTCAAATTAAATCGAAAAGATGTTCAAAGTCAAAGAGGTTCTGTCGGTTTTCAGCGGCCGGGATTCCGGCTTGCACGGAATGAGATTAGTAAGTATATGTCATTCCTGCTAAGGAGTGTTGACAAGGCTTTTGCATGAGTATATATAATGAAGAATCTAATTCTTAATTGAGATAATTTAAGTAAATCAGCTAAGTTGGCTTCTGCCAAACGAATCGTCGTTCCGATGAGATTTGTGAATACCAAGTATGATTACTCCGGCTGAAGACGGACTGCGCATGCCCGGGGAGTTCGAGCCCCACGCCGGATGCTGGATGGCCTGGCCTTGCCGGCGGTCGGCTTTTGGGGAAAGACTGGAAGCGGCGCGCAAGGCTTATGCCGCGGTGGCCAGGGCCGTGGCGGTGTTTGAATCCGTGACCATGCTGGCCAATCCCCAGGACGTTTCGGAAGCGGTCCGGCACTGCGGGCCAACCATAACGGTGCTGCCTATGGAGATAGACGATTCCTGGACCAGGGACACCGGTCCTACTTTTGTGATCGATGAGTCCGGCCGGGTGGCTGGAGTGGACTGGATTTTTAACGGATGGGGCGGGATTTATCCCGATCATGAAAAAGACGCTCAGATGGCCCGCCACATCCTGGATTATCTGGGAATGCGCCGTTATCAAGCCGATCTGGTCTTGGAAGGCGGGGCGGTTCACGTCGACGGCCGGGGCACGCTTTTAGCCGTGGAGCCGGCTGTTTTGGACGAACGCCGCAATCCGGGGAGGAGCCGAAAGGAAGTCGAGGAAGTTTTGTCGGTTTATCTGGGCGTCAACCAATTCATCTGGCTGCCTTTCGGTCTGGAAAACGATGAAACCGCCGGGCATGTGGACAACGCGGCCTGTTTCGTCCGGCCCGGCGTGGTTTTGTTCAACTGGACTTCCGACCCACTGGACGGCAATTATCAAGGCTGCCGGGAAAACATGGCCGTTCTCCGGGCGTCCCGAGACGCTTCCGGCCGAACCTTGGAAGTGATTCCCATCGAACAACCAGGATATAGGGAGGGGAAAGAGGGGCGGATGGCCCTTTCTTATATCAATTTTTATATAGCCAACGGCGGTATCGTAATGCCGGCTTTTGACGATTTCCGGGACCAAGCGGCTTATGAGACGATCCGCCGGGTCTTTCCGGACCGGAAGGTCATGCAGCTGCCGGTCCTGGACATCTTTTACGGCGGCGGCGGCATACACTGTATAACTCAGCAGCAGCCGGAAGGGGTCCCGCTGCCGCCTCAAAGATGAACGGCGAGGATGGCTTATTAAGGAAGTCCTGCTGACTGCGCATAAGATTATTGCCTTAGACGGCGGATTTAGGTAAGATAAATCACAATCCGATTCAAACTGTATAAAACCCATACCCGATAAGGATTTCGGAGTAGGTGTTGGTTTCTGCAAATGAAAAAGGTTTGATCGTCAAAGGGATCAACAAAAGCTTCGGCGAGGTCCGGGCCTTGAAGGACGTCACTCTCCACGTCCGTCCGGGTGAATTTTTTACTTTACTCGGCCCTTCCGGCTGCGGCAAGACCACGCTTTTGCGGATCATCGCCGGTCTGGAACTGCCTGATTCGGGTAAAGCGTTGCTGGACGGGCAAGACATCACCGGTTTGCCCGCGGCCAAGCGCCAAGTCAACACGGTTTTCCAAAGTTACGCCCTCTTCCCTCACCTGACGGTTTTTGAAAATGTGGCCTTTGGGCTTCGTTCCCGGAAGTTTCCCCAAAACGAAGTGGAAAGCCGGGTCAACAAACGGCTGGATATGCTGGGCATTCTGGATTTGAGCCAAAGGCATCCCCATCAGCTTTCCGGCGGTCAGCAGCAGCGGGTGGCTTTGGCCAGGGCCCTGGTCAATGAGCCGGAAGTGCTTCTCCTGGATGAGCCGATGTCGGCTTTGGACGCCAAGTTTCGGGCCCAGGTCCAGGTGGAACTGCGCAGGCTCCAACGTCGATTGGAAAGAACTTTTATCCTGGTCACCCACGACCAGGCCGAAGCCCTGGTGGTTTCCGACCGGATCGCCGTGATGAATATGGGCGGGGTGATCCAGTACGGGACGCCCGAGGAGGTTTACGAGCGGCCTTGGACCAGTTTCGTGGCCGAGTTTCTGGGGGCGGCCAACCTGATCAAGGCTGAGCAGGTCAAGGGCGGGGTGGAGACCGAATTGGGCCGGCTCAAGGTCAACGGCGAGCCCCCCTGGGTTCGCGGCACCCTGGCCATCAGGCCGGAACGGATTCAAATTGTCGACAGCGCCCCGGGATTCAACGGGGTCAAGGCCGTAGTCCGCGAAGCCATCTATCGCGGCAGCAACCTAGACTTGTGGCTTGAACCAGGACCGCTGCGGGTGCGGACTTCCACTTTTCGGCGCTTCGAGGCGGGCGAGGAGGTCTGGCTGGAGCTGCCGCCGGAACACTTGGTGATTTTAAATGACTAGACTCCTGATTTGGTATGGTCATTTAACCACCCGCCGTAGTCTAACCAGACAGGGCTTGCTTTTCCTTTCTTCAGGCATGCTGTGGCTGATGATTTTTCTGGTCCTGCCCGGACTGGTCTTGATAATCGTCAGTTTCGCCACTAGGGGGGCTTATGCTCCATTGGAGTGGAATTTTTCCCTGGAAAACTACCAGCGGCTGCTGGGTTTCAGCGTGTTCGGCTGGACCCCGGATTATCTCTTGATCCTGTGGCGTTCCATCGTGGTGGCCTTCATCACCACTTTGATTTCCGTAATACTCTCTTATCCTTTGTGTTTTTTCATCGTGGCCCGGCCGGGCCGGGGCCGGTACTTGTGGCTGACCCTGGTCATCATTCCCTTCTGGACCAATATGGTCATCCGGACTTACGCCTGGTTCCTGATCTTGGCCCCTGAACTTCCCTTTGCCAAACTGGCTTCCTGGCTGGGCTTCATCCCGCCGGGCGCACCGCTGTATCCCAATGCTTTCGCCGTTTACCTGGGCATGGTCTCCATGTTTCTGCCCTTTGTGGCCCTGCCCCTTTACGCCAGTATCGAGCGGCTGGACTGGACTTTGCTCGAAGCGGCCCAGGACCTTTATTCTTCGCGGGTCCGGGTCTTCACCCAAGCCATTCTGCCTCAAACTCTGCCGGGGCTGTCCGTGGGCGTCATCCTGACCTTTGTCCCGGCCATGGGCATGTTCGTCGTCCCTGATCTCTTGGGCGGAGCCAAATACATGCTGGTGGGCAACCTGATTCAGCAGCAGTTCGGGGCCAGCCGCGACTGGCCCTTCGGGGCCGCCATCAGCATGGGCCTGATGGTCCTGACCATGATCAGCCTGCAGCTCTATCGCCGCCGGAGCAAGGAGATTCAGTTCGTATGAGGCGGGTCCATCCGGCAGTTTCTTTCATGGCCCTTTTCACCATGGGGTTTCTTTATCTGCCTCTGGTGGGAGTAGCCATTTTTTCCGTCAACCAAGCCCGCCGCGGCTTCGTCTGGCGGGGTTTCACCCTGGATTGGTACCTTCGTCTGTTCGATAACGAATTTATCTTGGAAGCGGCTTGGAACACCTTGCTTTTGGCCGTGATTTCCACTCTGATCGCCACCGTTTTGGGCACGGTTTTGGCCATCGGCCTGGAAAGATTCCCCTGGTCCCGGAGAATGAACACCTTTTTGGACGTGATTCTTCATATCCCGGTGGTCATTCCGGATATCATCCTGGCGGCGGCCCTGGTGGTGGCCTTCGGCCTGCTTCGTTATATTTCCATGATCTTCGAACCCGGACTTCTTAACATGATCATCGGCCACATCACCTTTCAGATAGCCTTTGTGGCCTTGGTGGTCCGCAGCCGGCTGGTTTCGCTGGGCCGGGATATGGAAGAGGCCGCCCGGGACCTTTTCGCCAGTTCCTGGTACCTGCTCAGACGCATCACCCTGCCCTTGCTCCTGCCGGGCATCGTGGCCGGGGCCATGCTGGCCTTCACCCTGTCCTTGGATGACTTCGTCATCAGCTTTTTCACGGCGGGGCCGGAATCAGTCACCTTGCCTTTATATATTTATGCTGCGGTCCGCCGGGACGTCACCCCGGAAATTCATGCCTTGTCCACCCTGGTGGTTCTAATCACGGTGATCGCGGTTTTGGGCACGGAAAGGCTGACCAGACGCAGGTAAGACCGGCGGCGGCCGGTTTTTTCAAAATGGAAATCAGTAGAAGAAAGGAGGATTTATGCGTAAATTAAGTGTGATGTTTGTCGCGGTTTTGGCCCTAGTCCTGGTCGGTCCCCACATGGCTGCGGCCCAGGGAGAATTAAAAATCTTCATCTGGTCTGAGTACATGGACCCCGAGATGCCGGCCCAGTTTGAGAAGGCCACCGGCGTCAAGGTCCGCATCGACCTTTATGAAAACAATGAGGAAATGGTGGCCAAGCTCCAGGCCGGCGGGGTCAGCCAGTACGACATCATCGTGCCTTCCGATTACATCATGCCCTTGCTTATCAACCAGAAGCTGATCCAGCCCCTGGATCAGGCCAAGATTCCCAACCTCAAGAATTTAAAGGAAATCTTTACCAAAACTTCCTACGACCCCGGCAACAAATGGTCGGTGGCCTGGCAATGGGGGACGGTCGGTTTGATGTACCGCAAGGACAAGGTCAAGAATTTCGAGAACACCTGGGCCATGCTCTTTGATCCCCAACACGACCAGGACATCGGCTCCTTCTGGCTGATCGACTCCGTCCGGGAGATGATGGGCATCGTTCTGCTGTACCTGGGCTATGATTTCAACAGCACCGTACCCCAGGAGTTAAAGGACGCGGCGGACCTGCTGATCGCCGCCAAGAAGAGGGAAAACTGCCTGGGCTTTAAGCCCGGCGTCGGCGGGAAGAACGATGTGGTGGCCGGTACGGCCAACGCGGCCATCGTGTACAACGGCGACGCTATCCGGCACATCACCGAGGAACCGGAAGTGCTGGCTTTCACCATCCCCAAGGAAGGCAGCGAAATCTGGTATGACTCGATGTGCATTCCGGCCAAGGCCCCCAATCCGGACGCGGCTCATAAGTGGATCAACTGGATTCTCGAACCCGAAGTCGGGGCCCAGTTGTCCAACTACAACCAGTACGCCACGCCCAATCAGGCGGCCATGCCGCACATCAATCCTGATGATTTGAAGAATCCCGGCATATATCCGACGGAGGATATTATGAAGGTCCTCCATTTCACCAAGGACCTGGGCAAGGACAACAAAGTGATGGACGCGGCCTGGACCAGGGCCAAGTCCCATTAAAAACCTGTCTTAGAGGGAGGCCGGTCTTGGGTGTTAGTCCGAGACCGGCCTTTTTCGCCTAGTCTCTGTGGGTTATAGACTCCCCGGAGGTTGGGGCGGCCGGATTCGGTCGGGCCGCTTCCTACGGCATAGACATACCTCTTACGGCGCAAGCGCAAGATGAAAGTCCGGGTAAATAATCTTTAGTTGTTTTCGCCCAAATACCCAACCCGTCGCTTTTTTGGACCCCTGCTTGCGCAGGGGTGACGGGTGGAGCTGCGGGTCAGGTCGAAACGGCATGTCGGGGGTCAACCTTCAGAGAAATTATGTATAATTACTGTCGTCATTACCTCGCCAGCGGGAATCCAGGCCACCAATGATTGATGGATTACAAAAAACCCGCTTTTCCCTTGACCGGGTAAATCCAATTCCCCTATACTCCTTCCAATTCGAGCGCCGAGTTAATCACTGAATTTTATAGAACTAAAAATCCGAACCGGCCGAGGTTTTTGGAACAACCGATGGAAATCCTGGACTCTATTCCTTTCGAGATCACGGTTGACAAGCTGACCGCCTGGCTGCGCCTCGATCCGAAACAATCATTAGAGGACGGCAAACTCAACGCCTTGCTGGACCAGGCTCAAGCCCTGGCCAAGCCCAAAGGCTGTTATCGGGTCGGCCGGGTGCTTGATCGAAGCAGAGATGCGGTCAAGATCGAGGAAATAAAATTCACCAGCCGGGTCTTGGGTAAAAATTTAGAAAAAGCCGAGCAGGTCTTTCCTTATGCCGTAACTTGCGGCCGCGAACTGGAATCCATTGAAATACCTTCCAATGATTTATTCTTAAATTATTGCTTTGACGTGATCAAAGAAATGATTCTTTGGTCGGCCCATAAATATTTGAAGAACCATCTGCGGGAAAAATTCGGTCTGGAGCGCTTGTCGCACATGAACCCCGGCTCCCTCCAGGACTGGCCATTAGAGGAACAAAAATCCCTTTTCACTCTGCTGGGGGACGTCGACGCAGCCATAGGCGTAAAGCTTTTACCGAGCAATCTTTTGCAACCTGTAAAATCCGTCTCCGGAATCTTTTTCCCTTTGGACTTCGATTTCCAAAGCTGCATGTTGTGCCCCAATGACCCTTGCAGTCACCGGCGGGCTCAATACAATCCCGAAATGGTCGAACAATACCAAGTATGACCGGCGCCGGGACATCCACCTGCTGTCCGGGCGGCCGTGCGGCCTGCATTTTAGTGGCCGGGGAGGTAAAAAATGCTGATTGTCGGTGAAAGAATCAATTCGTCCCGCAAATCCATCGCCCAGGCCGTGGAAGCCGGCGACGCCGCCTTTATTCAGAAAGAAGCTAGGACCCAGGCCGAGGCCGGGGCTGATTATATCGACGCCAACGCCGGCGGTTTCGTCGGTCAGGAGGCCGACTATCTCAAATGGGTGGTGGAGAATATCCAGGCGGCCACGGACAAGCCGGTCTGCCTGGACAGCCCGGACCCGGCCGTCATCAAGGCCGTCATTCCCATGCTGGACAAACCGCCGATGATTAATTCGATCACTCTGGAACCGGTCCGCTTGGAAGGCCTTCTGCCTCTAGTGGTCGAATACAAGGCCAAGGTCATCGGGCTCTGCCAGTCTGAAGCCAAGATGGCCGAGACCACGGAAGCCAAGGTTGAGTTGGCCGAAAAATTGACAGAGACCGTCACCGCCGCCGGAGTCCCCCTGGATGATCTTTACATTGACCCACTGGTTTACCCTTTGGGCATCAACGCCGCCTCGGCCCGGCAGACGCTGGAGGCCATCGAGCAGATCATGAAACGTTTCCCCGGCGTCCATACCATTTGCGGTCTGACCAACGTTTCCCACGGACTGCCGGAAAGAAAACTGATCAACCGCACTTTTTTAGTGGCGGCCGTGGCCCGGGGAATGGATTCGGCCATTTTGGACCCGACTGACCAGCAGCTATACGCCTCCCTAAAAGCCGTGCTGATGGTCCTGGGTCAAGACGAATACTGCATGGAATATATCACGGCCTTCCGCCAGGGCCGGCTGACCTGAAATAGCTGAGGTTGAAAATGAGCAACGACACCATGACTAAGCAAGAAAGATTCGAGGCGGCCATCGCCCTGGAGCCGGTGGACCGCCATCCGGTCTTTCCGATCCTGATCACCGCCGCGCCGAGATTGTACGGCATTTCTCAGGCCGAAGCCTGGGCCGATCACAACGTGGCCCGGGAAGCTAATTTGCGCTGCTTTGAAGAGTATCAATTCGATTATGGGAGCAAGCCGAATTATTACTGGCCCATGCTGCCGGGCCGGCTTTGCGCCGCCCCGATCCGGTACCTCTTCCCGGGCAAGCAGCTTCCACCGGACGCCCTGTATCAAATGGATGAAAGGGTCCTTTTCGGGCGGGAGGATTATGACAAGATCGCCGCGCTGGGCTGGAACGGCTTCTGGGAAGAGCATTACGAAAAGATCAGCCGGAAGACCTGGGAACAGTTCACTCATACTCAGGCCCTGACCAACAAGATCTACGTCGATGACATGAAAATCTGCGAAGCACGAGGCATGCCCATATTTATAGGCGTGGCCGTGGATTCGGTGGTCATGGCCTTTTCCCTCTGCCGGACCCTGACCGAATTCACACGGGATTTGTATGAAGTTCCGGACAAGGTGGAAGCGGCCATCAAGGCCTCTTGTGACGATCTGATCGCCAACGCGATCCAGTGCTGTAAAAACAACGGAAAATACGTGGCCTTCATCGTCCTGGAAAGGGGTTCGGGGTTCTATTATTCGCTACCCGTCTTCGAACGGTTCGAATGGCCTTATCTCCAACGGTATGTGGACGCCTTTGTCTCGGAAAACATCGTGCCCTGGCTTCATTTCGACACCGATTGGGGCATGAATCTGCCCTATCTGACCAAACTGCCCAAAGGCAAGTGCGTCTGCGACCTGGACGGAACCACCGATATTTTCAAGGCCAAGGAAATTCTCAAAGGCCACATGTGCATCAGCGGCGACGTCCCGGCCAGTCTGTTGACCTTGGGAAAACCCGAAGAAGTGGCTGAATATTGCAAACGCCTCATCGACGAAGTTGGGGACGGGGGCGGGTTCATGCTGACTACGGGCTGTGAATGTCCGATCGACGTCAAGCCGGAAAACCTTCGGGCCATGATCGAGACCGGCCGGAGTTACCGGGGCCGAAAAGGCCGGGTCAAGGCGGAAAAGACTGCGGGGGTCGAAACAGCCGAAGCTCGGATCGAGACTCCCCTGGGTGAAATCGGCCGGGCCTTGGGCGCGCTTAAATTTACGGAAGTAATGGCCCTGGTCGATCAGGCTATCGCCGCCGGCCGGGACCCCTTGGACATCCTGGAAGACTGCCGTTCGGGCATGGACCAAGTCGGGGAATTATACAGCCGGGGGGAATATTTCCTAGCCGAACTGATCATGTCGGCCGACTTGTTCAAAAAAGCGGCGGCCAAACTGGAGCCCCTCCTGCTGAACAACCCGGGCCGGGCCGCCCTGGGCGCTGCGGTCATCGCCACGCCCCAAGGCGACATTCACGACATCGGCAAGAACATCGTGGCCACCTTGTTGAAGGCCGCCGGGTTCGAGGTTTATGATTTAGGGGTGGATGTGCCTCCGGAGACCATCGTCGAACAGACGGTTAAAACAGAGGCCAAGATCGTGGCTTTATCGGCCTTGATCACTCCTACTTTTGAATCAATGAAAAAGACCGTGGACCTGCTCAAGGAAAGGAACCTGCGGGAGGGCCGATTCGTGATCGTGGGCGGCGGGCCGACCAGCTTGGCCGTACGCGATTACGTCGGGGCCGACGCCTGGACCCTGGACCCCAAAGCCGGGGTGAACCTGTGCCGCCGGTTCGCCCAACAAAAATAAACCACCGGCTGTGCGGCCGATGGTGTTTCAATCAATCATTTAATCAGTCGTCAGAACTTCAAAGCCAAACCGCCGGAGGAGCCGAGGAAAGCTCCTCCGGTTAGGGTCATTAGAAATCCTGGAAATCAGCCTCGCCGTCCAGAGGGAAGATTTCTTCGGCCCTGGTTTTCCGGCTCGAATACTTATTATAAGCCAATGCTTGGCCGTTGCCGTTGCCGTTGGTGGTTTTTTGTTGGCCTATCCGGCGATTGCCTTGATCCAGTTGTTTGTTCCGGCCGTGGCCGTTGGACCGCGACGGTGCCTGGGGTAGCTTGGCGGGAGTTCTTTGATATTCGGCCAGGGCTATCCCGTTTAAACCTTGTCCGCCTTGAACCAAGCCGACCAGCTGGTTGACGACTTCCTTCATGGAAGCAGCCAGAGCGTCCATCTCTTCGGCCGCTGCCGCACTTTCTTCGGCCCCGGCCGCACTCTGCTGAACCACTTGGTCCATCTGCCGGACCGCCTGGTTGACCTGGTCGATGCCCTGGGCCTGTTCGGTGCTGGCCGAAGCGATTTCACTGACCAGTCCGGCCACTTTTTCGGCCGATTCGGCGACTTTTAAGAAATCAGTCTGGGTGCGCGAGACCAGGTCCGAACCTTGATCGATGCGCTGAATGGTATCTTCTATCAAACTTTGGGTGTTCTTGGCCGCCTCGGCCGCCCGTTGGGCCAGATTGCGGACTTCGTCGGCCACCACTGCGAAACCCATGCCGGCTTCTCCGGCCCGGGCCGCTTCTACAGCGGCGTTGAGGGCCAGTAGATTGGTTTGGAAGGCGATCTCGTCGATGGACTTGACGATCTTACCGATTTCGCCGCCGGCTTCTGCGATTTTGGCCATGGATCGAGTCATTTCCTCCATGGAACGACCGGCCTGACCAATGACTTCACGGGCCGAAGCCATAAGTGTGTCGGCCTGGGAAGAGTTATCAGCGTTGGCCTTGGTCATAGCGGCCATTTGTTCCATGGAAGCCGAAGTCTCTTCCAGGGCTGCGGCCTGTTCACTCGATCCTTCGGCCAGTTGCTGAGCCGAAGCCGAAACTTGGGTGGCCGTAGCGCTGACCTGATCGCTGGCTTCGGACAAGCCTCTGACCGCAGTCATGATCGGTTTGGACACACTCCGTCCGAAGAATAAGACCACAATTACGGCCAAAGCCAAGGCCAAGCCGCCAATGACCGCCAGGCCGTTTCTGATGGTTCGCACCGGCCCCATAAATTCATCTTGATTCTGGGTGGCCCCCAGACTCCAGCCGGAAATAGGCACAGGGGCAAAGCCGGCGATTTTCGGGATGCCTTCAAAAACGTAGGACTCGACTCCAGCCTGACCGGCCAACATGCTTCGGGTGATTTCCTCCATACCTTTGATGGTCTTGAAGTCCAGGTCCAAGACCAGCTCTTGGCGAGGGTGAGCGATGCAGATTCCGGCCTGATTGACCATGAACGGGTAACCCGTTTGGCCGATCTTGACCCCGGAAATTTTTTCACACAAAAAACCTATTTTAAGTATATTACCTAAAATTCCCAAGATTTGGCCGGAAGAATCATAAATGGGCGAAGCGATCACCGTGACCGGCTGGCCGGAGTTCTTGGATTTGACTACGTCGCCGACATTGGGTTCACCTTTGATCGCTTTTTGGAAATAAGTTCGATCAGCCACGGAAATGCCCTTCAACCCGCCGCCCAGACTGTCGGCGAAGACCTTTCCTTGTGAATCAACGGCAATGAGAGCTTCATAATCCCGGCCCATTTTTTCCATGGCCGCACCCAGCCACTGTTCCAGGCTCTTGATCTTTTCGGGTGAAGATGCAAGATCCGTCCGGGCCGTCTGAAGAGCTGCTTCGATCAAAATCGGATTGGCCGACATCTCCTTAACCAGCTTGAGCTCTTCCAGAAGAACCATTTCGGTCATGTCGGCCAGTCGTTGAGCCGTATCCGCGGCCCGTTTTTCGGCCAAACCCTGTAAACCATCAGAGGCCTTCATAATGGCAAACCAGCCTACCAGGAGCAAAGGGACAGCCACCAGCACAATGCCGCCGAAAATCATTTTTTTCGCCAGGCTTAATCTTTTCATCGTTGTTCTCCTCCTTGTGAAGCATTTGGATGTCTCATGGCTTTTGACTTGGTGGGGAGCATCAACCGTGCCATTATAGAAAGTGTTTATTTTTGTTTTTTATTACAGTTAGTTAAATAATATGAGCCCAACGATGATCACTGGAGGCCGCCCGATCTTGGAAGTGAATCTCTTGTCAGACAGGAGTGCATTCTCCCGTCCCACGGAAGAAGATCTCAATTTTTTCGGCCGGAAAAAAATCCCTTTGTGGAAAAAGCGGGGTGGTTTTATGAGACAGACGGAATTCAGTCGGACCTGAAGCGCGGGGTTTGATATTTTTTAAGCAGGGCGTGGAGACGGGATTCGGACAGACCGGATATCCGGCAGGCTTCTTTGATTTTCCCCTTGGTCCGCCGCATCAACTCCAACAGATATTCTTTTTCAGCGGTTTGCAAAACAGATTCCCGGTATTCAGGCAGTGAAGGCAGACCTTCGGCGGGGTCAAGGCCGTCGGTTGAGGCGTGGTCAAGGTCGACCGATCGAAGATCAGGTCTTCTGATCTGTTTAAGGCGCAGGCTGACAGGGAGGTCTTTGGGGTATAAGGTCGGGCTGTCGCCGGCTGCGGCCAGGGCTTGTTCGATAGTGTTGAGCAGTTCACGGACGTTGCCGGGCCAGTCGTGGTTGGCGAGTATTTCCAGAAATTCGGGGGAAAAACCCTTGAGTTCCAGTCCATATCGTTGACAACTTTTGGTGATCTGGTGGATGACCAAATCTTTGATGTCTTGAGGCCGTTCCCTCAAAGGCGGAAGATGGATGGTCAGGGACCTGACCCGGTAGAGGAGGTCGCTTCGGAAAAGACCCTGGACGGCCATCTGGTCCAGGTCACGGTTGGTGGCGGCGACCAGTCTGAAATCGCTGGATATTTCCCGGCTGCTTCCGACCGGACGGAAGCGGTGTTCCTGGAGGACCCTCAGAAATGCTTTTTGGACGGAAATAGGGAGCTCTCCAATTTCATCTAAGAATAGGGTTCCACGGTCGGCCTGTTTAATCAGACCTTCGCCGGCCCGGTCCGCACCGGTGAAGGCTCCTTTTTCGTGGCCGAACAAAGTGCTTTCCACCAGGGTCTCCGGCAGGGCCCCGCAGTCGACCACGACAAAATTACCGCCGGCCCGCCGGCTGTTTTGGTGAATGGCCCGGGCGAACAACTCCTTGCCGGTCCCGGTCTCACCGGTGATCAACACGCCGCCTTCGACGGCGGCGGCCTGGGCCACCAGTTCCAGGCAGGTCCTGATGCCCTGAGAATCACCGATTATCCCTTCCCGTCGTAAGACCTTCGGTTTGGTCTGCGATTTTTTCTGCTCACGATATTGCAAAGCCCTGGTCAAAGGCAAGGCCACCTCTTCGGGCAGAAACGGTTTGGCCACAAAATCCCAGGCCCCGTGCTTGAAAGCCAGCTCTGCGCCGCTTTGATCGCCGGTTCCGGTGACGATGACCACTTCCGGGGATGAAGGAGCAGCTAATAAATCGGGAAGTATGCTCAAACCATGTCCGTCCGGCAAGGTCAAGTCCAGGAAAATCACGTCAAATTCACCGGAAACCGCTCGTGACAAACCGGCGGCCAAGGTTAGGGCCTGGTCGGCCTGGTGGCCCATTCCTCTGACGATGCGGACTAAAAGCTGACATATTTTAGGATCGTCGTCGATGACTAATATACGGGCCATAAGCGTATCCGTTCGTTGCTTTTCGTAAAAAATTAACTTGGGCGCCCCAACACTCGCCTGATGGTAGCGGCCATTTGGGCCACGGTCATGGGTTTCATGACGAATTCTTTGACACCCAAGGCCCTGGCCTCTTCCGCCCCGACCAATTCGCTGAACCCGGTGCAAAGGATCAAGGGAAGGTCTTTTCGTATTTCCATTAATTTTTCAGCCAGTTCCATCCCTGTCATATAAGGCATGGTCTGGTCGGTGATGACCAGATCGAAACTTTTTGAGGCGGTCCGAAAAAGGTCCAGGGCTTCTTGGCTGCTGGTGGTTACGGTGACTTCATAGCCCAATTCAACCAGGACTCTATACCAGGCCTGAGCTACCGCCGGCTCATCGTCTACGAACAATATACGCTCCCGACCACGGGTGACGATGTCGAGCCCTTGTTCTTCGACGCCGGCTTCACCTTCAAACCTGGGCAATAAAACCATGAAGGTGGTTCCTTGTCCAGGTTCACTTTTGACCTTGATCGTTCCGCCATGGCTTTTGACAATACCGTGGACCACCGACAAGCCCATGCCCGTGCCTTCGCCCCGGCCTTTAGTGGTAAAAAACGGATCGAAGATGCGATCGATGATGCTGGGGTCTATTCCGTGTCCTGTGTCCTTGACCCTCAAGCACAAATAGGACCCGGGAGTGACCTCGGGCAGTAAAGATGCGGTTTCTAAATCCATGACCGCTTCTTCCAGACTCACCTCCAAAATCCCGCCTTTCTCACGCATGGCGTGAAAGGCGTTGGTACACAGGTTGATCAAAACCTGATGAATCTGGGTCGGGTCGGTCAAAACCAAGTCGGACTCGAGGGCAATGTTCTGTCGAATTTCGATAGTCGACGGCAACAGGCCTTTGAGCAGCCTGAGTCCTTCCTTGATGATCGGGGTGAGCCGAAGAGGTTTCCATTCCTGCTCGCCTTGACGACTGAAGGTCAAAATCTGTCGGACTAACTCCTTGGCCCGATTGGCTGCCTCCAGGACCTCACCCAGGTCGGCCCAGGGTTGAGCGTCTTGAGGCAGGCTGCGGCGGGCCAATTCCGAGTAACCGATGATCGAGGACAAAATATTATTGAAATCATGCGCGATCCCCCCGGCCAAGGCTCCGATGGCTTCCATTTTTTGAGATTGTCTTAATTGTCTTTCCAGAATAAGCTCCTTGGTTATATCTCGGGCCACCAAAACATAATTGACCACTTGATTAGACTCTTCTCTAACGAGCGACAAACTCACTTCAATATCCAATTGACGGCCGGCTGAGTTGTGCCCTTGAAAATGGCCTTTCCAGGGCCGGCCGCGTTGGATCACCTGGCTCACCTGCCAAATGATGTCTTCTGCGCCGTTTTCTTCTTTGTCCGAAAAATCTCGAAATAAGCTTTCGGCTTTGAGTCCGAATACGTCTTCAAAGGCTGGATTGACATACTGAACGGTAAAATCGGGGGCAAAGACGACCACGGCTTCATCTATTTGTTTGACGGCCAGGGCCAGCCGAAAACGTTCTTCCTCGGCCTTTCTGCGCTCGGTCACGTCGGTGACCACGGCGAAACTCCCCCAAAATCGATCTGAATCGTCGCTGATTCTTTTGGGCGACATCAAGGTGACCGCCCGAGTCCCGTCTTTTTTGGTCCATTCAAGTTCATACGGATCTTCCCGGCCGGCCCGGCGCTTGTCAAACTCCTTCTCGAATATTTTTCCGTTTTTTTCATCCAAGAGTCGGGTACAAGGAACACCTTCGAGTTCCTCTCGGGTGTAGCCAACGATTTGACAAAAACGATCGTTGGCATAGGTGAAATGACCGGCAACATCGATCATGATCAGACCGTCGCTCATGTTTTCCACCAGCATGCGGTATTTTTTTTCGCTGGCCGCCAGGGCTTCCTCGGTTTGCCGTTTTTGGGTCACATCATTGCCGATACAGAGGACTTCAGTCACTTGACCCCGCTGGTCGTAAATCGGCCGATTGGTCCAGCTCACCCAGACCCGCTGGCCGGATCGGCGCATGTTTTCATTTTCATTGTTGTTATATTTCTCGGGATTTCGGCTGATTTCTTGAATCATCTTTTTTAAGTCCCGACCGGTGCTCTCCGTATCCGGGACAATGGTTCCGACCACGCAGCGGCCGATAATCTCTTCCCTGGAATAACCGAAAAATTTTTCGGCGAACTCATTGAAAAAGGTCACTACCCCTGAGGAATCCATCCTCAATATGATGCTGTTGGCATTCTCAACCAGTTCACGATATTTGGCTTCACTGATTTTGATCGATTCTTCCGCCTGGCGGCGTTTATCCAAGGCGATCAAACTTTGCCGGACCAGATAGGCTGACAACAAGGCGACCATCAAAAGGATTCCGGCTGAAACCATGGTCAGCTTCAAGGTGATGGCGTTCGTTTCAGCCCGGACGTCTTCTATATAGATGCCTGTACCGATGATCCAGCCCCAGGGCCGGAATCCTTTGACGTAGGATAGTTTGGGGACAACCTTTAAGGGATCATCATGCCATTGCCACATATAAGGGACATAACCGGCGTCCCGGGTCTTGACCGTGTCCACAAAAGCCACGAAAATTTGCTTCCCTGTGGGGTCGGTGAAGGAAGACATGTCTTGGCCTTCCAAATCCGGGCGATAGGGGTGCATGACCACGACCGAGTTCAAATCGGTGATCCAAAAGTAATCTTTGCCCTCTTCTCCGTACCTGAGACGCCTGATCTGTTTGGTCGCTTCGGTCTGAGCTTTCGAGCGGCTCATTTGACCGGCCGCTTCCAGACTGTGATAGTAGGAGAGAATGTTCCAGGCGGTCTGGGTCAGTTCACGGATCATTTCTTTTTTAATCCCCATGGCCGTGGAACGAAACGACGGGAGGAAAAATCCGACAATGGCCAGAACGAACAGGGTCAAAGCTAAAAGAGCGGGCAAGATGATTTTAAAAGCATCCCTCATCCAAATACGGCTGAACATAATCGGTTTCCTTCAGGTGAAAAATTCCCTGTTTAATAAATTAACCAACCTGACGAAGCAGAATTTTGATTCGGTTGAGTTTTCAGAATAACGGGGAAACTTTATTTTTACAAGTAAATAGCCTGAAGCCGGGTCCTGACCGGACCCGGCCTCGGGCTACCCTTCTAAGTGACGGGCCGGTTCAGGATTGAAGCGAGGCCCGGCCCTCAGCCTCTTCGCGCCCTGGAACTTAGGCTCAGGCGGCGAAGGTTAACCTGGTTCCGGACATGTTCAGAATGAATTGGGCCGGCATGGCCGCTTCGATCTGCATGACGGCCTTTCGGCCGGTGCAGTGGGTCGGGACAATATAGTCCGGGTTTATTTCTTTTAATGCGGCAATAGTCGGAGCGATCACCGGCGCCTGATCCGGTCCGCCCAGATGAAAACCGCCCATGACGGCGAAGACCTTATCCACGCCGGTGACCTCTCGGGCCTGCCAAACCGTGTTGACGATGCCGGCGTGAGCACACCCGGACAAGACCACCAGCCCTTTATCCTTGACGTTGACCACCACGGCCGTGTCGTCCTCGAAGGTGTCCTTTTTTTCCTGACCGTTTTCTTCGTAACAGAGAGAAGGCGCGCCTTTTTCGAAGTCGGTCCGGCGGGGTATCTGACCAAGGAAAAGCAAAGTCCCGTCAAGCAGGGGAAGCGGCCCGGTCGTCTCTTTCAAAACTATTCCGGCGGCGGCGATCTTTTCCCTGGTGAAGGATGGAAAATAAATCTTCAATTCCTCGGAGATTTTCAGATAGCGGGGGTGACGGAAGGCGGCCGGGTGGAGGACCAGCTCCAAGCCTTTCCGGCCCACCAGTTTGGTCAGTTGTTCCAAGCCGCCCACGTGGTCCGGGTGGCCGTGGGACAAGGCCATGGTTTCGATTTGGGTCAGGTCGGCGCTCAAGGCTTCAGCGTTAAAAGCGGCCCCGTGAGCCGAATAACCGAAATCGAAGAGAAGGCTGCGAGTTTGGCCTTTCTCCGTTACGGAAACCACAGCGGAAAAGCCGTGTTCGGCCAAGATGCTGTTTTTGGCTTCCAGGCCCTTGAGCGGCAAGGCCCTTTTGATTACGGCCGAGTCGTCCCGGGCGACCAGGTCGATGTAGTTGTCCTGAAGGGTTAAAATTTCCACCTTGTCCACTGCCCTGATTTTCTCGGCCATGATCTTCCTCCCTGGGATTTAATGGTGAATTTTTATGATATGGCTCCCGGGCAATTTTATATATTAAACTAATTATTGTGGCAAGAGTAAATTTTTAACCTTTCCCGCATAAGTGAAACACCGAATTCTATTTTAAAGCAATATTCCGCTTGGTTTCGGTAAGACGACTAGGGAATGATTTGGTCGGGGCGAGAGGATTTGAACCTCCGACTTTCTGCTCCCAAAGCAGACGCGCTGACCAGACTGCGCCACGCCCCGACTTTTTTCTTATTTATACCAGGCTCAGGCTTTAGTCCAGAAGAGTTTATCTTTTCGGCCTTGGTTTTTGACTCACCCTGAGAAGGAAAAGTCCGCCGCCATCGCCGCATACCCCCCTTAATCCCCCCGTCAACGGGGGAAAAGAGCCCCCCTTAATCCCCCCGTCAACGGGGGAAAAGAGCCCCCCTTAGTCCCCCCGTCAACGGGGGGAAAAGAGCCCCCCTTAGTCCCCCCGTCAACGGGGGGAAAAGAGCCCCCCTTAATCCCCCCGTCAACGGGGGGAAAGAGCCCCCCTTAATCCCCCCGTCAACGGGGGGAAAGAGCCCCCCTTAATCCCCCCGTCAACGGGGGGAAAGAAGAAGTGGGGAGGATTCCTCTTGCTCCCTCCCCGTTGACGGGGAGGGTTGGGGTGGGGTTATTTTTGTTGATATTATTCTACCCCAACAACCTGAAAACGTGGTAGATTCCTCAACTCTTGCGTTTGAGGGTTTTTTTAACTAAACTCTTGTTCGCCAGATTTATTTTGGGATTGGTTAACTTTATGTCCAACATCGCCATCATCGACTATGAAGCCGGGAATTTGACCAGCGTTTTAAGGGCCGTCCGTTTTCTGGGTTTCGAAGCCACGGTCACTCAAGACCCGGAGCAGATCCTGGCCGCGGACAAGGTCATCTTTCCCGGCGTGGGCGCGGCCGGTGCGGCTCTGGCCGACCTCAAGCGTCTGGGTTTGGACGAGGTCTTGCTTCGGATCAGAGACCAGGGCACGCCTTTGCTGGGCATCTGCCTGGGGACCCAGATCATCTTTGACTTCAGCGAGGAGGACGGCGGTACGGCCTGTCTGGGCCTGCTGCCCGGCCGGACCAGGCGTTTTCCGCCTGATCTGTCGGAAAAGGGCGAAAGATTGAAGATTCCCCACATGGGCTGGAACCGGGTGGACCTGGTCAAGGACCATCCGGTTTTTCGGAACGTCGGCCCGGACCAGGAATTTTACTTTGTCCACTCCTATTACCCGGCCCCGGCCGATACTTCCCACGTCATCGGCCGGACCGATTACGGGTTGTCTTTCGCCTCGGTCGTCGGCCAGGGCAGCCTGGTGGCGGTCCAGTTCCATCCGGAAAAGAGCGGAGGCCCCGGGCTCAACATCTTGAAAAATTTTTGCAACTGGGACGGCCGGTATGCTTAGCCGCCGCATCATCCCCTGTCTGGACGTCCGGGACGGAAAACTGACCAAGGGCGTCAAGTTCAAGGGCAACGTGGATATAGGCGATCCGGTCGAGACGGCCCGGATTTATTATGAAGAAGGCGCGGACGAATTGGTCTTTTACGACATCACCGCCTCGTCTGACCGGCGGGATATCCTGATCGACGTAGTCCGGCGGACGGCCGAAAACATCTTCATCCCCTTTTCCGTGGGCGGCGGCATCCGGACTTTGGAAGACATGCGCCGGGTCCTCCTGGCCGGAGCCGAAAAAGTCAGCGTCAATTCAGCGGCGATCCGCAATCCCCGGATCATCGGCGAAGGGGCTCAGGCCTTCGGTTCCCAGTGCATCGTCCTGGGCATGGATGTCCTCAAGGTTCCAAGGACGCCCCGGATTCCTTCCGGGTACGAAATAGTCATCGACGGCGGCCGCCGGCCGACCGGGATAGACGCCCTGTGGTGGGCCAAGGAAGGGGAACGTCTCGGGGCCGGCGAAATCTGCCTTAATTCCATCGACGCCGACGGGACCAAAGAGGGCTATGAACTCAACCTGACTAGGTTGATTTCGACTAACGTAAACATCCCGGTCATTGCTTCGGGCGGGGCCGGCCGACCGGAGCATCTGCTGGCCGCCTTGACCGAAGCCAAGGCGGACGCCGCCTTGATCGCTTCGATCACCCATTACGGCGAATACACTATCGGCGAACTTAAGGAATACTTGCGCCGCCACAAAGTCAAGGTGCGTGAAACCTGGTGAAAACGATTAATTATAATGATCGTCTCAAAAAATTGCGGCAGGCCCTGTCGGAAGCCGATTTGCCGGCCCTGTTGATTTCCCGCCCGGAGAATCGGCGCTACCTGTCCGGTTTCACCGCAGAAGACCCCCAGTTGGATGAGTCGTCCGGCTGTCTGCTGATCACCCGGCGTCGCCAGTTCCTCCTGACGGATTTCCGTTACGCGGTCCAGGCTCGAAAGGAGGCGGCTGATTTTGAGGTCGAAGTCTACCGGCAGGGACAAGCCCAAGCCGTGGGCCGACTGGTCAAACGGTTTCGTCTTCGGCGGTTGGGGTTCGAAGAGAATCACCTGACCGTCCAGTCTCACCGCTTATTGGTCAAGGAAATCGGTCAAAAAACCGAGATGATCGCCGCGCCGGGCTTGGTGGAAAAGATGCGGGCGGTCAAGGACCCCGGTGAAATCAGGCTGATCACCCAGGCCTTGCGCCTCACGGAAAAGGCTTTGCAGCAGACCCTTGATTTTCTGCAGCCGGGACGGACCGAATCGGAAACGGCCGAGTTTTTGGAAAAAACCATGGTGAAACTGGGGGCCGAAGGTCCGGCTTTTCCGAGCATCGTCGCTTCCGGACCCAACGCCGCCCTGCCCCACGCCGTTCCTGGCCGCCGAAAAATCAAGGACGGCGAAACCATCGTCATTGATTGCGGGGCCAAGTATCAGGGTTATTGTGCGGACCTGTCGCGGACCATTGTTCTGGGCCGGGTCAGGCCCTGGATCAGGGAGATTTACCGCCTGGTCCGCCGAGCCCAGGTTGAAGCCATCCGGGGCCTCCGGCCCGGCCTGAATTCGGACCAAGCCGACGCCCTGGCCCGGGAGATCATCGAGGCCGGTGGATACGGCCCCCAGTTCGGCCACGCCCTGGGCCACGGGGTGGGTCTGGCCACCCATGAAGCCCCCTCTCTTTCCAGGTTTCGGCCCGCGCCCCTGGAGCCAGGCATGGTGGTAACGGTTGAACCGGGAATATATTTGGAAGGACGGGGCGGCGTCAGGCTGGAAGAGATGGTCTTGATTACGGAAAAAGGAGCACGACTTCTCAATCGGGACCGGTTCTTTTATGATTGGACTAAGAACTGACCGCCCTAACTTTTATTTGAAAAAAGAAAAAACCTGGGCTAAATTGAAAAAACCTGGTTTGAGCTATTTTGGGAACAAGGAGCTGAATATGCGCGGCCTTAAACGACTGATTCCTTGTTTGCTCTTATTTTTGGCGTTTTGGAGTCCGATCAGGGCTGAGGGCGCGCCGGAGGACAATGTTTATCTGGAAGCCATCGGCGGATTCGGCGGCAGTTACATGTACATGACTTACGCCTACATCGGAGTCACGGCCGACGCTTACAGCAAGGACATTTATACGGCCAGCCAAGTCAAGGTCATGATGGAAGAGACGGTGGTCATGCTGCAAAAGCTGGTCAACACCCTGCAGACAGTCAGGGCGACCAACATCGTCGACAGCGATAAGAATTACCTCGACTCGATGATCGAAGTCTATAATTTGTTGAAACTCGAAGCAGAATCGTTGGCGGCTTTCGTGTCTTCCAACGACCGGGCCGACGTGGAAAAATACGAGCAGGCCCGGAAACAGGCTTGGCCCAGGATCAAGAAACTGTTGGGCATCAAGTGACGGATTTATCGGTCCGGTGACGCCCGGGTGTGGTCAGCGACCAGATCGCGAATTGAAAAGACCCGCCAGGATAGGTCATCAGTCTCGAATTACAGCCTGGCGTGGAGCAGTCCAGGTTTTTTGACAGCCCTGTTTAAATCCGGTTTTTCGCCAGCGGGCTTCCGGTGAAGCTTCCCTTGATTTTTTGGAACCTTTCCCGGTCGTTCCCATGCAAAAGGTCCAATGCCGTCTTCGCCTTTTGATAATAGTCCTGGTCCTCATCTTCCTTCCGACTCGGTCGAGGCCGCCAACGGCCGGCCTGACCGGGCCTTGGTGGTGGATGACGACCCAAACATCAGAGAAGTTCTTCATTCGGCTCTGACCAGGGTGGGATACGAGGTTGAAACCGTGGGCTCCGGCCAGGAGGCCTTGGAGAGTTTCGCCCGGCGGGGAGCGGATGTGGTCGTAACCGATTGGAATATGCCTGGTCTCAACGGCATCGAACTGGTCAACCGCTTGAAACAGAAAGACCCCTATCTGGCCGCCATCCTCATGACCGGCGTCGGGACCAAGGAAACGGTCATCGACGCTTTTACCCGGGGCAAAATCAACTATTACCTGACCAAGCCCTTCAAGATGGGCGATCTGCTGGAAATTGTGGCCGGGGCTATAAAAGAGCGCAAGCTCCAACTCAGGGAGCGGTCTTTTCGGCAGCGCCTGGAGAAGGAGGTTCAGAAGGCCACCGAGGAGCTTGAACGAAAGAATCGACTTCTTCAGCAGAAAAATGAAGAAGCCGAAGCCTTGTACCATGAGCTGCAATCCCGCCAGGACGAGATAAAAAGCACCAAGGAATATTTAGAGAACCTGATTGAAAGTTCGGTCGACGGCATCATCACCCTGGACCACGCCCACCGTATCGATTTCTTTAGCCGCGGGTCTGAAGAGATGTTCGGGATCGAGGCCGATGATATTCTAGGCCGCTCCATAGGCGAATTGTTTTCCCAAGGCGAAAGCGACCTCAATCGCCTTCTGGATCGACTCAAAGCCGAATCGCGGCTGAAACATTTTGAAGTGGAGATGGTCAGACGTTCGGGCCGCAAGCTGGCGGCCGACATTTCCGCTTCGATCCTCAGCCGAAAGGGTTCGGAGGACGGCCTTCTTCTGATTATCAAAGACGTTGACGACCGCAAGCGTCTGGAAGATGAGCTTAGAGCCAGCAACGCCGCCCTGGAAAAGCTATCCCTGACCGACGGCCTGACCGAACTGTTCAACCATCGTCATTTTCAAAAATGTCTGAGCGAGGAATTTCAGCGGTCCCGGCGCTTCGACAATCCTCTGAGCCTGATCATGCTGGACCTGGACGATTTCAAGCTGGTCAACGACACTTACGGCCACCAGGTCGGCGATGAGGTCTTGATGGCCTTGGCCGATATCATCAGAGAATCCATCCGTGAAGTGGATATACCCGCCAGGTACGGCGGGGAAGAATTCGCGGTCATCCTGCCCCAAACCGACTTAAAAAACGCCATCGGCGTAGCTGAACGCCTCAAGGCTGCGGTGGAAAAATCCGTCCATTTCCGGCAAATCAGACCGGAAATATCCATCACGGCCAGTTTGGGTCTGAGCGGTTATCCGGATCCGGGCATCAAATCGCCTCATGATCTGATTCGTTTCGCGGACAAAGCCTTGTACCGGGCCAAGCAGATCGGCAAAAACCGGGTGGTGGTCGGAGGGGCGGCCGGAGAAACCCCCTTAGGCCGCGGCGAAAGACTGACCCAATCCGAGAAAAGGGCCATTCTGCGCCGGGTGAGTGACACTCTGCGCGGCATGCTTGATCTCGATGAAATCCTTTCTTACCTGCTCAAGGAAATAGCCGCGGCCTTGCGTCAAGACGGTTGGGAGCCGCCTTGTTTGGTTGTTCTCATGGATAAAAACCGTGGTCTGGTTCCGGCCGCCGATTTGAACCTGACCCCCGAAAACCAAGAAGAGTTTGAGCGGGCGGCCAGACTGGCTTTAGAGAAACGGACCATCCAAGTCATTCAGGATCAAGAAAACCGCAAGGGTTTGACCGCCTATCCGATCATCCTTGATTCCCCCAGCCGCGGCCAGGAGGTGGTCGGCATCATCAATATCGGGACCGTCCCGGCTGATCCGGCTTTTTTCCAGGAATTGGCCAATCAGGCCGCTCTGGGCATCGTCAACGCCAAGCTGTTTCATGAAGTCGAGGCTTCGAAAACGGCTTTGGAAAAGAAAGTGAACGAGCTGACCGTTCTGTCGCTCATGAACATGGCTTTGCAGCAAAATGCTTTGAACTTTGCTGATTTTCAGAGGGAAAACCGGAAACTGTTAGCCCGCTGCCTGGTCCAGATCGGCTTTGAACGGGTGCTGGTGTATAAGTATGGCCCTGATGGTCAGGTTTTACACTCCGGCGTTGACGGCAGCCTGCGGGGGGAAAACGCGCCGGCGACCGTTTCTTTAAAGGGACTCGATCCCCAAAGTCCCTTCATTCAAGCCCTAACTCGAGAGGAAGCCGACGGACCCGAGCCGATAATTATTTTTTCTTTGAAGGAAAACCTGACAAGCCGGGACAAAAAAATCATCAAGGCCCTTGATCTCGGCCGGGGGCAAGCGGCCGTGGCCCGGATGTCCGAAGCCGGCCAAATCAAGGAACTGGTTATTGCCGGCAAACCGCAAATATCGGAAGACGATCGGGACGGTTTGGCCATGTTTCTCCTCCATGCCGGCCTGGTCATGGAAAACTTGAACCTTTCCCAAATGTACCACGAAAAAAACAGCCGGCTGGCCCTGATCCATGAAACGGTCATGCATTTATCCAACGCCGGCTCGCCGGGCGCACGCACCCGCGCCGCCGAACAAACTTTACAGAACCTGACCGGCGTCCTGCAAGCCGCCGAAATATCCGTTTATTCTTTTCAAGAAAACGATGAGACCCTTGAGCTGGTCGCTTATGCTTCGGCCAGCGCCAAACCCGGCCGGGAGCCGTGCCGGCAAATTAAGTTGAAAGACAGTAGAATCATGGGCCGGGTCATCGAAGAGGCCAAAAAATCAGGACGTTCCACGCCCCTGGTCCTTGACGACGTCAGGGATATTCTGGGGTCCGCTTCGAAAAAACGTTTTTCCACTTCCAGCTACCTGGGCGTTCCTCTGTTCGGCGGAGGCCGAATCATCGGCATAATGAACGTAGCCGATAAATTGGATCATTCTCCTTTTTCCAAGGATGATCTGGAACTGGCCCAGGTCACCGCCGGTCTGTTGGCCTCAGTCCTCCAAAATATCTTTATGCTCTCAGAGTTGGAGGCAGAAGGCGTCAAGCTCATTTTTGCTCTGGTCCGCGTTTTGGAAGACCAAGCCGGACCCGGGGCTAAAGGCCGGGCGGAAAGAATGGTCGAACTGGCGGCGCGGTTGGCAGAAACCTTGGCCTTGGATCAAGATGAAATCGCCTTTACTCGACGTTTCGCTTTCTGTCACGCTTTGAAGAAACTGGAGCAAGACCAAGAATTGGGGCCTTCGGGCGAAACCATTAAAACCGGAGCAAAGGTCTTGTCCGACTGGATCAGCCGACACCTTGACCCGGCCGTCTTCCCCGGCGCTTCGAGCCAAGCCGGTCAAGGACCGAAGAAAGGCCCGGTCCAGGAAATCATATCGGTCGCCGACCGATTCGATTCATCCTATCTATCCCTAAAGACAAGACCTTCCTTGACTGAAGCCTTGTTAGACGTGCTGGCCGAAATGGCCCGTTCGGACCGAATGGAAGTGATTGAGGCCCTGTTCCGAACAGCCCTCCGCGGCCAAATCACGGCCAGCGGACGGAAAATCAGGCCTGGCCCGGAAGATTTCGAGTTTTTGACCGATGTCTTGGCTGCACCTTCGAAAAAATCGAAAGGTTCGACTATTCCCGCCGAGCTGAGGGAAAAGTTCGGTCGAATTGTGCAAGAGGAGCGGTCATCCCGCCATGGACGATAAGACAAACAGGAAATCGCCGCAAAAAAATTCGCCGAAACCCGGGGACCGCCGGTCGTCTGAACTTAAGGTCCGCCTGGAAAAACGCTTCCGCCCCCATCAAGACGACGAGATTATGATGGTTATTAAAAACCTGGTCGAAAAACACCTTTTGGACCGACTTAGGATTACCGATGACTGATCTGACCAAGGCGGAATTCAAGAAACTCATTCAAAACCTCGAAGCCCTCCCTTCGATTTCTTCATCTCTGAATCGAATAATGAAGATTCTCGACGATCCCCGCTCCTCGGCCAAAAACCTGACCGAAGCCCTGCGGCTTGACCAGTCCATCACCTCGAAACTGTTAAAAGTGGTCAATTCGGTTTATTTCGGTTTTCCCCGACGGATAGACGCCCTGGATCAGGCCGTGACCATTCTCGGGTACCGGTCCATCCGGAATCTGGTCATGATTACTACCATTTTTGAAGAGATGGACCGGCAATACCGAGAAACCTGCTGGGACCGGGAGGCCTTTTGGCTGCACGCCGTGGGCTGCGGGGCGGCCGCCAAGGTCATCGCCCAGAAGACCGAGACGGCCGACGGCGAGGAGGCTTTTTTGGCCGGATTACTTCATGATATCGGCAAAGTTTTCCTGGACGCCTTTATGCATGAAGAATATCAGGATGTCCTTCAGAGGGCCGGTGTTGAAGGCCTTCTGCTTCATGAGGCCGAGAGAAAATATTTGGGGGCCGGTCATGCCGAATTCGGCGGCTGGTTGGCCGACGAATGGAATCTGCCCTTGAATCTTACGGCGGCGATTAATTTCCACCACGAGCCCGCCCGGAACCGGGATCATTACACCTTGGTCTGTTTGGTCCACGTCGGGGATATTTTGGCCCAAGCCCTGGAAATAGGCACCGGTGGTCAGGAATTACTTCCTGCCGTCGACCGTCAGGCCTGGGCCTCTCTGCACCTGACCCCGGCCTTGCTGAAACAAATTTTGCCGGCCATCGACCAGGAGTTGACCCGGGCCCAAATTTTTATGCCGGGGAAATGAACTAACATCCGCCGCCCCTGGGAGCCGGACCGTTCATTTGAATCACGGCTCGGTTCAATCGCCGCAGGTCTCACAACTTCCAGGCTCTTCGGCGGACGGCCGCGGTCCTTCCTCGCCTTCCTTCATGAATCGGCGGGCTTTTTCCAGAAAGTCTTGGAGCTTTTGATCGATCAACCGGTTGAGGGAGCCTTCGGGGAAGGTCCCGTCTTCACTCCGCTCCCCGGCAGGCCGGCCGGTCAAAATTTCCAAGGCCTCATCGACATGACTGACCGCATACACATGGAACCGGTCCGCCTTGATCGCCTCGATGACTTCGGTCTTGAGCATAAGGTCCGGGACGTTGCCTTGAGGAATAATGACGCCCTGATCGCCGGTCAAGCCGCGGGCTTGGCATAGATCAAAAAATCCTTCTATTTTCTGATTGACGCCGCCCACCGGCTGGACTTCGCCTTGCTGGCTGACCGCACCGGTCACGGCCAGATTTTGCTTGAGCGGCACGTCGGCCAGGCGGGAAAGAAGGGCGAAGAGCTCGGCGGCCGAAGCGGAATCGCCGTCGACCAGGCCGTAACTCTGCTCAAACACCAGGCTGGCCGACAGTGATAAGGGCCGATCAAAGGCGTAACGACCTTTCAGATAGCCCTCCATGATTAGGACGCCCTTGGTGTGGATGTTCCCGGAAAGCTTGGATTCCCGGTCGATGGCCACCAAGCCTTGGCGGCCCAGGGAAATCGAAGCGGTGATCCGCGAGGGGCGGCCGAAAGAGTAGTCGCCCAGATCATAAACCGACAGGCCGTTGATTTGACCCACCTTGGCCCCGACGGTGTCCACGTTGACGTACCCGTCCAAAATGAATTCCTGGACCTTTTCCTCAGGCAGGCTGGACCTGAACTTCTTGTGCCTGATGGCTTTGTCCAGGTGCTCCCGAGTAATCAAAGCAGAGGACTCCTCTTCGGCCCAGAAATCCGCTTCCCGGAGAATATCCCTGAGCAAGGCCATTTTCAGAGTCAGTTTTTTTTGCCGGCCGGCCACTTCCACGCCGTATTCGAGCAAACGGGCCAGACCGGTCTTGTCCACATGCCGCAGCCCTTCTTCCCTGACCGCCCGAGCGGCAAAGGCCGCATACTTGAGCATCTCCTCCTGGTCGCGGTCGACCAAATCATCCAGATGAGCCTTGACTTTGAAAAGTTTTTTAAACTGTTCGTCCCGCAGATAAAGCAAATGGTAGATATAAGGCTCCCCGATAAGAATAATTTTCACCTGCAAAGGAATCGGTTCAGGCTTGATCCCCTTGGTGGTGATGAATCCGAGCATTTCCGCGGGGTCTTCAATGGTGATCTTGCGGTTTTTCAAGGCCCTCTTGAGGGCCTCCCAGGAAATGAACCATTGCAGCAGGTCCAAGGCTTGGATGACCAGATAGCCGCCGTTGGCCCGATGCAGAGAACCGCCCCGGATCATGGTAAAGTCCGTAAACAAAGCCCCGAAGCTGGCCCGGCGCTCCATGACCCCGAAGAGATTGGCGTAGGTCGGGTTGACCTCGTAAACCACCGGAGCCCCCTCCACTTTGGAATTGTCGATCAGGACGTTGACCTTGTATCGGCTGAAATCGGACTCCGGTTGAGGCATGAAGAAGGGCGTTTGCGGGGCCTCTTTGGGTTTGAAGTCATCCAAACTTTTAATGACGTCGTTTTTGACCTCTTTGAGGTAAGACAGGACCGAGGAGTGTTGGGCGTATTTTTCCTGGAGGTCGTCAATGAGGTACCCGACGGCGTGCAAGGCGACCCGGCGGTCGAGGTCTTTTAGTTTTTCTTTAAGTTTTTTCTCCATTAGCTTAATTTTTTGGACGCTTTGATTCATGACCTCGTGGAGTTCCTCGCTGCGGCCTTTCAGCTGATCCTTTTCTTCTTCGGTCAGATTCTCGAGGTCTTCCTCAGTCATGGGGCGGCCTTCCTTGGCCGGGACGATCATCATGCCGGCTTGGCTGACGTTCAGGATGAATCCGCCCTCTTTGACCGTGTTTTCCAGCTCGCTTAAAACGTTATTCCTCTCATTGGTGAATTTTTTGACAATGTCTTCCCGCCGGTGACGATACTCATCGCTTTCAAAAATTTCAGGGATTTTGGCTTTGAGATCGTCGAGCAGTTCCTCCATGTCTTTGGCCAATTCCCGGCCTTGGCCCTTGGGCAGACTGATGGCCCGAGGCTGGTCAGGCTCCCGGAAATTATGGACATAGCACCAGTCGGGCGGACTGGGCTCGGAACGGGCCGCTTCCTGGAGGAAAGTCCGGGTCAGGTAGGTCAAGCCGGTCCGGGGTTCGCCGGCCACAAAAATATTGTAATCGTTCCCACCCATCTTCATGCCGAACTTGAGTGAGGAGACCGCTCTGGCCTGGGCGATCACTTCTTCCTTGAGTTCGGGCAATTCGGCCGTCCCGGTCAAGCCCAGGGCTTCCGGGTCGCAGGTCCAGCGCAGCTTGTCAACGGGCACTTCGAGCAGTTTGATCCTGTCCTCCATATTGCCTCCGTATCTGATATGATGAAGTTACTGGAAAATTTTTCGGCTCATCTTTTCAGGCCCCGGCCTTCACTTCTTCGGTCAAACATTCGTCCATTATCCTGACGGCCTGGTCGATTTCGTCCGGTTGAATAATCAACGGCGGGGCGAATTCAAGGGCCTGGCCCATGCTTTTGATGATCAGGCCCTTTTCTTTGGCCCGTCGGATCAACCGGAGAAGTCTGGTCAGAGGGAAAGGGGCCCGGGTCTTTTTATCTGAAGTAAAATCTACGGCGGTCCAGAGCCCCCGGCCCCTGACTTGGCCGACTATGGCGTGGGCTTCCAGGGTTTTTAAAGATTCGAGAAAATAGCGGCCGAGTGTTTCGGATCGCTCGATCAGTTTTTCTTCTTTAAGTATCTCGATATTTTTCAAGGCTGCGGCGCAGGCCACCGGGTGGTTGCCGTAAGTGTGGAGATGCTGAAAAGTGTCGATGGGGGCCAGAACTTCGTCCGTACAGCCCGCCGCCCCCAAAGGCACGTACCCGCTGGAGATGCCTTTGGCCATGGTGATCAGGTCGGGTTGAACGCCGAAATGCTCGAGGCCGAACCATTTTCCGGTCCGTCCGAAACCGCAAATCACTTCGTCGATTATCAACAGGACGCCATACTGTCGGCAAATCTCCCGGATGATCGGCCAATATTCGGGAGGCGGCGACAAAGCCCCGAAGCCTTGCTGGATCGGTTCACCGATGAAGGCGGAAATCTGGTCCGGGTCTTCAAACTCGATGATCCGGGCTAGGTCCCGGGCACAGGCCAGATCGCAGGCTGGATAGCTCAAGTGGAACGGGCAGCGATAGCAATAAGGGGATTCGACAAAGATCGTCCCCGGGGCCAGGGGTTCCATGATCTGCCGCATCGGCAGGACCGTGCCCAAGACCCTGAGGGCCCCGCCGGTGACCCCATGATAAGCGCCCCGCCGGGAAATCACCTTGTAGCGCTTTTTGTCCCCCCGGTACTCATGATAGTGCCGGGCCAGTTTGATGGCCGCTTCCACGGCTTCGGAACCGTCGCACACAAACAAAAACCGGTTGATCGGGTTCGGGGTGATTTCGGCCAGGACTTGAGCCAGTTCCAAGGCCGGGACGTTGGCGAACTGCATGGGGCTGAAATAATGGACCCGGCAAATTTGGTCATAAACCGCCTGAGCAATATCTTTTCGGCCGTAACCGACGTGAACCGGCCGGGTGATCCCTGCCACCATGTCAAGATATTGCCGGCCGTGCTGATCAAAGACATAGACCCCCTCCCCGCCGGTAATTACGGTGATGCCCTGTTCGATTTCGGCCCGCGGCGTTCGGTGCAGAATTAAATGAGAATCCTTTACGCTGTATTTATCCCGGCCATTCATGAACGCTCCTCCGGAAGAATTTCTTTTACCTCTCCACCTTTGATGCGAAGCGGGGCTATATTAAGGACTATCAAGACTTGGGCCTAAACAGTCAAGCTCAAAATTGTCTTAACACCGCCTCAAGAAGGGCGTAAAAATATTTTAAAATGTTTTTCGATGGTTAGTTGTTTAACCCAGGGGGGGAAAGCGACCGGACAATCGGAGTCTTCTTCGAGATCGGCTTAAGGTCCTCGGTTTGGCCGCGGCCGGTGAATATCTTCACCTTCTCGGTTCAATATAAAAAGACAAACTATTCAGGCTTCACCAATGGTCTCCATTCGCTCTAAAGCTTTGGCGGCCTTTTCGGCTTCAGTCTCTTCCTTGACGCCTCGTAAGGCCATTTCTCGCAGAAAAACCAGACAGTAGACCAACAGTTCCCGAATCAGGTATTCAACCGCATAACTTTGCTCCGGCGTCAGCTTGCCCAGATCGAGCTCGGCCAGGACTTCTTTGAGCACGGGGTTGACTTGTTCGTGAATCTCTTTCTGGGTCCGGGTCAATACCCCGTGCTTTTTGGCCCCCCATATCCCGGGAACCACATATGTGCGGGGTTGGTCCAGCAATTCAGCCATGTGAGTGCGGAAGACTTCGTTGGCCAGTTTATCAAGCCGCGGCCCTACCTTTTTGGCCAACCGGGTAGTATCCGACCAAGTAACCGGCTGGGTTTTTTTAGAAAAAAGGCTGAAAAAACTCATCTGAGATTTTCCTTTTCTTTTGAGCACTCAACAAGTCCGCCTTCGCCTCTTTATTTAATAAGTTACCCCTTAAAACCCTGCGGTGCAACTCCAATTATCCTCTAATGATTCGTCAGCATGAGCGGTCGCGACCCGTCCCCTTGCCCTCGACCGGCAAATGTTATATGAACTAGACTTATGAACGACATCAAAGCAATTATTGAGGAAGAACGCCGGATCAGGGAACTCCAGCGGACCGTGGACCTGGCCTTGTTTTACCTCAGCGTTGCTCCGGTGGATTTAGAAGTGGCCCTCGACTTGGTGGAAAAGGTCAAGGCCAAAGCCCTGCGCCTTTTTCCGGACAAAGAAGAGGCCTTCGAGCTGATCTATCGCCCCCGTTTTAGACGGGTTTTAAACCGGCGCTTCAGTTTTCAATAAAAAAGTTTAGCCGGATGATGCGGCCGGCTGATCCTCAGCGGGCGGAAATCCTGTCTCGATCATGATCTGCTTCAGCTCTTGGCCTTCGATTTTTTCCTTTTCCATAAGCAGACGAGCCCCTTTTTCCAAAACCACCCGTCTTTCGGTCAATATCTGTTTGGCCCGAGCGTACTGTTCTTCCAGGATGCGCCGAACGGCTTCGTCAATCTCCCGGGCCGTCTGTTCGCTGTATTTTCTCTCCGGGGCCAATCCGGGCGCGTTCAGGAAGTGGGGCCGTCTTTCCGATTCCCAATAAACCCGGCCCAACGTCTCATCCATGCCGTATTCCTTGACCATGCCCCGGGCGATGTCGGTGGCCTTGAGCAGATCATTATGGGCCCCGGTGGAAACATCTCCGAAAATAATTTCTTCGGCGGCTCGTCCGCCCAGGGCCATGGCGATTCTGGTTAAAAGTTCGGTTCTGGTCATCAAAAAACGTTCCTCGGTGGGGACATTCAGGGTGTAACCTAAAGCGGCAATGCCTCTAGGGATTATAGTTATTTTCTGAACCGGGTCTCCGCCCGGCAAAGAAAGGCCGACTACGGCGTGGCCCACCTCATGATAGGCCACGATTCGGCGTTCATGCTCATTGATGAGGCGGTTTTTCTTCTCCAGGCCGGCGACGACCCTTTCCACGGCCTCCCGAAATTCTTCGGTGGTGACCTGGTCTTTTCTCCGGCGCACAGCCAGCAGAGCCGCTTCGTTGACCAGGTTGGCCAAATCGGCCCCGGCAAACCCTGGGGTCATGGCGGCGATATTGCTCACATCGACGTCGGGCGCGGTCTTGATTTTGCGCATGTGAACCTTGAGGATCTCTTCCCGGCCCTTTTTGTCCGGTTTGTCCACCAGGATATGCCGGTCGAAGCGGCCGGGCCGGAGCAGGGCCGGGTCGAGGATTTCCGGGCGGTTGGTGGCGGCCATGAGGATCACCCCGGCTGTGGGATCGAAACCGTCCATTTCCACCAGGAGCTGGTTGAGGGTCTGTTCCCGTTCGTCATGTCCGCCCACGGCCAAGCCGCGGGCTTTGCCCAGGGCGTCGAGTTCGTCGATGAAAATAATGCACGGGGCCTTGGCCTTGGCCTGCTGAAACAGGTCCCTGACCCGAGCCGCTCCCAAGCCGACGAACATTTCTACGAATTCCGATCCTGACATGCTGAAAAAAGGCACACCGCTCTCGCCGGCCACGGCCTTGGCCAGCAGGGTCTTGCCCGTGCCGGGCGGACCCACCAGAAGAACCCCCTTGGGCAGCTTTCCGCCTATCCTGGTGAATTTTTCCGGCTGCTTGAGAAACTCGACCACTTCTTTCAGTTCTTCCTTGGCTTCATCCAGACCGGCCACGTCGTCAAAGGAGATGCCCAGGTCCTCCTGGACGTAAATCTTGGCCTTGTTTTTGCCCAGAGCCAGAAAACCTTGTTGCGCCCCCATGCGGCGAAACAAGAAATACCAGATACCCATGAACAGGAGAATCGGGACGACCCAGCTGAGAAGGTCCCGGAAAAAGGTGCTTTCAATCACCCCGGTGAACTTCACGTTGTATTGGGCCAGCTTGTCGGAAAGTTCGGGGTCGACCCGGATGGTGATGAATTCCTCGATTTTTTCTCCGCCTTCAGTCGTAGTCTTCATCTTGCCCTGGATGCGGTCCTGGGTGATGGACACCTCCAACACCCGCCCCTGCTCCAGAGCGGTTATAAACTCGCTGTAGGGAATGCGTTTGAGCTGATAAAACTGGGAAATGGCGTTCTGGATGATCAAGACCGCCCAGACAGCCAGCAAAACGTACCAAATGGAAAATTTGGTCCTGTTTTCCACAATCGGCTCCTAATCAAAGAATGTTCCGGCCCTCGTGCGATATCCTGATGGGAGCGGATCACTTTGCTCCATGAATATTATTCTCTCCGGCCGTTATTTTCAAACCCCTAGCCACAAAAAAAGCCCCGATTGCGGGGCTTAATTTGATCGGGGATGTTTGTTTCACCCCATTTTTTCTTTAACAAAGGCCAAGGCTCTGGTTTTCAAGTCCTCGGCTTCGGCAAAGAGCCTGGCTCTTTGGTTGAGGACGTCATTGACAAAGTTTTGGTCTTTAATGGTAGGAAGGTTGATGTCCACGGAGAGCATGCAGGCCCGCAAGGCGGCTTCACAGACGTAAGCCCCCACGCCCACGTCCGAAATAGCCATTTTGTTGCCGAAACGGGAAAGACGATCGGCCTGCCGGAGCAGTTCCACGCAAGTCCGACAGATGGTCAAGGGGACCAGCGTGGCGTTTTTGGCCGCATTTTGGATGGCTTCCTGTCGGGCCTTTTTCTCTTCCTCGGTCTCCTTGGGCAGACGGAAGCATTTCATGTAATCATCAAAGGCCTGCATGTCCTTGATGGTCAGCGCCTTGAGTTCCTCGATGCCCTTGGTCACCTTGTCCAAAATGTCTTTGGTTTCGTCCTGGAAGTCTTCGTAGCCTTTTTTGCCCAGGGTCAGGTTGGCCACCATAGCGATCATCGAGCCGCCGAGGGTGGCCACCACGGCGGAGACGTTCCCGCCGCCGGGCGTGGGGCTGGACGAGCAGGCTTCGGCCAGGAAATCGTTGATGGTTTTGGTGTAAACTTCCGCCATGGTTCGTCCTCCTTCCGGTTTAGGCCTTGCCCTGAAGTTTTATGGCTTTGAGCAGATTATTCATAATGATGGTGGTAGTCAGCGAGCCGACTCCGCCGGGCACCGGGGTGATGGCCTTGACCACATTGACGGCCGAATCAAAATCCACATCGCCGGTGATGCCGCCGTCTTCCTTGGCGTTGATCCCAGCGTCGATGACCACCTGGCCGGGCGAGAGCATGTCCCCGGTGACCAGGCCGGCCTTGCCCGCCGCAACCACGACGATCTCCCCGGCCCGGACGACCGAGGGAAGGTCCACCGTTTTGGTGTGGCAGACCGTAATGGTCGCATCCCGTTTGATCAGCAGCGAAGCCAGAGGACGGCCCACGGTGTCGCCGCGGCCGACCAAGGTCACCCTCTTGCCCCTGAGTTCGACTCCGGCCCGTTCCATCAATTCGATGCAGGCCAAAGGCGTGGCCGGGATCAGAGCCAAGTGCTCCTGACCTCCCAACAGATAACCTCGATTGACCGGATGAACTCCGTCCACGTCTTTGAGCGGGTCGAGCCTGGCCATAACTTTTTCTTTACCGATCCCTTTGGGTAAAGGTAATTCCACCAGGATGCCGTGGACGTCATCGTCGGCATTGAGGCGGTCGATCAGTTTCAGGACCTCGTCTTCAGGCGTGGAGGCGGGTTTGACATGCAGTTCCACTTGAATGCCCAGTTTATCACCGACCTTTTCTTTGGAGCGGGCATAAACCACCGAGGCTTCGTCATCTCCGACCAGGACCACGGCCAGTTTGGGATTTGTCCCCCGGGCCTTGGATTTTTCCACCTCGGCCGTTATTTCCTCACGAATCTTATTGGCGATAGGCATGCCTTTGATCTGTTCCGCCGGCATTGAGCTTTCTCCTTTCATCAAGTAATTATGGCTGGTTAAGGATTGAGACCGCCTAACGGCCTCCCATGACTGAGTTTGTCTAAAAAAGCACAAGGCCGCTGAACTTGTCAATGTTTTTTTGGACGAAATCCTTGACAGGGAGAGCCGAGTCGAGTATAAGCTTACCCAAGTTTTTAAGACCAACGAACCCGCCTGGATCCAATTGTTCGGGACTGGGACGGAGAACGTGGATGGAAGTTGCTTTTGATACCCTCGATCACGGCCTTGGGCCTGGCGAGGGTTTTTTATTGACCCAATTACACTTAACCGAATAGGAGGCAATATGGGACGGGCCAAAGTGACCATCGCCGAGCTGAAAGAAAAGAAAAATCGCGGCGAAAAGATAACGATGTTGACGGCTTATGATTTTTACACCGCAGCCATGATCGACCAAGCCGGGGTCGACACCATCCTGGTGGGAGATTCCTTGGGTATGGTGGTCCTGGGTTACGATTCAACCGTGCCGGTGACTATGGAAGAAATGCTTCACCACTGCAAAGCGGTCCGTCGGGGGACCAAAACGGCCTTTCTGATCGGGGACCTGCCGTTCATGTCCTACCACGTGAGTCGGGAGGAGGCTATCCGGAACTCCGGGCGGCTGGTCAAGGAAGCCGGCTGCGACGGGGTCAAGCTCGAAGGCGGCGTGGAAATGGCCCCTATAGTCAAGGCCATTGTGGACATGGGCATTCCGGTTTGCGCCCACATCGGGCTGACCCCCCAGACCGCCACCAAACTGTCCGGCTTCAAGGTCCAGGGCAAGGACGCCGAAGGGGCCGGGAAGCTGATCGCCGCGGCCAAGGCCATGGATGAAGCCGGGGCTTTTCTCCTGGTTATGGAATGCGTCCCTGACGCCGTGGCCGCTGAAATCACCAAAACCGTATCCATGCCGACCATCGGCATCGGGGCCGGTGCCGATTGCGACGGCCAGGTTCTGGTCACCAATGATCTCCTGGGACTGTTTGAAAAATTCGTCCCTAAATTCGTTAAACAATACTGTAATTTGGCGCCTCAAATCAAGGAAGCCCTGGCCCTTTATGTTCAGGAAGTCAAAGAAGGCCGCTTTCCGGGGCCGGAACATTGTTTTCGCATGGACACGGCGGAATTGGAAAAAGTAAAAAAAAGCTGATGATTCGGTCCGCCCCTTTGTCCGGGCGGACCCATACCCCTGAGAGGCGAAGATGAATATTGTCGTGGTCGGCCCCGGCGCCTTGGGCTGCCTTCTGGCGGCTTTCTTGGCGGAAGCGGGCCAGGAAGTCTTGCTTTTGGATCACAGGCCCGACCGGGCTGAATTGATAAACCGCCAGGGTCTGATGGTGGAAGGAATCAGCGGGGAACATCGGGTCCGGGCGCCGGTCTCTGTTTCACCGGAGGAAGGGGCCGGAGCCGAATTGGTGCTGGTTTGTGTCAAGGCTTATAATACCGCCTCAGCTATCGAACCCCTGGTCCCGATCCTCGGTCCTCAGACCCGTGTCTTGACTTTACAAAACGGCTTGGGCAATGTTGAAACCTTGTCCACCGCCTGCGGTCCGGAACGGGTTTGGGGCGGAGTCACCGCCCAGGGGGCCACCGTCTTGGGGCCGGGCCATATTCGCCATGCCGGAGCCGGGGAGACCCTGATCGGGGCCGTCTCCGGGTCGGATCAGGAAACCAGCTTGACCGACGTAGCCGCTGTTTTCAACCAGGCCGGACTTCCAACCCGGGTCGAACCGATGGTTGATTCGTTAATCTGGTCAAAATTGATTATCAACGTGGGCATAAACCCGCTGACCGCCATCACCCGCTTGCGTAACGGGCAATTGCTCGATCATCCCGGCACCCAATGGGTTATGGAGCAGGCGGTCAGGGAGGCGGTGGCCGTGGCCCAAGCTCAAGGCGTCAAATTGATTTATCCCGATCCCTTGGCCAGGGTCAAAGAGGTGGCCCGAGCCACGGCCGGAAATATCGCTTCCATGCTGCAAGATGTCCGGGCTCAGCGGCAGACCGAAATCGAACAGATCAACGGGGCCATAGCCGCTCTGGGGCGTCGTCTCGGTCTGCCCACCCCGGTCAACGAGACCCTGACCAATCTGGTCCGGACCATTCAGGACAGTTACAGCGCCGGCGTCTGATCTTTTATGAAAAATATGTCATTTAATGGCCGGCGCTGTGAGCTGAGGCGATGTTTCGACCTGCGCTTCAGGATTCGGGCAAAGCGGGGGCTTTTTACCCGCTCCCGCCTGGTCAAGACCGAATTCAACCAATGGTCATTTTCATTCCCAATCCAGAATCATTTATATAGTTGACTGGGAGCAAAATTCCGGGGTAACATTCCCTCAGCTTTGGCGGCGGAGAAGTTGGAAGGGGTTGCAACGGTTCTGAAAAAATTTGTGTGTAATCCTGTCCTTCGGCTTGTGGGCCTGATTCATCTCCAAACAACCAAAGAGCCGCACATGTAAACCGAATTTGCTGGGGCAAAAAGATGAAAGGCCTGGTCATACGTTGGTTAATTAATGGGCTGTCGTTGTTGCTGGTCAGCCGTCTGGTCCCCGGCATTCACGTGGACAGCTTTTTTTCAGCCTTGGTGGCAGCGGTTTTTCTGGGGATTCTCAATGCCGTGGTCCGGCCGATCTTGATCGTCCTGACGCTCCCCCTGACTATTTTGACGCTGGGCCTGTTTATATTAGCCATTAACGGCTTCATGCTGATGATCTTGGCCAGTGTGATCAAGGGAGTTCACGTTCAGGGCTTCTGGCCGGCGGTAGGCGGGGCCTTGATCCTCAGCCTGGTCGGCTGGCTGACCAATTCTTTTATCAATGACCGAGGTCGTTTTCAGTACATTGAACTGCGCAAAGGTCCAAATGGGCGATGGTCTTAAACCAGACCTTTCTGTGATGGAGGTTTTAGGATATGGCACAGATTGACGCCTTCTTTAAGCTGATGAACGAACAGGGCGCTTCAGACCTGCACCTTGCTTCAGGAAGCCAACCTATCCTGCGCATCCGGGGTGAGATGGAAAGGGTCAAGTACAAAATTCTGGATAACGAAGAACTAAAGAAGATGCTTTACGAGATTACCCCTGAGGAGAAAATCAAAATCTTTGAAGAGACAGGGGACGTGGACTTCGCTTACGAAATACCCGGTCTGGCCAGGTATCGGGCCAACTTTTTCAACCAGAAATGGGGGGTCGGAGCGGTTTTCCGAGAAATCCCCAGTGAAATCCTGACGGCCGACCAGCTGGGTCTGCCCCCGGTGGTCAAGAAACTGGCCAGTCTGCCCAAGGGCCTGGTCCTGGTCACCGGACCGACCGGCAGCGGCAAATCCACGACCTTGGCGGCCATAGTCGACGAGGCCAACAAAATCCGCCGAGACCATATCATCACTATTGAAGACCCGCTGGAATTCGTCCACAACAGCAAAGGCTGCCTGGTCAATCATCGCGAAGTGGGCATGCACACCAAATCCTTCCACGCCGCCTTGCGCGGGGCCCTCCGTGAAGACCCGGACATCATAATGGTCGGCGAAATGCGAGACTTGGAAACCATTTCTCTGGCCCTGGAAGCGGCCAATACCGGCCATCTGGTCTTCGGCACCCTGCACACCACCAGTGCGGCCAAGACCGTGGACCGCGTCATCGAGGTCTTCCCCTCCAACGAACAGGCCCAGATTCGTTCCTCACTGGCCGACGGCCTCCGGGCGGTCGTGGCCCAGACCCTTTTCAAGCGCATCGACAAAAAAGGCCGGGTGGCCGCCTTGGAAATCATGTTGGCCACGCCGGCCGTCCGCAACCTCATCCGGGAAAGCAAGACCTTCCAAATACCTTCCGTCATTCAAACCGGGAAAAAATTCGGCATGCAGTCCTTGGACGACGCCATTATGGATCACCTGATGAACGGGCGGATCGATCCGGACGACGCCTACAACAAATGTATAGACAAGGCCAAATTCAAACAGTTCATCACCAAGCCGCCGGATGATTTTACCGACGTTTAATAAGCCAAGGAGGTCACGGCCATGCAGCAGGCCCAATTGGATTACATCTTGACCAAAATGCTCGAATCCCACAATAACGTGTCGGATTTGAATATTACGGCGGGGAAACCTTTTCAGGTGGAATCTTCCGGACAATTGGTTCCGGTGGATTTTCAGCCTAATATTAAAGAGATTACCCCTTTTCAAGCTGAAACCTTCGCCTTGAATCTGGTTCGTTCCGATCGCCGCTTGACGGAAATTCTGATTCGAGAAGGTTCCTGCGACCTATCGTACCAACTGGCCGGCAAAGCCCGTTTCAGGGTCAACGTCTTTTCTCAGCGCAACCGTTATTCGACGGTCATGCGTAAGCTCGAAACCGAAATTCCCACCGTGGAGCAGCTCAAGCTGCCGCAGGCCTTCAAAATGATGGCCAAAGAGAAAAACGGCATCATTTTGGTGACCGGAGCCACCGGGAGCGGAAAATCGACTTCTCTGGCCGCGGTGCTCAACGATATTAACGAAGCCATGGCCGTCCACGTAGTCACCCTGGAAGACCCGGTGGAATTCGTTCATCCCCACAAAAAAGCCACCTTCAACCAAAGGGAGATGGGGCAAGACTTTGACGCCTTTGCCAGCGGTCTTAGAGCCGCCCTGCGACAAGCGCCCAAAGTCATCCTGGTGGGCGAAATGCGCGACCGGGAAACCGTGGAAATCGGCCTGTCCGCGGCCGAAACCGGTCACTTGGTCCTTTCCACCCTCCACACCGTCGACGCCGGTCAGACCATCAACCGCATCGTAGGCATGTTCGACCAGGAAGAAGAACAGCAAATCCGCATCCGTTTAGCGGACACCGTCCGCTGGATCGTTTGCCAGCGTCTTCTGCCCAAAGTCGGCGGCGGTCGAGTAGCCGCCCATGAAGTTATGGGCAGCAATCTGCAGGTCAAGGATATGATTCTGCACGGCGAGACCGAAGATAAAACATATTACAACACTATCGCCGGCCTTCGGGCTTTCGGCATGCAAACCTTCGATCAGTCGATCATAGATTTATACAAAGAAGGAAAAATAACGGAGGAGACGGCCATGGCTTACGCCTCGAAGAAAGCCATTGTCGGGCGGGCTATTGACACCATTAAGGCCGAACATGGCGAAAAGACGACAGACATCGCCGATTTGGCTATAGATGAGGAATATGGTCGGCGGACCTAGCCGCCCTGTGTCTGAAAGCAGCGACCAAGCAATCTTCTCCCCTGGAGGTTGTAATGAAGGTTCAATGTGAAAGTTGTGGAACAAAGCTGAGCTTGCCGGAAGATAAATTGACGCCGGGAACCAGTTTTTCATTTAACTGCCCCAAATGCCACCATAAAAACACCGTAAACGTTCCGACGGAAAAAACGCCGGAAGATTCGGCGCCTCTCCCGGCCCCGGATATCGAAGCCTTGGCTGAAGGCGAAGGCGGCGTGGGCGAGATTTACGACGAAGGGACCAAGCTGGCTTTGATCTGTTTCGACCCGGGTCCTACCAGGGATAGGCTCAAAAAAATAATGCAGGATATGGACTATATCCCCATCATTCCTTCCGGGACCAGAGACGCCCTGAACAGAATCCGCCTGACCCAGTTTAACGTCATCCTCCTCGATGAAAACTACGACGGCCAAAATGGGGCCGACAACGCCGTCCTTCGTTTGATCCAGCCCATGGAAATGAGCACGAGGCGGCGGGTTTTCGTGGCCCTGTTCGGCAAGAATTATAAAACCCTGGATCAACTGACCGCCTACGCCCTTTCGGTCAACGCCGTGGCCAACTTGGCCGACGAACCGGAGTTCGATAAATTCTTGCGGAAAGCCCTGGCTGACTATGAGAGATTTTACAAGGTCTATTTCGACGTGATGCGGGAATTGGGCAAGTTCTGACAAATTCGAAGGTAAAGCGCAACAAGTCGGTCGTGGGTGCCGGGAGATAATCCCAGGCCGTTTTGGTTTTGCTTCACACTCAAAATGGTGTAATAATAATTTTGATAACCAGCGATGAAACTTTTCGATTTACTCCCCGAAGAACGTCAAGGAATTAAAAAATTCTTGGCCTGGCACGCCGGGTACGCCTTTTACGTTTGTTTGTTCTTTCTGGTTCTCTTTCGCTTCAACCTGTTCAAAGCCCATTGGTTTTTGGAAGAATTCTGGATAATCAACCTATGGGCCCCTCTCCACACCTTGGCCTTCATCGTCCTCAGCCCCTACCGCCGGGATTGGGTGACCGCGGTGGGCAATATGTACCGGGCCTTAGACGGCGACATGGTTTTCTGTCTAATGGCCCTGGTCGTTTTCGGAGTGGGCTTTTATTTTTACAGTTTAATCATTTGGCTGGCCGGCGGGCTTTTTCCTTCCATCATTTTTAATTAACCGCGCTCTTGACGACCCGCCCGGCTTCACCACTCCGGAGTCAGTGAATTCGCCGTCGCCTGAAGGCAGCGGGGAATTCACTCTAAAGGGGAATCTTCGAAGGGCCGGTTCAAAACCAAGGCGGTCCACCCAGCCTGGGAATAAGACTTTTTGACGACCAGTCCGGCCTTGGTCATGAGCTTCACCGCTTGAGGGGTCTGTTGATCGCAGAATCCGGCCGCGATCATGGTTCCTTCGGAAGCCAGAAGGCGTGGAAGTTTGGCGCCGGCTTTGAATAAAACGGCCGGGACCAGGTTGGCCAGGATCAGGTCAAACTCACCAGAGACCTTCTCGGCGTTGATTTGGGCAATGGTCAGATTGGAATTCAGGCCGTTAAGTTCAACATTTCTTCGGGTCGAGTCCACGGCCTCAGGCAGCGGGTCCACGGCCAAGATGGAAGCGGCGCCTAGTTTGGCCGCAGCTATGGCCAGAATACCGGAGCCGGCGCCCGCGTCCAGAACCCGGACCTCGGGCTTGGCCTGGAAAACAGGCCCCAGAGAGAAATATTCTTCCAAAGCCATCAGGGCCAGGGCGGTGCTGGGGTGGCCGCCGGTGCCGAAAGTCGAATCGGGTTCGATGGTCAGGACAATTTGCGCCGGGTTAACCGAAAATTCGGTTCCGGGTCTGGCGATCAGGAAACGGCCGCGCTGGATAATTTTCGGCGCGGAATCCGGTCCTTCAGCGTTGCGGGTTCTGACGCTCAAGGGCTCCAACCCCTTGGCCTTCTCCAGGGCTTGGAGGGTTTCCTCCAATTGATGGAGGCGGCTATCGAGTCTTTCATCCAGGGGCAGGGTGAAACAGGCGTTTTTTCCCAAGGTGACAATTTCCAGGCCGGGCCAAACGGTCATCAGCCGAGTGGCCAGTTCGCCGACCAAGTCCGGTTCAATCTCCACTTCAAATTCCAACATTTTCATTCCATCCTTCAAAACAGCAAAACCGCGTCGAACGCGGCCTTTTTAAACAACCATAGGCGGACTCTTTACAAGCCATCTCAAAAATAGTACTTGTACTTTTGTGAAAAATGTACAATATATGTGGGATGGACTTAACAGACGAACAATGGACGCGGTTAGAGCCCTTAATTCCATCCCCGAAACGACAACCCGG
>Ga0209164_1000113_pt1 | contig 260672 bp, 249 predicted proteins | sample MTBNYHSulfiMetaG_FD_187458 | JGI IMG/M metagenome (GOLD analysis project Ga0209164, IMG submission 187458) | Enrichment culture microbial communities from rom New York Harbor, USA that are MTBE-degrading - MTBE-NYH (New York Harbor Sulfidogenic)... | ecosystem: Environmental > Aquatic > Marine...
GGAAAATGGCGCACACTTTTCTGCGTCACATGCGGGTCGAGTCGTGGAACGAACTTCGCAGCCGCATCCTCAAGGGCGTTGAGGAAATCAATGCGGCCCCGGTTGTTCACCGATGGAAGAAGTTTGACGTGCTGGAGAATGCAGAAGCCCAATAATGTGTTCCCTTTTTAATGAAACGTTATACTAGCTACTAAACTATCATCTCAAAAAAACTAAGCGAGACCCTTTAGGTACCTGTCCACGGATTCCTCGAGCATCTGAAACACTTCCCTCACCAAGGCAATCTGTTCAGGATTCATCCTTTTAAGCTTTGTTTTCACCTGGGCATCGTATCTTTCATGAAAGCGATCGTGGCAGTCGAGCGCAGTTCGGCCCTGTTTGTCCAGTATGAGCAGCACCGCTTTTTCGTCCTTCTCGTCCCTCACTCTCTTAATCAATCCTTTTCCCGCCAGCTTCTTGATTGTCTGGGAAACAGCCCCCTTGGTCACTCCAAGGAATTTAGCAATTCCCGTCACGTTGATTCCCGGGTTTTTGCCGATCACTTCCAGTGTGTGCATTTCCGAGGGATACAAAAGATCCCCGGTGCCGTAATCCATTGGTTTCTTTACCAGTTCATTGTATTTGTTGATGAACCTGACGAGGCTTTGCCTGAGACGGTGAAATTCTTCTTCCTTCGACATAGAACGTATGGTATAGTAGCTAAACATCTATGTCAACGGAAATGTTTTTGAAACCCCCTTCTTCCTATGTCTTGATTTTTTGGAGTTGCCCGCCGATTTATCTTGACTCCGGAGATCAAGACATGTTGTGTAGCATGGGACTCTGTTCAAGAAGATTTTCGGGCGGCAATACATCCCGGCATTACACCACGGGTGGGAGGCCAACCGCAGGCAACCGAAAATCAGGACAAGTACGACCTCCGGTAGTGTGCGATAAGCACGCTCAGAAAGGAGAGAGGATGACCGCAGAGGTTTATACCAGGCTCAGGGAATTTATGGACACGCTGCCCAGTGGCTATCCTGCCACGCCCACAGGAGTGGAAATCAAGATCCTGAAGAAGTTGTACACTCCGGAGCAGGCGGAGCTTACCATGAAACTCAACAAGGAGCCCGAGGAGGTCTCCGCCATCGCCGCAAGGCTCGCGATGGAAGAGTCGGAATTGGCCCAAAAGCTCGAGGAAATGGCCCAGAAAGGCTTGATCTTCAGGACCCGTCGTGGAGATAGGGTGCTTTACCAGGCGTTTCAGTTTGTGGTCGGCGTGTATGAGTTCCAACTCGACAACCTGGACCGTGAGTTCTGTGAGCTTTTTGAGGAGTATCTGCCCTATCTCGGTGCGTCCTTTCTTCCCTTAAAAACACGGCAGTTGCGCGTGATTCCAGTGGAATCGGCTATAAAAGCAGTGCCCGCAGTTGCCACTTACAACAGGGTCAGGGATTTGGTGAGAGAGCAGGATATTATCGCCGTATCGCAATGCATTTGCCGCAAGGAGCAACTAATTTTGGGAAGACCCTGCGATCGACCCCAGGAAACGTGCATCTCCTTTGGAGACTTCGCTCAATACGGCATTGACAACAAGACGGCCAGGGCCATCAACACGGAAGAAGGGCTCAGGCTCTTGGACCGTGCTGAAGAAGCGGGTCTGGTCCTCTCTCCGACCAATTCTCAGGAAATAGGAGCCATCTGTTGTTGCTGTCCATGCTGCTGCCCCATCCTCAGGACGGCGAAGATGATGCCACGGCCCGCGGACTTCGTCGAGTCTCATTACAGAGCCCAAATTGATGCAAGTCTCTGTTCAGCCTGCGGACAGTGTATCGAGCGATGCCAGGTGCAAGCAATCAAGGCAGGGGATGAGGCCTCGGAGGTCATGGAGGAGCGATGCATCGGCTGTGGACTTTGCGTATCGACCTGTCCGGAGGAGGCCATCTCCCTGGTGCCGAAGCCGCATATGGAGGCCCCTCCAAAGAGCTTCATCAACACGCTGGGCAGGATCGAGATGGAGCGAAGCGCCCTCGTTAAGGGCAGTTAGCCCTTTCGTGGGGTGCCTGAGCAGCGCCGCCGGCTGTTACTTCGGCGTGATTTTCTTCACGCTCATCAAACAAATCGTGGCCCATCCGCCGGTGCGCATGGAGACGGCCCGTCACGTTTAGCCCATGACGGATGTGGCCTTTGGTGCGGTCGTTATTTTGGCGCTTATCTTCGGACCCGGGGGGACTCGATCAAAGGCGGGAGCTGTTCAAGGCTTGCGACCGCATAGGGCCTCCGGCCTCCAGGTGAGATTCGACCGCGCCGGAAAAGATTCAAAGAAAAGGAGGTGAGACGGAAAACTTTTCAGAAACAGGTGTTGAGCACAGAGTTCACCAACCCGCCGTTTTTCAATGCCAACCGTCAGAATCAGGGAGGAAAGCATGCATTGGATGATTTTTAAGAAACAGGCCCTTACATGTCTATCATCAATCTTTATCCCCTTGCTGCTGGTGGCCGCGGCCTTTGCCGCACCCCTGGTCTCGCCGCAAGGAATACTGCCGGGATACAACGCCCCCATGATCGAGCCGCCCAAGTGGACATACAAAGGAACCATTGAAATTGGTGATGCATCCGATCTGACGGGCCCGGCAGGAAAGAGTGCGAGCGAGATGAGCGCCGGTCTTGCGGATTGGTTCCGGTATCAAAATGAATACCTGGGAGGTGTGGCCGGCTATACCATGAAGGCAACGGTGGTGGACACCAAATTTGATTCTCAGAATCTGATCAACACGGTAAACCGTTTCATCGACGAAGGCAAACAGCTCATTTACAGCGCGGTGGCCTATTGCGTACCAGCCACCACGGAGATATGCAACCGAAGACACGTGCCGATTCTCGGCTCTTCAGGGGCCGTCTCCCAGTCCATCCTGACACCTGAACAGGAAAAGAGCATGAAGAACTACTTTTTCCAGATGAGCCCTGTGGTGGCCAGCCGTATGGCCATCCTGGTCAAATTCTGCATGGATGACTGGAAGGCAAAGGGCAAGACCGGAAAACCCAAGTTCGGAGGCTTCAACTGTGATACCCAGCAAGGGCACGAAGCGGCAACGGCCATCCGCATCTATGCAACCAAGCTGGGCGGGGAGTTCACCATAAACACCTTTCATGCCCCGAGCATCACGGATGCAAAGGCCCAGGTCACGGCACTGAAGAACGCCGGAGTCGACTATATCCTAAATGGACCGGACTATGACCAGCCCCTGACCGTGTTCGCCCTGGAACTGGAAAGACAGGCCGGGCGCAAATGGGATCCCACCTTCGGTGGGCACACCTGCTGGGGCACCGCCTACATTGAAACCAAGAACAAAGCCTTTGAAAGGGGCTATAGCTACCAGTACTGTCTTTCATGGGAGGATGTGGATCGGCCGGTGATCGCGCTCCTGCATCAACTCAACAAGATGTGGCACCCCAAGGTCAAACAGAGGCCGTTTCTCTATCAAACCGGGTTTCAGGCCGGGATCGTCATCTCGGAGGCCTTCAAGAGGGCCATTGCCCGGTACGGGGATCCCAGCAATATCACACCGGTCCAGATGAGGGACATTTTGGAAACCTTTGAAAATTTTGATCCGCTGGGAATCTCCGGCCCTGTGACCTGGTTGAGCTATGACCACCAAGGGGTAAGGAGTCTTCGAATATCAAAATGCGAGGACCAAAAACTCGTCGGCATTGGGGATTTTGTAGAAGCACAACCCCTGGAGCCGGAGGAAAGATCAGGCAAATACTGGCTAACGGATTAGTCTGATTTCCATCCATCAATGGAATTCGGAGAAAAAGCGGTTACCAGATCAGAGAGGTTCAAATTCCGGTTGGGAACCAGGCTATGGCTGGCGCACCGTAGTGCCGTGCTTACGGGCACGGTGCTACGGGGCGATAGATGTGCCCCGGCTTAAGGGCTGCTTACTTCGATTCGGGGGTTCATCCGGAAATTGCTGAATCCACCCCGCAGGACGGCTGGCAGGGACCCTGCGAAGCACCATCGTTAAGGACAGTTAGGCCTTTCGCAGGGGAGAGGCCAAAATTTCCAGGACTCTCTCCTTATGCCCGAAAAACCCGTGCCAAGCAAACGCCCATGCACCGGCGATCTCTGTAAGGCACAGGTTTTTCGGATCTGAAATTCAGCTAATGAAAACACCTCTTCCCAGGGGACGCGCAACAGACAATGGGAATGCCCGAGAGACGAGCCTGCTTTCCTGGTGGATAAATATCACTCACGATGAAAAGAGGCTTCCGGTAAGAAAGACGAATCACCTAAATTCATTCTTTTCATGATCCGACCCACCGCCACCACACACGGTGAATCTTCGGGAAGATCGAAGATGGGTCTACCCGCCCGATCCCATTCGCTAAGCCGGCTGTCCTCAGGGATCCAGCCAAAAAGCTCAATTTCTGTCTCCCGTGCCAGGTTTAGGGCAGAATCTTCTCCGTCCCTCACCCGGTTTACTACCAAGCCGATCTGTTTTGCCCGCGTAAACTTGTGGGCCGCCTTCTCAATGGCCACAGCCGTATAGGCACCCCGCATGGAGAGGTCCGTGGTGATCAGCAGCGTCTCTATGTTTCCAATCACCTTTCGGGTGATCTGCTCCAGCCCCGCCTCGCAGTCTATCAAAACAACGTCGAAGTTGCGCGAAAGCGATTCAATGGCCCTCTTGAGAAGCTCGTTGGCCGGGCAGAAGCAGCCCGAGGTTTGAGGCTCCCCCATGGCAAGCAAGCCAAATCCTTTCGCCTCGATCAAAGCCTCAAGGATGTGATAGTCCAACGTATGAGCCATTCGCGTCCTATCTTCACGCTTTCCACTGCCTGCCGCCCTGATGATTTCGTTCCGGACATCTTCTATGGTTTTACAAGCCTTTACACCCAGAAGACTGCATAGACCCATCGTGGGGTCCGCGTCTATGAGCAGAATTTTTAGCCTTCTGGAACCCAGGAGTATCCTGGTCATCAACCCCGTGAGTGCACTCTTTCCGGTGCCCCCCTTACCGACTACGGCAATCAGCCTTTTTTCCTGCTGCTCCGATTTTTCCACTGGACAATACCTTTCAAGGCTCCCCGTTTTCTAAAAATTGAACTCCGGGGACCTTTAACCGCCACCCACTATGGCGGGTTCGCTAGCCTTTGCCGGCATGCCCCGCTGCCCCCGCTCGAAGATCGGGTATCGCCGCTTTGCTCCGAGAAGCAGGGGAAGCTCGACTGAGATTGGGGACCAACTCTAGGTCGTTCCTGAGGACGGCGGCTGAACGCCCTGGGAATTGTGGTTCTTGCCCATGGCATAGGACTCGGCGATCTCTTTTATCCGGTCGCAAACGGCCTGATACGGACACCCCTCACAATCTACCGTGGAAATACACCCGTACTTCTCCTTTATGACCTCGACACGACTTTTCCGGCCACCAATGAGGATGCCTCTCAACTCGTCCACATCGGAGTCGCTGGAAGTGACGAAAAGAATCTCGATGGCCTCCACCAAAGGGGATCTGGACTTGTAAAGGGCCATCAGGTTCCTTCCCAGAACTTCCAGAGAAAATCCTTCTGCCGCCGCGGTCTTGCTCACCCTGCTCCACATTCGCCGGGGAGCGAATCGGATCATATACCCGGGCAGTCGGTTGGAGATATACTGGAGCCGTTCCAGTTCCATATAGTGATCGTCTGTGAGCCCCGCGCCGGCAACCATCACCACCTGGCCGATTGGAAGCTTTTCCCCGGCTGATTCCTGGATGTCAGGACCGATGACACTGATCCTTCCGTCTGTCAAAAGCTTCGGATTCGTGGAGATCACCACGCAGGTGAATGAAGCTCGATCCGGAGGTCCCAACTCAACGAATGTATCTTCCTTGAGAATGATATTCGCATCGGTCCGGGCATCCATTCGAAAAGCCAGACCCCTCACGAGGCTCTCCAAGTCCTTCGGGCAGAATAGCTCCTGGACCCTCAAACCCTTCTGCTTTTTATCCCGTGTATAGTAGGTGAGTTTTCTGATGGACATAGGCGTTGCAATCGTTCACCGATCGCGCGCGGCGCTGCGCGCGCTTTTTCCGTCCACCCACAGACAAGCTCGGATGGAGGCGATGGGTGACCTCCCGAGCACGGAATCCCGGGGCTTCAAAGGCTTCATTTTCCCCCGGATTGAACCTTTTCTTCCGCCAACAGCGCAGCCCCCAGAGCCCCGATAAGCTGCGGGTCCACCGGCAACTGCCTGGACTTTACGCCGCTTCTTCTTTCGAGACAGGTCACCACCCCGATATTCTTTGCAACCCCACCGGTAATGGTGATGTCCTCTTCAAGCCCCACCCTGGTGACCAGGGACATAATTCTGGATGCCACGGCATCGTGTATTCCCGCCACAATGTCCACCACTTCTGCGCCGTCCGCCATGCGGCTGACGACCTCCGTTTCGGCAAAAACCCCGCACTGGGCGCTGATCGCTATGGGATTTTTGGATTGGAGGGAGAGAGCCCCCATTTCCTCCAGCTTCAACTCGAGGGCTCTGGCCATCGTTTCCAGGAACCTGCCGGTGCCGGCAGCGCATTTATCATTCATGGCAAAGTCAAGAGCCTTCCCCTTCTCGTTGACTTTGATGACCTTACAGTCCTGGCCTCCCACATCAATGATCAACCTGATGCTCGGAACCAATGAATGGGCACCTTTGCCGTGGCAAGTGATCTCGGATACATTCGCGTTTGCAAAAGGGATCTTCACCCTGCCATAGCCTGTTCCAACAATATATTCGATCTCCTCCAGGGTGAGACCGCATGTTTGAAGCGCTGCGGCCAGGGCATTATTCGCTGTTCGCTCTGGTTTCACCGTGGTCGGAACAATGCCGGACCCAAGGATTGAGCCGTTTTTCAATAGGACGGCTTTGCCCGTCAAAGAACCCACATCGCATCCTGCCACAATCATGGATCATCCCTCCTACATGACGATTTCTGTGATGAATTCCTCGATCTTGCCTCGGATCTCCTCTGAGGGGACTTCTCTGGAATCATAAGGATCGCAGCCGAAAACCAAGACCGGTAGACCGGCTTCCCGGCGCACCGCCTCCGCCGCCAGGTTGGTGATGGCGTAAATGTGCTTGCAAGCGAATTGAATGGGCATCACGACACAGTCTATCTTGTAGTCATTCACGAAACGGAGAAGGTAGTCGATGTAATACTCCGCCGGGCCCCTGCATGTGTCGATCATGGAGTAGTCCAGGGTTCCCAGGGCAAGGCTTTCAAAGCATTTGTCAAGATTGGATGTATCATGGGGCCCCACATGGTAGTGCCCCAGGATATCCATGATCACCACCGCATTGAAAGTCTCCTCTATCCAGGGGAACAGTTGTGAGTCAAAAAATACATGGGTGTACGGCCAGGCGATTCTGATTTTCTCATCGGGGACCCCGCCAACCCCTTTTTCTACGTTTCCTTTTGCATAATCGCGCATCCATTTGGTCATTCTGACCGCGTCGGGGGTGCCGCCCGAAAAGGCCATGATCATGAAATTGGCAAATCCGTTCAAGCTGTTCACCGGACACGGGACCGCCTTTAAAAGGTCGTTGAATTCCATCACGTTTTCACGAGCTTGATTGACCAGATTCATCGTCTCCTGGAATTTATCCTCATGGAATTTCTGATTCGTCCGCCCTTCCAGCCAAGAGACAAGGTCTTTGAGCTGACGGATCACGTAGTCCACGGTCTTCTCATCATAGAACTCGGAGCTCGGGTCATAGCTCCAGTAGGGGATATCCAGGGTGAATGCGGGAACTCCGGTCATGTGGGAATAGACCTGATAGGTTGTAGCCAGGGAGTTGCACGGTGTGGAGAGATAGAAGAGGAGGTCGGATTTGGGCGCATCGCCTCTCGTATACGTGGCGATAAGAGGTCTCTGGGCATTGCAGATGGTGGGATTGTCCCCGTACCCCATTTGATTGGCCAGGTCGATGTAAGGTTCGTTTAGACGGAAAGGGGCCAACCCGACGCTGAAGACTTCCTGCATAAAAGGCTCCACGTTCATGGCATAGAACAGTTCCGGGCCATAATTGAAGGGATACATGACGATGGGCTTTCCACTCATTCGAGCCCTGGCGATCCGGGCAAACATCTCCAACTGCAACTCAGGGATCGGGGTGTAGGGCATCCCTTTGGCCAGATTCTCCTTGGCCAGGGCGATATTGCCCAGGAACAGATTCTTCCACAGGCCCAGATCTTCGGGCCATTCTTCCTGCGCCATCTCTTCGTATTTCTTGAAAAGTTCTTCCGACATCGTCTCACCTCTCCTCCAGAGTTTCCAGGAAAGCCTGTATGCGTGTTTTCATCGCACCAACGCCGCTCAAAACATATTCCTTTTCCAGTTCAAGGCACGGAACTCCCAGTTTTTTGAGATCCTCCCGCAACATGAAGGCCTCGCCCCACCAGGTGGGACAGAATTTCATTCTTTGGATGATCACCCCGTCCACATTGAACTCCTTCACCTGGTCCATCACGAATTTTGCTCGTTCGGGATGCCCCCCGGTCATCCGTGGGCAGGAAACCTTTGAAAAGTATCGCTCAGCAAGGGCGTCGAGGGGTGCGGAGTTCACGTCCACAAGGCCTGAGAAATACCTGGTTCCGAAACAAAGGGAATCCGTGACCACCAATCCGCCGAGTTCCTCAATCATCTCGACGAATTCCGGATCATCCAGATGGCTTCCCACCAGCATCAGCCGGGCCGTGTAATCCGACTCCGCCTCCCTTCCCCTGCACACTTCCAGCAATGAAGCAAGCAATCCATTAAATTCCTCTCTCGGGAGCGTCACCGAAGCCAACAGAACATTCATCACCTCGGTACCACTGACGGGGGGCCGCTCCCGTTTCCTCAGCTCATATAACTCCCTCAAGAGATCCCGTGATTTGTTGTAAATCTCAATTGCACGTTTAAGATCATCATTTGTGACGGCGGTGGCAAAATTATCTTCCAGGTTTTTCTTGAACTTGGAAAGCTCGTGCTTGTACCATTCAAGGGTCACGTCAGTCAATGTGGCAGGAATGCTCAAGAAATACTGATAGGGGAAAGGCGCCTTGAACTTCAAATTATCGTACAGCCGACGGACCTGATCGCAGCTATTGTAGGCAACGACCCCATCCAGGAATTGGTACTCCTTTCTGGTGGCGAGCTCCAGTACACAGCGAGTAAAGCTGCATGTGGTCGTGGACATGTACGCATCTGCTGTCGGCGTGTCCGCGCACCCTTCCGCCCTCATCCTCACCGGCAGCATATTTGCGGCATAGATGATTTCATCCGGGATGTAAGAGCAAAAATACCCCAGAACCTTTTTGCCTTCATTTCTCCAACGATCAATCGAAGGATTGGGAAGATGAACGGCCTCAGCAATTGTGGACGGTACGGACATTGACTCCCTCCATGGTTAATATGGGCGTTCTCTAGCGCTTCATCCGTTTGCATCCGAGGGCGAACGTTTTTGATGGAGTGCGGCTTAGGTCACCTGAAACGGGTAGTAGCCCCGTGCGATGTCGAAGCGGCCCAACTGCGCACCCCCGAGCCAGAGCTGGATCTCTTTGACGTCCCGCCAGTACTTTTCCACGTGATAGTCCCGGATATACCCATAGGAACCCATCAACTCCATGGCCTTGTTCGTAACCCATATGGCCATTTCCGTCCCATAATTCTTGCTGATGCTGGCCTGGCACAGCATGGCATCGGAATGGGCGGCGCCGAATTGATCCGGGTGACTCAGCATATAGGCCACCTGAAGATAGTGAGCCCGGGCGGTCTCGATCCCGGTAGCCATCTCCGCAAGCATGCCGGCGGCTATGGAATGATCCCGAACCGGTTTTCCTCCCGCTATTCTTTCTCCCGTATATTTCAGAACCTCCTCGAAAGCCCCCCTGGCGCAGCCTACCGCCGAGGCCGCGCTCGCAACCCTGCCATTGGTCAGGTTCGTCTTGAGGAGCTCTGCATCCCTTCCCGGTCCGGAGGCCCTGTACGTTGCGGGGACCCGGACGTCATCAAAATAGATATCACAGTTGCGGTCCGACTGCATCCCCGCCTTCACTTCGAACTTGCCGAAGCTCAGGCCTTTTGAGTCCCCGGGGACATAAATCAGAGCAATGCCTTCCTCGCCCTTTTCTCGATCCGTCTGGCACACGACGCAGTATAGGGAGGCCACACCAGCACTGCTGGGAAATCTCTTTGCTCCGTTGAGAACCCACTGATCACCATCCAGCACAGCCCTCGTCTGGATGGTTCGCCCGCGCAGTGTCGCCAAATTCTCGATGTCACATCCACCGGCAGGTTCTGTCATGGCAAAGCAGCCGAGGCAGGGGGACTTTTTTTCCCCCATCTCCCGGAAAAGGTCAAGGATCTGAAGGTTTTTGGATCTTCTGGCGGGGTCCAGGGCCCATCCGTTGATGCCGGCGACGATCCCAATCCCGGCGTCGCCCCGCGACATCTCCTCCAGCACCACGCAGGATGTGACGATCGAAACTTCAGGAGCGCCTGACCCCCCGGATTCCTCCGGGGAAGACACTCTGAAAACACCCAAGTCGGAGAGTTTTCTCAGAATTTCATTAATCAGGACATGGTCCGCATCATCGTCGAGTTTGTCCCGAACCGGCATGATTTCACGTTCAACAAACTGGCGAATGACCTGGACGATCATTTGATCCGTTTCCGTAACGATCAGCGGAAAATACTCCATGGACAGCCTCCTTTCTCTTTTACGTGGAATGTAGTCCATATCAAAGTTCGTATTTGAGTTCTTTCTCGATCCGTTCGAGAAAATTCCTCATGTATTCAAGCCGCGAACGGCCAAGTTCTTCCGCCTGCTTGGTGTGAAATGTGCCCTCCACCTTGGCGAGAATGGAGCGAAGATAGTCGGGGAAGCTGCTGATTTTTCCATCGAAGGACCCGTCGCTCAGTCCGCGCACCACGGTCCGAAGGATCCCGATAGCGCCAATATACTCCAGAGCATCCGCGTCCTGACCCACCTTCGCCTCCTTGCTTTCAGGCTCAGGCCCCCCATAACGGCTGTGAGCCTCGAGCACGTGAAGGACTTCGTCGATTTTGTTTTCCGGAAAGCCCACTTGATGCAAGATCTCCGCAGCCCTTTTTCGCCCGACCACATAATGCTTTTTGCGGTCGATGACAACGCCCACATCGTGAAGCAGTGCCCCTGCGATGAGGATTTCCATGTCCGCTTCCTCACCGGGTCCGAGCCGCTGGCACCATGTGACCATCCTCTCCACGTGGTCTGTGCCGGCGACGGGCTCATTCGCCAGATCCGATTTGACTTGCCTCCAGATGCTCTCCTGTTGCTCCGTAAGCTCCATAGCAATGGATCCTTTCACTGCTGGGCCGTTCGATCAATGAACCACAATGTGCTAAATCCTCAGTCCCGAAGCGGGATCTGCGCGGGGGTCACAGTCTCTTCGGGATGGGAATCGGCTGGTGTCAAATTGCAAAAATAATGCAGGAAATTTCGAAACCCTTCTCAGTCATTCCGGCAAAAGCGGGAATCCAGTGTTACCCCGGGTCATGGATCCCGGCATCCGCCTTCGCGACGCAGCATAGCGACGCTTCGGCGCGACGACGGTGCACCAGGATGACGGTGTTCGGAAATATCGCTGCCTTTTGCAATTAGGCACTGGTTTCCATCCACAAATGTTATAAAGTTCCCCCCTCCCCCTTCCTTCCCCACCCAGGGAAGGAAATGAACGTGAATGGGCACCGCCGGACAAGTTTAAAAGGATCTTTCGAAAATCTCTGCAATGTCTTCCGCACTCAGGTTTCTAGGCGTGTTTCCCAGCAGTCGTTGCTCCCCATGCGCCGCCTGAGCCCACTGCTTTATCTTGGATCGATCCGCGTTCACTTGAGAAAGGGAGGTTGGCAGTTTGACCATTTCCGTCAGGGTTCTCATCCCGTCAATAGCCTCTTCTGCAGCTTCCCACGGCGCCAGACCTTCCGTGTCAATGCCCATGGACTCTGCGATTTTCCTGAACTTCGGCAGGCAAGAGATGGAAATGGAGCGCATGGTTTCAAGGAAAATCACGATCAGGGCCATACCGTGAGAAAAGTGATATTCCGCGCCGATGGGGTAGGCCAGGGCATGGACGGCACCCACTCCTGCATTGTTCAATGTGATACCGGCCATATGGCTGCCCAGAGCCATGTTGTACCGAGCTGCCATATCGTTTCCGTTGGCGAAGGCCGGACCCAAGTTCTCGGAGATCAACTTAATGGCTTCCAGGGCAATGGCATCGGTCACCGGACTGGCATTGACGGCCACGTAAGATTCCACTGCGTGAATGAAGGCATCGATGCCGGTGGCTGCAGTGACGGAAGGTGGCATGCTCTTGGTCATGTTCGGATCCACGATGGCCACGTCCGCCAGAATGTTCTGCGCACTCACAACCCGCTTCAAATTCGCCTCTTTGTCCGTGAAAACGGCCATCCTCGTCACTTCGGAACCGGTACCTGCGGTGGTGGGCACCATGATGGTGGGAAGACCCCGCCGCACCACCTTATCCACCCCGAACAACTCCTGGATGTCTCCCTCGTTGGTCATCATGGCAGAGACGAGTTTCGTGGTATCCATGGAGCTACCGCCGCCTACGGCCACAAACACGTCGAATTTTCCTTTCCTGGCCATGGTGGTGGCCTCCATCAGGTTTCCTATGGATGGCTCGGGTTCTACCCGGTCAAACACATCATGCTCGAGCCCGTGTGCACGGATGGAGTCGGTGACCGGTTCCAGAAGGCCGGCCTTCCCGACCCCCGGATCGGTGAGTACCATAACCCTGCCGGCTCCCAAGCGTTTGGCCTCCTGTCCTACAAGACCAATGGTGTCAAAGCCGAAGATAATCCAGTCGGGCGTTCTCAGGCGAAATGATTTAAACATGTTATCCCCCCCTTTCCTTCCATGTAATCGTTGCGCCAAAAGTTCAATGGGCAGCCGCACCTTTTTCCAGAGGATACCATCTCCTTGAACATTTGCCTATCCTTAACCAACATTGAGAGGCAAATGGAGGTGTGGCACAGAAAAGCCCAGCCACACGCAAACGCGCAGCGACTCCGAGAATCATCCCCATAAAGCAATTGCCGCTCATGGCGGATTTCTCTTGACAAAGCCTTTGTTCACTTATGAAGTGGATGCCTCGACTCCGACCAGTTACGCTTATCCTGCGCCCGGGAGGTTTTAGAAGGATAAGGACAAAAAAACTCCATGAGTTCAGTCCATTAGCATCCCCTCCCTTGTGAAAGATCCCGCTGTGCTGTAGCGGGGCTGTTAAGGGATCGAGGGGAAAGTGAACCAGCCTTTTTTTCGTGACACCCATGAGTTCCCCCCTCCCATTGAAGGCTGACCCTTGAGCACAGTTGACACCAGGGGGTATAAGGATAGGGTTAGAGTCGCTTGGAAAAGTGAATCTATAGGGACCTGGATCGATCTTGTGAATGGACTAACCTAGTGAGTCAAAGAAACGGAAAGCAAGGAGGTGTGCTATGGCCACTCACCGATGTTTTGCCTGTGACGACAACAATCCCGAACGTATTGTCACCCGAGACGGAGACCATTGGACATTCCAGTTTGTGGAGCGCTTCGTCGGTCCGCGTGGTCGTGCCCATGGAGGGACCGCCATTGGGGCGCTCACCTGTCCCGCTCTCCAGTTGGCTGAGCGTGACGGAATGCGTCATCCGGTCCCTCTCAGTGTGACCGGACGGCTTCATTTCCCTGTGCCCCTCGCATCCCCAGTCCAGGTCAACGCCTTGTCCGAGGAAGGCCAGTGTCGACTTGAGCTGCACGTTGGGTCCGACGTTTTTCTCTCGGGCTTTGTCAATCTTGCCGATCGGGAAGTGGAACCAGGAACATTACTCCAGCAACCAACATCCAAGGACGCCAACGATCTTAGGGCTCTCTCTGAGCTGGCCAACGCTGATCTAAAAGGACCCACTTTCCTCACCCAATTCATGCGACGCGCCGAGCAAGCAGGAATCCCCTGGGACCCACCTCCGATATGTTTCGGGTGCAGTGAAACCGAGATGGCACTCAAGCTCAGAACACGAATCCCGAAACCCGGCCATCTTTGGACGAAATGGGGAGTGGAGTCCGGATTCACTGACGGCAACGGCCGGCTTTCAGCCACAATGGCTGCGGCCGCTCTCGACTGTTCCACACTGTGGGTGATTACAGCCAACGATCTTGATGAATCCATAAGGCTACTCAGAGAGAGAAAAATGTGGGTGACTGGCACATATGGTGTTCATTTCCTGCGCGTCCCTCCTTTTGAGATCGAAGGCGGCTATCGCGTTGCCGCCCGATTCCTCGGCAGTGAGGGACGCAAGTCCCTCACCATGTCAGTGCTTCTGGACCAGGAGGGGACCGTTTACGCTGTCGGAAAGGCAACATCCATCCTCATTGACCTTCCAGAAGGCTGGATGCCTTGACAAGAAAACAGGTGCTTATTCATGAATCCAAGTGGGTTCCTGAATACCATATAAAAAGAGGGACGTTCGTGAAATGTTGACATTCCTATCTCCCTTTCGGGTTCCGCAGATCGAAGAACTCTGCTTTCTATCCTCCCTGGACATTCCCCATTCAAAGCACTCTAAAAAGAGAATGTCACAATGTCACGAACGTCTCCAATTCTCTTCATAAGCGCTAAGTTAAAAAAAGCGTCATTCCGGTGAAAGCCGGAATCCAGTCTCTTCAAGCTTCCCAGGCGCCCAGCTTTCACCATAGCAGCGGTTTGCGCAAAATAATTTTCAAGTTAGAGTTCCTTGATTTCTCTTCCGGGTACCTTCTCGCCATTTCTCAAGGACTCTCATTCAGTACTCATTTTCAATGGGTTGACATGGAGAAATGATGACAATATACATATTCATATATCATAGCGGAGGTTTGGTATGGGGGGAAATCGTACCCTTATAACTCTGAGCGATAGTGATAAAACCTGGCTGCAAGATTATAGCCGAGCCCACGGAATATCGCTTGCGGAAGCTGTTCGCCAAGGAATCCAGAGGCTGAGACTAACTGAACGCCAGGAATTGTATCGTACCCTGGTGGAAAATACGAAAGGCGTTTGGAAAAGGGGTAACGGTCTGAAATACCAGCAAGCGATCCGTTCCCAATGGCATTCGTCATGATAAAACGGTTGATTGATTCTGTGATCCTAATTGATCACTTAAACGGCATTGATAAAGCGACCCGTTTCATCATTGACCTGGATCCATCGGAAGCTGCCGTTTCAGTCATCACAAGGGCTGAGATATTGGCTGGATTGGCAAAAGAAGATCAGGCAGAGGTGGTAGCGCTGCTGGACCAATATCAACTCTTGGTCATCGACAAGCCGATAGCCGATCTAGCGGCAGATTTGCGCAGATCCCATCGCTGGAAACTGCCAGATGCCTTCCAGGCCGCTTTAGCCTTGCATCATAGGATAAAATTAAGCACTCGCAACACCAAAGATTTTGATCCAAAGAAGCACGACTTCATCGAAGTCCCATACAGGCTCACCTAAGTCGCTCATAAAAAACAGTGAAAAAGAGTGCAAAAGAGGGACGTTCGAGAGTGCAAAAGAGGGACGTTCGTGAAATTGTGACATTCGTATCTCCCTTTCGGGTTCCGCAGATCGAAGAACTCTGCTTTCTATCCTCCCTGAACATTCCCCATCCAAAGCACTCTAAAAAGAAAATGTCACAATGTCACGAGCGTCCCCAATTCTCCACGATCCTGATACCGCTGCGTCCGCTGGCTCCTATGAGGCAGCCCTTCTCGCGGCAGGAGGCATGTGCGAAGCCATATCCATGGTCATCTCAGGGCAATTGCATAACGCTTTTGCATTGGTAAGGCCTCCGGGGCACCATGCGGAGAGAAGCCGGTCCATGGGGTTTTGCCTTTTTAACAATGTAGCAGTAGGCACCAGGTACGCCCAGGAACAACATCATCTCAAACGTGTGTTTGTGGTGGACTGGGACCTTCATCATGGAAACGGGACGCAGCGCTCCTTTGAAGAAGATCCCTCCGTCTTGTACTTCTCAACCCATCAATACCCGTACTATCCAGGAAGCGGAGCCTTTAAGGAAGTGGGGAGGAAAAAAGGAGAAGGATTCACAGTGAATGTGCCGTTATCCGTCGGGCACGGTGACGGGGAATATGTCGGCATTTTCAAAAAGATATTGCATCCCATCGCCCTGGAATTTAACCCGGAGCTCATTTTGGTATCGGCAGGCTTCGACATTTATAAGGACGATCCGCTGGGGGGAATGAGGGTGACACCGGGAGGGTTTGCCGCCTTGACAAGATGCGTGATGGAGATCGCGCAGGCAAGCTGCGGCGGGAAGGTGGTGATGAGCCTGGAGGGCGGTTATCATCTGAAGGGTCTCAGGGATTCCGTAAGGGCGGTCTTGAACGAGCTGGCAGGGTTATCCGAAACCGGCCCCCAAAACATCCTCTCTCAAGCGGACCCGAAAAGGATGGAGTATTTGGAAAGGAAGGTTTTTGAAGAGCATGGTCGCTTTTGGAAAAATTTAAATCGCTAGACAGCGTTCCACGTTCTTGGGAGTAAGAGGGGAACGTTGTTTCTTTGTTGAAAAACAAGTAAGAATCCCATACTTGGAGTCCCTGCCTCGTCAAGCCCGCATAGATGCCCACGGCGTCGTGGACCACCTTGTCATCCGGGGAATTGAAAGAAAACGGATTTTCGGGCAAAAGGGGGACGTTCGCGGGCAAAAGGGGGACGTTCGTGAAATGTTGATATTCGTATCTCCCTTTCGGGTTCCGCAGATCGAAGAACTGCGCTTTCTATCCTCCGTGGGCATTCCCCATCAAAAGCACTCTAAGAAGAGAATGTCACATTCGTCCCCAATTCTCTACACAGTACAGGCGGCGAGAGTTGGAACATGCCGTTATCCAACGATTGCTTGAGAGTCCATAAGTCACCGGCGTCCCCCTTCTCCCCACACTTTTTCCCGTGAGCTTGTGGAGGTCACCGGAATCTTCATAGGAGTAATCGAATCCGGAGCTGTCCGCATACGTCACAGAGACGAGGTTTTGATTCGCATCATAGCCCTATGGGTAGGAAAAGAGGGACGGGAAAAGAGCGGGAAAACAGGCACGTTCGTGAAATGTTGACATTCGTATCTCTCTTTCGGGTTCCACAGATCAAAGAACCGCCCTTTCTATCCTCCCTGGGCATTCCCCACCAAAAAGCACTCTAAAAAGAGAATGTCACAATGTCACGAACGTCCCCAACTCTCCAACTCTCTCGCAAAATGAATGACTCGTCACAAGCTCACCCATTCAGGGAGAACGCAGGGAATTAAGTATGGTGTCCCGAGACATAAGTTTCTGTTCTCGTCCCGAGAAGTTCTATTAATTTGGCTTTAGTATCACTGTATGAACCACAATTAGTTGATAATGCAATAATGAAAAAGCACTTCGGTAATGTTGCATTTTTCATCTTAAGCAAAATAAATATGATCATGGATGATGGGATACCAGAAATTTCAACCTTTTCTATTTCTGAAATTTCAATGGTAGTTTTAGATATAGGGCCTATTACGATCAGTTTTCCTAAATTATTTACAAAAATCTTTGATATCGAATGACTATACATTTTCAATGTTACAATAAAAATCATCAAAAAAATAATCGACTTTAACAATATGTTGACAAAAAATTCATTTAATATTTGATTTACAGAAATTAAAAATATGATAAGCAATAAAAATATTATGTTCGACAATCCAGCCCTTAATATCGGTTTTTCGATATTACTGACAATAATATGCTGATTTTGTTTTTCTATACTATTTATCATATTTCTTGATTTATTCACATTTATTTTCAAAAAGGCTTCTAACCTCTGGTACATACTGATACATTTATTTAAGTACATCATTTGGCAGATTTTTTAAATTATATTTATTCTCATACCATGTATATGTTCCCATGCCAGAGATACCGGCACCTGCACCACATGCATAACCAACCGCACCCCCTCCGGCACCACTTCCAGCAGGACCAGTTCCGGTTATTTGGCCTGATACTCCGTGGACAGCAGCAGAGAAAGCCGATATTTCCAAACCCCATCCACTTATATCTTGTGGATCATTCATATCCACTCTTCCAACCTGAGCTGTCACAACGCCTCCAAAACCTAATCCTAATCCATAGGCTACAAATCTATAAGAATGGACTTCTCCTGTACTTATATCAAAAGCAAGAACTGTTCCTCCTTCACCACTAAGGATCCCAAAACCGCCTCCTGCAGACAGAGTTAGAGTGGTATAAACTTTTAATCCTAACCGGTCGATTAAATTAATCGGGTTATTATTCGCGTAGGCAAACAAGTTAATGCCCCCAACTAACCCAATCGGATCGGGTGTGAGGTACCTTCCCGTCCTAGGACTATAGTACCTGTGGTAGTTGTAGTGAAGCCCCGTCTCCTCGTCATAGTATTGGCCCGGAAACCTGAGATTGTTTACCACCGTGGAGCTTGGGTTCACGCGGGTTTCCCCAAAGGGTTTGTAGCTCCCCTCCCAGACCACCACCCCGTTTTCGTCCGTCATGAGCTGCGGGGTGTCCAGTTGGTTGTTGAGATAATAATACAGGGATCCGGTCAGAACGTCAACTTTCGCTACCCTTGCCTTGCCCATGTAAAGATACTCTGCGGTCATGGTGCCGTCGGGGAGGCTTTCCGCGATGAGCTTTCCACTGAAGTCATAGTGAAAAAGGGTCGTGTTTCCATCTACTTCCTTGCTGACCCGCTGCCCCAGCGCGTTGTAAGTGTACTCCGCAATGGTTGCGCCCTCCTTCTCGACCCGGATGAGACGGTTGTCCATGTTGTAGAAAAAATCCATCTCCCCCATGCGGGTGATGTTGCCGTTCTCATCGTAACCGAAAGTTCTCGGGTCGCCACCGGTGATCTCCTTCAGCCTGCTCGTGCCGGGAAAGTAGCTGTAACTCTCCGTCTCGCCCTTCACCGTCCTGGTGAGCCTGTTTCCCAACCTGTCGTAGGTGTAGTCAATGGTCCCATAACGGCCAGAGGCTCCCACAAGTCGGTTCAGTCCATCGTAGCTGAAATCCTCTCTCAACCATGGCTGGTTCGTTCCCCGGATGGAGGTGAGATTGCCGTTGGCATCATAGCCGTAGACCATCTCCTTCTCCTTACCTGAGTTGGACCTCGTGATGCAGCCGCATTCACCGAACTCATTTTCGACCACCCCGTCGGACCAGGACCTCGTTCCATCAGTGGGACCGAAAGACATTCCAGCAGGAGGCCCGAAAGCATAATAGGAGATGCCCCCCATCAGGGTGCTGCTTACTCCTTCATAGGTGGTGGTCACTTCCTCGATCCTTCCCGCGCTGTTTCGGCTGGAGGTCAGGGTTCTACCCGAAGGATACGTGATGCTTCGAACCTTGCCTCCCGGAGTGTAGGTATACCTGAGGGTGTAATCCACCCCATGGGTGCTGTTGGTCCTCTGAAGCAACCTTCCCCGGCTGTCATAACCGAACTGAGTCCCCCCTGAAGGATCGGTGATGGAGGTAAGACGCCCGATACCATAGGTGCCGCCGTCATAGGTGTAGGTGATATCCTCCTCGGGATCGGAAAAACGGGCCTCTTTCAACCGGCTGAGCGGATCGTAGGTGTACTCCACCACACTTCCCCTGGCATCGGTCTTCTGCACCACATTTCCCACCTCGTCATACAGGTAGCTTGTCCTCCCCGTGTCCGGCGAGGTCGTTAAAACCATTCTTCCCATGTCATCATACGTGTAGATGGTTGTCGATTGTAAGATATTCTGAGACAAAAATTAACGCATTTTGAGACAAGAATTTCGGGGGGTCGGGGAGAGCGCAAAAAACCTGTTCGATTCGGGGAGGCCGATCGACAGGTGATTTTTTGTACCACGATGTGGTAGGTCAGAGGGCGCCTGAGCGCTCCAAATATTTCTCGTGCTCGCGGCAAAAGCCGAAGCGATTACATGCCTGAAAAAAGCCAGCAAGCTTCTCCCACCAGGGCTCCTTCCACTGCCGGCGCCATGCGCTGGCTTCGAACATGAGGCACCAGGGCCGCTTGCAGCCCTTGATTCCCCAGGCGTGAGCGAGCTCGTGCTGGCGGCTCTTCTCGATCACCCATCTGCGCAGGCCGAAAGATTTCGGGACCCAGTGCGGCGGATAGATATCGATCCGCTTGAGCTTGACGGCATAACGGCCGAACGGGCCGAAATGCCAGCATGGTTTATGGATGATGACGATCCAGCCTTGCGGTGCGATCACTTGCCGCTCCTTTTCTATGGTTTGGGAAACTCCGCTTTGACTTTGCGGACATGTTCTTCCCAAGTCCCGTGAAACATCATGTCAAATTGCTCGTTGAAGGCGCCGTATCGAGATCGTCGCAGCTCCGCATAATTGTTGCGGATAAAGACTGTTTCGTCGTCTATTCTCTGGCCTTTATCCGGAATCTCAAGCAGGTTGTAACGATAATGCGCCGGGCGCTCCTCGGTGGCCTCCACGCGCTCGATATCCACCGGGAAAAGAATCTTGCCCTGGAGGCGCCGTATGGTCGGTTTTGTATCGCTCGATGTCATAATACCCTCCTGAAATGCTCCGGGATGTCAGAGGCACCGCCCGTTTTGCGTCTTTACGCAGCCGACCGCCCGCCGGTAGCCGAATTGCGGTTCGTGGATGTTGCAATTGCATTCCGAGACGCGAACCCCGCGCTCCCGCTCATCGTCAGACTGCCTCCACCCTTGAAAACACGCCACCCGGCCATAGTGGAAGCGTCGTAATAATCACGAATGTACGTTGACGAACTGCCTCCCGAGGCCGTCTTGGGCAACAGGCAGCCGTCATGCAGGTCGGTTTGAAACTCGCTCGCGAGCGGCAAGTCGTCGCCGGTGTCCACATAATCGGTATCGGTGCCATCCGCCCAGTCGTCCGGATTGTTACAGGTGTAGATATTCGCTGCCGTCAAAGGATCGCCGATGAATTCGATGTTGATCCCGTCCAGGTACTTCCAGACATGGCCGTAGAAATTCTCGATTCCCCGGAAGGAGTTCGCGACCACGAGGCCCGTCTGGTCTTCGGTGCAACGCAGAGCGGCATCCGCATCTTCCCAATTGATCGAACCACTGCGGTTCCCCAGCACTTTCGTGATGCCGGTCTTACAGGCGTGATTTCCGAAATTGAATGTTTCCGTCTCTTCGGTGTAGCCGGGGAGATCGGTTTGTGAGGCCCAGCTCTGATATTCCGTGAGGTAGAGGAGCATGACGGCATCATGCGCCCAGAGTCCCATCTGATGATAGGCGGCATCGAGCGCGCATGCCGTTCGGAAGCTCGCGCGGGTCTCATAGGTGATGGGTTTGTAGCCGGCGACGCTGTGGATCTTGTCCCCCGCGGCGTACTGGCCGAGAGCGGTGCCGTCCACGTAGTCGGCCGTGGGATCGGCGTCCCAGAGAACACCCTCGAAGGCGCCGATGTACTTCTTCTCACTCAGGGTTCCGCCCTCCTCGAACCATTCGTGCCGCTTTGCGACTCTCACCGATGAGTCGCTCAGGGTCAAGGAAAAGGGCCGCTCGCCGACGAGAAAGTATTTATTGTTCCCGTCGGTGCAGACGAGGTAGTAGAAGAGCGGCACTTCCACCATCACCTGGCCGTCGGTGCCGTCGATGTTCGACGCCGTGACGCCGTCCTCCTTGAGAGTGCTGTCGTCGGGATGGAGGTAATATTCCACTGCGAGCGTAGCCCCGTGGCTGGTCACACAGCGGCGCATCTTCTCCTGTACGGGGAAATTTTCGACGCTCACGGCGACAAAAGAGCCGTTGCTTATAATGCCCGGCGTCATCACGTCGGTGGAGCTGTTCCACCGAACCCCGTAGCCGGAGGCGAAGGCGACAGTCGCCAGTGCGTCGTCGATGCCCGCCAGGTGGGCCGCCAGGTGGTCCGCGTCGGAAGCTTCGGCCGGGGCCGTGGAGGGCGTGTAGTTGGACGGGGTGAAGTCGATGTCCAGGTGGTCCCCGTCGATCTCGTCGGAGCCGTCTTTGACGTGGGTGGCGTCGTGATCGCTCGTGGCGGCGCCGTCGATGTCCACGGTGCGGAGATCCCACACGGTCGATTCGCTGATGTTGGCCGAGACGTCGGTCTCGAAGCCTCCGATCTTGCGGGAATTGCTGGCGGTCCAGCCTCCGGACGGGTACGTGGCGTTTTTCGAGATTTTGAAGACCGGCGCAGTTCCCGTCAAGGGCTGGCAGCCGTAGGCGTAGTATGTGGTGGACGGGTCGAAGGAGGAGCCGGTATCCAGATCGTCCTCGTCCAGATCCACGTCCTCCTCGATCACCAGCACGGCGTCGTCCACGCGGACGTAGAAATCCGCGTTCACACGGAGGATCTTCGCGGCCTCCTTGCTTAAAAATTTGTCGCTGTAAGGCCCCTGGATCACGTAATTCACCGCAAGCGCGATGGAGCCGGCGGTATTGAAAAGGACCGTGTTCGGCATGGGTTCACTCCTTTCCGCTCAAGAGATTCCCGAGATGTTTTTTCCTGGCTTCCAGCTCGTGGAGCCTGCTCCAGAGCGCTTTCATCACCGCAGACTGCTCCTGGATCTGGAGGCGCAAGTTGTAGAGCTCCGCCGCCGTCTGGTTGAATTCCAGCCGGATGGCGTAGATTTTTTTCCGCTGGATGGTTCTCCAGGCCAGGGCGCGGCCAATGGAGCGCTTGAGCTTGGAAAACTCCTCCATTGTGAGGCCGATCTCCTCCAAAAACTTGGCACTGAGTCCCCAGAGCGCTTGGCGCGCCACCTCGGGCGGGCAATCCCTGGCCACGTGCAGGACGTCGTCCTTGGTGGCGATTTTCGGCATTCCTCGCATGGTTTCACTCCTAAAAGATGTTGTAGCTGTAAAGCTCGATCACGCGCTTGTATCCGGCCGCGCCGGCCCCGCCGTTTCCGCCACCGCCGCCGCCCGATCCCGCCGCCCCGGCGCTCACGTCGCACAGGGTCCCCTGGATGTAGCTGTGGGAATGGGGTCCGGTGATCCGGTCGGCCAGGACGATGATGGTCCCGCCTCCGCCTCCCCCGCCGCCTCCCGCGCCGGAGCCGCCGTTATTGCCCACGGCGCCCTTGGCTTCGAGCGTCCCGCTGTTGATGGCGAAAACCGCGCAGTTCACGAGGATGAACCCGCCTCCGGCGCCTCCGGCCCCGCCGTCCGCACCGCCACCGCCGCCGCCCGCGCCTGGAACGTATTGATTGACGAGGCTCCGCCAGCAGACGTCGTCCTCGAAGCGAACCGCCCGGACGCCGGCCGATCCTGCCGCGCCAACGCCCCCGCCGGAGCCTCCCCGGCCCGTCCCGCCCATGCCGTAAGGCGATCCCCCCCGGCCTCCTTCATAGGTGGCGCTTCCGCCGCCGCCTCCTCCTCCGCCGTAGCCGCCGACTCCACCCTCGGCGCCGTTGGCCGAGCCTCCCCCCCCTGCCCCTCCGGCGGCGCCGCGGGAGTTCACGTCGATCTTGGCGCCGCTTTCGAGCTCAAGTTTCCCCTGGACCGCCAGCACCAGGCCGTGGCAACCCGAGGCGATGGAGAGGGTATAGCCCGCCTCGATGAGCACGTTGGTGTATTGTTTGTAGACCAATGCGGACCCGGCGGGGTCCTCGGCCAACTGGGTGTTGCTGGAGACGGTGAGGGAGCCGTCCGACCCGTCGCCGCCGAAATAGGGCGTGGCGGTCTCGAAACGCTGGAGGTTATTCACCAGCTCCGCCTCGACGGGGCTCCCGGTCCCGCGGTAGCAGACGAGGATGATATCGGCCGCGTTTCCGCTGTTGAACTCCACCCAGCCCGTCTTGTAGTCGTAATCTACCCGGAACTCGTTCAACCCCGGCGAGGTGGAAACCTCGGCGAAGGGGGTGCCTCCGGCCGTACGGATATAAACGGGCGTTCCGCTCGTGGGGTCCGTATAGTCCTCGTCCGCGACTTCTTTGAGCCGCACCCAGTAGGGGCTCGTGGCGGGGACGGCGTGGACTTCGTCGGTGATCACGGTGTAGCTGTTCGACTCGGTGAACGGGTTCCATCGGAAATTGACGAGTTTTCTCAGCATGGTTTCATCCTTCCTGGTCTCTCAGCCGAGCTCCTCCACGTTGGATTGGCTCAAAAGCTCCTCGGAGCGGATCTTCGCCATCAGCTCCACGATCCGGTCCTCCAGGGGCCGGCTCACCTCGCCCAGGTCCACTTCCGCCTTGATGCCGCCTCCGGGCTCCGCCGTGTACTTCACCTTTTTGACGTCGAGGAGGAACTCGTTTTCGTGGCGAAGATACGCCCGGAAAAGGATTCCCTTGCCCGTGTCCTCGGTCCAGTCCGTGCCTCCGTTGGTGCTGCTGAAGTAGCCTCCCGAAAAAGGCGCGTCATGGGTCGACGCGAGCACGGTGTAGCAATTGCTCGCGTCGGAAGACAGGGCGTAGATCTCGATGGTGTAGACGTGTCCTGCGTGGACATTCACGGCGTCCAGGTCGAAGGTGACCCACTCGAACCATTCCGCAATCGTGGTTTTCCCTTTGCTGTCGAGCGTCGTGGCGCCTTTTTTCAGCACCACGACCAGGTTGCCGGGAGCGCCGGTTTTTTTCGCCATGATCCGGACGCGGCCGATGGGGCCGGACTGCCGGCAGGTGAACTCGCGCTTGAGCCAGTTATTGCCGTGGACGTCGGCGGAAACGAGATCCCGGTATCGGAAATAGCCGTTCAGGGGCTCATGGAACGGAGAGACCAGGTCCCGGCGGGGGGTCGAGATCCTCATGAAGCCTTCGGCCCGCAGGATGTCTTCGCCCGTTTCCACCCGGTCGAAGCGAAGCCCCCTGGCCTTGCCGGCGATCTTGGGCCACGACATGGTGCTAAGCTGGTAGTCGGCCCACGCTTCCGCGTCGGCTTCGTCCTTGATTTCCGGCGCGGTGACCACCTTCTCCCGTTCCCCGAAAAAGGCGATGGAGTCCAGGTCCTCCGCGGTAAAGCTGGCGAAATTGCTGGAAGAGGCGATCTTCCCGATCTTCACATGAAGGGCGTTGACGACCTGCTCGGCCTTCTCCCGCAGCTCGAAGCCGTCCATGTGGTAGCCGATCCACTTGCTCGCCTTGTTTCCGTAGCGCGACAGGGGCCGTCCCTCCTTTTTGTTGAAGAAAAACTCCCGGTGTTCGTTCACTCCGAAAACGTAGAGGTTCGCCAGGTCCGCCAGGGTCTCCAGCGCTTTCTTGAGCGTCACGCGGTCGAAGCGCACGTGCTCCACGTCGAAGCCTATATCCGTGAGCCGGTCCGGGAAGTAGACCACGTCCTCCGTCGGGAGATAGGTCTCGATTAAATCCAGGACGATGGCGCCCACGGACTTCGTCTGGTATTCCTCGTTTACGATGATGCCGGCGAGGATATCCGCGTAGCCGCCGCCCCGGTATTCGAATTTCCTGCGGTCCGTGCTCACGGCCGGCGTCTCGGTCACCCGGCCGGAGAACCAGGGGCGAACCGTCTGCATCAAATGGATGTCGATCCGGTCGTTTCGTTCGATGGCGAGCGATTCGGGGTCCACGTTCACCTTGACGGCGAAGCCGCCGCAGCCGGACTCCAGAAACTCGAAGTCCACCGATTCCACCGGGCAATCCTCCTGGGTGCTGTCGTAGAGCGCCTTGAGGAGCCCGGTGCCGGGCTCGTAGACGGCCACCCGCAGCCCGAAGCGCCCCTCGTAGCCGACGGCCGAAGGAGCGTACGCAGTGGTCCGGCCATCGAACTGAAAAATCTCGTTGAACCGGCAGGTGGCGAATTGGCTGACGAGCATCGTGTCGGTCATAAGAACCTCTTCGGCGCGGAAAGGGTGATGGTTCCGCCCGTTGAGCCGGAATAGCGGATGGTGTTCGATCCCGGGAGCACGCGCAAAAAAGAGCCCCTGAAATAACGGATCGTATTCGCGCCGTCCCTTTCCACCGTGCCTTCCACCCCGTCGATAATAAGCTGGTCGCCGCTGCCGAAGCCCGGGTCCGTGTAGCGCATCAGGTCCTCGGCGTCCGTGACGTTCGAGATGTAAAAGTCGGCCCAAGCGGCCGTGGGATCGCACTGGATGATCAGCGGGGAGGGCACGTTGCCGTTGTTGGTGAAGGTGATGTCCTGCACCGCGGTCACGATGCTCGTCGGTCCCACGCCATCCTGGGTGGTGGAATACCAGAAGGGGTCCGGGCACTCGAACTCGATCTCGATGTCCGCGCTCCTGTACGCGAGCCCCTGCTTGTATCGCTTCATCCTGAAGGTCCGCACGTGGCTCGCGTTGATGTAGTAGCCGCTCTCCCAGCTGAACCGGTAGGGCTCGCCGTTATAATGGAGGGCCTCGTTCAGATCGTCCAGGAAGGTCTTGAGGGCCGCCTGGCTCGCCGCGTGGTGTGCGCCGGTGACCTTGACCCTTCTCGGCGTGATGGCCCGGTCGCTCACCTCGCTGGCGCCGTGGCGGCCGAACTTCTCGATCTGCTCGGAACGGGCCGAGAAATCCCGGTCGGACCACTCGTGCAGGTCGAAATCGTCCGGAAAGGTGTAAAAGGTGACGTTGCCGAGATCGGTGAGGATCATGCTCATGCGTACGCCTCCCGGATCGCGCCGTCGACTGCCAGGCCGATCTTCTCCCTGATCTCATCCAGGTCCGCGTCGAGCTTCACGTCGCCGTGAAAGTGCATCTCCACGCGCACGTCGACCACGCCCGGCGGGAGCGGTGCCTCCGCCCGGCCCCGGGAGAGCGCCCGGCCGCCGGCAAGGGGAACCACCGCCTCGTCTCCATCCTCGCCCAGAAGGGCCAGGGTGGGCCGCGTCACGATCCCGCCCGCGGCGTAAGGGGCGGCCGTAAAGCTCCTTGGCGCCGCCTCGCCCATGAGGGCCGCGAAGGCTTCCCAAGCGCCTCCTCTCACGTCTGCCGCTTGCCGCAAAACCGAGGCCCTTTCCCTCGATCTGGCCGGAGAGAGGGGAACCACCGCCTCGTCTCCATCCTCGCCCAGAAGGGCCAGGGTGGGCCGCGTCACGATCCCGCCCGAGGCGTAGGGGGCGGCCGCAAACGTTTTTGGCGCCGCCTCGCCCATGAGGGCCGCGAAGGCTTCCCAAGCGCCTCCTCTCACGTCTGCCGCTTGCCGCAAAACCGAGGCTCTTTCTCTCGATCTGGCCGGAGAGAGGGGAACCACCGCCTCGTCTCCATCCTCGCCCAGAAGGGCCAGGGTGGGCCGCGTCACGATCCCACCCGAGGCGTAGGGGGCGGCCGCCATCGCGCTTCCCGCGCCGCCGGCCATCGCGCCGATCCCTGCGACGGTGGCGCCGAGGGCTCCGGTCATGCTCGCCATCGCCGCGATGAAAGCGGCCGATCCTGCGGCCGCCGCCCCGCCGAAGCTGGCGATGGAAGCGAGCATGGCCGCCGGAGCGGCCGCCGCGGTGATCGTCGTCATGCTGGCCGCTGTGGCGGCGGTCATGCCTGCAAGGGTCATCTTTTGCACCCCGGCAAGGATCACGTTCTGCACCCCGATCTGGATCAGGGTGGAAATCGCATTCGCGAGGAGCGATTTCAAGAAAGCCTGGGTCGCCTCCCTGGCCTTCTGGGTGCCGGAGATGATGTTCGCCAGCGTGTTCCCGGCGGCGACGCTCATTCTCGATGCCGCGGAGCCGATATCGTCCCAGACGTTCACCCCGCCCGTCCGGATCTCCTCCCAGGTGAGGCCCCAGGCCTCGCGCATGGATTCCATCACTTCATGCTCGCGGGCGAAATGCTCCTCCTCCAGGCGGGCCATCTCCTCCCGGTTCGCGATATAGAGATTGAGCTGCTCATTGTAGGCCGCCGTCACTTCGCCGATCGCCGCAAGCTCCGCCTGGGTCCGCTCTTCCCGCATGCGGGTGAGGGCCGCCTCGGCCGTCCCTCCGAGCAGATACTCCTCCATCGGGCTCGGCATGGCGAGGGAGCGCGCCGCCTCTTCCTGGGCCTTCTTGACCTCCTCGGCGAAAGCCTTCTCGTCCTTGAGGGTGGACTTTAATGGAATTTCCGTGGGGGGCGGTTTCGGAACCTCGGGCTTGGGGATCTCCGGCATCTTGGCCCGGAAATACGGAAGGGGCGCCATTCGGCCGGCCATCTCCGCCTCGCCTTTCTTCACCAGCTCTTCCAGTTCCTTGAAGTTGGCCGTGGCGATGTCCTTGAAATCCAGGATATCGCCCGAAGCCATTCCCAGGGCTTTGGCGAGGTTTTCGACCCAGGTCTTCATGTGCCCGAGCGCGCCGAGAAGAGCCGCGCCCTGTTTGCCTCCGATCACCAGCCCCACGAGGCCGTACTCGATGATCGCCGGGTCGTAGGTGAGGATCTCCCAGATGGACTTGGCCGCGCTCTTGATTTTCTCGATGTACTCCGGGATCTTCTGGCGGATCAAGGAATCATTGGTCTTGAGCCACGCCTTGAATTCCTTGTTGACCCGATCCACCTGCTTTTGGACCTCCTCCATGACCCCGGATTCCATCACGGTCTTCTTGAATTCGAACCAGGTGTTGGACATCCGGTTGAGGCTCGCCCGGGCGCTTTGCGAGGCGCTTTCCACCTGGCCGGCGTATTGCTCCCGCAGCGCTTTGGCGAACCGGGGGAGGAAGTCCTCGGCCACCACTTCGCCCTTGTCGAGCATATCGGAGAGGCCGGCCGTGGTGGTTCCCATCGCTTTGGCCGCGATCTGGAAGGCGCCGGGCAGCCGCTCGCCCAATTGGCCTCGAAGCTCCTCGGCCTGGACATTTCCCTTGGAGATCATCTGGCTGATGGCGTTGAGGGCGCCGCTCGTCTCGTCGGATCTCAACTGAAGCACGGTGGAGGCCTCGGCCACGGAGAGGTAGATCTCGCGGAGCTTATCCCCTTCGAGGCTCGTGCCCCTGGCCGCGGCCGCGATCTTCCGGTAGTCCGCGATCTGGGATTGAAAGACCAGGCCGAGGCGCTCGGACTCGAAGCGGAGGAACTGCTGGGCCTGCTCGGCCGCCTCGGTGGAGCCGGTGGCCGCTTCTAAGGATCGCTGCATGGCGTCGGCGGAAAGGCCCGTTTCCAGGAAATCCTCGCCGAGCCTTTTGAATGTGTACCCTCCGGCAAGCCCCACCAGCGTGCCTTTGAGAGAAAAGACCCGGTCGGAGATGGACTTGAAGTGCCGGTTCGCCTGGTCCACGTAGCCCGAGAGCGCCCGGAAGGCGCGTTTTCCCTCGCTGGAGGCGGACTCCATCGCTTGGCCCAGGTTTTTGACGTTCACCTGGCCGGTCTTGGTGTCCACCAAAATGCGCATTTCAACGACGTTATCGGGCATGTTTCCTCGGTCTTTCCTGGCCCACGGCCTCGATCATTTCAAGGAGCCTTTCCGGCTGGTCGTACACCCCGCCCCGGCGGGGGAGGTGGCCCATTTCCGCGAAAAGATAAAGCTCGATCGCTTCCCGCCCGAGTCCTTCCGGGTCGTGGCACGGGCAGAGATCGATTTCGGTCCCGTCCCGGCGCACTAGGGGCGGCCCCCAGTCCGCTTTGATCTCCGGGCAGCGCCTTTGCTCCCGGAGCCCTTTTTCCCTGCACCCGCCGCAGGCGTGGAGCCGTCCGGCGAACCACTCTCCTGCGACTCCGCGAATTTTTTTAGCTCGCCCTCCCCGAGGAAAGTGAGCCGGCCGATCAGGATCACCAGCTCCATCGCCTCGGCGGGCGTAAGGCTCTCCGGGTCCAGGCCCGGGGCCGCGATCCCGAAGATCCGGTCCATGTGGGGGTCCCGTTCCTCGTCCTCGTCGGGGAGCCGGGAGGGGTCGATCCCTTCGAGCTTCAGCTGCTTCAGCTCCCCGCGGGTGAGCCCCCGGAATTCGATCTCGTGTCGTCCGATTTTCATGAATGATCTCCCTTCGGTGGATCGGTTCGCCGGTTCGCCGGTCTGCCCGTTTGCCGGTTGGCCGGTTAGCCGGTTAAGAAGGTGACGGGCCAAACCGGCTAAACCGGATAACCGGATAACCTTTTACGTGAAGGCCAGACTCACCTCGTCGTCGCCGCTGTTCCGCTTCAGCTCGCACTCCATCGAATCCGCCAGGATGCCCTCCTTCTCCTCCGGCTTGATCTTGATGAACTGCACTTTGGGCGCCGTGATTGTGCAGATGTTGCCGGCGGTCCCGCCCACGGTGGCGGTTAAGGCCACGAGCGCGCCGGTCTCCCAGGAGGTCCACCAGTCCTTGGTCGCCACCAGCACGCTCTCCGGGTCCAGGGTGAGCTTGGGGAGCCTGCCGGTGATCACCGCGGAGACATACCCCTGGGCGGCGTTGACGCTCGGCCTGAGATAGAGGTCGTTGGCGAGGTCGATGGAGAGGTTCTCGACCACCGCCCCGTAAGTGTCGAGCGTGAAGCTCGCGCTCATGAACGCGGGCGGGATCGTGGTCTGCAAGCTCGTGCCCGTAAGCAGGTTCACGTCCGAGTCCGCGATCGCCGTGCCCGTGAACTCGAAATGAAACACCCCGTGCTCGCCGGCCTTGAGATCGAGCTTCCAGGTCCCCCGGCATCCGGCCATGACGTACTTCTTGTTGTCCACGTACCAGCCGATGGTGACGGAGATAATGGCCGCGGACGCCGGATCGTACGTGACGCTCGTCCCGACGACGGTGCTTTCCTCCATACCGCACGCCTTCAGGAGAACCCCGTACTCCGGCGCGGTTCCCGCCGATCCGGAGCCTTTCAGCTCCACGTCGAAGGTGATCTTCGCCATCCTGGCCCCGGCCACCTTGGGGAACGGGGAAAGGGAAGCCGCCGCAGCCGGGCGCTCCACCATGCGGATGTCCGGATCGAAGACCACGTTTCCCGCCAGGACCGCCTCGGAAGCGGTAAGGATTTCCGCGGTTCCCTCCTCGGATTCCTCCTTGACCGCGAGCTGCAATCGCTTGTAAATAAGTGGCATATCGTCTCCTCCTTTGGTTCGGTTTGCCGGTTTGCCGGTTTGCCGCTCAACCGGATTAATTCACGGCCAGAATGAACTTTCCCCACACGATCCCGTCCGCATTGGTGGGATCGTAGACGACGAGGGTCGCCGTGTGCCTCCCGGCCGTAAGCTCCTCGTCCCCCAGGGCCAGGATCACCTTGCCGGTGGTGCCCGTGTCCCAGTCGAAGGCGTCCGGCGAAGTTTCGGAGTCGATGGTGGTGCTGTCGACTTCGAGCGTCATGCGCGTGACGCTGGAAAGGTCCACGGCCGCGCCGTCGGCTTTCAACAGCAGGTCGATGGTGTTGTCGTGTCCGATGTAGCAGACCTCGGTGATCATAATGTCCCTCCCCGCAGCGCCGGCGCATGCGCGGCGTGTCAGTCTATGAACAGAATCGCGGCATCCGGCACGTCCGCGGGCGCCGTGGTATCCGCCTCGTAAGGACCCACCGAGCCGGTCGGCGTGACGGAGACTTCCTTGACGGTGCTCGCGTTTCCCGCGTGATCATAGGCGCGGATGCAGAAATAATACGTCTCCCCGGGGCAGAGAACAGGAGTTTCCCATTGAAGCTCGGGGCCGTCATACAATGGATCGGAATAGTCGTATTGAGCTTGCCCGCCGCTTCTCATGAAAACCTGATATCCTTTCACGTCGGCGCTCGAAGACGCGCTCCAGGAGAGCACCGCCCGCCTGGCGTAAGGACAGGCGCGGCAATAGGGCGAAAGATCGCTGAACCGATCCACGGCGGCATACGCCTTGACTCTGAAATAATAAGCCCGGTCCGGATCGAGCGATAGCGCGCTCAGGGGATATTCGGTCACATTTTCCACGTCGCGCTTGAATAGGAGGCTCTCCACGTTTTCGCCCCAATAGAGAATGTAGCCCTCCGCTCCGTAGCTCGGCGTCCAGGTAACTTTCATTCCGTCATAGAGGACCTGGCGGGCCTGGGCCGTGGCGGCGTAGCAGAATAAGAGCAGGAATGCCAATAAAAGCTTCCTCATTCAGGTCCTCGTTGTTGAAGTTTGCCGGTTCGCCCGTCTGCACGCCGCGCACACGCCGCGCAAGCGCTGGCGCTGCTGGCCGGTTTAACTGGCTAAACTGGAAAACCGGCCAACCGGCCAACCGGCCAACCGCTTTAGCTCATCTGCACGTCGAAATCCCCTGCCCCGAAGCGCCAGGTGTCGCCGTTTCCCACGGCCTGGTCCGTGACGCCGTTGTCGTAGAAGAGCAGGTTTCCAAGCGTGGCCGCGTCCACCACGGCCGCGGCCACGATGGTGCCCCAGGAGCCCGTGGCCGGCCCGATGTCGATGTTATGGGTATTATCCACCACGCCCGCCGCCGCCACGTCCCACGTGGGCGACGCCCCGCCGTTCACGTTCACCTGCTTTCTCGCATAGCCGTTGCCGGACGGCTCCGTGATGGTGGAACCCGTGTCGCTGTCGCCTATGGTCGCCGTGGTGAGCCCGATGTAGGTGTCAGGCGCCGAATATGCCTGATTTCGGAACATGAGATCCAGGAGCTTGTTCGCCAGGTAGTCGGAGATCTCGCCGGCGCTGAAGCTCACGGTCACTTCCGCGGAGGCGACCGAGGGGGTGTTGCCGGAGACGATCTCCTTGGATGCCCCCAGAGCCCCGTGGGCGAGCATGTTCCCGGCGGATTCCGCGTCGAAGAGGGCGTAATGGGTGATCGTGCCCCAGGACCCGGACGCCTGGTCGAAGGTGACGTCCCCGCTCTGGGCGATCTCACGGCTCGCCGCGGCCCCGAAGGTGATCGCCTTCCGGACATAGCCGTTCCCCGAAGGCTCGGCCAGGCCGCTCGCGTCGTCGGTCGGGTCGGCCGTGCTGAGGCCCAGGTAGACCGTGGCCGGCGGCGTGTAAGCCGCGTTGAAGACGTGGTCCAGGAGTTCCAGTTCCGCGAAATCGGATAAAGAGCCCATGTTTCCTCCTCCGGGCGGGATCTATGCCCGCCCCTGTTGTTAGGTTTCCTCGATGGTCCGCTCGGTGGTGAGGGACTCCATTGTTCGTATCGCGGTCATGGATTCCATTTCCCGCGCCGCGGTCAGCGACTCGATCACGGCGTCCACGATGACGCCCAGGCCCGCGGCGACGAGCGTGATCACGCTCGTGGCGCTCACGGCGTCCATCGAGGCCGTCACCTGCCGCATCACGGAAAGGATCGCCTCGGGGGTGGCGCTCTCGGCCTGGATCGCGGCCGTCATGCTTCTGAGCACGGTGAGGGCCGCCTCCGCGGTGGCCGATCCCGCCTGGATCGTAGCGCTCCCGATCTTGATGACGAGGAGATCCACGTCGTCGGGCGTGGCGCTCGCCGCGGCGATCGCGGCCGTGAGCGTCAAGAGAAGTCCCAGGGTTACGTCCTCGGGCGTTACACTTGCCGACTGGATCGATGCCTGCGCGGCCCTGAGGACCGCAGCCGTCACATCGTCGGGCGTGGCCGATCCCGCCTGGATCGACGCCGCCGCGCTTCTGAGCACCGCAAGATCGACGGTAGGGGTGGCACTTGCCGCCTGGACCAGCGCGGTCGCCTGGACCAGCGCCTCCAGGAGCACGTCGTCGGGCGTGGCGCTCGCGGCGGCGATCGCCGCGGAAAGCGCCCGGAGGACCGCCAGGGTCACGGAGGGCGTGCTGCTCGCAGCGGCGATGGCCGCGGACGCGGTGATGATGCCTGAGACGAGAAGCTCCACGTCGTCGGGTGTCGCCGAGCCCGCCTCCACCGAAACCGTGACGGCCCGGAGCACGGAGGCGACCACGTCCTCCGGCGTGGCGGTTGCCGCAGTAATGCTCGCCGTGAGCGCCCGGAGCACATTGAGCGCGAGGTCGTCGGGGGCGGCGCTCGCGGCCTGGATGGTCGCCGCCGCGATCTTGACGATCTGAAGCGCCGCGTCGTCGGGCGTTGCCGAGCCCGCGTCTACGGATGCCGCCACGGCTCGCAGGACCGCCAGCGCCGTGTCGTCGGGGGTGGCCGAGCCCGCCTGAATGCTCGCCGTGAGCCCGCGGAGCACGCCGAGGATCACGTCGGCGGGCGTGGCGCTTTGCCCGTGACAAAGAGCGGACATCTCGTAAGTCTGCCCTCCCGCCGCGTAAAGCCCGTAAATACCCATGAGCCTGGTGGTGTAGGAACTGCCGGTAAATGGATTCTCCAACGCTGTTTTTGGGCTCGCATACGCATAGCCGTCAGATGCTATAGCCTCCCGGCCGATACTGGTCGCCGTGGTGGTGTCGTCAAGCTGCATGGCGAGCCAATAGACCTCGCTCGCATTAATCGCCTGGTTGACTGTTCCGCGCTTCCACCCGGCATCCGTGCTTTTTGAAAGGCCGGTGTCCGAATCCAACAGAACGTTCGGTTTATTATCAACATCATTGTGGCTATAAATGCCGACTTCGTATTGGGCGTCTTCCGTGGCATTATCACACCACCAGCCCACTTCCGTAACCGTGACAGCACCAGGAGAATCGTCCCGTTGAGCATAGACATAGGTGTCAACAGTAACAGTTGATCCATTGTTCGGATCATCTACTGGCTGTGTGTCTACAAAGCCTGCATTTGTCCCTATCGCTAAAGCCATCTATACCCTGTCCGTGGTATAAGTTCCGTCTGCCTTGAGGGTCACGTTATAAGTCCCAGGCAAGGTCTGATCTGCCTCAATCAAGATCACGACCTCGTCCTTCTGATAGACCTGCTCTGCTTTCATCAGCTCAATAGCGGCCATGAACTCGGCATTGAGGGCACTTCGGTGTTTTGTTCTGATTAACCGCCCGATTTGGCCCTCAACATTTATGCGAATCATAGCGGCAATCTCCTCCGCAGTCCGACCGATAAAATTTTCCCACCGCGCCCACAATATCCACTCCGGCACAATCACCTTACCGTCTTCGGAGAACTCGACAATAATGCGAATGGCACCGCGTTGTATGTCTTCCTCCGTCCTCAAAACTTTGCCCGTAATCATGTCTACCTCTCTAGCGTTAATAGCGTTTAGATCGTTCCTAACGTTCTCAACGATCCTAACGTTCTCAACGATCCTATGCGTGTAGTCTCCACCTCACCTCGAACTCCCGTGCGAAGATGGTGATCCTGGGCGAGGCGGCCAGGGGCCGGACCCGGAGGCTCCTGCACCAGAAGATATCGAGCCCCAGGTTCGAGAAGTGAAGGCAGCCGAGCACGTCGTGAAGCAAATCATAGACGCCCTTTTCCCCGGCGACCGGCCCCGTGGCCGCGGCCGAGGGCGAGCGGAGGTTCCTGGCGGAGCACCACACAGAAAACTTCCCGGTGTGATCCACGGTGTTCGTCACCTTGCTCTCGTCCGATCCCCCCGTGTAGGCGACCAGCAGGGCCGGGTAAAGTTTCACGAGCTTTTCCGCCTCGTCGGCCCGCTCCCAGGGGAGGCGGTCGAAGGTTTTCACGTAGTTGTGGAGGGTCGCGTCCCCCTTGAGCGTGGCGATGATGGCGTCCTCGATCTCCTCGATGCTGTACCCGGTGTAGCTCATGTGACCCCCTGGGTGATAAAGGCCCCGATCGCGTCGTCGATCTCAGGCCAGTCTTCCTCCCGCACGCCCAGATAGGGCCTGGCGGGGATCGCCGGCATGGTGCGCCGGGTCTCGATGTGGCTATAGGCGCCGATCCCGAACTGGTGGACGGCCGCGTAAACGATGTTGGTCCCGATGTCCACGTGGTCCCTGTGGGCCTCCGGGTGGACGGAGCCCATGAGGATGCGGTTGAAGATGAGGATGTCCTCGGCGCTCCGCCCCTTTTTCGCCCTCGCCCGGACCGTGGCCGGCGCGAGCGGCTTCCAGGGGGTCCCGTCCGGCGCCTGCTTCTCCTCGAAGTTCCGCTGGACGCTCTCCACCACGATCTCGCCGATCTCGGCCATAAGCGGGGTGGTGTCCACCAGCCGGGCTAAAAGCTCGCTTATGGAGCGCTTGAAGCGGCTGTCGTCGATCTTGACCTCAACGTATGCTCCGGCCATGTCGCCTCGTTAGGATCGTTAGGTTCGTTAGGTTCGTTAGGATCGTTATTAACGTTCTAAACGCTCTAAACGCTAATAGTTGTCCAAACTCCCGCTCGACCCGTCCGAACTCCTGCCCACGGTGAAGATCCGGTCGTCCTTGACGGTGGTCACGGCCACGCCCTGGTCGGAATCCGCCGCGGGGTCCGGCACGTCGAGTTTCGCCACGCCCTTCGCGACCCTGTCCAGGAACGCTCGCGCCTCCCTGCACCGCTCCTTCCGCGTCTCCGGGAGCGTGTCGTCCCGGCGCGCATAGAGGTTGCAGATAGCGAGATCCACGCTCAATTTCCGGACCAGATTCGGGGTGGTGGAGAAGGGGAGGCTGTACTTCACCGCCAGGTAGGCGTCGATCTCCTCGTCCGCGTCCGCGATGGCGCGCGTGACCACATCCTCGTCCACCGCGCCCGCGCCCGCGTCGTCGGTGAGCTCCACGAGCGTCGCCTCGTCCATCTGCTTCAGGATGTCCGAAAGGGCGGAGTAGGCCATGCGTCACCTCCTCGGGTGGTAGTAGATCCGCACCTGTCCCTTGGCCGCGTTGGTGGCGTTGTCCGTGACGGCGAAGATCAGGTGCCCGTCCACGAACTTGGCCCCGTAGTGGGCCGTGCCCGCCAGGAGAGGCACGATGCTCTCGGCCGCGCTCACACTCCGGTTGGCGCCCTGGGCCGTCAGCATGTCCCGGCCGTCCTTGTCGGTCAAGGTCAGGGTGTAATCGTCCGGGGCCGTTGCGCCCGGAAGGGTCACCACCTCGAAGACCCAGCCGTTGATGGTGAGCGTCACCCCCGCGGCGTCGGAGATCACCGTGGGGGTGATGGCGCCCGCCGCGTCAGCGGTCCAGTCGATGGTGATGCAGGAGACGTCCTGGTTCACCGAGCCGCGGGCGAAGGTCACCACATCGCCGGCGAAAGAGGGTCCTGCCGCAAGCAGCGCGGCCAGGGCCGTGATCAGGAAGAGCTTGACTCGCATGATGCCCTCCTTACAACGGATTGCCGTCGAGGATGTTCCCGTACTGGCCGACCAGGTGCCACTCGGTGGTGGTCATGGCCTCCGCCGTGGCCGTCGAGCCCATGTTCCACACCGCGATCCTGTCGCCCAAAGCGTCGGTCACCTTCATGATTTGATCGGCGGCCCCCGGGTCCACGAAGATGGTGTAACTGCCCACCGTGGCGGCCACCGTGAAATGGAACCCGGCGACGCACACGTCGTCGCCCGCGGTGATGGTCAACGATTTCGCCGCTCCCGTGTTCGTGAACGTCTTGCCGCAATCGGAGAGCGTGAGCGTGTAATCGTCGGTCAGGGCCGTGACCTGCTTTTTGAAGCCCTGCTCGATCGAGCCCGCTCCGCCCTGCAAATTCCCGCGCACGAGCACGTTCATGAAATAGCCGTCGTAATACGTGCTCAGGCCGGGAAGGGGCGCGAAAAGGCCGATCATGCCTGCCACGGCCATCGCGGCCGCAAATAAAAGGACGTGCTTTCTTTTCATTCTTTTCCTCGCTTTCTCGGTTTTGCGGTGGGCCAGTCTGCCGGTTTATCCCCCGTCCGGTCCGGGCGGGGTCCCACAGGGCGTGTTGCTCCCACGGAGGAGGCCGCTCCCTCAGCCTCGAATTGCTGCCGATGGCTCGTGGCGAGAAGTTCCTCGGCGAAATCGTCCGGGTACTCCTTCACCTCGCCGGCGGCGTGCCTGCCGTACGGGGCCACGTCCACGGCCGCACCGGGTCCCAGGTACTTGATTTTCATTTTGAACCTCCGTTTAGAGCGTTTAGATCGTTTAGAGCGTTTTGAGCGTTTAAATCGTTGAGAGCGTTCCTAACGAACCGAACGATCCTAACGCCTAGGTGGCGATGGTGTCGTACCACAAGAATCCGAGATCGCTCCCGGTCTGGACGATGTGCACGTTCTCGGCCACCTCGTAGACGTCCTGATGATGATCGGCCTCCCGCCACGTGGTGGTCCGCCGCGGTGCGCCGTTCTCGTACGCGGCCCTTGCCTGGTACCCGGCCGAGGGCACTTTCAGCCCCGGGGCGGGCGGGCGGTAGAAGAGAAACGCCGAGCCCTTGGTGGCGGTTTTCTCCCAGACGTTGACGGCGGTGAAATCCGTGCCGGCAGCCGCCTCCACGGCCGAGGAGTAGATGGCGTCGCCCGTGAGCACCTCGTCGAGGCCGAAAAGGGCCGCGATGAGGTCCGGAGTGATCACCCCCCGCTGGGTGAACTTGATCCGGTCGAGCACCGAGGACTCCATTTTCACTTCCTTCAAGGTGTTGGCCGACAGGATCAGCACGTTCGGCCGCATGCCCGTGTTGCCGCGGATCGTCTCGATCCTGGTTTCCACGTCCGAAATGAAGGTGTTGCTGGCGCCGGCGGCCCAGAGCCCCTCGACGTCCTCGCCGGCCACCCCGCTCCAGGTGCCCGCCAGGATCATGGCCGCGATGAGCCGTTCTTTTTTGAGATCGATCCGGTCCGCGCAGAACTCCAGCGCGTCCTGGTCCGGCTTCAGCGGCGGCGCGCCCTGCACCGTGGCATACCGGCGGTCCTCGTCGGTCACCTCCTTGGCGAAGGCGTATTCCTTCACCGAGACGTCGATGGTGTCCACCGGGTAGCCGCCGCGAACGGCCCTCGCCCCCGGACCCCGGATCGCCGCCTCGTCCCGGAACCAGGCGCCCTTGAGATACCGGGCGATCTTGGCGTCGGGGGCCACCTTGTCGATGATCGGGAACACCCGGTCCCCGATGTAGTTCTTGTTGCGGTACGCAATCGATACGTTCGATAGCGGCGCCGCAACGAGCAGTTCTCTCACATTCGGTTGAGGCATCTCTTTTTCCTCCTTGTTTCTCGTTGAGAGCGTTTAGATCGTTGAGAGCGTTCCTAACGAACCTAACGTTCCTAACGCGTTTATGCCTTGACGGTGAGGGGCGCGAGCAGCGCGCTGGCGAGCTCGTCCTCGTCCCCGCCGGAAAGAAGCACGCCCACGGGATACTGAGTGGACGCGGCCGCCTGCGCCTTGCCTGCGTCCGCAGCGCCCACGTACTCGCACGCGATGATGGTCCCCGTGGTCAGCGTTCCGGCGAGAACCACCTTGCTCACCCCGCCGCAGCCGATGGGGCGGACCACGGCCGCTTCACCGCTCGCGGGCGCATTCTGCAAAACCCCGAGCGGGATGTCCGTGATCGCGTCGGGCCGGCGCACCTTGCCCGTGGTGGCGTCGAGGATCACGATCCGGTACTGATCACTGGTGAGGGCCTCGCCCGCCTCGAAAGTTAGATCCATGACTTTGTTTTCCCAGGCCATTTTTTTCCTCCTTGATTTTCGTTTAGAGCGTTTAGAGCGTTTAGAGCGTTAATAACGATCCTAACGCTCCTAACGCTCCTAACGCGTTTACGCCCTCATCTCCTGGACGTATTCTTTGGCCAGCTCGGGGTTTTCCGCCTGCGCCTCCAGGAAGGCCGCGCTGTAGGAGAGGTCCTTCCGCTCCCCCATTTTCTTCCTGGTCAGCGCCTCCAGCTTGTCCCCGGCGCTGCCCGCGGCCGCGTCCTTGTTCCGGGTGGCGATCTCCTTGAAGACCACCACCTTGGGGAGCTCGTCGACGAACTTCTTGAACCAGGCCTGGAGGGTCTCCTTCTTGCCCTCGGAAAACTCCAGCTCCTCTTCCCCGTCGAGTTTCAGGGCGAACTCCTTGAGCCCCATTTTGACCCAGGCGGGCAAAACTTTGCCGTCCTTGACCAGAGTATCGCACCAGGCGGAGATCTCCGTTCCTCGTTGAGATTTGGCTCTCTCGCGCTCCTTTTCGGCGAACTCGGCCTCCGCTTTCTTCCGCTCCGCCGCGGCCGCTTCCTCGGCCGCTTTTTTCCTGGCCGCTTCGAGATCCGCCTCGGTGAAGCTCGTCCCCTTCAGCTCGGGGGCGTCGTCGGGGAGGGCCTCGTCGGGCACCTTGCTGATATCCACGCCCATGAAAGAGAGGAAGTTCTTGAATTTCTCCTTGAATCCGCTCATTTTTGCCTCCTTTTCCTTTTGCATGATGCCAAATTTTTTCCTGAATGTATCCAGTCGCGCGTCGATCTTTGCGCGTTCCTCGGGGGTATATTGCTCCTTGTTCCTGGGCCTGCCCCAGTAGCTCGCCGCGGCCCGGGTCTGGTCCGCGTCCGGGCAGGGGTAGCGGTAGTTGACCGGGTCCAGGAACTGCTCGTCCGGCACCGACTCCCACTCGGAGGGCTTGGTCACGTGCCCGCCTTCCTTTACGGCGATCCCGTATTTCTTCGCCCTGGCCCGCTGCGCCTCCTTGTCCTCTTCCGACGCGGCAAACTCGAAAACCATGTGCTCCTCCTCGCTTTCGAATTTCAGGTCCGCCAGGCCCTTGACCGCGGGCGGGGCGGCCCCCAGGAAGCCCACGTGACGGAGCCGGCCGTCCGGGTAAAAGCTGGCCGAGCGTTTCTTGAAGCGTCCCTCCCGCACCATCGCAGCGAACTCGGGCACCACCTGCCTGAATTTCGCCAGCAGTACGGCCGTTCCGTCCCTCACCGCCTTTCTGAGCCCCTCCACCCAGCCGTAGGCGGGCGCGTTCTCCTGCGGGTGGCCGATCACCAGGGGCGGTTCGTGGGTCCTGGGGTCGAAACTCGCCAGGGCCTTTTCGATCAGCTGGTCCCCGTCGTGCTCCCTCCCTTCACTGTCAGTCTGCTTCCCGCCCAGGAAGATCTCCACCCAGTCCTCGAAGCCTTCAAATTTCATCTTCCTCCTCCTCACGCCGCGGCCGTTTAGCCCCCAGTTTGTAGGGCTCGAACCGGATGCCCCGATCGCCGGGATAAGGGTTTCGGTGGTCATGCCGGCCCGAGGCGATCTCGTCCGGGATGCCCTTGGGAAAGGCCTTGCAGGGCCAAACGACCGGATTCTCAAGGCCTTCTTCTTCGGGCTCCAGCAAGATCATGTCCTCTAAATGCTTGCATGCAATGCACTGTGCGCTGATAGACGGAACACCCATTTTCATTCTCCAAGCATACTGTAGATGATTTCCTCCAATTCCGCGGGGAGCGCGCCCTTCTTGTAACTGTGCGAGGTTACCAGGGTAAACGCCTCCGCGATTTCCTCCCTCACGTTGCGCGCCGCGTACCAGCTTATGTTCTCCCTGAACCACCGTATCCGGGCATTCCCGGCCCCGACGAGCTTCGGCACCGTCTGCTGCCACCGGCGGAGGATCTCGTTCGAGGAAAGAACGTGGGCCAGTTCGTGCCGAAAATTATCCTTTATGCGCGTAGGCCCCATGTCAAGGGTAGACTTTGCCCCGTGTTCCTCTTCCCATTCCTTCCAGCGCCTCAATTGCTCCTTCGACGGTTGGTCCGCAACGGTCATGCTGATCTTTCGGCCCCGCTCGCGCACGGTGCCAAGATGAGCGTGTCCCTGAGAGGTCCTGGTGATATAAAGCCTGTGAATGAGTCCGCGTTCGATTGCAGGAAAAAAAATTGTGAGCCTCACCCATTCCTCGCCGATCTCGTTGAGCTTTTCCAGGCGCTCCGCTTTGCTTGCGATCGGCGCTCCCCAGACGCCGCCTCCGGCGTAATCGACGACGCGGACGCCCACGTGCCGCCTGGTCCACTCCTCCGCCTCCCGGAGCGTTTTGGCCGGGACGAATTCCCTTGAAAGCGTCTGCTTGAGGAGCCTTCTCGCCGGTGCCGGATAGCTCTTCAAATCCGGCCTCCAGGCGGCGAGCCCCGCCTTTCCCACGTTGAAGCGCCAGCCCTCGTCCGGCTTTTCCGCGACCCCCCGGGTCTCCTCGATGAGCCCGCGCGCCTTCATCTGGCGCTCGGAGAGGGTCTTCACGTAACACTTGCAGAAAAAGCCGTTGGGCGGATACCACTGGTCCCAGAAGGGATGGTCCTTGTGAAAAACCTTGTCGTGCTGGGCCACGTGGGCGGGCCGGCTCGTGATAAGCCTCATGGATTTATACTGCCAGTAGGGCCGCCGCTCTCCCACCTCCTCCATCTGTTTATACCGCCCCACCGAATAGGCCGCCTGGAGGTTCGTATTGTAGATGTTGTCCAGGCGCCAGCCCGTCAGACGCTTGCGCTTGGTGCCGTCGGGCATGGTGACGACGGCCGCCTCCCCCTTGGGCGCGAACCATCCCTTCGCCTGGAGCTTGGGGCGGAGGCTCTTCTTGAACTCCCCCAGGCTCACCCCCTGGGCGAGGGCCTTGTCCACCTCGCTCCGGATTCCGGCCACCACGTCCATCGCCGTCACCCGGGCCACGGTGAAGGCCCTGGCGTGGGCCTCCTGCCACACGTCCCGCCAGGACCGGGGCGAGAGCTTGAAGCCCTTCTTGCGGAAGTAGGCGATGGCCTCCCCGAAGGGGAGGTTTCCGTAGTGCACCTGGGCCATCACATCTCCCCCTCCGCCGCCGCGTAGCCGGTGAGGCCCGCCGCGAACATGGCGCGGGCGAGCAGTCGCTCGAAGCTTGCCGAATCGAGATTCGGGTAAAGCGCGTAGAGTTTTTCGCCGATCTCCTCGTAGGAGCGGGCGTTCTCGATCCCGCTAAACACGGGCTTGAGGAGCTCCTCCATCGCCTTTTCGCTCAGGCGCGCGCCCTCCTCCGCCAGGCCGTCCATTTCCTCCTGGCCGAAGCGCTCCCGCTCCGCGAATTCCGATTCCCGGGCTCCGCCGCCCCCGGGGGGCAGGGGCGGCGTCACGGTCTCCTCGCCCTCCTCGGGCTCGGGGACCGCGTAGGTCTCGTAGAAGTAGCGCTTCGCCACGGGAAGGCCGATGTCTTTGACCAGGGTCTTGTCGCGCTCCGCGAGCTCTTTGAGGTCCTGCTCCTCCTCCGCGCGAATCCAGATCTTGGGGTACGCGCTCACCCCCGGGAAATTGTAGTCCACGATCCAGGGAACGAGCGTCTTGTTCAGGCACTCGCAAAGCAAATCCGCGTCCGCCTTCAAAATGTCCTGGCGGACGTTTTCCTGGGCCTCCTCGTTCCCCAGGCGCCCCGGCGTGCCTTCGGTGGTCGCCACCTGGCCCAGGACCGCCTTGGAGATCTGCTTGTCCATGTACTCGCAGAGGCTCTCGTAGGTGACCCGCCCCTGGCGGGTGGCCTCCAGAAGCTCGATCGCCATCGTGTCCGGGATCTTCACCCCGGTTTCGTTCTGGATCGCGTCGATGGCGTCGAGGAGCGCCTGCTGCTGGGTCGGGTCGGTTCCCGGCGGGTATTTTCCCACCGCCGTGGGCATGCCGTATTTTTCCAGGAAAACGAGCCAGAACTTGATCCCGTTTTTCTTGAACCACACGGGCCACCACAGCTTCTGTCCGAGCCCCTTGCCGTAAGGATTGTCGCTTGAGCCGTAGGTGAAGACGATGAATTTGCGCCCCGGGACCGGCTCCCCCTCCACCATGTTTTCGGGGGTCAGGAGCCGGAGCTCCCGCTCCGGCGTGAACACGAACCGGCGCGGGTGCTTGACGAGGATCTTGGCCGGCGCCACGGCCTCCCCCCGGACCTCCCACATCACCTCGCCCACGTAAAATCCGTAAAGGATGGCTTGGAGAAGTTCCTGGCGGGCCTGGTCGAAGTTGCAGTCGAGGAGCTTCGCCGCCACGAAATCGGCGATCTTCCGGGCCTGGGTGACGCCGGCGGGCCTTCCCCGGGCAGGCGCATCCTCGGCGGGGAGCACCTCCCACTCCTTTCCGATGACTGCGAGATAGCGCGTCTGGAGCACGGAGCCCGCGTGGGGGTCCCGGTCCACCTCGTCGTAGAGCTTCAAGCCCTTTCCGGCCGACTCGGTCCTGAGCACCGGGTCCGGGTTCTCCATCCGGTTGAGCCATCCGGCGAAGATGTCGATGTCCTTCTTCGCCGTGGCGATCTCGTCTTTTATGGGCCTTCGTGTCGCTTCCTGGTCCTCTGCCATCTCAAGCCCTCAGAAAATTGAAAATGCGCGTGAACTCCCGCTTCCGACCCGTGCCCCGGTGCTCGATCACGCTCGTTTTCACCCCGCCTGCCTGCGTCGCCAGGGCCTTGGCCCAGAAATGGTCCGCGTGGCCCGTGGCGTCGGTCCGCTCCGCGTCGAAGCGGAAGTGCTTGGTCGCGGTGGCGTACTTCTTGACGCTGTGGAGGCTGGTGCGCACCGTGGCGTCGCAGGGGATCGCGGAAAGCCGATCCTCGAAGTTCTGCTTGAGCCCCACCGCCAGGTTCTCCTTGTTCTCCGCCGTGAAGGGGACAACCTCCACCCGATGGCTGCCGAAGAGATCCTGGGCTCCCTCGGCGAGCTGGCCGCCGATGCCGGTTTCGTCGATGCAGGCGCGGCGGAATGCATTCTGAGACAAAATCACGTGGAGGACCTGCTCCTGCACGAAATAGGGGGTCTTGCGGAGTTCGATCACCGCTGCGGTGCGGAGCACTCCGTCGATCTTCTGGTCGAGCCAGATGACCGATAAATCGCGCTTGCGGCCGATGTCCATGCCCACGTAAAGCTCCCCCAGGAATTCTACGTTCCGTAAAACCTGGAGGGGCAGGGGAGGGCGCGCCTTGGTGCGCTTGAACTCCTCGTAGTTGGCCGTCGCCGCTTCGATCAGGGCCTCCACCCATCCGGGCGCCTTCTCGATCCGCTGGTCCTCCACCTGGCTGATCATCTCGTGGGTGAGAAAAGCGCTCACCTCGTCGGACGGGATACAAAGGAACTCCTCGTCCCAGTCCTCCGGATCGAGATTGAGCGCGATCCGCAGATCATCGGGGGTGATTATCTCGCCCTCCTCCCCGCGGAGTTCCAGGCCCATCCGGCAAGCCTGCTCGATATCGACGAAATGCTTGCTCCATCCGCCTCGTTCACCCACGTACTCGTAATCCGGGCCGTTAAAGCGCTGTAGCGTTGGGGCGTTGAAAAAGTGCTCGTAAAACTTGTTGAGCTTGCCCTTGAAGGTGGAGATGATCCTCACCTTGTAGCCCCTCGTCAAACTCGGCGCCATCGCCTTCCAGATCTCGCGGCTGTCGCGGTGGAGGGCGAACTCGTCCAGGAGCAGGTTCGCGCTCCAGCCCCGGGCCGTGTCCGGGTTCGCCGGCAGTCCCAGGATGCGAGATTCATTCGGAAAGCGGATCTCCAGGAGCTTGTAGGCGGTCTTGTCCTCCGCCGTGAATTCGCTCTCCAGCTCCTCGATCGCCTTGCCCGCGGCCCGGGCGTGCGTGGCGGCCTTTTGCATCAGCTCTTTGGACTGCCTCTCGCCTGCGCTCAGGAACACCCAGGGGGTCGTGTGCTCCAGGCAGTCGAGCACTGCTTCCAGCGCGGTGCCGAAAGACTTTCCTCCCTGCCTGGTGATGACGCCGATCTTGAACCGGCTCCTATCCTGCACCCAGTTTCGTTGATAATCCGTGAGCCTGATCGCCGGTTCGATCATAGGAGTCCGTAGACCTCCTCCCGGATCACCCGGAGGGTCTCCGGGTCCAGGTGCTTCTTTTTCGCCGCCTTTTCCACGGCCTTTCCGATCGTGTCGAGGACCGTGGTCTTCACCCGCTCCCGGGCGACGCTCGACATCTGCAATCGCGCGAAGTCCCCCATCAACTTGCCTATATGCTTGACGTCGATTCTGTCGCCCTGCATCGCCTCCTGGAAGACCTCCATCATCACCACGGCGCCGAGCTTGGCCGTGGCCTCCTCGATCTTGAGCGGGTCCTCGCCCGCGGCCTCGATGATGGTTTTCGCCTGCTCGCCCACGAATTTGACTTTCTGTAGCGCGAAGAAATACTTGGCGTAGCGCCCCACCGCGGAGACGCTCGTCTCGTGGCCAGTTTGGGCGAGCCAGTCCGCGATCTCCTGGTAGGTCTTCCGCCCCTCGCCCACTTCCACCAGCATCTCGTTCACACGGGCGAGGACCTCTTTCGGGAAGCTCAAGAGTTTGCTTCTGCCCCGTCTTTTAGACACGGATCATCACTCCTGGGTCCTCGGGGATGTTCCCCTCGGTGAGGTCGATGCCGAGCGGGGTAATGAAGTTCACCCGCCGCTTGACCCGGTTCTTTTCGAACTCCTCCCGGTGGATGTAGCCCTTGCGCTCCAGGTAGAGGAGGTGGCTCTTGACCTCGGAAGGGCTCAAATGGAAGCCCGCTTCGAGAAGCGTCGTCTCGATCACCCGGAAGCTCGCGCCGTAAGGCTGCGCCCGCTCGCAGATCCGCAGAATCCACCCCCTCACTTCGCGGTTTTCTGTAGGCATCCCACCCCTCCTTTAAGCAGCGTCTGGATGTTGTCCGCCAGGTCATCGATCTTCTTGTCGACAGAAATCGACCACCGGATGAAATCCTCTCGAAACAGGTACTTCTCGGGAAGCTCGTTCATCCGGTCCTCCAGCTTCTCGATGGCGGCGTCCTGAGCGGCCTGGCTGTCGCGGAATTGCGCGCGCAGGTCACGCAGGTAAAGCACCCCGAGGGTCAAGAGCGCCGATACCACGCAGCCGAGGAAAATCAGGGCGACCTGGGTGATCATGGCTTGCCTCCCCGGATGGCGTTGATCACGCCCTCAAGGATTCCCGTTTTCTCCTCGCCGGCCACAGCGCGCTTCTCCTTTCCCCTATCCCAGGTGGCGACGCCTAAGATGGCGAGCCAGCCCACCCATACGAGCTCGGGAACGGTCGGCACATTTTTATCCAAATAGGGCAGGAGGAAATAGACCAGGATCACGGCCGCCGGGAAGGAGAAACCGTTCGCCGGTCGCCAGGAATACTGCGGCCAGTGCTCGCTCTGGCTCTCGGTGCGCATGGTGGCGTTGACCTCGCGGATCGCGGTGATCCGCTCTTCCGCGTCGATCTCCGCATGCCGGAGCGCCATCTCCTCCAAGCGTTCCGCGTGGCGCAATTCAAGTTCGCGCAATTTCACCGCGGCTTCGGGATCGGCGGCCATTTTCTGGAGCACGTCCGCGGGATCGTCCGGATCGGCCCCGAAAAGGGATGCCACCAGGGTCCCGATCCCCGCGCCGGCCGGCCCGCCCAGCACCCCTCCCAGGAGAGGCGCCCCGATCTTGGCGATCTTCTTGCCGACTTCCTTCCAGTCCATCCCCCACCTCCAGGATCGTTAGGATCGTTAAGTGCGTTAGGATCGTTATTAACGATCTGAATCATCTAAACGCTCAAAACGCTCTCAACGAATTTCATCCACGAGGCCCCACTCCTTGGCCTGGCGTGCCGAGAACCAGGTGGTCTTTTTCTCCATGCGGCTCCACTGTTCGGCGCTCAGTTTGCTCCGGGCCGCGAGCTTGCCCAGGTAGCGCTCCCGCAAGAGGTCCATGAGCTCGTTCTGACTCTTGATGTCCGAGTGGGTCTCCCTTCCCGGCCACTTCCAGATGCTCGTTTCATGGACCATGAAAATCGTTCCCGGGGCCGCGATCCTCTTGCCGCAAACCGCGAAAATCGGCACTGCGGCGCTCGCCACGATCCCCGAGGCGTAAATGGTGATCTCGAAGCCCTCGCGCTCCGCACGCTCGATCTCGTCGGCAAGGGCGAGGCCCGAGAAAGCGTCTCCGCCGGGCGAGTTCAAAAAAATGCTCACCTTGCGGACCCGGGTTTTTTTCCGGAGCACCGTGAGGTCGTTCCACACGCTCGATACGTCTCCCACCGTGAGGCCGGAGTAGAGCTTCAAAAACGCTTCGTCCCCGCAGAGAAAGGCGTAGCTCGAAAGGTGCCCCTCGTCGTTTTCGACCGTCATGGTGCGGACCAGGCTTTCGCCCACCTTGGCCTTTGCGGCCCCGGCCGGCTCCACCTTGATCACCACCTCGTGCCGGGCCGTCTCGGATACCACCGGAACGGTTTTGCATCCCGGCGCGAACAGTATCGCGAAGAGCATGAGCAGTATCGAGCCTATCAATGCCCAGTGTTTTTTTAGTAACTCCATCATGGTTTTCGTCTCCTTGTCTCGTCGTGGACCTGCAAATGTATGTGGAACCCGCGGCCGACGTTGTGATAGATGGCGCATTTCATTTCGGGCCGCGAGGGATCATAGACCCAATGGTCGTTCACGTCGTTGGCGACCGCATGGGGGTCCTCATAGATGCTCGATCGGACGTCCATGCCTCGGAAGGGAATGGTGGAATGTACGCTCGGGTAGGTTCGGCTTTCGTAGCCGCCGGTGAGCACCGTTTCGGAATAGCGCACGCAGAACCACTTGAGCAGCTCGATCAGCTTGGGGTGGGCCGGATGGATCAGCATGCTCTCCAAAACCTGGTGGTTTTTGATCCGGATCGCCATGATCCGCCTCCCGTATGTTCGGCGGGCGGGGGTGAGGTGGAGAAAAAAGAGAAGTCGCCGCCCCCGCCCTTTCTCGGGGTTACCGGGTGCGGCCCAAAAAAAAGGCCCAGCTCTAGCTATGCTCGCTTGAGCTGGGCCTCCAAGGGCCGTGTTTTCCACGCCGGACCGGGATCCCAGTCTGGCCCTCCAAGGGGCTCTCGGCGTTTAAATTTTCCAATATTTTACATACTGAAAATCGTTTGTCAACCTTTTTTTTATGTACCTTGAGGTAACAAAAATGGCGCCGCACGATGAGCAGGGCAACTCGATGGAAAAATCCTCCGCCGGCGCCGGTCCCTGCCAGTCGAAGAGCCGCTTGCCGCAAACCGGGCAGAAAATCGGAACATCGGGACCCCGCCGGCCGAGTTCGAGTTTAATCAGCTTGTGCTCGGTTATTGGCTTTCGCATCCACCCGATCTCCGATCTTCTTCATCGCCTCGATCACCTGGCGCGCCTTCTCGAATGAGAGGAAATTTTCGTGGTCCACCCGGAATCTTTTCTTGAGAAACCCCCGAAGCGCCTTCCACTCGCTTCCCACCCGGTAGTAGCTCCCGCCCAGGCTCCACCAGAGCACATAGATCTTCCTGATCTGCGCCGCCGTAGCCATGCCGGAGCGGTTGGCCGGTTCGTGCCGCTTGAAACCGGCCCGCTCGAAGTGGGCCATCACCGCCTTGAAGCCCCGGTAGTCGAGCTCCTTTCCAGATCGCACGCCGGCGTTCGCCTGAAGCGCGTCCCGGTACGTCTCCTCGTCGAGCCCCAGCTCCTTCGCGGCGATGTGGAGGATGGCAAGTTGGCCCTTATTCAACATCGCGTTCACCGTTCACCGTTGTCCGTTCACCGACAAAACCAGGTCGTCGGGCACGTTGAAGATTCCCTGTCTGCCGCGGAAAGGTATGCGATGTACAAGCGGAATTCGCTCACCGAGGAAAATCAAAAATTTCCCAGATGTTGCGCCCATCGCTCGCCGGTTCAACTGAAAAGCGCTCATGCCCCAGGGCAACCGAGATGTCGGATCGTGCCACTGGCAGTCCATAACCTGGCAGGTACAAAGAATTCTCCCCCGATTGATATTGATAAATGCCCGTAAATTCAACATGTCCAACGGGCTTTTAACTCTCGATGTGAAAAAATGGGAATCCAACGCATCCTCATCAACTTTTATTGCTGCATGGATGGCAATGCGCTGGCCGATCAGAGACTTAAATCGATCGTGCTCCCTTGTTTCGATCGTCTTCCAACCCAGACTCACCCACGTCGCCCAAGGCTGCCATAAGCTAATCGCTTTCATCATTCTGTCCTCCGACCTCCGACCTCTGATCTCTGATCTCCGACCTCCGGCCCCTACTCCCCCAGCTCCGCCACCAGCCGTTCGAACTCCTTCGCCTTGATCTTCAGCGCCGCCACCTTCTCCTTCGGCAAAAGCACGCCCCCGAACTTCTCGCCGATTTTTCTCAAACCATCTGCAAATTTCTCGGGGTTGCGGGTCATCCGGGTGAGGAACGCATCCACCATTTCGATGGGCGCCGGCATCGGCACCTTGGGCCGGATCGGGCCAGTCATCCCGCTCCGGTCCACCAGCTCCTCCCACTCGAAGGAGAGCTGGGTCACCATATCCACCATCGCCGCCTGCTTCCCCCGGCTCGCCTTGACGAGCCCCGTGAGCCCGCGCTGGCGGAAGGTATCGTAAAAGGCCACGGCCTCCTGCTCGCTCGCTGCGATCCAGTACCCCCCGCCCCCGCCGGCTTTGCTTAAAATGGGGATGTGGCTGTGCATGGTGAGGAGGTGGTTGTGCATCCGCCGCACGTCCCGCTTCCAGAACTCGTGCGTCCCGCTCCCCCACGCCATGTGGCGCCCTTCGAGCCTCGCCGCGAACTCCAGGGCCAGGTTGTCGGCGGAGATCGCGTTCTCCTGCCCCACGTGCTCCTCCCAGAGGATCCCGGTGAACACCTCCTCGGCGCGCGTCAAAGTCCGCACGTGCCGCCCGGTCTTGACATCGATGCCCAGGTCTACTTCTCTCATGATCTCCTCCTCAGTCCAGCAAAATCTCCTTGCTGATCCGCTCGATCTCCACCGAGGTGCCGGCGAAGCTCAGCTCCTCATCATCGCCGCCGCGGCGACCGCGAAAACGAGGGAGGCCACAAGCGTCACCCCGGCATCGAGCAGGATCCCGCACCATCCGCACGGCGCCCCGTACGCCCAGATCCCCAATTTCATCGCCAGGTAAAGCATCACGCCCTCCTCATTCCATCTTCTTTCCCACCATGCCGGCCAGCGTCTCGATCCCCCGGCGCCGCTTCCACTCCTCGGCGGTCATGGTGCCCTCGGCCTCTTCGTGCCGCTTGATGAGATCGCGCTGCCGGCTCTCCTCCCGCGTCCGCTCCTCCTTCGCCGTCATCCCCTCCGCGGAGACCCGCTCCGCATTCCCCGTGAGCACCTTTTTGAGGTAGTTATGATTCTGGAGCGCCGTCTTCCCCAGCGTGCACACGGTGTTCAGCCCCGCGCGGATCCGCGCGGGGTCCGTGCGGTATCTCTTGCCGTCGTACTCGAACTCGCACTTTTCCCAGAGCTTGACGACCTCCGTAAGCAACGCCACGCGCCGCTTGAGCGTGATCTTCCCGCCCGGGGTCTGGCGAAAGCAGTCCACGTACTCGTTGGCGATCGCCCAGCAAGGCCCCAGGCGGGCGGCCAGTTCCGCCCGCTCATGGAAAAGCTCGGCCATCTCCACCATGTCGAGATCGAAGGTCCGGTTACAGTAGGGACACGTGAGCTTACTCATGTGCTCCTCCCAATAAAGGAGATCTGGCGATCGTCGCGGGGGGGGGCGACTTCAGATCCGAGAGCGGCACCACCCACCCCCGCAGATAGACCGTGACCGGGCTCCCGCACCTGGGGCAGGCCCCGGCGCCCTTGAATACCTCCTCGCAATCCATGCAGAGCTTCGCTTCCCTAAGCGTCATGGCGCACCTCTTTCAGCCCCCGCACGATGTAATAGAGCGCCTGGTGTTCCACCGTCCGGATGTTCATCCGGGCCTGCTCCACCAGCTCGTCCGCCACCTCCGGGTAGCCCCCCAGATCGATCACCAGGCCGAAGGGCTCGATGGCGGCCGGGGTCCCCACGGGGGGCGGCTCGTAGGGAATCGGCGCAGCCTTTTTCGATTCCTTCAGCTCCTCCAGCTCCTTATTCCGCTGAAGCCTCCGCTCTTTTGACTCGACGGCCTTACACTCCCTGCACTTCCCCTCATACCATTTGCCGCGGATCATGCTGAATTCACCGAGCGGCTTCGCTTCGCCGCATTTCCGGCAAACCTTGCTCTCCTTTTTCTCCTCCATCGTCTCCCCCCTCATCCTTCGATTTTCCTTGCCCTGGGCGCAGTCCTCGCACTCCAGGTATTTAATTGCCGGATTCCCCCCGTAGCCCGTCCTACCCATCGCCTTCTGCCGCCGGATGCAAGTTTCGACCGGCATCCGGCACCGGAACCGCTCGCACGAGAAATACCCAGGCCCCGCCAGGATCACCTCGACCGTTACCAGAGATTGCGCTGCAACCATGTCACCGCATCCTCGTAGGCCTCCTCGTAGCCGTCCCCGATCCTGCGGTAGAGCGCCCGCTTCATCTGGGCCGGAAGCTCGTTGTAGCACCGCCAGCAAAAGGAGTGCCCACGTTGTTTCTTCCCCTCGCAGAGGCAACCGTTACTCATGAGTGAGTCGAGGTAGAACCTCATGTCCTTCCCGGCGATTTCGTGTCGCATAGAACCCCCCGAACGATTCGATCCACTGATTCACCGCGGCCCGGATCTCCTCCCTGCCCTGGGCCTCCACGAGCCTCTCCACCAGCTCGTCGTCCTCGGGCCTGGGCGCCATCCGCCGCACCTCCTCAACCAAGCGCTCCCTCTGCCGCTCCTTCTTCTGCTTGTTTTTCTTGCCCATCGCCTCCCCCGTAGCGCTCGCAAAGATGCATGAAGTATTTCACCGACTTGCGGAGCCCCGTGCGCACCGATTCCCGATAGTGGCCCGCCGTCTCCGGATGGAGCGGCCTGATTCTCCGGGCGTGAAAGAGAAGCGCCATCATGACCCCCCTCGGCGCGGACCAGACCATGTGGTTTTCGACCACGATTCCGTAGTGATGAACCCAGCAATCCCTCACCGCCTCCTCGAAGGTGCACTCCACCACCATCTTGTCGGTCCAGTAGGCGCTCGGCTTTCCCGGATCCCGGAATCCGAAGAAAGCGATCATGTCCCGGTCCCCGTTCCAGACGCTCGGGTGATCGAGCCTCCCATCCTTACCGAGACCCCCGCGGGTCTTGAGCTTGATTCCCGCGGCGGGTTTGAGGATCTCCCGCGCCTCGGGCAAAAGCTCGTACAGATCGAAATCGAACCCGTCACACCACATACAGATCCTCCAGCCTTCTCTTGGCGAGCCTGATCTCCGCCTCGGCCCTCAGCGCCTGCCGGTGCTCCGGGCACACGCCGTGAGAGTTCTTGACGCCGGCCCAGTTGATGATGTTTTCCCTGCCATCCGCCTCGCACCAGGCGCAGTAGACCGGATGATAGGAGATCTCCTCTTCCAGGTCGAGGCAGGCCCGCTCCAGGCGGTCGATATGAGACTCAAGCGCCTGGCGGTCAAGGGATCTCAGTTTTCCAACCGTCGCCCGGAGCCACCGGATCGTCCTGATCCGGTCTTCCCGGCTGCTGCCCGGCATGACGGATTTTGTCGCGGAATTCATTTCAGCGCCTCCCGGTTTCTAATCTTCTCCAGCGCCGCCAGGAGCCTCTTGAGCTTCCCGGCCTCATTGCACCACTCAAGCTTTTCCACCCCGCAGATCCTGACCGAGAGCCGGGTCAAGCGCTTCTCTCCGTCATGGAAATTCACCGCGATCTCCCGCGCCCGCTCGCGCAAGGCTTCGGCCTGGCTCCGCCCGGGTCGGCTCTTCTTCGGCTTCCACCCGCACGCCCTGAACCTGGCGATCAGCCGGTCGAGATCTCTTTCCATGAGCTTCGAAGCGGACCGGACGCCGAATTCCGCCTCCAGGATGTCGCGGTAGTCCTCCTCGCTGATTCCCAGGTCCTTGACCGCAATATGGATTTTCGCGAGCATGGCGTTTCTGGACTTCATTTGAGCACCTCCCTCCTGAACCGCTCCCGGTAAGCAATCCGGTAGACCGCCCGCCGGCCGGTATTTTTCACCCTGGAAATATACCCGTCGCGGTGGAGTTCGCTGGCGATCTTGTAGAAATAGATCGAAGTCACGCCCGTCATCCGCTGGATGTCCGCGCCCGTAAAGCACCCGGCAAGCCCGCACACGTACATCGCCTTACAAACCCGCCGCCGGATGGGAGCACTGGTTCTCCTCTGTTTATGCTCGTACCCCCGCCGGTAGGCGTATTCGCCTTGGGCCAGGCGGATCACCTCCCCCCGGCGCCGGAACTCCTGAAGAGAAGCCTTGGTGCGCTTGCGCTCCAGTCCGCCTCTGGCGCCGATCCCTTCGCAGAGCATGGCCGCGGAAAACGGCGCGCGCTTTTTCTTCATCCAGGACCGCATTTTCTCGGCCCGGCCGTTCTTATCTGTCGCTTTTATCACCGGAGAAGCTCCTTCAAGAGATCGAGGGGAAGCTCTGTGAGGCCGCTCGCCTTCATGGCCCGCTCGATCTCGATTCCCTTGGTTAATACCGGGCGCCAGTCCCCCTTGCTGTAGCGCTGCAGCATGGCCGCACCCTCCGGCGCCAGGGCGATCTGAAGCGCTTTGCGGAAAAAAAGCACGATGTCGGGCTGGGTGATGGGACCGAACTCCATCTGGCGCCGGATGCGGCTTGCGATCCTGCGCCGGTTCGCGATCTTCCCGCGGAGATCCTGCTCGCCCAGCAGCAGAATCGGGCAAGCGCAGCGCTCGTTCACGTTCCGGATCATCTCCAGGATCTTCATGGGCAGGAGGTCCGCCTCGTCGATGATCACGAGCCTCCGCTCCCTCGCCATCTCCTCGGAGATGAGCGTCAGGCACGCCTCCAGCCTTCCGGGTTTCGCCGCGCACAGCTCGAAGGTGATCTCCCGGAGCAGCATCAGCGGGCTCCGGGTGTTGAAGGGGGGCAGATAGATCGTGGAATTCTGGATCGCGTAATGCTTCGCCGCCTCGCTCTTCCCTCTTCCCGCAGGCGCGGTCACCATCGCGAGAGAAGGGCCGATGAGGCTCTCCTCGCTCTCCAGCTCCGCGCAGATATCGTTGAACCGGCTCACGTTTTCCGTGACGATGAATTCGTTTTGCATTCTTGGTCCTCCTCCCTCCTCCTTATCCGTTGATCTCCCTCACCGTCTGCCAGTATTCCGCCTGCTCGGCGCTCATGGTCGCCTCGTAGCCGGTCTTGAACGCCAGGTCCTCATCGGAGAGAATCCCCCCGGCGCATTCAAACTTCACGATCCACGTGTAGCGGTCGAGGTCGATGAAGAAGTAGGCCGGGCGCTTCGGGAGCGGCTTTCGCGGGATCTGCCGCGAATTCGCCTCAAGCTCCGCCACCTGGGAGGCGAGATCCTCGGCCGGCAGCACGGCCGCGGCCCGGTTCTCCTCCATCGCCCTGGCCTTGAGCTCCGCCTTCGCCTTGCCCACCAGGGCCGCCGCCTTCTCGATGGCCGGCACTTCGGAATACTGCCGAAAATCAGGGACTTTCGCCGTGAGGGTGCGGTATTCCAGGATGAATCCTTTTCGTCGGCGCCGCTTCTCCTTGATCTTCCGGGCGGCGAGCTCGCGGTCTTTCATGGAGGAGAGTTCTGCCGGCTCGGCCCGGCATAAAAACCGCTCGTTCCTGAATACCAGGAGCCAGTCCGGGTCCAGCGGATCGAAACGGACCTCCACCTCGGCCCCCTTTGGCAGCCCGATGAGTTTCTCGTGCTCGTAGGCCTCGCGCCGGAACTGAATCCTTCCACGGTCCACCCTGCGGCCGGCCCGCGGGAGAAAAATCAGGTCGATCGCCTCCTCGCTCACAGGTCCCGGCCTCCAGCCGTCCCGGTAGCACGCCCGGAGGCAAGCCATCGGGGTCGCCTCCCTGGGACGCGGTTTCCACGTCCACTCTTTTAAGACGCCGCGGTGGGGCTTTTTCCCGTTGTAGTAGTCCATCGCCTGGAAGAGCCGGCCGGCGAACTCCCAGAAGCCCAGGAGTTTTCCCCTGGAGGCGAGCCGCTCGATCTCCTTCTGGTCCACCTCGTTCTCTTCCTGGCTCCCTCCGAGCGTTTTCACATGGCCGGGCACGCCGAAATGATCGCGGAGAATCCCCTCCAGGTGGTTGAATGTCCCCTCGATCATCTTGGCCTTGGCGTTGCGGACGACGGCCTTGCGGTGGCTTCCAGGCATGATCACGCAGGGATCGACTTCCTCGGCTGACGCGGTTGGATCGGCATCCTGCCGCAATGCGAAGGCGACATCCATCTCCCGCTCCGCCCGCATCCCGAGGGACCGGATGTCCTTGAGGATCGACATGATGTAGCGGCTCGTCTCGGGCTTGCCCCAGTCCGTATAGATGGCGTCGAAGGCGCCGAAGACCTTGAGTCCCATGCGGAGCGCCAGGCCCATGAGGTAGCTGTCGTATTTTTTGTCGAGGGCGCCGCCATAAAAACACCTCGTCCGGAGGTCCTGCCAGAAGTATCCCTCCGGCCGGAAGACCTCCCCCGTCTCCTCGTCCGTCACCCAGAAATCGAACCGGTGCTGATCGCCCACCAGGATCTCGAAAGGCGCGAGATCCGAATAATCGCGGATCACGGGCGGAAGGGTGTTGTCCAGCGCCCGCAGGCCCCCCCGCTGGAGCGCCAGGAGCTGGGGGGTCACGCGCTTGCGATGCCACCAGAGGGCAGATTCATACCCCCCTATGTCCCAGCCGCGCTTTGCCGCCTCCACCGTCAGCATGCCGTATAGGGCGTCCTTGGCGATCTTGCGGTGCTCCCGCTTGATGCAGAGCCCCACCCAGAAATCGATCGCCTCTGTTGTCCACGCCTTGGGGAGATCGCGGTTGCTCTTGGTGTGCTTGAGGCCGGCAAGGCCCTTGCGATCGTACGCCTTGATCCTCCGGTAAATCGTCTGGAAACTCGTGTCATGCTTCACCGCCACCGCCTCGATCCATTTCCGCTTCTTCCACCCCTTGGGGATCTGGGTCGCCTCCTGGAGGATCTTCGCCCACTTGCCCACGTGGGGGTCCCGGATCACATCCATCCCGATGGCTGTCTCGTCGCTCCACGCCTGCCGTCTCTCCGCGGCCAGCTCCGCAAACTCCAAGGCCACCGCCGGCGCGAGGGAGGGAAGAAGGGAAGGGGACACCCGGCCCGCTTCCACCAGCGCCTTCTGAACATCCGCGGGGAGCTTCGATATATAGAAATTCTTGATTCCGTTCTTTCCCGGTCTGAAAGGCCAGCCTTCTTTTTCCGATCTGCGCAGTATGGTTGATTTCACTTTCCCGACTTTCTTCGCCAGCTCCATCGCGGTCACCGTCTCCGTTATCATCTCTTGCTCCTCAGCTCCTTCTTCAGGCGCTGCATTTCCACGATCGTCTCATCGAGCTTTCCGAGCGTCATCTGTCGCACTTCGTCTCCGGAGATCACCCTCGCCCCCTCGGCCTCCGCAAACGCCCGCACCGGTTCGAGGGACTGCGTAATCCTCTGGATCGCCCAGATGCAAAAGGAAGGCATCGGGTATTGGGCCGGCTTGCTGAGATAATGATTCAGCATATGGATGGATAGTGATTTCCCGCCTTTGCCGTCCCATCCAAAAAACTCGTTGATCCGGTCGACCGCCTGCTCCCTGCTCAATCCGCTCTGCCGGATGGCCCGCTTGACCGCCGCGGCGATCTCCACGCAGATTTCCTCGTAGCTCTCGATCCGCTTTTGCTGACCCTCGCCGCCCGAGAGAATTTCCTGTTTCAGCTCCACGTACCGGTCAATTTTCCGGTCGAACTCCAAAACCAGCTGCCTGCTCTCTATTCTTTTTTTGTGTTTAGACATTGACTTAGCTCGCTTTTCAGGTTATTTCTTACCTTGAAACCCTAGGCGGCCTTGTGCTTTCGCTTCCGAAAGTAATACTCGGGGAAGACTTCGCGGTGGTCCCGATCGATCTTCTTGCTGATGACCTTCATCACCCGGTCGGAGTCGCGCCTTTTTCGAATCACTTCCGAGATGGTGGTCTCGGTCACTTCGATCTCGACAGCGATCGACTTCTGTGTGATGCCGCGTTTCTTCAGCTCGGATTGAATGTCTGCGGGATGCATGGTCGATTTCCTTTGTAAGCCATGAAGTTAAATCGTTCTCTGCAATTGAATCTCCTTAGAAGCCTCAAAGAGGCGTACCCGGAAATGGTCGATTTTCAGAAGCTCCCTGAATTCTCCGATCATAAGGATTTCCATGCCAATCTGTTCTACCTCGAAGAGCATGGCCTTATTTCGTCACTCGCGAAGAGGGAGCATAGTATTGGTGCCAAACGCATGATCTTCACCGGCATCATTACAGCCAGGGGACTCGATTTTCTTGAAGATGACGGAGGCCTAAGTGCTATCCTTGGGGCGGTTACCATTAAGCTTGATCGCGAAAACATCCGGAAACTCTTGGAATTAAAAATTGAAAGCTTGGATATACCGCAGGATAAAAAAAGGGGGATCTCAGCGACCATTAGAGACCTTTCTTCGGATGCAATGAGACACCTTTGCATAAAATTGATTGACCTCGGATTGGACAGTGCCCCGGACGTATATCATTTATTACAAACGTGGCTTCACCGATCCGCTGGAATTTGATGTATCCAACGACTTTCGTTCCGGGTTCATTGGACACTGGAAGCCAAAAGTCGCTCTCTCTGAATATGTCTTCGAGATAAAAGACCGCCCCTTTTTCCCGAGGATCGATTTCATACCGGCCATGTTCCGACTTGGAGGAATTTTCCGGACCCATTTGACATCTCCTTTGTCTATTTGGGTTTGGGTGATTAGTTACGGTTATACGCTCATTTTTCGCGCAAGTCAACAAAAAATTCACGCAACACCGCAGTTTCTTCGCTCTTTTTTGTTTGTATCGTATGTCATTGAGATATTTAAGAAAACAACTAACGTAGGCATGCAACACCTGAGAGTTAATTTTGCAACACCGGTGTTGCATGAAATCAACTATGAAAAATGAGGAATTTGGAAATCGCGTACGGCGGCTCAGGAAGATGAAAAACCTCACCCAGGAGGAGGCCGCGAGCAGGATCGGCATTAAATACAGGACTTACCAAACTCATGAGTCTGGCCAGGCACCATCTAGGCGAACTTTTCGGAAATACGTGAATTTCTATGGTTGTGATGAAGGATGGCTTTTGACCGGCAAGGGCGAGCCTTTTCCGGGTCAGGAGGGCAATCAATTAAACTACGGCGCTCCGCCGCCTTCGGCGATGGAGCTGAGAGAAAAAGGTGGTGGTTATTCGGCCCGAAGCCAGCACGCCGTTCAGGATCAACACATCAGCGCAGCCCTGGATTCCCTGGTCAGGATTCTTTCGGTGAAGGACGACACCATCAGGGACGCCATTCTATCGAATCTCCGGGCGCTGACGAGATCCGTCGGACTTTTATATGAAAATGAATTGCTTAAGGAGCAGGTTGGATTGCTTCGCACTCAAAACGACATTCTCGCGAGCCAGAACTCCGAATTCTCGAAAATGAAAAGAAAGCTGGAGATCCTCGAACACCGCATGTCCCGAATCGAGCAGCTCTTTGAACGCCACGCCAGGCCACCGGCCCAGGAGAACAGGGCCTTTATGCGCGAGCTATCCACCATCCTCCACAGCGAAGCTTCACGCGACGAATCCCAGCCCGCGCCAAATCCTTAAAAAGGAATAAATTATGTTTGGATTAAACATCACTGCTCTGGATAAATTTAGTTTTCTTTTTGCTATCGCGATCACTCTATACGTCTACTACAGAAAAAATCCTTACGAGAAAGGAAGCGCTGAGTTCGAAATTATACGCCTCTTCCGCATCGGCCTTGCTCTCCTCGCCTGGTCCTTCGGTTTCGGCTTGATCGGCTTGGCTTTCGCCCTGACCGCTTTTATTCGCGGCGTCGGCCTCATCATCGGCTCCGTCATCATACCAATCATCAGCATATTCCACACCCTATCCACTTTAAGCCGATAACAAGGGCCTTTTTATTCACTTTTTCCCAACACACCGGAGGTCGTCATGAGTCCAGAGGCTCTAATATTCTTAGGTTGCATCGTCTTCACGTTTATCGTAATCAATGCCGCCATCGTCCGCTGGATGTTCAGAATCAATACAATCGTCCACCATCTACAGAATATCGACCGCTCTCTGGCAACGCTCTGCCACAACCACGATTCAATCATTGAACTTCGAGACAAGGCATAAACTCACCATGTATTTTGTCGCACAATTCATTGCAAAATCGACCGATTTCACTGAAACAGTCATGCGACAAAATTCGCGCTCCAAATCACCAAAACACTTCTATTTCCCGCTTCTTATCACTTATTCCCGCTAAATCCCTTTGTCTCATAATAAGTTCCGGTTTCCAATGGTCTCATGGTCTTCACCGTCCATGACGGAGACGAGGTTTCCCTGGGCATCGTAGGAATAAGAGGTCACCGTGTCCTGCGGCTCAACCACTGTGACCACCCGGTTGAGCCCATCGTAACCGTACCGGGTGGTATGCCCCCTGTTGTCGGTCACGCTCACAAGGTTCCCTTCGGCGTCATAGCCGTATTCCGTAAAGGTTCCGTCTTCCTTGATCTCCTTCCACAGCATGCCCGGAAACTCAGGGTGTTCATAGCTCCAACGCTTGCGGCTCGAAAGGGTGCCCGTGATGTCGTACTTGCCCATCTCGATGCGGTTCCCCTGCTCATCGTAGCCATAGGCCATGTAGTTCCCTTCCGGGTCGGTCATCCTGGTGAGCCTGCCGAACTGCGCGTCGTAAGAAAAGCGCCTCGTGATTCCATCCGGATCCGTCACCGACTCCACTTCCCCTGAAAGGCCATACCCGATGATGGTCCTGCTTCCATCGGCATGGGTGACTCTCCTCACTCTCCCCCGCCCGTCGTAGGAAAAAGCCGTCTGCTGGCCGTTCACGTCGGCGACCAGTCCCGGCCTTCCCGCTCCATCATAGGAATAAAACCGCGTGCTGCCGATCACCGGCCGGGATACGGCCAAAAGATCCCCTGTGCCCGCGTTGTATTTTAGAACGGTCGTATCTCCATCCCCCGGCAAAGGCCCGTCTATGGAGGTCACCTGGCCTATGACATTATAAGTGAAGGAGGTGATATATTCGTAAGGGACAACCGTTCCGGAGCCATCCCTTGTAAAACCTCCTTCCACCAATCGATAAAAGAGCTTTGTAGGCGCTTGGTTAGAAATAGCGTTACCGTCCCCGTCATAATCCCACACGGTCATCTTAACGCCTTCTCCCAGGACACTTTCCTCGGTTCGGGTCAGCGCGACGTTCATCTCAGGATGGTAGGTGTAGGCGATCCTCCTTTCTTCCGGGCTACCCGCCGTGAGAATCACCGTCCCGGGATTACCCCTCGCATCGTGGTCCAGGTAGCGGTTGACGGCACCGCCCGCATACTCCACCTCCACGAGTCTCAACCTCTCATCATAGAGCCACCTCACCGCATTGCTTTCCATGTAAGGAGCACTACCGGGGCCGTTCATGGCGGTCAACCGCTTTCGCGCCCCTATCTCTAAAATATCGTACCAGCGCTCTATCCCATAGGCATCGGTCACCCTTACCCAGTCGACAGCCCCGTAGTCAATTGTGACTCCTTTTCCATCCCTGCTGAAGTTCTCCACGGCCCGGTCATGGCGATCATAGATCCAGGTGTCAATTACATGGCCCACCTTGTCTCTTTTTTCCGTGAGATTGTGGAGGTCACCGGGATCTTCATAAGCGTAATCGAATCCGGAGCCGTCCGCATAAGTGACTGATACCAGGTTCTGATTCGCATCGTAGCCGTACGTGACCCAGATGCCGGAAGGAACCCCCTCTGTGACACGGCCCGATAGGTGATCAAGGAGACCGTCCGGCCTGTAGCTCAACGTCAAGGTGCGTCCACTGGATAGATCCATCACCCTTGCCACCCGGCCCGCTCCATCATGAGAAAGCACGATTCCGTTCCCTTTTCCATCCTGCATCCAGAGGAGCCTGCCGGAACTTGAAAAGCCATACCTGCTGCCGTCGAGTCGATACCATACAAAACCTCCCCCTCCCGCCTTTACCCGGCTTGTTTCCCCGTAAACCCCGACAAATTCACCCGCGGCGTCTTCAAGGAAGTACGAGGCCCTGCCCGTTCCGTCGGTCATTTTCAAGTAGGTCTTCACATCCATTTTCACTGAAGGATCAAGGGAGATTTCGTAGGTGTGGGTCCAACCGTAACCAAGCCCCCCTCGCACCCGAGAACGGCTGTTGTAGGTGGCCGCAAAGATCAGGCCCAACCGATTGGGCGAGGCAAATTCTAGATCCAGCCTGGCTTCCACCACATTCCCATTGAGGATACGAACTGTTTCGCCGACAAGTCCTCCTCCGCCTTCCTGTTCATCCGTGCAAAGCCCGTGATCAAGGTCTTCAAATCCTGACGGGAGCCCCACGAGCTTCTTCAGATGGGCCTCGATTGCTTCCGCCGTGCATCGCGTGCAGCTTACAGCCACGGCACCATCGACCAGGGCATCGCCGCTCAGCCCATAGAGGTAGCGGTAAAGAAGCGTAGCGTCGGTCGTTGCGTCGGAAACCCCGTCTCCGTCAATATCCAGGATGTTGGACCTCAAGCCCTGTTGGAGGTGCGACTCGATGACGGGCGATGTACAACGTACGCACTGCTTCGGGTCAAAGCCGGGTTCGATCATGGCTTCACCTGTGATCCCATCCAGGTAACGGAAGATGATGATTCCATCCCCTTCCGCCGTGAGCGAACCGTTTCCGTCCACGTCAAAGTCCCATGTTTCAGCCTTCTCCACCGTCCCCAGCAGATTGTGCTCGTCGCTGGACCTGCTTGCTTCATAGATCACGTAGATGGGCTTGTCGCTCTCGATGTACGCCCCTTCTGTTACATGGGTGCCGTTCGTCTCGCTTCCGAAGTAGAGCTTGCCTGGGGTGAGCGCGTCGCCGTTGCCCTTCTTGGTTTCCGGAGCACTCCCACCCTGGTAAAGGCTCACCGTGGTATCGGCATCAGGACAGATCACAGCCACATACTGGGTGGCCACGGGAATACCGTACCTTTTCCCCATGTAAGCTCGATCCAGGAAGGCCGTGGCCTCCGAGCCGTCCGAATCCCCGTACTGGACCGCGGCCACGGGTTTGTCCGAAACAATGTGGATTGCGCTCCCCCGCCCTTGGGATTGATTGCTCCCCAGAGAAATCGAACGCCGCTCCCCGGCATCGAGAACGAGGCTCTTAGTCGATCCATCGCTCGCGTATGCTTCAACCTGCGTAGCATCCATCGCAGCTCCAAGCAGTACGTTCGAGGACCGGATACCCCAGAGGTCTCTCGATGCCGGCGGAACCGGGTAGGCATCCACGGGCGTGGAGCCGGAATAGGCCACATGGGCGACCACTATGGGCCTGCTCGAAGTGATGATGCCCGATACGTTGTTGTCTTCCCCAGCCTCCACCGTGATCACCCGGCCTTGGAGGGCGGTCTCCGAGTAGTAACTGCTTCCGATACGGATCTCGACCTGGGCATCCCCGTAAGGACTGAGGACGTAATAGACGTGTCGATTGCGGATATGGGGGATTACGAATAGCCACCCGGCAAAGGATCTTGGCACCGGCATATCAGTTCCGTTCAATACGCTTCCGGCATCAAAAGGACCGAGCCCAGAGATCGTGCTTCCTTGGGTGAGCTCTCCTGAAGGAAACTCCCCGGACTCGTATAGGCCGAGATTCAACTTCACCCCTCCCGCCCAGATGACGTTGTAATCCGAAAGACTCACAACCTGAAGGGGAGCTCTCTCCAGGCGCGGATTCAAGACATAGTACGTGAGGGTTGAATCCCGATAGATCTTGTATCCCTTCCCCGGCTCAAAGGTGGTGAAATCTTTTTGATTGTAAAGCCTGTATTCTTCCTCCGTGCCCGGAGAGCCGGGGATAAGGGTATAGATTTCCGTGACTCTGTTAATGTCCACCAGGTCGGTTACATTTGTGCCCTTGGTTGTGGTCGGGCCGACCCAGTTCCATCCCTCCTGCATCTGTGGGAATTGAGATGCAACATGCCTTCCCACCAGGACCAGGGCCTCATCTTGAACCATCTTGATTTCATATCCTTCCCCGGCGTACATTTCCATCAGGTCACCGCTGCCCGATTGAGGCTCATAGGAACCGGTCAGGGATCGGACGAGGTCAACCTTTTCTAAGATGGCATTCAGGATGTCATCCACCTGCGGGTTTAAGGGTTCCACGGGTAGAGAGATCAGGTTCCATCCCGCCTTGAGAGGGATTTCAATGGCCGTTTGACGCGGATCCAGCGGGTCTGTCCCTTTTTCCACTTCCAGGCCGTCTCTCCCTCCGTCCCCATCCGTGTCCCTGTTGAGCGGGCTGGTCTCATAATCAGTTACCTCTTCCGCGTCACCGAGTCCGTCCCCATCCGTATCGGTTAAGCGTGGATCCGTTCCAATGGTAATTTCCACAGGGTCAGTCAGCCCGTCCCCGTCTGTGTCCCCGGTTGAAGCATCGGTTTCCCCGGCTTCCGCCAGACCGTTGTGATTCGGGTCCTCCTCGCCATCACCCAGGCCGTCTCCGTCCGTGTCGGCGCAGAGAGGGTCGGTTCTGGTCGCAGGGTCCAGGTCCGGCTGGAAGATCGCTCTGTCCGTGTAAGGCCCCACATCAGATAGCGTGTAGCCGAGTTCGGTCCCGTCCTGGATTCCGTCCCCGTCCGTATCCCCATTGCAGGGATCGGTCTCCCCGGGATCCACGATACCGTTATGATTGGCGTCCTCCACCCCGTCCCCTATGCCGTCATCGTCCGTATCCGAATCGCCGGGATGGGTGCAGAGCACCGCCTCGAAAGGATCCGCCAGCTCATCGCCGTCCGAATCGTTCAGAATCCACTCCCTCACACCGCAAGACCCGGTGGTTAGCACCGTCAAATCGGACCTCACGCCCAGCGTGCAATGATATCCTGCGCCAACCTGCACAATCTCCTTCCAGTCCCAGACACCACATTGACCAAAAAAACTGTAGCCGGCGGCCGTGACGCCTCCCTTCGCCTTCAAGCCCACCGTGTGGTAAGAGCCTGCAGCGACCTGTACAACATCCGACCAACCATCCACATCGCACTCACCCCATGCAGATCGGCCCACAGCAATGACGGTTCCATCCGATCTCACACCTAGCGTCGTATGAGACCCCGCACCGACCTCAACGATATCTTTCCATCCGGATACCTCGCACTGCCCATAACGGTTATTCCCCGCAGCGATCACCGTCCCGTCAAATCTTAGACCCACAGTATGAAACCCACCGGCGGCAACCTGGACGATCCCTGTCCAGGCACCGACACTGCACTGTTTATAAAGGTTGTTTCCCACAGCAACAACTGTTCCATCCGCCCTCAGCCCGACGGTATGTTTGCCCTTGGTGGCAATTTGCACGATTTCTCTCCAATCGCCTACGTTACACCGGCCCTCTCCATTATGTCCCGTCGCAACCACCGTTCCGTCCCGTCTCAACCCCACAGTATGGTCTAGACCTGCCGTAACCTGGACAATCCCTGTCCAAGCCGCCACGTCAAGTTGTCCATACCTGTCAATACCTGTCGCCAATAGGGTCCCGTCCGTTTTGAGAGTCACAGCATGTACCTCTCCTGCTGCAACGAGGATATTCTTGAAATTCGGATCCAGCTCCCTTTCATCTACAGCGCCGTTATGGTTCCAATCCTCCAAACCATCCGCAAGGCCGTCCCCGTCGGTATCATTATTTACGGGATCCGTTCTCGTTGCCGGGTCCTGATCCGGCTGGAAGATCGCTCTGTCCGTGTCCGGCCCCAAATTCGACAGGGTGTAGCCGAGCTCGGTTCCGTCCTGTAGTCCATCGCGATCCGTGTCCACGGTGAAGGGGTCTGTTTCTCCGATGTCCAATGTTCCGTTGTGGTTCCCATCCTCTGTCCCGTCCAAAATCCCGTCATCATCCGTGTCTTTGTCCTTTGGATTGGTGCACGACGCACTCTCTAGCCCGTTGGGCAATCCGTCTTCGTCGGGGTCCTCCTCCGGCCCCCATTTGAGGGAGCCAAAATGATCCACCTCCCAGCGGTCAGGCAGCCCGTCATCATCGTTATCCGTGTCGTAACTTCCTGGGTCTGTCACCAGGCCGTCCTCCTCAAGGTTTGTCAGGCCATCCCCGTCACCATCGTCCTCACCACCCTGCTCCAGATTTCCCAGGTAGAAGCTCTCCCACCAGTCGGCAAGACCGTCGGCATCCGAATCCAGATCAAGCTCATAGATGTATGCAGCGCCCGCGTACTCTCCCCCGTCATCGTCCCCTTGCGCTCCCACAATGGCAAATCTTCCCGACACAGAGGTCCAGTAGCCAAAAAGCCCCTCCGCTCTCCCGTCCCATGCGGTCAGTTTCTCCTGCTGTCTCCAGAGGCTCCCCTCTAGCTTGAACACATAGGTGGAACCGGAATCAGCCCCCTTGTCATCGTCCCCACGGGCCCCCACGAGCACATGGTCCCCGGAGATGGAAACAGAAACCCCAAAAGAATCACCCGCCGAACCGTCCTCCGCAGTCAACTTCGCTTCCTGTACCCACTCCTCCCCCTCTCGCCTGAAGATGTAAGCGGCCCCGGAATCCCTCCCTACGCCATCATGTCCATGGGCCCCCACAACGGCATAATCACCCCAAAGCGATAGGGATACCCCAAACCAGTCGGACTCTGTGGTATCTCCAGCGCTCAGCTTCGCCTCCCGGATCCATGCATCTCCCTCTCGCCTGAACACATGGACCGAACCGGCATCAATGCCTTTCTCATCATCGCACCAGGCTCCCACGAGGGCGTGATCACCGGAAATGAATACCGACCAGCCGAACATATCCCTTTCCGCACCGTCCTCGGCGGTCAGCTTGGCCCGCTCAATCCAGATGTTTCCCTCCCGCTTGAAAACATAGGCCGAACCGGAATCGGCCCCCCCATCATCATCGCCTTGGGCGCCCACAAGGGCATAATCTCCTGAAATGGATACCGATGTGCCGAAGTAGTCCCCTGGGGCGCCGTCCGTGGGTACCAGTTTCGCCTGTTGAACCCACGCACCTCCCTCTCGCCTGAACACGTAAGCCGAGCCGGAGTCCTTGCCTATGGGATCATCAAAGTAGGCTCCAACAATGGCATAGTCCCCGGAGATCGAAACGCAAATGCCGAAAGAATCCCCGTAAGCACCGTCACTGGCCGTCAGCTTCGCCTCCTGGACCCACCGGCTCCCTTCCCGTTTCAGAATGTAGGCAGCGCCCGTATAAGAACCTCTCCAGTCATCCCCATAGGCTCCCACGATGGCATAATCACCGGAGATACAAACCGAACGTCCATAAAAGTCACGGACCGGATTTCCTGCAGGGCCCGTTTTCGTCTCGGATCTCGTGGGGGCCGTGCCTCGAAGATACTCCTGAGCATTCGTAACTCCGTCACCGTCAGGATCATCCGCGGACTCCAGGTCAAAGGTCCTGAAGTAAAGGGCCTCCCACCAGTCCGGAAGACCATCATCGTCTGAACCTACCTTTGCTTCAATGATATGAGCAGATCCGGAATAACTCCCCTTGTCATCATCGTAGGGGGTCCCCACGATGGCATAATCACGGGAAATGGAGACAGAGTAACCAAACCAGTCGTCCGCCGCACCGTCGACTGCGGTGAGCTTGTCACCCTGCTTCCAGTCCTCTCCTTCGCGCCTGAAGAGATAAGCCGAGCCCGACTCACTCCCTTGATCATCGTCTCCGAAAGCCCCCACCAAAGCGTAATCTCCAGAGACGGAAACGGAGTAGCCGAACCGGTCGAAAGCTGAACCGTCATAGGCCGTCAGCTTCACGCTCTCGATCCACTGGTCCCCCTCCCGTTTAAATATGTAGGCCGATCCGGAATAGCTCCCCTTTTCATTATCCAGGCATGCCCCCACAATGGCATAATCCGCGGAAATGGACACTGAACTACCAAAGGATTCATAGGCAGCACCGTCCGAGGCTGTCAGCTTGCCCATCCCAATCCAGTGGTCTCCCTCCCGCTTGAAAAGATAAGCCGAGCCGGAACTGAGCCCTTTGTCATCATCGCCATCGGCTCCTACGATGGCCCAATCCCCGGAAATCGACACAGACCCGCCGAAATAATCGAATGAAGCACCGTCATAGGCTGTCAGCTTGGCCCGCTGAATCCACTGATCCCCCTCCCGTTCGAATATGTAAGCCGATCCGGAATAACTCCCCTTGTCGTCGTCCCCGGAGGCCGCCACGATGGCCCTATTTCCGGAAATGGAGACGGAAGAGCCAAACCGTGCGTAATTGCCCCCGTCATCAGCCTTGAGTTTAGCAACCTGGGTCCAGCTATCACCGCCTCTCTCGAAGATATAAGCCGCTCCGGCTTGAAAACCACGATCATCATCTCCGTAGGCTCCCACGATGGCATAATCACCGGAGATGGAGACGGAATTGCCAAAAAAGTCCGCCACCGCCCCGTCGCTGGCGGTGAGCTTGGCCTCCTCGGTCCAACCGCTCCCTTCCCGCCTAAAAATGTGAGCCGACCCGGAACTACTCCCCATGTCATCATCGTAGGGAGTCCCCACGATGGCATAATCACTGGAAATGGATACCGAATTGCCAAAATAGTCAGAGGCCGTAATGTCGTGGGCTATGAGCTTGACCTGGTATTTTGTTGGATCGGTACGCTTGGTGTACTCTGAGAAATTTGTGAGTCCATCCCCGTCGGGATCATCGTCCGCCCCCTCATCGAGAATCCTGAAGTAGGCCAATTCCCAGGAGTCCGGAAGGCCATCGTCGTCCGTATCCTCAAACTTCGCAGCCGCGACAACCGGGAGAAGAAGAAAGATGACAGCTCCAATTAGGACTTTTCTTCGACCCGATCTTTTCATCATGGCCTCCTTTTCTTCCAGGGATGAGCTTAGGTAAATCTACTCTCGTGGCATTTACCCACGCCCATCTTTGGGTACTCTCTTTCGGTACTCGCCCATGTCGAGTTCGGGGCTCTTACCCTAAATCCCTTTCACCTCATTCATAAGAGCCGCTGGTGCCGTAACACCAGTATCCTTTGCCGCAGTCCGGGCCCTCGTCCTGGCAATAAATTCCATAGCACATCGTATATCCGGAGGTGTTCGTGCAGCCATAGTCCACGCGAATCGGTCCGTGGGCGTTACATTCCTGCTCCGTCCCTGCCCACAATTTGCAGGTCTTCCACGCACTATGGACGACCGAATCGTCAGAGGAATTGTAGATTGTTCGATGATAGAAATAGCTACATTTGTGTGTGGAAGAGGGAGTCCATGAGAAATAATAGTCGTCGTCCACGTAGTATTTACTGCACACGGTCAAAGTGGCCTTGACCGGGCTGTTACATCCATCTGTTATGTGGATATAGGCCGTTCCCGTAGCGTTTTGTGAAGTGCTGACGAGGTTTACAGGCCCAGTGGCTCCGGGATCTCCCAAGGAAAACCCCGACCACCCGGATTCGCTGCCGATCCGCCACGAAAAGGGAGGACTTCCCCCCTGAACTGTAACCCATTTGCTGCTCGAGACATCGATATAAACCCTGCTCGGGGTTGCCAATCGAAAAGGGCTTGGAATACAATCAAGGCACCCGACATACCCTGCAACAGCTTTTCCTCTTACGTCTTGTATGCGAATTGTGATCAATCCCCCACAGGCGAACGAATCGTTGTCCGCGCAAAGGATGTTGGTCATTCCTTCGGTCTCGCTTGCGAGCCTGAATCCATATCCACCCTTTACAGACCATCCGTAGGGATACTCCCCCCCCTTGATCTTGATCTCCGTGCACTCTCCCCGACTTATTGTCGCGGGATTGCCCGGATCGTACTGAAGCTCCCAACTGGGGTCTTTTTGCCAGTTGCGTGTCAGGGTGGGCGTCGGACATGCATTCTGAGCCAAGGCACTCAAAGGCAGGGATAGGCCAAATAGCACAAAGAAAAAAATCACCTTATTCGACCTTGTCATAGCGGGTCCTCCGGCTGTCTCTATTTTGTCTCCTGTGCTGAAATGAACCCGGTCCAATGCAATTGAATCTTTCTCTCTCCTGTCATGGCATGGGTCCACTGCGACACAGACAAGCACGAACACTCGAGTAGCTCTAAAACATAAAGGGGATTGAATTGAAAACAAAGACTCCGACCGCACTTACAGGATGGCCATGGGCTAAAGATTATCTACCTGTCATAAGCGTGAAATGAATCCTCGTCCTAAGTCCACCGTGGATGGCCGACTTTATCCCTGATGAAGGTTAGTATGATGTTCAATTACAGGCCCTCTGGTAGAGGACGAAAATAAAAACAAGGCAATAATTGTGCCGGGAGTTACGGGAGTTCGTAAAAAATTTGAAGGACGAAATTAAGATTGTAATATCTACTGGTTAGCGTTTTGTTTCCAGCATTTTTTCCCCGCTGAGAGTGGTTCAAACGCAGGGGAAAACGAAAAAGAGGAAAAAATACACACAAAAGAAATTAAAAAATTACCGATAATGGTAAATAAATTACCTACAGTTTAGCGGCCCGGGCCCTCCCCTCCATGTTCCTGGGTTCCGCCGTGTGCCGAGCGCCCCGGAGGGTCGAGAACGCTCCGGAGTTGATGGCGACCGCCGGCACTGTTTCAGGGCGGCTTGAGTTAGCAAAAAATCATCATTGAAACAACGTACCCTAAAAAGATCCACGGATTCAAAGAGAATGCAAGGAATTAAGTATGGTGTCCCCAGAAATTCAGGGGATCGCGACCGGCCACTCCACCTTCGAAGAAACCGTCCCTGATTGGGAGAAGTGGGATGCCTCCCATATGCAGGAGCCCCGTCTGGTCGCCAGAGCCGATACGAATATCTTGGGCTGGATCGTCCTGAGTCCGGTTTCGAGACGCCTCGTTTACTCGGGGGTTGCGGAAGTGAGCTTGTATGCTAGAACGGGGTCGGGCCGCGGTAAGTGACTGATAAGTAGACGAATGTTTCCAAACTTGGCCTTGAAAAAGGGGCCATATTGCGTTTTTGAGGGGTAAAAAGGCTATTATTGTCGGATGCTAATGCCAAGAGCAGAGCTGAATTCACCCATTGCCGGTCAAGCTTGTCCGCCTGGAGGGCCGGTTTTGGGATATATCTCTCACAGCCGCCGTCGCTAACGCTCCCCGCATCGCTGTGCGTGATAAAATAGCGGGCCAAGGAGCCCACAGGACAGCAGACGGGAAAAGGATTCTTCTTGACAAATATCGGCCACGCACATAAACTAAATTAACTAAGTTCACTAAACCAATCCTGATGGAAGGTGTCATGCAAACGATTAACATACATGAAGCGAAAACGCATCTTTCCCGCCTTGTTGATGATGCGGCGAAAGGAAAAGCCTTTATTATTGCCAAGGCAGGAAAACCGATGGTGAAGGTTTCCCCCCTGTCTCGGGAAGAGTTAAAAGGGGAAAAGAAACTTGGATTTATGTTGGGTGAAATCTCAACGCCGGATGACTTTGATTCTCTTGGGGCCCCGGAGATAATGCGGCTTTTTGAAGGCAAATCAGAGTGAACCTGCTTCTCGACACGCACATCCTGCTCTGGGCGGCCGGGCAGCCCGACAAACTTTCCCAATCGACGCGCACCCTTTTGACAACGCCCGAGAACAGCCTTTTTTTCAGTGCGGTAAGCATTTGGGAGATCGTGATCAAGTTGGGACTGGGGCGAGAGGATTTCAAGGTCGATCCCTATCGTTTGGTAAAGATGCTTGTGGCCCATGGATATACCGAACTTTCGGTAACAGCCGAACATGCCTTGAGAGTCGATTCACTGCCGTTGCTTCACAAAGACCCTTTCGACCGCCTCCTGCTTGCTCAGGCCCGTACCGAGGGCATGCTTCTGCTCACCGGTGACGCTCTGATTTCCCAATATAAGGAGTCGGTATTGACAGTTTAAGCCTCAACACCGGGGTATTTATCCTCTGCTACGATTTCTTTTGGGTATCATTTGGGTATCATTTCTTCCCTGCCCCTTGAATCTATCGAATGTATTTCGAAAAAAAAAGATTCCTGGTCTTCGCCTAACCTGCTGAAATGAGACATAAAGCTGAGATGTCAAGTAGTTGAAATTATCGTGCTTTACGCATTCAAGTCCCGCATTTGCTCTTTTCCTTTTAGCGGGGTTGGCTGTGCGGGGCCATGCAGGGGAAGGGAGAGAACCTGGAAGGTGCGACCGTCAAAGGCGATGAGGTCCTTTTCAATGAGCTCATCCCTTGCCAGGATGAACTGGTCGACCGTGATCCTCAAAAGGGTGCACATCTTGTCATAGGAGTAAAATCACAGGCCGTATCGGTCGGCGACGAGCACCAGGAAAAGATAGAGCATAAGCTCACAGTGGGTGAGGGTGTAGAAAAAGCCCTCTTTAAGGAATCGAGGGGAGGAGGGACGTTATTTCTTTGTTGACAAACAAGTAAGAATCCCAAATTTGGCATCCATGCCTAACCAAGCCCCCATAGACACCCCAGGCGCCCTTCACCACATTGTCATCCGGGGAATTGAAAGGAAAAGGATTTTCGAGGTTGACAAAGACCAGGAAGACTTCCTTGAGAGGCTTTCCGGTGTCTTGCAGGACAAGGTTACGCGCTTTATGCATGCGCGTTTAGGAGGAATCATCTGCTTCTTCGCACTGAAACCATTCCGATTGCATCCATCATGCGGAGGCTTTTGACCGGTTACGCGGTGAGATTCAATTCCCCCTTCGGCGGGACAGAGACATCTAACCCAAAACCGTTACAAATCGATTCCTTGTGGGGAGGACCGGTATCTAATGCAACTGGTGGCAACCATCCACCTCCACGCCCTTGCCGGCCCCAGTGCATTATTTAACCCCCGCGAGTTACGGACACAATCCCCCCTCAAGCCGGACGGCCAGATCTTGCTTGACCGACAAGGCGAAATGTCCTACCGCTCGACCCACAATAAGCCGCTTCTTATCACTGATGACCGTCTATTCGCTTGAAACTCGGTCTATTGCTGTGGTGGGACTTGCGAAGCGAGCAACAGACGTGTCATTTTATTCAACTCATCCGACGGTGTCAGGGGATCAGGCGTTTTAGCCATCCCGATAAGGTTCCTTATAATCTGGGTGGGCGTCATGATCAACCCCCAGGGAAAACCCCACCATCCGCATAAAAGAGAGAAGAAGGCATCCCCGATCTGGCTCTTGATGCCGCAAGACCTGCAGCAAACATGAGGCCTGCTGCTCCAAGAGGTGTAGAAAAGCAGCGAATAAACTCGGTACGAGGTATAGACGTCAACCGGACCGTTCCCATGACATTCAGGGCAGAGCCCCCGATGGATTTCACCCGCGTGCTTTGAAACCACGTCTTGCGTTAATTCTCCCGCGACCAGGAGCCCATAACCATTCTGATGACACTTTTGATTACAGTAACGAAGACCTTTGTCCCTTACACCACCGAACAAAACTAGACTTCCACAGTAAGCGCATTTTGCCATAACACAACCTCCGGCTACGATCTTTTTCGGAGGTAAGCAAGGAATATGCCCACCATTTGACCCAGCCCTCAGTTTGCAGCTAAACTATTGATCGCCAATTGAAAAACAGCCAAAGACATGTAACTGGAAGCCGATCCGTCCCACCGACTATTACAAAAATCGCCAAATCAGACACTTTTTGAGGCCCTTGTCCTGGTCCCGCAATCAGACCCTCCAGAGTTTCGGGAAGCCCCGGAATGGGCACCGACACGGCCCGTGTGAGATGATCGGCGGAAAGCTCCATACTCCTTCTTTCGCCAGACTTGTTTGAGCGAGTGTTCGTCCATATTCCCAAAAACCAGGCCCTCATAAGCGCGCTTCTTCCCGCCCAGCACATAGGATGCATGGTGCACCTGGAGATTCGTGTAGATGCCCCGATCCTGGTGCGGTTCAGGTCTCCTTCATCGATGAGGCTGTAGAGGGTCCTACTGGAAATGGCGAAGTACTCGGCCACCTCGTCAAGCCGGTAGTGTTGTTTGAAAGGAATTCGCGTCACTTGTGATTCGAGTTCATGGCGACAAGGGGAAAAGACTGCTTGCCCTCAGCTCTGACTGTCCTTTGTTTCTTGCGCGAGAATCTGAGTTTTTTACCAGCGTCCCCTTTTACTACCACGCCCTCTGTGTCGTTTGCGTACTTGACCTCTGTCTCGGAAAAGAGCTGCGAGCGCACAAAAACAGGCGAAGTAAATCCTATTCATCGCAAAAGACAATCGGCTGATCTCATAAGGCGGGTTAAAAGATCACCTCCTCCTCGACCAATTGGTCGATTTCCTTCTCGGACATCCCGAGAAGTCCTCCAAAGACCTCCTTGTTGTGCTCGCCCACGAAGGGCGCCCTGCACCGAATTTCCCCCGGGGTTTTGCTCATTTTCCAGAGAAAGCCGTCGTACTTTCGTCCGGCCACCGCGGGATCCGGGTGCTCGATTTCTACGAAGAAGCCCCGCTCATTGAGGTGAGGATCTTCGAAGAGCCCCCTGTTACTCAGGGTGGGAAATGCAGCAACGCCCGCCTTCTGCAGCTTTGCCGTCACTTCGTACTGGGTGTAGTTGATCGTCCACTCCTCGATATGCTGGTCCATCTCCTCCTGGTTGTGCCAGCGGCTTAGCGAGTCGGCGAACTTCTCTTCTCCTGTCCATTCCGGATTTCCCATGGCCTCGCAGAGCGCCGCCCATTCCTCATCGGTGGCCACGGCGATGGTCACCCATTTGAGATCCCCACCCTTGCACCTGTAAGCGTTATGGGGCGCCATGAACTCATGCCGGTTGGCCTCGCGCAGCCGCACCCGTTTGTTGAGGGTGTAGTCCAGGAAATTCTCGGGTTGTATGCAAATCATGCCCTCCCACTGGGAGAGTTCGATGTACTGGCCTTTGCCGGTCTTGGACCGGTAGTGAAGGGCACTCAGCATGGCAAAAGCCCCATGGTGACCCCCCACTGGATCGCCCCAGCTGATGTTGACGGGATGGGGGGCCATGTGGGGATAGCCTGTGACGTGAGCGAGACCGCTGATATACACCTGGGGTCGTCCGTACATGACGAAATTGCTAAAGGGTCCCCCCGAACCCACGCCCGTCAGGGAGACATAAATAATGTCCGGTTTGACTTCCCTCACGGATTCATAGTCCAGGCCGAACCGCTCCATGACCCCGACGGAGTAATTCTCCACCATGGCATCGCTCATTTTGATGATCTCTTTGGCAAGCATAGCCCCCCTGGGCTTCGCGAGGTTGAGCGTAACCCCCAACTTGTTTCGATTGAGCCAGTTGTAATACCCGGAGTTGTCCTTCCTGGCCTCCTGGCCGGTCGGCCACGGGGGTAAGTCCCTGATCACATCCATCCGCTTCTGGCTCTCGACCTTGATCACCCTTGCTCCCATATCGGCCAGGGTTCTTCCCAGGTGCGGTCCGGCCCATGCCCAGCCAAAATCGACGATGGTGATCCCTTCGAGGGCTCTTTGCTCCATTGCGGTTCCTCCTTTCTTGCCCGGTTTCTAAATCACCCCGGCTTGCCGCAGCTTCACCAGGTCTTCCCTGCTGTATCCGAGCCTGCCGCAAAAAATCTCCTCGTTGTGCTCCCCCAGCAGGGGTGCATGTCGCCTTATTCTCCATGGGGTCTCGGAGAGCCTGTAGGGGGCGCCTGGATACTTCGCCCTGCCGATCACGGGATGATCGATTTCCACGAAGAACTCCCTCGCTTCGAGGTGCGGGGAGTTCACGACTTCTTCCGAGCTGTAATCCGCCCCAACCGGGATATGCGCGGCCTGGCACATCTGGAAAACCTCATTTTTGGTGTATTGCATGGTCCAATCGGTAAGGAGAGGCACCAGGGCATCGGCATACTCCGCTCGAACGAAGCGATCCTTGAAAAGCTCGCCTTTGGCCCATTCCGGATTTCCCATGAGCTCCACGAGTTTGTCGAATTGATGCTCCTCCACACACATCAGGAATATCCAGCCATCCTTACATTCCAGGGGTGTGATCGGCTGGACAACGGGGTTGGTGAGGCCGCCCATTTCATTGTCGTTGAAGGTCCAGTGCTCGACGGCGGATTCGTTTTGACCCGCCATGAGCTCCTGTATGGACAGATCCACGTGCTGCCCCTGGCCCATACGCTTCCTGGCAAAGAGGGCGCACATGGTGGCCACTGCCGCCGCTTGCCCCCCGCCGAACTGCGATTGCCTGCCGCCGGCCTTTACGGGAGGCATGACCGGCTCCTGGATGCAAACGGTGCTGATGAAGCCGTAACCTCCCGCGTGATAGGTGGTCAGCTCACGCGCCTTATAGTTCCTGTGTGGCCCAGTCTGGCCAAAGGGGGTGATGGAGGTCATGATGAGCCCGGGGTTGACCTTCTCCAGGATTTCGTATGTGAGCCCGAGGGCCTCCATTTCTCCGGGCGGATGATTCTCCACCAAAATATCCGTCCATTTGACAAGCTCCATAAAGATCGCCTTTCCTCTGACGGTCCCGGGATCAAGGGTCACGCTGAGCTTGCTGGTATTCAGGTAGGCAAAAAGCCCGCTTTTTTCGATGCCTGGCATATTTCGGGCAAAGGGCTCTATGCTTCTGGCCTCATCCCCCAGACCGGGATGTTCGATCTTGATCACCTCCGCACCCAGCTCCGCCATGAGTTTTGTGCAATATGCGGCCGGGACCAAATTGCCGAACTCGATCACCTTGATGTCCGATAGTGCTTGATCTGGCACCATACACCTCCTTTCGGGGCCACGAGATGGCCGAACAACTGATTTTATGTAAGAAATTCTACGACTCCCCCATCTCATGCCGGACAGCGGAATCGGAATGATCCCGGAGTGGTTTGGGCATCCGGAACGACAGAGCTTCCTGCAGCCGCGAATTCTGGATAGGCTATCCGCCGATTCGTGTTGGGGCTGCCGAAGGTCCCGCCGTTTTTGGCAGGGGCCGGAGGCGTGCCAATCTATTGTAGGGCTCTGCGTCGATACCGGCGATTTGCCGGGCTAAGGCCTTAAAGAAACCCGGACGGTGTTTTTTTGAATGGTTACCTTTAAACCGTCCAGGAATCCCGCATGTGGGGATTTCACCAAGGGGTAGGAGCTTATTGGTTCCAAAGGTCATATTGTCAATGGGGCGAAGCAATGCCAATGCTTTTTAAGTGGGCGCATAGTCGATTTCTTAGGCAGCTCTCGTGACCGCATTCATGACATCCCGGGCCGGTGACTTGCCGAACTTGGCGTGATCCCTTCGCCTTTTGAACACCCTTCGTCTCGCTTTATCGCGTTACGTCTCGTGCAAGCCAAGACGCGCATAGGAACCTAAGCTTATTTTGTATGACCCCATAGAAAGTATCCTATGGCATAACCTGATTGCCTTGTCAATGGAGGAGAGCCCGGGGATCCCCGTGACCTTATACCATTCGCCCCATGCTTGCGGAATAGGAAACCACTCCGTCTATTTCTCATTTTTACCACAACCTGATCTCGAGTCACGCTCGATAGCGGCTTTCACCGTTGTTGATCCCGGACGGACTCCGCACAAAACCCTGTTGTGTGATTTCCCCTATCTTGGCCACGCAAGAACCACTTGCGTGAACCGGTGGTACCCGGAAAGTGAGAGTTGAGTAGCATGGAAATGGCCTCCATTACATTTTGTAGCGGTTCATGGTCCGGGTCTTCTCGATGCTCGGGCAAGCGGTCCGGGATGAGTCCGGGTTTTAAGAGGGCAGCTCTTGATCAACGACTTCGAAAAGCTCTGTTACTTCACATCTCGACAGTGCCGATTCACGAAAGCCCAAGCTCAAGGTAAGGGTGCCCCTGTACCCGGAGAGCCCGGTAACCAGAAAGGGCGGATTGCACGGCGGCACAAGAACTTCGGCAGCGGTGATTTCCGGTGATTCAAAGTCAAGGGCGGTATCATCGATCTTTCCCAGATTTGTCATGGAGGGCGGTATGTTTCCGGTCGTGGCCAGTTTCGAAAAATACTCCCTGAACAAGAGCTTCTTAAAGCAGAACGGGTAAGGCAGCGCGAGAAGATAGGTGCCGAGCGCGAAGCTAAGCCCGATATGATCGGCTTTGAGGCCGTCGATTTGTTCCTTGACTCGCGATAAGGTATCGTCAAATTGAGCACCCAGACTACGACCGAGATCAATGAAATAAAAGGAGCTCAGGTTGCAGAGCGCCTGAGCGCGCTGGTCCGGGAGGTAACGGCGGAGGTCGACGGTACCGACCATCCTGAGCTCGCCGTTGCCGCTCCATCCTGTCTTACGGGCATACGAACGGAGCATGGCGGCCACCAGCACGTCATTGATGGTGGCATCCATCTGAGCGCAATAAGCCTTTATTAAGCCCACCCGTTCTCCTGAAAGTCGCTTCATCACAAAGGTGTGACGGCCGTTTGCAGCGGATTTCATAGGATAGACCATGCTTTGATAAGGAATAGAGCTGTCTATGAGATCCTTGAAGTAGGTGAACAGTATGCTCAAAAGGCGCCGTTTTGAAAATCGGCCGTACACTTGTCGCAGGCTTCGTGTTCCAAGATTAGGCGAAGGCGTGATATCTTCGTTTTTGCCCAACGCTCTATAGAGAGAGGCCAGGAGATAACCGAACTCCTTTGTACCTCCCGCATCGACCACCTGGTGGTTCAGCTTGAGAACCAGCCTGTCTCCTCCTTCACTTCTCAATAACAGGGCTTTCACCTGGGGCCCCTGGAGTTCATTGATGGGTTGGACGAGGAAATCGTTCAAGGCGGTTTCGCGCGTCAAATGGTCACCCGTGAACACGCGGAAAAAGTCCGAGTTATCCAGTTGGTCGTCGGCAATCCTGGCCCAATAGGGATTGATCCAGCGAGGGACAAACCGACAGCCCAGCACTGGCTCGGCGTAAAGGGTGAGGCGCAAAGCCCTCTTGAGTCGATCGGAGTCGAGCCCTCCATCGAATTCCATGAGGAGGTGGATCTGGGGTACATATACCCCCGACAGGGCATAGTTGCCATTGTCGCAAAACCGCGCGGATGTGGAGCTTGGAATCATCCTCTCATCGGTGCGTTTTGATGTTCATAGAGCATTTGCAAAACCGCCGTCAAGCCCCGCATCGTGTGTCTTTTAGAGAGTTCGATGCTGGGCTCGGAGTGTTGGGACTGGATATCATTCCGGAGTTCGGCAATTTCCCATGACGATTTCAATGCCACAAAGCGGTTGTTGTTTCAATAAAGGCGAATCAACCCGCAGCAGTCACTACTTCTATCGGCAATGTGGGGGCTTTCGTTGAGGAAAATAGAAAATGGCGTTCCAGAGAGCGCGCTTCGCGCCTTATGGGTCCGCGAAAGGACTATATTCGACATTTTAGCGAATGAGGTTCTTGCCGCTCAATGCCCTGCTGGGTGTGGACATTGACAACGAGATGAACTCCATGTCCTTTAAGGGCATCTACCGGTTCTTGGACCGTCTGCGCGAAGCCCGCCGTATCGATCATCATCATGCCGTTCACCCGGTAGGTGGTGGCGGAAAGAGCCCTCGGCCGCGAAACCTATCGACGAGCTCAGGTCGAGTCGCTCGCCGCCGACCGGCTTCGCGGAGTTTATCCTGAGCCATTCGACCTTGCTCATGCCCCTGAGCAAAGCCGACGGGCCTGTCGAAGGGCTCGCAGTGACGGACGACCGTATCACACCTTGCTCTCTATGGATCGGATCTTGCCGTCCATTCGGCCCGAGGCGCCCTTGCGGTAGTCGGCTTTCATCGTCATGTAGACCCTGCCCGAGTCCTCCTGCATCGCCTGGAAGCACCGTCCCACGAGCGCCATCACCTCGTCCCACTCCCCTTCCACACAGGTGCCCATGGGTCCGAGCTTGTAGGGCAGTCCGCTATCCTTGATGATCTTCACGGCCTTCGACACGTAGGCGCTCACGCTTTCTCCCTTGCCCACGGGAAAAATTGAAAAATCCACGATCAGGCTCACGATTCATCCTCCTTCGCTTTTGTGCCGATTGTAACACGATGTGACGGGCAACGAAATCCGGTACCTCGGATTTCATAGACAGAGTTTCATCCGTTTGATCAGCTCCGTCTCCTCCACGTAGGGAATGACCAACCGGTACTTGGCCCGGGTCATGGCCACATAGGCGAGCATGCGGATATTGGGCCAGGTTTTGTCCGTTACGTGGATTCGATCCATCCCCACGAGATAGACCAGGTCGAAGTCGAGCCCCTTGGCGCTGTGGATGCTGATCAGGGAGACCCGGTCCGTGGTCACGTCGAACATCTCTTTCGATCTCACATCCTGAGAAACCCATGTGGCAGGGATGCCCGCTTCATCCATTCTCCTCAAAAGCCGCATAGGAGCTGCCCGGTTGTCATAGGCGAAGCGCTCCCCGCTGTAAACCTTGTCATCGTAAATGACGGCAATCTCCGATCGCTTGTACTCTCCTGTTCCCAGGCCGTGGGAAAGATCGGCAAGGATGAAATCTTCGACCTCCTCGCCGCTCTTGAAGGCTCTGAGCAGCGGCGTTTCTCCGTGAAAAGCGAGATCGAGCGCCATCTGTTGAGGCCGGCCCTCGTCCGCTCCCAGGAAGCGCTGGGTGAAGCGGTAAATCTCCTGCGTGTTCCGGTACACGCTCTTCAAATGATGAACCCGTCCCGGGGCCTTGATGCCGAGGGCGCTCCAGGAAAGCCTCCTCCTGTAAAGGTCCTGGTAGGGATCCAGGGCGATCACCAGGTCCCCGCCTTCCTTCAGGAGGAGGAGAAGCGCCCGGAGCATGTCGCCGCTGAAATCCTGGCCTTCGTCGATAAAAATCGCATCGAAAGGTTCGAGGGCGTGCTTTCCCTCCTGGAGACTGGAAAGTGCCTCTTCCACCACGAATTCGTAGTACTCGGGCTCCTCGTTCTCATAGTGAAGGGATTCGCCGAGAATGCGGGAGCAGAGTTGAAAGAAGTGGTGAACCTGAATCCCCTTTTCACCCGTACCCAGACCCTTTTCATGGAGGAGCCTTTTCAGGTAGCTGACCAGGGCGATGTTGTAGCACACGAAAAGGATTCTTCTCTGCCTGCCGCGGGTCTTGCAGAGATGGCAGCAGCGGTGGATCAGGGCCAGGGTTTTCCCCGTCCCCGGAGGGCCCTTGATGATCTGGTGCCCGGATCTGAGACGAAGCGCCAGCCTCGCCTGGGCTTCATCGAGAGCCTGGACCTCCCGCTGGAAACGGGCCTTGCCCGGTCCTTCCCGCAGGGGGAGGGCAATCCGGGATTCCGGCCACATGAGGAGCGTCAGTTTTTCGAATTCCTTGTGGCTCATGCCCCTGAACCGAAAAGGAAAGGCCCCCGAGACGCGGTCGGCGAATTTTTTCCCCGAAGGATCTGCCGGGATGTCTCCACCCGGGGCCAAATCTTCATTGAAAAGCACTCTTTCCAACGGGATGAGCCATTGAAGCGCCCTGTCGCAATAAGCGCGGCCGTCCATATTGGGAAACACGACCATCCTCCCGATGGGGATCTTCAGCGCCCCTTCGTGCCCCGGCAGGTCGGAGAGGAACTCGGGAAATTCCTTGAGCCTGTCCATGAGGGCGTTCACGTACCCCTTGGCCTGTTTGTCCGGATTGGGCCTCTTCTCCGTTTTGCCGCCCCTCCTGAGGGTGAACTCAAAAGGCGTGTAGGAGATGATCTGCTGTAGCGGCCAGTCCTTCACTTCGAGGACAAGGAGCCCAAGCTTTTTTCCGAAGAGAACAAAGTCAGGCTCCGTGCCCCGGGCTCCGATGGTCGGTTTGTACCAGCAAATGAAATCGGAATGGGGTTTCGCCACTTCCTTCAGGAGCCTGTGGACTTCCCTCTCTCCTCCTGTTGCCTTTTCGTCATCCTCGATGTGGGACGGGTACATCCGGGCCATGACCTCTTCCTCAAGCCGATATCTCACGGCCTATTCTAGTCCGTCCCACCGACTTATTCCACCCCTTTTGAGCCCGAACCCGGATTGGATCCTAACGCCGGTTTCTTGTGGGCCTTGCCGCCGCCAGAGGCGGGAAAACGTCTCCGCTTTGCCACAAAGGGGGGGACGATCTTTCATGTCATTTCGACCGAAGGGAGAAATCCCAGAACCCCTGTGGATGTGTAATCAAGCTTTCTCGGCTGCCGCCTCGAAATAACCCCCCCGTACAGGCAAGGAGAGAAGGGGCACGGGGTTTGAACCCGGTGCAAAGGATGCTTAGGTTTAAATCCATAGTTCTTGTGGAAATAACTGGAGCAATGAGCCTACGAGGCAGTCATGGAAAATTCGGATTTTCTCGAGGTAACAGAGTTCGGCCTCTTCTGCCCGGAAGGGGACTTCTTCATCGACCCGTGGAAACCCGCTAAGAAAGCCGTCATCACCCAGGGGCACGGAAGACATCCGCGTCACCCACGGCTACGCCTCGGAACTCGCCAGGTGGCTGAAGGAGGAAGGATTTCATGCAGAAGAGGTGGCAACCCGCTACGGGGGTGAGATGGAGGAAGGGGAGGACGGAACACAAACCTCTTCGCTTCCCTTTACAGGGAGCCGGACGAAACCACAAGGACCGGCGCCAAGGTGAATGCCCTGGTGAAATATTTCAAGGAAGCCCGCCGGCCCGGGAAATCCTGGAGCGGCAGCTCGACTACCGCAGAATGGTGCAAGCGCTTCGCAGGATGGCGTCCTGTGACATCAAGGTCCTCGAACCGCCCCATGCCACCCCGTTGGCCTTTCCCGTCATGGTGAACCGCCTGCGAGCCAGAGTGACCTCCGGGACCCTGTCCGAGAGAATTCCCAGGATGGCACTGCGCCTTGAGAAGGCCGCGAAAAGGGACACCGATGAAAGGCATCACGATTCAACTCCGCAAGAACCACTGGACCCTGTCAGCGTAGCGAGCCGCTTTCTGGAAGGAGGAAAAAAACCCTGGTCATCATCGATCCCCACCTTGGAAAAGGAGCGATCTTCCGGGCCTTTGGTTTGCCCGTGCCGGGAGGGACCACGGCGGGAGATCTGGAGCGCCTTTCCCTCGTGATCCGAAGGTTCAACCCGGAAAAACTCCTCATCCTCGGGGATCTCATGCATGCGGTAGCGGGAAAAACAAGGGCGGTGAAAGATCTGCTGGCCCGTTGGAGAGATTCCTTTTCAAGCCTTTCCCTCATTCTGGTTCAAGGCAATCAGGATGAGCGGGCAGGAGGTCCGCCGATGAATTCGGGGTGACAGGCTCGGTCCGGGAATTCGAGAAGGGGCCTTTTCTTTTCGTCCATGCGCGGAAGAATTCCCCATCCAGGTATGCCGTGGCAGGACACACCCATCCCTCCGTAAAGCTCGTCACGCCCGGAGAGATGAAGGAGTCAAGGTCCACTTGCGGCGGAGCATGAGATCCTGATCCATGGATTGAGTATAGCATAAACGATTCACGAAACCATGAAACTCTATTATTCGGACAATTTCGCCTTCCCTCTTCCTGAAGGCCACACCTTTCCCATCGAGAAGTACAGTCTTCTCAGGAAAAGAATCATGGAAGCCTCAATCGTTCGACCCGAAGAGATCATAGAGGCCGATGAGGTGAAGGACAGGGACATCCTGCGTGTTCACACGCTTGCCTATGTTCAACGGTTCTTCCACGGAAAACTCACCTCCGCGGAAATCCGGAAGATCGGCTTTCCATGGTCCCCCGAGCTTGTAGAGAGGACGAGACGCTCCTGCGGCGCAACGGTTCAAGCATGCTTGGCGGCTCTCGACAAGGGACTGGCGGCCAATCTCGCCGGCGGCACCCACCACGCGTTCACGGACAGAGGGGAGGGCTACTGCATCTTCAACGATGTGGCCATTGCCGCTCGGAAAATGCAGGCTGAGAAGGCCGTCGAAAGGGTCGTGATCATCGACTGCGACGTTCACCAGGGAAACGGGACCGCCGCCATACTCGCCGGTGATTCCTCGGTCTTCACCTTTTCCATTCATGGGGAAAAGAACTTCCCCTTTCACAAGGAGCAGAGTGACCTCGACGTAGCCCTCGGCGACGGAACAGAGGACGAGGCTTACCTCGCCCGGCTCGAAACGCGCCTCAACCACGTTTTTCTATCAGGCCGTTTTGACCTGGCCATTTACATTGCCGGGGCGGACCCGTTCCGTGAAGACCGCTTCGGCAGGCTCGCCCTCTCCAAAAACGCCCTCGCAGAACGAGACCGCATGGTCTTTCGCCGTTGTGCGGATCGCGCGCTACCCGTGGCGATCGCCATGGGAGGAGGCTATGCCCGCAACGTGAGCGACACGCTGGACATTCACTTCCAGACGGTGAAGGTCGGCGTTGAAACACACCGGAAATTCCCCCGCCCCTTTCCCCTCCCACCAGGGATGGGATGGGATTCAGGGACAGGCTGAGGTGGAAGAAGCGGCGCTATACACCTCAAGAAAAATATTTTGGAAAATTGATCACTTTTATCCAAAATCGATAAAAAGGAGCTTCTTAAATGGAACAATGAGGAGGTAATACAAGGCACATCCTGATGATAACCTCGTTTTGTCATTCCCGCGAATCCCGGATCGGGCCCGGGACAGGCGCCGAAATCCAGACCTCTTGACAGCAACGATGTTCGGCTCTTAATATTGAGAAGACACCTTATTTGGGGCTCATTTTATCCAATTCCCGGACGATTTCCCATCATTGCCCTGGTCCGACCCGGCACAGGTTTCTACACCGACCTCGGTAAGCCGGGCCGCCTTTCCGATGGTCAAAGATTGCATCACGATCTCCTTTCGCTTCGAACATAACCCTAACGTTGCGAAAATTCCTTATCGTAGGGTGGGCTGCGCCCACCAGACACCGCTGATTCCATCTGTCAAAGGTGGGCAGGGCTTACCCTGCATCAATCATGGAGGAGTCAACCGCAGGGAAGCTCCAACGACAACATTCCGATTTCATTTTCTCCTTGGAATTATAAAGAATAATCATTACTGTCCAAAATAAACCCAAATTTAGACTTTTTGATCAATAAGTGTTTGATTTCTCAACTTGGCATCTGAAACTGAGAAATCTGTTTTCATTGATTCCTTGAGGATGATCCAACCCCCCTTTATTTAAAGGGGGGGCAGGGGGGATTTCATGAGCGTTCTTAAAATCCCCCTCGATCCCCCTTTGTCAAAGGGGGAGGTTAAGCAGTTCCTTCGCCAGAAAAGACTTTGATGAAAATGCTGCCCAAGGAAATATCCATTTCGGACAAGAGTGAGAGGAAATAATGATTCATCTGGACCGGCAGGGCCTTCCGGCTTTATTCAAGGAAGTTCGCATGCAATTGGGATTGAGCCAGGAGGGGCTGGCACGCAAACTGGGGGTAAGTTTTGCTACCGTCAATCGTTGGGAGAATGCCCAGGTCAAACCTTACAAGCTGGCAATGGCGCAATTTGAGGGATTTTGCCTGAAGATGATGAAACAGGGGAAGCTGAATCTTCCCGGGGTGTTCAAATGAAGACGAGAGAACCGCATTATTTGGGGCATCGGGCGCGCCTGCGCGATCGTTTTCTCAAGTCCGGAATCCAAGGCATGGCCGACTACGAAGTTGTAGAGCTGCTCCTGACCCTGTCGATTCCGCGCAAGGACTTGAAGAAACCGGCCAAGCGGCTGATCCATAAATTCGGCAACGTTAAGGGTATTCTTGAGGCGCCGTTGGCGGAATTGCGCTCGGTTGAGAAGATTGGAACGGTCACCCCGGTTGCGCTGAAGATTATCCGGGCTGCGGCTACCATCTACCTGCAGCAGAATGCCGAAGGTCGAGAGGTTCTGACGGATACGGCAAGTATGGGTGATTTCTGGCGCATGAAATTGGGAGGGCTGACAAACGAAGTCTTCCAAGTGGGGTATCTCGATTCCGGCAACCGGCTACTGCGCGACGGCGTCGAGACGCTGGAGGAGGGCACCATCGACCGCGCCAATGTATACCCGCGTCGAATGGTTGAGTCTGCCCTGCGCCGCGGTGCAGCAGCACTGGTGCTGGCCCACAATCATCCCAATGGCAACGTGCAACCCAGCGAACAGGATAAATTCTTGACGCGCACCCTGGTGCTTGCGGCCGAAGCGGTGCAGTTGAAAATCGCTGATCATTTCATCGTATCGGCCTGCGAGGTTTTCAGCTTCAGGAAGGCGGGGCTTTTATGACTATTGCGCCGCAGATCCTGAAAAATTACCCGGATCTGAACGAAGCCCAGCGCCGGCTCATCCAGACCGAGGTGGACGTGTCCTTGGAAAAAGACGGATATATCCTGATCGGCAAAGTGGACCTATTGATGGGGCAAGATAACAAGCTTGAGCTGCTGAATTTCAAGACCAGCGAGCGCAGCACCGACCCGGCGCTGCTGGCCACCTATAAGGACCAGCTCTGCACCTATGCCCACGTGCTGGAGCGGCGGCAGGGAGCGGGCGCTGCATTTTCCCGAGGCCTGGGTGCAGTGCGGCCGGTTCATCGGCCGGGACAAGGCCCGTATTTTCGATCACATCGACCTCCATGACCACCTGCCCCAGGCGGTGGACGGCATCCTCGTGTTTCTAAAAAGCACGCCATGCGCGGCGCAGATTTTTCCGAGGTGCGGCGCAAGGATGTGTGGAGCATTCCCCTGGAGATACTGCGCGAGGTTGTCATCAACGTCCTGGTGCATGCCGTTCGCAAACCCGGACTCCGAACGAGGCGAAATGGCCCTGGGCTGACTTGAGCCTGCCGAAAGTCTTGTCGAAGGGCCAAAGCGCAGACGGACAACCTTACATGTCGATGTCAGCATGGTTCTACATCCTTTGTCTTGTCGTATGAAGTCCCTCGCCCCAGGCTACTTCTTCTTTTTCGGTCTCTCCTTTCCTTAAAAAAGGTTGATTTCTATGGCGATTCCAGGTACGGGTAAGCTCTTGGAAGGGCGAACAAATAAGTGATAGCAGAAGATCCGGTTCGGGAAACGTTTCTTCGCGTCCCGCGGAAATGCAAGAGTCGATCATCCTGGGAGACTTGAATCATCGTGTCGGGGAAGGAGGCCTCTCATGGAAGCCGAGAAATTGAAAGAATTTGAACGAATCTTCAATCCAAGATCGGTTGCGATCATCGGAGCAAAGACAACCGATGATTTCACGAATGCCATGATGGCTACGAAGATGAAAGACCATCTGTTCTTCGTGAATCCGAACTATACGGAAATCTACGGGAGGAAATGCTTCGCCAGCGTCTTGGATATAGAAAATCCCATTGACTATGCGGTCATCGCAATACCGGCTTTATCGCTTCCAAAGGTCTTAAGCGAATGCATAGAAAAGGGGATAAAGACCGCCCATGCCTTTACGGCAGGGTTCAGTGAAACCGGGCTGGAAGAAAGAATAAAACTGGAGGACGAGGTGAGGAGGATCGTGAAGGGAAAGATCAGACTGATCGGCCCCAATTGTATGGGGATCTACTGCCCTAAATCCGGCCTGTCTTTTTCCCCCCTCGCTCCGACCGATGAAGGACCCATTGGGGTTATTTCCCAGAGTGGGACTTTTGCAGGCCTTTTCTCCACCACCGGAAAAATAAAAAACCTCAAATTCAGCAAGGTCGTCAGCTACGGGAACGCCATAGACCTGGATTGTCCTGATTTCATAGAATATTTGGCGGACGATCCTGAAACAGAGATCATCGCATTGTACATGGAGGGTTCAAGAGATGGAGAGCGTCTCAAAGCGGTTTTGGAGGAGGCGACGAGAAAAAAGCCGGTCATCGCCCTAAAGGGGGGAGTGACCGAACATGGGAGCAGGGCCGCATCCTCTCATACCGGATCCCTGGCCGGTTCACCGGAAATCTGGAGCGCGCTTTTCAAGCAGACCGGCGTCATTCAAGTGGAGACATTCAGTGAATTGATCGATGCCGTCCTGCCGTTCATCCGTTCGCCGCTTCCAGCCGGAAAGGGAGTCTCCATGATCACCAGCTCCGGTGGTCTTAGCGTCATTGAAACCGACCTCTGCGTCAAGGTAGGCCTGGAAGTTCCCGGATTTGAAGGTGAAACGTTGAACGAATTGAAAAGGATCGTGCCCGCAGCAGGGACAATCATGGGAAATCCTTTAGATGCCTGGCCCTTATACTACAATACCTCAGACACGTCCGGGACTCTCTATCATGCGATCAAGGTGATCGCCCTTGACAGAAACATTCACTCCCTGATCCTGCATTTCGACGAGTTGGCTTATTTCAGGCACGTGCTGGGTGAGGGGCTCGAAGCCCATTTGAAGAAACTGATCGACCTGATGATCGATGGATGTCAATATGTGCGAGACGAAGTGGGTAAGCCCGTAATCATCTGCGTGGAACTCGATCCCTATTCGGAGGATGAGGAAGACAGGAGGCACCACCTGATGGTCAAGAAGGCCTTCGAGAACGAGCAGTTTCCCGTATACGCCACCCTTGACGCATCGATCAAGGCCCTGTTCAATCTCTATCGATACGCCAGGAGGGAGGCATCCTAGGCCGGATGATTCATAAACAATCGCGGCCTTTGATCGTTCATTGTGCACCGCTGCCCGCATTTGATCGGGTAGGTTCCTCGGAAAGCCGGGAGGCATCCAGCGGTAGCGCATTTACGCTGTGAAACACGTCCCTTTGGAGCCGCACCCATGCCGCGGAATCACTTCCTCAATCTCCCGCGGTATTCATTTGGTGTGATCCCCAGGTATCTTTTAAATACTCGTCTGAAGAATCCCACGTCTTCATAACCGACCTGGCAACTTATCTCCGAAATGCTGTCACCGGTATTTTCCAGCAAACGCTTGGCCGCTTCGATTCGGTATCTTTGTAGGTAGGCAAGGGGAGAGTCACCGGTTGCCTTCCTAAACCTCCGCTTAAAATTACGAAAACTCATCCCGACATCCGCCGCCAGATGATCCATGCTGATCTGTTTGGAGTAATTCCGCTCCATGAAAGTCTGAGATTTAAGGATCTGCTCGTCTTTGTGATGTTTCTGGTACTCGAAGATGGCGTAGGGTAGTTGGGACCTGCGCCCCATATCCAAAAGAAGGGCTCTACCACATTGTGCCGCGATCTCGAAACCACAGGTTCTTTCCACGATGTACAGGGAGAGGTCGAAGTAGGAAAAAGCCCCGCCTCCACAGAGCAGGTTCCCTTCATCCGTAATCAAGCACTCCGGTCTGAGATCCACTTGAGGATAACGCGTTCTGAACAATGGAGCGAATCCCCAGTGGGTAGTTGCCCTTTTCCCGTTCAGTAGACCGGTTTCTGCAAGCAAGAAAGCCCCGGTGCATACGCTGGCAAGCGTTGAACCCGCCTCGAAGTGCTTGAGGAGCCATGGCGTGGTGCTTGGATAGGTTCCTTCCAGAAAATCAAGGTCTTCGGCTGAAATGATCACAAGGTCCGTTTCCTTCACCTCCTCGATAGAAAAATGGGGTTGAATCAGAACACCGTTCACGCACCGTGCAGGTTTACCGTCCACTGTTGCGATCGCCACTTGGAAACATGGATTCGGCTTAACCCCACAAATTTGATTCCACAACACCCCCGCCTGGCTGAATATGTCCACGGGACCTGTCACCGTGGAACCGATGGTTCCGTCAAGTGCCAGAATAGTGACCTTTTTCATGCCTTCGACCCCCTCACCGGGATGGCATATTTGCCCCTCTTTGTTGTCCTTTCCGTCTCTTCCTCCCACGAACCGTCTGGGTTAATCTATTCATCAGAAATCTTATAAGCTTTTCCAAAAAAAATTCAAAGTGGTTGACAGTGGAAAAAGCCTCCAATGGGAGGTTCACCCGTACACTACCGAGAAAGGAGAAACCAACATGTCCGATACTGAATGTTATTCGCGCCTTATCGACTGGCTGAACAAGTCCTGGTGGAAATTGCCCCAATCCGATCACCTTTATCCGTCCATTGTAGCCTTCCTGACACCCGAAGAGGCGGATCTCCTCACCGGCATTCCTTTTTTACCGAGAACAATTGAGGATCTGGCCGAAATGAAAGGCATGGAGATCCATGAACTGGCGACAAGGTTGGATGACCTTGCCAGGAGAGGCGTGCTTTGGCGCAGACCCAAGGGGAAAAGTGTTCTTTACAGTCTGAACGATGCCTTTTCCCTTTTTTTCAGGGGTCCCTTCTATGCCGATGAGCCCCATAAGGCGACCAGGGCTTTGGCTCAGCCTTTAAACAGATACGTGTCCGATGGTTTGATGCATCAACTGTCTCTGTCACATACGAAGCCGTTACGGGCAATCCCCATACACAAGACAGTCCAGGATCCCCGGAAAATCCTTCCCTACGAAGACGTAATCGATTTTGTTGATTCCAGGGACTATTTCACGGTTTCACCCTGTGCATGCCGGCAGCGCAAAAGCCTGGATCCCAATTCCGCCCACTGCGCTCATCCGAAAGAAGTGTGTCTCCATTTTGGCGCACTGGGTCATTATTTGGCGGACAATGGTTTGGCCCGAGAGATCCCCAAGGAAGAGGCCAAGGAAATTCTTCAGCAGGCCGCGGATTCGGGGCTGGTTCATGCCATGTCCAATTGGGAGAAGGATCCGGATACCCTGTGTAACTGCTGCAGGTGTTCCTGCCTCTTCTTCGAGGCCTACCATCTCCTAGGCCATGATAGGAGCCACGATTTCTCCAACTACCGGGTAAAAGCGAACCCTGAAACCTGCAAGGCATGCGGTCTATGTGTCGAGCGCTGTCCTGTGGGAGCGCTTGGTATTGACAAATCCTCACGGGCCTGGAACAAGAAGGGAAACGTGGTGGTGCTTCACCCTGACCGATGTCTTGGATGCGGCGTTTGTGTTCACAAATGTTCCACCCAGTCATTGGTTCTTGAACGCCGAAAGGAGTTCAGCCAGCCGCCTGAGAGTATGGGAGAGTGGATGAAGCGGTGGACACAGGATCAGAGGGCGGTGGTCGCATCATAACAGTGGTGAGAGAATATCCGCCGATCGGTGATCGGAAGCTCCACTTGCAGGTCATCCTGGGACAGTTCAAAGTGAATCGAGACCAAGTAAAGGGAGAGAAAAAACGGATGGACATTGAGATCAGACGCGTATATGAGCCACCCGAGCCAACGGATGGCACGAGAATCCTTGTAGACCGCCTCTGGCCTCGCGGCCTTTCCAAAGAGGCGGCCAAGATCAATTACTGGTCAAAGGAGATTGCACCCTCGACGGAACTGCGCCGCTGGTATGGCCACGACCCGGAGAAATGGTCCGAGTTCAAGTCCAGGTACTTCGAAGAGCTGAACTCCAACCCTGAAGGAGTGGAGGAGCTTCTTCGCCATGCTAGGAAAGGCCGGGTCACCTTCCTTTACAGCTCGAAAGAGGAGCGCTTAAACAATGCCGTTGCGCTGAAGGAGTATCTTGAATCTCTGGGGTGAGGGGGGATCGAGGGGATTTTAGGAACCTCCGTGAAATCCCCCCCTCTCCCCCTCCACTCAGCCGAGCCAGCGCTTCCGTCTCCTGTAATGCTTGACATCCTTGTAGCTTTTCCTTTCACCCACCTCGCTCAGTCCCAAATAGAACTCCTTGATGTCTTCGTTGTCCCGGAGCTTTTCCGTGGGCCCATCGAGAACCACTTTGCCGTTTTCGATGACATAGCCGTAATCCGCGACCTCCAGCGCGATCACGGCGTTCTGTTCCACAAGGAGAAAAGACGTTTTCTCCTCCTGGCGGATGCGCCTGATGATCTGGAAGATCTCCTCGATGAGAATGGGACTCAGGCCCAGGGAGGGCTCGTCCAGGAGAATCAGTTTGGGGTGGGCCATCAAAGCCGCCCCGATAACCATCATCTGCTGTTCGCCTCCGGAAAGAAACCCGCTGACACGGGTTCGCAAAGCCTTGAGGCGGGGGAAGTAGGAGTAAACAAGATCCAAGTCCACCTGAACATTGGCACCCATTCCCATGCTGAACCTCCCTGCCAGGAGATTCTCTTCCACCGTGAGATGCTCGAAGATCCTGCGGCCTTCCATGACCTGCACCACCCCGAGTCTTACGATATCTTCCGGGTTCATCCGGTCGATCCGTCGACCGTCCATCTCAATGGATCCGTCGCTGACTTCCCCCACCTCTGTTTTCAGCAGACCGCTGACCGCTTTCAGCGTTGTGGTTTTCCCGGCTCCGTTTGCACCGAGGAGAGCCACGATGCCCTCCTCGCGCACTTCAAGGCTCACCCCCTTGAGCACCAGGATGGAATGATGATATCTCACCTCTATGTTGTTGATGCTAAGCATAGTCGGTTACTTGAACTCCGCCGGCCGGAGGTCCGGACAGGGTAACCAGTCTGTGATGGGGACACACTGGCTGTTTTTGATTTCCGTCACCCTGGAAAAAAGAGGCGACCGTTTTCCCGGCGAGAACTTGAACGGCTGAAGACCCAGAGCGCCGAACTGGGTTGTCTTCACCAGGGTATCATAAACCGCGGGACCGTTGAGGCCGTCCCATCCCGCGCGGTCAATGGTCTTGGTAAGGGATTCCAGGGCCAGGGCGTTGGCCATCCAGAAGGCGCAATAAGCCATGGTGAACTGCTCGGGCTTTCTATTCTTGCGCTTGAAGATTTTCATGACTTCCTCGGCCATACGCACCTCCTTATCGGCATCGGCCGGAGTCCAGTAGGGCTGCACCCCCACAACGCCCTCCATGAGTCCTCCCGCCACACGCGCAGCTCCCACATCCATGCCCCAGCAACCCATGCCGAACCGTGCTCTCCCCAGCATTCCCAGTGCCTCCGCGGCCTTGAGAACCACCCTCGGCTGGGACGCGATGGTCATGGAGTAAATCCAGTCTGGCTGCACAGGCAACAACCGGGTCATCTGCGTGGTTACGTCCACGTCAAAAGGTGGAAAAAATTCCTTGGCCACCAGTTCCACTCCTTTCTTTTCGAGGTAATCCAGGCAGGGTGGCGTGAGCACCGAGTGACCATAGGGATAATCGGGATTGAGGAAAGCCAGTTTGGGTTTCTTCTTCCCTTCCCAGTTCCGGAGCATCCAATCGATAAATAGCCCGAATTGGTCCGTGTACTCTGGAAGGGTCTGGAAAAGCCAGCCCGGAGGCCATATGGTCTTGGGGGTCGGACTGAAACAGAGGGCAGGGACTTTGTCTTCAGCCACCCGTTCCTTCAGGATTTCCATATCCGCCGATTGATGCAAAAAGATCAAAGGGGGTTTTTCGGCCACCACCTGGGAATAGTAACTCAAGGCGGTATCACGCTTGTTCCTGGTATCGTGCAGGACACAGTCGACCTTGGCTCCCTTGAGACCTCCATGGGCATTGATGTACTCCTCGAAGTCCTCCATAGCGGCCATGGCCGCAGCGCCCGTAATGGGCGCATAAGGCCCGGTGATGTCCCCGATGTGGTGAATCACGAACTCCTTTGGAGGACCGGCCTGGGCCGGGTTGAATGCGATGCCGGCGATCCCGAAAAAGAACAAAAGAGAAATGGCCCCAATGCCGATCATTCTTCTTCTCATGTCTGCCTCCTTCATTTTGGTATGAATCTGAAAGGGTTTCCCTCAATTTGACCACGAAAAAGGAGTCTGCGCGAAGCCTTCTCTTTCACCTCCTTTCCCTAGTATGCGAATGGCCACAGTCGATAGTACGCTTTGAAAATTTCCCATCGGTGCGCCAGCCCTCTGGGCTCAAAGACCATGAATACGATGATCACCAGGCCGAACAATATGGGAGAAAGAGCGAGCTCGACTCCCACGCCCGCACCCGGGAGGAGGCTACCCACCAGCGGGGCGATTTCCCTGGCCACCTCATCCAGAACTCGGATGAAAATCGTTCCAAATACCGCTCCCGCCGTGCTTCCCATGCCCCCCACAATGATCATTCCCAGATACCAGACAGACTCCATCAGGGTGAAGTGATCCGCGTTGATGGCTCGCATCCAGTGGGCCCAGAGAGCCCCGCCGATGCCGGCAAAGAAGGACGAAATAAAGAAGGAATAGAGTTTGTATTGAAAGAGATTGATCCCCATGACTTCCGCTGCCAGGTCATTATCCCGGATGGCAATGAAGGCGCGTCCGATCCCGGAGCGCATCAGGTTCTTGGCGAAGAAGGTGATCAGGACGGCCAGCGGCATGATGAGATAGAACATCCTGAACTGGGTGTTCAGCACGAAATCTCCGATCTTTGGCGGCGGGACCACCAGGCTGAACACGCCCCCCGTGAGGTCTACCCTCACGTGATTGATACACCACGGAATGATGAATTGGGCGGCCAGCGTGGCCAGGGCGAGATAAAACCCCTTGATCCTCAACGACGGAAGCCCGAAAAGAATTCCCACAAAGCCCGCACTCAGCCCCGAAGCGGGAATGGCGAGCCAGAAAGGCCATCCCGCCTGGGCGGTTAGAATCCCGGATGTGTAAGCTCCTACCGCCATGAAAGCTGCCTGGCCGACCGAAATCTGACCCGTGTAGCCCGTCAGGATACTGAGTCCCTGGCAAACGATCACGGATATGCCGATGTGATTCATCAGGTTCAGAGTCCTTACGCCGGTGACAAGGGGAAGAATGAAGAGAACGGCGAGTCCGACAAACAAAATTCCCCAGTGGGCTGCTGTCCTGACAATGGCCACATCCTGTTCATATCTTTCGTCGAATACACCCGAAGGCCGCATATCAGATCCTCTCTATTCGCCGGAGGCCGAAGAGACCCTCCGGTCTGAAGATCAGCACGATCAGGATGACGATGTATGCGGTGATTTCTTTGATCGTCGGATCAATGATCCCACCCAGGACATCTTCCAGTACCCCGATGGCGAGACCCCCCAACAAAGCACCCGGGATGGACTCAAGACCTCCCAGCAGCACGGCTGCGAATGACTTCAGCCCCGCGTCGGCGAGCGGGAGGTTCAGTGAAAGCTTCATTCCAAGAAACACTCCTCCCACCACGGCGGTCATCCCGGCTATTGCCCAGGTCAGTGCAAAAATCCGGCGGACACTGATGCCCCTCGATTGGGCAAGCTGGTGGTCCTCCGCCGTCGCCCGCATATCCAGGCCCGCTTTGGAAAAGCGGTAGAAAAGCAAAAAAAGGGCGTAAACCAGCAGGGTGATTCCAAAGGTCCACAAGAGTTCGTGGGAGAGGACCACCCCTCCAAGTCTTATAATTTTTCCCGGCAAAAACTTGGGCAAAACCTGTGGATGCCCTCCCCAGACGAGCAGGACAATTCCCTTCAAAGTGTAGGACAAGGCGAGCGTCACCATGATGGCTGCCAGAACAGGCTGTCCGATCAGAGGGCGAAGAGCCAACCGTTCTATGATGAGTCCGACGATGGCCCCGATTCCGATAGCCAGAAGAATGGCCAGCACGGGCGGGATTCCCAGGTCCATAAACATCCAGGCAATAAACCCGCCCACCATCACCAGATCTCCAACCGCGAAGTTGAAGATCTGGGTGGACTTGAAGATCATCACAAGACCCAGGGCGATCAGGGCGTATATGCCTCCCACCATGAGTCCGTTCACAAAAAACTGGGGCAAAAACTGAAAAACCGCTGGATTGAACACGATCGTCTCCTATATAGAGGCAATCTGAATGGTGCTCCTGATCATTCCCTTCCTCCCATCCCGGTAGGTCACGGGGGCCGAGACCTCCAACTCCTTCTTTTCCCCATAACATGCCTCGATCATGTCACCGAAACGTTCCTCCACATAGGTGCGTCTCAGTTTCCGGGTGCGCGTCATTTCCGCTTCATCGGGGTCAAATTCCTTGTACATGTTGACGAACTTCCTGATCCTCGCATGTTCGGGTAAGGTCTTGTTCACCTGGCTGATTTCCTCCCGCACAAGGTCGATCACCTCGGGTTTCTGCGACAGGTCCGTGAACGTGGTGTAGGCAATTCGCCTCGCCTCTGCCCAGTGTCCCACATTTTCCAGGTCGATATTGATGAGGGCCATGACAAAATCCCTTTCCGCGCCGCCCACTACCAGAGCATCCTTGATGTACGGGCTGAAACGAAGCCGGATTTCCGCGTACTGAGGGGAGAACTTACGCCCCCCGGCCAGTTCCTTGAGATCTTCCATGCGGTCGATCACGATCAGATGGCCTTGCTCATCGATATATCCCAGATCACCGGTACAATACCAGCCGTCTTGAATCTTGGCTTTCGTCGCCTCGGGGTTCTTGTAGTAACCCGAATACATGTATCTGCTCTTGACCAGAATTTCCCCTTCATCGGAAAGCTTCAGCTCCACCCAAGGGACGATACGGCCCGATGTTTCCGGTCTCACCTCACCCTTTTTCGGAATGGAGACGAGCCCTACTTCCGTGGTCCCATAATAGAGCCTCACTTCAACACCCATGGCTTTGAAAAATCGGATGATATCCGGGCTCATGGCAGCTCCGGCCGAATAGGCGAGCCGAACCCGTTTGAGGCCGAGTTTGTCTCTCAGCGGCCTGAAGGTGGTCCAGTAAGCCAAGAAGTTCAGGAATCGCCATCCCGTATGGGGCCGATTTCCCCTCTCTTCCATCTCCGCAACTTTGTAGCCAACGGGCAAGAACAGGCGGTAGACGAGCCTCTTCAAGAAGGTGGAATCCTGGATTTTTGCCTGGACCATACGGTTCACCGTCTCCCACAGGCGAGCCCCGTAGAAAAGAATATGAGGACCGAGTTCGCGAATATCCTCCTGCACGGTCTCAGGCTCTTCGGGGAAATTCACCACGATCCCGGCCACCAGAGATCCGGCAATGCCCAGACCCTGTTCGGTGGACCACGCCGGTGGAATAAAGGAGAGATACTCGTAGTGTTTTTCCGCCCAACCATCCGCCTCACTCCACTCCCTCATGCCGTTGACCAGCCAGCTCTGACTCAGCATGGCCCCTTTGGGAGCACCCGTGGTGCCTGAGGTATAACAGATGACGCCAATGTCCTCGCCCCTACCTTTTTCCAGGGCGGACTCGAAGAGGCCGGGGTGTTCCTGCGCATGCTGACGCCCCAACTCCATCACCTCTTCCAGAGAAATGAGGAGAGGCTCCTTGTACGACCATAGCCCTTTCGGGTCCCAGTAGATAATTTTCCTCAGGAGGGGCAGTTCCTCTTTGATTTCCAGAAGCTTGTCCACCTGCTCCTGATCGTGGGCCACCACAAATTTGGAATCGGAATGCTCCACGTAATACTTCACCTCGGGAGGGGTGCAATCGGAAAAAATACCCACCACCGTCCCCCCTGCGGATTGAGCCGCCAGTTCAGCCCAGTACCACTCGGGCTGATTCTCTCCCAAGATGGAGATCTTGTCCCCTTTTTCCAGACCGAGCCGGACCATTCCCAGGGAAAGAGACATCACCTTTTCGTAGTAATCATTCCACGTGTATCGCTTCCAGATACCGCGATCCTTCACCCGCATGGCCACCTCTCGATCGCCATAACGTTCGCGCTTTTCCTTCAAAAGTTTGGGGAGCGTATCGGCCGATCCCATAGGGTTCTATCCCTCTTTACCCAGGTAAGCTTGAATAACTTTCGGATTGCTGCGGATTGCTTTGGGCTTTCCTTCAGCGATTTTGACCCCGAAGTCCAGCACACAGACGCGCTGCGCAATATCCATCACAACGCCCATGTCGTGTTCCACCAGGATGATGGTCGTCTTTCTGATCTCGTTGATGTCCAGAACGAAGCGAGCCATGTCCTCCTTTTCTTCCACGTTCATGCCCGCCATGGGTTCATCCAGGAGCAGCAACTTGGGCTCCAGGGCCAGGGCACGACCAAGATCCACCCGCTTTTGCTGTCCATAGGGGAGCGATCCGACGATCTTCTTGCGGATCGACTCCATTTCAAGCAGATCGATGATATCCTCCACCACTTCACGATGCATGATCTCCTTACGCCTTTCCGGACCGAAGAATATGGCCGACGAAAGGACTTTGGGCTTAAGATGGATATGGCGGGCGGCCATCAGGTTATCCAGCACGGACATGCCGGAGTAAAGTTGTACGTTCTGGAAGGTCCGGGCAAGCCCCAGAGTGGGAATGCGGTAGGGGGGAAGCCCAGAGATCTTTTTTTCCTCGAAGTAGATCTCCCCGGATTGGGGACGGTAGAATCCGCTGATGCAGTTGAGGATGCACGTTTTGCCGGCGCCATTGGGACCGATGATAGCCATGATTTCACCGGCCGCCGCATGAACGCTCACATCGAAGAGGGCTTTCACGCCCCCGAACTGGAGATGAAGACCTCGGACATCCAAGTGGACATTTTGTGAGGAATCTACGTGATGCTCCACCGGGAACTCCTTTTTAGACAACGTCCATCCGGAAATGACGATTGGCAAAGATGGGGACTGCCGTCAGTCTCCAATTGGAAAAAAGGAGCATTTCCGGGTGGTCACTACTATAGTGTCCATCCGGAAATGTCTTAAATTCCCTCCCCCAGCCCCTCCCACCAAGGGAGGGGAGTTTATGGATGGACACTACTCTGATAAACTCCTGGCAGCTCACTGCCCGGGTGCAAGTGGTTCCCTTTTCGGCACCTTTCCAGTGCCGATGCTCAATTGTGGTTCGATGAAACAGGAGGACCGTTTTCAGGCAAATGATGCGCTATGGGTCCTCTATTGTATCCAGGGGGGCCCTTTGGAACTGCTCTAAAAGCGGGGTCCCCGACTGCTGGCTATTGCCCCGTTGAAGCAGGTTGGATGAGAGTTTTTCGTTTTTCGGGGGGAGCATAGGCAATTCCCATCTGGGTGTCAACAACAAAAGTTTTTCCTTTTGATTCGATTCCGGCTTCTGATCCGCATGCGCTTCGGTGAGCCATCCTCCATAGAGCGAGCGGCCTCGGGAGATCCTCCAATGAGCGTTTTAATTTGGGCCTGGCGAAACTTTGAAAATGCGTCCTTCCCTTATTATGAAACTTCATGGGGCCACGCCATGACAAAAACTCCCCCCTTTTCGAAACTGTACATGTCCCACATTTTTTGCTGGACACAAAGGGTGAGGCTATTGTGGGTTGAATCATTTAAACAAACCGATGATGAAAAGTTCAGTGAGTCCAATCCATTAGTCTCCCCTCCCTTGATGGGAGGGGATTAAGGGGAGGGTGGAAAAGGCGCTTGTTCATCACCCCCACCCTCGTATCGAGCACGGGGGAGGCTCTAGCCCTCCCCCGTCGAGGTGGTGGGGATAAGTGGCTGTTACGACTATATGTATTTTGCCCCCTGTGTCCAGCAGTGCCACTTATGGGTAAAAATCAGTTTTCGAAAGGGGGAGTTTGACGATCCAACTGGAGTGTCGTTCACGAAGTTTCCCCTCTTTGATTAGACTGGCCGCCCCGGCCAGAGGCGGGGCTCGTCTGGGAATTTCTTGCGTAGGTATGGTTGGGCGCATTGGAGGATTCGCTCAAAGCCGAAGATTTTTCCTGAGCCGGGGAAAACAGGAAAAGGTGAAAATCCGAGCCATTTTTCCCTTGACTTGACTCCTCCAAAGGTTTTAAATTGTAAATTGCTTGTTTCTTCAAGCGGAGATGCTTTTGGATATGAGCATCTCCTCTTTTCGTTTAGGGGTCAGGTTTTTGTTTTTTGGTTATTTATCAGAGGGATAAGGACGAAAGCGTACCATTGAGCCGTTCGGATTTGGTAGAATTAGAAGGTGTTGTGACCAAAGCTCTGGGTGGTGGAGTTAAAGAAATTCAGTGCGAAAACAATACCACGGTTAAAGGAGTTCTTTCCGGCCGGATGAAAAAGCACCGAATCAAGGTGACGGTTGGGGATCGTGTCCAGGTAAGGGTCTCCCCTTACGATCCTTCACACGGGATTATTGCCTACCGCTTTAAGTAAAAGTGTCCGCATCAGTGTTTTCAGTTTGCTTCCGAAGAATCACCCGAATGAATAAGTTTCAGTCGGTTCCCGGGTTAATTAAGCCTGCAGGGGGGTCCCTTTGTGAGGAGAATGATCCGAGGTGGGGAGCAAAAATTTTTTTAAGGAGGTTCGTGTTATGGCAAATGGAATCGTGAAGTGGTTCAATGACCAAAAGGGGTACGGCTTCATTGAGCAAGAAGATGGTCCTGATGTATTCGTCCATCATTCGGGAATCAACGGGGCTGGCTTCAAGTCTCTTAAAGAAGGGGATCGGGTTACCTTTGAAATAACCCAAGGGAAAAAGGGCCCTGCCGCAGTGAACGTCACGGTGGTCTAACTCGTCTCCACAGGGAAACGGCCCTTTTCGGTCCCGCGCTCCGTGCGGGATGCGGCTTGCTCTTTGTACGCTTCGGATTCCAGGTTTCCACCATGAAGGCCGGGAGATCTTCGGCATCTCATGGCGAAAAAACGGCGTCACCCCGTGATCCCCGTGGATCGGTAACCGGCCACGGATCTTGGAGGCCCAATGAATAGCCTGAAAAACCGCATCATCCGCGCCGCTAAGTTAGACCCTAACCTTTACGAAGAGGTGGAGGCCGACAAGGGAGCGATGGGGCAGGCAATGACCGTCGTCATCCTTGCCGGGGTGGCAGCCGGGGTGGGAAGCATTGAGAAGGCGGGAGCCGGCGGCATTCTCCTTGGGACAGCCTCTGCCCTCATCGGATGGTTTATTTGGGCCTATCTTACTTACGCGATTGGAACGAAATTGCTCCCGGTGCCGGAAACCCGGGCCGACTATGGAGAATTACTTCGGACCATCGGCTTTGCCAGCGCTCCGGGGCTCATCCGGGTGATCGGGATCATACCGGGGCTCGCCGGGATCGTCTTTGCAGTGGCTGCGGTCTGGATGCTGGTGGCCATGGTGATTGCAGTGAGACAGGCCCTGGATTACCGGAGCACGTTGCGGGCCGTGGGTGTCTGCGTCATCGGGTGGGTCATTCAAGCGTTGGTGATGGCCTTGTTCTTTTCCATGTTTAGATCCTGACTCAAGTTTACCGTCCACCGACTCTCCCGAGTCGATGCGGGAAATAGGCGATCTCTCCACGAATATGCGTCGAGAGAAGCTTTTCTCGGCTTCTCTCCGTTGCTCCGCACAAGCTTACCGCAAACGGCATGTTCACCGTGAGAAATCATTGTGCGACTGCTCATATCCCGGTTCTATGATAAGCACGTCCTGAGTTCAGGCGCACAGGGTTTTGACCGTCGATCGATCTCCCTCCGTGTGCATGATACGAGCCGGGCCGCTGGCCAGGAGGGCCAGTCTAATCAAGGACAGAAACTTCACTCTGGGGTCATCCCGGACTTGAGGAGCCTGTCCCGGCATGGGGTTAGCCGGGAGGATTCAGAATAGAGCCGAGCCGCTGCCCGACTGGATTCCGGATCGGGGTCCGGAATGACTCGACTGGGGAAGCTAAAAGTACTGTAAGAAAACCAATACAAAAATGAAGTTTCATACAAGACGGCACGGCTGGCACGAGATTCAGGGCGTCTTGTAACAGCCCATTGGAGTTTCCACGCTTAGATGAACCGCCGAGCCATCGCCATGGTGCTGAAGAATCTGAGTCAATCTCAGCCAAATTTGCTGTTGACATTAGTAATCATTTCTTTTTAATATAATTCATTAACCAAAATCAAACCTTAACCTCCTTGATAGAGGAGTCGATTCACCGTTTGGATCAAACGGGACTTCGCAGAAATGGAGGTGAACGGCCGAAATCCACAGAAAGAATCACGCGCAAACCCCATAACGCTTTCTCCTGGACCTAAAGGGGGTGATATAGGCACCGATTCGTTGATGATCATCCATGATACCGTTTCGAGTTTTGGCAACTCACTTTGAGGTAAACCTGAAATCGGGAAGCTCTCTCTTTGAGCCCAGAACCATAAAGACAGGGCTGTCACCGCGGTTTTGGGCCGGGCCGAAGACGGTTTACAATTCATGCCCGTTGGGTTGAGGGCCAATTTCGAGGAGGAAAGAGATGAATTCATTATGGGTGTTACTGTGGTGGGTGGTGATTGTCGTTATCGGCTACTGGGTGTACGCGAGACATGTCGCCAAAAACATCTTCGACGTGGATGAAAAGAGGGCAACGCCCGCAAAGATGTACATGGACGGCGTTGACTTCATGCCCGCAAACAAAAATGTTCTTTACGGCTTTCAGCTGAATTCCATTGCGGGCGCCGCACCGATCATCGGCCCCATCGTCGCCTTACAGTGGGGGTGGGTACCTGCTCTTCTGTGGCTCGGCCTTGGGGTATTCTTTATCGGCTGGCTCCATGACTTCTCAAGCGCCATGGTATCCATTCGGAGTGATGGTCAGACCTTCGGGGCCATCAGCTACCAGTTGATCTCGCCGAGAGCCAGGAAAATACTCCTCACCTTCGTCTACTTCTATCTCCTTTTGATCGCATGCGCTTTCGGGCACGTGATCACGAACGGTGTCAGCGGGAACGCTGCCCTGCCCTTTCCTCTGCTGGTAGTGATCGGAGTTGCCTTTCTGGTGGGTCACCTGATCTATAAAGCGAGTATAAACATCATCACAACCACGATCGTTGCCATCGTGTTGATTTTTTTCTCCATCTGGCTCGGAACCGTCTGGACGATGAGCTTTTCCTACAATACGATCCTCGTTTGCGTCCTCATATTCGGCTACTTCAGCTCCATCCTTCCGGTATGGCGCTTCATCCAGCCCTATAACTACGCTTCGGTGTACGTGGTCTATTTTGCAATCATCGCAGGCGTGATTGGAATCATCATTGGACATAAGCCCATGACACTGCCAGCCTTTACGACCTGGAGTACGACAGTCGGACCCCTCTGGCCGCTCCTGTTCGTCACCATTGCCTGCGGTGCCATCTCGGGCTGGCACAGCCTGGTATCCAGTACCGCCACATCCCGGCAGCTCGAAAACGAGCTGGATACTCAACCGGTCACAGCCGGAGCCATGTTCGCGGAGTTCACCATTTCCATCATTGCAGTGATCGTCTGTGCGACTGCGTTCGCCGATAAGGCGGCCTACATGGCGAAATTGAGCAATCCCGTGGGGATCTTTGTGGGTGGTCTGGGCGGCGCGATGACCTCTATAGGCCTTCCCTTAAGTTATGCCAAGGCAACGGCAGGGATGATGATCATCATCCTCGCATTGACCATCGTGAACCTGGTATTCCGCTTCATGAAGGTGGCAACGGCCGAGCTTCTGGGCGATGCCGTTTCCATTGCGAAGAATGCGCATATCGCCACCGTCGTGGCCCTTGTCATCACCTTCGTTTTGATAAAAACAGGGACATGGCTCTATATATGGGTTCTCTTTGGCGGCGCCAATCAACTTATGGCATCCCTCGCCTTACTGCTGGTCACCCTTTTCCTGTTGCAGAAAGCCAAGAACTATCGAATCGCCATTTACCCGATGTTTTTCATGTACGCCACCACCGTGAGTGCGCTTTTCTATACGGCCGTTTTCAAGCTTATCCCCAGTGCAATGAAGGGGCAGAAGGTTTTTGGAAATCTCTTTGCCGCCGGTGTAGCCATTCTCCTCGTGATCCTCGCCCTGATTCTCGCCTATGATGGCTGGAAGGCCTTCAAGAGATACAAAGAGGGTATGGTTGCGGAACCCGGGGCGCAAAAGGCAACGGCGTAGTGGGCCGGGAAAAGAAACGCCGGATTTGGGGATATATTGCCCGCACTTGAATTTTCTGAAGCGGGTGGTATGTCCCCGTCGTTTTGAGTGAGCATAAGATTTGATTTTATCCTGGCTGAAAACCATAAAGGATTACCTGAAAGGTTTTTTTCTCTATGGCGTGGTCAGTCATGTGTATGCGGAAAAACGTTGTCTCGACGACCTGATCATGTTATCTCTTTTCGGTGGGATCATAGGCGTTCCCCACCTTTTCAACTATTACCACCTTCGGCTGTTGCCCTACTATGTGACGCGCCTGGATCCCTGGAGGAGACGGGTTCTAAGAGAAAAGGACTTCTTTGATCGTATCCAGGAGTAATCACAAAAATCAATGAGGATGACCCATGGCAGAGGAAGAGAAAAAAGAAAAAAAACAGAAAAAAAGCGGTGGAATTGTTGGTTTTTTCAGGGACTTTACCTATGGGATGGCCACCCACGGCATGGCACGGCATGCCCTCAAAACCCGCTCCAGCATGGAGCACCTGTTTATCCTGATTACCATGGGGGACATGCTCGGCATCCCGATCCTTCCGCCCTATTACTCTCTGCGTCTTCTGCCCCATGTGGTTCCCCAGATCACCACATGGAAACGAAGAATGCTCAGGGAAAAGGATTTTGTGGAAAGCATGTACTAGACCGGCTGGGCCCAGCCGCCGGCCAAACTGCGGCCCATGTTACGGGAATTTGTGCGCTCTTTCTGTCATTAGGCTGTCATAATAGGAGGAACCATGCCTCTCGCTGATATTTTTGAGAAGTATCCTGACAGGCGATACATCATGTACGGGGGTAAGGGCGGCCTAGGAAAAACCACCTTTTCCGCAGGCACGGCCTATTACCTGGCCAAAAAAGGGAAAAAAGTGCTCGTTTTCTCCGTTGACCCGCAGGCATCCCTCAGCGACATTTTCGAGAGGGATATCTTCGGTAAGGGCAACGTGGAGATCATGCCGAACCTCTATGCATGCGAAGTGGATGCGGACCAGAGGATCCGGGATTACCAGGAGGAGATCCGGCAAAAGATCATGGACATGTATGGCATGAAGAGGATCCCGGAAGAGATCGAGAGCTATATCAAGGCCTCTTCGGCTGAACCCGCCATGGAGGAAAGCGCCATCTTTGACGCCGTTGTGGATATTGTCGTGAAGGGCGATTTTGACTATTACATCTATGACCTTGTCCCCTTAGGCCATGCCCTTTACTATTTAAGCATGGCCGCCATCTATGATGCGTGGCTTGACAAGATCACAGGCCTGAGAGAACAAATGCGGGAGTACGACAAGGCCATCCAGACCATGAGACGGGAAGAGGAAACCCAGGAAGACGAGATTTACAACGAATTGTTGTACATCAAGGACCGTATCGGAAAATCCTCCAAGATCATGACCGACACAAAGAAAACGGCTTTCTTCTTTGTTCTGACACCCGAGCAGATGATCATCGCCGACACCGAAAAAGCGGCGAAGCTCTTTTCCAAGTATGATGTTCCGCTGGCCGGTTACATCGTGAACAGGGTCATCAACAGGGAGCTACTCCAGGAAAACATCCCGGGCTATCTCAGAAAAAGAATCGAAATGCAGGCTGACGCCCTCGGAATGATCGATCAGAAATTCGGCGCTTCCGTTCTGTCGAAGGTGCCGGAGTTCGATTCCGAGATCAAAGGCCTCGGCTTGATCAAGGATCTTGCAGAGGAAATGTTCGAGGAGAAACTGTCATGAACGGCACGATGACTGATTTCTTTAAGGAGCATCCGAACCTGCGTTACGCCTATTTCGGGGGAAAAGGCGGGGTCGGTAAAACCGTGGTCGCAGCCGCCGTGGCCAACTGGATGGCCGGTCAGGGCAAAAAGACGCTGCTTGCGTCCACGAATCCCGTTCACAGCCTCTCCCACCTTCTTCAGCTTGACGTTTTCGGAAGGCCCGTGTCGATCCCGGGAGCGGAGAATCTCTATGCCCAGGAAATCGATACCAAAGAGACCATAGAAAAGTCCAAGAAGGAGATCAGGGAGAAGATCAGCTGGTTTCTGAAATTTGCAGACATTCCTACCAAGGCGGACGATTTCATCGAATCCGCCACCATGAATCCGGCCTTCGAGGAATCGGCGATGTTTGAAAATATGATCAACATCATCTTCGAGGACGCCTTTGAGTTCTATGTGTTTGATACGGCGCCCACGGCGAATGCCAGGAGACTTCTGGGAATGTCCAAGGTCTACACCCTCTGGGTGGATAAGATGATGAAGAGCCGGGATGAAGCAAAGACCATGCGCGTGAGTCTCTCATTTCGAAAGAAAAAGGCGGAGGAAGAAGAAGATCCCCTCCTGGATTATCTGACGACATTCAGGGACCGCATCGATCACATGCGAACCCTGTTAACCGATCAAGAGAAAAGCGCCTTTTTCTTTGTCACCCTGCTCGAATCCCTTCCCATTGCCGTAATCCGGCGGTTTATCGGCTGGTTCGAAGAGTTCGGAATTCCCATCGGCGGGGTGATCATCAACCAGGCCATCGATAAGTCGGAAATCGAGGAGAACACCGCGGAATTCATCCTCAATCGGGTGAGAATGCAGGACCGGTACAGGGAAGAGGTCCATCAGATTTTTTCCAATGTACGAGGAGAAATCCCGCTTTTTGAAAATGAGATCCGGGGGATCGACGGGGTGGCGAAGCTAACGAGCTCTCTCTTCCCCGCCGTTTGAAGCGCTGCCGAGCCGGTGAAGATCGAGACGGATGCGGCTGTCAATGAGCGCCTCCAGATCTCGGGGATCCCATCCAGTATAGGTCTCTTTCCCATCGATGATAAAGGCCGGAAACCGGAACAGCCGGTGACGTATCTGTTTCCACAGGCCGAGGGGAGACTGCGCATCAATCACCCGAATTTGGATTCGATGCCGGTAGAGCATTGAAATTTTCCGAATCCAGTCCGACAGATAGCTGACGGCCTCCTTCCAGTCATCGGGATACTCGTTGGCGCAGGCATTGCGGTATTTTTTGCCGATTCCGACAAAATCAAAGATAGAGTTGCATCCCCGGCAGCTCAACTGTGAAGCGGAGAGCATGGGCGAGAGGACTTCAAGAAATACGGGTCTCATCTTTTCCCCTTCTCCTTTTCTGCATGGATGCTCCAGAAACATCCCTTTTGAACATAACGATTTTTTCTACTCTATGCAAGCTCGGGGGAAATATCGGGGGCTGGGTGCTGGGGGCTAGGTTCTCGGTGCTGGGGCCGGTTTTTCGGTGAACAGACAACGGTGAACGGTGAACGGCGCAAAGCGCCCCTTAATCACGCTGTGCACAAAAAGGAGGCTTACCCATGGACAGAAAGCAATTGATGGAAATGTTCAATAAATTCCCGAGAATCGGATCGCTCAGCACCGCCAACAAACAAGGGGATGTGAATGTGGCCGTTTTCGGATCCCCCCGGATGATCGACGAAGACACTGTCGTCATGGGCATCGGGGAAAACCGCTCTTTCCGAAACCTGGAGAGAAATCCCAAAGCGGTCTTCATGTTTGTGGAGCCGGGGGAAACGGTCATGGACTGGAAAGGAGCCAGGGTTTACCTTGAAGCGGTTGAAATGCAGACCGGCGGAAGGTTCTACGAGGAGATCAAGCAAGGCATCGCAAAGGCCGCAGGCCGGCAGGCCGCCGATATGATCCATGCGGCCATTCGCTTCAAGATTACGGGGGTCAGAGCCATTGTGGACAGGAGCTGAACCTGAAAGCGGGAAAAACCGGCCCGCCTCCGAGTGGCTTGTCATGCACCCGAACCCAGACGTCCGGCAGTGATCGCCGCCCCCAAAGCGGCAACAATCTGGGGTTGGGGGGGCACGAGAAGGCGGATCCCCAGCCGCTGTTCCGCCATCCTTATGAGCCCGACGTTCAGGGCCCCTCCCCCGCAGATGGCACACGGTTCCTCCAGCCTGACTTTCTTGACCATGGAGGCGACCTTGTCGGCAAGGGCCCGGTTCACTCCAGCGGCGATATCCTCCTTGGAAGCGCCCTGTGCCACTCTTGTCACAGCTTCTGATTCTCCGAAAACAGCACACCCCGTGCTGAAAGCCACGGGGCTCTGGGAAAGAAGGGAGAGAGGGCCGAAATCGGCGAGGTCTATCCGGAGCACATTGGCGATCACTTCCACGAATCGGCCGCTCCCGGCAGCACACTTTTCGCTTACGGCAAAGTTGGTTACCCTCCCTTGCCCATCGATTCGCATCACCTTTGTCGCCTGACCGGCCACTTCGATCACGGTCCTTGCCTGGGGGAAGACCCGGTGGACCCCCCTGGCGGTGCACACGAGGTCGCTCACCGTCTCGTCGGCAAAACGTGCGTTGGCCGCGCCTGAGCCCGTGGCCACCGTCATGGTTCGTGCATGTCCGGGAACCCTCGCCTGCTGCAGAAGCTCCTTTCTTATCTTTTCGGCCGTTCTCCGGTAATTGTTTCCCGAGAGAGACACGGCGGCGGCAGCGATATCGTCTCCGTTTGTCAGAACGCCTTTGGTGTACATGGAACCGATATCGATCCCCATGAACCACGCCATCAAAGATTCTCCTCTATTCGAAAAAGGTCGCTTCCTCCAGACGACGCGGTCTACGGGAAATTGATTCGCCCTTTCTCTCCGCTTCCATGCGGTATTCTCTTGCCAGGATGGCGGCACCCATTGCACCGGTGATTAGCGGGTCCTCCGGCACGAGAAGCTCGCAACCCAGGTTGTCTTTCATTGCCTTGACGATCCCCACATTCTTCGCCACACCCCCGGTCAGGACCACATCGGGTTCCACCTTTAGCCTGCGGGCCAGGGCGGCGGTCCTGCTGGCCAGGGCGTCGTGGAGTCCGGCAAGGATGTCTTCCAGCCTATCCCCCTCCGAGAGCCTGGAGACGACTTCCTGCTGAGCGAAGATGGTGCACATATTGCTGATGTGCACTTTCCTGCTGGATTTGAGAGAAATCTCCCCCATTTCCTCCAGCTTGAGATCCAGGGTGGCGGCGATGATTTCCAGGAACCTGCCCGTTCCGGCAGCGCATTTGTCGTTCATGACAAAATCAATCAACTTCCCGTTCTTGATCTTCATGCACTTGGCGTCTTGTCCACCGATGTCAACAGCGGTTCTGACGTTCGGAAACAAGCTTGAAACGCCCCTGGCATGACAGGTCAATTCCGTCACCTGGCGATCCGCAAAGGGGACATTCAGACGCCCATACCCCGTCGCCACGACATAGGAAAGCTCGTCCAGTTTCAGACCGCCTTGCTCCAAGGCCGCTCTCATCACTTCATTGGCCAGCCGGCGATGTTCGGCCCCTGTAGGGCCTCTAATTGCGGATAGAATGGCCGCCTTTCCGTCCATGATGACGACCTTGGTCATGGTAGACCCTATGTCCACACCGCCGAAAACCATGAATCGCAAAACCTGTAATCGCTTGAGGTTAAGAGGTGAGGCGCGGCGTGCCCGCCATGTCTTCGCCGCGCATTGCCCGTGAAAGACGGTGGCTAGCCGAGCGTCTCCAGGAACGCTTCAACCCGGGTCCTCAGGGGAGCCAGCGAACCCTCGGTATAATCATATTCGATATAGGTGCTGGGAATACCAAGGCGGGAGAAATAGTCTCTGAGCCCCGGCATTTCAAACGCAAAAGGGTCGCAGTATCTCACGAGAAGGAATATGGCTCCATTCACATTCCATCCTCTTACAAGTTCCCTCAGATATCCAAACCGCTTTTCCAGGTCCTTGTCATAATCCTTCGTAGTCTCGCCGAGAACAGCCTCCTTGAAGGTGCGCGCGCAGGTGACCTCCTTCAGGTAGTATCTCGCCAGTCCATCGAACGGATCGTCGGTCGCCTCCACGTCAACCCGGAAAGGCCTGATCCCCCCGCAGCTGTCGTCCATCACCACGTTCGCTCCCGATTCAAGGACATCCATGAGATCATAATCATCCAGGGTGCTGGTCCAGGTGAGAAGTCGCGCCGGTTTCTTCTCGGGCCCGTTCCTTCGCACCTTCACTTCTCCTATAACCTCGCTCAGCAACTGGTTTCCTTCTTCCACCGGCAGGCTCAACACCGCCTTTACAGATTGAAGAATCTCCGTTCCCGAGATGAGCGGTGGATCCGGCTTTGTGAGTTCATAAACTTCCCTTACCAGGGCGCGCTGTTTGTTGTGGGACTGAATCGCGGCGATGAGGGTTTGCCTGGACAATTCTTTACCGGCAAAACTTTCCAGGGTCTTCCTGAAGTCGGTCAATTGTCCCTTGAAGTATTCCAGGGATTCGGCGCGAAGGCTGCCGGGTAAGTCTATAAAGTGGAAGTAGGGATATTTTATGTAAGACTCCCAGACCCTGGCCGTCTTCTCCTGGGGATCACACGAATGGGCAACGACAATCCCGTCAACAAAATCGTCCCTGGCCTTGAAGGCGCAATCAAGACAGCTTCGCATGACAGGGCAAAACGAGGCAGGCAAGGCCCTGTCCGCTTCAGTGACCGACTCCTTCATGTCCCCAAAAATCCTGTAGGGGACGAACCCCAGGGCTGTGATGATTTCTGCCGGAACGAAGGCGCAAGGGTACCCTATGATCTTTTTGCCCTCTTTCTTGAGTTCCCTCACCCTCTGTGAGCGACCATGAAAAACTTCCCCCAATTTACCGAGCCCTTTATTCTTGTCCGCCATTCTTACACCTCACTGAATTGAAAACTGACGCCGGCGCCCGTTGGTCAAAACCTGATTTCCAGACGGGCACGAGCTCAATTTCTCGTGCATTTCACCAGTCAAAGCCTTCCTGTTTTCTCATGTCCTTGTAATAGTTCATGGTTTCCTCGAAGGGCTCCGCTTTCGCCAGGGCTTCTTCGGGATTAAAGAGCCTCAGGTCCACGATGTCTCCCTCAATGGTGAGAGAAGGGACTTTGAGTCTTTCCAACAGCATGTCTGAGACGTACGGAAGGTGCGTCGACGCGCTGCGACAACTGATCAATGGATGAAGCAGGGCGCCGTCGCACCGCCATTCCCTGGCAAATTTCAGGTAGGGATAGGCAAAACTGCCCGCAGGGATGTTTTGTTCCAACGCATCTTTATAATAACCGGAAAATACTTGAAGGCTGAACCGGGTAATCCGTTCAAGGGGATCGCTGATCCCGCTCAAATTCATGGGCATGGGCGGCCGATATCCAAAGCTCTCCACCACAAAATTCCATCCCCGCTCGGCCAATTTGTCGAAGAAATCCAGGCTGTGCCACGGGGGCAGTTCGGCGAAAACCAGGCGATACTTTTCATTGTCAATGGCGCCAACCTTGTTTTCTAGTCGGTCCTTAACCTCCTCTTGCATCGCTCGAAAGCACTCCAGTGTATCCTTGAGCTCCCCCATCAGGAACAGTGCCGGTGACATGGCACTCCAAAAATCCCTGCTATGCATGGGGCATGGTCTCTCCTTTCGCATCTCGTTGATTTCGTGCCACACGTGGTTGACTTCGATCATCAGGTCCACGGTCTCATCGAGCCTGCCCCAATCCATCTTCTTTCCCAGGAGACGCTCAACGAATTCCACAAAGGCCTTCAGGTTTTCCACCCCGAGCTCGACCATTCGCTCGTAGGAACCTTCCATGAACATCTCCTTCACCCCGGGCGCCGGCGCTTCAAAAGTCCACACCGGAACATCCATGTACCGGCCCAACGCTTGAAACCATTTGTATCTGGCATCACAGACAGCGGTGGAACCCATCAGGAAAACGGGTTTTGGCATTCCACCCAGGGGGGCTTCGGCGGGTATTTTTCCACCCAGCTCCTTCATCATCTTGGACGTGTAGCCAAAGTTGGCCCGGCTGTAACCGCACAGGTGAGTGGGGAAACCGTCTGCATCGGCGTAGTCAAGGTACTGCCGGGCAACGCCCGTGGCGGCCAGGGCAGCCCCATAATTTTCGGGGTAGACCACTTCCACGTCCATGGCCTTGAGGATCGGATCGCCAAAATAGAAATTGAGCATCCCCCACACCGTCGGTTTGCCGGCGGCCATCGCTTCCGCGCTCTTGAGATATGCCTCGTTGATCTTCCCCCGAAGGGGGTACATGGACTTCAACCGGTTGATTGCCTTCTTTTTTTCCTCTTTCGCCATGACGACTTGCCTCCTAGGAAACATGTGGGCCTTTGATGCTCTTCCACGCTTTTAAACCGCCATGCGTCCAACGCACCCCGCCTCACTCCTCTTTGAGGAATGGCAAGAAAGGGTGGTGCTCCCCTCTGGCAAAGAAGCGTCAAGGGGATCCTTTGCATAAACGCAGGAAAGCCTCAAAACCGATATTTACGGGTTATCCTGACTGCATGTTGCCGAAGTCTATATTACAAAGCTAGGTTGCGCAAGGGCAAATGACAACGGGCCGTCGAACCGGCGAAAGATCTCCCCTCGCTTCTCCATGGCGTGACCACCATCCATGCGGAAGGATCCTTAGCGGGTCGGCGGTTCTCAGTCTTCAATCTTGCAGATTTCGAAAGATACAAGGCCGCCGCCAAAAGGGCGGCCCGAATTTCTACAGGAAGTGAATCGCCCATTTTCCGGGAACTGCCCCCGTTTCCCCCGGGCGACAGGGCATGAGGGCGAACCGATTCTGCGGATAGGCCGAAAGCGGGGTGGCAATTTCAGGCCCCGCCTGTCGCCGAATTCCGAAGCCGGTTCAATGGGTCAGCGCATGCACCCGGGCATCCCGCCGTCAATCACAATCACCTGCCCGGACACCGAATCGGATCTGCAGAACTCCACCACCTGTTGGGCGATGTCCTCCGCGCTAGGGAGGCGGCGCAAAACCACCTGATCCCGCACCGCGTTCGCAACCACCTGGGGAAGGCGATTGGCCATTCGGGTGCCTTCGACCAGACCGGGAGCCACACAGTTCACGGACACCTCAGGGGCGAGCGCGACGGCGAGACACCTGGTCAAATGAATGAGGGCCGCCTTGCTGCACGAGTAGGCGATGCTGCTGCTCCCCGGGTAGACGCCCCCTGCCGAGGCGATGTTCACGATCCGCCCCGACCCGCCGCGCCGAAGGTGCGAAGCAAATGCTCTCGAGAGCAGATAGGGGCCGCGAAGGTTGGTCTCCAGGACCTGGTCCCAAATCTCACCGGTCAGGGTTTCCAGTTGGGGAAACGGAATGCCGATGTTCCATGCGGCGTTGTTCACGAGAATGTCCAGCCCTCCAAATTCCCCGATCACAGCCCCCACAGCCGCGCTGATCGAAGCGGCATCCCGCTGATCCATCTGAACGGTCAGGCTGCGTCTTCCCATGGCTCGAAGGGCGTCGGCGGTGGCATTGGCGCCCTCCAGGTTACCGACGTAAGAGATCGCCACGTCTGCTCCGGCTTCCGCGAGGCTCCTGGCAATGGATCCACCAATACCCCCCGAGCCGCCGGTTACAAAAGCCTTCTTGTCCCTGAGATCCATCGGTCCTCCCTTCCCGCATCTCTTGAGCCCACATCATGGTCCACCGAACACCCTTTTCCCTTCACCGAAAGGCATCCTGCGAAAAAGGCAATGACGGCAGGCTCCATAGAGGCAATTCAACCTTGCTCGTTCTGCCAAAGACCCTCCGGACCCCATGGAGATCTTGTCGGGCCGAAGCCCTTGGCGAAGCACGATCCCCCCCTCCTTATGTACGCGGCATCCCGGCAAAGGGGAGTGAAGGCGAAACGGAAACAAACTTAGAGAAGTGTCGGTTTTGAGTCAAGAAGAAAGAAAGGCTTGCTGTCGGAAGCACCATTTTTTGGTGGACAAAAAAGGCACGATTTTTTAGGAAAGTAAGTTGGAATGCAATGTTCTCAAAAACGGCGCATAAAGGTTTCGAGGAGGCGAATGACCATGGACCCCGGGAAGAGCGGAAATCGGCATTCTGACAGGCTTCTTTGGCTTGCAAACCAGATTTTTCCTTTCTTTTCCAGGGATGTAACCGGCCTGAGGTTCTACGAATTGACTTGCGGGTGCGTTTTTTATCAGAGAGTCTTCAGGAACGCCGACCTGGATTTCCATGTGTGGACTTACAGGGATGCACAAGACGGCCCATGTGAGAGCTGCACCCGGCTAAGGGAGAACTGGAGACTCAGAACGCTTCGTGAGACAGTAATTTACAAAAGCTTTCTCCGGACCGAATAAAAAAGGTTCATCCGGTAAATGCCGGGTCAATGGCCACTGCATCACTTCCACGAACAGGATGGATGAGGAGAGCAGACGGATAGTGGACGATTTGGGAGTAAGTCATCCACTCAAAGTCCCGCAAAAATAGTCACTTAAGCTTTTTGTAAAGAAACTGATTTTGTGTCCTGAGAGAGGAAGACCCTTTGCAGAGTTAATCATTAAAGATAATCTCCTGGTTGGAGCATACGGTTGTAAGGATAAAAAAACGATCAAGGAAAATCTTGAGAATGTTTATCAGTTGTTTCCTATTCTTAAGCAAATGACAAATCAGTTAGCAGGAACGGTATCTGGCGGTGAACGAACTATGATGGCCATTGGGCGTTCATTGATGGCGGGAGCGGAATTGATGCTACTCGACGAGCCGTCAACAGGTATTGCACCAAGATTTAAAGTGGAAACACTTTTCCTCTATCACTAGTCTATGGTTTTAGGAGGCTCCAACTGCCACAGTGGCAGCAAAGATTCTGATGAGGAGCCAGATATATTTCTATCTAAATACATTCAATGCCCGCTGAATCGTGATTGCTCTTTATTGGATTTTCACTCATTATATGGGGGCATGATTTCATCAAGGAGGTGGATGGTGGCTGGTGCCTCAGCCATAGGCACATAACAGAATTCACATGTTTTTGCAAAACAACAAGGAGGATAATTATGGCTCTCAAAACGGTTGCAGAGTATCTTGAAAGTATCAGAGACGGAAGAGAGGTCTACTTGGACGGGAAAAAAGTGGATGATGTCACGACCCATCCGATCCTGAAGAACCTGGCTGAATATGCCTCTGCCGATTACGAAATGGCATTGGACCCGCGGTATCAGGACCTGCTCACCGAAGTGCTTCCTAACGGGGAGCGGGTTCATTTCACCTTCGTATCTCCCAGGAGCAAGGAGGATCTGATACGAAGAAGAGAGGTGATCCAGCTGACGACGCGTGCGCAAGGAGGTCCCGGCGGTGCAAAATTCACCGGGATCGACGGAATCAACGGTGTCACACTGGCCTGCAGGCGTATCGACCGGAAACTGGGCACGGATTACTCGAGCAGGGTGGAGAGATTTCGCCAGCACTGCATGAATATCGACGCGGCGGTAGCCGTGGCGATGACTGATGTTAAAGGGGACAGGAGTCTGCATCCCAATCAGCAGCAGGGACACCAGGATTACTACGTGAGGATCGTGAAGAAAGCCGATGACGGTATTGTCATAACGGGAGCGAAGGCTCATATCAGCCACGCACCGGTGGCCAATGAGATCGTCGTGCTACCCTGCCGGGCGATGAGGAAGGACGATGCGGATTATGCCGTTGCGTGCGCTGTTCCGGCAAATGCAAAAGGGTTGAAAATGATCGGCAACGCGGGTGATGGACAGCATCCCGTGGTGGTGTTCGACAATGTCTTCGTGCCCATGGACAGAGTGTTCCTGGCAGGGGAGTGGGAATACGCCCATCATATGCCATACAGTTTCGCCACCTATCACCGCTTGAGCGCAGACACCTATAAGTATGTGGAACTGGAGACGTTCATCGGCTGCGCGGCCCTGCTCGCCGAATACAACGGCCTGGAAAAAGTGCCCCATGTGCGGGACAAGCTGTCATGGCTCGTGATGTGGGTCGAGGGAACGGAGGCCCTTGGCAGAGCGGCCGTGGACAATTGCGAAACGGATCCGGAATCGGGCACGGTCTATCCGAATACGCTTTACTCCAACGTGGCCAAGCATTTCTATGCCAGCAATTATCATGAAGCGGAGAAACACCTGCAGGACATCGCCGGCGGGCTCGTGTCGACGCTCCCGTCGCTGGCCGATCTGGATAACCCCGAGACGAGCGGATATGTGAGGAAGTATTTGGGGATCAGTGATACATTGACGGCGGATGACCGGATGCGGATATTCAAACTGGCACAGCAGCTGTGCGGCTACTTCAATGGCAACGTCACCGTTCATGCCGAGGGTTCCATGGCGGCGCAGAGGATGATGCTTTACGCCTTCGCCGACTGGGACCGTTACAAGGCCCTGGCCAAGCGATCGGCCGGCATTCAAACGGATCATCCGCTGGTGGCAGCCCTTCCTGCGAAGCGGGGGCGCCAACACTAAGTGCAAAACCGTTATCTAGTGTCCATCCCGAGATGTCTTAAATTCCCTCCCCCTTGACGGGGGAGGGTTAGAGCCTGCCCCGTACCCGATACGGGGGTGGGGGTGATACGCCTTTGAAAATATTCAGATAGCATTCTTCAGACTACCCCCTCCCCCAGCCCCTCCCACCAAGGGAGGGAAGTTTATGGATGCACACTATCTAGTTTAGAAAGGGGTTGTATGACTTTGTCGAGGTTGAGCCGTTCAGTAGAAGGGAAGGTAGTTGTTGTAACTGGTGCGGCAAGCGGAATTGGTCGAGCAACATGTCATTTATTTGCAGATAAGGGATCTGTGGTTGCCGCCATGGATATCAATGATAGGGAACTTAAGAAGGTCATAGATGAAATACTGAACGAAGGCTTCAGTGCGAAAGGATGGAAGATAGACCTATCTGACGGGGATGCCATTTCCTCAACGATTGATGAGATCGCATCGCATTTTGGCGGAATCGATATTTTGGTGAACAACGCGGGTATTTCCATTTTTTCACCCATTGATGGGGATGAATTCCTTGAAGCCTGGAATAAAAGCCTATCCGTTTTGCTGACGGCTCATGCACTAACGATACGTGCCGCATTGCCTTATTTGCGAAAAGCAAAAGATGCACGAATCATCAACATAGCGTCCACAGAAGCCCTGGGGGCCACTAAATACAACAGTTCCTACAGTGCTGCTAAATCTGGCGTTGTCGGCTTAACTCGCTCGTTGGCGGTTGAACTGGGTGGCGAGGCTATAACGGTGAACTGCATTTGCCCGGGGCCGATAAGAACCGGTATGACTGAAGCCATTCCGGAAGAGCAAAAGGAGATGTTTGCCAAAAGGAGGACGGCTCTAAAGCGCTATGCAGAACCCGAGGAGGTGGCTCATGCCATTCTCAGCCTTGCCTTGCCTGCCTCACAATACATCACGGGAGTGACTCTGCCCGTGGACGGTGGTTTGACCATTAGGAACGCATAGTCATGCAAGAAAAGGTGGTTTTGCCGCTTGGCCTACTGCTCGCATTCTTGAGACCGGCCTTATTTGACCAAGGCGCTGGATGAAACCGATGTGCTCCACTGTTCCGAAAAATGAGCCGGAGATGATCTCAAGTGATTCGGTTGTCCTTATTTTGTGGTTCCCAAACTCGAAGGCGATGTGCTGCGTTTAGGTCCCGGGGAGTGGGGGCAAAGACTTCCCGAGGAAAAACTCCATGATCTTGGCCGCCAGGCGATGAGCGCATTGGCCGGCATCCACCGCGTAGACTGGAAGAGAAAAACCCCTTATCCCGGCAAACTCATCCCCTTTGAGGAGGACGTTATCCGAGGGGACCGTTTCTTCGAGCGCGCAGCCTACCCCGAGCGCCTGATTCGTGCGCCGGAATTAGGGGAAAAGCTTCTCCCCCGACTCCCGGCGAACGCTCCCATCGGGGTGTTCCACGGTGAATTTCAGGCGGCCAACTTCTTTTGTTCCCCTGACGGGCGCCTGCTGGCGATCATTGACTGGGAACTGGTGGAGGTCGGGGCCACGCTCAACGACGTGGGCTGGGTCGTCACCTTCAGCGATCCCGATGCCTGGGCAAAAGAAATTGGGGTCGACGGCAAACGGGCCATGTTTCTCCAGCCCAATACCCTGATCCGCTTTTACGCTGAGGCCTGGGGTGAGTCCCTGCCGGATTTGAACTGGTATCGTGCCCTGGCCGCATATAAGTTTGCCGCCATCACCGGCTTCAATCTGAATCTCCATCGCCGCGGAAAGCGGCCCGACCCCCTGTGGGAGACCACCGGCCTTTCCATGAGGACCCTGATTGACCGCGCCCTGGAGCTTCTCGGTTAACATCCGTCTCAACAGGTCGTCCCCATCCTTCGAGGCAACCGTCCTGCCCCGGGCTTCATAAAATCTCCCTGGGCTGCCCTGTGCTCGACAGCACGGTTCGCCAGAATCTCCCGTTTGGATCGATCTTCTTCTTGCTGGAAACGGCCATTCGAATGGGGACATGGGTGAATTCACCCTTCCAGTTCCCGACGATCATGTTCGTTCTGCCCGTCATCCCCGCATGAACGGCGTTGTGCCCCAGCAGAAGACAGAAAGCGGAATCACGAGGGTTGGCGGGCAAGCTCCGGATCGTGTAACTCGGGTCGATATACTTGAGATTGACCTCGATTCCCTCCTTCTTGAAATAGCCGTTGATGCTCTCCTTCAGAAAAAAGCCGATATCCCCGAACCGGATATTCCCCGAGGCGTCTCGTTCCCCGCTGCCCGGCATCAGGTTCTGTCCGGCCCCTTCCCCAACCACGATCACGGCATGGCCGCGCCGCTTCAATCTGTCCTTAAGGGCTTTAAGGAAACCGTCCAGAGTGAAGGAAACCTCAGGCACAAGGCAATAGTTCACGTCGTTGTTGGCAAGGGCGGCATAGGCGGCGATAAAACCGGATTCCCGGCCCATGAGTTTCACCAGGCCGATGCCGTTCCTCGCACCGATGGCCTCCGTGTTGGCTGAATTGATCGCCGTTCTTGACTCGGCGACGGCGGTCTCGAATCCGAAGGAGGCTTCCACAAAGGAGATGTCGTTGTCGATGGTCTTCGGGATCCCTATAATCCCTATTTTCAAGCCCCGTCGGCCGACTTCCTCAGCGATCGCTTGCGCTCCCCGCAGGGTGCCGTCGCCACCGATGGTGAAAAGGATACGCACGTTCATGCGGTCCAGGGTGTCTACCATTTCGGAGACATCCTGCGGCCCGCGGGAGGAGGCGAGGATGGATCCTCCCGTCTTGTGAATGTCCTTCACCGTCTCGGGAGTCAACTCCAGAGGGACGTGCCCGTAGCGGTAAGTCAAGCCTTCGTATCCGTAGCGAAAGCCAAAAACGGTGCTTACCCCGTAGTGATAGGAAAGACTCAGCACAATGGCTCGGATGACGTCGTTCAGGCCTGGGCACAGCCCCCCGCAAGTCACAATGCCACACTTGAGCTTTGAGGGATCAAAATAAATCTTCTCTCTGGGTCCTGCCATCTCAAAGCTGGGAGGCTCCCTGCCCGCATCGAGAAAGCCTTTGATCTTGTTCATGCTATCATGGTAAAGCACGTGCTGATCATCGCCCACAAACTGATCCGTCAGCATGGGTGAAGGGATACGGCACTCACCTAATTTCGAAATCGTGAAATCGAGATCGCTCATTGCCATGCTAAGCCTCCAGCTATTTTTTCCCTTTCACCTGGTCCGCCACCGCCCGGGTTGCTTTCCTGACCGCCTCCGGATCGCCCAGGTAGTAGCTTCGAACAGGGCTCAGATCCTCCTCCAGCTCGTAGACCAGGGGAATGCCTGTAGGGATGTTGAGCCCGACGATGGCATCATCGGATACGTGATCCAGGTACTTGACGAGCGCCCGCAGGCTGTTTCCGTGGGCTGAAATGAGCACCCTTTTCCCGGCCTTCACTGCGGGAGCAATCGTTTCGTGCCAGTAGGGCAAAAACCGCGCCACCGTATCCTTAAGACATTCTGTGAGAGGCAGTTCCTCGGGCTTGAGGTCGGCGTATCGCGGATCGTTCCCCGGGTAAAGCGGATCAGCAGCAGTGAGGGCCGGAGGACGTGTGTCGTAGCTTCGGCGCCAAATTTTCACCTGATCCATGCCGTGTTTTTCTGCCGTCTCTGCCTTGTTCAACCCCTGAAGGGCGCCATAGTGTCGTTCGTTAAGGCGCCAGCTCCGGTAAACCGGAATCCACATCAGGTCCATCTCTTCCAAAACGATCCAGAGGGTTTTGATCGCCCTCTTGAGCACGGAGGTATAAGCCACATCGAAAACATAGCCTTCCTTCTGAAGAATCCGCCCTGCCTCGAGAGCTTCCTGCTCCCCCTTCTCGCTGAGGCCCACATCCACCCAGCCGGTGAATCGATTCTCCTTGTTCCAAGTGCTCTCTCCATGACGGAGCAACACCACCCTTTTCATTTCGTGAAAACCTCCTTTTCTTTGAGCTCGCTCATGGCTCCCCTCATCTGCGGCTCAAATCAATCAGTTCCATCCGGTTGTTCGCCTCCGGGTGTCTGGAGGAAGGTCCTTCCGTGAGAATCACGAGGTCTCCCTGCGCCCCGTAATCCTGAACCCATTTCCTCGCGTAGGCACGCCAGTCCTCCGGATGATCGGGCTCATGGTGGGGATGGACCCCGTAGGTGAACTGGAGTCTCTGGCATGTGGCATGCTGCGAACTCACCCCCAGAATCCATACCGGAAGCCTGTACCGGGAAATGCTTCTCGCCGTTGCCCCGCTCCGGGTAGGCACGATAACGAGGGCCGGCTTGACGCGCTCTGAGGCAGCCTCCACACTTGATGCAATCAATTCGGTCAAGCTGACCTTGTCGCTGCGATCGGCCCCTTTCAGAAACTCCCGCACCCCCCGCGCCGGGCGATGTGGCTCGATGGCGGCGGCGATCTTGCCGAGCATGGCCACAGATTCCACGGGATATTTTCCCATGGCGGACTCCCCGGAAAGCATCACGCAGTCCGTTCCATCAAGAATGGCATTGGCCACATCCGTGGCTTCGGCACGGGTGGGCCTGCGATAGGTGGTCATGGACTCCAGCATCTGCGTCGCCGTGATGACCGGTTTTCCCAATAAATTCGCCTGACGCATCAAACGCTTCTGTATGACCGGCATTTGCTCGATGGGGATTTCCACTCCCAGGTCCCCCCGGGCGATCATGATGCCGTCTGCGGTTTGCAGGATTCCGTCCATGTGATCAAGAGCCTTGCCTCGCTCGATCTTGGCGATGATGAAAGGATTGTGCCCCAACTGATTGGCGGCCCTGCGAACTGCGGTAACGTCCTCTCGAGACTCCACGAAGGACTGGCTCACGGCGTCCACGCCCTGCTCCATGGCAAACTGAAGGCACTCCCGGTCCCGGTCCGTAAAGGCGGATATTCCGAGCTCGATCCCAGGCAGGTTGAGCCCTTTTCGTGAGCGTAACTCCCCTCCCACCACCACGGTGCAGTGGACCTCCTCCCCTTCCACCCGGCTCACCTCCAACTGAATGAACCCGTCGTTCAGGTAAAGGGCATCTCCCGGTTTCACCGCTGTCGGAAGGCGAGAGAAAGTCACGGACACCAGGCTTGCGTCGCCGGGGATCTCCTTCGTCGTCAGGGTGAAGGGATCTCCGGGGCGCAATTGAACCGGTTCATCCTCGATCTCCCCGATGCGTATTTTAGGGCCCGATAAATCCGCCATGATGGCCACCCGCCGCCCCGTCGCCCGTGAAGCGGCCCGCAGGTTCTCTATCACCTTTTCGTGACTTGAAAAATCACCATGGGAAAAGTTGAGGCGCGCCACATTCATTCCTGCGAAAAGCATCCGCTCCATCGTTTCCGGCGATTCGGAGGCCGGTCCAATGGTGCAAACGATTTTTGTCATGTTCGCCGGTAAAAACTGCAACTCCTTCCTCCCAGATGAATTGCCTGCCAGAGCAGCACTCCCAAAAGAGAGCGCCGTTTTTAGAAAGCTGGAATCACGCCTCAACAGAAACGGAGGTCTTGTTCTCAGGCAGAAACGCGTTATTAGTATCAATAAGCTATAAAAATTACAAGGATTGGCACACATGTCCACTGCCAATCGCCTGTTTCAAGGGCAATAGGGCTTGAGAAATGACCCTGATTCCTGTAATTAGGGGATGTGTCGAAGTTTTTCACCCCCCCAGTAGAAATCCGAAGGGAAGGATCGTTCTTATGCTTAAAAAGATAAACCCCACCCAGACGGTGAGCTGGAGTCATCTGGCGGAACATTTTAAGGAGACAAAGGATCTTCAGATGAGAGACCTCTTTAAGGAGGACCCTCAGAGATTCAAAGACTACTCCATTCGATTCCACGACATCCTCGTCGACTACTCTAAGAACAGGATCACCAGGAAGACTCTGGAGCTTCTCTTTCGTCTGGCGGAGGAAACGGGACTCCAGGATGGGATCGAGAGGATGTTCACCGGCGACAGGATCAACGAGACCGAGGATCGCGCTGTTTTGCATGTTGCCCTCAGAAACCGGGGAAACACGCCCATCCATGCGGACGGTGAGGACGTGATGCCCCAGGTGAACGCGGTCCTTGGGAAAATGAAGGACTTCTCCCTCAAAGTCATCTCCGGGACATGGCGGGGCTACAGCGGGAAAAGGATATCGGACATCGTCAACATTGGGATCGGGGGATCGGATCTGGGACCGGTGATGGTGACGGAGTGTTTGCGGCCTTACGCCCAAAAAGGAATTTCGGCCCATTTCGTCTCCAACGTGGACGGGACCCATATCGCCGAAACGCTCCAGAGGCTCGATCCCGAGACCACCCTTTTCATCATCGCTTCCAAGACCTTCACGACCCAGGAGACCATGACCAATGCCCATACGGCAAGAACCTGGTTCCTGAATCGTGCAAAAGACCCCCGTCATGTGGCGAAACACTTCGTCGCCGTTTCCACGAACACGGCAAAGGTCCAGGAATTCGGCATCGATCGTGAAAACATGTTCGGATTCTGGGACTGGGTGGGGGGCCGTTACTCCCTGTGGTCGGCTATCGGGCTCTCTATCGCCTGCTATGTGGGCTTCGAGCACTTCGAAGCTTTGCTCCAGGGGGCCTTCGAGATGGACCAGCATTTCCGCTTTACGCCCTTTCCCCGAAATATCCCGGTGATCCTGGCCCTGATCGGCATCTGGTATAACAACTTTTACGGGGCCGAGACCGAAGCCATCCTGCCTTACGACCAGTACATGCACCGCTTCCCCGCCTACTTCCAGCAAGGGAATATGGAGAGCAACGGCAAATGCGTGGATCGAAGCGGAAACAGGGTGCCTTACCAGACCGGCCCCATCCTCTGGGGTGAGCCGGGAACGAACGGCCAGCATGCTTTCTACCAACTCATTCATCAGGGGACCAAACTCATCCCGGCAGACTTCCTGGCCCCGGCCGTGAGCCATAACCCCATCGGGGAGCATCACCTCATCCTCCTTTCCAACTTCTTTGCCCAGACCGAAGCGCTCATGAAAGGGAAGACAAAGGAAGAGGTGATCCAGGAGCTTCGGAAGGAGGGGAAGACGGAAGGGGAAATCGGAAAACTGTGGCCTTACAGAGTCTTCGAAGGAAACAAACCCACCAACAGCATTCTTTTCAGCAAGCTCACCCCCCGCGTTCTGGGAAGCCTCATCGCCATGTACGAGCACAAAATCTTCGTGCAGGGCGTGATCTGGAACATCTTCAGCTTCGACCAGTGGGGGGTGGAGCTGGGAAAGCAGCTGGCCGGGAAGATCCTCCCCGAGCTCGCCGACGATAGGCCGGTCGCGTCACACGACCCTTCCACAAATGCTCTGATCAACGCCTATAAAGAAATGAGGGCTTGAGCCAGCCGGAGGAGGATAGGGCCTCCCCCGGTTGGCCCATTTCTTCCTCTCCTCACTTTTCGGGCGAGCCCGGTCTTCCAAAGCCCGGTCAAGAGTCGCCTCAAAAGAATCGCCATCCTCCAGCCTGAAGTCCTAGAGCGTCTCATCAAGAGAGCGTCCCGGGGCATAATTGCCTGTCTCGTGACGGTTCCCGGCTTTCCAATCGCGTCTACCCGGGCGATGAAGACCGGCTTATGCCCCTCTGAGGATGTGCTCCTTGGGCCGGGCGAGTTTCATGCTCAGGGCTGCGCTTGGGCATGTGACGGCGCACACACCGCAACCGAAACATTTGTCGGGGTCCACCATTGCCGCTCTCTCATCCGTGCCGGACCTTTCAGCCATGGCGATGGCCCCGAACTGGCATCGGCCGAGACAGGTCTCACAGGCCGTACATAGCTCCGGATTAACAACGGCCTGAAAGCGGCTCGGTTCCCACACATGATAGCCATATTTGGTCTGGGCCCGGAGGATGATGCACTCGTTTGCCTCGCAAAAGCAGAGCTGGCGAATCTTGTCTATTCCGCTTGTGGTAGGGATGAGGCCCGTTTCTTCACACAGATCGAGGATGCGGTAGCCCTCCTCGAGACTGATTTGCTTTCCTATTCCACGATCGACGATGTACTTCACGGACCCTGGCGTCAAGGACATGCAGACGAAGGTGGGTTTGTCGCACTCCCCCCGTTGCACCTGCAGCCACCTGCAAGGGCAGTCCACGATGGCGATACCCGGTGCACTCCTCAAAATCTCCCTCAGGTTTTCGAAGGGAAGCAATTCAGGGTGGTCTTTCACCGTGCTCCAGCAAGGAATCGCCCTTCCATTCATCTTGCCGGATTCTTCCATCTCGCGAAGCACTTCGAGCCACTCGGTCTCGCGGAACATCTTCCACATCTCGATGATTTCATCCTGAACGGGTTCGTACTTTTTCCCGATGGTGGCATGGATCGTGGCGTCATGCACCTGGATCACGTGGGATACACAGAGGTAGCGAAGGACACCGTCCTTTTCAAAAGGTATGGAAACGCCCTTCCGCGCAAATTCATCGAGCTTTTTCGCAGCCGCTTCCTCGTCCATTTGGAATTTCGCGGCAAATTCTTCCGGAGTGGCGGGCAGCGCCAGGAGCATCTCCCCTTCCTCCGGCGTCACCAGCTTCTTGAATATGGCCCGTATGAATCTCGATTTCGGGAAATTGACCTTGCCGGCCAGTTTCACATAAACGTCGTTCTGGTCCATCTTATTCCCCTTTCCTTGCGCGTGTTCAGATTGAAAACAATGCCGCATCGACCAGGTTCCGGACTACGGTTAGCGGCGCAGTTTCAAGCCGGCCCCAAGTCTAGAGAAAAGACGAAACAACCACAAGAAAAAACCGTGAAGTCAATTCAAGTCCCTGCTTTTCCAAAATCCATCCCGCTCCGCCTCCCTAACCCTTCGCCCCAATCCCCGCTGATTCCGGGGGACGGGGGGCGAAGTTACGAAACACTGGCATCGAAATTGCTTGAAAAGACGCTTACTTCCCTTCTGAATTCTGCCGAAGAGAAAAATAGGTTCGATGAATTGCAGCGGATGCATTCCCTGTTTGTCCTCATGCGCCATCTCATGTTCCCCCTCCCCTTGCCCCTCCCACCCCCGCCACAAAGGCGGCGGGATCTTCGAGAGGGGAGGGGAAGCACCGGGAATGGCAAGAGTCTCCTCCCCCTTGATGGGGGAGGATGGGTGGGGGTGGTCGTCTGGATTTTGTAAAGCAATTTTTGAGACATGACATTAGGCCGGTCAGGACTCAGATGCTGAAATCCGGCTGTACAAGCAGGGAATGCACCCATTTCAGCCACCGCTCCAAACGGGGGAACGATGAGATGAAAACCATTTTCTTTACTTGTTTGCTATGCTTGATGACATTCCTTGGGTGCCATTCTACTGCGGCTGAGTCCCGAAGTGAAAGGTCGACGGCCCGGCAAAACGGGGTTCCCATCTTTCTCTACCACCGCTTCGGCCCCGAGGTCTCCAACACCATGACCGTGACAACGAGCTACTTTGAATCCGAGCTCAAACGCTTCCAGACCAGCGGCTACGCCGTGATCCCCCTGAGACGGCTTGTGGATTATTTCCTGGGAAAAGGATCGCCGCTCCCTTCCCGAGCGGTCGTGATTACCGTCGACGACGGCCACAGGTCCGTCTATACGGACATGTTTCCCCTGCTTAAAGAGTACCATGCACCGGCCACCCTTTTCTTATACCCTTCGGCCATTTCCAATGCCTCTTATGCGCTGACCTGGGAGGAGCTCCATGAGATGAAAGACACGGGGCTCGTGGACTTGCAATCCCACACCTTCTGGCATCCCAACTTCAAGATAGAGAAAAGGAGACTGAAACCCGAAGCGTACGAAAATTTCGTAGACATGCAGATGCGGAAGGCAAAGGAAAAGCTGGAGAGAAAGCTCCAAATCCCGGTGGACATGCTGGCGTGGCCCTTTGGGATTTTCGACGAAGCGCTCATGGAGAAAGCGAGGGAGGCGGGATACGTGGCTGCCTTCACCATGGAGAAACGCCACGCCAGGATTTCTGACGACCCGATGGCCCTTCCCCGTCACCTGGTCATCGACCCAACACCGCGGAGCGCCAAATGAGGCTCCTCACGCAGAGCGGAAGGCATCAGGAAGCCCCCTAGAAGGGGGCTTGATCGATTGGTTTTGCCAAGACCGTCATTCATTGCAACAGACCCTGTCATTCCTACGAAGCTTGTGCCGCACTTGCTCCGGAACTCGGAATGACAGGCTAGACGACACGGCGGGAGTGGCTTTCAGCCACGACCCCCATCCCTATGGCTGCCTAGCGGTTCAAATCCAACTGAAAAAACAAATGGGTCGGCCGAATACGAGGCCGTCTCCTGGTCTCGGCACTGATTTCGGATACCATGATCTTATCCCTACAACGAAACTTATTATCCCGTCATTCCGGCCCGTCACCCCGGTGAAAACCGGGGCGGAATCCAGTCACAACTGTGAGAAATCTGGCCAATTGAATTCTCTTCCCATACTGAGACTCCTAGATGCCCCCGGCTGACTACATGCCGGGACAGGCTCCTCAAGTCCGGCATGACGGAGTGCCGAATGCCGCCCCACTGGTAAGTGACGTTGTAGGGCTAAAAGAGGAGAACAAAGGGCTCAAGAAGGCCCAGAGAGATCGCGACCTTGAATCCACAAAAAGCCGAATAGTCAAAGAACTCCAGAGACTAAAGATCAAAAAGTATTTTGAATCCCCGGTCCTTGAACCTATAACAGTTCAGAGAAGACTCAAAGATGGTGCCTTTAAATCCGTCAGCAGCTTCCAGATCCAAGTAAAGACAAAGACTGACATCATCAAAGCCGACAAATTGCTAGACGGCATATGCGTCTTTTTGACCAACCATACTGAAAAGCAGGGTCGGGGTTTCAAGATGAAAGCTCAGACGATCATCAAAGCCTATCGAGACAAGACAAAGATTGAAGATGTCTTTAAAAACGTAAAGTCATTTTTGAAACTCAGGCCATTCTTTGTGAATACGATTCCTCATGTCAAAGCGGTTTACACGATATGCATCCTTGCATACTTTCTTAACCGATATCTGGCGAACCAGAGAAAAGCAACAGGGGAGAAGGATTATCTGAATTCCCATGAGCTCTACTCGCCGTTCAAAGTTATAGACATCGCCACATTGGCGGATAGCAACACCGGTCTAAGCATTCAAAAAGCAGTTCAGTTACCAGAGACCACCATGAACCTTCTGAAAAGGATTCGGATGTCACACATTGCGCTGTCCCCCTAAAATCAAAGGGTTCAAGATATGTGTAGTCACAGAATTAATGTTGGCAACTGTTTGACATCGCTATTTTTTCTTTTTTGAGTCCGGAACCTGGGGAGTATCCTGGGGCAGGAATTTCCAAGTGATCTGAACCGCCTTTATGAAAAAAAACCGGGCATAAAGATCGGAGAACACCATTGGTCCACAAGCCTCATCCTTCTGGCGATTCCTTTCGCGGATGAAAACTTGACCGTAGTTATGCCTGATGATTACCGGATAGCCCCCGCTGTCTTCCAATATGCCACAAGGTACGGTGTGAACATCGGTAGAGCAACGCTCGACTCCTTCTCCAAGAGGGAAATAGCGAGGCTTTCCCTCTGTTACATGGCACCCGCAATCGCGCATGAACCCAAGTGCATATTTTTAAAATCCATTGAGGATGCCATCGGTGAATCGCAGACAGCGAACCAGGATCTGGTTCCAAGGTCATTGCTGGAATTTGGCGAGGGACGCTGAAAAGTTCCACTGCCAGGATAATACTATGGAGATGAGAGGTGAAATGGGACACAGGAAAACACTTGAATTCATATTCGACGACGAACCCCTTGACCGGATTCTTTATGGAAAGAGCCTGGGTGGTCCGACCCCCGCGAGCCTGTTTTCCCACAGCGCTCGATACGTGCGTGAAATCTGCCAACTCTTCCCGGGCGGAAACATTCAGGAAGCCCTCGAAAAGGCTTCTGAGCTTGCAGCGAAAAGATACGCAATTTCCAAGGGCATGCGCTTCAAGCTTGCGGATATCATGAAAGCGGTTGTACCGAGCTTTCCCAACCCGGAAATCCAATATGATTTATCCGGTCTCCGTCCCTTGCTGGAGCAAATATGGAAAATCGCTCCGACGGCTGAGGATAAGAAACTCCAAGAGGGAGTCTCGACCCCGCTTTTTCGCTGGTACGAACACCATCAGAAATACGAAGATGCCAGGAGGGTTCTGGAGGTCTTGATACGATGGTACCAAGAGCAAGGGGATCCGAGCAATGAAGGGGCATGATCAACAACTTCGCATTCGAATACCTTCTCGAGAGAAAGTGGAAAGAGGCTATTCCTCCGTTCGAAAGGGCTGCAAGAATATTAAAGGAGAATGGAGACCAAACCGAATACGCCAACGCAAGGGCAAATTACTGGACCTGCCGGTTTGAATGTGACGAAGTGAAGGAAGTGGAAGAGGTGGAAGCCGAACTGAAAATCCTATCCAGGAAACTGCGCGATTCGGCGGACTGGCACAGACGGAAGCCCTTGGTGCTGCTGGCAAAAATAGAAGAACGGCGGGGCAATTTGGACGCGGCCGTACGCCTCGTGGAACAGGCGATCGAAGCCTGCAAAGGAGGCAGAACCCGGTATCCTGAGTTGGACCAGACGTATTTGAACCACCTGAGACAAAGATGCCTGGGATGAGCAGCAAATTAAAGGGATTAAAACAACCACGCGGATTGAGGCGCGCAGGGAATTAGGGCTTCCTCAACGGCACTTCCATGAATAACGGTAGCGTTTCAGGTATACGAGCTCTTGAAGATGTCCTCTGTTAGAGATAGCCGAGGCTTTTTCTCCGAGCACTCCGATTTAGAGGACTGTTTGAATTCGAGATTGACACCGGCGAGATGTCAAAATAGAGTGGGTATTATTGTGTATTGTGCGAAATGTTGTGCTTCCTGGTTACGGCGGAGCGGGGAACATTGGTTAAGAGCAGGTTTGAGGTATAATAACAGGGGAGGTCCAGGAACTGAGGGATGGCTTCAAATAGAGCATCACTGAAACGTAAGCAATCGAAAAAACTCGCACAAAGTGTGCGAGAAATCTCGCTAGAGCATGGCGATGAATTGCCGGCCGGTTATGCCACCTTACTCGAGGATCTCAAGGCTCGGATCCGCGCCGCGCAGGTCAAGGCGGCACTCTCAGTAAATCGGGAGTTGATTGAGCTGTACTGGTACATTGGTAAGTCTATTGTGGAGCGCCAACGAGCTGAAGGATGGGGCAAGTCTGTGGTCGAGCGGTTGGCTCGCGACATTCAGAAGGAGTTCCCTGGCATCGTCGGTTTCTCGCCGCAGAATATCTGGTACATGCGTGCTTTCCACCTTGCTTGGACAGAAGATGTCTTGAATCTCCAACAGCCTGTTGGAGATTTGGACGGGAAAAATCTCCCACAGGCTGTTGGAGAAATCCCGTGGGGGCATAACCTTCAGCTGCTGGCAAAAATCAAAGACCCTATGGAACGTCTTTGGTATGCCAGGATGACCTTGGAACATGGCTGGAGTCGAAGCGTCCTGGTTCATCAGCTCGAATCCGACTTGTTCAGCAGGCAGGGTATGGCCATTACAAACTTCTCCAGGACTCTTCCGGCCCCACAGTCGGATCTCGCACATCAGCTTTTGAAGGATCCTTATCACCTGGATTTTCTCACCCTCGGTCCTGAAATCAGCGAGCGGGAGCTGGAGACTGCCTTGCTAGAGCACCTGAAAAATTTTCTGTTGGAACTTGGCAAAGGGTTTGCTTTTGTCGGCAATCAGGTTCACCTGGAGGTTGGGGGTAAGGATTACTATCCGGACCTCCTCTTTTATCATCTCCATTTGCGTTGCTATGTTGTGATTGAACTGAAGGTGGAAGAGTTTAAGCCCGAGTTTGCTGGAAAGATGAATTTCTACCTGGCTGCAGTAGATGAACTAATGCGACATCCTGATGATCATCCCTCCATAGGCCTCATCCTTTGCAAGGAAAAGAATCGAATTATCGTCGAGTACACCTTGCGAAGTTCCGTCCATCCGGTGGGGGTTGCTGAGTACAAACTAACCCGCACACTGCCAAAGAAACTCCAGGCTGAACTCCCGACGCCCAAAGAACTCAGACAAGAACTGCAGCGGGTGTGAACATCGGCCCGATTGTTCCATGAAGGATGAAGCGTATCGTTTTGAAATACAAAACCGTAGCTCCATCAATTTAGTGAGCCTCCACCCGCAGAGCGGCAGGCACCAGGTGGCCCCCCGAGGGGCTTGATCGATTCGTTTTGGTCAGACATCATAAATGGCAACAGACCCCGTCATTCCTGCAAACCGTCGTCGCGCCGAAGCGACGCTATGCCCCGTCGCGGAGGCGGAAGCAGGAATAAAGAAGACAACCTGGATTCCGGGTCAAGCCCGGAATGACAATTTAGAGGACACAGGGGGAGTGTTTAGACGACACGGTGGGATTGGCTTCCAGCCACGACCCCCATCGCTATGGCTGCCTAGGGATTCAAATCCAACTGAAAGAACAAATGGGTGGCCGAATACGATGCCGTCTCCTGGTCTCGGCACTGATTTCGGATACCATGATCTTATAAACTCTTTTTTCTCCTCCCGCCTTTTCTGGCGGGAGTCCTCCACCAGAGGTGGAGGGTTTAGTCACAACCAAAGGCTTATGAAGCATAGGGGTTTAGGTATCGGTCCATAGAGGATGGGATCTGCTGGGTCTCTTCAGCGGCTGCGATCCTGGAGGCCGAATTTCTTTACTGGATGAGACGCATCTCTTGAGTGGGCCGTCTATTCTGTTTTGCGCCTTATATAGGTGGGACGGAAGTCCTGGGTGTTCTCGTAGGCCAGGTTTTCAATCAAATTCCGAAACCGTGCCTCGGGGTCGCTGACTCCCACCCTGAAGGTGCCGTCCTGCCGCAGGCCGACGTCGGCCACAGACTGCCTGGCGCTGGAGGATTGTGACCAGATGGTGGCACCGCTGCCGGTCTCCCAGATTTTGGTGGAGAGCGTTGCGTCCACATAAGCGCTTGCCCGCAGAGCGGCCGGCATGGTACGCACGCTTAAATTGGGCTTGGCATCGGAAAGTTCGAGGTGACCGGTGATGACGGCATCGACCTGATAGGTTTTGCCCAGGCTGCGGATCGTTTCAAAGTCCAGCTCGCTGCGCGCCATGGGTTTGAGCAAGCGCTCCTTTCCGCCCAGCTCTAAAAGCCGAACCCCCGGTTGCGCCGATTGGGCGGCCTCCATGAAGTTATCCGTCACGTACTGCTTCAGATCGTCTTGGGTGTTGGATGAGAAAGTGATCACGCCGATCATTCCGTAGGCTGTCAGATCGATTTTCGGTAAAACCATGACGGTTTCCGTGTGGGCGCAGCCGCAAACAGCCAAGGCGATGAAAACTCCTACCAGCCGGCTGACGACCGGCCGGAGCCGATTGCCTCCGAAACGGGGGTCGTGGTGAAAAACGTTCATGGGTCGGTCCATCCTGACTGTAAGAGAGTTTTTTGCACGAAATCAAGAGTTAGTTCATAGTCTCTTCAGAGCGCCCCGCAAGCAGAGGCGGCTTTTCAGGGATTATCGGCACTTCTGTTGGTTTTCTTGAGGTGTTCGTCTTTTTGACAAACCGTTTGCCCCCGACAGCGAAGGCTTTGTCGAGTTCCGCCAACCCTGCGGATCAGAGGGGAGGACAGGTTCCCATCGCTTCACCGGTTTATGATGGAGGTGAAGCTCGGATTGCACCATGAAGCTTAATTCCCAGGTCCGAACCTTCGACTTGGAAGTCATCGCCCTGCGACGGATCATTTTCCTCACTCATTGCTTACCTTCATCAAGGCACGTATCGTAGGTGAGGAATTTTCTGGATTTCATCGATTCACTAAGGTGTTCAATTCAGGCAATGCGAGAAGGCATCACATGTGCGCGATGTGGACAGCGGATCGAGGTAAACGGTCGGCGACATCAGAACTGTCCCAGAAGAGAAAGAGAAGAATTGCTCGGCAGTTCTCTCACGAGCTCACCGAAATACACTGGCGATCGCCACGAGGAAGGGTAGGGAAGATTTGAGCATGATGGTGAATAAGGGGCCAGAATACACGGTCCCGGTAACTGAACGACAGACGGCTGCGAAGTCGGATCTTGTCCCAGTAAGGTTCTGGATTAGACGACATCCAAGGCCATATTACCGTGAGCGAAGGAAATTCAGTTTGGTGCCAAGGAATAGAATCTTATAATTTGATGTACGTCCCCCACCTACGAAAGGTAGGTTTCTATTAAAAAGGGATCTTTTAGGAGTTCGCCGGATTTCCCCTGTTTGACGATCCGGCCGTTCTGCAAAACCACACCCTGATGGGCAGTTCGCAAGGCCATCTGCGCATTCTGCTCCACCAGAATGATGCTGGTTTTCTCCTCATTGATTTTTTTCGTCACCCTCTCCACTTCCTTGCGCACGGTAGGACTCAATCCAAGGCTCGGTTCATCCATGAGCAACAACTGGGGTCTCGCCATCATAGCCCTTCCAATGGCCAGCATCTGTTGCTCTCCGCCGCTCAGGCTTCCTCCCGATTGTCTCCTTCGTGCCTTGAGCACAGGGAAGATCTCGTAGATCTCCTCCATGGTTTTTCGCAGGTTTTCCTGGTCTTTCACCAGGTAGGCCCCGATCTCCAGATTCTCCAGCACAGACAGGGTTCCAAAGATTCCTCTTCCCTCAGGAACTTGCACGATCCCGAGCTTGACGATGGAGTGGGCGGGCATGCCGGTAATTCTCTTCCCCTCGAATCGAACCTCCCCCCTTGCGGGAGTGACAAAACCGCAAATCGTGTTCACCAGCGTGCTTTTCCCTGCCCCGTTCGAACCGAGGATCGCCACCACATCTCCCCTTTTAACCATCAGAGAAACCCCTTGCAGGGCTTTCACGCCTTCATAACTGACATGAACTTGATCCACCTGTAGGAACATTTTTTTCCGTTCTCCCTTGAAACCGATCTAAACTTCCTCGGCGCCCAGGTAGGCCTCTATCACCCTCTCGTCTTTTTTCACCAAGTCGGGCGTGCCTTCGGCGATCTTGATACCGTGATTGAGGACGATGATCCGGTCACACACCCCCATGATTACCTTCATGTTGTGTTCCACGATGGCAATGGTCTTTTCCTGCTCATCCCGAAGCCTTCTCACCTCTTCCACAATGGTGACGGATTCTGCGGGATTCATGCCGGCAACCGGTTCGTCAAGCAGCAACAGTTTCGCATTGGTGGCCCTGGCCATAGCAAGGCCGAGCATTTTCTGATGACCGTAGGGGATATCCTTCACGGGCAAGTCCTTCTTGTCTTCCAGGTCCAGGCCTTTCAGAATGTCCACACTTTCCCCGTAGACCTCTTCTTCCCTTTTCCTGTATTCCTTCGTATCCAGCATGGTTTGCCAAAACCCGGTTTTCTTGTGGAGTTGATGGGCGAGAACCACATTCTGAAGGCACGAAAGTTGCTGGAAAAGGCCGGCCCCCTGAAACGTCCGCACGAGGCCTTTTTTTACGATGTCATACGGCTTAAGGTCACCGATGGCCTCACCCTGGAAAAGGATCTCCCCGGCTGAAGGCTTGAGGAAACCGGTGATCACATTGAACAGGGTGGTTTTCCCCGCCCCGTTGGGCCCTATGATTCCAAGAATTTCTCCGGGCCGGACCTCAATACTCAGGTTGTTGAGGGCGATTAACCCCTTGAAATTGTGCGTTAGCTTTTTTACCTCCAAAAGCGCCATAGATTTCCCCCATAGGCTCTGGCCGAAGGCACCTAAATTACCTGACTTTTCCTTTTCCAGTGCGCAAGCTTCCTCCATGCTTTCCCCATTTCCCGAGGCAGGCTAAGCAGGCCGTCGGGAAGGAAAAAAGTGATGATGATAATCACCAGGCCATAGAAAATATAGATAAACCGGGGATCCACCTTGAGCAAAAGGGCCTCTATGACCACCATAACGGATCCGCCCAGAATGCCCCCGAAGGCTACGGAAGCCGCTCCCCCCAGCGTTCCTTGAATCTGCACGACAATGGATTGCATGACGGTGTAACTCCCGGGATAGATCACGTTATAGTAGTTGGCGGTGAAGGCGCCCGCAATCCCCGAAAAAAAACATGCAGTCACAAAACTGACCAGCTTGTAATAGAGGGGATTGATGCCGAGGCTGTTGGCCAGGTCTTCGTTTTGGGGCAGCGATCTGAAGGTGCGGCCCAACGCGGAGTGATCCATCCGCCACATGAAAAGGCCACTGACCAGAACGATCATTAGCAGGACATAGTAATTGGGGATATGGGAATGGAACCGAAGCGTGCCCATTCCGAATAAACGGATGGGGGTCAAATTGGGGATGTCCAGGATCCCCCCATGCCCGCCGAAAAAATCCACCGTGGAGAAGACCAAGCGCACGATTTCGGCAAAGGCGAAGGTCACGATCGCAAAGGATAGCCCGGTGATCCTGAGAAAGATAAGTCCTATTCCAAAGGCAACAAGGCCTGCCGCAACACCGCCCAGAAGCAAACCCAACCAGGGGCTCAGGCCCAGATTCTTTGATAGAAGAGCCGAGGTGTAGGCCCCGATGCCCAGGAACGCCGCCTGCCCCAGGCTAAGCCCACCTATTCTCAGGATGAGCAACCAGCCCATGGCCAGGACTCCGGCCACACCGCACAGGATGAAAATCCCCACATGGGCTGGATTCGAGAATACCAGGGGCAAAATGATGAGTACGAACAATAACCCGAGGCAAAAAAATAAGCGCTTCTGACCGAACGATTTTCTCATTTTAGGCACCCTTTGCAAAGGTTTTTTGCCTGCAACCTCCCAAAGGCTCATTTCCGAGATCCGCTCCGGATGATGTCAAAGGCCCCGAATGCCGGCGAATGCTTAATTAATGGAATTCATAATGAACACCCAGCAGGCCTCTGGGCCTAAATATAAAGACAGCGATGACAATGATGAACGAGACGATTTCCGCGATGGGTCCAATATAGGTAATCCCAATGCATTCCACAAAGCCGATCAAAAGCCCGGCCAGGATGGAACCCTCTATGCTTCCCATCCCGCCGACAGCGACGATGAGGAGCGCCTTAAAGACGGCGTACCCCCCCATGAAGGGATTGATGTAAAAAAGCGGGGTGATCACGGAGCCCGCAATGGCCGCCAATCCACAGGCGATGGCCATGACCAGGAGACGCATTTTCCTGGTATTGATCCCCTGCATGGTGGCGACCCTCGGATTCTCCGCCACGGCTCGTATGGCCTTTCCCTGTTTCGTTCTTTGAATCCATATATAGAGGGCGAGCATTGTAACTCCGCAGATAAGCACGATCATGATACGCTCTACGGATAGGATCGCACCAAAAATAGATACAGTGCCGGAAAAAAAGGAGCCGATCGTGACATCTTCTCCGGTGAAAATAAAGGAAAGAATCCCTTCTATGAGAAGGCTCACCCCGAGGATCGCCCCCAGGGAGGCCAACTTCACCCGATTCACAAGGGGATAGAGCAAAGCCCCCTCAAGAATGAGTCCCACTGCCGCTACCACGGCGATGGCAATGAGCACGGAGAGAAAGTAATTGATTTCATGGATGGCAAACAGGGCGTAGACCACGAATGCACCGGTGATATAAATGGCCCCATGGGCAAAATTCAGGGTCCTCAGGATGCCAAAAATCAAGGTTAAACCCACGGCAAGCAGGATGTAATTCGCCGACAAAACAAGACAGTTTAAAAGAACTTGCATGACTTCGGCCATGATTTTGACCCTTTTCTCAGATAAAAAAATTCGGTAAGGCCCTTCCTGGTGCTGTTTTCTTCAGAGCCCTTCAGCGCCGGTGACAAAACCGATTTTCGAGGCCGGCCGCCTTCCAATTTCAGGGAAACACACATCCAATCGATTCGAGCCGGGGCGGCATCGGCCTCCTGGAGCCGGCTTCGGGCCCATGGTCCCAAAGTCGCCCCACCCAACAGGCTTCACGGGGAGATAATGTGGGCGCTACCCAGGAATTTCACCTCCTCCTTTCCGATGATCATGGAATAGGGAACGGGAACACTCATGTGGTTCTTGATACCGAAGGTCTTCTCCCCGCCTGCCTTAAGAGGAGCCTTGTGAAAGCTCCGGAACTGCCGGGTCCGGAGGACTTTGAGGATAGCGTCCGGATCAAAGCTCTGGGCCTCTTCTATGGCCGTGGCAAGTATGTGGGGCTGCATGGAATACGCCATATCCGTGGATCTGTACTCTGGACACTCCCGCGTATAATACTCATGTGATTCCAAGCCCAACGGGCTGTATTCATCAAGGGAGAGCATGATCCCTACGAACCCCTTGGAGGCCTCCACACCGGCAATCCTCTGCCATTTTTCCAAATTCCCCGGCATGGAGGTCGGGTATCCGATGTACCCTTTGTACCCGAGCTCCCTGGACTGCTTGACCACCAAAGCCACCGAACCGGGTGGGATCTTGCAGTGAAGATAATCCGGTTTTTCCTGTAATGCCTGGGTCAAAAAGGGGTAAAAGTCTTTTGTCCCGGGGGGAACCATGAGAAATCCTTTTACCTGGAGTCCTCTTTGCTTTTCCTGCTCGATGGCGTTTTCCTTGGCATACTTGCCCACCAGATCGTCGGACATGATATACAAGACGCTCTTGCAGCCCATTTGATCCCGCATCAAGGCGCACAAAGCCTCACTTCTCTCCGTATCGCTCGCTGCAATTCGAAACAGATAAGGCCATTCCGCCTTGGGTCGCCAAGTAGGTCCACCGATCACGGCCAGCTTTTTTTCTTGAACGGCCAGGGGGGCCCATGCAGAAATGGGTTCCGCTCCGAATGACCCCACCAGGAAATCCACCTTGTCCGTGTAAAAGAGTTTCTCTGCTGCGGTTCTTCCGCCTGCCACCGTGTATTTGTCATCGGCATGAATCACTTCGATTTTGTAACGTTCATCTTTTACCGTGATTCCCCCCTTATCGTTAATGAGTTTCGCTACCGACTCCATGGAGCACTTCGTGTTCAATCCCCATGGAGCCGCAGGTCCGGTAAAAGGATTGATGTGTCCGAATTTCAACACCTTGAAATCTGCGGCATGAACCCCGGTTGCCAGGCCCGACCCCAAAGACACGAAGGCAACCAGTGACAGAAAAACGATACCCGCTCTCCTTTTCGTTCCCATTTTTTCCTCCTTTCTTTCGGCGAAATGATCTCCAGATCATTCGGACAAACAGGATCTTTTCCTCCTCATCCTCCTTTCCATTCGGAATCATGAAAAATATCTCGAGACTTTACCCTACCATATCTTATCGAAGACAAACAGATGCCAGCGGCAATTTCGTGCTCTAATCCGGTTCCTCCGCCCGCTATCGGCTCCGGAGCTCAAATGAAAGATTGACCCATAGACTTTTCCTTCTCGAAGATTGTAAGCCAGGGATTCAAAGCAGATCGTCAGAAATTCTTTCGTGGTCTGCTGGCCAAACCTTATCTTTAGTCTATCCCCTCAACATTTCCGGGAAGACTCATGTAGCAGGGAATGGAGATCGAGAGCCGCTACAAATTGAGTCGTGACGGTTGAGAGACTTACGCAAAGGCTCCCAACCCCTTAGCTTCCCTGGCCACGATGAGTTTTTGTATCTCCGTGGTCCCGTCGGGAATGGTCAGCACTCTGTCATGCCTGAATAGCTTCTCCACCGGATATTCCGCGGAAAGACCATAGGCCCCGTGGATTTGAACCGCCATGGAAGTCTCCTTGGCGCGGCGCCCTCCTTTGTTCACCATGGAAAGGCCCCGATAGGCGGGAAACCTGCCGGCAAGCTCCGGGATTCATAAGCTTTTCCCTATAGACTGAATTTAGTAAAAAGATAATTGTAGTAAAAAGTCAAGAGATGAAATTTGACGAACTGCCGCTTAGTTTCTCTTGGTTAAGCCTGAACTGGATTTTTGAGGGGAGCAAATGACGCCGGCGTTTCGCTTCGGGGTTACACAGGAAAGAAACTTTTTGGGAAATCATTGGATCTGGCCCAAAAACATCAACCGTCTCCGGGTAAAAAACCTCTTCTGCCTCCACTTTATCAAGGACAGATCCAATGTCATCTCCCTCGGTGGCGTGGGGCTCGGAAAAACCCGCCTGGCCCCTGCATTGGGCTATGCCTCATGCCTTAAGGAAATTCCGTACTGTTCGCCATCGCCGCTGATGTCTTCAACACCCTTGCCACAGCCCAAGCCTCCGGGCGCACGAAGTTGGAGTTGAAAGAGTAGACCCGACCGGCACAGCTCATCCAAGACGGGCTTGGCTTCGTGCCCCTCGACAAGACCGGGGCAAATCTCTTGTTCCGGTTCTTCACCCTTCGCACCCAGTCAACATCTTAAAATCACCTGCGTTCATACATTTTTGCCCAGCCGATCACACACAAAATAGGCGGGTGATCGACGAGAAAGAGTACGGGAGATTTGAGCCTGAGGGGGGATAAGAGCTCAAGATACAGCGTCCCGGTAACTGACGACAGATTTCTGAGAACCCGAATCTCGGCCGAGTGAAGTTCCCCGCTTGGACGACTTCCAAGGCCGTATCACCGTGAGGGAAAGAATTTCGGTTTGGCGGGCGACAAACAGATGAATCTTATAATTTGATGTACGTCCCCTCTTTTTTTTCTTGACAAAGAATGGAAGAACGATTTTTATGCAGTACTATAAGTAAACGGAAACACTGGGATAAAAAAGAAGACAAGGGAGAGGTTCACACGAAAACACAGATAAAGAGGTAAGAAAAGGAGCCTTCAAAATGAATATCCCGTTAACCCCTGTGCGATTTCTTGAACGGACCTTAAAGATTTACGGGGATAAGTTGGGAGTCATTTGCGGGGATGAGCGTTTCTCCTACCGCGCATACGCAGAAAGGGTGAATCGGCTCTCCAACGGTCTCAGAAAGTTGGGGGTGCAAAAGGGAGATCGAATCTCTTATTTGGGTTACAACTGTCACAGACTTCTTGAGGCCTTTTACGGCATACCCCAAATCGGAGCCGTTCTCCTTCCCCTCAATATTCGACTGGTCCCCGATGATTTTAAGTATATCATCAATGAATCCACGCCAAACGTCCTGTTCCTGGACAAGGATTTCATTCCCCAGATAGAATCCATTCGAGAAAACATCCCGTCCGTTAAACAATACATCCTGCTTGAGTCCACGGAAGCCCCGCCTTCGTGGATTACCGGTTTTTATGAGGAGATGCTGGCGGATTCATCCCCGCAAGCGCCGTATCCTTTGGGGAAATACCCCTTTGACGAGGACGATACCGCTGAAATTTTCTACACAAGCGGAACCACGGGACGACCGAAAGGGGTCATGCTCACCCACCGCAACCTTTACCTTCATGCGCTTGCGACCCTTGCCTCCTCCCCCATGGACGAGACGGACATTCAGCTTCATCTGATCCCCCTTTTCCACGTAAACGGATGGGGGACCCCTCATTATCTCACGGCCAAGGGCGGGACTCACATCATGACCCAAACGTTCAATCCCCTGGAATCCCTCAGGATCATCCAAAAGGAGAAGGTCACCCGCCTTTATATCATCCCCACCATGGTCAATGCCATCCTGGCTCTGCCCCAGTTCAAGGAATACGACGTCTCCAGCATGCGAACCCTCCTTATCGGCGGGGCGCCCCCGCCCACGGGGATCATCGAACGAACGGAGGAGGCCTTCAATTGCCTTGTCCACACCGCCTTCGGCATGAGCGAGACCTGCCCGCTGATCGCATGGCCCGAGCTGAGCCCCTATCTGGACCCCAAGATCAGGGAGTATCGCACGAAAAGGACCTGGGGGTTTCCCATGATTGGGGTAGAGTACCGGGTCGTGGATTCGCAAGGGAAAGATCTCCCGTGGGATGGCGAGGCCGTGGGTGAGCTGCTGGTAAGGGGAGATATGGTGATGAAGGGATATTACGCCAATCCCGGGGAGACGGCCACGGCCCTGGAAGGGGAGTGGTATCACACGGGCGATCTTGTCGCCATGGGGCCTGATGGATCTCTTTTCATCAAGGACAGAAAGAAGGAAATCATCATCAGCGGGGGAGAAAACATCTCTTCCCTGGAAATCGAACAGGTCCTCTATTCTCACCCGGAAATCCTGGAATGCGCCGTGGTGGGCAAATCAGACGAGAAATGGGGAGAGGTGCCGGTGGCCTATGTGGTGCTGAGAGAAGGGAGCAAGGCCACCGCCAGGGACATCATCGATTTCTCCAAATCCAACATGGCCCATTTCAAGGCGCCGAAAGAGATTCTGTTCATCGACAAGTTTCCCCGAGGAGGCACGGGAAAAATCCTGAAATCTGTGCTTCGGGAAAGACTCCGATCCTCTTGATACGGATCGAAGGCCAAGGATGTGATCTCATAGGAACGGGGGGTGATATAAAAATTTGGAGATGGCTCCTAGATTTGCCAATTGGTCCGGCGGATTGTTAATCGACTCGCAACCCAATAAGATTCAGAATGTTTCGAAAGGGGGACATCATGAAAAAGATCGTTATGATTGGCTTCACGGCGCTTCTCCTGTCCTTTTTTTGTACCGGCCCTGTCCAGGCCGCAGAACCGATCGTCTTCGGATTCCTGCACAGCCTGAGCGGTGGCGTGGGGCAGGTTTATGGAGTTCCGGACCTCGCCGGCGTAAAAATCGCAGTTGAGGAAATCAATAATGCAGGCGGTGTTCTCGGCAGGCCCCTCGAAGTGATTTCAAGGGACGATAAACTGAGCCCCGAGACGGGCGTGCGGGAGGCCAAGGATCTTATCCTGAATCAAAAGGTCCATTGGATTCAGGGGACCGTGAGCAGCGCCGTTGCCCTAGCCACTTCAGCTTACTGCAAGAACGCAAAGGTCCCTTTCATCGATACCATTGCCCAGTCCGCAGCCCTGACCGGAGAAAAAGGACACCGCTATGTCTTCAGGATCAGCACCAACACCACCATCTACACCCGCTCCGTTGCCAATGCAGCCGCCCAGTACTGGGGCCTGAAAAAAGTTTTTGTCATCGGTCCGGACTATGAATACGGCCACCGGTCCAAAGCGGATTTTATGGAAGCTTATACCAAACTGGTTCCCGGCGCCGAGGTGGTCGGTGAGCTCTGGCCCAAGCTGGGCAACCAGGACTGGACCCCTTATATCTCCAAGATCATGTCCTCGGAGGCCGACTTCGTCTATTGCGCGTTGTGGGGCGGGGATGTGATCTCCTTTACCAAGGCGGCCACGGCCTTCGGCTACTTTGACCGGGTCAAACACTGCGGCCAGGACTGGGGGAACATCGAGGGCCTGTCAAAGATGGACAAAAAGGTCTATCCCAAGGGTGTCTTGGGAGGAAGCCATTACCCCTTCTGGCTCCTGGACAACCCCATCAGCAACGCCTTCTGGAAAAAGTTCAACAAAGAGACGGGAATGTATCCGGGCATCTCTGCGTCGGGATACACCACGGTTTACGCCATCAAAAAGGCCATCGAGAAGGTGGGGGAATTGAATATAGAAAAGGTGATCGACGCCCTGGAAGGCCAGGTGAACGACACCGTGGTGGGTCCTCTGAAGATCAGGGCATGCGATCACCAGGCCCTGTGGCCCTTCTGGGTGGGTCCCGTGGCGGCCAGCGAAGAGTATCCCTGGCCCCATATCACCAAGGCGGTGAAGCTCGATCCGGAAAAGGGGTACCGGACCTGTGCCGACATCGAAGCTGCCCGAAAGGCCCAGTAGGGCAAGAAAAAGCACACCTGATTCGCCACGTCTTCGGGCCCGGATGGAAAACAGAAGTCCGGGCCTCCGAAGGCCTTGGATAAAAAGGAAATTCAGTAAAAAACCATGACGCTCCAGGGATTGATCATTCAGCTTTTAAGCGGGATCAGCACAGGCATGGTGATCTTTCTGATCGCCGTGGGACTCTCTCTCGTCTTTGGGACCCTGCAAGTCCTGAATCTGGCCCATGGTTCCCTGTACATGCTGGGGGCATACCTGTGTTATTGGATTAGCGCCACCCTCTCCCAGGCCAGTGGTTCCTATTGGTGGGCCCTGCTCTTCGCTCCCGTCATCGTGGCGCTCTTTGGGGGTCTGATGGAGGTTCTCTTACTTCGCCGAATCTATAACCGGGAAGTGCTGGACCAGTACCTGCTCACCTTCGCCCTGATCCTGATCATAGGGGACCTGTGCAAGCTGGCCTGGGGGGTGGACTTCCTCCTGGTTCCGATGCCTTGGCCCCTGAATGGACCGATCATCTTCATGGGCATGGTTTTTCCCCGTTACAATATTTTCCTGATTCTTTGCGGTCCCGTGGTCTTTGTGGGTCTTTGGGCCCTGATCCGCTATACGAAACTGGGAAGGATCATTCGGGCCATGACGTATAACAGGGAAATGGCCGATGCTTTGGGAACCAATGTTCCTCTCATGTATACCGTCGTCTTTATGCTGGGTTGTTGGCTGGCCGGGCTGGGCGGCGCCCTGGTGGTCCCCATGGCCTCGGCCATGCCCGGCATGGATATGGTCATTCTGATCGAGTGCTTCATCATCGTGGTCATCGGCGGACTCGGCAGTTTGTCCGGAGCTTTTCTCGGTTCGCTAATCTTCGGGCTGGTCAATGCTTTCGGGATCCTGATCGTCCCCAGGCTGGCCATTGCATTTGGATTTATTCTCATGATCATCGTACTCATCATCCGGCCCTGGGGCCTTATGGGCAAACCTGAATAATGGAATCTTTTTTCAAAAAGTATTTCGAAGGTAGAGCGATCATTCTGGTCGTGATTCTGGTTATTTTCGCCGTCCTGCCCCTTATCCTGCCCGTAGGCTGGCTCAGCCTGGTCAACGAGATGTTGATTCTGGCGGTGGCGGCATGTGGTCTAAACCTGATCCTGGGCTATGCCGGGATGGTTTCCTTCGGGCCTGCAGGCCTCTATGCAGTGGGAGCCTATACCACCGCCCTGATCCTGATCTATACCAAGATCCCCTTTGGCATCGCCTTCATTGCCGGACCGCTGATCGCGGCTGCTGCCTCCATCCTCATAGGATGGTTCTGCGTCCGCCTTACCCACGTCTATTTTGCCCTCCTCACCCTTGCCTTCGCGCAGATCATCCACACCATCGTTTTTGAGTGGTACGGGTTTACCAAGGGAGATGACGGGATTGTGGACATCCCGGTTCCAGCATTCCTGGCCCCCATTGTGAACTACTATTATTTCAGCCTGATCATTATCTGTATCTGCCTTGCCCTCATGTGGATGATCGTAAACTCCCCGTTCGGCAAGACCCTCCAGGCGCTCCGCGAAAACCCCGAGAGGACCGAATTCATCGGGATCCATGTCCGTCTCTATCAATTGTCCGCCTTTGTCCTTTCCGGGTTTTTCTTAGGGGTTGCCGGAGCCCTCTTTTGCGGATTCAACAAGAATGTCTTCCCCAATTACGCCCATTGGATGAAGTCCACCGAAATGCTGGTTGTTTGTCTCCTGGGAGGAATCTACACCTTTATCGGCCCTGTTGTGGGGTCCATCGTTTACGTCCTTCTGGATAAGGTGATCACAAGCTTCACGCAGTACTGGCCCCTTGTGCTGGGCCTGGTGGTGCTTGCCCTTTTGATCTTCCTGGAAGGAGGCATTGTCGGATTTATCTTTAGAAAGGCCGCAAGGAGCAAACAAAAAGGGGGTTGAGGCTGAAGGGCATGTTTCGCGTCGAGGCAATTACAAAATCTTTCGGGGGGCTCACGGCGGTCGACAGGGTCTCTTTTGAGCTGAAAGAGGGAGAGCTCAGTTCCATTATCGGGCCCAACGGGGCGGGTAAGACCACCCTCTTCCATCTTCTTACCGGACGCCTGAAGGCCGACAACGGAGGGATCTATTTCAAGGGGAAAGAAATTACCGGAATGTCTCCCCATGAAATCTGCAGAAAGGGAATCGGCCGGTCCTTTCAGAGGACAAACATCTTTCCCAGGCTCAGTGCCTTTGAAAACGTTCAGGTGGCCGTCATGTCCTGGAAGCGAAAGAGCAGGAATATCTTTCTCAAGGCCGAAAAAATGCACAACGAAGAGACCAACGAAATCCTTGAAAGCATCGGGCTCGGGGAGAAGAAGGATACAATGGCGGGCCTGCTCGCCCATGGGGACCAGAGACTTCTGGAGATCGGGATTACCCTGGGCACCCACCCGGAGCTTATCCTCCTTGACGAGCCCACGGCCGGAATGAGTCCGGAAGAATCGGGCAAGACCGTAGAACTCATCCAGCGGCTTGCCCGCGAGAGAAAGCTGACCCTCCTTTTCATCGAACACGACATGAACGTGGTCTTCAGCATATCGGAGAAGATTCGGGTCATGCACATGGGCAGGGTCATTGCCGAGGGAAGTCCCGAAGAGGTGAGGGCCAACGAAGAGGTCCAGAGGATTTACCTGGCCGAGGACGCATAATGTTACTGGAAGTGAAACAGATCAATACCTTTTACGGGATCAGTCATATCCTCTTTGACGTATCCCTGGAGATCGATAAGGGTGAGGTGGTTTGCATTCTCGGAAGAAACGGGGTGGGCAAAACCACCATGCTCAGGAGCATCATGGGCCTGACCAATGCACGATCCGGAAGCATCCTGTTCTCCGGCTCCGAGATTCGAAAAAAACGTCCCTTTGAAATCGCCCGCCTGGGAATCGGTTTTGTGCCCGAAGACCGGATCATTTTTCCGGAGCTCACGGTGAAAGAAAACCTGGAAATGGGATTGAAAAGGAACGTCAGCGGCCCCTGGACCTTCGATCGGGTCTACCTCATGTTCCCCATTCTGGAAAAACGGCAGGGACAGATGGGGGGAACCCTTTCAGGAGGGGAGCAGCAGATGCTGACCATTGCGCGGACCCTGATGGGAAACCCGAGGCTCCTCCTTCTGGACGAGCCCTCGGAAGGCCTGTCTCCGCTGGTGGTCAAGGAACTGGAAGGCCAGGTGCGACGCCTTAAAGACGAAGGGATGCCCATCCTGCTCTCAGAGCAGAACTCCACTTTCACGTTGAAGCTTTCCGACCGGGCCTATATCCTGGAAAAAGGCGAGGTGCGCTGGAAGGGAGAAGTGCACGAGCTCAAAGAAAATTCCGAAATCCTAAAGAAATATTTAGGAGTCTAGAACACGATGAAAGTACTTGCCCTGAATTCGAGTCCCCGCACCGGCAGGGACAGCAAAACGGAACTGTTATTGAATGCCCTGGTCGAAGGCATGCGTGAGGCCGGAGCCGAGGTGGAGGTGATCAATCTTCGGGAAAAGACGGTGAAGAATTGCATCGGCTGTTTTACCTGTTGGACCAAGACGCCCGGCGTCTGTGTCCACAAAGACGACATGAGCAAAGAGCTCTATCCCAAGTGGCTCGAATCCGATCTCGTCGTTTATGCCACCCCCCTTTATCACTTCACGTTGAACGCCACCATGAAGGCCTTTGTTGAACGCACCCTTCCAATCCTTCAACCCTTCCTGGAACAGAGAGACGCAGAAACCCACCACCCCTTGCGCCATGATTTTCCCAAGGCTGTTTTTCTCTCTGTGGCAGGGTTTCCGGAACCGGCCGTGTTTGACCAACTCTCCTCATGGGTTCGTTTCATCTTCGGCCGCAGTGATGGACTCCTGGCTGAAATCTACAGGCCTGCCGCTGAAACCATGGCCCTTCCGGCCCTCAATGAAAAGGCCCGGGACATCCTTGAAGCGACCAAGCAAGCAGGCCGGGAGATCGTTCAGTCCTCCGCAGTTTCTTCCGAAACCATGGCTCGCATCACCCAGGTCATCGTAGAGGATAAAGAGATGATGTCCCAGATGGCGAACCTGATGTGGAAAACCTGCATTGCCGAGGGCGTCACACCCAGGGAATTCGTGGAAAAAGGCCTCATCCCCAGGCCGGATTCGCTTCAAACCTTCATGCTGATGATGCCCATGGGGTTCAATGCCGATGCGGCCGGGGACACGAGAGCCGTGCTTCAATTCAACTTTTCCGGCGTGGTTGAGGGGTCGTGTCATTTCAAAATTGAAAACCGTGAAATCGAGGCCCTGCCCGGTGCCGCTGAAAATCCGGACCTCACCATCGAAACCCCCTTCGACGTGTGGATGGACATCATGACCGGCAAAGGGGACGGACAACAGATGTTCATGGAACAGAAGTACAGGGTCTTGGGGGACCTCTCCTTGCTCATGCGCCTGAGCCAGCTTTTCAGCAAGTAGCCTGAGGCTCGAACAATGGTGCCGGGAAAAGTCTTTCCTAGCGGAACTGCCACGAATTGCCGTAGCGATTGAGGTAGGCGAACTCTTCGATGGCCTTTCTCCACTTGGGCGTGGGAAGACCCTTGGGTTTTCCAAAGGTCATGCACACAACCACTTTCTTGTCTGTGGGTATCCCGAGAATCTCTTTGACCATTCTTTCGTCAAAGGCTCCGATCCAGCAAGTGCCGTAACCGAGTTCCGTGGCCTGAAGGGTGAAGTTGGTGAGCGCGATGGTGATGTCCACCTGGTGCCATTTGAGCCTGGGGTCGGCCACACCGGCGATGAAATAGGTGCACTCGTCCACGAATCTCTGGTGATAACAGGAGCGGACGAGACGATGCTTCAAATCAGGGTCCCCGACGAAAACGAACTCCCAGTTTTGATTGTTGCTGGCCGATGGGGCCAGTTGTAATGCCTTGAAGAGCGTCTCCATGTGCTCTTGAGGGATCGTTTTTTCCGCATACATTCGTACGCTGAAGCGACTCGCGATAGCTTGTTTGACCTCCATGGCTGTCCCCATTACTCCGAAATGAACTCTGCGAGACCCAGAGGGGGGCTCCGGTCAAGGCATTCTTCCACAACGGCTCAAAGGTCGGCTCTCATCGGGATTCCGTCAGGGAAGAAGGAGAAGAGACATCCATCTCAATGAAGTGGACCACTTCTCCAGCCTTCTTGCCCGTGCGAAGTTGCCCCTGGTAGGTCAGCACGGCCTTGGCCTTTTCTCCAGGCTTTCCAGTCATGAGCCACGCCCACAAGTGTCCGTGTTCCGTGTCGAGGATGAATGCCCCGGGGTTGCCCGCGGAGCCCACGGAAACAACCTGGTAACGCCCTATCTCACCGGCCCTCAGGTTCCCCGTGACCGACAAAATCAGGAAACCAATGGAAACGAGGACCAGGATTCCTATTTTGCCTATTTTCATGGTGGACTCCTTCCTGGCCACGAAATTCTCACGCCGGCAAGGACCGGAGGCTGCTGGAGGCTTCGGCCGGTCTCTCAAGTCACCGTGTGAGGTTCACCGTTTTTCTTTCTTGCCTCCCTCAGCAAATTCTCCCATTCGGGCGGCAGCCTGATCTCCTTGCTGGTGGTGTATCCGAATATCCCGTTGGAGATGAAGGCGTAGGCGTTGTTTCTGAGCGGGTCACCGCTTACGGTGATCAGGAAATCATCGGGCCTGCAGACGATGGGCACCATACGGTCCGGGTCGGTGGATCGGCAAAACTCATCCGATGCGATCCCGGCTTCGACCAGTTTACAGAGATCCGCTCCCCCGGATCCCATCCACCCGATGAGTTGTTCGCAACGCCAGGCGGGAACCCTCGCATGATCGTACAGGTATTGCCTCACATCCTCCTTTGAAAACCCGTCTCCGGCGATGACTTCCGCAATACAGGGGCTGAGGATGAGATGGGGCCTTTGGGTGCCCGCAAATCCCGGATTCCCGGGAAGACCCGTGGTGAAAATCAACTCCCACCCCATATGCCTCACCAAGCCGTCCGCCAGGCAGGGAAGAACCTCCTCCGCCGTGCTGCCGAATACGGAGACCAGCACACCACCGCCGGTGTACCTGGAAACCGTAACCACGTTGCTTCCTTCCTTGAAACCCTGGTAGTAGCTCGTAGGCTTCCATCCCATTGCGGCCAGGGCCTCCTCGTTTTCCGCAAGCACCACTCTCCAGGTGTTTCCGAATGTGGCCTTATCGGTTTCGTGGGGCAGAAACCCCGCCACGTTTCGCAGATAAAGCCTGAAGAACCGGCCGACGCTGGTGTTCGCCTGAAATCCGACCCGAAGCGCTCCCTGCGTATCGTTGAAATGGAGCTCTTTCACGATGGGACCGTTTACGGTGATCAACGCTTCCGATCCGGGCGTATTGCCGCTGTGTTCTACACCGTATCGTGGATCTGCCAGGACTTCTGCCAGGCTGACCAATACCGGCATGTATTCGGGACGGCATCCGGCCATCACGCCATTGACCGCCACGTTCCACACCGTTGCTTCTCGCTTGTCCGGGAGGAGCACCCCGATCACTTCCTCGGGAGAGCGGTCCGTGAACTTCAAGAACCATTCGACCTTTTCGCGGGTCGGAGGGACGATGGGAATCCCTTCCTGCCACTTGTTCCGGTAAAAGAATTCGTTTACCTCCTCGAACGATCCCGTGAATATGATCCCACGAGGCTCCGGCTCCTCGGCCCTTTCCGCTTCCTGAGGCTGCACGGTCAAGGCCTTGATGACTTCTTCGAGGGTGACCGTGTCGACGAGATTTCGGAGCTTTTCCTCGCCGTGTATGTCCGTGTGGCCTGGAATCGAAGCGAGGGGTAGGTTGGGCATGCCGGATCCCTCCGCGGTAAGCCGTCCCTGACTGAGGAAACCCTCCGTCACGATTGAGGCACTGGGCAGATTCAGTTTTTCCGCCCTTATGGAAGCCCGCACGACCGCGGGCGTACAACTTCCTCAGGCCCCCGTGGCCGTGATGACCATGTCACACCCTTTTTCCGCCAGCAGGTCCGGATGATTCTCCCAGTCAGGGAATCCATGGTCCCCGTCTCTAGGAAACTCCGTCCACGGGACGCATTTGACTCCAGGGCATCGGCTCAACAACCCCTCCCTCAGCTTGGAGAAAATCTTGTCCCCTTGAAACAGGCCATCCCAGAGCTCGCAAACGGTCTTCCCTTCCAAAGAGTCGGGACGTTTCGCCAGCGGCTCGTTTTCAAAAACCTTTTTGCCGCGGGGCCAAAATACCGCGTACTCATTCCTGTTCCTTCTCATTGTCACCCTTGTGGATCGGTTGGCCGGTTGGGCCGGTTGCCCGGTTTGCCAGTTGGCCGGTTGACCGGTTGGGCCGGTTTGTCGGTTGAGCCGGTCGGCCGGTGGATTGTAAAAAATCGCTGCCGATCATTGTCCTCGCGGGATCGCGGTTTTGTTTCCACGCGCACGGAGCAGAGGAAACGGTCGTTGGTGAACGATCCGGTTTCAGTCAAGGCCGGCATGGACTGAGGTTCTGCTTTCGTGTCATGGTTGGATCGGCACACCGAAAGCCCTACGAAGCTCGTTAAGCCCCTCCTGTTGGAGGGTCCAGAAACGTCCTCCAATCATGCCGCCGTCCACCACCAAGTTGTGGCCGTTCACAAAGGTCGATTCATCGGATGCAAGAAAAACGGCCGCCATGGCGATATCGTCGGGCCGCCCTGCCCGGGGGATGGGCTGATGGGTTGCCAGGAACTCTTTCATGACGGCAGCCTTCGTTTCGGCCTGCTCCGTGGCGAGACCCATGGCCTTTGCAAAAATCCCGGTGGCGATCCCGCCGGGAGAAATGCAGTTCACCCGGATGTTGCTCTCTCCCAGTTCCATGGCCACACATTTTGACAGTTGAAGGACCGCCGCCTTTGCCGCAGAATAAATGATGGAGGAAGAATATCCGGCGGCCAGGCCGGCAACACTGGCGTTGTTGATGATGCTGCCGGATTTCTGGGCTTTCATCACCGGCGCCGCATGCTTCATCCCAAGCAGCACCCCGCCGAACAGAACCGACATGGCTGCTTCGTAGTCTTCCAGAGGAATCGTCTCGATTCCTCCCACGGGAGCTGGACAGCCTGCGTTGTTAAAGAGGCAGTCCAGCCGTCCGAATCGTTGCAAGGCAAAGTCGATCATCGCCTTCACGTCCGCTTCCCGGGAAACATCGGTTTTCAAAAACTCCGCTCTCTCCCCCAGGGATTCTTTCAGAATCCGTCCTTCCTTTTCCCGGCGAGCGGCAATGAGCACCGAAGCACCCTCCTGCACAAACACCTCAGCTGTCCGCCGTCCTATTCCACTGCTTCCTCCGGTCACGATAGCGACTTTCCCTTCCAGCCTTCCTGCCATATTGTTCCTCCTTACAAGTTTCATTCAAGGTCTCACGCGCCCGCGAACAAATGGGGACGACCACCTCCCCCTTCTCCCCCGTTCTTCCCCGGGGCGGTAGAGCCTGCCCACTCCATCTGGAGCATCACGCCTCGGTAGCCGGCAAAAAAAGCAGAGAACCAACTCCGTGTCCTTCCGTCAAAGGCGGGACCCTTGCAGAAAATCCAAGCTTCCTCAAGCGGCTTGAACCACCGGGCGCACCGCAAGAACGGGACATGTTGCCTGGCGAACAACCCGGTCGGTGGTGGACCCCACAAAAAGAGTTTCCACCAGACTGTGACCGCGAACCCCCAGGACAATCAAATCGATGTCATGAATCGCAGCGTATTTGATGAGTTCTTCATGAGGTTCACCGGCCAGGAGGGTCGTCTTCGGTGCACACCAGTTCATCGCCTCCTTAGGAACCATGGCCGCAAGCCTCTCATTGAGCGGTTGACGCAGGTCCTCCCGAACCTGCTCTCCCGCTTCCGCTGCAGATTTCAGGAGGTTCTTGTAAGCGGGAGGTTCAATGACGTGAACCAGGTGAAGCTCGGACTGAAACTCCTGGGCGAAGCTGAGGCCATACCGAAAAGCGAGATCGGAGTCGGGTGAGAAGTCGCATCCCACGAGAATCCGTTGAAGTCTCGGCTCTTTCTTCAAGAAGGATTCCAAGTCCTGCTCCGGGCTTCGCACAACCAGCAATGGGCAGGACAAGGTTCGCATCAAGCGCTCCGTCACCGAGCCCAGAAGAAATCGCTTCAGCCCGGAACGGCCGTGAGTGGCCGACACAACCAGATCCACGGATCTCTCCCTGGCCAGAAGGGCAATTTCACCCGGAACGTTGCCAATCAGGACCAGAGGCTCCCAATCCACTGCCTGCTGACCGATCCTCTCCTTGATATGACCGTACGCATACTCCGTGTTTCGCTTCTGTTCCGCATCAAAATCGAGCACAGCGTCACCGTACAAGGCGAGAGAAGAAAGGTCGATCACGTGGCACACATAAAGCTTTGCGTCATATTCCTTGGCCAGCGCGATGCCATAAGGAATTGCATAGTAGGAGGGATCTGAGAAGTCCGTGGTACAAATAATTTTTTTCATTTGTAATCTCATAGTCCTGGTCCCCTTTTCTCGTTTGGTCGATGGAGTATATTATACGAGATGAATTGCGGGCGCAACAGGTAATCTCTACAACGGAGCGCGACCCCTTTTGGACGGCGATCATTTCCCGAAACGATCCGGGCTGGGGCGCTCGGTGGAAAAGCCCCACAATGGCTCCACCGTGGAGACCCTCATGGAAGAACCGTCCCATGGGGCGGAGGTCTCCGTGAACAAAAGAAGGAAAATCATAAGGCGCAATCGAGTCGTGCGCACCATTGGCTTCGGTCCCACGTTCCATCGGGATACCATCGGGCCCGGGGTGGTGGACGGGGCCGCCACAGGACTGAGAGCAGCCAAAAGAAAAAGTGGATTTCGGTGAAGAAGGTATGGTATCGAGTAATTTCCATAATAACAGATCTAAGATTGGCGAATGTGCCCGAAATTAAAGTCCACGGCCTGAAAAGCAAGGAGAAAATGAGCGGAATTGACAGGCCTCGCGTGCCTCCAATTGCGGCGGGCGTGGTCGAGGCGGGCTTTGCTGCCGCAATGGTGCAGGTAGGGAGCTTTTCCATGAAGGCTCAAGAAACATGGGACCGCGGCCATGAGAAAAATTTGAAGGAGGAGAAGAATCCATGGGTTACCAAACGCTTCTCTACGATTTGGTGGAACCGGGCATCCTCAGAATTACGCTGAACCGTCCGGAAGTTAGAAACGCCATTAATGATCAGCTCATCCGTGATTTGAACGACGCCTACGAGAGAGCCCGAACCGACAGCAACGTGCGGGTCGTTATTGTCACCGGTGCAGGAAGCGCTTTCAGTGCGGGATTGGACCTGGTGGAGTACAGGGGCAGGTCGCCGCTGGAATTCAGGCGATTTATCGAGCGATTCTATCTGGACATGACCGAGGTCCTCTACAAGATGGGCAAACCGGTCATCGCAGCCATCAACGGACCTGTCTTGGCGGCGGGATGTTCCATTGCCTTTTCCTGCGACATGCTCATCGCTTCCGAAAAGGCAACGATCGGCTACCCGGAAATCAACGTCGGCCTGATTCCGGCCATGCACCTCATATTGCTGCCCAGGCTCGTGGGGAAGCACAGGGCATTCGAACTCGTCATGACAGGAGATCCTATCCCGGCCCCAACGGCAGCCGGCATGGGCTTGATTAATCACGCGGTTCCCCACGAAAAACTGGAAGAAGAGGTGATGGGATTTGCGCGTAATCTCGGGGGAAAATCGCCGCTGGTTGCTAAAATGCTCCGGGATGCATTTTACAGGGGCCTCACCATGGAATTCAGAGCGGGCATTGCCGATGCAGGGGACACGCTGGCCATTACGGCCAGTTCCGAGGATACCCTGGAAGGCATGAGGGCTTTTAAGGAGAGACGAAAACCCCTATGGAAGGGAAAATGATCGGATGATGCCCTTCGAACGGCTCTCGCTGAGGTGAAACCCTCTTTCCCGGAATGTACATTTTTTGTTACCATGGATACCTTTTCGTACAGTTTTGTATCCCTGCCTTTCCTGCATCAAACACCAACATAGGGGATAGGCAAATTGGCATGCGATTTGCTTATGTTTATAAGGAATCGCGTGTTTGGCAGGGACGGGTGATGAAAGCGATCAGGAGCATCTTAAACTTTGCCCTATTTGTCGTCGTTGTTTGGGGCGCAATAAGCGCTGTGCATCCCTTCTGGAATAAATACTGGCTTCAGAAGCAGATGGAAGGGGTCGCCATTTATGGAACGAAAAACAGCGTGGAGGATACCCGGGAATTCCTGAAAAAACAGATAGAAGGAGCCGGATACCATGTGAATTGGGACAATGTGGCGATAGAGAAAAATGAGGAAAACGACATCTCGATTCGCATGGTCTATCGGGATGAAATAGAGATCTTCGGCGTCAGCCTGAAGACATTTGAATTTCAAATGGATGCCTTCGCACGTGAGGTTGAGGGGATCTTTTAGAGAACGTCAAATGTCTTAGTCCAAAATTGACCTCGAGGTAGTCCCCTCCCAAGCCTATTTTCTCCCGAAGACCTTCTTGAGGAGGTCCGTAACCCGCGCGGCCGGGTCCTCCCGGATCCTTTTTTCCTCCTCGGCCAGCATGAAAAACAGGCCATCCAAGGACTTCTGGGTCACGTATTGGTCCAGATCGAACTTGAGCATCCCCGCAAAGGGAAGACTATGCACCTTCTGCTCCAGAACCTGGTATGACCCGGTCACACCCGCCTCCGACATGCTCCGGTGCACAAGGGGCTTGAAGATCTCCCCCAGCCGCTTCGAGGTCTTTTCCTCGAAATAGAGCGTGGCTTCGTTTTCCCGGCCATTGAGAATTTTCCGTGCATCGTCAAAGGTGATCTCCTTGATGGCGCCCCAGAATATGGATTTCGCCTCCGGTGCTGCCCGCTCGGCCGCACGGTTCATGCTCAGCCGGAATTGATCCACCTTGGCTCCGAAGCCGACGGCTCTCAGAATCCCTTCCGCTTTTTTCACATTCTCTGGAAGGGGGATGCTGATCTTCGGATTCTTGTAGTATCCATCAACCTTGGAGACCGATCTTACGGCATTGGCGGTTCCGATCTCCAACGCTTCCTTGAGACCTCGAGCGATATCGCTCTCCGTGAGATCCCCTCCGCCAAAGACCTTCATCGTCTCCTTGATGAAATCCTGCCAGCCCGCGTGAGTCGTTTCCGAGGGAGCGCCGCAGGCCACAAGCAGTGCAAAAATCACGATGAGGCCACGGTGCTTCATGCGCTGGAATCTCCCTTCGTGACAAGTGAACGACATCTGAAACTGCTCTCTTGGCATCGCTTCTCGTAATCTCCCATGCTCTGCGTATCCCGGTACTCCGCGGCCTCCTCTTCTGAGGCAAGCATCGGGCAGCGGGTCGATTTGTCTATCCATGGTTTTTCATCATATTTCGCTCAAAAACCGTCCATTTCCAGTGCTGAAATGAGGCGTATCCTACCATGTTTCTTCCCAAAGAAGAATATGATTGGTTATCCTGTTTCTTGAACGTCCCATGAATGTCATCTTTGGGGAATACGGCACCTCGATTATTTCATTGACGTAAATAAACTTTTTTGTATATTTTCGCCTATGACTTTCAGTCAGCCTATCCGGCAAGGGACCTCAGAGGTGCGAATATTTCTTCAATAGAACGAAAAGAAGACCATGTACAGGGAAAAACACATCAGGCGATCTGAACAGCTTCAATTGCTTTTGCTGGATAATCTGTACAGCCAATCGGGCTCTGAAAGAATCATATTTCAGGGGGGGACCGCTTTGAGATGGGTCTATGGCGGAACGCGGTTTTCGGAGGACCTTGATTTTGTCACCCATCTGAAACGGAGGAGGATAGAACCATTGCTGGCGAAAACCTATCCGAGAGCCGTCAATGCTTGCACCGTTCAGTTCGGGCTGGGATCTATGGAACAACAGATCAAGAAAAGCAGGAAGTCCGCTTACAAAGCCATGTTCGTCTTCCGCCCGGAAAGAGAGCGTGAGCGAATCGCCGTGAGGCTGGAGTTCGAAATGCTTGAGCAAGGAAGGCAACCGGAATTTGAGCCCCACGTTCTCAGAGAGCTCCCCCAGGTAGCAGGATTGGTTACCGGCGGTCAACTGATCCTGCCTTACACAAGCAGTATCCTTCTGGTTGAAACTCCAGAAGAAATTCTATCGGACAAAATTAGAGCGCTCTTTGAAAGAAGATACCTTAAAGGGAGGGACATTTACGACCTCTGGTGGATCGTCACGCAAATGGGGGTCAAGCCGCTCTGGTCCGTGGCCCAGAAAAAGTTAACGATGTATCAAGCCCGCTTTGTGCCCGCTCGTATGGCGGACCATTTTCTAACCAAGGCTTCCAAGGATGAGATCATCCAGGCGCTGGATTCGGACTTAGCGCGCTTCGTTCCACAAAACATTTTCCTCGCATATAAAAAGGAAAATTTCCGCCCTTTTGTCGAAACGCTCAAGCAGGTGAGCCAGACTCTTATGGATCAAGGCATGGGGGACTATTTTGAATCCTGTGGTCGGTGAGAAGTCCACACTGAAACGTCTCAAGATGCTTCCCAGGCTGTTTCGGAAGCAGGATGCGGAAAAAGTGGCACCCCATGCTGCGGTGTTCCTTTCGCGGGCAGTGCAAAAGCGGTTGGTTTATCGATTGAATCGAGGAAACTATGTCAATTCGTTCTTGTATGGATTTCCTCGGGTGGAAGAGGTGGCCTGCTTCGTGAGGCCACCCGCCTACGTGACCTGCGAGTGGGCCCTCAATTACCACGGGATCACTTTGCAATCGCCGGTTGTCTGCACTGCGGCCACCTTGAGTTCCGCTGTGGGCGAACACCGCAGCATTGATTATCAGGGCATCACCATTGAGTTTTCAAAAATTGCTCCTCGCCTGTTTTTCGGATTCACGCCCATCGAGGATTTCTACATGGCCACACCGGAAAAAGCCCTTCTGGATACCCTTCATTTGCGAAAAAGCCTCCCAACTCCGGATGAATTGGAGTTGGAGGGCATTCATTTTGACTCTCTCAAAGAAATGGCACGGAAATTCCCCTCCACCGTATCCAAAAGGTTCTCTTTTTTAGCCTCAGAGGGAGGAACCTGAAAATCCGCCTCACTCTGGAATCCTATAGACAACGATCGGCTTGGAGTATCCCTTCAGGCGTCGAGGTTCTTCCCTCGCCATGGGATAGGCATCCTTCAATCTCTCCGCGGTATCCTGGCTCACCAGGAGGTCGCAATCAAGTTCCCGGGTGAGACCTTGGATTCTCGAGGCGATATTGACCGTGTCTCCAATCAGAGCATATGCGGACTGCTCCTCGCTTCCTGAATTGCCTGCAAGAACCTTTCCCGAGTGAATGCCCATGCCATGAGCAAAGGGAGGCTTCCCCTCAAAAGCGCGTGCCCGGTTCAATTCTTCGAGCGCTTCACGCATAGCCAGCGCGGCACGCACAGCCGCATCCGCATGATCCTCCCGGGCCACGGGAACCCCGAATACGGCTTCCAGTTCGTCGCCCGCGAACTGCAGCACGAGACCTCGCTGGAGGCGAATGGCCCGGTGCATCGCAGTGAAGTAGGCACGCATGCTGGAAATGACTTCCTCCGGTGGGTTCTGCTCCACAAAGGGAGTGAAGTTTCGAAGATCTGCGAATAGGACCGTCGCCTCTCTTCTTTCTCCTTCCAGAGGGATTCGGCCTGCGATGATTTCGTCCCGGATCTCCGGAGTAACGTATTTTCCAAACACGTTCCTGATCATCTCCCTTTCAGCCAGGCCTTTGATCATGGCGTTTCCCGCATCGCCAAGGAGACCGATCTCGTCGTTGCCCATCACCTCAACGCGGGTATCGTAGTCCCCCTTCCGGACTCTGGCCACGCAGGAGAGCATGTTATGGAGCGGCGCCGTTATGGATCTGCTGACCATCCTGTTGAGAATCCCGGTGCTGATGAAGAAGATAACGGTCAAGGTGAGGGTGAAAAAGATAACGCTTCGTCCGTATTCCAGGGTGGAAAGGGTAGACGTCTCCAGTTCCAGTTGGAGGGTGAAGAGCGTTACCATAAGAATCGTCATGGGCACCAGACTACCAAGCCTGTAAAGCATTCGGATGCGGCGGGATATGGGGATTCTCGCGGTGCCTTTCACATCCGCCAGGTGGCCCTCCGGAAAAAGGAAGGGAATGAGCTTTTTTCTAGCTTGGGCCTCCAGACCGATAAAGCCGATGCCCGAAGAAATCGCCCCCACCATGGTCGCCCGGATACAAAGCACGAGTGCGGTGCGGAAATCCATGATTCCGGCCAGGTGAGAAACGGCAAAAAGCGCTGCTGGAATGACGAGCCAGAGGGAAAGACTTACCGGGATAAAGAGAAAAGGGAGGTTGAGGAGACGGCGCCGGGCTCTCTCGGCCAAATCCGAGGAAGCGCTCCGGCCTTCGCGAACCCGGCTGAGATAATAGCGAAGGGGCCGCAAGAGATGCCCCATCAGGTAGACCACCAGGGCGCAGTTGGCAACGATGATCAACAGAAGCCAGGACAAACGCTTGCCTGCCTCCAGGAGATAAGGAAGCGTATCCTTCTCTGCCAGCTCAGCGAGTTGAACGCGAAAAAAATCCATGGGGGTTGCAAGATTCAACAAAAAAACCGTGACGATTCCGATGGCTGTGGCCACGGCGCCTGTCACATAAAAGCCCCGAAGGGAGATTTGAGGATTCATTTCATTCATACGGATCGGGCATCATCCATAAGGACCATCTCAAGGTGTTGGGCTGGCGGGATCCGGTGTGGATGTGGGAGCGGGAGGGCCCGGATCATTTCCTCCGGCGATTCCCTCAATTCTTTGGAGGCATTGCCCGAGAACCTCCGAACGGAGAGGCCAGGCATCATCAGCCGGTGAATGATGCCTGTTCCTCTCTCAGGTTGGCTTTCTCTCAAAGCGCCTCTTCGGGAATATCCAGGGCGGATGTGTCTTCCAGCTCAAAGGCTGCGTGGCGAGCAAACACGTTGGGCAAAATGTTCCGGCAGAAGTACTTCACTGTTTCGATCTTCCCTCTGTAGAAAATCCCGTCCGCCGAGTCCGCGTCCACCATTTCGAGCTTCTTCCGCGCCACGAGCCCTTCCTCCAGCATGTACTGGGCCATGGCGGTCTCCGAAAAACACTCCAGAAATCGGGTGGCGCTCAGTGGAATCAGCTGAAGCCTTCCATCCTGAAAATACTGCATGTAACGCATGGGGTAGTCGCCGGTTGCCTGCGCCGCTTTTTGAAGCAGCTTGAAATCGGCCCCAAATGCTTCGTCTTCTTTGTTTTGGGTGGCAAAATCCGTAAGTTCCTGGATCCATTCCTGGAATGCCTTCCCCCCGTCCATGGCAATCTTCCGGCCCACGAGGTCCAGTGCCTGGATATACCTCGTCCCTTCCCAGACGGACACAATCTTCACATCACGGGCATATTGTTCCACTGGAAATTCGCTGCAATATCCAACTCCGCCCATTGCCTGGATCGCATCATCGCAAAGCGCAAACCCGAAATCGGCAAAGTAGGCCTTGACCAGAGGGGTGAAAAGATCCACCCGCTGGCCGGCCTTCTTTCTTTCGGACTCTTCCGGATCGTGTTCCTGAACGTCGATGCAGTACATGAGCCTGGCGATCATGGCACGCATGGCTTCCGTGCCGGCCTTCAGGTTCATCAACATCCGGCGCACATCCTCGTGCTGGATGATGAGCCTTCGTTCCGCCTTACGATTCGTGAAGGGAGGGCCCTGCACACGCTCCCTGCAATACTGGCGTGCATTATCGTAAGCGCTTGCCGTCAATCCCAGGGCCTGAACGCCGCAGCCTATTCGGGCCTCATTCATCATCTGAAACATCTTGGCCATTCCGGAGTTGGGTTCACCGAGCAGGATTCCGCGGCATTTGCCGTTTTCACCGAAATTCAGCGTGGTGGTGGGAGATCCGTGAATCCCCATCTTGTGCTCGATTCCCGCACAGAAGACATCGTTGGGCTCCCCCAGAGTCCCGTCAGGATTCACCCAGACTTTGGGGACAATGAAAAGACTGATCCCTTTGCTCCCCATGGGAGCCCCTTCAATACGAGCGAGCAACAGGTGGATGATGTTTTCGGTCAAATCCTGTTCTCCACAGGTGATGAACCGCTTGGTCCCCTCGATTTTGTAAATTCGTGGATCCCCGGCGTCAGGGTCCGGTGTCGCCTTGGTGCGCAGAAAACCCACGTCCGAACCCACATCGGGCTCGGTGAGGCACATGGTTCCACCCCACACACCCGTATACATCTTTTCCACGAACATGGCCCGGTCCTGATCGGTTCCGAAGTTTTCAACGAGGCGGCCGTTCCCCACAGCAAGGCCCGGGAAGGTCATAAAGGCCATATTGGCTCCCGTGAAAAACTCCCCGAGGAGTCCCCCAAGGGACGAAGGAAGTCCCTGTCCTCCATATTCCGGGTTGCTGGAAGGACCAATCCAGCCGTTTTCCGCCATCACTTTCCAGCATTCATGAAAGGTGGCGGGTATCTTCACGACGCCGTTATCATAGATGCAACCCTCACGGTCTCCGTCCTGCAGCGCCGGACCCAACACCTCCCGGCAGACCTTGAGGGCCTCATCAATGATCATGCTGAATTCATCTGCGGAAAAATCCTTATAGGCCTCGTAGGTTAAAAGCCTGTCCACATCCAGGTATTCGAGGAGCACGAATTTCGCGTCCCGATCATCTCGACGAAAGTAATTGATCCCCATCTCTCTTACCTCCCGATGTCAAGTTTCAGAAATGCCCGCTGTGTGCTCGAAAAAACCGCTTGCAGACGGGGCGGGCCAGCGTCAATGCCCGCCCTTCTCCTTGGCCTCCTCTTCGGCTCGAAGCACCTTTCGGAGGATCTTGCCCACAGCCGACTTTGGTAGTGTCTCTCTAAACTCTAAAATTTTCGGTCTCTTGTATGCTGCGAGCTTCGTCTCGCAGAAGGAGAAGACCTCCTCCTTGGTGAGGGTTTCTCCGGGCTTCGGAACAATGAACGCCTTCACGGTCTCCCCGCGATAAGCATCGGGGATACCGACCGTTACCGCATCCTGAATTTTCGGATGCTGGTAAAGAACCTCGTCAATCTCCCGGGGGTAGATATTGTATCCACCCGCGATGATCATGTCTTTTTTCCGATCTACGATGAAAAAGTAGTCGTCTTCGTCTCGAACCGCAATGTCGCCCGTGTGGAGCCAGCCGTTTTGGAGCTGTCCCGCCGTCTCCTCGGGGTTGTTCCAGTATTCCTTCATGACCAGGGGACTCTTGATCACGATCTCCCCCGGCTCTCCCTGAGGGACTTCTTCCCTGCCCTCTTCCACGTCGACCAGACGCACATCCGTGTCTGGAAAGGGAATTCCGATACCGCCCGTTTTTTTGAGCCCCAGGATTGGATTGGATATTCCAAGGGAGGTGGTTTCGCTCATCCCCCAGCCTTCGCCATAGTAGATCCCCATGTCTCTAACCTGTTCGATGAGTTCAACAGGCATCGGTGCCGCGCCGGAGTTCAAAAGCCCGATTCGCTTTCCCAGATCCAGGTTTCCAGCCTTGGGGTGGTTGATCACGGCGTTAATCATGGTAGGGACCGAGGGGAAAAAGGTGATCTCTTTGAAGCTCCCGAGAATCCCCATGAACTCCTCCAGTTCGAAGCGAGGAACAAGAATCTGTGTGGCGCAGCTGAACAGGCCCCAGCCCATGGCCACAATGGTCCCGTAAACGTGGAAGTATGGGAGGACCGAAAGCACGGATCTTCTCTCAGGAGGCGTCAGCCCGATGGTGACCGCACCCCACATGGAGGCCTGCAGGATCGCTGAAACCACGTTGGCATGGGTCAGCACAGCTCCCTTGGGTATGCCGGTCGTCCCACCCGTAAACTGGATCAGCGCCGGATCTTCGGGTTTAACCTGGACGCGGGGGAGCCTGGTATCCGCACAGCCGTCCAGGAGCCGGGAAAAATGGTGCCAGCCTTTTTCCAGATCCAATTCCGAAGGAGTGCTTTTGCCCATGCCCTCGATATAATCGGTGATTTTGGTGACGATCACACGGTGAATTTCCACTTCCTGACAAAGGGATCGAATATTCGCAAGGACCATATCAAAGGTGATGAGGGTGCTGATTCCCGTATTTTCGGCGAGGGCCTTCAACTCCTCGGCCGTATACATGGGATTGAGGTTCACCACGATGGCACCCAGGGAAAGCACGGCGTGATATGCGATCACATACTGGGGGCTCGTTGGAAGATGAAGGCCGACTCTATCTCCCTTCCGAACACCCAACGTGCCCAAAGCATTGGCAAGGCGCAGCACCTGCTGACGCAGTTCCCAGAAGGTCATTTCTGTGCCGTAAAAATTGGTCGCAGGCTTGTCAGGATAGGTATTGGCCGGTAACTGCAACACGTCATGCGCAGGGATTCGTGGATAGCGAATGCTGGTGGGAACGGCATAGTCATAGTGGCGATGCCAGGGTTTTGGCTCCATGGTTTTTGCCTCCAGGGAGTGCCTCGATAAAAAAAGGGCTCTCTAATTTTTCAAACTCAAAGCCAAAGGCCGCTTGGCCTTTCCCTCAGAGAACGGCGATCCGACTTCATGGCCTTTGAAAAACCTTCAATCAGTGTTGAGCTTTACTCTACACTTAGTCTTTAAGTCAACAAAAAAATTGAGTTTTCCTGCAACATCGAGAGATTCCCCTTCCCAGATACGAAGGGCAAGAGGGAAGGAAAGATCCGATCCTCTTGAATCTCTGTTTTTCAACATTAGTTTACGAGAAAGTATCAAGTGTTCGACTTTTTGGTCGATGTATAAGGATAAGACCTCATGGGTTCACTCTTGGAGGACTTTATTTAAGCATTTTCTTCTCCATGGGGAAATATCCTTCAGGGTGACCCATGAGGTCTCTCTCTTTCACCCCACGTGTACAACCTTTCGGCAAAGCGATGACGAACACCCATGTCCATCCCCATCCACACGGAGGCTTCAACCGGAATTGACCCCGGCTTTCTCGGTGGAATCCGAAAATGGGCCATCGAGGTCCTTGGGCTATTTTCGCGCCAATCAGCGCTCCCCGATGTTCACATCATTGTATGGAAGTCCGCCAAAGAACTGCTTGACTTCTATGAAAAAGAAAAGCAAGAAGTCGGTGTTGTCACAGGCGAGGAAATCGATTTCTTCGCCACCCATGATGCTTGGAGAGGTTACCCGAGAATTCATATCTGCGAGGAAAAACTAAAGGGCATCCCGCCAACTGTTGCTCAGGGGATCGTGCACCACGAGATCAGCCACGCGCTGAACCATGGGAGCACCGAGTTCTACGTATTTCGGTTTTCCGCCCCGCTCCAGGAATTGGGGCGTTCGCGCGGTCTGGACTTTGAGTTGTTGCAGCATCTCGTCTACTTGCTTTCCGTGGCCATCAAGGATATGGAGGCGGTCCATTGGCTTGCCGGGATTGGACTGGGTTTCGGCCAACGTGCCCTTCTCGAGTACATGCTCTCTGAAACGGAAGAGGAACACCGCGTTTGGGAATTGGCTCGTGATTCTCCCCCGTTGAGGAAAATCGCTCTGGCCGCCTTTTTGAAGACTCTGTTACCCATCGAGACCTTAGTTTTCTCTGATGCGGAGGGCGCGCCGTCGCTAAAGGATCAATGGAAGAAAGCCTACTGCTGGCTCCCCGAAAAGGAGCAGGAGGCTTTCTCCCAATTCTGCCGGGAAACCATTGAGGAGAAGGGGGGCAGCTTTCAGCAACGGTTGGATAAGGCTTGCTCACGACTGATCTCCCACGCGTTCCTTTAAAAAGAATTCCGGATTCGCTGGCGAAGCGGAGATAGGAATCCATTTCATTTTCAACAGATTCGGTTTCTTCTCTATGAATCCTCATGGTGAATCGGTGAATCCTAGTCTGTGTGGTTTAGAACTGTTCCTATCGCGGAGGGGGAAAGATGCAAAAGAAAGCGCGTGCTCAAGTAAAAACCCAAAGAGACGCAGCCCTTTTTTCCGACATCCTTTTTGAGAAAAAGGACGGCGTGGCGAAAATAACCATCAACAGGCCGAAAGTGCTGAACGCCGTTCGGAAAAAAACGGCGGATGAAATCGTGAGGGCTCTGGAGGATGCTGCAGACGATCCCTCCATTGGAGTTGCCGTGATGACCGGAGCAGGAGAAAAAGCTTTCTGTGCCGGTGGTGATGTGCATGAACTGGAAACCAATCAGGGGATTGGTTTTCGAATTTCCAAGGCCATCAGGGCGACTCCGAAACCGGTCATCGCCATGGTGAACGGGTATGCGATCGGCTACGGGCAGATACTGCAATGCATCTGTGATCTCTCGATCGCGTCTGAAACGGCGGTTTTTGGTCAGGTAGGGCCCAGGGTGGGCAGTTTCGATGCGGGATTCGGTACCGCTTACCTTTCGCGACTGGTTGGTGAGCGTAAAGCCAGGGAAATGTGGTTCCTCTGCCGGCGATACACTGCACAGGAGGCTCTACAAATGGGGCTCATTAACAGAGTCGTTCCTTCCCATCAACTGGAGAAGGAAGTGGCCAGATGGTGCCAAGAAATACTCACCATGAGTCCTACCTCCCTCAGGGTGACGAAATCCTCATTCAATGCCGATTCGGACTCCATTTTGGGAATCAACGCTCTGGCTTTCGATGCGCTTCGTCTTTACTACCAGACCGACGAAAGCCGACAGCGGAGAGAAGCGTTCGCCCGAAAGACAGAAAAAGGGGAAACCACTAAGACTCGGAAAAAGTAAGCCTGCGGCCATCGAAACGTACGTGCCTTATTTTCTTTTTTGTCAGCGGGGCGAGGATCTTATCCAGAGCACTCAGGTTGAAAATGACGATCCTTTCATGGGGTTGCAACAAATCCAGGTCCCTGGACAGCTTTCTGGTCTTCAGGTTGAAGACATGGACCATGTTTTCCGCATATTTGAGAATGCGACCGACACCGGAGCTCCTTTTTCCCAACGGTTCGTCCGCAGTGGGGGCAAGATGGATGCCCTTGGATTGAAAATATTCTCGGAGAAAGTCAAAATGAATGTCCCATAAGTTGTCACCAGGCCGAACTACATAGACGGCATAGTAACTGATCGGCGTCTTCGCTGGCTGGTACGCAGGAAGCTCCCTCGGCCGCGGGGGTTCTGGCAAGCCGGGCTTCACCGAGGCTTGCCCGGGGCCAGAAGGCGCAGGATCCACAAAAGGCTGAGAGGCTGGTGCCGGTGCAACACTTGGGGCACCTGAACCGGGCGGTGATTCCTCCTGGGCTTTGATCTGGGCCAGGACTTCGCTTACCGATATGACGTTGTCTCCCACCCGAATCCGTTCCTCCGGCCTGACCACCATGTCCACGGTTTTATCCAAACCGAAGTGTTTCTTTCTTTCCTCCACCACCTCTTTCAATTCCCGATCCGATTTTTCCCTGATTTTCTTATAATCCAAGACCTGAGAGGAGGGCTCAGCCCTGCTCATCACCCTTCCCGGCGCCTCCCCCTCCTTTCCCGAACCGGAGACCGAAGAAGATGGCTTCGGTTGCCTCATGGCTTCCCGGGGTGCCCCTGTCCCAGGACTGGAGGGCTCAGCCCTGCTCATCACCCTCCCCGGTGCCTCCACCTCCTTTCCCGAAGCAGAGACCGAGGGGGATGGCTCCGGCTGCCTCATGGCTTCCCGGGGTACCCCGGGAGCGGCAGCGGAGGGCTCAGCCCTGCTCATCACCCTCCCCGGTGCCTCCACCTCCTCTCCCGAAGTAGAGACCGAGGGGGATGGCTCCGGTTGCCTCATGGCTTCCCGGGGTACCCCGGAAGCGGGAGCGGAGGGCGTCTCCTGCTTTCCTGTGGACGGGACGGGACGCACCTCCTCAACTTGCTTTGTCGCCACTTCCTTTTCTTTTCTTTTTTCCGGAGAAGACGCCTCCCGCCAGGGCCAGGGATACCATTGGTGATGATGGTTCAAAAGGAAGATTGCGACGATGAGGGCGAATATAACCCATATCCACTTACTCCGCCTCCAGAAGCCACGATCGGGACTCGCGGTCGAGGTGTTCATGGGACCTTTCCTCCTCTCCCATTTCCGATTTCACCAGCCGACAGGCCATGTTGCCATCTGCGATCTTTCGCCCATCCAGGTAACAATCATTCATTATTGCATAAGCACCCCACAAAAACCAACCCCCTATGCCTGGGCATGACTGCATCCTATCAAAGCAAACGGTCGATGGGGACATACTCCAGACCCAATACATCCGCTACCCCTTGGTGGGTGACTTTTCCTTTAACAACGTTTGCGCCCTTTTTGATCTCCGGATCTCCACCCCGGCCGGTGTCATGGAAACCCGGTTCTCCTCCGCCTTGATTTCTTTCAAAACTCCCACAATCATCGTTCGCCCTCCATAGGGTCATGAAGAGGGCTCCCCCCAAATCGGCCCCTCCCCTGCAGTTGCAAGGGGCCACTAAGGAGGCCGGCGGCCACCACGTCTCTTTCGATTTCTCCTAAACCACGACCAAATATACACCAGCGACACATAGCAGAATGCCGATCAGGGCGATTCTGGTTACGCTTTCTTTGAGGATGAAAACGGAAAATGGCAACAACAAAATAGGGGAAGTTGAGGTCACCAGGACAGTCCGGCCCGCTCCAAGCAATTGAATCGCGAGGATGAAGGCCACGGCGGCCACCCCGTATGTGAGCACTCCGGCCGTGGCCGCCAGCGCCGCTTTCTTAGCATCAAAGGCGGCCAGCACATTTTCTCCTTTTTTCCTCAGTCCGTAAAGGAGAAGGAGCAACGCGACCGCTGCGGCTGTTATCCGTACACTAGCGGCCACAAAGGGATCCATCCCAATGACTCCTTTCTTGAGCGTGGCTGCGGATGTGGCCCACACAAGTCCGGAGAGTAACGCCAGGAGGGCACCCTTGAGCGCGGTCTTTCCCGAGGTGTGATTCAGCAGCTTCGTTCTCCCTACCACCGCCACCAGGCAAATTCCGCAGAGGACTAGGAAAGCCCCGGCTCCTGTGAGCCAAGTAATCCGTTCTCCGAGCCATAAGACAGCCAAGAGCAAAGTGAAAATGGGGAAAGAGCATATGGCGATGGCGTACGCGCGGGAAACATCGAAGAGGGATAAGCTCTTAATGTATATGGTATCCCCGATCGCTAAACCGATAATCCCCGACCCTATGACGAAGAGCAAAGACTCGATCGGAACGCTCAGGACCTCACCACCCCGGCCGGATAGAAAGAGAAAAGCAGAGAGGCAAAAGGAACCAACCCAGAGCCGGAAGTTGTTGAGAGAAAGAGGGTCGACCCTGATGCTGAGCACTTTCAGAATCGCGCTGCTCCCTGCCCAGGATAAAGCGGCGATGAAGGCGAAAAGGACTCCGGTCATATCTGTTGGTTCCGGGTTTTTTTGTCTTTGATCACGTTAGCTCGTTTCAACAGGCCAGACAACCCTTATCACAGAAGCCTTTGGATATCCAATGACAATCCATATTGTTTTCAACAGTTCGTGAAACGGGAGTCAATCGAGAAGAAAAGGCTTGCTTGACAAGCCCTGCCCTTTTTTCTACGATTCCTTTCCATTGAAAGAGAACCTGTTTTCGGCGACGGTGCCGGCTTTGCGCTTCCGGCGAAAGCATGCCCCCTTCGCATCGGGTCCCATTTTGAGGTTGCCTCTGCAGTTCACCGTGACCGTGAAATCCATCCGGTCTCTCCATTGAAGAGAACGTAGACCACCCCATAGGAAAGGATACCAATTATGACCAGCTATGAGACCATCCTCACTGCAAAAGCGGATCTTATGGCCACCATCACCCTGAACCGGCCTGAGCGAAGAAACGCGATCAGTCAAAAGCTGGGCAGCGAGCTGCTTTCGGCTTTGGATGAGATGGAACGGGACGAAACGGTGAGAGTCGTCGTTCTCACGGGTGCCGGCAGCTCTTTTTGTGCGGGCGCGGACCTCAAGCGCGACGAGATCGGCGGCAGGATGGATCCCGATTTCGAGGCCGGCCGTCAAATGTACCGGCGGCTTTTCCAGGCGATCACCCGTAGAATATACGATCTGGACAAGCCCGTGATCGCAATGGTCAATGGGCCTGCAGTAGCCACCGGCTTCGACATGGCAATGGCGTGCGATATGCGTGTAGGCTGTGAAAACACCACCTTCCGGGTCCGTTTCACTTCCATAGGGGGGATTACCGCTCCTGGGGGAAGCTGGTTTCTCGTCCGCACCATCGGCCTTGCCAAGGCGGCCGAGCTCGTCTATGCGGATGAATTCGTGGACGCGAAAGCGGCCCTGGAACTGGGTCTTCTCAATAAACTGGTCCCTTCTGAAGAATTGGAAACCCGGACCAGAGGCTTGGCCCTGAGGATTGCTCAACAAGACCCGCTGGCCATCCGGCTCCAGAAGGTTTATCTTCATCAGGCCACCAAGATCGATCTGGATTCCTACCTTGAGACCGCCGCAATCGGACAGGCGGGACTGCAGGTCGGCGGCGGGCTCAGCAAAGGCATCGCCGCCTTCAAGGAGAGGACCTGAGCATGTAGGCGGAGGGGCTGATCACAGGCTGATGCGCGTGCAACTGCCCCGTGATCGCTCACCAGTGGGAAAGGCCATTCCTGGAGGTCAAATCCATGCAAGTGCGATTGCATCACGTGCATATCTTTGCTTCGGACATGAACGCGACGCTCAAATTCTGGCAAGAGATGTTTGATGCCAAGATCCTCTTCGATATGGAAATGGCCGGAGCCCGAAATGTGATGCTCTCCATCGGCTCCGGGCGGATCAACATTTACGACCAGCAACCCGGAGAGGGTGGTGGAGGCGCCTATCACCATCTCGGCATTCAGACGGACGACTTGGACGCCCTTCTGGCCCGTATGGAGGCAAAGGGTTTTCGATTCCGGGGGCCTGTGCGGGAGCACGGGTATTTGCGATATATGATGGCGATGGCTCCCGACAAAATCCTTCTCGAGTTGTTCCAGGTTTTCCCTGAAAAGGCCCCCGAAACCGCCCGGGAGCTCCTTGAGGCTTTTACGTTTGAGGAAAGGAGCGTCACTTGATTTCAACCATTTCCCTGAAAAATGCCATGAGTCCCTTTCTTTCCGCAATTACCGTGTAGAGGAGAATGGCAAATTGGAGGCCGCATATGACCGATTCCAGGACGAAAAACTCCCTTCTCGTTCGAGTAAAAAGCAGAAGGGGGGTCAGAATTACGGAAGCCCCCAGGAAAAAATACCTGAACCGGATCTTCCCTCTCCTGCTCCTTTCTCCCACAAAATCGGAGATCCTGAGAAGCATAAAGACCAGCATGATATCGGCTCCGCTCCACAGGAGCCCCTGGAGCTTTGTGTAGAATAAGTATGCCTCAGGGGTGAAATTGGATCCGATCCACAAAAACATGTCTTCCAGAATTTTCATGGGACAGACCTTCCCGTTCTTTTCAAGACAAGATACGTTTTGACACCGATGAAAGCCACAATCCATTCAAACGCAATCCAGAAGAGTCCGCAGATCCTCACGTAGAAGAGCGAGAGATGCCTCACATGCTCTGCGGTGAGCCCCACGGTGTCCTCCAGTCTCAGGATCAGGTACTCATAGAATAAGAACAACCCAAAAAGAGCGAGCAAAACCGCGGGAATCCCGTAAGCAAACTCGCGCCCCGGTGAAAATGAACCTGGAGCGTTTTTGTCTTTCTTCTTGAGGCTTTGATTCACGAGGCGATATAGCCGCAGCACGTAAACCATGATCATCCCTTCAAGGACGATCCAAATGGTGCAGAAAAAACTCCAGACCGCTTTTCGGTAAATGGTGAGGTGAATGCCCTCATCGAGATGGAGAAATGGGCCCAGGAGGGATTTCCAGGCAAAAATCAGAACGGTAAGCAGAAGGAAAGCGGCAACGAAGACCGGGACAACGACCCTTTGCCCTCGTTTCTCGCCTTTCAGGGAGAGAAATCCCCACCGCAAATAGACGAAGATCAGCCCCTCGGCAAGGGTCCAAAAAAGGGCCATCACTTTATAGAAGATATGAATGTCGAATCGGAGCAAGGTCAATACGAATCAGCTTTGACTATCCCTGGTTGAGGAATTAAGAGATTGATCGGCCATTATAGTAAAGTGAAGGAGGCCAGAGGTAAAGAGATTTGTACCCGTTCATCGGATACCGAACCGGAATCGCCCATCAGGAAGGTCAGGCGGAAGCGCGACGCCGCTTTGGTTTCTTCCACCAGAGCTGCTCCAAGGCCTCCTCAAGGGCGCGATTGATGGGTAACCTCCTGAACCCTTTGGATGGATCCATTGAAGCGATGCGCATGAAGATATCCTGATATACCGGGACTGGAAGGTCCTCCGAGATGCCAATCCGGGCTCTGCTGATCGCGGCCGGGTCCTGCTCTCGGATAACCCGGCAGGTACATAGCTCCAGGTCACCTTTTTTCCCTCTCCGGGCCGAGAGTCCGAACAGTCGGCAGACCAGGGGACGAACCTCGTAATATAAACACCTGCCTTTGACAAGGTTAAAGGGCTCCCTTTCGATCAGCACGCACCTGGCACCGCCTTGAGACTTCATCTCATCGATTGCAGAAAGAACGAGCCCCTCCTCACCTCTCCAGTAGATTTCCTCCGCAACGGGTAGAACTTCCAGGACGGTGGCCTCCACATTTTCGCTTTCACAGCAGACTCCACAGCCCGATGGACAGCAGAGCCCTGAAGCAAACTTCAGTCGCTCAATGATCCGATCGATTTCCTGATAGACTCTCAATACCTCTAAAGAAGGGGGGAGATGACTTTCCATGCCACAACGCCCAAGCTCCATTTGACAATGATCCGGGATCCTTAACACAGCGCAGGGTTCACCGCAGCAACCGAATTAGCACATGCCGTGCCACTCCCACAGAAAGGAATATCTACCCTTATTTCAATTGGTTTTAAATCTTCCCCGGCGGCCATTCGCCAGCGCGAATGGGTTTGTGACGTCAAAACAGGAATTGGAAATTCTGATTCCTCCACAAGGAGAAGACCGAAACTGGATTTTCCGCATGGAAAGAGGACTAAGCAGCAATGGGCACCAAAGATTCCGTTTTTTCCTTGAATCAGAAGTTCAAATTCCGATGCGCGAAGCGCTGGTCCTGATTGCGTGAAGCTTTTCCGCAGCTTTTTCCGGTGAACACTCTAGAGTCCCTGTCAGGCAACGGGTCCGGAGTCCAGCCCCCGAGATCTCATCACTTCCTCAAGTTCTTCCATCCTTGGCCGTTGGTAGTACATACCCAAACCTGCGAAGGCCATGAACACGTATAGGATTTGGAAATCTCCGCTCAGGAAAAAAAGAACCAATCCCAGGATTCCGACTCCTTCGCACATGGCCAGTGCCAAAAGAAAAGCAGGCAGGTATTTGCCCAAACCAGGATCCATATTGGCGGCCAATCCGCTTCCTGAAGAAAGGGGGACAAGATTACTTCCCAGCAGGAATTTTCGCACGGGATGGGCGAGAATCAGCAAAGCAGCTCCCACCCCCATGAAGACAAAGCGAAGGGTTTCATGGATGGACTGTGGCATGAGCGGCAGGTGAATGTCCTTTGCCACGCAATGGGCCACAACCAGATAGACACCCAGAGAAAGAATCATTGCCGTCCATATCATCCGGGCTTTTCGCATTCCCTGCTTAGATCGAATTGCGTCTTTCTCCTCCAGCATATTGGCCTCCTCGAAATGGAAATCTCCCTCGCCGGGTTTGAAAGCTTACCTTCTTCCCCCCGTCATACGGAATGGACCTCTCTACCATCGCAAGGAAAAGGAGGGAAGCAAGCCGCCAAGAGGGTGAAAAAGTTGTACGCCACAGTACAACAGGGGAAGGCAAGGCTTACCTCATCCCTCGATCCCTGCCGGTGAGGCCATGCAAAAGACATTTCGTTTTAAAGCCTCTTGCCCAGGCAGGGGCGGACCACTCCTCCCACCTTTCAGATATGGCTCTTTTCTTGGGAAACTTGAGAACAAAGGGGTTTCATGATTTGCGTCCTTTGTTCACCAGCGTTTCAGCCAGTTGAATGACTTCGGCACTGGCGATCGCCTCCAGCTTTTTCTTGACCACTCTCGAGTAGTACTCCCGCTCGGTCTTGGTGAATGATTCGCCCCTGAGCCTTTTGAAGACGAGTTCCAATTGCCTTGGCGAAAAGAGCGTATTCAGATGGAGGTGAAACCGCACGGTCCGATATTCTGAAGGATTTTTCCGGAGGGACGGTGGACGTGGCCCGTTTTTTTCAAGTCCTTGGATCTCCCTTGAAAACCCCTTCCTGGTCAGGGGAATCTCGCCCACAGGTCCCATCGAGTCCTTGGAGAGATCTTGTACGTGTTTCTCTTTCAAGGATTGCGCAAGACGGCCAAGACCTGCCGGGATTTTCACATTCTCTTCCTTGAGCAATCCATAACTGAGGAGAAGGAGTTGTTCCACCACGGGTCTCCACTTGCTTTTTGTCTCCATACCGCCCAGCCACCCGGAAAAGTCAAGTCTGAAACCTTTTCGGCCACAGTAGGCCAGAACCGCCGGAAATGCCTCCATCAGGTTCGGATCGCCTGAATGGACGATATCTTGCAAAATCTCAAGAATCATTTCCGGTGAGATTTCCGCTCTGGCAGTGCGAGAACCCGGATATCCCACATCTCGCAATGCTGCAATCAGGTCCTTTTTTTTCACCGATCATCCTCGGAGGGTTATTGTACGAAATTATACAATGATCACGCCGATAAAACCATATCAACCATTCCACTGGGAAAATATGTTTGTTGAGTGAATCAAGATTTTGTAGTAAAATTTATTAATTCGACGAAGTTTGCGTGAGAGTTGATCTTTTACTCCAAGAGACGTCTGAAATTTCCATTGAAAATCTGCGGGTTATCTCAACATTTCCAGACTGTGCTTTACGCGTAACCTCCGTCGGTCTTCAGATTCATTGGATCTCCAGTGCGGTTCGGGTTGCGAAGCGTCGCAAATTTTTTCACTCTTCAGGAAAAAGAACTCCAAAACCTGCTCCAATGAAGTGGCTATTGGCACTGGTATTGCTTGTGGAAAAGGGTTGAAGTTCTTCGCTCGTCTCCGCACCCGGGACAGTTCCTCCGAGGCGGAATTCCAAATGTCGGCTCAACTTATGGAAGGTCCTCGTTTGTGACCATCAGCGTGGGCACAACCCTAGAAACCGGCGCGAGTCGCCAGGATAGAAGGGGCCATGGAGCGAAACAATCCATACCTTCTGATTGCAGAAGATGATGAAAAACTTTCCGGGATGATCCAGCGTGCCTTTCAAGCCCACCCACTCAAAATGGAAATCACGTGGGTGGATAGCCTGGAAGCGGCTCGGAATAAGCTGGCGCAACGTCAACCTGACCTGTTGATTATCGATTCTGAGCTGACGGATGGCGGGGGGAAAGAGATCCTGCAAAACGCGATGAATTTCACGTTTCCTCTGGTGTTTCTCGTCGGTCCCGGGAGTGAAGATTGCGCCCCGGGTAAGACCCGAGACGGGCTTCTTCACTATGTGGAAAAAAGGGAAGATGCCCTGTCTCTCCTGCCTCTCATTGTTCATTGCGCTCTGCTTCGGTGCGATCACGCGATCCGATTGAACCGGGCGGAACTTCTCGTCCGAGAAATGGAGAGAACCATTTTCTCGCTCCAAAAAGTGCAAAGTCACGAATCCGTGAGAACCTATGTTGGCGGAATTGCCCATGATTTCAACAACCTTTTGGGAGTCATTCTGGGGAACATCTCCCTTGCAAAACTGGAGTTTGAGCGAGGGGATCGGGTTTTCGAATATTTGGAAGATGCGGAAAAGGCTTCAGCAAGGGCGAATGAGCTTACTCGACAGCTGCTCGCTTTTTCCAAGCTCGGCGCAGCGATAAAAAAGGGGACCTCCATTGTACCGGTGATCAAGGACTCCGTTGGTTTCGCTCTGAGAGGATCAAGGATGCGGTGCGATTTCCAATTTCCCGACGATCTCTGGCCGGTGGAAATCGATGTGGGACAGATCAGCCAGGCGCTTTTTAACCTTACCAGGCATGTTGCGGAGAAGGCCATCGGAGAGGCCGGGGTGATTTCCTTTCGGGCCGAGAATGTGGAACTGGAGGGAAGCGAGAAATTGGCCATCTCTCCGGGAAAATATGTGAGGATCTCCATGGGAGATCAGCAAGTCCTCTCTCCCGAACAAGATCTTTCTCAAAGGCTTTCCCCGACCGAACTCTCGGGGGAAAGCGACGGGTACGGGTTGAGCTTGAACACCGCATGTGCGATCCTTCGTAACCATCAGGGAACCGTCGCAGTCCAATCCAACTCCGGCGCCGGCTCCGTCTTTGAGGTCTATCTCCCTGCCTCCGAAAAAATGCGCCGGGAGAGAAGAGCATACGTGGGAAGGCTTCCTGCGGGTCACGGGAAGATTCTTCTGATGGAAGATGAGGAAATCGTGCGTAACATCGCCGACCAGATGCTCGAGCGCCTCGGGTACAAAGTCGGCTATGCCAGGGATGGTGGGGAAGCCATCGAAATGTATGAGAGAGCCATGAGATCCGACGAGCCGTTCGGTGCCGTGATGATCGATCTTACCATTTCGGGAGGCATGGGCGGCAAGGAAACCATCGTGGGCCTTAGAAAAATCGATCCCGCCGTCAAGGCGATTGTCACGAGTGGCTATCCGAACGACCCGGTCATGGCCGACTGTGAAGCGTATGGTTTCAAAGGCTCTGTTGCGAAACCCTACAAACTGAGAGAACTGGCAGAGGTGGTACACAGGGTCATAACGGGGGCTGATGGCCAGGCGGAGTAAGAATAAACGGGGGACCCCCCATGATCTGCCGAGTTGGAAAATACTGAACATGACCAAGGGGCTACAAAGGATGAAAACACTCAGCAAATTCCTTCCCGTTTTTGCCACCCTGATTCTCCTGTTTCCTGATCCTTCATTTCCCGACGAATTAAAGATTACAAAAGTCTATGATGGTGATACCGTCAAGGCTCAAGAGGGTGATACCGTCATCTATATCATGCTTCTGGGAATCGATGCGCCGGAAGTCTGTCAAAAAACCAAAAAGGAAGGGCAGCCCTTCGGACATGCAGCACAAAAATTCCTTTCGGATCTGATTCTGAACAAATTGGTGAAAGTTCAGGGGTACGGTAAGGCGCCGCATCCTCATGAAAATATCATCAGTGTGCTCTATGTGAACAACAAGAACGTGAATCTTGAAATGGTAAGGCAGGGTCTGGCAGAGGTCCAGCGTCAAAATCTTCCACCGAACTTCGATATCGCCCCTTTCTTGAAAGCTGAAGAAGAAGCCAGGCTGGGCAGGAAGGGCATCTGGATGCTTGGGGATCGATACGTGAGCCCGGCGGAATGGAGGAAGAGACAGAGAGGCGGGTAAAAGCCGTGATTTTGGCTCATTCATCCCGGGGTTTTCCCACAAACGCGGAGTTTTTTGAGAATTTCTCCTTCCTTTTCATCATCACCCAGCGCCTTGTAGCAAACGGCCGTATGAAAAAGCGCCTCTTTTGAATTCGGAAGTTTTGAAAAACAGCATAGTGCGCTCTCATACTCACCCAGATTCATGTGGCTCATGCCCAGAGACATGTTCAGTGACTCGCTTTGCGGAAAATGGACGATACCCTCTGAAAGGATTCTGATGGATTCCTCGTAGGCGCCGTCTCTTTGCTTCATGATGCCCAAGCCCAGGTAGGCCCTATGGTTGGGAGAGTAGGCCAGTGACTTCTCATACAATCTTTTCGCCATTTTCTCCTTGCCTTCAATGGCTTCGATTCTCACGTAGTCTCCGTGCATAAACGTCATGGCCAGCCTTGAGAGAAAATCGGAATGCATTTCATAAAGGTCTTTCCTGTCCACCAGTTCAATCGCTTCCACATAACCGGGGAGATGCTTGTAAAAATGCGTCCTGAGCCTTTCACCAAAGGCCAGGATCAAATCCTCGGACAAACGGGCGTCCGTTTCGAAATACAGGATGTCCTCTATCCTGCTGAGCCACATATCATCGTCCCCCCCGCACCTTTTCCTGAAATCATCATAAAGCGCTGTTCCCGGGAAGATGTCGAGAATGTAGAAAATGATGCTCAGAGGCCTGATTTCATCGATCAAATCCACGCTCTCCTGTATGGTGGACCAGTTCTCTCCGGGTGAGCCGTAAATGAAATAGGCCCGGGGAAGAATGCCGTACTTGGTTGTCAACTGAAAGGCCCTCTTGATCTGTGCGGTCGTGAGACTTTTTCCAAGGGCTTTCCTTATTTTTTCGGAGCCGCTCTCCACGCCATAGCTGATCTGGATGCATCCCGCCTTTCTCATCCAGTAAAGAATCTCGTCGCTCACGGCGTCAACCCGGGAGATGGCCACCCAGACGATCTTGAGTTTCCTTTGAAGGATTTTCTTGCAGATTTCGACGACCCGCTGCTTTTTCATGGTAAACGTATCGTCTGAAACATAGAAGAAGCAGATCCCTCTATCGTGGAGCAGTTCCAGCTGATCCACGAAATAGTCCGCGGAGTGAAACCGCACCTTGTGGTCCCAGAACCGCGGAGACCCGCAAAAAGTGCAATTCCAGGCACATCCCCTGGCGGAACAAACATGATTGAAGTCAAAATACTTTGCCGGCATGGGAAGTTGGTCCAGATCTTCGATCAACGGCGCAGCCTCTGTTCGGACGATTTTTTCGGGCCCCCTGTAGGCAATTCCTTTGATTTGCTCCAAACCCCGGGCATCCCCCTCTTCGATACATCTCAGGAGGTTCGGGAGAGAAACTTCTCCCTCCCCTGTCACAACGAAGTCGATTTCACTAAAATGCCTCAAAAGATGCTCCCACAGGAACGTTGCCCCGATTCCACCGAAGACAATCGTGACCTCCGGATCGATTCGCTTGGCCAGACGGGCAATCTCGATCGCACCCCATCGGTTTGCGTTTACAATGGAGAATGCAATCACATCGGGTTTTTTCGTGACGAGCGTCTTTTCAATTTTATGCGGCGTCTTATGGATGCGATGCCAGTTCAGAATCTCGACCCGGTGCCCATGTTCCTTCAAGACGGCGGCTATGTAATAAACCCCCATGGGAACAACGCCCACATCTTCGGGATGAACCCGGTCTTCGAGGAAATAAGGATAGACGAGAAGCACTTTCAACGCACAAATACCTCCGGACGGGATGTAAGAATCCGAATGTGAAACACGCCATGAAGGAATCAAAGCGGTTTCCCTCTCCCGTGTCCAGGAAAAAATGAAGAGAAGCCGGGCGTTCTTTTCTCCACTCCATGGGCGCACTTTTCCCCTTGACCGATACTTTTCCTTTATTACAATATGTTCGTAACAGGAATTTTGTAACAAACATATTGTAAACGAGCCCGCTAGAATGCCTAACCCTTTTATCATTGAGACTCTTCCGCCGGACAGTCCCTTTTGCGACAGGCATGAGGAGATCCGCCGGCTGCTCTCCTGTGCCGAGAGCGATACGAATGTGGTTCTTTTCTCTCCCCGTCGCTATGGGAAGACATCCCTTGCCCTCCGAATCCAAGCGACGCTCGCGAGGCAAGGGTATGTGACGATTTACTGCCAGCTCTTCGGAGTAGACTCGGTCTTAGACGCAGCCTCCCGAATGGCACGAAGCATAGTGGGCGCCGTTCATACACGGGAGTCCCTGCTGGAAAAAGGGAAGAGATTCCTCAAATATTTCAGTTCGTTCCGACCAATATTCAAGCCTTCGCAGGATGGCTTCGCCGTCACTGTGGAGCCCAGTTCGCAGGAGAGACCTCTCGAATTGCTTGAGCGCATCCTGGATGAACTGGGGGATTTTGCGGCAAAATCCGGCTATCGAATCAACGTTGTCCTGGATGAATTTCAGGAGATTACAAGGCTCAAGGAATCCCCGCAAATCGAGGGAATTATGCGAGGAAAAATCCAAGGAAAGAAGGCCTCATACTTTTTTCTCGGCAGCCGGAGGGGGATTCTGCTGGCCATGTTTTCTGATCGGAAGCGGCCTTTTTTTCAATCCGCGATAAATCTGGAACTCCCTCCCCTTCCCCATGAAGATGTTATTCCTTTTCTTGCCGATCTGTTTTCCAAAGAGGGGAAAATTTGCCCTGCGGGGCTCTGTGCGGATATCTCCTTCAAAGTGGACCAACACCCCTATTACGTGCAGCGGCTGGCCAGGGAAGCGTATGAGCTGGGAAGGCATGAGATTTCACAAGAGGACTTGGAGCGGGCCCTGGAAAACGTGATCGACACCGAGCGTTACGCTTTCGAAGCCATTTTCTCTCGCCTGACCATACCGCAGATGCGTCTCCTTCGCACTCTGGCGACATTTCAGACTAAGGAAATGCTATCGGGCGAATTCATCCACAGGTGTGGTCTTTCTCCCAGCTCCGTGCAATTTGCCCGCGACAGGCTCAAAACAGAAGACCTCATTGAGCAAGAAAAAAGGAGCGGCATTTGGAAGGTGGTCGATCCTGTGTTCGCCCTGTGGCTCAAGAAGCTGTAAACGCATCCGAAACAGGCCCGGATCATCTTGCTGGATTCTTAATCCAACCGAGCTTTATAGCACCCCAGGCAGAAACCCCCGAGGGGACCTTTGATAAGGAGTGGAGGTATGAATGGACCAAGGGAGCCTTTTCCAAAATTCTCCAAGTCTCTGAGATACCATGAAAAGTATCCCACGGTGCCATTCGGCCTCACGTTGATTACAGGGTGTCAGAATTTCCCGAATCCCCCGGGATTTGACCAGCACAAACGAAAGCTCCTGAGAAAAATGAGGAAGCGGGAAACCCTGGCAGAAATCAAAAGGCGCGTGGAAATCTACGAACGATTTTTTTCTCTTTTCGGTTATGAATGCCCCCTACCAAAGCATCTTAAAAGGACAGTGCACAGCGGATTTCCCCGCTATGACCTCATGGTCGACGCCCATTTCATGGCCGAGATGTGCGCCGGCATCCTGGTCGCAGTGACCGATTATGACTGTTTCGAGGGGCGCTTGACGTTGGACTTGAGTGAGCAGGATGAGCTATGTCGGGGCATGGGCGGGAGGGACCTCACCACCCGGAGCGGGGAAATCGTATTGAGAGACCAAGAGGAGATTGTATGCGTGCTTTGCCAGGGAGCGGACGAGAAAACGAGAATCAGGCACGATACCCGCAATGTCCTCTTTTATGCGTATGGAGTTCCCGGGATCGAGGAGCGCCACCTCATAGAAGGCTTGACCGTTGCATCCGAGATCATGGCGGAATTTGGCGGAGGAACCATTGTGGGGTTAGAAGCGTGCTGAAGACAAGGGCTCAAAGTCAAAGGAGAAATCAATTGGGGGAGGCGGGGGACCTTTCATTCACTAGGATTTTCGAAGCCGGCTTCTCCTGATCCGGCGGCATGCCCAAAAAAAACAGTTGACATGCCGCATTCTTCCAATTAGTCTAAATAGATTAAAAATTAGCTCACCCTTGATGGGAACCATGATCGATTCAATTTCTGTCAGTATCATCATTATCAGCGCAGCAGGGATCCTCATATCCCTGCTGCGCCTTCTTTTGTTGGTCAAAACCAAGCGTCCGGGCCTGATAATGACAAAATGAGAGAGATGAGTCTTCAAGAATCCGTTATCAGGCCTCCCTGATAACGGATTTTTTTTGAGGTGAGGCGGTACCATGTCAAGTCAAATTATCCTTTATGACACGACCCTGCGGGATGGGACGCAGGGTGAACAGGTGAACTTTTCGGCCGAAGACAAGCTGAGGATCGTTCACAAACTGGATAAATTCGGAATCCCCTATGTGGAAGGGGGATGGCCCGGCTCCAATCCAAAAAACGAACGATTTTTTGAAATGGCGAGAAAGGAATCTTTCAAGCACACACGCCTCACCGCCTTCGGAAGCACACGGTGGGCCGGGACACGCGTAGAAGATGACGGGAAGATCAAGGCGCTGTTGAAAACGGAGCTCGAGACGGTAGCAATTTTTGGAAAGAGTTGGAGTCTCCACGCCTTGCAGATTCTGGGCGTATCCCTGGATGAAAACCTGGCCATGATTCACGAAACCGTGTCCTATCTCAAGAGACAGGGCCGCAGGGTCGTCTTTGACGCAGAGCATTTTTTTGACGGACACCAGCACGAACCGACCTATGCTCTCAAAACCCTTAGAGCGGCCATTGATGGAGGAGCCGACACGATCGTTTTGTGTGACACCAACGGCGGTACTATGCCCGACCAATTGAAGGCCGTGGTGGAAGAGGTTGTGGCCTTTAGCCCTGTGCCCGTGGGAATCCACGCTCATAATGATTGCGGACTCGCCGTCGCCAATTCACTGGTAGCTGTCCAGTCGGGGGCCACCATGGTTCAGGGCACCATCAATGGATATGGGGAGCGATGCGGAAACGTGGACCTCATCTCCGTCATCGGAAACCTTCAACTCAAGATGGGCTACCAGTGTGTTTCTCCTGAGCGCCTGAAGCAACTGACGGAACTTTCCCGTTTTGTCAGCGAAGTGGCCAACATGCCCCCCTTCAGCGGGCGACCCTTTGTGGGCAAAAGCGCTTTCACTCACAAGGGGGGCGTTCATGTGAGCGCAATCTTGAAAAATCCCGCAGCCTATGAGCATATAGCCCCGGAGCAAGTGGGAAACAGGCGTCGTGTGGTTGTTTCGGACCTCTCGGGAAAAAGCAACATCGATTACAAGGCGCGTGAGATGGAAATCAGCCTGGGGGGCAACGGCTACGATAGCCACAAGATCGTAAGTGAAATCAAGAAATTGGAAGATCAGGGCTATCAGTTTGATGCGGCCGAAGGGTCGTTGGAGCTTTTGATCAAAAAAGCTACAGGGCAATTTGAAGAGCCTTTCAATCTTGAAACCTTTCGGGTGGTCATCGAGAAAAACCAGTCGGGACCTGCGATTTCCCACGCGACCATAAAGATCTCCGTGGGAGAGGAACACGAGATTACGGCCGCCGAAGGAGACGGTCCTGTAAACGCCCTTGACAATGCCCTGAGGAAGGCATTGACGAAGTTTTTTCCCCAGATCCAGGGAATGGGATTGGTGGATTTCAAGGTCCGGGTCATCGATGGAAGAGGCGGAACAAAGGCCAAGGTCAGGGTGCAGATCGAGTCCAGAGATCCCCGGGAGATCTGGTCCACCATCGGGGTGTCGGAAAATATCATTGAAGCCAGTTGGCAGGCCCTCGTGGACAGCGTCCAGTACAAGCTTAGCAAGGAAGGGGCCACGGCTACAGACGAAAAGCAGGAGACCGGAGCCGGCAGAGCAGCCGGGCTCCATCCATGAATCTTTACACGGTCGAGTGGTTCGCTGGATCTGCCCGGCATCGTTGAAGGTCCGGGGACGGTTTGCCTTGAAAGGAACCGCTTGAACTTCAATGAGGAAACCAATTTATGAAAAGGGAAAGGGTGCACAAAGACGCCGCGGATTCGCCCACATGCAGGAATCCGCGGCGGGGCCTTGCGGAATATGCCTCTCCAAGAAAATGCGAGTTTTTAAGTTTTATTTGCCGGACATGAAACGGCAGAATGGGAGGTTATTCCATCATGGAAGAAAAAGATCGAGTTGTGATTTTTGATACGACCCTGAGAGACGGCGAGCAATCGCCCGGGGCCAGCATGAATCCCGCGGAAAAGCTGCGATTGGCCAGACAGCTTGAGAAATTGGGAGTGGACGTGATCGAAGCAGGTTTCCCTGCTTCCTCCGGCGGCGACTTTGAGGCCGTTGAACAAATTGCCCACAAGATTCAAGGGGTGGCAATTGCGGCTCTCGCAAGAACATCGAAAGAGGACATCGACCAGGCGTGGGCCGCCATCCGCGAAGCCGCGCGGCCCCGGATTCACGTCTTTGTCGCCACTTCCGATATTCATTTGAAATATAAGCTCAATATGACCCGGGACCAGGTGCTGCGAGAAGCCTTGGAGTCCGTCCGGCATGCAAAGGGTTTCACAGAGGATATTGAGTTTTCCACTGAAGACGGAACCCGGACCGACAGGGATTTTCTCTGCAGGATCTTCGAGGCGGTGATCGATGCGGGCGCCACCACGGTGAACCTTCCGGATACGGTGGGATACGCCACCCCGAAAGAATACGGCAATTTGATCGCCTACGTTCGGGAGCATACCCCCAACATCCATCGGGCCAGGATAAGCGTGCACTGTCACAACGATCTGGGATTGGCCACCGCGAACACCCTTGCCGGGATCGAGGCGGGGGCTCGCCAGGCTGAAGTGACCATCAACGGAATCGGAGAGCGGGCTGGCAACACCTCCCTTGAAGAAGTGGTCATGGCTTTGTACACTCGAAGGGATCTCATGGGGCTTTGGAGCGGAATTCAGACAACCGAGATTTATCCCACCAGCCGGTTGACCTCCATGATCACGGGTATTGTTGTGCAGCCCAACAAGGCAGTGGTAGGCACGAATGCCTTCGCGCACGAGGCAGGCATCCATCAGGACGGTGTCCTCAAAAACCCAATGACATACGAAATCATGAGCCCCGAAACCGTAGGTCTCGCAAGCAGCAAGCTGATCATGGGGAAACACTCCGGGCGGCACGCGTTTCGAGAGAGGCTGGCAGAGCTCGGTTATGAACTGGAGCAGAAAGACCTTAACCGGCTGTTCAAAAAATTCAAGGAACTGGCCGACAAGCGGAAGGAAATTCTCGACGAGGATATTGAAGTTTTGGTGGCCGAAGAGATCCTGAGAGTCCCCGATGTCTACCAGTTGGAATACCTCAACGTGATCAGCGGCAATGTGGCCGTGCCTACGGCCACGGTGAGGCTCAAAATAAACGGAGAAGAAAACCAAAGCGCCGGTTTTGGAGTAGGACCCATCGACGCAACCTTCAACACCATTGCCAAAATGACCGGCAGTCGATCCAAGCTCCTCCGGTTTTCAGTCAACTCCATCAGCGGAGGTATGGACGCGCAGGGCGAAGTGACGGTTCGTTTGAAGGAGAACGGTCTTGTGGCCCTTGGCAAAGGAGCGGATCCGGACATTATTACCGCCAGCGCCAAGGCTTACATTAACGGCCTCAATAGGCTTGAGTACATGAAAAGGAATCCCTCCCTGGCACCGGAGGAGAGAAATCTTTAAGAGGTTGGCCGGTTCGCCGGTTCGCTGGTTCGCTGGTTGCGGGGTTTTACCGGGGTTCGGTTCCTCGTGGCGCTTCATGTACGGGAGTGGAAGCCAAAAGGTCAAGCGGCTCACCGGGCCCAATCGGCTTAACCGGCCCAACCGGCCCAACCGGCTTAACCGGCTAACTGGCTTAACCGGCCAACCGGCTAACTGGCTAACCCTTACGAGGTATCCGAGATGCCCATGACCATTACGGAAAAAATCCTTGCTTCCCATGCAGGCTGCGAGTCGGTCACGCCCGGAGATTTGATCCAGGTGGGGGTGGATCTCGCCCTGGCCAATGATATCACGGCCCCGATGGCCATCCGTGTCTTTGAGCAATTGGGTGCCGAAACGGTTTTCGACCCCGAAAAAATCGCCCTCGTGCCGGATCATTTTGTGCCGAACAAAGACATCGCTTCCGCGGAGCAGGCGAAAATCATGAGGGAGTTTGCTCGACGCCATCGCATTAAGTACTACTTTGAGTTGGGGGAAACAGGGATCGAGCATGTGATTCTGCCCGAAAAGGGTCTGGTCAGTCCGGGCGACCTGGTCATCGGCGCGGACAGCCACACTTGCACGTACGGAGCGCTTGGCGCCTTTTCAGCCGGAGTGGGAAGCACGGATCTAGGGGTCGTCATGGCCACTGGAAGGATCTGGCTCAAGGTGCCAGCCAGCATAAAAGTGATCTTCCAGGGTCGCCTGCGGCCCTGGGTGGGGGGAAAAGACCTTATCCTCTATACGATCGGGCAGCTTGGTGTGGCAGGAGCTTCCTACAAGGCGCTTGAGTTTAAAGGGGAAACCATCCGTCAGCTTTCCATGGCCCATCGGCTCACCATGGCCAACATGGCCGTGGAAGCAGGCGCCAAAAACGGCATTTTTGAACCGGACGAGATCACCCGCGCTTACATCAAGGGAAGATCGCAAGGGGAAGGGGTCCACTGGGAAAGCGACGCGGGTGCAGACTATGAGAGAGTGCTGGAAATTCAGGTGGACAAACTGGAAGCCCAGGTCGCGATTCCCCATTCGCCCGAGCGGGTATTTCCCATTTCAGCGGTTGAGCGGGTCCCCCTTGATCAGGTCTTCATCGGATCTTGCACCAACGGGCGGATCGAAGATTTGAGAGAAGCGGCCCGCATCTTGAAAGGACGTTCGGTGGCCAACGGAACGAGATTGATCGTGATTCCCGGCTCTCCCGCCATACTAAAGGAGGCCGTTCGGGAGGGCATTGTGGGAATTCTTCTCGATGCAGGAGCGGTGATCGGTCCACCGTGCTGTGGTCCGTGTCTGGGGGGTCATTTGGGAATCCTGGCAGAGGGAGAAAGAGGCCTATCCACCTCGAATCGAAACTTCGTGGGAAGGATGGGGCATCCAAAAAGCGAGGTCTTTCTTTCAGGTCCGGCGGTAGCGGCGGCATCTGCCATCCTGGGAAGGATGGCCTCACCGGAGGAGCTCTAGGAGAGATCCTTCGTCACTGCTGGACCCCGGGAGGGTGACGATTGAGAAACGGCAATAAAAAATCCGAACGGATGGTCTTCCAGGGCAGGGTGTGGAAGTTCGGAGACCATATTGACACAGATTTGATCATCCCGGCTAGATTTTTGAACGTCTCCGATGAAATCGTTCTCGCAAAGAGTTGCTTTGCCGACCTGAGGCCAGGTTTTTCTCAAAAAGCAGAGCAAGGAGACATCATCGTGGCGGGCAACAACTTCGGGTGTGGTTCCTCCAGAGAGCATGCTCCCGCGGCGCTGAAAGCCGCAGGGATCAGCGTGGTTGTTGCAAGGAGCTTTGCAAGGATATTCTATCGAAACGCCTTCAATATCGGCTTACCCATCTTGGAGTCCGAAGAGGCTTTCGAATTTTTCGATGAAGGAACACGCGCATCCGTGGACCTGGTCTCCGGGGAGCTCGTTAATCTGAATACGGGGAAGCGTCTTGTTGCGAAACCGATTCCGGACTTTATGAGAGACATTATTGAAGCTGGAGGACTGGTGCCTTACGTGAAAAGAAAAAAATCCGCAGGGCCCCCCTGAAAGGTGACCCGAAAACCTGAACAGGTTGTGATTCTTGAGGCAGCCACAAGCGCTGCCTCCGGCCGGAGCGGCAAGTCTCATCAAAGACATGAAACTTGATGAAATTCCATTGGATTTCATGAGCTTTTTTATACAAGCTTGAAGGTCTTTATCTAATCTGTGGGAGCGGCTTCCAGCCGCGACCGAGTTGCTCGGACAAATGCAGGCGGTCGCGGCTGGAAGCCGCTCCCACAGGCCGTACTTGACATGAAGCCCGAGGTAGCTTTAGAGGCCATCTATGGACGACCTGAAAGTGGCTGCCGTTTGCATGGAAGCCCTGCCGGGCGAGGTCGAAAGGAACCTCAAAAGGGTTGAGGCTTTGGTGCTGGAAGCTTCGGCCGAAAACGCCAGGTTTGTCTGCTTTCCGGAGCTTTCCGTCACAGGGTACACCCTCAAGCGTCCCGCTCACATCCATGGAAATGCTCGGCCCGAAGAAGCCGTTGATCGTTTGGTTTGCCTGGCGAAACAGACCCGCCTGGTCCTCATTGCGGGGCTGGCGGAAATCCAGCCTGGCTCCAGGCCTTACATCACTCAGGTAGTAGCGGGTCCAGAAGGTCTCCTGGGGCTTTATCGAAAGACCCATCTCTCTCCCCCGGAGAAAAACATTTACCAGCCCGGGCACCAGATCAAGGCGTTTTCATTCGGTCACACCACCTTCGGGGTGCAGCTTTGCTACGAAGCCCATTTCCCCGAAATCAGCACCACCATGGCGCTCATGGGGGCAGAAATCCTCTTTTTCCCTCACGCTTCCCCGCGAGGGAGTGCAACGGAAAAATTGCAGAGCTGGATGAGGCATCTCCCTGCAAGGGCTTATGATAACAGTGTCTTTGTGGTCGCATGTAACCAGGTGGGGAAATCCGGAGATGGTCTATTCTTTCCAGGGGTTGCAATGGTTGTGGGCCCGGATGGTCGGATTCTGGCAAGCTACGCGGGGGAGGAGGAAAAAATTCTCTACGCGGAGCTGAAGGCAGATCGCCTCCAGCGCACCAGAAAACATCGCATGAGATACTTTCTCCCGGAAAGAAGACCCGAGCTTTACAAGAAAATCGTGTCGGCAGCCAAACGTGGGGCGGAATGTGGGGGTAAGGCGCAAGAAGACTTTTGAAGGCCTTTTGCGCCTTACCATCCTTGGGGAGAAAGGGATTGCTGCTTCTTATAATCAGACGCAGCCTGTGGGTTTCGGCAGCCCTGCCATTTTGCAGGCACCTTTACCCGGTCCGGATGGAAACAGCTCGTAAATATATTTCAGCTTGTACCCTGTCACCTTGGACAGGATCCTCACCATCGGCGCAATTCCGTTTTTCTTATAATACTCCTGTAGCACCTTGATGACCTTGTAGTGTTCGTCCGTCAGCTCTTCGATTCCTTCCGTGTGCTTCACATACCGCATCCAAGCTTCGTTCCAGTTATTGAAATCATCGATAAAACCGTCTTCATCCACATTATAGTTGTTTCCCTCCCATTCAACCGTGGGCATCTTCCATAACCTCCTTCATTGTTGAAAATATCTCTGCCGTCCCCAGATGATTTGGCCATGCTCAAGATTTTAAGTTTTTTAATATAATGAACATTCTTCCCGTTGTCAATTTTTTCTTCAGGAGGAAAGAAAATTTTTTCTTTCCCCGCCTCTATATTTTACCGCCGCCCTCACAAGACTCTCTCCCCAAAGGGGAAACCCCACCGAATGCACGTGAGTGAACGTGGCAACCAAATTTTTCCTGCACATGCCGTCCCACCCTGCCTTGATTCCGTGCCCCCTCACCGCCCTGAAAACGAAACGCACATCGTCTTCTGCCCTGATCACGGGCTTGGAATAATGGAACTCATGGCCTTTGAAGATCTGGCCCGTGCGATAAAAAGGATTCGTTTTCTCAACCTGTAAGACCGTGTAACCATGGCCTTGCGGTTTTTCCTCGAGGATAAAGTCCACGGGCAGCGCCCCCACCATCGGATATTTTCGCCTGTCCACCAGGAGGTGCTCTCCCAAGTACATAAACCCGCCACATTCCGCATAAACAGGCAGGCCATCTTCTATTCTTTCCCTAAGGGAGCTGCGAAAACTCCGATTGTTGGACAACACCTCGGCCTGGGTCTCGGGGAATCCTCCCCCGATGTATAGGGCGTCAAGTTCCGGGATTTCCTTATCCGAAGTCGCATCAATCTCCACCAAGACAGCCCCTAATCTTTGGAGCTGCTCCAGATTCTCAGGATAGTAAAACCAGAAGGATTGATCCCGGATGTAACCGACCCTGGGAACGTTTCGAGCTTGAACCCGCCCAAAACCCGGGTCCCCGGTTTCCGGAACCTCATCGAGACCTTCTGCCGTAAAGGCAATTTCCCGGATCCGATCCAAACGAAGATGTTCCTCAACCATTCTACTCGTCCAGGCGATAGCTTCCTCTACGTATTTTCTTTCCTGATGGGGTACAAGGCCCATATGTCTTTCGGGGAAGATGTTTTTCATTTTCGGAACACTGCCCACGACCTCAAGGCCGCAATACTTTTCGATGGATCGTCTGATGAGGTTCTCTTGCCGCAACCCAGCCACCCGATTCAACACCACACCACGGATATTGAGCGCAGGATCGAAAACCTGGCATCCCCTGACCAGGGCAGCGACAGTCCGCGTTGTCATGCTCACATCCACCACGATCAGCAAAGGCGCTTTGACGAATTTGGCCACTTCCGCGGTGCTGCAGCCACCCTCCAGATCCACACCGTCATAGAGGCCCCGGTTTCCTTCGATCACGGAAAGATGGGCCTGGCTTGAGCGAGTGAAAAAGGAATTTGTGATCTGCTCCTGGTTCATGAGGAAAGGGTCCAGATTATAGCACGGACGACCGGCGGCAAAAGCAAGCCAGGCCGCATCGATGAAGTCCGGGCCTTTCTTGAAAGGTGCCACTTGGAGGCCCCTATTCCGCCATGCGGCCACAAGACCCAGGGTGAGGACCGTCTTGCCTGCCCCTCCTTTCAGCGCACCAATAACAATGCGTGGACGACCAGCCATCTTACAACCGATATTGCTCCAGCTCCGTCCGGCATGTAAACCGGTTCTCTCAGAGAGGATCTGCGGGTCCTCAGAAAACCGCAGAAGCGGATAAATGAAAAGGAAAGATCCGACCCCTCTCCCGACCTGCTTCGTAACGATAGCTTGGACACGGGGAGACAGGATTGTCAATGGAAAAGTAGACCATTTTTTTATTGACAATCTCAAGCGGTTTTGATTTAAGATGTGTTTTAACTATTTGAAAATAAACCATTTCTAATATTTCCAACTAGTTACGAGAAATTTTTCACAACCAAGGGTGCGAATTTTGGCCTGCGCAGAACGGAGAGGGTTCAATTCCCTCCTGGCCGGCAAGGCAGATGATCTTTTGAGGGAGGAGGTGAACGGGAACTTTTATTCCAGGATTTTAGGAGTTACTCCTTGAAGATATCAATTTTCAATCTTAGCAAAAGGAGGCGCTGATAATGGCATTTGAACCAAGAGAACCGCAAAAAGAATTAAAGTACAATGAACTACGCATTTACTCTGAGGAAGAACTGCACAACTACACGGACGAAGAACTAAAGAACTTCAAGATCAAACATCCCATTTCCGCTTGTGAAGAGTTGGAAAAGGGCCCCTGGCCGAGCTTCGTGGCCGATGCCAAGAGAGAGGCCTTGCATCGCAAGAAATTGGGGCAAAACCGCCTCTTGATCGAGCAGGACGTGGTGGAGGATCTGCTGGGTCAGCTCGAGGTTTCCTTTGATGACGGAGAAACCCACTGGAAGCATGGCGGCATCGTGGGTGTTTTCGGTTACGGCGGAGGCGTGATTGGCCGTTACTCCGACTTGCAGGAACAGTTTCCGTCGATCGCCCACTTTCACACCATGCGGGTGAATCAACCTTCCAGCAAGTTTTACAGCAGCGATTACCTGAGGAGCCTTTGCGACCTTTGGGAATACCGCGGCAGCGGCATGATGAACATGCATGGTTCCACGGGGGACATCATTTTCCTGGGAACCTTTACCGAGCAGCTTGAGCCCATTTTCTTCGAACTGACCCACATCCTGCAACAAGATCTCGGCGGCTCCGGGTCCAACCTTCGATCACCCTCCTGCTGCATTGGCAAGGCACGATGTGAGTGGTCCTGCTTCGATACGCAAGACCTGTGTTATGAACTGACCCACCATTACCAGGATGAGCTGCACCGTCCCGCTTTCCCCTACAAGTTCAAATTCAAGTTCGATGGATGTCCCAACTGCTGCGTGGCCTCCATCGCCCGGGCGGACATGTCCTTCATCGGGACTTGGAGGGATAACATCCGCATCGATCAGGAAGCGGTAAAGGCATACGTGGGAGGCGAGATCCCACCCAATGGGGGTGCCCACGCTGGGAAGGACTGGGGGAAATTTGACATTCAAAAGGAAGTCATCGATCTCTGCCCCACGAAGTGTATGTGGATGGAAAGCGGGAAACTGATGATCGATGACAAGGAATGCACCCGCTGCATGCATTGCATCAATGTCATGCCCAGGGCCTTGAGGCCGGGGAGCGATACCGGTGTGAGCATTCTTTTCGGCGCCAAGGCGCCCATCCTGGAGGGTGCCCAGATGTCCATGCTGACCATCCCCTTCATGAAAACGGAGCCCCCGTACGACAATATCAAGGAAGTCGTCGACAAATGCTGGGATTGGTGGATGGAAGAAGGCAAGAACCGTGAGCGCCTGGGCGAACTGATCCAGCGCTACGGCGTACCCAAGTTCCTGGAGGTCCTTGAGCTTCCGCCCATGCCCCAGATGGTGAAAGAACCAAGAAGCAACCCTTACATCTTCTGGAAAGAGGAGGACGTGGAAGGTGGATGGGAACGCGACATCAAAGAATACCGAGCCAGACATAAGAGATAGGAGGGAGCAACTATGGCATTATCGCAGGAAAGATTTGGACTGTTTAATCCAGATAAACCAATGGAGAATCGGATTACTGACCTGGGGCCCAGGCACTTCTGGCAGTACTTTCCTCCTATCATCCAGAAAAATTACGGAAAGTGGCTCTACCACGAAATTCTGGAACCCGGCGTGCTGGTACACGTTTCGGAGACGGGAGACAAGGTGTACACGGTGAGGGTTGGCGGCTGCCGGTTCATGACCGTCGAACATGTCAGAGAAATCTGTGATATCGCCGACAAACACTGTGACGGGTTCGTGCGTTTCACCACCCGAAACAACATCGAATTCATGGTGGACAGCCCGGAAAAACTGGATGCGCTGAAAAAAGACCTGGCAAGCCGAAAGTTCGTATCCGGCAGCTACAAGTTTCCCATTGGCGGGACAGGAGCCGGCGTGACCAATATCGTCCACACCCAGGGATATATCCACTGTCATACCCCCGCCACGGATGCCTCGTCGATGGTCAAGGCGGTTATGGATGAACTCTATGACTATTTTCAGAGCATGACGCTCCCGGCGCAGGTCAGGGTCTCCATGGCATGCTGCCTCAACATGTGCGGAGCGGTTCACTGCTCGGATATTGCTCTGCTGGGATATCACCGCAAACCTCCCATCGTTGACAGCGAAGTTCTGGAGTCTGTTTGCGAAATTCCTCTAGTCATCGCCGCATGCCCCACGGCGGCCATCTCCCCGTCCAAGACCGAGACGGGCAAGAAGAGCGTGAAGATCAAAAATGAAAGGTGTATGTTCTGCGGAAACTGTTATACCATGTGCATGGCCCTGCCTCTGGCCGATAAGGCGGGGGACGGTGTGACGATCATGGCGGGAGGAAAGGTTTCCAACCGGATTCATCCGCCCAAGTTCTCCAAGGTGGTGGTGCCGTTCCTTCCCAATAACTTCCCCAGGTATCCGGAGGTCGTGGATACGGTGAAGAAAATCATCGAGGTCTATGCCGCTGACGCCAAGAAATATGAGCGGATCGGCGACTGGGCCGAGAGGATCGGCTGGGAGAGGTTCTTCGAGAAATGCGAACTCCCCTTCAGCGACCATCTCATCGACGATTATCGCCTAGCCTACGATACCTACAGGACCTCCACGCTGTTCAAATATACGGAGGCAGCCTGGGAGGTTTCTAGGGCGGCAGGAGGCATTGAATAAACCCATTTTTTCCTGAAAGAGAGCATTTGAATGGAAGACATCAAGAAACTTATACTTGAGTTCGCGGAAGGCAGCAAGAAGACCAAGTTCTATTTCAGCGACATGGAAAAGGCCGTCAAGGCCAAGCTTCCCGACATCAAAGCCCGAGAGGTCAAGAAGGCGGCCACGGCGCTGGTGAACGAAGAAAAACTGATCTACTTTTCCACCGGCAGCACCACCATGTATGGTCTTAAGGGCAGAGGACAGACAGAAGACCACTAAATTTCAGGAGGCTTTTCCTGAACAATAGGCTTTGGTAGTGGAGAGGTCGCTCTGCGAGAAGGAGCACTGCGACCTCTTTTCCTTCTTGAAAACCGGTCTTGCCATTCGCCTGGAGAAGCTTGATTTTAGTGGCCCCGATCGCTTGCAGGAGAGAACGGCTTATAGAGAAATGATGAGAACACCACAGGACGCAGAATCGTTTATTGCCCAAGAGAAACGGAGGCTAAAAGAAAATCCCGAGTGTGCGAATTCCCAATACAACATTGGGGTTCACCTCATGGAACAGGGAAGGCTGGATGAGGCGATCCAAGCGTTTCAGGAAGCGATCCAGAACAGCTTCCGAATGTTCGAAGCGTACGTCAATCTGGGGTACATCTTCTTCAAGAAGGGAGACATGGAAAGGGTCGTGGAAGCGAATCTAAAGGCGGTCGAGATCGAACCCAGGTATGCTCGGGGATACGCAAACCTGGGGTTTGCCTATCTCCAGATGTGTATGACCGAGGAGGCCATCCAGGCCCTTGAACATGCCATTGAGCTGAATCCAGCAATCGCCCAGGCGTGGAGTAACCTGGTGAATGCTTATCTTCAACAGGAGGATGTGGGCAGAGCCATCGAAACGGGAGAAAAACTGGTCGAGATGGCGCCGAACTTCGCCCTCGGACACAACAACCTGGCCTTTGCCTATTACTGCGGGGATGAATACCAGAAGGCCATAGAACATCTGGACAAGGCCGTATCCCTTGGGTTCCAGGCTCATCCGGAGTTTCTGGAAAAATTGGAACCCTATCGTTCATCATGAAGACCAGCCCCCTCTTCGAAGCCTACCAGATTCTGGTGATCGGCGCCGATCAGGCTTTTACGAGGATGCAGGAGACCCATTCGGGGCTGATTCACTGTAAGCGACACTGTTCCGATTGCTGTCATGCCATATTCGGCCTTTTTCTCATCGAGGCCGCTTACCTCCAGTCACATTTCGGCCAGCTCAGCAGAAAAAAAAGGCGAGAGGCCTTGCTGAGGGCCGAAAAAGCAGACGTGCAGCTCCATCGATTGGAAAAAACGCTGAAAGAAAAGAGCCGGGGGATAGCGGGTGAAGCCCATCTCCTCGCTCGAGAGCGAATTCGGTGTCCGCTGCTGGATGAGCATGAGGACTGCATGCTCTATCCTTACCGGCCCATCACATGCAGGGTTTACGGGATCCCGACGGCAATTCACGGAAAGGCCCGGGTGTGCAGAAAAAGCGGCTTCAAGGAAGGAGCATCCTATCCAGCCTTTGATCTGGACAAGATCTATGGGGAGCTCCATTTCTTGTCCAAGAAAATGCTCCAAGGCTCGGGGAAGAGCCATCTCGAGGGAGCGGCGCTCATGATATCCGTATCAAAGGCCCTTCGAACGCCTCTCATGGATCTGATCAATGAAACCTTTTCAGAGCCCCGCATAGCCGGTCCGCCTGAGATTCCAGATTCCACCGGATGAGCGTGGGGGCAGAAAGTTCCTCCTTTCTAATAAAGCTCCAACAAAAACCCACAGGGCTTTTCGATATCATTGCGCTATAGAGCGATCCCCATGTGCTCCAAAAGTAGATGAGTAAATGTCATAACCTGGCAAGGGCCTCCGAGGCAACCCGGCCAACGGTCTTTGACTCCAAAACCCCATCTTCGTACATGTCGATCCTGTGGACGTCATCCCGGAGGTTTTCCAGATCCTCTTTCGCCTCCTGCGCTCCCAGATTCCCCATGAGCAAGGCGGCATACCCTCGCACCAAAGGATCACGATCCGCGAGAAAGGGGATGAAATGGATGGTCATTTTTCTCAGCAGATCCGGTCTCGCCCCGGCGATCCTCCCCATCGCCCGAAGGCTTTGAGCGCGTCGAGTGTCATCGGCCAGGTAGGGATAGAGATGGGGGATGTAACCGGCAAAGCGTTCTGATTCATAGCGGATAATCTCGCCGATCGCCTCGAAAGCCCCCCAGGTGAAAGCGGCGGTGTCCGTGATCGAGGAAAATAATCTCTGAAGAAGCTTGGACACGGTCCCGGGGTCTGTCTCGGCGATGACCGCCGACACCTTCCCGAGAACCTCCGCTGCCCTCTGGCGAAACTGGTGGTCTCCCGAATACAGAAGTCGCTGCAGGTTTCGAATAAGCTTCCTGTCTTCTCCGGCAACGCTCATGATGGGTTCAATCCTGAACTCGCCCACCAGGGTCTCGATCTCCTCTCTGGACAGTGAGCTTGAGCCCTTCTTTGCAGGCCTTGATCTGGGTGGGCCGGGTTTCGTCGCGAGGAGGTTTCTCTGCACTCCGTCGGAAGTGACCTCCTGAACATCCTCGTGAAGCCGGATGAAAAAAAGCGCTCCTGATATCCGCCTCTTTTCGAAGAAACCTCCTGGAACGACGAGGTGATCCACGTAGTCATAATGCTTGACAATCTCCTGGAGGTAGTCTTCCTCCGGCAAGAGACCCCAGGCCAGGTCCCAATCCATGTTACAGGCGAACACCAGCGCTTCGATCATCGCGGTTCCAAGATTGTGTCCTGTTTCGTCGCAAGCGTAAACTGCACCACAGCTGCACGCGCCAACCGGCATCTCTCCTTGCCTGCGAGCTTTCAGTTCCCTGGGCCTTTCAATGGGCATTGCACAAAAAGGACAAGTAGGTTTCTTCACCACCTCTCTTCCGATAAATCTTCTTCCCATCACCATCTTTCAAACCCTTTGCCGATCATAGGTCCAGGCTAAGACTCCGTGAATCCTCGTCGTACTCGAAGTCCACGATGGAAAAGTCCGCACCCGTGGACTTGAAATGAAGAAGCCAGTTGGCGTATTTTTCTCCTGCAAAGCTGCAGTCCAGCATGCCGATCCTTGCCTGCAGCCTCTTGAGCTTCGGAACGAGCTCTTCAAAAAAAACCTCGGTAATGTGCGTTCTGTCCTCATCATCCAACTGGGTGAAAGGACGGCCATGTACGCTCTGTGTTGCCTTGATCATGCCTTTCACTGCACTTGCAAACCGTCTGGAAGTTATTTTGTGGGGCCTGGCAAATCCAGGGTCATGCACTGGGCCGATGGACCGCAGGATCTCGCGGTGATTTTCGGCTTTTTTCCTCCCGGTCCCGCACCCATGGCATAGTTGGTCCTGCTCACCACCCGTTCAAAAGATTCGGAATGACAGTGGGGACAGGTAATATCCACCCTCTCATCCGAATGAAAAAACAGCTTTTCAAACAGGTCCCCGCATTGGAGGCATCTGAACTCGAAAATTGGCATTGTTTTGCTCCTGCTTGTTGAGGTACGATATCATGAGGATCAACGTTTTCCGTTCACCAATGTGGCCGGGGAGCTTGACTTTCAGCCGCGTGAAGGTGGACAGCGAACCTCTCCCCGACTCCGCCCGGCACAGGGTGGCGAAGGCGAGCGAATCCTTACGATGACTCCAAGAGTATATTCACCGGAAGGAGCAAAGTCAAACCTTACGCCTGTGCAAGCCATGATTCTCTCTTTCCATCCATGTTTTGAGGCGGACACGCAAATCATTCTCGGAGACCGGAGCCCCGGCGCTGATCATCTCCAGGCCATTGAGAGTGCGAGGGCCATTATTTTACCGCAGGGCTGTACCCGTGAGCTCTATGAAATATGTGCCGGATCCGGAGCTCGCGTTTTTCCAAATTATGATGTACGGTTCAATTATCCGGGCAAGGTAGGGCAGAGCCGGCTTTTCGAGCATTTCGGTTGCCCATATCCGAAGACCTTCAGATGGCAATCCGCAAGGGAATTTCGGGAAACGTGTCAGAGGTCCCGGAGTCTTCCCCATGAGTTTCCCTTTATGATAAAAGAGGATCAAAGGCACGAGGCGGAAGGGGTTTCCCTTGTGGAGGACAGCGCCTCTCTGCGGCAAGCCCTGAATCGTCTGGAAAGACAAGAAACCGCGGGATTGTGGGGCTTTGTGAGCCAGGATTATGTTTCCTGCGGGGGGAATGTGCTCAGGGCGGTTATCATGGGCAGAAGCGTCATAACCTATTGGAAACGCCCTGGACGAGAGGGAGACGTGATCACAACCGTCAGCAAAGGCGGGCTGATCGACCACCACTGGCGTCTGGATTTACAGAGGAAGGCTGAGTCGCAGGCTCTGGCTCTGGCGGATAAAACACGCATCAACCTGGCGGCCGTCGATTTTTTGTTTTCCCTCGCTGTGGAGGACCCGGAGCCGCTTTTTCTCGAGATCAACTACTTTTTCGGCAGAAGGGGACTTGGCGGGACCATGGACTACTATCGCCTTCTTCATGGGGCCGTCCTTGTCTGGCTGTCAGAGGCCGGCTTCGATTCAGCGAGGGTAAGGCTTGTTTGACTCTGGATCGGCTCCCGGGCTCTTCAGAAAACATACCACTACCCGGCCTGAACCCTCTCCCAGGGCCGTGCACCAGGACAAGTGGCGTTGTAGGGTCAAGCCAACCGCAAACCGAAAGGCTGTCAAAATGGAAAAACTCAGAAAAACCGTCCTGCACGACAAACACCTGAGCCTGGGGGCGAAAATGGTGGAATTCGGCGGATGGGAAATGCCGATTCATTACAGGGCCGGAATCGTGATGGAACATCTTTCCACCCGGAAACGAGCCGGCCTTTTCGATGTGTCTCACATGGGGCGCTTTGTGATCCGAGGAGAAGAGACGCTGCGGTTTCTGCAATACGTGCTCACCAACAACGCGGCAGCCCTTCAACCCGGCGAAAGTCAGTACACCATCATCCCCGATGAGCAGGGGGCCGCCATCGACGATGCCTACCTCTTTCGATTGCCGGATGAGGAGTTCTTGCTGGTGGTCAATGCCACCAACACGGGAAAGGTTTGGAACCATCTCAATTCGTTACGCAAGGGATTCAGCCGCGTGGAAATGCTCGATCACACGGACGATCTCGCCATGGTGAGCGTTCAGGGTCCTTTGTCAAAGAAGATTTTGTCCGCGGTGCTTCCGGCCGGTTCCATGCCCGAGCCTGTCAAGAACGCCGTGAGTGCCGGCAGGGTGGACGGAGCGGAAGTATTCATATCAAGGACCGGATACACAGGGGAGCCCCTTGGTTTCGAGCTTTTCATAAACAGCCGTGACGCTCCCATGCTCTGGGATCGACTGAGCGAAAGCGCTGATGCAGAGCCCATAGGGCTGGGGGCACGGGATACTCTGAGGCTGGAGGCGGGACTGCCCCTTTTTGGCCACGAACTGGGATCGGATCCCGAGGGCAGAGGAATTCCCATTTTTTCCCTGGGTTTTGCACGCCTCGCGGTCAGTTTCTCTCCCCTCAAGGGACCCTTTGTGGGCAAAGAAGCGCTTCTCCGCCAGTTTGAATCCCTCAAAGGTATCATCGAGGGAGAAGCCGGCTTTCCGGGAAGCCTTCAGAGAATCATGATACCTGTGGCATTGAAAGATCGGGGGGTGGCACGCCGCGGGAGCATGGTTTTCGCCGGGGGAAGGCATGTGGGCTATGTGACCAGCGGGACCATGATCCCCTACTGGAAGAGCCAGGGGGTGGGTCTCGGCCGGCATCTGACCGATGAGAAGGGCATGCGGGCGATTTGTCTGGCCCTTGTGGATAGCGACCTGGCCCCTGGAGATGACGTGGAAATTGACATCAGAGGGAAAAAAGCCGGCGCTATCATCGTGCCCTACCATCTGAGGAGCGAAGCACCCCCCTTTGCCAGGCCCATCCTTTATGATCAACTCTACCCGCAAAAACACACGCAAGACGAGGCACCCATGGAGCATAAAATCCTCAAGAATGTGGAAGCACTGGTGAACAAGGCTGTTTCAAACACGGTCTGGCGGCGGCAGCAGTGCATCAACCTCATTCCATCGGAGCAAACCCCCTCCGCGATGACCCGGCTCCTTTCCATCGCAGATCCCGTGGGTCGGTATGCAGAACACAGGAAGATCAAAGCGCTCGGGGATGTGGAGATCTTCTACTACCAGGGGACCGATTTCATCAGAGAGGTCGAGGAATTGCTGAACCGGGAGTTGAGGCTATTTTTGGGCTGCGGTCAGGTGGAAACACGCATCATCTCCGGCCAGATGGCCAATATGGCAGTGTTCAGCGCCATGATGGACCACCTCAACCGGACCGACCGGAAGAGCGAACAACGCAGAATCCGCAAGGTGCTCAATCACCATATCATCAGAGGAGGTCACCTGAGCGCCCAGCCCATGGGCGCGCTTCGGGACTTCGTCATGCGTGACCCAACCACGGAAAAGCCGTCAGTGGTGCATTTTCCCGTTCTGAAAGAGAACCCCTATCAGGTGGATGTGGAGGCGTGCCGCCACGTGATTGCAACCCATCGGCCGGAGCTCGTGATTTTCGGCAAGAGTTTGACGCTTCACCGGGAGCCCGTGGCCCAAGTACGGGCCATGGTGAATGAACTCTCCCTTCACTGTTTCATTGTTTATGACATGGCCCATGTGTTGGGATTGGTCGGTCCTCATTTCCAGGAGCCATTCAAGGATGGAGCCGACTTGGTCACCGGTTCGACGCACAAGACCTTTTTCGGAACACAGCGCGGCCTCATCGCAGCGAACCTTTCCGAAGGCAGCATGGACTTCGATTTGTGGGAAGCCATCGAGCGGAGAACCTTTCCAGGAAGCGTCAGTAACCATCACCTGGGAACGCTGCTGGGGTTATTGCTGGCTGCCTACGAGATGAACTTTTTCAAAGAAGCCTACCAAAGGCAGGTCCTGGGGAACGCAAAAGCTTTTGCCCGTGCGCTCAAGGACTGTGGACTGGAGGTGGCCGGCGATCCGACCATCTCCTATACCGAAACCCATCAGGTGGTGGTCCACGTTGGGTACGGACGAGGTCCTGAAATTGCCCGAAAACTGGAAGAGAACAATATCATTGTCAACTTCCAGGCGAGGCCGGACGACGAAGGTTTCACCGCAGCAGGAGCTCTGCGAACGGGGGTGGCGGAAATGACCCGTTTCGGGATGAAAGAAGAAGACTTCCAGCACTTGGCCCAGATCATGGCGGATGCAATCCTAAGAAATCGCCCCGTTCGGGAGGAAGTGACGCGGTTCAGGAGACGCTTTCTTGACATGGAATACTGTTTTTCCGGCAAACAGGTCGAAGACCTGATCCAGAGGCTGCACGAGCTGGTTTAGGGAAATGTCTACCGATCGAGAGGCAAAACCGCTTTCGATACAGTTGTCGCCGGGCGGGGGGAAGCGGAGCTCGGACCCCGGCACCTATTGGCCCACGACCCGGAGATAAATTTTCCGGGATCTCGGACCATCGAATTCACAGAAAAAGATCTTTTGCCAGGTCCCCAGGACCAAACGACCGTTCTCAATCAAAACGGTAACGGAGCTTCCCACAAGGGAAGCCTTGATATGGCTGTCGGCATTTCCTTCCAGGTGGCGATAACCCGCATTGGGTGGGACCAGTTCGTTGAGTTTGCTGAGAATGTCCTTGCAAACAGCAGGATCAGCCCCTTCATTGATCGTGATGCCCGCCGTCGTGTGAGGGACATAGACCACGCATACGCCTTCCGCCACTCCTGCGTTTGAGACCTCCTTTTGCACTGTCGGCGTAATATCGACCATCTCGATCCTCGACCCGGTTTTCACCGTGGCGGACAAAGGCATAACCCCTCCTTTCCGGTACAAATTTCCTCTGCTTCCCTTCAGGGAAACAGGATACGGGATGAAGTCTCCTGGATCGTACTTTCCTCCTGCGCCGTTTCCTTCATTATCTCCGTGTACCTGCTCAGAGTTCGATCAATGAGAAATTGGATCAACGGGTTTCTGGTGAATCGGGTATCTTCCTCGTCCATCATATGGGCGGCGCTCAGGGACAAGCGCGCGAGGTCCTCTTCACCCCGCTTGAAAAACAGGTAGGCCGTCTCTTCGAACCGGTTTTTCCACACGGCGCGCTTTTCCTGTGAAAAAACCTTCTCGGCATGCTTTTCTTTGATCTCTCTGACTCGTTCGGATTTCTGCACCTCCGAAAGGACAATCGGGCTTTCCTGGACCTTGACGATTTCCTGGATCATCGGCCTTATTTGGGCGAAATCAATGAGCCAATGGGTCATCCATTCGTGCAGGAACAGTTTCTCCATCTGGGAATTGGTCAAGGGTTCCCTGGAAATCGTTTCCTCGGGCATGACATGGTAAATCAGCGGCCGATCGAGCAAACCCACCCTTGCCAAGAGCCAAGGTCTCACTTCCATGTAGTGCGGAGGCACCTCGGGATGCCGTTTCAGGTGCGTCCGGTAGCCGGCTTCTAGAACCGTGACCGCATGGGAGAGGGAGGTTTCCACCAGGGGGCCGGCTTTTTCAGAGATATGCTCTCTGATCTCCCGTGTTCGCTTTTTGTTGAGATCCCCGCAAAGAAACTCCTGAATTCCCTCCTCGTCGGACACCAGGCCAACGCACACCTGCACTCCCTTCATGCCCCTGTGGAGGTTCATGACCACGGCCCGGTATCCATCGGCGAGCACCGGGCCGATATTCGCCGAGGATTCCCCTCTCTCCGGCATCCTGAAAACAGCGGGCACGTCCTGTTTGCCCTGGTAAAAGCCCTCCACGGGCACACCTTTTTTCTTGAGCCTGTAAAGCACCTTACGAATCGCTTTTTGGACAGGCTTCTCCGCAAACTTGGCACTGAGTGCCTTCAGCACCTCCATTGCCGCTGGATGATCCAGAGACAGGGTTTCCACCAGAGCTTCTGCCTGCCGCGCATCATCCAACCCTGCCACCACTTCTTCAGCGCCGACCTCCTCGAGGTTTTTCAGCAAGGAAGAAGCGAAGTTCTGCTGCCCGGGGTCCGGTTGGCGCGTATAGCAGCCCTTTTTTCTCTTGATCTGTTTCGAGCGCACCATGCTCATGCCGCCTTTTTTCTCGCAAATGGCCGGGGAACCGATCACAGGGATCCGATTCAGCCTGTTTTCTTTCATCAAATCAATCGATTCATGTTACCGGTGCTATGCCTGGAAGTCAACGCCTTGTTTCCACCATTCTCCACAATTCCCTTTTCCTCCCCAAATTCCTCCCAGCCCCACGTGATTGTTCACCGTTCCCATGCAACCAAAGCCCCCTTTTTCGTTCCCCCAATCATGATCCCCACCCTGCCCCGGCCAGGCACCGTGTGAAACTGCCGCTTGAAATGAAGAGCATTGTTGACTACTCTAGATGGGGAGTTCTTTGCACTCTCTTTTTCCTATGAAGCGAACCGAAGAAGAAAACGAGCGAACAAAACATGGACAGCCTGACCAAAGCCCTGGGTTATACCTTCAGCCGAACTGAATTCCTGTTACAGGCCCTCCGACATGCATCCTATGTGAATGAGCTCGGAGACTCCGCAATGAAGGATAACGAGCTCCTCGAGTTTCTTGGAGATGCCGTGCTGGATCTGGCCATCGGTCACCTTCTCATGGAGCTTTTTCCTGATGCTAAAGAAGGGCAACTATCCAAATATAGATCCATGGTGGTAGACGAGTCAGGATTGTACCAGGTTGCGCTGGGGTTGGGGTTAGGCCGCTATATCCAGCTCGGCAAGGGTGAAGAACAGAGCGGCGGGAGAGAAAAACCCTCGATCCTGGCAAATACCGTGGAGGCGCTTTTCGGCGCACTCTATCTTGATGCGGGATTCGATAAAGCCGCCGCGGTGGTTCGAAGATTATTTTTTCCTTTGATTGAAAAGGTGGGCAGCGGTGAAAGGGTAAGCGATTTTAAAAGCCTTCTCCAAGAGTTCACCCAGCAGAAGTACAAAACCCTGCCAAAATACCACATGATTGAAGAAAGCGGCCCTGCCCACGAGAAAACCTTCAGGGTCGGGCTGACTCTCCATGAAAAAATGCTGGCGGAGGGTAGTGGAAAGAGCAAGAAGGAAGCGGAACAAAACGCCGCGAGGGAGGCTTTTTTTTGTCTGAAGGAGCTTTGAAGCCGCTGATCGTCCCGGTGTTTATTCCAAACCAGGGGTGTCCTTTTCGCTGTGTTTTTTGCGAACAGGAAAGGATTACCTCCCAACCCAGGGGTCCCGTTGACGGAAGGCAGATCGAAGCGGTCCTCCACAGGGCCATCCGCTCGAAGAACTTTGACGCGGCGAGAAATCGGGAGGTCGCGTTTTACGGGGGGACGTTCACCAATCTTCCCTTTTCGCAGATGTGCGAAGCTCTCGAGGCTGTGGCCCCATTCATAAGAGGAGGCTTCTTTCATTCCGTCAGGGTCTCAACGCGGCCCGATCGAATGGACAGGAACCGCCTGGAAACCATGAAAGCGTACGGTGTGGGCACGGTGGAACTGGGAGCCCAGTCCATGGAGGAAAAGGTGCTGGCGTGCTCTCTGAGAGGTCACACAGCTGAGGACACTGTCAGAGCGGTGCATTCCCTGAAAAGCTTCGGTTTCAAAGTGGGAATTCAGCTCATGCCGGGCCTGCCGGGTGATTCGGAAGCGGCCTTCCGTTCAACGATTACGAAAGTGCTTCGGCTCAGACCCCATATGGTCAGGTTATACCCCACCCTGGTTATCCGCGGCACCGTCCTGGCCCGGTGGTACAGGGAAGGGAAGTACGAGCCCCTTTCGCTGGAGGAGGCTCTGCAGATCTGTGTTGAGGCCTGCATTCGATTGGAAGCCCAGGGAATACCCGTGATTCGTATCGGGCTTCTGGGCACCGGCAAGCTCTTGGAAGAAGGAGAGATTCTTTCCGGCCCTTGGCATCCTGCTTTCGGGTTCCTCGTACGATCCACGGCTTATCGAAAACAGATCGAGGGGTTTCTTCCACGGGCAGGGGAGTTCTCACGGATCACGATACGCCTTCCCCATAGGGACGTTCCCCTCCTCAGAGGCCATCGAAATCAAGGTGTCCAGTGGATTGAGAGGTTCACAGGTGCAACGGTCGTTCGAGTTGAACCGGATGATTCCCTTGCTCCGGGGAAAGTGCTGGTGGAGAAAACATGAATTTCATGTCCGCTTTCGTCGCCATCCTGGGGCCGCCCAACGTGGGGAAGTCCACGCTTCTCAATCGCATCGTGGGGGTCAAGTTGGCCATTGTATCCCCCAAACCCCAAACTACCAGAAACCGCATCCTTGGAATTCACCATGGGGACGGGTATCAAATAATTTTCCTTGACACGCCGGGGATTCACGAAACCAAAACTTTGCTGCACAAAAGCATGGTGGATTCGGCGCTGGCCGCCCTTCAAGAAGTGGACATCCTGCTGATGCTGATTGAAATGGGGCACCCGGACGATCCAGCGATTCCTCTAATTTTTCGAACGCTCCGTCAAGTGAGAAAGCCATGCCTCCTTGCAATCAATAAGATCGATCAGGGTCCAAGAACATGGCTTTTGCCGATCATGGAGAAGTTCAGAAAACAATATCCCTTTGACGCCATCATCCCCATATCTGCCCTGAGAGGGGAAGGGGTCGACTCGCTTGTCCAGGAACTCAGGCGCGGATTGAAGCCAGGCCCGCAGTTCTACCCGCCGGACATGCGCACAGATCAGCCCGACACCCTATGGGTGGCGGAAATCATCCGGGAAAAAATCTATGATCATGCGAAACAGGAGTTGCCCTACGCCTCCGCCGTGACCCTGGACAGGATGGAACGGCTACCGGCCGAAGAGGTTTCGGAGCACACCCCCAGGAAGGGAGATCCCCCGGCAAGGAGTTCAAGAAAGGAAGTTCTTTTCATCGCGGTCAAAATCCATGTGGAAAAAGATTCTCAAAAAAGGATTCTCATCGGTGAAGGCGGTCGGATGATCAAGGCCATCGGGATTGCGGCAAGAACCGACCTGGAGCAAAAATTCGGTCTACCAGTCTATCTGGACCTGTTTGTGACAGTGGAGAAGAACTGGACCAAGGACAGCCGGCTGTTGAAACGGCTCGGTTACTAGGCCGGGCTTACTGAAAGACAAAGCCAACCGCCCGGGAGGCGATTGGCTTTGTTAGGAGAAAAGAGTAATTTGGCATTTGTCCTTGTGAAAGTGCAACTTCCTTGCCAAAGAGAATGTTTCCTCCGGGAACATTTGAACCTTTTGATTTTACCGGTTATTTTAAGCGTGCCTTTTTTCAAGACCGTGGTCGATGGACCCTTTTCAGTACAAAATTTTGTATCGAAAAACGACAAAACGGGGAACCAATCACATAACTGACCGGTATTTCATCTATTGTTTCGGTACAAAATTTTGTACTGTTAAACCTGGATATGATATTTCTTCATTTTGTGCTGAATGAGACTTTTTGTGATTCCCAGCATTTGCGCGGCATGGGCCTGCACATTGTTTTGCTGTGCCAGCGCCCTCCTGATGAGTTTCTCTTCAATTTGCTCCATTGCCTGGGCAAGAGGCACATTCAACGGGATCAGCCGGTCCACATCGAATTCCGTCTCCGCCCCGGTCAGTTCTTCGGGCAAATCCTTCAGCCCGATCACTCCCCCCGAATTCAGAACAACCGCCCTTTCAATCACATTTTCCAGCTCCCTGACATTTCCAGGCCACGAGTAGCTGTAAAAAACCTTCCAGACATCCGGGCTCAACTCCATTTTCCTCTTCCCGTTCTCCTCGGAATATTTCTCGATGAAATGCCTGACCAGTAACGGGATATCTTCCATTCGCTCCCGCAGGGGCGGGACTTCGATGTGAATCACATGGAGTCGATAAAAAAGATCCTCTCTGAAGGTGCCTGCCGCCACGTCTTCTTTGATATTCCTGTTTGAAGCGGAAATCACACGAACATCTACCTTGATGGTTCTGGTCCCCCCCACTCGCTCGAACTCCATTTCCTGCAGAAACCTCAGCAACTTGACCTGAAGGGCCGGGGACATCTCCCCCACTTCGTCCAGAAAAAGCGTGCCCTCGTCCGCCATCTGTAATTTCCCTTTCTTCATGGCCACTGCCCCTGTGAAGGCCCCTTTTTCATGGCCAAAGAGTTCGCTTTCCAAGAGCGTTTCGGTCAGTGCCCCACAATTGATGGAAACAAAAGGACGGTTCTTCCTGGGTCCTCCGTAGTGCATCGCTTTCGCAATGAGTTCCTTGCCGGTTCCTGAAGGACCCGTAATCAGGACGGATGCTCTCGATTGCGCCACCTTATCGATAAGCTCGTAGATCCCGAGCATGCTCTTGCTTTTCCCGATGATGTTTCCGTACTTGAAACGATCGGACAGAGCCTGGCTCAGGTAACGGTTTTCTTTGACCAGGCGGTAGTTTTCCAGAGCCTTCTTGATGGTGAGTTTCAGTTGCTCGTTTTGAAAGGGTTTCGTGATGTAGTCATAGGCACGCTTTTTCATTGCCTCAACGGCCATTTCGATGGTCCCATAGGCGGTCATCATGATCACCGGGACTTCCGGCTTTATCCTCTTGGACTCTTCCAGGAGTTCCATCCCGCTTGTGCCGGGCATTTTCATATCCGTAATGACCAGATCTAAATCCGCTTCACGGATCACGCGCAACGCTTCAGAAGCGTTGTCGGTGGTGATAATCTCATATCCCTCGGGTGCCAGGAGGGCCTGAAGCACCACCAGGTAGTTCTTTTCATCATCCACAATGAGAATCGTTTCCATGGAAGTAAACCCGTTGTGATCACCCTCTGGGGAGTCCGATGGTGACTTTGGTGCCTGAGCCTTCTTTACTCTCTATTTGGATATAGCCATGGTGCCCTTCAACGATGTTTCTCACGATGGAAAGCCCCAGGCCGCTTCCCTTGTCCTTGGTGCTGAAGAAGGGGTTGTAGATTTTTCCCAGGTTCTCCCGGCTGATGCCACAGCCCGTGTCCTCGACCTCCACCACGTAATACCCTTTTTTTTCCGCCACCGTCACGGTCATGGTGCCTCCGCCTTTCATGGACTGAATGGCATTCATAAAGACGTTGAGAAAGGCCCTGTAGAGCATGTGAGGATCTGCGTTCAGCTGGAAGGTGCTTCCATCCAGATTAGCCTGGACAGCGATCTGCTCCTTACTAAATGCGGGACGCAGGAAGTGCAGATTTCTCCTGATAATTTCCTCCAGGGAACAAGGTTCAGGATTGAGCTCCTGAGGTCGCGCGAAATCCAGAAACTCGGTCACAATGTTATTAAGGCGACTGGATTCTTCCACAATGACGTTCGAGAGTTCTGTCTGCGTCCCGCTCGAACTGGACATTGATCCGAGCAGCTCCGCTGTACTTCGAATAATGCCCAGGGGATTTCTGATCTCGTGAGAGACCCCGGCGCACATCTGGCCCAAGGCGGCCAGACGTTCCGCTTGGGCCAGTTGCGCCTGAAGCTCCCTCTCCTTTTCCGCCTTCTTTTCCAGGTTTATCTCCGCCTTGCGGACAATCAGAAGGAGCGCCACAAAAATGAGACCCATGATCAGAATAGAAAGCCCAAAGATCAGGTACTGGAGCTTCACAATGGACTCATACTCCTCGGTCAGGTCCTGAATGAGCTCGAAGACGCCAAGAACGTATCGATTGTCACCCAGGAAAGGGTCCATCCCCGTGAAAGGGATAAAGGTCCTCAGTTTTCTCTGATCCCCGATCATTTCGATACCGAGGCCCCATCGATCGTAACCCTCTGCGGTCATGCCCGAAAAATGTTCGCCCCGGACGGCCTTCTTATATCCTAGGCTTTCTGTGACTATCTTCCCAAGCAGCCTTGAATCCGTGCTGTAAGCGATGACCCCTTGCCCGATGTCATAGATGTTGACCAGATCAATTTTGAAGCTGTGGATCGTATTCCGCACGATTCGATCCATCAATTCATACTGTTGCTTTTCACGAAGCCTGATCTTTCCGAACCGGGCCGTCACCGGAATGACGAAGTTCTGAAAGACCTGATGGTTCAGATTCTCCCCCAGCAAAAGGGCATAGTTTTCGTAACTCTTCATAAGGATATCCTTCGCCTGCTGAGAGATAACCACCGAAAAGGGGAAGCTGAAGATGATCAGCACGATGAAGCTTGCATAGGCAAAGAACTTCACCAGCCTGAACTGCCGTTCTTCCGACCGGTTTTCCTGGATCGCCGACCCCATGTGGAACGTAATCATGGTGAAACAGGATCTCCCTGAAGGCGGCCGACTTTGATCCCCCTTGGCCTCCGCCCTCCGTTCGCAAATTGAAGGTATCTATGAGTCCAAACTCCGAATCTCTTTCACGGGAACTTCTGCGTCATGCATTCTGTCCGGTTCGTACGTACCCCTCTTCCCCCAGCGTCCTCGGCCTTCCGACTTTCGTATGATTTCCGGACTTGTTTTCCGCGTGGGTGTTCCCTAAAATAGACCCCAGGAGTCAGAAAGTCGAAGCGGCCGCAAGCCTCCGAGTTGAGCGAAGTGAAATCCCGTCGCCGGGATAGACCCGGGAGGCCTCCTTGGCGCCGTCGTTTATAGAACTTCAGACTGTATTCTATGATCAAAGAGTTCGGGGGTCAACCGGTTCCGATTGAAATGAAAGGCTCCATTCATTTGACTCCCCGTGCCTCACAAAAACATGAACGCTCGGAATCCAAAGGGATTGAAAGCAGCCATGGCAAGCAGGGATTTAGAGTCCTTACCTTTTATGCTATGGGCCGATGAGAATGGCAGGATCTATGACCATCCCCGGTTTCGCATGGCCGGATTTTCCGGCTCCACCCCCGTCCCCCTCGAGGCAGAAGACCTCAAGCCCATGCCCGACCTGAGCAAACTTTTCTTTCTTCCCCATTGTTCGCCGATCGGTCTGGATCCTTCTACCGGCCGGTACGAGACCGTATCGCAAGTTCAAATGGACGGCCGGAGAAGAAAGTGTTGCGCTGTTTCGGCCTTCCTCGAGCCTGGCTGGGTCAGGACCCACCTTCCTGCTGCAGATTACCGACGAAAGTCCTATATCCTGCCCATGTGGGCCTATGGCGCAGTGGGATTCAAAGACGGTCAATACTGGGTTTCCGCATTCAGGATCGAATACAACCACAGATGGGATCCAAGGAACTATGACGACCGCCAGCTGCTTCCGTCCATCCGTGCTTTCGTTCGTTCACACGGTACCGGTCCCCTCCTCAAGCATCTCGTCCACTGTGCCGCCCGCAACCATTGTTTTGCCGCCAAGAATCTATTTCTGAGGAGGTGGGAGGCCCCCATGCCCGTGAGCCAAGGATGCAACGCCGCCTGCCTCGGATGCCTTTCCATGCAACCGCAAAATGGTTGTGAAGCTTCCCATCACAGGATCACTTTCAGACCCTCCAGGCGGGAAATCGTGTCTCTGTCCGCGGGGCATCTGAAGTTTGCCCCGGATGCGATCGTGAGTTTCGGGCAGGGATGCGAGGGAGAACCTTTGACGGAGTATGAACTCATTGCCGGCAGTATCAAAGAGATCAGGGAAGAGACGGACAGGGGAACCATCAATCTCAACACGAACGGTAGCCGGCCTGAACGACTTCACCGCATTGCCGAAGCAGGCCTCGACTCTGTAAGGATAAGCCTGAACAGTGCCCGTCCCGAATTCTACCGCGCCTACTACCGTCCCAAAAACTATCAGTTTGAAGATGTGCTCGCCTCCATCACTCTGTGCAGGAAAATGGGGCTCTATACCATGCTGAACTATCTCGTCTTTCCGGGGATCACCGATCAGGAGGAAGAAATCGCTGCCCTGAGGGATCTCATTCAAAGGACGGGAATCCCTTTCATTCACTTCAAAAACCTGAACATCGACCCTCATCTTTACCTGGAGAAGATGCCGAAGACAAAATCGAAGGCGATCGGGATGAACAACATGGTGGCCCTCCTCGGGAGAGAATTCCCCCAGGTGCAGCTCGGCTATTTCAACCAGCCGGTTCGCTAAAGCCCGATCCCCGTCCTGAAGCGCATGCAATTGGCGCCGTTGTTGTTGTGGTCTTCAAAAACAATGCGTTGGATATTGCGGTAAGCTTTTTCTCTCGCACCCTCCAGCGTCGGATCTCCCGCAATCACGTGCAGGACCCTTCCCCCGTAAGTGACAAGCCCCTTTTCCGGCTCCTCCTCCACCCCGGCAAAATACACGGCTATCCCCTTGTCGAGCTTGTCCAGTCCTTGGATCTTATGCCCTTTCCCGTAACGGCCCGGATACCCCTTGTTCCATCCGCGGGAGGCCTTTGACCGACCCTCCATGGCGATCACGTCCACGTAGCACTGCTGGTTCCACACCTGCCGGACCCGGTCGAGCGTTCCGTCACAGACCGCCATACCGATTTCGAACAGATCAGTGCTCAGTTTCCGTGCGATGACAGGCCACTCCGGGTCTCCATGCCTCACGTTGATCTCGAACACATCCAATCGATCATAGGGATCCAGGTTCAAGCCGAAGTAAAGGACTCCCCTGTAAGCCCAACCCAGGTGATTATAGATTGCATTGACCGTTGGATTGACAATTTCTTTGATGATCCGATTGACCAGCCATGGACTGAGCAGTCTGTGAGGGCAGTAACACCCCGTGCCCCCTGTATTTAGGTTTCCTCCAAACTGTTCAATGGCCTCCTTGTCATCGGGATCGAAGGCAGGCTTGTAGTCCTGGGCGAACATCTTCAGGGGCATCACATGGGACCCATCCAGATAGGCAAAAAAGGAAATTTCCGTCCCGTACTTTCTCTCTTCGATGACAACCCGATTTCCGGAATCACCAAAAATCCTCTCGATCATGATCCGGTCGATGGCCGCTTCAGCCTCCGGCGTGTCTTCGCAAACGATGGCGCCCTTTCCCGCCGCCAGTCCGTTCGCCTTGACCACGACCTGGTAGCCGATGTTCCGCACATATTCCTTTGCTTCTTCTGGATCGTCGAAGGTTCGATACTCCGGCTTGGGCACCCCTGTCCTCACCAGGAGGTCGTCCGTGAAGGCCCGATCGCTTTCGATTCTCACGTACTCTTTGTTGGGGCCGACCGTCCGAATGCCTCGTTTGCTAAGAACATCCACCAGGCCCTCCTCCAGGGGATTTTCGGAGCCCACGTCCACCAGATCAACCCCTTTGTCCAGACAGAAGGCGCCAATCTCATCAAAATCTCTCAGCGGAATTCGCTCGATCACACCTCTTTGACCCTTCGGGGTGAGCAGGACCCCTGGATTTCCAGGAGCGAAATACACCTTGTCCACATGCTGGCTGTCCCCGTAACTATCCGCAAGGCAGTGGTCCCTTCCGCCGGATCCGTAAACCAGTACTTTCATGGGTCACCTTCCTTTAAGAATTCTTGTCTTGAAATGCTCACTTCTTCCACAGGATGACCTGCCTTTCGAAATCTATGGCATAATGAAAGCTTCTCAAGAAGTCCATGCCGAGCAAGCCACCGTGTTTAACCTGGGGACCCCGGTGATCAACGATACAAACCTCGAAATCCGTCTTCCTGGCCTCCCCTACCTGAAGGTAGCCTACTTTGGCCACACCGGTTCTGATCACTCTGCCATCCCCCACTTGAGCTCTACCCCATTTGGACGGCTTGATACGAAGCTTGTCTGCGACCTCGCGATACAACACCGTGGCGGATGCCCCTGTATCCAGGATGAGCAGCGCTTCAATTTCATCCCCCCCATATCCCAATTTTGCGGGAACCAGCACCTGATTCCCGAAAACCGTCACTTTCGTTTCAACGCCCTCCGATGGCCTTTCCCCTGTTTTTTCTCCCCTCAGCGTCTCCAGCTCCCGGATCGCCTCGATCCTTCGTTTCTCCCAGAGCCTGCTCTCCTCCTCGAGCCGCTGCTTCCTTTCGGAAACATCTCCCTCGGGTGCGGGGGATCCTCCAGAAACCTCGACGCTGTCCCTGTACCGAAGCGGGACTTTGCTTATATGATCCACGAAACATACTTCCCCCTTATCGTTGACATATTTGTAGATCTCCGATCGCAATTGCCCCGGGAGCAAGAAAAGAACCACGCAGAGAATCAAAACCGGGAATGAATTTGCTCTCCCCTTATCCATAGCGACCCGAAACCAAGAAAAAACCCTCATGATCGGCCAAGCAGACCTTCTCCGTATTCCTCCGTGATCCCTCTCCCTAAGCCCGCCGTGGCGATTCACCGCGCTCCTATCCCTTAAACGAGCTGTGTCCGAAATCACCGAAGGGTTCATCGCGGCTGCGAACAGCCTCCTTGAACCCCTTCTCCGCAGCGAGCTTTTGGAAAGCATAGCCTTCTCTGGTATGGCGCGCGAGACCGTCGAAGACGGTGCCCAGAATCTGCAGGGGTTGGAGTCCTGCGGCGAGTACGGTTTGGTTTACGAGCAACTTCATCATGATCAACTGGTTGACCGGCATCCTGGCAATTCGTTCCAGAAGAATCTCAAAACGCTCATCCAGCTTTCCTGGCGGCGCGCACTCTGTGGCCAGCCCCCATTCAACCGCTTCCCTTCCATTGAGGCAATCGCCGGTAAACAGCAGTCGTTTCGCCTTTTCAATGCCGATCCGAAAGGCCCAAACACTCGTGGTGGGAGACCCCCAGACGCGGGAGGGTGGATATCCGATCTTGGCATCCTCTGCGATCACCAGCAGATCACTGCAAAGGGCCATATCCGTTCCTCCTGCAACGCAGAAACCGTGGACCTTGCAGACCACCGGCTTGTTGGCGTAAAAGAGGCTCATGAAACCCCGTACGTTTCGGCTCATCATTTGATAATCGATCATCGGGTCCCAGACCCCGCTGGGATCATGATTCTTCGCGGTGACCATTGGATCGAGCGGCGAACCGTCGGGCGCCTTCAAGTCACCAAATCCTTCTCCCTCTCTGCTGAGCATTTGCTCTGCACTGGATACCAGGTCATAGCCGCCGCAAAAGCCTTTTCCGTTTCCCGAAAGTGCAATGACATGCACATTGGGGTCCAGGTCGGCGCACTCGACACAGGCCGCCAGTTCGGACGGCATGTCCATGGTGATGCCATTGCCGCGATGCGGTCGGTTCAACGTGATGCGCGCAATGCGCCCCGTCGTACGGTAGGTCATCGTCTTCAATGCTTCCATTGGGCCCCCCCCTTTCATCATCCTCTCGCATCCTTTTTTACTATGCCGTTCATCAGGATTCAAGGGCCATGATACGCCCGGCATTTGCTTGAGCCTGGGAATATAGGTTCAACTCCGGTAAAGGATGACGTGCCTGGTATCGATCGACACGTCAAAGCTCCTTCGCAGGGCATCGAGATAGGGGCTGTCCGAAGCGGCCTTGCCATTGATGGTCTCGATGGTGATTCGGCGCAGCGGTTGGAATTGCCTTTTCAGCAGATGGTGAAGAAAATAAAGGTAGATCTGTAAATCCGGATCATCCTCCGGCACCTGAAACAAGATTCTCTTGCCGTTTCCCCGGGATACCGCCACAAGCCTCCTCCCCCGGTAAACCAGGTGAGTCCCGGCGACCCTTCTCGGCAACATCCCCTTGAGCCTTTCGAGGGGAAGTCCACAAAGAGATGCGGGATCGGTCGCCTCGATCCAATAAATCGCCTCCTCGGGCAAATTTGTTTGCAGCAAACGGTACGCCTCGTGGGAAATGAACTGAGGTCCAGGCACTCCGTGAAAAAAGTACCCCGCCAGGACCTCGCCGGAGAGTTCCATGATTCGAAGGGCCCGGAAAACCGCAGGCCAGCGAAACGCCGGCAATTCATTTTGAATCAACTCCCGGAAGACGATCCCATATCGATCAAGGAGCATCCTGGCTCGATCTTTCCTCCTCTCCTCTATTTCCAAAGGGTCCGGTTCCCGGGACGGTTCTGCGACGCGAAGCCAGTTCCCGGCCAGGGGAAGCGCCCCCCTCCATTTGGAAAAGGCAGCCCGGCCGCCCAATCTTCTGCCCCTCTTCAGTCTCCCCGGATTCGCTTCCCCCACTTGAGGGATCTTGAACCCGTGCTCGATCCCTCGCCGGAGGGCAGTGTACCTGTCGTTGGTCACCTGTCCTCGCCAAACTGCACTCCAGAGCCGGTCAGCCAGCTGTGCAGGTCTCCACCCCGAAATTTTTAGAAGGGTCGAAAAATCATAACGAGGTCCGATGTCCGGGAAGAGGACACCCAGTTCAAATGCTTCCTTTCCATTGGCACGGTCGTCTGTAACCTCGGGCTGAAGACCGGCACCTCTCTGAATCAAATCCAGATCCGATTCGAAGCAGAATAAAATGCGGCGATTCCCGGTACCGATCCAGCGAAGATCGCTCTCCAGCATGATGGCGTCCAGCCACGTGCTGTCATAGGTCTTTACCCGCGCCGGAAAGATCTCCGATTCCCAACGGGCCGCCAGTGCTGGATAACAAGCAAGCTGTTCGATGGTGCGGAAAAAATCGTCGAGATCGTTTCCGGGGTTGAGGACCCCCTGGTATCTCGCAAGGAAGAGAGGGAGCCGGTCAATGTTCAAGGGTTCGAAGGCCGGGCGGGCCGCCAGTCTCGAAAGACGGAGAAGTGTCTCGAAATTCTCGCTGTCGCAGAGGTGATCTTCGGTCAATTCCGTGACGAGCCGGCCCGAAACAATCTCTTCCCCATCCCGAAGGTCTTCGATACACCTCTCCAATTGCTGGACCTCAACGCCGAGGATCCGCTGAATGGAGGAAGCGGTTTTCGGACCATAGAACTGCAGCCATTCACGGAGCAATGAACGAAACGTCTCAGCCCTGTCTGCCGCCGGTACCCTGACTGCCCTTGCTTCGGGGACAAAGCCGGTTTCCTTGGAATCGAGAGACTCAACAGCCGTGATCTCCGCCCCTGCGTAAAATCCCCTCATGATCCTGGGCAGCATCTCCCGGGCACAGACGAGTGGACCGGATGCTTGTACGGGTTGAATTCTTACAAGCTTCTCCCCCACCGGCTCGAGCAATGATTTCGGGTCTATCCCATGATCCAAACGAACGGCACCCAGGAGCTGGATCCATTCGGATTGGGGGACGAGCAAACGTTCTTTTGCCCACTCGAGAAGCTCGCCGGATGTCTCCGGCGAATAACCGGAGCTCAGACGCTTTCGCCTCGCCTCAAACCGTTCTACCAGATCCTGAGAGACCGCCGGGCGCAAAGCGGGGCTGAGCACCACCTCGCGGATAAGGTCGTCCCGCAGCGAGGAGGTCTTTTTCGAGGGCAGTTGATCGTCTCCATACATGTATTGATTGATCTGCTGCCATGTGGCACTTTGCGCCATGGGGCTGGGGTGACTCATGGTGATTTCTGTCCAGGCAATGGACCCTTCTTCGAGTTCGCTCAGGACCTGAAACAGGGCTTCGAGATCGAATTCATCCCTGAGGCAGGTTCGCCAGGCCTCAAGGAGGATAGGGAAATCTTCGTATGGGAACACGGCGTCGAGCAATTTCTGTGACCTGAGCCGGCTCAACCAGAGGGGCATTCGCTCGTTGATCCTTCGGCGAGAGAGCAGCAGAGCTCTTCCTGCGCATTCCCGGAATCTTGCACCAAAAAAGCCGGTGCTCTCCAACCCCTCCTTGAGGAGGGATTGTGCATTCCTGCTGGTGACCATGGACAGCACTTCCCGGGCTCCCACCTCATGGGGGAGCAACAGGGTCAAGCAGTCATTGGTGGGATAAACCTCCAGATGCTGTTCAAACCTCCCTTTCCAGGCCATCTGCAAGGCGATGGCAAACGGCCTGTTCACCCGCCCGCCCCACAGGGTGTGAAGCACGAGCTGGGTGCCCGGATACCCCCCAGGCCCCGCCTGGATGAACTCGACCAGCACATGGTGCCTGTGGGGCAGATGGCACCCCGTCCTTTCCCTCTGCCTCTTCAGGAAAGCAACCAATCGCTCTGCCGCCTTAGGGTCCATGCAATGGGTTTCCATGATGGAGTCCGGCAGGCCCGCATCTTCCAACCGATCATTGACCTTTTCCAGAAACTGTCCGATTCGCTCGGAGAAGTGAAAATTCCGGTTGATCTCTTCGGACCTCCAGAATGGCGGGGCAGCGGCGTTCGCATTTGCAGGAGCCACGAAGACATCGTTATGGGTAATACGCTCGATTCTCCACTTCTGGGTGCCGAGGGTGAATGTTTGCCCGATGGAAGCTTCCCAAACGAACTCTTCATCAAGTTCACCGATTCTTGCATGGGTCTCCTGGTGGCGCAGCTGAAAATATCCCCTGTCCGGGATCGTCCCGATGGAAGCGTATAGCGCCTGAAGGGCTCCTTTCCTAACCGAGACGGTGTTGTCAAGGCGATCGATGGCAACCCGCGGCTTCAGTTCTCGAATGCGGCTGTCCTCATACCGCCCCGCCAGCATATGGAGCACCAAGTCAAAGTGTTTCCGGTCCAAAGACCCATATGGATAACTGCTTCTTAACTGCCCAAACAAGGCGTCCGCGTCCCATGGCTCCACACCCACCATGGAGAGAATCACCTGTGCAAGGACATCCAGGGGACACTCAAGGGGCTTGAGTGTCCCAATGTCCTGCGAAAGAACGCAGGATGTCAGGACGGCTGCCTCGAGGAAATCCTGCGAATCGGTGGGGAGGAGAGTTCCCCTGCTCACCTGCCCCACCCTGTGGCCCGCGCGACCGATTCTCTGGACAGCGGAAGAAACCGAGGGAGGAGATTGAATCAACACCACCTCGTCGAGCGCACCGATGTCGATACCCAGCTCCAGTGAATTTGTCGCCACGATGCACTTCAACTCCCCGGCCTTAAGTTTCTGCTCCACCCCTCGACGTATCTCCCGCGAGAGGGAACCGTGATGCGCGTAGGCCGCAGGACTGGCTTCCCCAAGGTTGATCAGATGGGTCAACTTCTCGCAAAGCCGCCTGCTGTTGGTAAAAAGCAGCGTGGCGCGGTTATTGCCGATGATTTTCCGTGATGCTTCCACAAAGGGGTTCCAGAATCCTTCCCCATCCCGCCGTTCCGTTAATCCCTCGGCAAATAGAACCCGAAGATGGTAGCGCTTCTTTTCTTCGGTGCACACGATACGGACCGGCCTGGCCTTGTAAATGGGATCGCGCAGGCTTCCTTCAATCCGATACCCGCCCACAAAATCAGCGACGCCCTGAAGCGGCCGAACCGTGGCTGAAAGAGCGATGCGCTGAAACTCACCGCTAAGGGGAACCAGTCGATCCACGGCCGTGATGAGGTGAACGCCTCGCCTGTTCTCCAAAACCCCATGGATTTCATCCAGAATCACGGTCTTCAGCCCTTTCAGGAGGGCTCGCGAACGGAGGGAGCTCAGCAGGAGATTCAAGCTCTCCGGCGTGGTGATGAGAATCTCCGGAGGATGACGCTGCATCCTGCGCCGGTCGGCGTAAGGCGTATCCCCGCTGCGGGTCAGGACATGAAGATGAGGAAAGGCCTCCCCTGCTTCTTTGAAAGCCTCTTCAAGTTCATGGAGCGGTATCAGAAGGTTTCGCTGGATGTCGTTGTTGAGGGCCTTTAACGGCGAAACATAAAGGACACGGGTATGTCCGGTGCTCCATTTTCCCGTGACCATCTCATTGATGGACCACAAAAATGCAGCCAGGGTCTTGCCGCTTCCTGTGGGTGCGCTGATTAAAACGTGTTCCCCGGATGCAATGGGCGGCCAGGCCCGCTTCTGCACATCGGTGGGTTCACCGATCCGCTCCAAAAACCATTTCGCCACAAGGGGATGAAAAAGAGCCATGGCCGTTCGTTCGTTCTTCATTTTTCTTCGAGGTACTCCCCCACAGATCTCATGGGATTCCATTTTAGTGCCGTGGATTTCATATGGCAAGGTCACCTCTCAAAACCACAACAGGAACCTGCGCGAGTGCCCACTCTCTATTTGCGGATGGATACTCGGCCGATGGTGGACGGGGAAGGGACCCATTGTGCCACCTGACGCTCGAGGGATGAAAGCTCACCAGACGGGAAAAAAGACTCGATCCCTACACGTGCTTATGGGGATATCGGCCAAGGGTGTGGGCATGCCTGTGGAGATGGAGATGAAGTTCCTCATCCACGAGGATCCTTCCATTTTCCATGGCGTAGATGATGTTCGTGGTCTCGGTGAGAAATTCGACTTCATGGGATACGACAATATAGGAGAGGTCAAGGCCCGACAGGATACCTGCGAGCCTTACCTTTGTGGCTTCGTCGAGGCCGTTGCTGGGTTCATCCAGAAGGAGGATTTCCGGTTCCATGGCAAGAATCGTCGCCAGGGAAACAAGTTTTTTCTCTCCACCGGAAAGCTTATGGGTGATCCTGTCCTCGAAGTCTTCCAGGCCCAGGAGTCCCAGAGTCCTCCGTGAAATCTCCCTGGCCTCGGCCTTTGATTTGCCAAGATTGAGCGGCCCGAAAGCAACGTCCTCCAGAACCGTAGGATTGAAAAGCTGGTCATCGGCATCCTGGAAGAGAAGCCCGATTCGCTTGCGAACCGACCTGAACTCCTTTTCTCGCTCAACCCGCCTGCCGAAGATTTCAATGGTTCCGCTCTTGGGCTTTAGGAGCCCCATGATCACGTGAAGCAGGGTTGTCTTCCCGCTTCCGTTGGGGCCCACCAACCCCACGCGATCCCCTCGGTGAAACCTCAAATTGAGTTTGTCGAGGATCGGAGGCCTGCCCGGATACCCGAAGGAGAGATCGATCAGGTTGATCACCACGTGGGCTTCGTCCATTCCAGCAACCCCAATCCCATGAGGGCGATTCCCAGGACGAATGTCCAGATCCAGTCCAGCCGGGAAAAGGACAAATCGCTGAGGCAGTAAAATTTACCGCTGAAACCGCGACAAATCATGGCCTGCTGCACGCGCTCCGCCCTGGCAGACGCCCTCACGAAAAGCATCCCGATGAAATATGCATAGGTCCTGTAGGTATGCATAGTGGTTCCGGGTCTGAAGCTGCGAATCCTGGCCGCTCTAAATAGTTTGTGGCTTTCCTGATCGATCACAAACAGATAGCGGTAACTCAGCAGAAGAAGTTGAACGATCTTTCCGGGCACTCGCAGGAGGTCCAGGGCGTGTCCCAACATTGCGATCGACATGGTGGCAACCAGGGATATGAAGCCAAGCAGGATCGCGTTCGATTTCACCGTGATGCGGGCACACAGGCTCACTCCTTCCCGGGAAACGGCAAATGCCCCAACGCGGAGCAGTTCCTCGCCCCCAAAAGTCACGGGGACCGACAGCCAGAGGAAAAGGATGAAGATGTTCATGACCATCATCCTGGCACCGAGTTTGCGGACATCCAGTCTTGCCAGAAACGCCAGGAAGGCAGAGAAGCAGAGGGCGGCCAGCAGTGCGGGAAACGTCGAGGAAAGAGCCACCGTGAACGAGTACAGGGTCGCGAAAATCACCTTGATTCTCGAGTCAAGCCTGTGGATCACCGATTGTCCACCGGCAAAGGGTTCCTGGATCATGGTCTCATCGAATCCGGTTTTTTCCGTCGCGCGTGAAAATAGGTGGCAATTCCCACGAGACCCAGGATGTACCCTATCCCCCCAAGAATTTCACGAAAGGAGGGTCGCTGCTCCTTGGACTCGGCCATTCTCTTCAAGAAAGGTTGGAGCTTCTTGTCCAGAGCTCTTTCAACGGCCCTTTCAATCTCCTCTGCACCGAGGGGCCTCGAGGACATCGCTTGTTCTTGCACCCGATTTCCTCGAGCCGAAGCGCTGTCCGCTCCAGAGCCGGTTTTGCTAGCGGGTTGCGAGGCTGCCGGTGAAATCTCCTCCAGGGGAATAATCCATTCCGCCCTGTGCCCCATTCCAGCTTGAAGAACAATTTTCAACGCCGCCTTTTTGGGTACTTTAAAGGAAAATTCCCCCTGCTCATTGGTCTTTCCTGCAAGAAGTTCGCTCCCCTCAAGATCGTAGACAAAAACTTCCCCCCCATTGACCGTCCGGCCACCGCTGAACTTGCTCTCCGTATGAACCGTATCTCCTTCCACCCAGGCGAAGACATTCACCCTGTGCGCGCAGACAGGAACGGGGTCGGCAAGAAAGAGAGCCATAAAAAACGCCATTCCCAAGGTTCCTATTCTTAAGAATCCATGCCCGATCATTTCGCACTCTCCCATGTCACGCCTCTAGACGAAATTTTCCTGATCCCATATGGAGCCACCGTCCTTCTGCATTGATTCCCCTGCCCTCATTCGCCGTAGCCAGGGAGCATCGTGGGCTGAACCTTTCTCAAAAACCCGACACAGAAAGCGGTTATGACTCCTTCAACGATCATTACTGGAAGATGAGCAATAACCAGAAAGGAGGCGGCCTTCAGGAAATTTTCCTCCGTGAACATGAGCGCAACTGCAACGAGAAGCGCCCCCAGCAGTACGGATAAAAAACCGCAGGCGAATGCCGCAGCCAGGGCATACCCTGTTTCTTTACGGGTGAGGCGGCCAAAGGCAAAGGAACACAAAACCGCAGGCAACGCCATGATCACGGTGTTGACCCCGAGGGTGGTGATCCCTCCAAATTGAAACAATACAGCCTGAAGGGCCAGTGCGATCAGAATCGCCGGAAAGGCGGCCCATCCCAGGATGAGCCCCACGATTCCGTTCAGGACCAGATGAACGCTTGCAGGCCCAATGGGAACGTGAATGAGGGATGCCACAAAAAAAGAAGCCGATAGGATACCCGCCCGGGGAATTCTTTCAAAATCCAGTTTCTTCAGACCAACAGCCGTACCCACAGCGGCAAGCGCCATCCCCGTCATCAAAACCGGTCCGGACAACACTCCTTCAGAGATATGCATGGCAGGATCCGACCTCGAAGCCCCCCGATGAAAAGGTTCGTCCCGTGGGAAACCGTTTAACCGCCAGGGGGGACGATCTCCCTTAAAAAAAAGCCACGAAGGCTCATAGTGTAGAAATGAAACGGGACCTTCGTGGCCGCACAGTTGGCCTTTTGCCGGCCAAATCCTTTCAGGCTTCTTGCCTTTGATGGATGGACTATAACGCCTGATCGATCCGGTGTCAATAGCTTTCCACTTCCCTTTCCCGCAATCCGGATCCCCACTCGTGGTATTCCCGCCAGGATCAAAATTGGATTGACACCTCAAACCTGCTGGGTTATGGTTAGTCCGTCTCGGGCAAGAAGCCTGAGACAGCGAACTTGCCACATTGTTGAATTCGGCCATGAAGGTCTGAAGGTTTTAAACCCCGGAAGTCTTCATGGCCGTTTTTTTTCAAAGGGGCGGGGAAGCGGATGTTTCCACAAGGGGGTCGATGACCCGAAGGGGCTGACCTGGCCGGAGCCCTCGGCCCATAGCGAGCGGGTGGAATGGACTCGTACCTTCTGTGTTCCACAACATCTTCGTTAGCATAAGGAGGAGAGAGATGAAAAAAATCGTTTTTTGTTCAATGATCGGTCTTCTGCTTCTCGGGGGTCACACCGGTGCGTCCGCCCATTTCGGGATGGCGATTCCCTCGGATGATATGGTCGTTCAGGGTGAGACGAAGGTCCTGAAAGTGGTGCTCTCCTTTTCCCATCCATTTGAGGGCATGGGGATGGAACTTACCTTCCCGAGAGCCTTCGGTGCTTGGGCAGCCGGGAAAAAGCAAGACCTGCGCGGCGGCCTTCAAAAGACCACCGTCATGGGACACGGCGGGTGGCAAACGGACTATCCGATCAAACGTCCGGGGGTCTACATCTTCTACATGGAGCCCGAGCCCTACTGGGAACCTGCGGAAGACTGTTTCATCGTGCATTACACCAAGACGGCGGTTACGGCTTTCGGTGATGAAGAAGGCTGGGACACTGAAGTTGGCCTGAAAACGGAGATCGTGCCCCTTTCAAGGCCTTTCGGACTTTACGCCGGAAACGTTTTTCAGGGGATCGTCAAAGTGGACGGGAAACCCGTCCCTCATGCCCATGTGGAGATTGAATACTACAACAAGGAAGGAAAGGCGAAAGCGCCCACAGAGTACATGGTCACCCAGACCACGAAGGCGGATCGAAACGGTGTATTCACTTACGCAGTGCCTCGATCGGGCTGGTGGGGATTCGCGGCGTTGAACACTTCCGACGAGAAGCTCAAGAGAAACGGGGAAGAAAAAGATGTTGAAATCGGTGCAGTGATCTGGGTTCGCTTTCACGATTGGGAAGAGCAATAAGCCGGCAAGGGACCTCTATGTCCGGATACCGAGATCCATGAGGGATTGAACTTTTGCCGATCCATTGAACCGGTTCAGGAGGAGATGATCATGATTGAGAAACACTGCTGGGTTATGGTTCTGGCATGCTTGATGACCTTCACGGTGAACGCGTGGGCCGATGAAGCGGCCATGAAAAAACAAATTGATGGATTAAACGATCGGGTGGAGCAACTGGAAAAAAAGCTGGAACAAGCCGAAACCGGCCGGACTGGCGGTTGGAGCAGTGTTGAGGACAGGATCTCCCTGGGCGGGGTGCTGGCCGGGTCTTATCAGTATCAAGCCATCAGCGGCCCTTCAGAGGCCGAGGACGCTGGCCGCGGATCGCTGCCCTTTCAGCCGGAAGTGACCGTCAAGCTCACCGAAACGGACCGGCTTTTCTTCAAATTCGGGTTTGCCGCGGGCAATGGTTTGAACCCGGTCAACCCGTTTTTGCTGACCCCCTGGGCCGCCGACCTGGAAGACGACGTCAAGGATATCAACGGGCGAAACCGGGACTACCTGCTCACGGCGTGGTACAAGCACACCTTTAAATTCGGTGAGGACCACAGCCTGGGGCTGAGCGGCGGGCTGATTGACGCCACCGACTACTTGGACGAAAACGCTTATTCGAACGATGAATACACCCAGTTTATGAACGAGGCCCTGGTCAATGCCCCCAACGCCTTTGCCCCTTCCTACGATATCGGCGGCGCAGTGGAATGGGAGTACCGCGAATTTTCCGTCAGGGGGGTGGTCATGGGTGTAGGTGAAAACGACGACGGCAACGCCTACAGCTTTTACGGCCTTCAAGTGGGCTACGCATTGAAAACGCCCCTGGGTGAAGGCAACTACCGTTTCATCTTCCAGAATTGCAGCGAAGCCTACCTGGACCCGACAGAAACGTCGAAGGAGGGGAAGCAGTGCGTCCTTTTCTCATTTGACCAGGCCTTGGGCGACATTCTTGGCGTGTGGGGACGGTTCGGGAGGCAAGACGATGATGCAAAGATCGCTTTCCAAAACCTCTATTCGGGGGGAATCCATATCAAAGGCTCGCTGTGGGGCCGAAAGCAGGACAACATCGGCATCGGTTACGGCTATTTGGATGGCGGCAACCAGGGAATCGACCGCACCCAGGTGACGGAAGCCTACATGCGGTTCGCCCTGAACGAGTTTTTCGCCCTCACGCTGGATGTGCAGTATATGGAGGACACGTATAAGGCCGGCGCGGGAGATGATGTGGACGGATGGATCACCGGGATCCGGATGACGGCAGAATTTTGAACAGGCCCTAGCTAGTTTCCATCCATAAACTCCCCTCCCTTGTCGAAGATCCCGCCTCTTTTGGCGGGGGTGGGAGGGGCTGGGGGAGGGGGTAGTCTTAAGAATGGTATCTGAATATTTTCAAAGGCTTATCACCCCAACCCCCGTATCGAGTACGGGGCAGGCTCTAACCCTCCCCCGTCAAGGGGGAGGGAATTTAAGACATTTCCGGATGGACACTAGCTAATGCAACTTGCTCGTGTGTTGCTGCTCTCTGTACCTGCTTACCACCCTGTTTGCCGCCGCCCTTGCTTCGGAGTCCTCCAGGTATCCTTGCTCATGGAGAAATCGAATCTGTTCAATGAGATAGTGCATTTTACTCTCGTCGGTCAACCCCTCCGGTTGATAGGAATCAGCAATTTTTCTGGACAGGGCTTTTACAAACCTCTCCACCTCCTGACGGTTCGGTGAATCCGGAAACAGCAAAACCGCATCGGCTCCGGTTTGCCGATTCTTGAAGACGATCCAATGATTGGATTTTCTCAAGAACTGCCAAAGACACAGGAATCCCGCAGCAGTGAAAAGAAGCCCCAATAAAATAGGTTCCGCTGAAAAATTCCAAGTTCCAAGGGTCAGCGCGATGAATGCCAATGCCATAAAAGCCACTGTGGGCACGAGCCACATGATGGAAAGGGAGCGAACCTCCTCGTAGTCTTCCCGGAGCGCATCCAGCCTCGTGGTGAAGGATTCAGAGGAAAACCATCTTCTTATGTTGACCCTGACGAGTCCACCTTCAAAAACCTCGAAGCTCCTCTTCCCTCTCCACATACCTGGTTGTTCAAGTTTCTTGGGACCCTCATATGCCGGCATCCACCCTCTCCTTTTCCATCCTATCCATCCCGTCGCAATTCCTCGTCGGAAGCTGGTCGTCAGTGTGCCCTTTTCCTCAGCTTTCGTCAAGAAAGGAATGGATGAAGAATTCATAACCCAAAGGAAGCCTCAGCAGTTACGGATCAGAGGCACGGGGTCGGAAGCCTGATGACGCAACATTCGAGCACGGCCCGGCCAATTGCTTTCAAAACCGGACTCGGGAGGCTATTCATTTGACGACTGGCGTGATAGCATCTATGATAAACAAATCAGGAGCCAAAAAGCTGGGACAATGCACTTCTTCACGGAGCTGAAAATTCGATGACTTCGGTTGACGCTGCCGATGTTTCCCGGTCTTTAATTTTTCAGATTTGATCGGACTCTGAAACGCGATGGAAACGGTTAGGCAGAGCAGCCGCGCACGCAGGACATCACTTGTGGGCTCGACAAACCGATACAGGAGACCACAGGAACATGGATGAAATCCCTTACAAAAAGCCTCTCGGCTTGCATAGGGCGCCCTTCCTACCTGAAACGGACAACAGTTTCTTCTTCGGCTATCCTCCTCTGGTTCAACGCCTGCAAACCTTGAAACTGCTCTGTCAGGGCAAAGACACCTTGACCTCGGTCATGGGCGAACCGGGAAGCGGGAAGACCACGCTGATGAACCAATTCCTGGCCATTGCCGACGAGAATATGCAGATTTGTCGAATCCAGGCCCACCCCAAAATGGACACAGCCCAGTTGCTGATCCGCATGGCTCGCTGCTTCGGTATTGCAGGTTCTGAAAGCACTGTCCTGCTGGCGCACCTCAATCACTATCTGACGCGCTGTTCAAAAACGGGCCGTCTCGTCATTGTCATGGTAGACGACGCGCATCAACTGGCCATCGAGGAATTGGGATTCCTGGTCAGACGATCAGTGGAAGGCAACCGAACCGGAATGCCCCTGCACCTGGTTTTTTTTGGTGAGGCTCGTTTGAGGGCGACCCTTGAGAAAATCGTCGAACAGATTCCGAACGCAGAAGTGATCAATATGCTTTATCTGCCGCCTCTGACAGAAGAACAAACCCATGCCTATCTTCGGCATCGGCTGGCGGTCGCTGGTTTCAGAGGCAAGAATCCTTTCACTCCCGGCCAGGTGAAGGACATCCACAGATCCTCCATGGGGCTTCCAAGCCTGATCAACCGCAAGGCGCACAGTTTGCTGAACCAATACCATTCCCAGAAAAGCCGGATCCCATTCTCTTCGTGGACAATTCCCTTCCAAAATCTTCGACCCACCCAGCTTGTCACCGGAGCGATTGTGTTCGTTTGCGTCGTCGCGGCCTTGCTTGTCCACAGCTATCTCAAACCCCTCGCCTCGTCCGACAGGCGCGTTAATGCCCACAAGAAAGCTCCCGGCGGAAGGCAAGGTTTGGCAACCCATGTGGTCAGGGCTTTGATCAATCCACCTCCCAAGTCTCAGATAAGAGACGAGGAGCGTCCCGCCCGAACCTTAGAGTCCCTTGATAAAGAAAAAGAGATGGAATTTTATCCTGGACCTGAGGAAAAAGCAGTGGCGAGCAGGATAGAAAACTCAAGGCAAGAAGAAATGCCGGAGAAAATTCACCGCGAAAAGTGGCTTTTGGCTCAGAGACCTTCTGATTTCACCTTGCAGATTCTGGGTGCAGGGGACGAAAAATCGATCCTCGAGTTTATCCAAACCCATCAACTGAAAGGGCAAGCCGCCTATTACCGCACCTTACGTAAAAATAGGGAATGGTACCCTTTGGTCTACGGAATTTACCCAACCCGTGAGGAAGCATCCGCAGCAATGAATGATCTGCCCACAGCCATTCGCAAATCTTCCCCTTGGATTCGCAAGTTTTCCTCAATTCATGGTGAAATAAGAGAGGGACAGGAAAAAGCAAGATAGGTCCGGGTAGGCTCCGGCTCACGATCCTGGAAGGTTTGCTTCGCCCCGGAAATGGTGTCGCTCTGAAAAATCACGCGAGGATTGACTTGCAAATCACCGCGCTCTGTGATATAGGTTCAAAGTCATCCCGGATCAGGCGGAAACGGTATGCATAAGGAATTCTGGAACGTCGCCGAGATCATTGAGATCTTTGAAGTTGACGAGCGCTTCCTGGCGGAACTGGAAGAGCAGGAAATCTTATGCCCCACTTGCGTGGATGACCTTCCCACGCGACAGTATGCGTCAAGCGAATTGGAGAAATTGCGACTTGCAAAAATCCTGGTAGAGGACATGGGCGTGAATTTGCCGGGGGTTGAGATCATCTTGCGCATGCGGCAACACACGCTTGAAATGAGAAGGCAGTTTGATGTGATTTTAGAAGATATCGCGAGGGCTGTCCGGGAGTCTCTAAAGGAAACCCGCTAGAAACAAGCGGGGCAGACTTTTCACCACCCTGGTCCACTTCCAACAGCTTCTCACAAACGGCCCGCTTCCCTCCTGAAACCGTATTCGAATCGGTGCTTGCAGGCAAAAAATATCTCTTGCCCCGCAGGTAAACAGTGACATCTGGTATTCATGTTCAATGAGAGTGGTGTTCCAAGCAACAAATGTCGGAAAGCAAAATCACCGTTAAGATCCGCAAAGACAGCCTTCAAAAAATGCTCCAGGAGCTAAGGCTGAAAACTGATGATTGGGTGAATATCCATGAATGCAGTCCCACCGATGATCTGTTTAGGCTCACAAGATGCAAAAATCTAAAAAAAGAGATCGAGCTCACCTATGTCATCTCCAAGTCGGTGAAAGATCCCAGGAATAGCACATAGATCTTCAGAGAAAACCTTAGATGAAGCTTCACGAAATCCAATGCCATTTCGTGGAGTTTCTGTCCTTGATCAAACCGGGCGCTTCGGCCGGCGGCAGAGCTGAACCATGATCACCACCAGGGACCCCAGTAGGGATGATACCACCACCAGGGATAGGGATAGTAGGGATCGTAATAATAGCGCTGTTTTTCCTCTTTCGGCCAAAGAGATATCTCCTTTACCGCGATCAAGGGATAGGTGTATTCCATTTCCCCCAAGGGGAGAGTTCTTTTTCCTTTGATTTCGCCCGCAACGGTGACTTCCCTTCCGCTCGCATAAACAGCCACATCAAGATACCCGTCGTAGAGAGCCAAGAACCTTCCTTCCGATTGATCCTTGTGGATCGGTTTGTATTGTCTGTCCATGGATGTTTGAAGGATCTCGATCACGGTTCCTTCTTTGACGTTTTTTGAACTGATAATCACACCCCCCCAGACAACGAACCTTCCTCGATAGCTCTCAGGGTCCTCCTTCACCTCTTTGAAGGTAAGGCCCTTATCTGCTCGTGAGATCAATTCCTTGGAGATGACCGGAGCACACGCCGGCAACGCCAGAATAAGGAACGTTCCCAACAACAATCCGCTCATTTTTCTGTTGACCATGATGAGCCACCTCCTCCGAACCGCCTGACCAGGATCAAATGAAAAAAGCACCTTAAAAACCTCCCAAGAAAGGGTGAACTCCTCGGTTCAACTCTAAGCCCTCCCTCACGAGATGCAGGGGGTCTCGGCGTTGAAACCGGTGGCGAGCGGGAGACCGCATGCAGACATCATGTGAGCTCAAATACAAGGGTCACCTCCAGGGAAATCGGGCCCGTGAAAAGATCCGGCGGCGGCTTGGGAAAAGGGGACGATTCTTCCACGGCAAGCACGGCTGCCCGATTCAGAACCCTGCTTCGGGTTCCTTTGACCACCTTCACATCACTCACCCTCCCGTCGGTCCGGATGGTAAAGCGGACGGTGGTTCTCCCCTCGACCCGCCTCCGCCTGGCTATTTCGGGGTAATCCTTGTGGCTTTCTATCCTGATGCGAACCATTTCCAGGTAGTGGTCGGTACTCAGGAATGCAGGGTCCGCCAGCTGCCGGTCTTCATTCCACTTGGCGATCTTCAATCCTCCCATATCCGGAACGTGAGGCATACTCACTTCTTCGACCGCGGTGTCGGGCAACGTTTTCTCGGCAGGTTCGATCCTCAGGGGTTTCATGGCAGGCAATCGCCCACTGGGTACATCCAATCTCTGGGGGGCGCCAGGCTGGACAGGATTTTTGGGCCGCGCGCGTGGGCGAGGGATATTGCGGGAGTTCGGTTTCGAGATTTCCCTCACGGTAAGCTCAATATAGCTCAAGTTGCTCGAACGGTAAATCCCCGCAACATGCATGAACACAACCGCATGGATACCCAGGGAGATCCCGATCAGAGTCCGAAGCAACCAGTTTGCCTTTTTCCCGTGGCGAGATTCCATGACTCCTAAAGCCGTTTCCAAGAGGCTAAAACTCCTTTTCCGTGGCGAGCGAAATTCGCCCGGCGCCGGCTGCTTTAGCCATATCCATCACTTTCACGGCCTTGTTCAAAATCACCTCCCGATCGGCCCGGATCACCACCAAACGGTTTTCCCGTCCCCCGATCATCGCTCTGAGCCTCTCAAAAAGCCGATCCAGCGATACCTCCTCGTTTCCCAGATACGCTTTTCCCTCTCGATCCACGTACACGGTGATTTCTTGCTCCGTTTGCGGCGCAGAGGCCTTGGCCTGCGGCAGCTTGATCTTGATCCCCTCGTCCACCATGAAATTGGTGGTTAGGAGAAAATAGACCAGGAGCAGAAACACGATATCGATAAGAGATGTGAGCGGCACCTGCACGCCGTAACGGGGTTTTTTCTTGAAACGGATGGCCATTGGGCACTCCCTTCAGTCCTTAAAGGCTTTGCACGAACAGGACATCCTCGTCCTTTCGCTGGGAGAAGCACCATGCTGCATGCTTCCCATCCCGTGTGAGCCCGGAAAAGTTCCTCCCCCGGTATTTCTCATAAGTCATCCGATCTCCAGAGAATTTCTACTCGCAACAGCCTTGATGAACGTGACGGCTCCGTCCTGAAGCTCTGCTTCGTATTTGTCCACGCGTGAGACGAGATAGCTGTGGGCCACCATGGTTGGCAGAGCCACTGCCAGCCCGAGGGCAGTGGTGAGCATCGCTTCCCATATTCCACCGGCAAGGACGGCCGCGTTCACCTTTCCCCCCATCTGTTGAATCACCATGAAAGCCTTAATCATCCCTATGACCGTACCCAGGAGACCCAGTAAAGGGGCGATGTTTCCGATGGTCGCCAGACCCTGGAGATACCTGGAAAGATCCCTGACCTCCTCCTCGGTGGCGTGAAGGAGCACGGTCTCGAGCGTTTCACGGTCCTGCTCTTTGACTTCCATGGCCTGCGTGAAGACGCGACTTATGGGACCGCTGTTCCTCCTCGCAAGCTCTCGGGCTCCAGGATCTTCCCCTTTCTTAAGAAGCTGGACAAATTCCTGGACCCATTTACTGCCCCGGTTACCCAGGCGGGCGAACCGAATCAGCCTCTCCAGGAAGATGGCCAGCCCGATCACCGAACAAAAGAGAATGGGTCCCACCAAAACCCCGCCCTTTGAAAGAAAATCTATCATTACTGAAACCCTCCCGTTGCATCCATGCTTGCCGGGTCATTTCCCGCAAGCGATCACCGAGCCGAGGAGGCAACAAGGGCTTCTCCTCCGAGCCTGATTCATGGCTCCTTCGAGCGCCTTCATCCTTCGGTCACGGTCACAACCCCGGAGTCTTTTCCACATCCGGCTCTCCATCGAAATTAAGATCCCTGGCCTGTTTGATCAAGGTCTCTGACGCGTCGTAGCGCTCCCAGAGATCCGCCCTTCCGTCCCCGTTCGTGTCCTCTTCGACGGCGACCAACCGCCCCTTCTCATAGAAATACCAAACATCCACTTGCTGATCGCCGTTTTGGTCCTTCTCCGCCCTTACGGCCTCTTCTTGGTCATTGTAGTACCAGGTGATATTGAGGCGGCCCGCATTCCCCTCGTCCTCTTCAATTCTTTCAATTTTCCCCCTCTCGGTGAAGGTCTCCCTTAGATCCATACGGCCGTCCCCGTCCTCGTCCACCTCCTTGATCCTGAGGACCCCGTCTCTATAAAAATACCGGGCACGCGCCGCTCCGTCTCCATCCGCATCCAGCTCCACCACTACGGACCACCCGGGCCTGTCAAACCATTGAGTCGTCTCAAAACTGCCGTCGCCATCCCTGTCTTGAACCACCTTCACCTGCTTTCCATTCCGATAAAAGGCCCGGGAATCCACCCTTCCATCCGCATTTTCATCTTTTTCGATTCTCGTCAATCGCCCCCTCTCGTAAACCTGCCAGGTATCAAAACGGCCGTCCAGGTCGGTATCCATTTCCACCTTTTCCCGTTCCTCAAGGCGATTAAAGAAAATCTTCACATCAGGGATCTTGTCCCGGTTCAAATCCTGCGTCTGAAGGGACATTTTTCCGTTTTCGAAAAGCGTGACCGTTTCCAGTACGCCATCCCCGTCCGTATCGTATTCCACTTTTTGGGGTTTTCCCTGCCGGTAGGTTCTGATCCTGTCAATTCTATCCCGGTATCGGGTGTCCTCCTCGATTCTTTCAGAAAAACCCTCCCCATCGTAGTGAACGAAAAAATCCCACTTCCCGTCCAAGTTCGTGTCTTTTTGTTGAAAATAGGGTTTCCCTTTTTTGAAGCGGGTGACCAGGTCGAATCGGCCATCCCCGTTGGTATCCCTCTTCTCTTCCACCGGCTCGCCCCTCACGAATCGGGTCACCGCCTCGAACCGTCCGTCCTGATCCAGGTCTTTCTTCTGCTCCTGCAGTTCTCCGCTCACATAGAACCGATAGAGATCCATTTTACCGTCCCTATCCTGATCATGCCGGCTTTCTCGAGGCAGACCCTCACCATCGTAGAATACGACCCTTTCCACCCGGCCATCGCCGTCCTCGTCAACGCGCCTTTCAACCGGCTTCTGATGCCGGTAGGTCTGCCGGACGTTCACCTTCCCATCTCCATCGGTGTCCCTCGTGGAGGAAACGAGCTTTCCCTCCTCAAACCGAAAGATGCTGTCAAAGGCACCATCCCCGGTGGTGTCCTTTCTCATTTCCAACGGACGCTCCTGCTGATCAAACGAGACAACCACATCCACCTTCCCTTTGCCGTCGGAATCGCGTTCCTCCCGGATTCTCTTTCCACCGCCATAGGAAACCCACCTGTCGATCCGTCCGTCATGATCCGTGTCTCGTTCCACCCTTATGACCTTCTCCTCCAGATAGTACTGAAACGAATCCATGGCTCCGTCCCCATCGGTATCCACTTCCAGTTTGAGGATCCGACCTCTTCCGTCGAGATGTCCGATCTGGTCCACCTTCCCGTCCCGGTTGGTGTCCCGCTCGATCACCTTGTCCTTCGCATCCGACGGAACGACCCAAGAGGACCAACAGGAAAATGCGACAATCAGGGTATAAAGGAAAAGATTGATTTTCGCGGACATGAGCTGTATTTCACGCTTGAAAAGACGTTGTTCAGAAGGAGAATCCGTCGCGCCGACAAAAAACCAGGAGAATCTTCCGGCTGCCCGCCGGCAACTCTTCCTGGCTTAGGATCCCCAATGGCTGCGTTTCTGAGTCGCTCAGAGAAACAACAGCATGTTGCAAAATGATAGTCTCGTGTTTATGGTCTAATGGACGGGAACGATTCTGTCAAGATTTTTCCCTTGAATCAATGCTGCGCTGCCAGGAAGCGGCAAGAGAATACCCACAATATCCGCCCATAGATGTGCAGTGTAAACAAGCCCGGCTCGCCGAGAGCCGGTCGGTCGAGTGGGAACGCGTCAGTCCTCGAAGAAATACGGGTCAAAAGGAGTCAAGAGGTGCAATCGATGATTTTGATTAGAGCCTTTCTCTTCGTTCTATTCTTGCTGCTGGCGAGCACAGGAAACTGTATCGCCACGACGGTTTCAGCGAAGATCCACCTCGATGTAAAAGAGTTCAGGCTGCAAAACGGCATGTTGTTTCTGATCGTGGAGCGACACGCGGCCCCACAGGTCGCTTGCAGGATAGCCATCCGGGCAGGTTCCGCCCTTGAACAGGCTGGAAAGACGGGAATCGCTCACATGCTTGAACATATGATGTTCAAGGGCACCATGAATTTCGGCACACTGGATCCCAAAAAGGATAAGGAGCTTCAGGACAAGATCGAAGCCGCCTACCAGGTGGTCCTTGCCGAGCAGCGCAAACGCAACCCTGACCAAAATGTGATCGGAGAAAAGCTCGCTGAAATGGAAAACCTGCGGATCGAGGTTCAAAAGATCTACGTCCCCCAGGCCTTTTCCTCTCAACTGGGAAGAAACGGCGCTGTGGGGGTCAATGCTTTCACGAGCAGGGATCAGACCCAGTATTTGATGTCTGTACCTTCAGACATGATGGAGCAGTGGGCATCCATTGTCAGTGAGCAACTGTTTGAGCCTTCCTGGCGTGAGTTCTACGTGGAAAAAGAGGTGGTACAGCGCGAATGGGCCTTTCGCTATGTCAACAGCCCGAACGGCGCTGCCTGGCTCGATCTGCATGCCACCGCGTACAGCGCACATCCCTACCGGAATCCTGTGATCGGTTGGAAAGCGGACATGGAAAAGTACAGCACCCGGGATGCCGTCGAGTTTCACAAGAGGTACTATAGCCCTACAAATGCCGTCTGCGTGCTCGTGGGGGACATTACGCTGGAGCGCGCCAGAAGGCTGGCGAAGATCTATTTTGAGCGTTATCCGGCGGGCGAACCTGCGCCGGAAGAAGTCACAAGGGAACCCCTCCAAGAGGGCCAGCGCAGAAGTATCCGCTATCTCAAAGGGGCACGCACCCCCCTCGTGCGGATCGGATTTCACGGGGCAACCATGGGCACCGGGGATTTTTACGCCCTTGACGCCTTGACCATGGTCCTGAGCCACGGCCGCGGGGCTCGCATGACCCAGGACATCGTCAACAAGGGACTTGCCGTCGATGCTTGGGCCTATAACCCGGACAACCGTTATGGGGGCATGGTCATCCTGGGGGGGTCTCCGAAGGAACTCGATCAGCCGAGGAGCGAATCCCTCCGGGAAGAAGAAAGACGGGACGCCTATGTGAAGGCTTGTGAGCGTCTGGAAGAACTCCTCCTCCAAGAGGTTGAGAAACTGAAAACGGATCCTGTGGAAGCCCGGGAACTTGAGAGAATCAAGAAATTGAACGAACGTGATTTCCTGGACAGGATGCGCAGCAACGAGGAGTTGGCCGGCACCCTGGCCACGACCGAGGTTGAGGTGGGCTGGAGATACCTGACAACCTATCTCGAAAAGATGTCCCGGGTTGGGCCGGAAGATATCAGGCGGGTGGCGCGCAAATACCTCCGCACGGAAAACAAAACCAGCGTCTATCTGATCCCTGGAGGAGAGCCCGACCGTGAACCCGAACCCTATGCCGAGGTTCGTTCGCTCAGTGGCACGGCCGCTTCCAGATTGGCAAAGCCGGCTTCCCTCGAAAATCACTCCGGGTATCCGACCCCCGAAGGATGGAAACATCCGCTTTCCTTCGAGCGAGAACCGAAAAAGATTGAATACCCAAAGGCGGAAACCCAGGAGGTGGAAGGCGGGATGGTGTTCTTTCTGCCCGACCGCCAGTTACCCCTCATTGATTTGACCTTGCTGGTCAAAGCCGGTGCGGTGGACTTGGACGAGACCAGAATCGGCTTGACCGATGTCCTGAATGAGACCCTTATCCGGGGCGGGACGGAAGAGCATCCCCCCTCAGAACTTGCAATGGTTCTGGACGAAAACGCGATCCGGTTGTCGGTTTCGGCCGGAGAAGAGGAGACGGTGATCCGCCTTTCGGTGCTGAAGGAGGACTGGGAAAAGGGAATTTCCTTGCTCAGGTCGGTTCTTACCAAGCCTCGATTCGATCAAAACGTCCTCGAAGCCGTTAAACAGCAACTGTTGACCGCCTTGAAACGGCAGGGGGGTGAGGCTCAGATCGTGGCCAGGCGAGAAGCGATGATATGGCATTTCAACGGTCACCCTTACGGCCGCGACCCCCTCATTGGGCTTGATACACTTCCCGGGATCACCCGCAACGACCTGATGGATTTTATGGACAAATACTTCGTCCCTTCGAACATGGTGGCTGCGGTGGCAGGAGACATCGAAAAACCGGGGGTCGTTGACGGCCTCAGCAAGCTCTTTCAGGCCCTGCCTAAAAGGCCGGCGCCCCGACGAAACTTGGCGGAGCCATCGCTCACTCCACCCGTTCTGGCCCTGATTCCCAAGCCCGGTCAGGTTCAGTCCCAGGTGGTGATGCTTCTTCCCGGCATCAAGCGAACGCACCCCGATTACTGGAAGCTTGGACTTCTGATGGACATCTTCGGCGGCAGCGATTCCCTGCTGTCTATCCGTTTGCGGGACGACCTTGGACTCATCTATGCGGGCTGGTTTTATCAGGCTTACAAGTGGCATGCAGGCATGCTGGTGGGATACCTCGGGTGCAAGGGAGACCAGACTGCCGAAGCCATTGGAGAAACGGTGAAGATCATGGCGGGCCTGCAAAACCAAGTTCCGATCAAGGAGCTTTCACAAAAGAGGCTGGATGCGCTCAATAGCTTCGTTTTCAATGTGGACACCCCTTCCCAGTTGGTGGAAGTCTACGGCCGTTATTACATGCGGAAGGAACCTCTGGATACCCTGGCGCAAATCCAGGATGCTTACATGAGCGCCACTGAAGAGGAGCTGGAGAACCTGGCGCGAAACTTCCTCATCCCGGAGATGCTTCAAATATTCGTGGTGGGGGACAAAACCATCCGGAAAAAGGCTGAAGACGCTACACAGATTACGCTGGGCGAAGATCTGGAAGCTCTGAGCAAAGGGCTTGGCCTCGCTTACCGAGAAATGACGTTACGCTAAGGGGTTACTTTTCCGGAACCAGGATCATCCAGAGGCCGAGAAGAACAAAAAGCACTCCGGCTCCTGTTTTGACATAATTTGCCGGGACCCACTTGCTCAGAACAGACCCAAAGAGAACGGCCAGCAGGGAAGTCAGGACAAGCGCGCCCGCGGAACCCAGGAATACTGCAATCGGTGACTTGCTGTCCGCAGCGAAGCTGAGGGTTGCAAGCTGCGTTTTGTCCCCCAGTTCCGCCAGGAAAATCGTCCCAAACGTGGTGAATAGCACTCTCAAGTCCAATGTGTAGCCTCCGTCCCAGCGACAAAAGGGTGCCGCCGTTTCCGTTTCTCCTTGCCGTGCCGGGCAGACTCCGGTTTTAGACCACCCCCTCCGAGGGCCTGCCAATGAAAGGCAGGGCCTCCTGCCGTCCAGCTCCATGAGACGGATAACCCGGAGCGGGAATCCTCCGCTCGCTGGATGCGCCGTCTGCCACGCCATTTCCCTCCGTCTCGTCCAGTCGGCCGCGCAGGCGGAACGTATAAGGAATCGCGCAGAAAAGGATGCAGTAAAACCGCCAGTCGGTCGGCATGCGAAAATTCCCGAAACTCCAAATGGCCAGGAATGCCAGGGCTCCTGAAACAAACAGGAAAAGATCGAGAGGCATTCTCCCGGAGCGATAGGCGCTCCTCATGGAAGCGATGACAAACCACAGCACACCGCCCACGAGCAACGCACCGACAATGCCGAACCTCGCCAGCACTTCAAGATAGGTGCTGTGTAAATGGGCCAGAATTTTTGTCGGCCTTTCCGGCAGCTTTGCCACTTCGGTCCCTGGACCCCAGCCCAGAAAAGGCCTTTCCAAGAACTTCTTGATGCCGAACTTTTGGGTGTGCACACGCACGCCGATGCCTGCGCTAAAAGGCACCTTCTCAGGCTCCATGGAAAGAAGGGGCTTCACCGTTGGCATTTGCGAGATCATGCGGCTTTTCAAAACGTTCGTGTTGATCCATGTGAGACTTCCTAAAACGACGAACGCCGCCACAACCAGAAGAACATCCTGTCTGTTCAGTGCCGACCGGACCCGTGGCCGGATTCGAAACCACATGACGAACGGAAGAACGATCAGCAAACCAATCCAGGATGTGATGGACTGGGTTGAGAGAAAAATCTGAACCGCCACGGCCAGAAGGAAAAGCCAGAGCAGAAAGCGGAGCACAAACAGGCCGCGGCGTTCAACGGGTCCCCAGAGTCGATTCCCTGCCAGAAGCAACCCCAGGGTTGCAGTGCCGCTGAAAAGGCCCATGATGGGTACCTGGTTGCCGAATCCACTCTGCGCACCGTGCACGATAAAACGGAGCTCGGCCCAGTCCTGTCGCAGAAGGATCCCCAAAAAAAAGCCCGTCAGAGCCAGGCCAAGGGCTAGAGAAATTCGTTTCGTCTCCCCCTCGAACCACCATGCCACCGCGAGAAAAAGCCAAGGATAGAGCCAGTCGGAAACGCTGTCCAGCTGACTCTCTGCCGCTGCGGGAAATTCGCCGATTGCCCAAAGGAGCCGGATGGCCAAGTAGAGCAGGAAGCCGGAGAACAGGGCAAATACAGGGTCTTTCCTAAGAACGGGCCAGGCCGCGCGAAGGGAAAGTATCAATGCCAAAAACATGAATGCCAGACCTACGTTTCCCGCTGCTTTGCTCACAAAGGCGGACAGGCAGAATAGATACAGGCCGAAAACACCCATACGGTCCGGCAGATCAGCGAAGAGATTCTTCATGGGTTCCCCATCGAATAAACGTTCCTTTTCTCCAACATCTCGCGGGCGGTATGAAGCACCCTTTCCAAATCAATCAGTTTCATACAACGGAAATCGCCCTGACAAGTAGGGCTGCGCTTACAAGGGGAGCAAGGAAGTTTCTCGTAAAGCACCACAGCGTTGGGCGTACCCGTATCGAGATACGGGCACGTGGCACCGAAAATGGCGATCGTCGGTCGATCAAAGGCAATACCCATGTGGGTCAACCCTGTGTCCACGCCTATGACCAAGTGCGCACTCTTCACAATAGCCGCACTTTGCTCCAGGGTCGTGAGTCCCGTCATGGCACGGACTCTCCCTTGGGCCTGGGACTGAATGCGCCTGCCTGCCTCGAAATCTTCCGGTCCACCAAGGAGTACGACTGGAAGTGCGGTTTGTTCATGAAGCGCTACGGCCAGTTTCGCCCAGCGATCCTCGAACCAGTGTTTTTGAGGCCGGGTGGTGAAAGGGCAAAAGACCGCATATGCCCCGTCTATGCCTGCCTCCTGGACTTTTTCCCGCCCTGCCTGTTCCGCCTTCGAGCTGACGGCCACGTCCATACGAAAATCATCCACACAAAGGCCGAGCGTTTCCATGAGGTGATAGTACTCCGAGCTGATGCGTTTTATGTTCTCCCCGCGAGACACGATTTTTCCCATGAGAAACTTGCCCGGTTCCCCTGAGTCCAGTCCCACCCGCTCCGTTGCACCGGATAACCATGAAAGCAACCGGCTTCTGAATAAGCCTTGCGCATCAAGGGCCAGTTGGAACCGGTGCCGGCGTAACTCCTCTCTGAAGAGACGAACCTCGCGCAGCAGCGCGACCAGGCGCCCCGATCTGAGGAGTCGTTTCCACCTGGACTTGTCCCATACGATGACCTCATCCAACGCAGGGTTGTGACGCAACAGATCCCCGAGGTTCGGCTCCACCAGCCAGGCGATCCTTGCGCGGGGATAGGACCTTCGCAGAACCCTGATCATGGGAGAGGCCATCACGATATCACCGATAGCACTCGGTCGAATAATGAGAATACTTTTCATCCTTGCATGCCGGGTCAAGTCTTCACAAACCCGAGCTCACGGTTTCCGGGGCCATATCATCATTTTCCGGAGGGATCGAGGTTACCCCGCCATACTGTAAATCATAGAGTTGCCGGAAACGACCTTTTTTGGCAAGAAGCTCTTTTACGGTACCGGACTCAACGATTCTGCCGTTCTCCAGCGTATAGATCCGGCTGGATCTCATCACCGTGCTTAGCCTGTGCGCCGCGGCAAGGACGGTTCGGCTCCCCTGCAACATTTCAATGGCCTCCTGCACCATTTTCTCACTTTCGGCATCCAGGGCCGATGCGGCTTCATCCAGAATCAAAATGGCCGGATCGATCAGAATGGCTCTGGCGATAGCGATACGCTGCCTCTGACCACCGGAGAGCAAGACGCCGCGATCTCCCACAACGGTCCGGTAGCCCGCAGGCATGGCCATGATAAAATCATGGGCGTGCGCCGCCTGCGCCGCTGCGACAACCTCTTCCATGCACTTTTCGGAAGCCCCGTAACGGATATTATCAGCGATCGTGTCATGAAAAAGCAAAATATCCTGGCTCACGATCCCTATTTGTTTGCGAAGGGAATCGAGTCTGACGTCTCGGATATCAATACCGTCAATGGTAATGCTGCCGGAAGCGACATCGTAGTAACGGGGGATCAGGTCAAGGAGCGTGGTCTTTCCCGCCCCGGTGGAGCCGACGAAAGCCACCATTTCCCCGGCACGAATTTTAAAGGAGATGTCTTCAAGGACCAGATTGCCGGGGTGATAGCCGAAGTTAACGCCTTTAAATTCAATGGATTCCCTATGGCGTGGGAGCGATTTTGCACCGGGGCGCTCGGAAATCTCCGGCACGCTCCTCATGATCGAAAACACCCGACCGGTGGCTCCCTGTAGTGTGCGGAGGTTGGTGTTCACCTTTGCCAGGTTTTTCACCGGGGCATATACCCGCGAAAAAGCATAGAACATTGAAAGGAGTTCTCCCAGGGTGTGGCCGAAAACAATCTTTCCGGCAATCAATACCGCCGGAAGCGTCAGGAAGATGGTCGAATCCATCAAAGGGCCGAGCCCCAGATTCCAGCGGTACCAGGCCATCACCTTCTTGTAGAGATCTTCGGCAAGGCCTCGAAATCTTCTCACTTCTCCCTCACCCCGGAAGAAGCCATGGACCACTTTGATACAGAGCAGGATTTCCTGATAGCCGGAAGTCAGGGCAGCCGTGGTATCCTGCACCCTTCGCGAATGCTTTTTCGCCTTTCTTCCGAAAAGACGAATCAGTCCCACTACAAGCGGTGCCATGAGGAAGACCAGGAGAGTCAGTTTGTAGTTCATGAGGAAGAGGTAACATAGAAAAACGACCACCGTCAGGGGATGCTGAACAAGACCGGTCAAAATGCTCGCGATACGCGCCTGCATCACCGTGAGATCGGCGGTGGCCCTGCCTATCAGTTCTCCCGACTTCCTGTGATGATAGAAGCTGAGGGGAAGCGAGACGAATTTCTTGAACAGGTCGATTCTAACCGAGCGAACCGCCCTGTTGGCGAAAGCCGCAGAACAGAGACCGCTCAGATAGCCGGTGAAAGATTTCAAAACAACCGACACAAAAGCCACGCAGGTTAGCACGAATAGAAAAGTATTCGTAGAAACGTTTTCCACCACAACCTTCTCCGTGCGGACGGGCAGCCAGGAACCGGAGTGAAAGGTGAGCCAGGGGATTTTCCAGCTCACAACATCGGCTCCGCTTCTCATTCCCTCGTCTACAAACGGTTGGAGCAAATACGCGGGAATCACCACGAGTAAGGATGAAACGGCTGTGAGCACCAGAGAGCAAATTACCAGGCCCCGATGACGCTTCACATAGGAGGCGATGTCTTTACCAAGAATGGATTCTATCATCCGGCAGGTCTTCTCCGGTCTCGATTGCTGTTCATTTCACCAAACCGCCTCAATGCTGGATGGGAAGAGAGGAATGAAAATCGAAAGTATAGAAAATCAACGCCCGGGTGTCAAGGAAGACGGCCTTCACAATGTTACGGTCCACCAGCCGCCAACCTCTCCTTCGCAGGTACGGGAATGAAAGGGATGGAAAAACCAGAAGACTCGGGGATCACTTTTGTTCTATGGTTCTCAGGCCTGGTCCTCCAGCGCCTGTGCATCCAGGCCCACTGTGCAGGGTATTGCAGGATGGATCTCTCAATGGCCTTGGAACATCGGAGCGTATTGACCACCCGATCCCTTTGCCTGTCTGCGGTGATCTCCATCTCGATAGGCTCGCCGATTTCAATGACGTGTCTGTTGTTGCTTTCCATATGAATGGTGGCGGGAAGAACCGGCGCTCCGGTCTTCATAGCAAGAACCGCCGGCGCGACAGGCGTGTAAGCGAGCGTACCGAGGAAATCCACGAAAACACCATCTACGCGGGTATCCTGATCCATGACGATCCCCACAACCTCTGCTTTCCGCAGAGCCTTCAATACCTGGCGGGCTCCGAAACTCCGAACAATATTCCTCACACCTGCGGCCGTACGGTTGCTCACGAGAAGCTTATCCAAGCGGGGATCATCCAACGGGGTTGCGATGGCACTGAGTGGATACCCCTTCTTGGCGATGTAGCCGCCCAATAACTCCCAGGCTCCCAGATGACCGCCAATGAGGATCACGCCTTTTCCTCGGGTGAGCGCCCCATTGAGATGTTCCAGTCCGACACAGGTGATCCACCGGTCAGGATTGTTCTCAAGGGTTTGCTTCATGCGTAAAACGTCCACCGCATTGCGACCGAGATTTCGAAACACCTCCTTTGCCGTCCGCCTGATTTCCCCCGGACTCATTTCCTTTCCGAACACTTGGAAAAGATGGCGGATGGTTCGATTCCGCGCACCTGGAACAAGGTAAAAAGCCATGCACCCGATTGTCGTGAGCACAGGAAAGCAAAGAGATCTCGGGAGGTTCTGCAATAGTTGAACAAAGATTTTAACCACACCGTAAACAACCCAATTTTTAAGACGTTTCTTCATCCACTTCTTTCGCTTCAAAGAATTGAAACCTCCGATGATTCTCCGGAATAAGAAATGCCACTGCGCCTCGCAGTGGCCCACAATTTCCTCCGCGCCGGGCCCCCGGCACGACGTGCGGCTTTTCTCGTACATTCCAGGCGGCCTTTTCCAAATATTTTATTCGTTTTATAGATCATAAACAAGCCATTTGTGCCCCAATTTCTCAAAAAAGAGGCCGCCTTCCTTCAAAAATCCGACCCGGCAACGCAGGCTCGAGCCGGATCGGCCCCGTTCATGAGAGCGATCAAGAGTAGTTGCAAGGACATCCGATGCATAGGTGGTGTGGGGGGGGGTTCCCGGTGCATGGTTTTCCGGGAATGAGAAACCCCGGACACAGATTGTCCTTGACAGAGAAAGTTCGGTTCCATACCATCTTTTCCCGGTAAGGATTCACCAACTACCCAACCCCGGGATAAGCCAATTCGCGTATGGACATTCCACAAATTGAGACATGCCCCATAACCATTGATCTATCATACGTGATACCCTGTTATTTTGACCAGCAGGACTGCGAGAGCTTGAACGAATTGCTTTCCAAGTATTCCTGCTACGAACCAACGCTCCTGGATCGCATCCAATTTGTCATCGTGGATGACTGCTCGCCCACCCCGATCACCATTTCATCGGGAATAGATCTTCACATCCTGCTTCTGCGGATCAAAGACGATATTCTCTGGAACCAGGGCGGCGCCCGAAATCTGGGCGTTCTTTACAGCCGTTGCGACAAGGTTCTCGCCACCGATTTGGACCATGAATTTTCCGAGGACACCTTGAGACATATCGTAAGCCTGCCGCCACCGGGCCGAAAAATGTACATGATGCACAGACGATCGAAAGAGGGCCAGGTGAAACATCCCCACCCCAACACCTTCGTCATGTCTCGAGGACGTTTTCTTCAGCTTTTTGGCGTGGACGAAGAATTCTGCGGTTCTTACGGCTCCGAGGACGGCATGTTCTGGCGCTGGCAGCGCTACAACGGGACGCGATTTTCTTATCTGAACAAAAAATATCCGAGTATTGAAAGGACGATCGACAAAGATCGATCGTACCACTCTCTCGTGCGGGACCGAACCCGCAATCAGGCGCTAAAGAAGCGCAAGAAAAGAGAATGGGCAAGGTGGGGTCCCAGGGGCGGCCACAGCCGGCAGTTCCTGAAGTTCACCTGGGAGGTGTTAGAAGACAGGAAACGTTCTCACGTGACCTGGACTCCTCGGGAAAATCGGATGTGGAAGAAACTCTGGTGGCTCCGCCAGATTTTCTAGCCACGAACGTGAAGAAGGCCCCTGTTTTTACAAAGACACCCACTGACCAACGGTTTCCAACGCCTTCCCTTCTCCGAAGCGCTTCACAAAAATGCGCAAATAGTAGAGCTCTTCCTTGCTCCGAACCATTGGATACCTGTCCCGGGCCTCTGCCAGCTCACGGTCTTCGATGACATTTTCAAAATATGCCCCAAGGAGTGCGGCGGATCCCGAACCCTGGGAAAACTCCTGCTTCAAACGCCATACGATGCTGTGCGGAAGGAATTCTTCATAGGCCTTTCTGAAAATCCACTTCTCTATTTTATCCTCACCTTCCGGCATCTGTTTGTATTGAGGAGGAATGGTTAGCGAATAAGTGAGAAGATCCCCGGATATGAGAGGAGCCACTACCCGGACGCCGTTACACTGGTTCATTCGGTCCAACCTCAGAGAGGCATTGTTGTGAAGGAATCCGATGCATTCCATCTGCCTGTCGAAAAGCTCACTTGACGGGCAATCCTTGAGGTAAAGATACCCGCAAAATACCTCGTCGCCTCCCTCTCCGGAAAGCAGGACCTCTATTCCCTGATCGCGGGCGTACTTGCTGATAAGGTAGTTGGATACGGAGCTCCTTACAAGGGAGGGATCGAAGGACTCGAGGTAGTAAATGACCTCCGGTAACCGCTCCACGAGCTCCTCGGGAGAGACCACCAGTTCATGGTGGTCCGAATTGAGATATTCGGCCATGACCCTTGCATTATAGATATCCTGACCTTCACCGACTCCCAGGGCAAAGGTGGGTAGCCTCGATTCGACTCCGAAAAGCTCCCTGTATCGCTGGGAGGCCAAATAGGCGATCACACTGCTGTCTATGCCACCGCTCAAGAGGGCTCCGGTGGTTGCCCTGAAGTCGACTCTTGCCCGAAGGCTTCCCTCGATAATCTCTCTGATTTCCCGGATCATCTTTTCCAAATCCTCATGCATCTTTGCGGGCGGAGTGTGGGGTAGTTCCGAGAAACGCTGAAAGGGACCACCTGTTTCCATGTAATGGCCTGGAGGAAATTCATACACCTCGTCCGTTACTTTAACGATGCTTTTGAGTTCCGAGCCAAGATAGAGATTGTCCCCCTTCAGACCGTAAAAAAGGGTCTTTATACCCAATAGATCCCGGGCAGCCAGCACCCTGTCCCCATCAATAATGGCGAAAGCGAAAATGGCATCGTTGAGGTGGGCGAACATGTCCGTCCCATACCTCTGGTAGAGAGACAGGAGCAAGCGTTCCTCCCTCAGGGACCCGTCCGATACCTGGTGGACTCGGGCAAGGGCCTCCCAGTTGCCCATCTGGCCGTCATAGCAAATCCTCAAGGCGTCCTTGGCTGCAGGGATCGTGATATCTTGCTCTGGTTGAGCGATGTCCGCCTCCAGGTAGTTTTGTGCCGCGATCACTTCCTGCGTTCCATGAACCCCTTTGAGGCGCGGGCCTCGATGCCTGATTTCATGGAACATGTGTTCAACTTCTCGGTGATTCGGCTTTCCGCAAGCCGCCACAAACCCGCTCATGCATTCCCCCTGGAAATAATTGCTCTTTCGCTGCCGAGCGGCAAAAAGCTTCTAAGCCCCTGGTTTCTCCTTCCTCGCTTCACTGAAGAAAAGAGGGACGCTCCGCCCAGCGGGCGACGTTTGAAATTACGGGCTCCGGTTTTTCGAAAACATCGAGGAAAATACGATGGTAATGACACTCCTCCGGTGACCTCAAAAGCGCCCCGGGAAAGCGATTCCTGTAAAGCTCGACTTTTCCCCATGCACCTACGATGCCGCACACGTGTTTCAACCTCCCAAAGGAGCCATCAGGGTTTTCCGATCTCGAACACCCCCACAAGCCCGTGACCCATCCCGGTCCCCGGCTGGAGTTCCATTTCCAGCTTGCGGAGCGAATACCCCAAGTGAGGCTCTATGATGTTCGCGCGCACATCCCCCCATTTCACCCATCCCACGCTCTCGATTACCCTCTTCATGGCGGCCATGGCCTCCTTGAGGGGTTCAGGGGAGTTTGGAGGAATACCCGGCAAAGAACCAAACTCGCCGTTTTCACAATCGTACTCACTGAGAAGGGAGATTGTGTAGCGCACCAGGGCATTGCAGGACATGAAAAACATCTCGAAAAACTTGTTCAAATGATCAAAACCCGGCCGGGGGACATAGTCCACCAGGAGGGACTCCAGGTCCGTTCTGGTATAACTTTCAAAAAGAGAATTCACCGCAGCGCGGATTTTAGGAGCGTTTTTGTTGTAATCCCCTGTATCCATGTGTCTTCCAATGAGTACCGATCGATCAAAGAAAAGGACGGGTTCCATGGGAACGCCCGACTGCTCGGATGCCTGTTTTATGATCGCCATGACCTCGTCTCGTGTCATCAGTCTCAGGGGAAAACTCGCCGCATCCACCCTCCCTTTATCCTCTTCAGAGTATATGTAGGAGATGCGGTAATCCATAAAGTATTCCTGGTTGAGAGGGTGGTGCCAGAGGTCCTGCCACTCGTAGGAGTATCGTCCCAGCCAATCGGTGATAAACAGAGCCCCCGGCGGAGCGTGGCGGCAGATATCGGCAAAGATCTTCACATTCTGCTCATCGTGAAAGTGGCAGAAGGTTCCATAGGAAGAGAAATAGATGTCGAAGGGATCTTCCTCAGCGATTTCCGAAGGGAGACCATGGGAAAGATCTACCTGCATGAAGCGAAGCTTGGGGACATGTCCGTAATACGCCTTGGCCTGATTCAGCAAATCCTCGTTGATATCCACTCCCACATATTCTTTCAGCATCTCCGGAGCGATGGCAGCCGTGATGTACTCGTAAATACCGGGCTCCTTCGTTGTGACCCCCATCAAGAGTTCATAGCCGTCTCCGCTTCCACATCCAAGATCGAGCACCCTTAGCCGCTCCAGGTTCCTCCTCTTTCGTTCCACCATTTCATTCAACGCGGGGCGCAGAAAAATACCGGTGACCTGATCCTCCCAGAACCTCCTTACGTTGTCATATTTCCCCAAAAGCCCGGAGGACTTTTCGTACTTTCCGGTGTTGGTCGCTTGGGAATAGGCTTTTATTTCCGCCATGGTCCTCTCCATCGCGTAGATTTCAAATCCGGGTGCGCTGCCTCACCGGGATTTGTTCTTGAGCATGTCGATAGCCTGGAAGGCGTCTTTGCAGTATGCGTCGGCCCCGATCTGCTCCGCAAACTCACTGGATGTGGGAGCACCCCCGATGAGCACTGTCACATGCTCGCGAAGCCCCTGCTCTTTGAGAGAATCGATCACTTCTTTCATGGCTCTCATGGTTGTGGTGAGCAGGGCCGAAAGTCCGAGAAAGGGGGCTTTATGATCGCCGACGCTTTCCACAATTCGGGCCGTCGGCACGTCCGCACCCAGATCCACCACATCGTAACCGGCCCCCTTGAGCATGATGGAGACGATATTCTTGCCGATGTCATGGAGATCGCCGGCAACGGTAGCGATGATGAATTTTCCCTTACTTTCCACTCCCGCTCTCATGAGATGGGGGCTGAGGATATCCATGGCCGCCCCCACACATTCCGCGGAGGCCAGCATGTCGGGGATCAAATACTCTCCGCCTTCGAATTTCCGGCCCACTTCTTCCATGGCCTTTGTAAGCCCTTCGAGAACGATCGCCTTTGGATCCAGGCCTTCTTCGATGGCGCCTTTCACCAACTCTGTGGTTGCGGGCCGGCCTTCCAGGCCGTCTTCAAATCCCTCGTCTTCCGCCTCCACACGACCTTGAATCACGTTGAATGAGATCTTGTCCAGCACGTTTCTTTCTTCCATGTCCAAAAGGTCTCCTGCAAAGATCGTTTGATTAAAGTTACGATGAACCAGATGCCTTCTTCAGAGATGGCAGAAGTCCTGGTATTTCCTCAAATATTTCGTCTATTGTTCCTTGATCCAGGGGATGCCCCTCCTTTTGCTCCAAATCGGCCAGATGGGACAGCGCATTCTCCAAAACCCTGTCTTCCAGACCCTTCGCTTCGAAACGATAGGGTTCCGAAATATCGCCGGCCCGCATGGCCTTTCGCGCATGCCGCGCATACAACCGATGGGGGGAGGCCATGACCTTTTTCACCATCTCGAGCATCTCCACAGAAATGGAACCATCCACTTTAGGCTCCCTCACACAGCGTTTCACCTTCCCGATCTGTTCGTTGTCCAGAACGGCTTGAAGAGGGCAAAAGGTGTTGGTTCGGTCCAGGAGGCCAAAAGCGTAGTGGATGTACTGAGCGCCGCTCATTGCCATGTACAGGTGTGTCAGAAGCTTTTCGAATAAAGCCTGCATGCCGGGCACCTTCGCATCCCCCACCCCTGCTGTGGAGTAACAGGGGATTTTGTAGAAACGGGCCATTTGCACACAGTCCATGTTGTAATGGTTGAACTCCGGACACCCATAGAGATCGTGAAGATCGTCGAGACGCGCGCGCACGGGGACGCTCCCGTAAAGCACCGGCGCACCTTCCCGGATCAGCTGGGTCAAGGCAATTCCGGCCAGGATCTCGGCATTGATTTGCGCCACCATGCCGGCCTCCTGGATCGGTGCGGAGGATCCTCCCTGGGGAGAGGATGAAATCACCAGGGGAAGCCCTGCTTCGACAATGGCGAAGACCTTCTCAGCCGTATCCTGGACCATTTGCAATGGGCTCTTGAAAACACAGGCGATGAACGAAATGAGGGGATTCTCCCCGAGAGCCTCCGGTCCGCCCGCGACGATCTCGGCCATTCGAAGAACGTCGCCCAACCGCTCCAGCGTGGTCAGACCGGCCTGCACATGCTTTGTGATGTTGTTCAAGCTCGCGAAAAACTTGTTCACGTCATGATTTTCAGGCGTCACATCAGGATCCTGGATATTCAAGGGCCGTATGAAGAAGTCCAGATGCTCCAACTGGTCGCAGAGCTTTGCAGCACGGCAAAGAAGTGCGGTCTCTCCACGCTTTTCGATGAATCTCGGCACTTTCACCCTAACCCGGGGATCGGAAGCGCCCACGAAATCCTCCATCTTCACATCCAGCCACAGGTTTGCTTCTGAGCCTGACCCGAAGTAGACACGGGGCACTTCCGCATCTAGGAGAAGACGCTGCGAAGGCTCCCTTGCTCCGAGGATAAATTGGGAAGGAGCCTTGGCCACGACCTCCTTTACCAGGCCTGGAGGAAAACTGACCCGCCAGCAGGTCCCATAGCCTTCCCTTTCTTCCCGGACCTTGGCCCCGTGAGCACCAAAAAGCTTGGCCGCCCGTTCCGAGTGGCACCAGATCCCTGGGTCCGCCAGGATGCCCAGGGACATGGCGTCGAGCAGCTTCACTTGCTCCTTGCCCAACCGTTCATAGGGTCTAACCACTACTCCTTCACGGAATGCTTCCGTCACTGTATCCTCCACCTTCTCTAATCCGAGTTACGCGCTGAAATTCATCTTTCAGAGTGCCTCCGCAAGACGAAAGTCCCCTTGGCTCTATCCCCGGAAGTACTTCGTGTAACGCCTGCAGTGCCGATCCTTTCCCACCAGGACCTCACCCGTCTTCACAGCGGAAATCATCTCGGAGTCCAACGGGTCCATGATCACCGCATCCAGACCTGCAAACACGGCCATCTGAAGGAAAGCCATGTTCACTCTTTCTCGCTGAGGCAAACCATAGGACACATTGGAAAGCCCCATGACGGTTTGGGCCGTGGGAAAGGTTTTCTTAATCTCCCTGAGCGTTTCAAGGGTGACCAGGCCTTGCCCGGTATCGGTGCTTACGGGGAGGACCAGAGGATCAAAAAATACCGACTGGAGAGGAATTCCATGCACCTCGCAGGCATCTGCGATCCTCTTGCAAGCTTCAATTCGCTCCGATACGGTCACGGGAATTCCATCCTCGTCCATGGCGAGGGCCACAAGGGCGGTATTATAGTCCCTTGCCAGAGGTAGAATCGATTCGAGACTTGTTTTTTCAGCCTTCGCGGAGTTGATGAGACTCGGCATACCGTCGCAGGCTTTGAGACCCGCTTCCAATACCCCCGGATCAGCGCTGTCGATGCAAATGGAAGTTTTCACTTCCCCCTGGATCGTCTCAACGGCCCATTTCATGAAATCAACTTCCTCCTCGCGGGAAGCCAACCCCGTTCCCACATTGACGTCGATAAAGTCGACTCCGGCAGCCGCTTGCCTTTTTGCAAGATCAGTCAGCTTTTCCTCGTCACGCTCCTGAAGAATCGCTCTGGCTTCGGCAAGACTGGCGTTGATTTTTTCTCCAATCACAATCATCGTGATTCTCTCCTACTCAGTCCATGACGAAATCCCGGATACCCGGGATTTCCCGTTTAATGCGATCTCTCACCTCTGATGAAAGCCTTGGAACCTGGTCCATCGCCAGAATCGCTTTCGCTCTCTCGGTTGCCCGCTGCTCTGCATCCACTTCACCCGAGTCGGTCCATTTCTCCCGATCCTCCCTGTCGCTCAATTGGGGGAAGTATTGCTCCGTCCGCATATGGCGCCGCGTATGCCGCGATGAAACAAAGTGCCCCCCCGGCCCCACCCTCTTGATTTCATCGAAAGCGAGGGTTTCCTCGTCTACACGGATGCCCTCAACGGCCCGCATCACCATGCCGATGATCTCGTTGTCAATGACAAGTTTGTCGTAGGAGGCCGTCATGCAGAATTCGAGAAATCCCGCCGCATCGTGGATAAAATTTCCACCTGCCAGGGCCACCATGAGGTTGGTCAGTGCGGATTCGTAGCCGGCCTGAACGTCGTTCACCTTGCTGTCGGACATGCCCGCGGTTGAATAGATCGGGAGGTGGTAAAATTGCGCCATCTGGGAAGCGGCGGCATTCATCAAGCCCATCTCCACGGCTCCCGCCAGGTACTTCATGTTCCGCAAATCCGTGATGGAAGAGATACACCCATAAAGCACCGGAGTGCCGGGGTTGACAAGCTGCGTCAACATGACCCCTGTCAGGGTATCCGCGTTTTGGACCACGAGGTTCCCTGCAAGGGTGATAGGAGAGGTGGCGCCGCAAAGGGGTTCGGTCGGCACGACCACCGGAATACCGCTGCGCGCGGCCTCGATGGTGAGTTGAGAGTACTTCTGGTCCACAACCAGTGGAGCGATCATGCACGTGACCATGGAAATGAAGGGCCTTTGCCTGAATTTGTCCCCGGACCCCGCGATGATCTCCGCCATCTTGATCACGTTTCTCACTCCCTGGAGGGTATAAACCCCGCCCATCACATGCTTTTCCGTCCTGTTCAGGGCCGCACCGAACCGATTTACGTCCACATCTTCTTCCGCAAGTTCATTGGGAAAAACGTTGAGCATGTAAAAGTGAATGTTCTCCAATGCATCCACCAGACGGGCCATGTCTTGAATGTCGCGGAGGGTGGATTTGCGAGAGTCTTTGCGTCCCGGATCCTGCACATTCAGCGCGGTACCCCCCGTACCCAGATAAACCTTCGTCCCCCCGATTTCACAATCCAGCTCACCGCTTCCGTTTCGGCCGCAAAGAAGAACCGTGGATGGGGCTTTTTTAACAAGCTCCTCCACCAGTTCGGATGGAAACTTGACCACCGAAGCGGTTTCATCCACCTCCGCGCCCGCTTGCCTGAAATAGTCCCGCGCCCCTTCAAAGCCGACGTGAACTCCAACCTCAGACAGGACCCTCAGGGTCGTACGGTGTATCTTTAAAACGTCGTCGTCGCTCAGGGGCTTGTATTGCCCCCCGGACAATCCTTTTCTCACCTTCATAATTTCAGTCTCTCCTAGCGATACAGTGCTGTCTTTTACAATCCCAGCAGGGGTTATAGAACTTTGGAGGGGAGTCCGAAGTTTCGGAGAAAACGCCGAAAACGCCGGAGATGGATTTGCGAGGGGTCATGAGACAGGTATCGGTGAGTTGAACAACCATTTGAAAGGAATCCATAACATGAAAGAGTTTTTTCTGCTCCGTGACGGGCCAGTCGCAATATCCCGGGCTGAAACGCAGAGTGACCCCCTTATCTTCAATTAGATATCTGCCTTTCATCCGTTGATAGAACTTCTCAACCATGTTTTCCGCAGCCACCGATCCCATCGAATCAAGAATATATGCGTCTGCGATTCTCTTCAGTTTTGTGAGGCGTGAGATCTCTTTATCCACTTTTTCGCCGATGGTGGCCACAAAGCACACCATCTCCTCACAATCTTTCAGAGTCTTTGAAAGCTTTGGACTGCCCAGGGTGACCCCATCCTCGGTTTGAACGGCTCCTTTTGTGATTCCGCCGATTGAGGTTGCAAGATAGTAAAGGCGAGGCTCCATGAGCCCCTCCAGGGCCTGCTCCAGCCGCTCTATCTTTTTAAAAATCGACCTGGAAAACCGACTCGATTTTCGTTTTCCCAGGAGTTTCCCCAACTGTTCTTTCTCGACTGTCGGATAGAAGGCTTTCGCAATCATGGCATTAAATATTTTGGCTCCAAAAAGCGATGTTAGCACATTACCATATGAAATAATTTGAATTGAAAATATTTATACAACGGTTTTTTTTTGATGTCAAGTCTTCAATCTTTTTTTTCTGTTGGTGAGATCTCCGCCGGTAGTCAAGGATTGCACTTCCGGCGGCCTAAAGGCGGGAACAAGGAATCCCGTAAATCTTGTCTTCCAACTTGATGGGAGATTAAAGCGGAGATTGCAAAAAAGGGGTGTTTCCGGCGAAACTAGCGAATTAATCTATCTTTGCTCCTGCGCATCCAAGAGCCGGGTGAGGGTTTCGAGTGCATATAAGATTTTCTGCAGTTCTGTTTTTTCAAGCTTCCCCAATCCCTCGACGATTTTTCCATGCATCGGGGGCGGGGCATTTTCTACGACGGTTTTACCCGTCTCTGTAAGCCAGATATTGATCACACGGCGATCAGGAGAGTTCCTTACCCGCTGCACCAACCTTTTCTCCTCCAGCCTGTCTATGATTCCGGTAACCGTACTGGAATTCACGAGAATTTTCTTGGCAATGCGGGAAGGTGGAAGAGGCCCGTTTTCGCTCAGCGCTAAAAGGCATTCCAGTTGAGGCGAACTGATCTGATATTTTCTGTTCAATTCCTTGGTGTAAACCTCGGCCGCCTGGATGATCCTGCGGATGTGGTAAACAATTTGCCTGGTGGCGCTCCATTCTCCAAAATCGGCGTCACCGATAAGAACATCGGACATGGAAACCTCTTTTTACTAAAATGTTTTGAGTTGATATATTTCAGATTATCACAGGTTCTTCCTTTTCGCAACAAATTTGTTTTTCCTGGATCGTCTTCCTATTCAGCCGTGTGTTTCCAGGTAAGGGTAAAAACCCCTGGCCCCATGGGGTGGGATACCTCTGAAAAAATGATAGGCAAGGCGAATCAGGGGAAGTTCGGTGAAGCTGCCCGACACGGATCAATTCCAACCGTAAATGGAAGCGGCGGCTTCGAGGGCGCCCGTTCCCACTTTCACGCCCTCAGCCTTTAAAACGGTCTCCAACGCGGATAGGAAAAGAAAAACGTTTTTGGCGGAGCAGGCATGTCCCATCAGGCCAACACGCCATATTTTCCCTGCAAGTTCCCCCAGTCCACCGCCGATCTCAATTCCGAAGTCCTGCAACAAAGCCCGACGGACCTTGAGGTCGTTTACCCCCTCAGGGATTCGAACGGCGTTCAGCATGGGCAAACGTTCCTTCTCGGGAACGAGCATGGACATTCCCAACGCCTCCACCCCGGCCACCAGGGCTCGATGATTCAATCGGTGACGTTCAAAGCGCGCCTCAAGGCCTTCCTCAACCACGATGCGCAATGCCTCCCTGAGGGCATAGATCATGTTCACGGGCGCCGTGTGGTGATACTTCCGGTCGGAACCCCAGTAGCTCCGGACCATGCCGAGATCGAGATACCAACTGGGCACGGAGCCCTTGCGCCTCTCGAGAGCTTCCACTGCCCCCTTGCTGAATGAAATGGGAGAAAGACCCGGGGGGCAGGAAAGGCACTTCTGCGTTCCACTGTAGACCGCGTCCACCTCCATCCTGTCGACTGCGACCTCCATTCCACCGAGGGAGGTGACCGCATCCACCAGGAATGACGCACCCGCATCCTTTGCAATCCTCGAAATGGCCTCGAGGGGTGTACACACACCTGTGGAGGTCTCCGCGTGAACCACTGCCAAGATCTTGGGATTTCTTCCCCGGACCGCATTTTGAACCGCGTCAGGATCCACCGCCCTCCCCCACTCGGCCTCCACCCGGATGAGTTTCCCGCCGATTCGATTGACAATGTCGCTCATACGTGTCCCAAACACTCCGTTCACGCAGACGACCACCTCATCGCCCGGCTCCACCAAATTGACGAAGCAGGTCTCCATGCCGGCGCTGCCGGTACCGGAAACGGGGATCGTCAAAGGGTTTTCCGTCTGAAACACGAATCGGATCAGACGCTGGGTCTCATCCATCACGGACAAAAAATAGGGATCAAGATGACCGATGCACGGGGCGGACATGGCCTGGAGAACGCGGGCAGGCACATCGCTGGGACCCGGGCCCATGAGCACGCGGTTTCCAGGGTCAATGTCTCTAAATTCACGGGGATCTATTTTCATCGGTCGTCTCCTTTTCACACAATTTGGGAAACCCGCGCGGGCGAGCAGAATCAATGCATTCTACGGCAAACCCGAGTATAGGAAACCGCCGGGTCGCGGTCAACTACAAAGACTTTTAGGAATTTCCGCCGACGAATAGGACCTTCGAATTCAACGTTCAGCGGCCGTTCAAAAGTTTATGGGACTTCAGAAATTCCAGGGCCACTTCTCTGGGCGAGCGCTTCTTTCCGTCCACCTGGTAGTTCAGTCGTTGCATCCGGACATTACTGAGGAGACCGGAGAGAGGAGCCAGTGCTTGCTGAATTTCCGGATGGGCATCGAGGACCTCGTTTCTGACGACGGGTGCCGCATGATAGGGGGGGAAAAAAGCCCGGTCGTCTTCAAGCGCCCTGAGATGGTAAGCTGAAAGGCGACCGTCGGTGGCAAATGCACAGATGACATCCACCTCGTCCCTCACAAGGGCTTCATACATGAGCGTTGGGTCAAAATCCCGCACTTCGCCGAAGCTCAAACCGTAAACCCGCTGGAGACCGGGGTAGCCATCCGGTCGTTCTGCGAATTCAGCGGTAAAACCGGCGCGAAGACCCGACGCGGGCTCGATGAGGTCGGAGATTCTCTCCCACCCCCGCTTTCTTGCCTCTCCATCTCTGACCGTAATCGCATAGGTGTTGTTGAAACCGAAGGGAGGGAGCCATGTGACGCTAAAGCGCTTGCGATACGCCTCCTTCACCCTCAGGAAAACCTCCTCCGGGTCCGAAAGGGCCCCCATATGCAAAACTGCCGTCAACCCTGTGCCCGTGTACTCCGCGTAAAGATCGATTTCCCCACTAACCAGAGCGCCGTGACAGATCATGGTTCCACCCAGGTTGAAACGGCGGGCCACGGAGAGATCAGTGCGAGCCTCAATCAGCCGGGCCATCAGTTCGCCCAGGATGAGCTGCTCGGTGAAATTCTTACTCCCGATGACCACCGTGATCTGAGGAACCTGATTTGTTGCCTCTGAGGCCCTAACGGGCGCACGACCCCACGTGCCGCCCCACATGTATGCCGCCACGCCTCCCAGGCCAACGAGAAGAGGAAGGGAAAAGGACAGGGTTTTCAGGGCCAACCGCGCCTTTGGGCGGAAATGCCTTTGCCTGCGGGCTTGAAGACCCCACACCATGGCCCCGATGGAAAAATCCACAATCAAAGCGAGGATCGCCGCAGGAATCGCTCCGAGCAGGACGAGATGATTGCTCGAAAGGGCCAACCCCCGGTTGATGAACTGCCCCAACCCACCGGCGCCGATGAAGGCGGAAAGGGTCGCGATCCCCACCCCCGTCACCGCGGCGGTCCTGATCCCCGCAACGATGACCGGCAGAGCGAGAGGGATTTTCACCATACTGAGCTGTTGATGACCCGTCATGCCGATTCCCCGAGCCGCCTCCAGCGTGGCGGGGGAAACGCCCTCAATGCCGGCAACGGTGTTTCTCACGATGGGAAGCAAGGCGTAAAGGATCAACGCGATGATGGCGGGCACGGCCCCGATTTTCCCGGTCAGGGCGAGGAGAATGGCGAGCATGGCCAGGCTCGGAACAGTCTGGAGGATACCGGCGGTCCCCAGAAGGGGACTTCGTAGTTGCGAGATTCGAGAAGCCAAAATCCCCACGGGAACGCCCAGCATGACCGCCGCAGCGGTGGATATGCCTGTGAGCATGAGGTGTTCTCCCGTGCGAAGGCCCAGCTCAGGTAACCGTTGTAAGGCAAAGTGGATGAAGGATTCGGCGACCATCACTCCAACTCCTTGAACACAGCCAGCTGTTTTGCGGATTTCGAAAATAGATCGGCCACAAACCGGCTTGCAGGATGTTGGTAAACCTCTTCCCTTGTGCCCACCTGTTCCAGGTTTCCATCGTGCAATACCGCGATCCGGTCTCCCAGGATCATCGCTTCAAAGATGTCGTGCGTCACAAAAATAATGGTCTTTTTCAGCCTCTGCTTCAGCGAGAGAATCTCCTGTTGGAGCACGTCGCGCGTCAAAGCATCCAACGCGCCGAAGGGCTCGTCCATGAGGAGATAATCGGGATCCGCAGCAAGCGCCCTTGCCACCCCTATCCGCTGCTGCTGGCCGCCGGAGAGTTCGTCCGGGTAACGATCGGCAAAATCCCGGGGATCAAGCCCCATAAAGGTGAGAAGCTCTCGTGCCCGATCCTGCCGCCGCGTCTTGTCCCAGCCCAGCAGCCTGGGGACGATGGCGATGTTCTCACCAATGGTCATGTGAGGGAAAAGCCCGATCTCCTGGAAAACGTACCCGATCCTGCGTCGCAACAGCGCTGGCGCCAGGCTGGCCACATCCCGTCCGCCCACCTCAATGCGGCCGCCGGTGGGTTCAATGAGCCTGTTGATCATCTTCAGTGTGGTGGTCTTGCCGCACCCCGAGGATCCCAAAAGAACCAGAGTCTCCCCTTCCGCCACCTCCAGAGAGATATTCTTGACCACGTAGGATTGACCCCCGTCGAAGCTTTTCGAAACCTTTTCCAGCCGAATCATATTCCTTCTATTTTCCTGTGGGCCAGTGAGAGCCCATGGATCGACCGATCCTCCCGCCCCTCTCACCAGTTGGAAGTGGCCTATGCCTCTACCAGAGATTTTCCATAGGGAAATCCATCTGTTCTACGAAAACCTCACTGAAATCTCGACGGGTTGACAGCTCCACGTGCTCGATGAAATCAGCAATTTCATTTGCCGCATGCCAGTAGGGCCTCGATAAGAGCACCATGGAGGCTCCGGTGCTCGCGGCATTGCCCAGTGATCTGATGATCTCCGGATTTACCCGAGGAATAAGACCGACGCGCATGGCGCTGTAAGGGTTGACATAATTGCCGAATGCTCCCGCGAGATACACGTGGGCGATGTCCCCGACTCCGACGCCCATCTCTCCCATCAAAATCTTTATCCCGGCGGCAATGGCGCCTTTGGCAAGTTGAATTTCACGCACATCCTTCTGCGTGAGATAGACAGGTCTGCCCTCGTAGCTTTCCTCTTCCGATGCAACGAGGAAATCGCAGATCCCCGATTTTTCAATGACTCTCCAATTGAGCCCATTTTCTTCCCCGTTACGAATTAAACCTTCGTGGTCAATGAGTCCGCAGTGTAGAAGGACAGCCACCAGATCGGCCAGTCCACTTCCACAGATCCCTTTCGGCTTGATATTTCCGATGACTTGATACCGAAGCCCCTCCTGTTCGATCCTGACTCCTTCGATCGCACCGGCCTTGGCGATCATACCGTGGGAGATTTTCGCCCCCTCCAGGGCGGGACCTCCCGCAGCCGAGCATGTCATCAGTCTCCTGCGGTTTCCCAAAAAGATTTCCCCATTGGTGCCGAAGTCCAGACCCAGGATCAATTCATCGTCTTGTTCTGCGGCACCGGAGGCAAGGATCACGCTGATCAAATCTCCTCCAATATATGCGGATTTGACGGGCAGTACGTAGATGACGGCTTCAGGGTTGATTCTTAGACCTGCTTCGCCGGCCTTCAGGATGAGACCTTCGGTTACGACGGGAGTAAAAGGGGCCTCTGCGATTCCAAGAGGATTCATCCCCAGGAAGAGATGCTGCATGGTGGTGTTTCCTGCGGCAACCGCCACGTGAACGTCTTCCGGTTTCAGTCCGCCCGCTTTTAAAAGCCGGGCGGTGATCATATTCAGGTCCCGAACGAGCAGGTGATGCAAATGGTTAAGGCCATGAATGTGTTCTTTCACATATTTTAGACGGCTGATCACATCCGTGCCGAATCTCATCTGGCTGTTCATGCAGGAAACTACGGTGACCTCGTTTCCATCGATCAAATCCACAAGCTTTCCAACCAGGGTGCTGGTCCCCAGGTCAAAGACCAACCCATACTGACGATCCAAGTGTTCCCATTTCTGCCAGTCCAGGAGACACAGGCCGTGCAGCACCGCGGTTCCCCTGGATTCCGTCTTCTTCAACAAATCCGGCAAACCGCGAAAAACGGAAAGCGGAGCTTTCAGGTTTTGGTATTCAGGCCCCAAGGCCGATTTGATCCGGTCGAAGTCTGAAGGATGTGCGCTTTCTACCAAAAAGACAGGTTTTTTCTTCACGAGGGGATCCGTCTCTATGTCGGGTCGATAGCCGGTTTTGAGGATCTGGAAATACTCCATGTCCTCTTCGGACTCGCCCACATAGATGGTCAAATCCTTTTTTATCTTGGTGCGGCAAGCCAGCCGAATGCCCTTTCGCAATTCTTCCTCGGTGAGCAGCTCTTTCGCCTCGTCTGAAGGAGGACCAATCGCGGAAATGACCTTGATCTTGCATTTGCCGCATTTTCCAACTCCTCCGCAATCTCCTTCCAGGTCCACGTCGGTCTTTTGCAAAGCCTCCATGACCGTCCTTCCTTTGCGAACCTTCACCCACTGGTCATAGGGCAGAACATTCAACCACGCGAACTTCGCTTTGTTCCTTTTCGATACAGGCGGGCCAATGGCGCGTCTTTTCTTTTTGACCTTCTTTTTTTTCGGTTTTTTCAAGACCTTCTTCTCCCCAAGTCAAGGCTGCACCTGGTTTGTACCCCTCCGGAATCGGCCTAACGGAAAAGCAAAAGCGTTATGGGGGGTTTGGAAAATTTGGAATCAACTCCTGAAGGATCCTTTCAAGGTGCGAATAATCGGCATCCCTAATCTCGAGGGAAAGCTCCAAAAAATCGGCCAGATCTCTCGCCTGGAAAGCCAGGTCGGGATCGGAGGGCTGTCTCACATAGAGCAGCCTGTCGTAGTGTTTAAAGAAGCAAGTTCGCATTTCCTCGTCATAGAGTTCTAGTGGTTCCACAAAATGCTCCCTGAAATTCACCAAGAGCTCCCTTTCCACAAAAAGCGTGCCTGCTGTTTCCTCCACAAGCGCCCTGAATTTTTCAGTGCCGAGAAGAATTTCATAGCAGTTGAGTCCGGGGACTTTCACCACTCCCTGTTGCTTACAGAACTCCTCCATATCCGGGAGACAGACGCCGTAAAGACATAGAATCCGCTCCTTTCTCTTCCTGGCAGCGAGAATTTCCTTTGAGAGACGGTTCTGCAGCTCTTGGGGTTTCAGGTGCAGGCTGGGCGATAAGAAAGTCAACGACAGATCGGGAATTCGTTTCGTGAGACACAGATGGTTCAGTGCGTGCCGGAACACTCCGCAGGCAATGATGCGAAGAGGCTTCTTCTCTTCTTCAAAAAGGAACATATCACGGATTTTCAATACCAGGAAAAGCCTTTTTCACCTCATGGATCAAATCCTTGTCCAGAAGATCCTCACCGCTCCTCTCCAGAATTTCTTTCACCAATGCCCTGGCACGGCCCACCATATCGGGCCGGTTTTTTTCATCCCAAAGGTCCAGATTCAGGCGCACACCCAGAGACGGATAGAAGAATTCCTCCGTCATATGTTCAACGGTGTGATCCTCCATGATATAGTTCCCACCCGGCCCAATCTTTTCGATCACATCGAGGCCGAGGGTTCGCTCGTTCACCCGGATTCCTTCCAGAATTCTGCAGGTCATTCCTATGATCTCATTGTCGATCACATACTGCTCATAGGAAATGGAGTTTGCGGAATCGATCATCCCCGCCGCCAAGTGGATGCAATCCGCGCCGGCCATCGCCACCGTCAAATTAGAGAAGCTCTTCTCAATTCCGGCTTGAATGTCAGGACCCTTGGATTCGGTGACTCCCGCCGAAGCGTAGATGGGCAGGCCGTACAATTTCGCCAACTGGACGGCGCAGGCGTTCATCAGGCCCATTTCCACCGAACCCATGGCGATGTCCGCACTGCGCAGATCCATGACGGCGGGTACTGCACCGTAGAGGACCTTGGAGCCGGGCGCGAATACCTGGGATAGAGCCACCCCCGCCAACGCCTCCGCGTGCATCTGGGAAAGCGTCCCCGCAAGCGTTGCGGGTGAGGTGGCGCCCGCGATGGGAGCAGGTGCGCAGGTGGTCGGGATGCCTTGGGAGCAACAAAAATGCAAGGTGTTCAACGCATCTGCCGCCATGGTGAGAGGACTGATGGGATTGGTGATCACCGACACGAAGGGCCTCTCTCTCAAGGCCTCTTCCCCGCCTGCGATGAAGCTTGCGAGTCTCCACATCTGTTTGACGCCTTCCAGATGGTCACATCCTCCCATCACGTGCTTGGTGGTGTGCTTGAAAGCGTGGTAGAAGTCGTTCAGATGATAATGTTGGAATTGCACGTCTTCAGCCTGGCAGGCGATGATATAGAAATGAATCCTGTCCAGTTCGTTGACAAGCCTTGCGGTACGGGCCACATCGGCGAGCAGGGAGGGTCGGAAGCAGCCTTTGTCCATATCCAGAATTCGGAAGACTCTGCCTCCGTTGGCGAAATAAACTCTGCCCTCCCCCAGTGGGAGGTCATTACGGCCGTCACGGGAATAGAGTGTAAAACGGGACGGCGCCTGCTCCAAGAGATAATCCAGCCGGTCCTGTTCAAAAAAGGCCCTTTGGTCCTCGTAATGGACACGGGCTCCTGCGCCTTGAAGCATTTCGAGAAATCTGCGGTCGCAAATCCTGACCCCGACCCGTTCCAGTATCGTTCGCCCTGCATGGTCTATCTGCTTCAGGGCTTGTTGCGAAACCGGCCAATGGGGTGTGAAACACACCGGTCCCCTCATCTCCTGCCAACCCTGTTCACCGTGATTTAGAATAGCCCACCGTTTATCGGCGGTGGATCATTTGATCGATCCCTCTCAGCACATCATCGGATTTGTTCTCAACCTGGTGTTCCGAAAGAATCCTCCTGGCCTCCTCATTGCAGTTCCTGTAAAGGTCCTTTGAACCGTTCTCTTCCCAGGTATCGTAGCGGTTGCGGTCCAGCAGTCTAGGAAGAAATTGCGCAGTCATGAAATGATCGAAGGTATGGTCGTCGGTGAGAAAAATGCTGCCGGGATCGGTTCGCACCACCCTTTCAATCGCATCGCCTGCCAGCGTCTTCTCGTTCACGGCAATCCCGTCCACGAAAAAGCGGCTCATGGCCACCAACTCATTGGCCATGGTCAACATCTCCAGGGAAGACGTGCTCCCGTATTCCAGAAAACCCACATCGTGAATCAGATTGCAGCGGCTAAGCATGGCAGTGAGGATGGAGAACATGGCCTCGGCCCCTGCCTGGGCGTCCATGGTTTTGGCATCGGAGGCTCCCGCATAGGCCCAAATGGGCAGACCGTAGATTTCATCGCGCATGTCGGCAAGGGCAGCCTGAGTGAGGCTCCATTCCGGACAACCGTACGAGACCACGGTGGACTTCATGTCCAGGACGCTCACATTGGGTCCGAACAGGAACGGCGAGCCCTTGCCGGCCAGCTGATGAACAACAAGGCCAGCCAGGTTTTCCGCAATCCCAAGGGCCATGGCTCCGGCAAGCGTAATCGGAGCCCCCCCACCCGCATTGGATCCCGAGGGGAGGCAAATGGGGACCCCTTTTTCCGCACAGAAAATCAGTTTCTCCATGACATTTTCAGGGAAGCGCAGGGGACTGATGGCCTCCGAATAGTTTAGCATAAACGGCCTCTTCCTCAACCCCTCTTCCCCGCCTGCCACGAGGCAACCCATCTCATGGATCCTGGCGATGTCCTTGCCGCTATCTGCGATAAACACGATGGGTTTGTTGGTGTTCCTGACCATCTCCGCGAAAACATGCACATAGATTTCCTCGATGGGGACATCTTCGGGGTTGGCCATGGACATGGCAAAGTCTATGTTTTCGAGGGCGTCGACCAGTCTGGCAAAATTGGCTGTGTCCTCCAGAACGCTCCTTCGACGTTGACCGGTTTCCAGATCCAAAGTGAAGGTGGCGTCCGATCCTGTCCCGTAGAAAGCATAGCCGTTGACAAGAGGCATCGCCTTATTCCCCCTCTGATCATAGAGGGAAATCTGTCGAGGAGCAGACCTCAACGCCTCTTCCACAAGGTAGGAAGGCAAGGAGACCCATTCGCCTTCGAATATCTTGGCCCCTGCCCCGGCGAGCATCTCCAGCGCACCGCGGTGTTCCATTCTGAATCCGATCTTCTCCAGGATCTCCAAAGCCGCCGTGTGAATGGCCATTGCCTGTTGACTATTCATCACTTTCAGTCGGGGTTGAAAGGTGGGGATGTCCAGCAGCTTCATCATTTTCTCCTCTCTGGCTGATCAAGAGCACTCCTTCAGCGGTTCAGGATTCCGAGGTTCAAGGTGGACTCCTGAACCTTTGCGATCAGGAAATACCCATTAACTTCTTGGCGGCACTAACAGCGGAACCAGCGTCAGGAGCGTAAGCGTCCGCCTGGATTTCCCCGGCATATTTCCCGGTCACCGGCGCGCCTCCGATCATGACTTTCATCCTGTCCCGAACTCCAGCTTTCTTCAAAGCTTCAATGGTCATGGGCATGGCCGGCATGGTTGTGGAAAGCAAGGCCGACATCCCCAAGATGTCCGGTTTCACCTCGATGGCTTTCTCCGCGAACGTTTCCGGAGACACGTCTACTCCCAAATCGATGACGATGAATCCCGCACCTTCCATCATCATGGCGACCAGGTTCTTTCCGATGTCGTGCAGATCCCCTTTCACCGTGCCGACCAATACCTTTCCCTTGAGCGTAACGTTTCCCTCCTGAAAGGCCGGCTTGATCAATGCCACGCATTCCTGCATGGTTTTGGCCGAGCGTAACATTTGAGGGACGAATATCTTTCCTTTCGCAAACCTTTCACCCACATCGTCCATCGCAGCGATGAGCCCCCTGTCAAGGACATCCTGAACTTGAACACCGGCATCGAGCGCTTTTTGGGTTTCCGCCAGTGCGTTTTTGATGTCCCCTCTGATGACAGCCTCGTTCAAAGATGTCAGTTCACTCATCTTCGTCCTCCCTTCCTCACCTCGTTTTCGGGTGAATGCACGTGCATGGCAACCCTCCACTTCCCGTTTCCACTGAGGCACCTGCGGACCTATGCCCCGGGGAGGCGGTCGCTCTGGTACGCTTCAATAAAATCTCCGCAGTACTCGTCCCGACCCAAAAGCATATCCACAGTGAGCAAGGTGGCCATGAGTTCCCTGTCTGTGGGGTCCAAAATGGCGGCGGACAGACCCGAGGCCATGCAAAGGGCCAGAAAATGGCGGTTTATGAGACGGCGGCGCGGCAACCCAAATGAGACATTGGAAAGGCCGCAGATTGTGTTCACACCGGGAAACTCTTTCATGATTCCTTGAATGGCACCCAGCGCAGCAGTTCCCATACGAGTGTCCACAGACACCGGCTGAACCAGGGGATCCACATAGATTCTTTCCAGAGGAATGCCTTCATTCGTGAGCTTGTGGATGAGTTCGGCACCCGCCTTCACCCTTTCTCCCACCGTAACGGGCATCGATCGTTGAGCCATGCAGAGCGCCACCACATGGCAAGGCTGCGATGCAACCACGGGAAGAAGGGAACGGAACCGTTCCTCTTCGAGCGAAATTGAGTTGATCATTGGCACTCCCTTATGCCGTTTCATGGCTCCGGTCAGGGCCCCGGGATCAGGGCTGTCCAGGCACAGAGGCAAATCCACAGCCTGCTGGATCGTCTCCACAAGCCAGCAGAGACATTCCCCCTCCTCTTTCAGAAATGTCCCGGCGTTCACGTCGATATAGTGGGCTCCAGCCTCGGCCTGCGCTTGCGCAGTCCCAACTATGAAATCGGCATCCCTCTTTTCCACCGCTTCCGCAATGCTTTTGCGGCTGGTATTGATGTTCTCTCCAACAATGATCATTTTCTCCCCTACCTGTTAACCTTACCCACTGTTTTTTTCCTGGTTTTTTCTTATATCACACCTTTTCGCTCTTGTCTACCCGGCCTCGGCCAATTTCTGATTCTTTGAAACACAGAGAAATTCATGATCCTCAAGCCAATGAGTATTTTGGACCCTTGATTTTATTGAAGATTCACCGGACCGAAACGTCTACTGGCTTGCAGGCGTTGGGAGTCGCCCGTTATCACCCCTTTCCGCCGTCAGACGGATGAGCGGAGATGCGAGGAAAGCCGGTTCTAGGAATCGGGGACACTTCCATGGAACGAAGTCTTTGCCCTTGCGAGAATATCCCCATTTTCCCCGGCAAGCTTCCCAAAAAAGGCGAGCAGTTCCGGGATGGAATCCCCCTTTTCTCTCAAGAAAGCCTCAAAAAGCAGGAAACGACGATGATAGAGGCCTATGGACAGGAGGTAGGCGTTGTTGAGCGGGCTGGAATCAAAGTGAAGGAAATGGTTGGTCTTGAATCTCTCCTTCGTTTTTCCAAACTTCTCGACGGCCCTGGCGAAAAGCTTCTCACGGTGGAGAAGCTTCTCCTCATAGCTCACGGGGGAATCGTAAAGAGCTTCCAGTTCTTCTAGGATCGAGGCCAAATAGGAGGAGAAGAGACGTTCGTCCTCTATGGCATGTTGGGCATCTGCGGTGAAGGGGTGATCCGGCCCGAAAGTCTCCTCAAAAAAAAGAAGAGCCCCTCGCTTTCCCACCAGCATGGCCAGTCCCTCGTTGAAAGCCCCCTGACCTTTCACGTAGAGGGTCACGTGCGTCATTTCGTGAAGGATGGTTTCCACCAGATCCAAAGTGGATCCCTCCAGCAGGTTCCGCGTCACGGGGTCGTCGAACCAGCCCAAGGTGCTGTAAGCGCTTGCCGTGCCAAGGGTGACATCCATATCCATTCTAATCAGCTTTTCTCTTTCCGCTTTTGCGCGCTCCAGGTCGAAGAACCCCAGATAGGGCATACTCCCGACCACCGGAAACCACCAGGTTTTCAGCTTGAGCCTGTCCTTGGGACAGGCTGAAATCACGTAGAGGGGCCGCCGCCCCGAATCCAAATAAACGGTCCCGTAATTACCGCTCGTCTTCAGACCAAGCGCTTCCTCCCCGAACTCCTTGACCCGTGAAACCAACCGCAAGCGATCCTTCTCCTCCGGACTCAGCACCTCCTTTTTCAGTGCCTCTTCAACAGGGACGGAGTTCTTGAGGAGCCGATATTGACCTGCCGCCGCATGAAGGACATAGCTCAAGCGGCAACCTGAAGAGCAAAGCATCAGGACCACAGTGATCGCGACGATTCCTGAAAGACCTCTGAAGATTCTTGACATCCTGACTTTCCCCGGCCACCCCTCCGTGCTGTGCCGCCCAATCCTTTTCTTCCACCTGGGTAGACGCTCGCACGGGGTTGGTGATTTTTATCCTATCGCAACAGGCACGAAATCTCAAACAGGAACTCGTTGGAAATTCGGCCCATCGGGCCAAACCGCCCCGGTCTCTCTTTATCTTGAAGAGAACCTGAAAGTGAGAGAAAAGCAAGCATCCGGCACGACCACCCTCCTGGAGCACGAAGCCGAAGAGCTTCGAGAGCAGATCAACGAACTTCACAATGAAATCGGCGATCTCAAAAAAGCCGTGGAGAGAGGAAAAGGGGTCCGAGGTTTTGAAAGATATGACGGTGTGGTCGAGCAAGCAGAACAGGGCATGAAAAAGATCCAGAGATCGCCCGGCGAGGCAAACGGAAGTATGATCGAAACCGAATATGGATCGGGGTAAGCCGGGCGTTCCCCCAGAAAGGATAAGCCCACCCGGGTAAGGTAGCGTTTGCCCTGTTGGAACATGTTGATTCAATCAACGTGCATGGATAGAATCTGTGGGCCTATCTAATCCGTTTAATCTGTGTAATCTTTGCCCAAGTTCATGGTTTTTTACGCCCGTCGGGCCTATTTGCGCGGGCGCGGCATCCTCGGCACTAAGAATTTCAATGGGTTATACAATCAGATCCCGCAAAAGGGCGATGTAGTGCCAAAATATCATT